>WBZM01000015.1_pt1 | contig 405894 bp, 361 predicted proteins | sample 5204271 | NCBI WGS metagenome assembly WBZM01 (sample SAMN12344346, study PRJNA552823) | activated sludge metagenome | biome: Activated sludge suspended growth; feature: Nitrification reactor; material: Wastewater; isolation source: activated sludge from nitrification reactor of wastewater...
CGACCCCGACCACGAGCGGGACTTCGAGCTCGAACGCGCGCCGCATCGCCTTCGAGCATACCTCGGCGGCACGGGCGAGCTCATCCTCGGGGACCTCGAAGAGGACCTCGTCGTGTACCTGGAGCAGCGGCGCGGTCGCGAGGCCTTCGCGACGGATGGCGCGGTCCGCTTCGAGCAGCGCGCGGCGCGAGACGTCGGCGACCGAGCCTTCGTGGGTGGCACGGCGCGCGAGCCGCTCGGCGTACGATCGATCGTGGGAGTCGAGCGAGGCGAGGCCGCCGATGGGCCATTTCCGGCCCGCGATGGTCTCGATGTAGCCGCGCTCGTGAGCGAGACGGAGCTGCTCGTCCTGGAACGCGCGAACGCCCGCGTAGTGGCGGTCGAAGCGCGCGATGTAGTCCTTCGCCTCTTGCGGGCTGATCCCGAGCTGCAGCCCGAGCGCGCCGGAGCCTTGCCCCGCGAAGGTCGCGAAGTTCACGACCTTGCCGATCTGCCGCTCGTCGAAGGTGATCTCCTCAGCACGCTTCTCGAGCACCGCGGCCGCGGTGAGCCGGTGCATGTCGGCTCGATCGCGAAGCGGGCCCACCAGCGCAGGGTCCTTCGTGAGGTGCGCGAGCACGTAGAGCCCGAGCTGGCTGAAGTCCACCGAGAGGAGCAGCTTGCCCGGCGGCGCGACGAAGGCACGCCGGATCATGGCCATCTCGGGCGTGCGCCCGGGGACGCGACCGAGATCGGGGCTCGTGTTCACGAGCCGGCCGGAGAAGGAGCGGGCCGGGTGAAACTCGGAGTGCACGCGGCCGTCGTCGTCGATGGAGCGACGCAGCGCGACGATCCAGCTGTCGCGCAGTCGGCGGGCGAGGCGCCAGCGCATCACGAGGGATACGATGGGGTGCGCGTGCTCGATGCGCTCGAGCGCATCCTGCGAGGTGCTCCAACCGGTCTTCGTTCGGCTCGGGATGGGGAGCTTCAGCTCCTCGAAGAGCACCGTGCCGAGCTGCTTGGAGGAGTTGACGTTGAAGGGGTGGCCGGCGAGGGCCTCGATCTCCTTCTCGAGGTCGCGCTCGATCGCGCCGAGCGCCGCTTCGGCTGCGTCGAGCGCGGCGCGATCGACGGCGATCCCGGTGAGCTGCATGCGCACGAGCGTGCCGGAGAGCTCGAGGTACTCGGCCATCAGCGCCGGCGCGACGCCCGGCCCGAGAGCGGCCCAGATCGCGGCGGACGCTTCGGCGCGCTCGGCGGCGACCGAAGCGGCCCGGTCGATCGCGAGCGCCCGCCAAGCCTTGCGGGCGCGTCCGACGCCGCGAACGGCGTCGTCCTCCGCGAGGGCGCGGCCGAGCACCTGCTTGGCGACGACGGGCAGATCGTGCGGGGCCCAGTTGCTCGGCTGCGTCAGGTGCGAGGCGCAGGCCGAATCGCCGACGACGCCCGCGAGGTGTACGCCCGCGCGCTGCAGCGCGACCGTCGTGGCGACGAGGTCGTGCCCCTGTTTGCTGACGGTATCGTCCTCTAGCAGCGAGACGAGCGCGGACCAGGCGGCCCCGCCGAACGGAACGTAGAAGGCGCCCCCCTCTCCGCCCGTCACGGCCACGCCGGCCGGCGTCGGCCGGATCGGATCGGGATCCTCGAGGAGCGTGTGGATCGTGGCCGTTCGGCCGGCGAGCCCGGCGCGAGCCGCCGCCACGTCCGCGGGGACCTCGCACACGCGGACCTCCGTGGACGATTGCTCGGCGACGAGCAGCTCGGAGAACGCGAGCCGCTCATAGAGCGCGTTCTGCGCGCGCGGATCGGGCGGGGCGTACGCGATCTGGTCGAGCGGCGTGGGCAGGGGCCGCGTCCGGTCGAGGCGAGCGCGCGCGAGCTCGCGGGGAACCTCGGCGCGAGCCGCGCGCAGCGCCTTTCCGAGCCGCCCCTCGATCGACTCCGCGGCCTCGAGCGCGGCCTCCACCGAGCCGTGGCTCTCGAGGAGCGTCGTCGCCCCTTTCGCGCCGATGCCCGTCACACCGGGGAGCTGGTCGTCGTCGCCGACGAGGGCCAGCCAGTCGGCTACCTGTGCGGGCGGGACCTGGAAGCGCTTCTGGACGATCTCTGTCGTGTATCGCGCGTCTTTGTTGGCGTCGTACCACCACGAGCCTTCCCCGACGAGCTGGGCGAAGCGCTTGTCGACGCCCACGACGATGACGTCGTCGCCAGCCTCGAGCGCGCGCGCCGCGTAGCTCGCGACGACGTGCACCTCGCCCTCGGCCTCGACGACGGTGAGCCCGAGCGTACGCAGGAGCTCGGGCAAGGGGCCGAGCTGCGCGCGGAGCGCCTCAGGCCACGCGGGGCTGCCCGCGTCCTTCTCGACGACGGCGACGGCGCGCGCGGGCCGGCGGAACCCGATCGCACGGTGCAGCGCGCGCGCGACGGCGAAGAGCCCGTTGACCGGCTGGCCGTCGCGCGACGTCCTGTCGGTCGGGACGACGAGGAACCCTCGAGCGAGCAGGTTCGTGGCCGATGCGACGAGCGTGCGCTCCGGCATGGGCCGCCCTCACCAGCCGAGCGAGACCCGCCGCACCCGTCCGCGCTCCCCGGTGTCCTCGATGTAATAGAGCTCGTTTGCGCTCGGATCGGCGAGGGTGAGCGAAGGATCGGCGAAGGTGCCGGAGGTGAGCGAGCCGAGCGTGGTCAGCGATGGCGTCGCGGCCGCGTCGTCCGCGAAGGAGAGCCCGGCGATCTCGGGGTGGCCCCCCTCGCGAGCCCACGCGATGACGCCGCGGCACTGCGACCATTTCGGGCCGGAGCACTCGAGCGCGTACGCGGTGATGCTCGCGCCTTCCGGCGCAGCGACGACCCTCGGAGCTCCGACGAGCCGCCCAGTCGAGTCGATCTCGCCGATGCGGAGCGTGGCCGATTGTTTGTCTCCCGGCGTCGGATCCTCGATCCACGCGAGAGCGACCCTGTCACCCACCGAGAAGAGGCGCGGCGACCGCGACCGGCCAGCGGACGCATAGACACGCGCGTCCTCGTCGATCTCCTTGAGCGTGAGCGCGTCGAGGTGGGACAGGTAGATGTCCGCCGGCTTGCCGTCGCGCGCCTCCGCAAACGCCACGAACGCGTCCGCGCCGCGAACGAGGAGCGAGACCTCCGCGGCGTCGCCCTTCGCGGTCGTGATGCGTTTGTCCACGACGGTCTTCTCGAGATCGCGGTTGATGCGCGCAGCGTAGACCTCCGCGTCGCCGTCGCGTGTGTCGACCCACGCGAGCACGAGCCCGTCCGTTCCGCTCGAGCCGTCGCGGCTCTTCACGGCGGGCGAGTCCGCCACGGCCACGTCGAAGGCGAAGCTCGTGCCCTCCGCGCCCGTCTTCTTGGAGCGCTCGATGACGGTGACCTTCTTCTGCGCGACCTTCTGGCCCTTGCCGTCGACCTTCGTGACGAAGACCTGAGGTGTGCCCTTGTCGCTGGCGACCCAAGCGACGACGACCTCGGGGCGCTTGCCGCTGACCGCCGCGAGCGCGACGCCGCCGGACGAGAGCGCGCGCTTCGACAGGATGACCGGCGCGCCCAGCGTCCCGTTCGGATCGATCGGCCGAACGCCGAGGGTCGCGGCGAAGGGGCTCTCGCCCTTGGGCGCCGGCTCGGCCGCGGTGGTGCCGTCGAGGTGGTAGGTCACCCACGATGTGATCGTCCCCGCGCCCTCCCCGGGCAGACGCAGCGCACGTGTCTGCGAGAGACGCGGGCCGTCCGCCACGGTGAACAGTGAGGTGATCTTCGGAGGCCGCTCGTCGTCCGCGCGCCACGCAGGCGCTTGCCAGGCGGACGAGCGCTCGGGCAGCTCGACAAGGAATCGGCGCTCCGGTCCGACGTCGGCCGCGAGCGCGAAGCAGCTGCCTTTGCGACAGCTGAGCCCGAACGTGGCGCCCGGCACGCCGTCACGCGAGCGTGGCCCCACGAAACGAACAGGCTCGGCCCCACGCGGCGTGAGGTCTTCCCCGAACGTGACGAGGGTGGGCCACGAAGGGGCCGCGACGGCCTGACCCGCCTGACGAGTCCGCGCCGGCGCGAGCGTCAGCGCAGCGAAGCCGCTCTCGTCCGCGACGAGGTCGGGCCTCTCGTCCGCGTCGAGGAGCAGCCTCGTACGCTCCTTGCCGGGCTTGCCGTCCGCCCCGAGCGCCGCGAGCTGCAAGACCCGCGTCCCGGAGACGCGCTGGCCGATGTTCTCCCAGGCGACGAGCGCGTGTTTGCCCTTGCCCGTCGGCTCCGCCACCAGCCCGACGAGCGCTTGATCGCCGATCGGAGGCGCGAGCAGCGCCGGAGGAGACGCGAGCTTGCCCGCGCCGTCCACCACGGCGATCCGAACCGCGCCCGCGTCGTCCGCCGAGTCGGTCCAGCCGACGAGCACGTTGCCACCGACCGAAGCCATCTCCAGGTCGATCTCGGCGGTGGGCGCCTCGAGCACCCTCACGGGCGCGCCCACGGTCGCGTCCGGCCCGACGAAGACGACGTCGATGTTGCCGAGCACGCGAGGCGTGTCCTTGGGGAGCTTGTCGGGGGGGCGGACGATCCCGAACGCGACGCCGGTGGGTGTCTGCGTGGCCGTCCAGCCGAGCGCGCCCTGCGCCACCGTGCGCGGGCTGCTCTTCTCTCCTGCCGCAGGGACCGCGGTGACGTAGACGGTCGACCGATCCGCCGCCTCGACCTCGTGGATGATGAGCCCGCGATCTCCGACCGGCGCGAAGTCCGCGTACGGAACGGCGGCGGCCGGCACGGGCGGCAGCTCCACCACGGGGCCCTTGGCCGCGCCCTTCGCGTCCAGACGCAGCAACTTGAAGAGGTGGTTCTGGTCGACGCGCTCGCTCCAGAAGATGACGTACCCGTCAGCGTGTGCCTTGAGCGAGAAGGCTCCGACGCCGCCGATGGGCCCGAGGTCCACCGGGGGGCCGAGCGCGGGCCCGCGCTTCGTCGTCCGGGCCACGAGCTTGCCGCCCTGCACGTAGGCGACGAGGCCGCCGTCGCTCGCCTGCGCGAACGCGACCGGCAAGTCCCCCTCGCCCGAGGTCAAGAGCGCGGCCGGAAGGGCGGGCGGCCCGGGGAGGGTCACGTTCGCCGGCTGACCGGCCTTGGATCGCCCGACCGGCGCTTTGGCAGGAGCAGGATCGGCCGCGCAGCCTCCCACAGCGGCGATCGCCAGGACGGAGAGCGCGCGACACCACTTCATCGGCGTGGACCATACCCAAAGGGAACCTGGGGCGCGAGCGGCAAACCGGGCTCGCGGCGTGTTTGGCACCTCGGCTGTGCTAGAGGTTCGATCATGGCCGAATGTGGTGAGATTTCTTATGTACCGGAGGACGTGGAGGTCACGTTCTCCCCGGTGATCGATTGCCTCGTGGTCTCGGTCGAGGGCGAGTCCAAGGAGGGCTGCGGCGGCGCCGAGATCGCCATGATCAACAACTGCCCCGACCCCGTCGTCTTCGCTGGCTGGTCGTTCACCTGCAACGGGGCCACGTGCAACTCCATTCCTGCCGGGCAGCAGGGGACGACGCCGATCGACATCGAGCAGAAGGAAGAGGCGACCTTCACCTTCGACGGGAGCCTCGGGCTCGAGCCGCTCCAGGTCGTGGTGAAGATGACGGTGGACGAGCAGTCGCCCGGCTGCGCCGTCGGCGGAGCAGGCCTCCACGCGACGTCGGTCTTGCCGGTGGCCGTCGTCGTCGCGTTCCTCGGACTCAGGCGCGTGATGCGCCGACGGATCCGTTAGGAATCACGATCTCGAAGCGGAAGCCTCCGTCCGGGTCGTTCGCCGCGCGGACCTCGCCGCCGTGTGCCTCGGCGATGCCTCGGACGATGGCGAGGCCGAGGGCGCCGCCTCCGGCGCGTGGCCGGCTCTCCCAGAACCGCTGGAACAGCGCCGCCTTCACCTCGTCCGAGAGGCCGGGCCCGTGATCGCGAACCGCGAGGACGACGCCCGCCTCGGTCTCACCGGCGGAGATCTCGATCGGCCCGCGCCCGCGGGCGTGCTGGAGGGAGTACCGGACGAGGTGCGAGAGCGCCTGGGACATGCGCTCCCGGTCGACGTGGAGGAGCTCGGGGGCGCCCGCGCCTCGGACCTCGACGGTCATGCGGTACGACTCGGCCGCCGCCGCGCAGTCGCTCGCGACTTGCGCCAGGAGCGCGCCCGCGGGGACCTTGGTGCGCTCGACGGGCAGCGAGTGATCCTCGATCTGGGTCACGTCGAGGAAGTCCTGGATGGCCCGCGCCGCGCGCTCGGTCGACTGACGGATGATCCTCAGGTAACGCGAGCGCTGCTCGGCGGACACCTCCGTGGTCGCGAGCGCTTCGACGGCGACCTGGATCGCCCCGAGCGGGCCGCGCAGGTCGTGCGAGACGACGGAGAGGACGTCCTCTCGCACCTCGTGCGCGGCGCTCGGGGGGGCTCGCCTCATCAAGCCGTGTGCATCGACGAGTGCTGGGCTGCCGGCGCCTGCTGGCTGCTGCCGTTGTTGTCGGTCAGACGACGATAGAGCGAGCGGCGGTCGATGCCGAGGATTCGGGCCGCGCGCGACTTGTTGCCGCCCACGGCGGTGAGGACGCGCTGCACGTAGCGCTGCTCGAGCTCGTTCAAGGTGATCATGGTGGACGGATCGTCAGCCTCGACACCGAGCGAGCCGGGCTTGTGGTGACGGATGCGCTCGGGCAGATCGTCCACCGCGATCTCGTTGAAACGTGTGAGGGCCACCGCGCACTCGAGAGAGTTCTCGAGCTCGCGGACGTTGCCAGGCCAGTTGTACTCGATGAGCTTCCGAGCCGCCTCGGAGGAGAAGCCGGTGATCTCCCGCCCGCTGCGCGTCGCGATCTTCCGGAGGATGTGTTGTGCCAGGACGAGGACGTCGCCGGCGCGCTCGCGCAGGGGAGGAAGCGCGACCTGCACCACGTTGACGCGGTAATACAGGTCCTCGCGGAACCGCCCCTCCGCCACCTCGGTCTCGAGGTCGCGGTTGGTCGCGCACACGACGCGCGCGCGGAAGGCCTGCTCGCCGTTGCCGCCCACGGGACGCACCGTCCGCTCCTGCAGGACGCGGAGGAGCTTCACCTGCATCTCCAGCGGCATCTCGCCGATCTCGTCGAGGAACACCGTCCCCTCGCCGGCCTCCACGAAGAGGCCGTCTCGGTCCTGGCGAGCGTCGGTGAACGCTCCACGGACGTGCCCGAAGAGCTCGCTCTCGAGGAGCGTGGGTGGAATGGCGCCGCAATTGATGGCCACGAACGCGTGGGGCGCGCGGTTGCTCGCGCCGTGCAGGGCGCGCGCCGCGAGCTCCTTGCCGGTCCCGCTCTCTCCCGAGATGAGCACGGTCGCGTCCGTGTTGGCCACGCGCCGCAAGAGCTCGATGCTTCGCCGGATCGCCGGGCTCTCCCCGACGAAGCCGTCGATCGGCCGCGCCGCGTCGACCTCCTGCCGCAAGCGCATCACCTCGCCCTTGAGGCGTCGCCACTCGGCGGCCCGCTGGGCGGCCGCGCCGACGGCCTCGCTCGAGAGCGGCTTCATGACGAAGTCGTAGGCACCCGCACGGAGCGCCGCGACCGCCGTGTCGATGCTCTGTTGCCCGGTCACCACGATGACCGGGATGTCCGGGTAACGAGCCCGTAGGCGTGAGCAGAGCTCGATGCCGCTGAGCCCTGCCATGTACACGTCCGTGAAGACGACGTCGATCGCGTCAGGGTCTTCCGCGAGCATCTCCATGGCGTGCTCGCCGTTGAACACCTGACGCGCCTCGAAGCCGCAGGCGGCCAGCAGGTCGCAGACGAGCGTGGCTTCGTGCGGCTCGTCGTCGACCACGATCGCGCGACGAGGAGCTTTGGATTCCGAACCGTTCGAGAGGCCTGAGGCAGCTAGCGTTTCCATGTTTCCTTCCGCCGAGATGGACAAGCCCGCGGCGGGCAATGCAAGCCGCCCGCCAACGGATCTCCGCTATTTTGTGGGCACGACATGTGTCATTTCGCCCCGGTCGGGCGCCCGCGCACATGACGGGGCTGACTTGCCCCGTGTTGCTCGCGGGGGTGGATGCTCACGTCCGGGAGGCCGACCAGTTTCGCGGCCGGCTGGACCGGAGCCGCGTGCGCGCGGGGCGGCGCCACGACCCGGAGCGAGCGGGGCCGGAGCTCCGCCTCGAGCGGCGTGTTGCCCAGGGGCTCCCCATCGACGAGGACGTGTTGGGGCGGGTCCGTCTCGATCCGGAGGCGCCGACAGGCGAAGAAGCCGATGTCGTCTCGCTCGACCGGCACGCCGGCCATCGCCGTGCGGAGGAGGTGGGCCCCCGCGGCCACGGCGTCAAGGAGCCCGGTCGCCGCGACGATCGTCACGTCCAGCAGCGCGTCGTCGCCGCGCACCTCCGCCGGCCCTTGCGCGACCAGCGTCTTGATCGGCGCGACGTTCGCCACCGTGACGGCGATCGCCGTGCACACGATGACGTGTGCGTCGGCCTCGATCCGGACGGCGAACGGCTCGAGCGACATGAGCTTCTCGAGCGCGGTCGCCGCGTAGGCGAGCGCGCCCCAGCGGTTCTTGGCGTCTCGCCTCGTCCCGCCGATTACCTCCGCGTGAGCGCCGACGCTCGCGTGGAGCACCATGGTGCGCCCCTGGCACGAGGCCGTGTCGATCTCCTGGACGCTGCCCGCGCGCAGCAGGTCGTACACGTCCTCCGCCCCAGCCGGGATATCCAGCGCCGCCGCAAACGAGTTCGCCGTGCCGCGCGGCACCACCACCAGCGTCGCGTCCGAGCCGACGAGCGCGCCCGCCACCTGCGACACCGTGCCGTCGCCACCGGCGGCCACGATCACGCTCGCGCCAGCCGCCAGCGCCTCACGAGCGCAGTCCTCCCCGGAGCGCTCGCGCGTCGTCGAGAACAGCCGCACGTCGAAGTCGCGCGCGAAGACGGACGCGAGCGCTTCGCCGTCTTCCGACGACGTCGCACCGCCTGCACGCGGGTTGAACACGACCGCAACGGAGCGCTTCTCGATCTCGCTCATCAGGGCGCAGTCGATGAACAAGAGTCGTGCCGGCGCGCTCACCGCGGATCGAGCGTCACCCCGCCACGCGAAGTGAGGCCCGATGGCGCACCTGCGCGATGGCGCTCACCTACACCGAGGACCGAATGCCCTGATTCGGTCCTCGGCCAGGAGTTACGACCGCCGGATGCAGAGAGAAGGCCTGGCGCCGCGGGAGCGACCCCTAACCCCTTGGGGGTCGCGGAAGCGGCGCGCGGTCATCGCATCCGAATCGCGGTGTAAGGCGAGATGGCACCCGGCGTGCACGCACTGTGCTCGACAGAAGGCCATCATCGCCCCATGCGCTCGAGGAGATCCCATGCGTATCCATCGGCTCGTCGCCCTGCTCGCGTTCGGTTCGCTCGTCGCCTGCGAAGATCGCGCTCGCCGCGAGCAGGACGACTTCGCCAGGCGGCAGCCATTCGTCGAGCGTGAGCCGCTCGAGCCCGGCGAGCGCTCCCCCGCTCCCGTCGACCGCGACTACACCTACGCCGATCGCGACGACTACATCGAGCTGCGTGGCCACGAGCTCGGTGAGCTGGACCGCGACATCGAGCGCCTCGAGACGCGCGCCCGTGACGCGACCGGCGACACGAAGCGTGAGATCGACGAGGCCATCGTGGAGCTGAAGCGCCAGCGCGAGCAGCTCAAGAACGAGCTCGACCGGATGGAGAACGTCACCGAGTCCGACTGGGACGCGTTTCGGCGCCGCGTGGACGACTCGATGGACCGGCTCCGCGAGGGCCTGCGGGACATCGGGAGGCGCTCCAAGCCCACGTCGTGAGACGGGCCGAGCTCACCACTCGATCTCGTAGGGGCTGCGCTCGACCCAGTCGACCGGCAAGTGCTCGCGCTTCGTCAGGTGCGTCGCGCGCCAGACGAGCGTGAGCTGACCGAGCTCCGGCTCGACGAAGAGCAGGTCGACCGAGGCGGGCAGGACGAGCTTGCTCTCCCCGAGGAGCCGCAAGCCGACGCGCGGCGCGAGCCCCGGCAGCTGCGCGACGAAGTCGCGGCCGTCCGGCGCGGTGTGCGTGACGGTCACCTTCTCGTCGCCCACGAGCCGCTCCCGGCAGAGGTACGGGTGCGCGCCGTTCGCAAACGGGTGAATGGTGCGCTCCGCGAGCTGTTTGCTCTCCCAGCCCTCCTCGAACAGGCCGAGGCGCCGCTCCGCCATGGGGATCTTGTCGTCGTGGATGAGCGGCAGGTCCGTCAGGTGGGCGGAGCGCGGGAACCACGCGTGGTGGAACCAATCGAAACACGCGGGGTAGGGCCGATCGCCCCATTGATCGACCGGGCGCGCGAGTGATTCGATGCGCAGGCGGTCCTCCGGGAACTCCAGGTTCGGCCAGGGGAGGCCCTTCGCCCCGTCGATGTCGATGAGGTACCCCTTCCCGGCCGGGTTGCGCGGGTACGAGAAGGCCGAGAGCTCCTCGCTCTCTTCTCGGTCGACCTGCTGCGCGAGGTAGTTCAGCACCTCTTCCTCGGCCTGGCGCGTCTCGGCGAGCTCGTCCGTCCCGCCGTAGGCTCGGTCGTATTGGAGAGGCATCTCGGTGAACGGCTCCGGCTGCGAGAGCACGAGCCCGCTCGCGCCGCGGTCCACCCACCGATTGCCGGTGACCGACAGCGTGCGGGAGAGCTTCGCCTTGCTCCCGACGACCGAGAGCTCCACCTCGAGGTGGGTGCACGGCTTGTCGCTCCGCGCGCTGCCCTGCACGACGACATCGGTGAAGTTCTTCCAGGGCCAGATGTCCGCGTCGCGCACGAGGAGCGACGGCCGCGTGTACCGCCCGACCGTCTTCGCCTTCTCCCACTCCGCCTGGTCGACGAGCGTGTAGCCCTTCGCCGTGCATTTGCCGTCGCGCCCGACGGCGAACGTCATCCCGAAGACGACGCTGACGATGGGCTCGCCGTTCGGCGCGTTGCCGTCGAGGATGCGGCTCGAGCTGCTGGGGTCCTCCGCGGGGACCCGAATGGGACCGGGCATCGCGTCAGGGCTTCGGGTTGATCATTTCGGATTGGCCGTCGATCCAGGAGCCGAACCTGTCGGCGAGAGACGGACTGTAGCTCTGGCCGATACCGAGCTGCTGCTTCACCTCCGGCATGCCGATCTTTGTGAGGAGGTTCTTGCCCACGTCCTTCTCGATCCCGATGAGCTTGTCGGCGAGGCTCTGGAACTGGCCCGGGTTGTAGATCTTGTCGACCGGGAAGCCCTTGCCCTGCAGGAACTTGTCGACGTACCCGGCACCGAAGACGTTGTCGAGCTTGCCGAAGAGGCCGCTCTGGGGCTTCGGCGTGAAGAACTGCGGCTTGATGCCGAGCCGATTGAGCGCGTTGAGGTGCATGCGCTTCAAGAAGCCGGGCGGCCCCTTCGGGCCGAGCCCGCCGATCTTCTGCAGGAAGCTCCCGACCTTGGCGCCGAGACCGCTCGTGAAGCGGCCCGCGATCTTGGTCCCGAGCCAGCCGGCGAACTTCTTCCCGAGCGCGCCGACGACCTTGCCGAGCACCTTCATCGCGAAGGCGATCGCGATCTGGATGGCCCAGCGGACGAGCGCCGCGACGAGATCGCCCAGGGTGAACCCGAGGACGACCGTCGAGCTACCGAAGATGACGATGTCGGTCGGGAGCGGGATCGGCTCGTTGCACGCGAGGTTCGTCCCGATGACCTTCACGCCCGGGATCATGACCGCGACGGGGCCCTTCTTGGCCACGACGCTCCCGACCGCCAGGAAGCTCGTGCTCGACGAGAGGATGATGAGGAGCGGGATGAAGACGTTTGGGTTGATCGGGATGCCGGGATACGGAAACAGGTTCCAGTGCGGGATGAGGGGCCACGGCGAGTTCCCCACCGAGCAGATCGACTGCCCGTCCGCCTTCACGTCGTCGTTCCACTTGTCCACGCCGAGCCCGAAGCGGGACATGTTCTCGGTCGCGAAGCCGATGTGCCACGCCGGCGCCGGGATGACCGGCGGGATGAACATCTGCGAGAACATCGCGTAGAGGCCCATGGTCGGGCCGTGCCGGTCGAGCGTGATGATGAAGTACGGAGGCTTCTTCGGAAACGTGTCCATACGCTCTCACCTCGCTGACGCCGGCCGCGGGACGACGCGCGTCTCCCGCCTCTCGTGCCGGACGAAGTTGTAACGGAACATCTTTCGCCAGGTCAGATCCACCACGTTCTCCCGCAGATCGACCAGGATCTCCTCGAGGACGAGATCACGCAGGGCGCTCGTCTGCCCTACGGTGATCTCCGCGGCGACGGGGCATGGTGGGATGTCGAACTGGATCGGCTTCACGCTCATGCCGACGATGCGCATGGGCCCGGGCTCGACCGGTCTGCCGGAGAGAAGCGGGTGCGCCCGATCGTAGAGGCCGCGATCGGGATGGACGTCGATCTTCTCCTGCTCCGGGAGGAGCTCGACGTATTTCTCCCATTTCAGCCCCCACATCGCCGGGTAGGGACCGAGCCCGACCGGAGCCGGCCGGTCGTCCCAGACCTTGATGTGCGAGTCGGGGGACTCCACGTTGGGGAGCGGCGCGCCTTTGGCCTCCGCGGCCTTGAGGTAATAGCCCTTCCCGACGGGGTTCTTGTACCAAGGCGTGGGCCCGTATTCGCTGAAGTCCGACGAGCCGCCATAAGCGTTCTGGTACGTGATGGGCATTCGCACGAAGGGCTTCGGCTCGGAGGGCAGGAGGCCACCCGGCAAGGTCTCCCACACCCGATCACCGAACACGTCGATCGGGAGGTGGTAGGCCCCGACCTTGACCTCCACCCGCGTGGCGATCCGCGGCTCCGGGCAGACGGCATCCCCGAGCACCATCACGTCGGTGCCGGTGCGCGGTGCCACCTCGTCCGGCGGGAGCTCCCCGTATTCGCCGTTGTCGACGGCTTCGTATCGGATCGCAGCCGGCGGCTTGTCCGCGGGCGGATCGACGAGGGCGCCCTCGCCGATGCCATAGCGGCGCCGGACCACGAGCGCCGCGAGCAGGACGTCCTCCGAGCGCTCGGTGCGGATGAGCCCCGCCGCGACAGGCGCGTCGACGAAGAGCTTCACGCGCCCTCGCCCTCCCGGGACGGAACGACGATGCCCTTGCCGCGTTCGATCGCCTCGCGATCGAGCCTGCGGATGGGCGCCGCGTCGGGGGAGTTGAGCCGGATGCGCTCGCCGTCCACCCGGACGTCGTCGTTGGCCTCGACGTGGATGTCGCCCTTCGTGGCTTCGATGAGCTGCTCGGTCGCCGTGGTGCGGAGCGTGCCCTGGGCCTCGATGGCGAGATCGGCGCCGCTCCGCAGCGCGACGCCTTCGCGCCCTTCGAGGACGATGCGAGACCCTGCGAGCGAGATCTCGCCTTCGCTCCGCAGCGCGATGGACCCTGCGTCGATCTCCACGCGGGGCCCCTCGGGCGTGAGGTGCACGCGCAGGCAGATGCCGCCGCTCGGCGCACGAACGACGAGCTCCTCCGGGGCGGTGCGCACGTCGATCGCGTAGCCGGAGGGGAGCGCGAGCGATTGGGGCTTGTTCTCGGCGGTCATGTCAGGAGTTCAGCTTGATGATGCCGGCGTGGACGTCCACCAGGGGGCCGCCCACGATGGTGGCCCCTGCGCCGGCCTTCATCTCGAAGGCGGCGCCGGCCGCCTGGACGAGGCTCGAGGCGGCGGCGATCGCGATGTTGCCGCCGCTCACCGTGACGTCGCCGCCGACGATCTCGATGACGCTCGGCCCGCTGAGCTTGACCAGGGTCGTTCCGTTGACCGTGATCTCGCTCGAGCTGATGGTGATCTTCGACCCGGCGGACACGGATACGGAGGTGTCGCCGTTCACGTTCGTCGCGTCCGACGAGAGCCGAGCGGTCGCGTCGCCGCGCATGTCGAACTTGTTCGTCGCGTGCATCGTGGCGTCCGGCTTCACCTCGAGCTCGTAGCCGACGTTCGCGGTGTGTGTGGAGGTCGCCCCGTTCACGGTGACCGTGAGCCCGGCCTCGTAGGTGTGCGTGGTCGACCCGCCGACCTTGGTCGTCTGGTCCCCGGTGACGTCCAGCGTGTGTTTGGCGAGGAACGCCTGCGAGACGTCCCCCACCACGGTCTGCGTGGCTGTGTCGAGGTAGGTCTGCGAGACGGCGCCGACCACGGTCTCGGTCAGCGTGCCGTTGATTGTGCGGTCGACGCTGCCGGTGACCGTCGTCGATTGATTGCCGACGTACGTCTGCACGACGTTCCCGAGGACGGTGGTCAGGTAGTTCGAGTCGTAGTTGCGCGAGACGTCGCCCACCACGTGCTCGTTTTTCGTGCCGCCGATGAAGCGATCGAAATACGTGCCGAAGGACTCGAGGCCGCTGCCGTCCGTCGAGAGCTCGACGTTGTGGCCCTGCGGGCTCGTGCCGTCGAAGCCCATCCACATCATCGTGTTGGCGACGGGCGTGAACTGCTTCATGTATTGGCCGCCCGCCTGATCTTCGATCTCGATGCGGGAGGCGCCGCCCGTCTGGATGACGTTTTTCGTGTTGTTCGACGAAGTGACGGGGCTCGGCGTCGAGGCGTTGGGCAACACCGACGCGATGACGGGGCGGTCCGGGTCACCGCCGAGGAACGAGATCAGCACCTCGGTCTTCTTGCGCAGCGGGAAGTGGAACCCCTCGACCGAGCCGCCGTGTGGCTGGGCCATTCGGACCCAGGTGGAGGCCTTGCCGTCTTTGTTCGGTCCCTCGTCGAACTTGAACTTGACCGCGTAGCGACCCTGCTCGTCGATCTGCGCGTACTCGCTGGTCGCGGGCCCGTCGACGATCGCGTTCTCGAAACAATGGATGCGCGGCCAGGGCGTCGCGCGCTCGCTGCGGAACTGCGTCGCGGCAGGGATGCCGCTCAGCGAGGCGCGGTAGATCTCCGGGCTCTTGTCGGTGATGAGCGCGTCGAGCTCGCTCACGCCGACGTCCTGGCGGCCGAGGTGGGTCAGCTCGGTCACCAGGTACTCGATGTTGAGCTGCCCGCGAGGGTGGTCCTCGAGCTCGAACAGGTAACCGGTCCGCAGGTAACGCGCGGTGCCCTTGGCCGAGAGCACCTCCTGGCCGGCCTTGAAGGCCTCGGCGCGGAGCGCAGCCTGCTGCTTGACCTGATCGGGCGTGAACGAGCGATCGCCATAGAGGTTGTATTCGGCGAGCCCCTGCGGAGAGACCTGCGCCGTGCCGGCGAGCTCGAGCGCGGGCTTCGCGTAGTCGTAGTCCGTCACCTTGACGATGGCGGGCAGGGCGCTGTACCGCGACGAGACGCGGTGCAGGGCCTCGCCGGCGAGCTCGTCTTCGCTGGCAGGGTGATAACGAACGGTCTGCCCGGGGACGAGGCGCGTGTGCGAGGACTTGTCGTCGGTGATGACGAGGGTCTCGCCGTCATCGCCGTGCTCGAAGAAATAATACATCCCCTCGTGCTCCATCCAGCGCGAGAGGAAGGCGAGGTCGCTCTCCTTGTATTGGCAGACGTGCTCCTCCGTCGGGTAGCTGCCGGTGAGGCGGAGATCGAAGCTCTCGACGCCGTTTTCGGTGAGCACCTCGGACAGGATCTCGGGGATGGTCTTCTTCGTGAAGATCCGCGAGTGCAGGGCCAAGCCCAGCCGCCAGATCTCGGGGACGATGGTGACGCGGAAGACCGCGCGCTCGTCGAACTCGTTCACGAGCTCCGCCTGGCTCACGATGCCGGCGAAGAGGAAAGGCGGCCTCGGGTCGAGCAGGTTCGGCTGGCGCACCATCAGCTTGGCGCGGCTCCCGACCACGTCCCCGAGCTCGACGCCGGCGCCGAGCCCGCGGTGGACGGAGACGTAGACGTCGAAGCGGTAGGGCTTCCCGATGGCCTCGGTGCCCCGAAAGCCCATGACCAGGCTCGAGTCCGGAATGCCACCGCAGCTCAGGACGAAGAGATCGCTCGCCATCGTTTCCTCCTCACCGCTCCACGTCGATCACGAAGGTCAAGAGCACTTCCCAGGAAGGCTTCGCGTAGCCGAACCGCAAGAAGCCCCAAGGTCTGGTGTACGAGAGGTAATGGGGCGCGTCTTTCGGCTGCTCCGGCTCGGGCTCGATCACCTCGGAGGGCTCGCCGAAGCGCGCCCTGACCGCGTCGCCGGTGATCGTCTCGGATGCCGCCGGGTCGAGATCGACGAGGAGCATCCCGTCTTTTCGGGTCGCTCCGCGGAGCGGCAGGCGCAGCTCCACCGACTTGATCCCGGGCGCGTTGCGGAAGGACCGCAGCACCTCGAGGTACCGGTTCTGGTTCTCCGGGTCGCCGCGCAACGAGACGTCGAGCGCGCCCTCGACCTCGTCTCGGCCGAGCGGTCGGGTCTTCGTGAGGCCTTCGATGGTGTCGAGCAGGCTCATCGCGTCACTCGACCGGGGGGCTGAAGGTGTTGGGCGGCAACGCCACCGAGTCGACGGCGCTCGTGATCCGCGCTGCGTCGCCCTCGACGTGCCATTTCTCCACCGCGCCCGAGCGTGTGAAGTAGGAGAAGTCGAGCGACCAAGCCCCTCCTCGGTCGTCGAGCACCGGGTCCTCGCAAGCGCGGACGAACAGCTCGCGTCGCTCCGACTGGGAGTGGCGATCGGCGCCGGGCAGATGCGGGGCGAGATACGTCCAGAGGTCGAGGGCCTTCGACTTCTGCTGGAGCTCCAAGAACGCCTTCGAGGCGACGAACCCGGACGGGTCCACCAAAAACGCTCGGATAGCATTGGCGAGCTCCTCGGCGGAGAGCTTCCCGGGGAGCGCGCCCGCCTCTGCCGCCAGGAGATCGTTCAGGGCCGCGAGGCGGGCGGCCCGCCCGACGTCAGCCGGCACCCCGCGGTCGACCGTGAAGCGGAGCACCGAGCCTGCCGCGTCGGCCGCGACGAGGCCCTCGCGACGATTGGGTCCGGTCACGAAGAAGACCTCGAATCGCTTGCACCACGGATAATACGAGGTGACGCGTGTGGCGCGGGCGTCCGCGACCGGGACGCCCCACGCCTCGGCGGCGGCTTTCGATGCGACCAGCGGCTCGTTCACGGTCCGGTGTCTCCTGACCCGTCGGTCGTGATGCCCACGCCGCGATAGCTCGTGTGGCCCTGCCCCGGATTGGGGCTGTTGTAGTAGTTGTTCATGAACTGGTCCTCCGGCATGGACATCTGTCCGCTCGCCGGATCCCGGATGAGGATGTTGCGTGTGCCGTCGGGGTTCGTCGTCACGCCGTCGACGACGATGGCGTGACCGCCGACGCGGTCGCCGTTTGCGTCGTAATGGTTGAGCGAGACGATCGCCGGGTCACCGTTTGCGGTGTGCGTGGCGAGGTCGTCGACCGAGAGCGGACGCGGCTCGGCGGCGTTGGGCACACCGTTCTGGCGGAGGAGGTCGTCGACGGTCGTGTTCACCGTCCCGCTCTGGGGGTTGTACCCGTTGGGCATCTGCGACGACTGGTTTCGCAGGGTTGCTTCCCCCGGATCGATGCCCGTCTGGGAGTCGATGACCATTCGGCTCGAAGCCATGGCGCAGGAGTTCGGCTCCTCTTGCATGTGTTGCGGCGTCGCCGGGTTCAGCGCGCGGTCCGAGAGCCGGCTCAGCGTCTCGGCGGTCGCCTGCGGGTCCGATTGGAGGCTCGGGTCGAGCACGATGATCTTCCGCGCCCTGTCGATGTAGCTCCCCGAGCCGGGCTCGCCGTATTGGATCGTCCAGCCGGCCTTCATGAGCTCGGCCAGGCGATTGGCGACCGGCGAGTCGAGCGCGAGCAAGGCGTCGACCGCGAGGCCGAGCCCGGAGCCGTCGCCGGCCATCACGTTGAGCGCGATGAGCCCCGCGGTGAACGTGGCGTGGGGGCCGCCGTTGATGCTGTTGATGCCGGCCGTGGCGGCCACCACCTGGGCCTCCGCCTTCACCCCGACGTTGGTCGAGGCCGAAAACGAGATGTTGCCGCCCTTGATGAGCACGTCACCACCGAGGATGTCGATCTTCGGCCCGGTCAGCTTGATGGATGCGGAGCCGACCACGCCGATCTCCTGCGCCTTGGCTTCGACCTTGGAGCCGGCGTCGATGAGCACGCTCGTGTCGCCGTCGACCGTCGTATCGGGCGAGGAGAACACCGCGTTCACGTCACCGCGGATCTTCAGGTTCGCGGTCACGTGGGTGTTGGCGTCGGGCTTCGCCTCGAGCTTGTAGCCAGCGGTGGCGACGTGTTTGGAGAGCGCGCCGTTGACGGTGACGGCGAGGCCGACCTCGTGTGTCCCCTCGCCTTTGGCCAGCACGTGCATCGCTTGCTCGGCCTTCACCTCGAAGCCGAGCTTCGACTGAAAGGTCTGGCCGACGTCGGAGGTGATCGACTGCGTCCAGGTGGACGAGTACTTCTGCTCGACGGGCTTCTTCACCGTGTCGGTCAGGGTCCCGGTGATCGTGCGCAGCGCGCTCGACTTGACCGTCGTCGATTGGTTCGACTCGTACGCCTCCTGGACATTGCTGAGCACGTTGGTGAAGAAGCTCGAGTCGTAGCTCCGCCCGACGTCGCCGACGACGTGCTCGGACTTGGTCCCGCCGATGAAGCGGTCGAAGTACGTCCCGAAGGATTTGCCGGCGCTGCCGCCGCTGTAGAGCTCGGTGTTGTGGCCGCCGGCCGACGTGGCGTCGGTGCCCATCCACATCCCCGTGTTCTGCACGGGCGTGGTGGTGTGCATGTATTGGCCGCCGCCGAGATCTTCGATCTCCATCCGGGTGCTGCCGCCCGTCTGGAGGACGTTCTTCGTGTTGTTGCCGGAGGTGACCGGGCTGGGGGTCGCGGCGTTCGGCAACACGGCACCGATGACAGGGCGGTCAGGATCTCCGTCGAGGAACTGGACGAGGACCTCCGTCCCTTTCCGGAGCGGGAAATGAAAGCCCTCGATCCCACCGCCGTGCGGCTGCGCCATGCGGACCCAGGTCGAGGCCTGGCCGTCTTTCCCCGGCCCTTCGTCGAAGCGCAGCTTGATGGCGTAGCGCCCCTGCTCGTCCACCTGGGCGTATTGGCTGGACGAGGGGCCGTCGACGACGCCGTTCTCGAAGCCGTGGATGCGCGGCCAGGGCGTCGAGCGCTGTTCGCGGTAGACGACGTCGGAGGGGATGGCCTCGACCGCGACCCGGTAGACCTCGGGGCTCTTGTCCGCGATGAGCTCGTCGAGCTCGCTCACGCCGTGGCTCACGCGCCCGACGTGCTCGACCTTCGTGGCGAGCCACTCGCGGGAGATCTCGGCGCGCGGGTGATCTGCGATCTGGAAGCGGTACCCGCTCCGCAGATGCCGGTGGGTGCCGCGCGCCTTGAGCACCTTGCCCATCGCGAGCAGGGCCTGGGCGCGGAACGCGGCGACACGTTTCGCCGACTCCGGGGAGAAGACGCGGTCGCCGTAGACCGAGACGTGCGCGAGCCCATCGGGCGAGACCGCTGCGGTGCCGAGGACGTCGAGCGCGGGCTTCGCGTAGTCGTAGTCCTGCACGACGACGTCGGCCGGGAGGGTGCGCCGGGCGAGGGTCGCGAAGTGGAGCGCCTCGCCCGCGAGCTCGTCGTCCTTCGCGGGGTGGTAGGGGACGGCGCCGGGCCGCAGCTCTTCGTGCACGGCGAGGTCGTCCGTGATGACGAGCTTCTCCGACGCGCCGCCGTGCTCGAAGAAATAATAGAGGCCCTCGTGCTCCATCCACCGGGTGATGAAGGCCAGGTCGCTCTCGCGGTACTGGCACACGTGCTCCTCCACCGCGTACGCGCCGGAGAGGCGGAGCTCGAAGTCGCCGCCGAGACCGGCGTCCTCGAGGACGGTGGAGATCACCTCGGGGATCGACTTCTTCGTGAAGATGCGACTGTGCATCGACAAGCCGAGCGCCCAGAGCTGCGGGACGAGTCGGAGGCGGAAGACCGAGCGGTCGCCGCCGCGCCCTCCGTCGACCTCGTGCACGAGCTCCATCTCCGAGATCACGCCGTGGAAATGGAAGGGCACCGCGAGCAAGTCGTGGCGGAACCCCAACATCGCGCGCGTCCCGATCGCGTCGGCCGGGTCGACGCCGGCGCCTTCGCGGTGCGTGAGGTTCACGTAGACGTCGAAGACGTACGGGCGGCTCATCACCTCGTGGCCGCGGAAGCCCAGGACCTGAGCCGACTCCGGCAGCGCGCTCGCATGGACGACGATGAGGTCTTTCATTCGGCTCCGTCCTCGGTAGGCGATGGTACGGAGGCCGCGCCTACTCCGTCATGGTCGGGCACGCTCGCGCCCTCATTTTCGTAGGAGGTCGGGGCTCCGGCGCCTGGGGCACAGGTTACCGGGGGCTGAACGCTCAGGGCTTCAGCGTGCCCCCGGCGCGAACCTTCCCTGTCGTCATCCTGCCGTCGAGGTAGCGGACCTCGATCTCGGCCTCGCAGGCGTCGCCGATGCCGAAGTGGACGCGCGGATCGCTCGACCCGAGGTAGCTCCCGCCGATCACGGCATGTTCCGTGAGGGTACGCCCGCCTGCGCGCGCGGTTACCCTCGCGCCCGCGCCGCGGGTGCCCAGGTCGACCTGGACGGCGTGGCCGCCGGCCCCGACGTTGTAGAGGAAGGCCGGAGAGCCGCCGTTGGAGGCGACGACGACGTCCACGTCGAGATCGCCGTCGAGATCGCCGAAGGCCGCGCCGCGGTGCACGGCGAGGTGGGAAAGGCCGCTGCCCTCCGGCGGCGTGAACCAGTCGAAGCTGCCGTCTCCGCGGTTGAGGAAGAGCTGGTTCGGCGTGCCCACGAGATCCGGATCGAACACGTCACCCGCGGTCTGGAAGACGTCGAGATCGCCGTCGTGGTCGAAGTCCACGAAGCCGACGCCCCAGTTGACGCCCTGGGTGCTCTCGACCGGCAGCGTCGTGAAGCTGCACGGGAGCGACTCGCTGTGGCAGTCGTAGAGGCGGGTCGGGCGATCTTTGAAGTCGGTCGTGACCATGTCGGTCGTACCGTCGCCCTTGTAGTCGCCGACATCGACGCCCATCGTGTCGGTCCCCGCCGCGGAGTAGCCGCGACCGGCGCCATCGTCGACGAACCGACCGGTCCCGTCGTTCACGTAGAGGCGATCGGGGAAGGCGACGCCCATGTCGTTGCCGACGTAGAGGTCGACGTCCCCGTCGTTGTCTTCGTCGAAGAACAGCGCGGCGAGCGTGGGGTCGGCGTGCTCGAGGCCGCGCTCGGCTGCGCCCTCGACGAACGTGCCGTCGCCCTGGTTCACGAAGAGGAGGTTTCTCTCCGCCTGGCAAGCGAGCGGGAAGAGGTAACACTCGTCGGGGCAGGTGGAGAGCAAGACCAGGCGTCCGACGAAGAGGTCGAGATCGCCGTCGCCGTCGATATCCCCCGCGGTAGCCGACGTGGAGAAGCTGTCCTCCGTCACGCCGGCAGCCGCGGTCACGTCCGTAAAGGTGCCGCCCTGGTTCTGGTAGAGGACGTCCGCGCCGGTGTTGGTCACGTAGAGATCGAGATCGGCGTCGCCGTCGTAGTCGAAGGCGACACAGCCGATGGCGTCGCCGGGGTTGGCGACACCCACGTCGGCCGCGACGTCCACGAAGACGTCTCCGTCATTTCGATACAGCGCGCTGGCGTGCGGGGCGCGGTCGACCAGGAAGACGTCGTTGTCGGCGTCGCCGTCGAAGTCGATCAGGCAGACCCCGGGGCCGCCGACGGTGTCGGTGATGTGGCAGAGATCGGTCTGCGGGTGGTGGACGAAGGTGACGCCGAGCTCCGCCGTGCGATCGACGAACATGCGCGCGTCGGCCGCGGGCGGCTCGTCGCAGGTGACCGGCGCCGACTCGGAGTCGCCGCACGAGAGCGAGAGCCCCGCGCACAACGACGGGAGGAGCATGCGCAGGCGCAGGGTCAACACGCGGCCTGGATCTCGTCGTGGAAGGAGCGGAACGCGGACTCCGCCGGCCAGGGGGGCGCGTTTGCGATGAGCTCGCGGGCCTTGATCTGATCGCCCGCGTCGATCGCGACGATCGCCGCGGCGTAGCGCATCGCCCAGTGCACGAGCGGGCTATTTTCGCTCGCTTGCTCGAGCCGCACCAGGTCGCCGGGCAGCGCTCGGTGGGAGAAGGCGCGGACGAGCGCGGCGACGGCCTCGCGGAGCGCTCCGACGCGCTCGGCCACGTCGCGGCGGCCGGGCATGGGCAACGTGACGAGACGCGCGACCTGCTCGCGCGCGTGGTCGGCGTCGCCTTCGAAGGTGGAGAGGAGCGCGTCGAGGAAGATGCGGTGCTCGATTGCCGCTTCCCACGCGGGCCCGCGCGCCGCCGACGCGAGGGCGCGGCGAGCGTCGTCGACGCGGCCGAAGGCAGCGAAGGCCGTGGCGGTGACCAGCGGGGTGATCGTGTCCGCGTGCGGAGCCTGGTCGAGGCCATCCGACCAGTGCGCGATCACCTCGTGCACCTCCCCGCGGCGGAGCATGCGGACGACACGCGCCCGCGACCACCACCGCCAGAGGAGCACCGCGGCGACGGCCGCCGCGACGAGGGCCGCGACGAGGGGCACGCGGAACGAGAGCTTGACCAGCCCGGCGAAGAGGGCTGCGGACGCGACAAACAGGACGACCTTGATGGCTCTCGCCGTCTTCGAGGCGGCCGGCAGGTCCTCGTCGTCGTCGCCCATGGTCACTGCCACATCGGTTCAAGGCCACAAAAGGGAAAAGGGTCCACCACACCCGCTTTCCGCCACCGTTGCTCCCTTCCGGGCCTGGCGGGGTTCACGGCGCGCTGTCGGCAGACCCACAAACCGTACGAAGGGAGGGGTAGCACCGCCGGCCCGGGTTGCCAAGCGCGGTTTCGCTCGTCATCGGGCTGGATTACCGTGGCTCCACCATGCCGCTCGATCTGGGCGTCCTCATCTCGGGCAGCGGGACGAATCTCGGTGCCATCCTCGCCGCGGTCGCCGACGGCAGGCTCGACGCACGCGTGCGGTTGGTCGTCTCCAACCGCGCAGACGCGGGTGGGCTGGAGAAGGCACGCGCGGCCAACGTGCCCGTGCGGGTCATTTCGCACCGGGACTATCCTTCGCGCGAAGCCTTCGACGGCGCGGTCGTCACCGCGCTCCGCGAGGCCGGCGTCGAGTGGGTGGTGCTCGCGGGTTTCATGCGCGTCGTCACCCCGGTGCTCCTCGGGGCCTTCCAAGATCGCGTCATCAACATCCACCCGGCGCTGCTCCCGGCGTTCCCCGGTGTGGACGCGCAGGCCCAAGCGGTCGAATACGGCGTCCGGGTCTCGGGCTGCACCGTGCATTTCGTCGACCCCGGCGTCGACACGGGGCCGATCATCGCGCAGTCCGCGGTCGAGGTGGATCCGGAGGACGATCGCGAGAGCCTCGCGCGGCGCATCCTCGCGAAGGAGCACGAGCTCCTCGTGCGCGTGCTCGGCTGGATGGCCGAAGGTCGCGTGGAGATCGAGCCGCCGCGGGAGGGCGCGCGGCGGCGTGTGCGCGTGAAGAGGGCGCCCGGATGAGGAAACACTACGAGGTCATCGTCCTCGGGCGGTCGATCGGCGCGCTCGTCGCGGCCGCGCTGCTCGCGCGACGAGACTTCACGGTGCTCGTGTTGGGCAACGGCGCTCCTCCCGCCGCGTACGAGGCGGCAGGCTTCTCGTTCCGGCGACGCACATCCACCTTCCTCGCCGGCTCGTCGCCTGCCTGGGCTCGCGTCGTGAGCGAGCTCGCCCAATCCCAGACGTGGAAGCGCCGGACGCGCCCGGCCGATCCGATGTTGCAGGCGCTCAGCGCGGGCCGGCGGTTCGAGATCCCCGCCGATCCTCAGCTCTTCGCGCGGGAAGTGAACCGCGAGTTCCCCGAGCTGTTCCGGCTCGTCGAGCAGCTCTACGGCGAGCTCGGTCGCGTGAACGCCGCGGCGGACGAGGCCTTCGACCACGACGTCACCTGGCCTCCCGGGACGTTCTGGGAGCGGAGAGCGGCCGCGAAGGTCGTCGCCGCGCTTCCCTACGTACACGCCGAGCTCGACTTCGACGTGCTCAGCGAGTTCCCGCGCGGACACTTCTACCGCCAGCTGGTCCGCGCGTCGGTCCTCTTCGGAACACACCTCTCCACCATGCCGCCGCCGTTCGCCGTGGCTCGCCTTCACGGCGCGTGGACCCGCGGCCTCGTCGAGCTGACCGGGGGCGAGGAGGAGCTCGAGAGCTTCCTCGTGGATCGCGTGCGCGCGCACGGAGGCGAGTGTGTGATGGGCGCGCGGGCGGCGGCCCTGTACCTGAAGCGGGGCGGCGCAGCCGGCGTCCTGATCGACGGCGACGAGCAGCCGACAGGCTGTGACTTCGTCCTCACCGACGCCGAAGGCGAGGCGCTCGCGGCCCTGGCGGGCGGGCAAGGCATCCACAAGCGCGCGCTCCGGGAGTGGCCGCGCATCACCTCCACGGTCGGCCGCTTCGTCGTCTCGCTCGTGGCGAACACGGAGGGCGTGCCCCAGCCTCTCGGACCGGAGTCGCTCGTCTTCGCTCGGGAGAACCCGTGGCAAGGGCGCGACCGGCCGGCGGTCGTGCACGTCCAGCGGACGGACATCGGCGAGGGCAAGACGCTCCTCGTCGCCGAGCTTCTCTTGCCGGACAACAGCGCGCTCTCGTCGAGCGACGCGCGCGCGTTCGTGCTCCGGACCCTCGAGACCGAGCTCCCCTTCCTCGGTCGCCACCTCTGCGCGGTGGACTCCCCCCACGACGGGCTGCCCGTCTGGATCTACGAGGGCGGCACCCGGCGCCTGCTCGACCGCGAGAGCGCCCGCGTCCCTCCCCTCGAGCCGATGATCCGCCAGCTCGAGGTCGACCCGCCCGGCTACCTGGGCTTGGCCGGCGAGCCTGCCCGAGGCCCGATCGAACGAACACTGCTGCTCGGACGAAGCGTGCTCCCCGGCCTGGGGCAGGAGGGCGAGCTCCTCGCCGCCTGGAGCGCCGCACGCCTGGTGACCCGGAGCGACAAGAAGAAGGCGCTGATGCGCCGGGACATGTGGAACAAGATGGAGTTCGGCTGATCTCTTCTCACGCTCCGGCTCGACGCGTATCGTGAGCGCGATGGCCTGGTTCTCGAAAGGTTTGGCGGTGGCGCTCGCGACCTCCGCCCTCACCCTGCCTGGCGTGGCGCTCGCGCAGGACGGCGAGCTGCCCGTCGCCGTGCTCACCATCCAGACGCTCGACGCCTTCGAGCAGGCCGACGCGCTCTCCCTCGCGCTCAAGCGCGTGGTCGAAGAGGCGAACGGCTGGAGCACCGCGAAGACGGAGCGCGACTACGCGCTGCAGGCGCTCGTGCCCAGCCTCGGCTGCACGGACCCGCCCGACGCCGCCTGCGAAGAGAAGATCTCGCAGGAGATCAAGGTGGACCGCTTCATCTGGGGACGGATGAAGATGGAAGGCAAAGAGGTCGTCGGCGATCTCCACTTCTGGGTGAAGGGCAAGGGCAGCACCGCGACGACGTTCAAATACTCGTCGAACCTCACGGTCGCCGTGGACGAAGCGCTCACCGGCATCGCCCGACAGAAGCTCGACGAGCTGACGGGCGGGACGCCGGGCGGCCGCGTCATCCTGCACGTCGGCACGTTCGACGGCACGGTCACGGTCGACGGCAAGCCGGCAGGCGTGCTCAAGCAGGGCATGGCCACGGTGGATCTCCCCGCGGGCCCCCACGTCATCGCGGTCGAGGTGCCGGGTTATTCCGCCGTGTCGACGCGGGTCGAGATCGCCCCGCGGGAGGCGCGCGACATCACGCTCTCGCCCACGCCGGAGCCGGACGCCGGCCCGCCGTATCAGCAGATCTTCGGCTTCACGCTCCTCGGGCTCGGCGCGGTCTCGGCCGGCATCGGCACCTACGGCGGCATCCGCGCGATGCAGCTCTCGAGCGAGCTCGAGGACAAATACGCGAGCGACATCCCGTCCGGGAAGTCCGCCTGCGACCCGGGCCCGAACGGGGACTACCCGAACGCGCAGGGCGCGAGCTCGAGCGAGATCATCAAGCTCTGCCAGGACGGCGACACGGTGGAGACGATGCACTTCGTCGCCTTCCCGGTCGCCGGAGCCCTGGCCGCCACCGGCATCATCCTCCTCGCCACGGCCGACTGGGGCGGCGGCTCCGAAAAAGACGCCGCGAGCCTGCCCGTCCAGGTGGTGCCGTCCTTCGGGCCCCAGGGGGCCGACGTTTCGATGACAGTTCGGTTTTGATCGAATGCGCGTGATCGCCGGCAGGCTGGGCGGGCGCCGACTGGACGCGCCGCCCGGCCAAGGCACCCGCCCCACCAGCGATCGCGTCCGCGAGGCGATCTTCTCCATCCTCGCCGGCGTGAGCGGCGCTCGTGTGCTCGACCTCTACGCGGGGACGGGCGCGCTCGGCATCGAGGCGCTCTCGCGAGGCGCGGAGCGCGCCACGTTCGTCGAGAGCGCGCCCAAGGCGATCGCCGTCCTCAGGCGGAACCTCACCACGCTGGGCCTCGAAGGCGAGGCGCGCGTCATCGCGAGCCGCGCCGAGCGCGCCGTCGCGGCGTTGGCGGAGAGCGGTCCCTACGATCTCGTGCTCGTCGATCCGCCCTACGCGGATCTCGACGACGCCGTCATGCTCCTCACCCGCCTCGCGGAGCGCGGAGCCGTCGCGGAAGGCGGCCGCGTCGTGCTCGAGCACGCATCCGGCGACGGCGGCCGCGACGTGCCCGGCCTCACCCTCGCCGACGAGCGGCGTTACGGGGATACGGGCGTGTCGATCTACGTCGTCGCTCCGCGGTGATGGTGGGCGGTGCGGGAGCGGTCCCAAGGTTGTTCGCGGATCGTCAACTTCAGCCGTCGATACCACCCGTATCGCCGGTTGAAGTTCGCGTTTCGCGACGCTGGATCCGAGGTACGAGGGTCGCATGAGGATCCTCGAGGAGGACGCGCCGCATGTCCTGTTCAAGGTGGTGCTGCACGGGACGCGGGATGGCGCCGTGCGCGGCAGCCTGCGCGCGATCGCGGAGGCCGTTACCGGGGAAGCGGACGCGCCTCCGCGAGACGCCGAGATCGTCACGCACGACGCCCTCGACCTCAGCCTCGGGAGGGTGAACGGTGTCCTCGTCGACCTCCTGCTCGTGACCGCGCCAGCGGAGGGGGTGCACCCGACCGCGCGCTTGCTGGTGCTCAAGCAATGCGACGCCGTCCTCTTCATCGCCGACGGCCGAGCCCCGGAGGAGGAGCGCGCTCGGTTCGCGGAGCTACGCGGTCACATCGAGACGCACGGCTATTCGTGGGCCGAGACCTGCGTCGTCCTGCAGCTCGAGGGGCTCGGTGAAGGCGCCGGCGCCTATGCCGACGCGCTCGGTGCCGCCGACCGCACCCGCGTCGCGGTCGACCCGGGCCACCCCGCCGGAGTCCTGGACGGGGTGACGGCGATCGCGCGACAGCTCTTGCCCCGCGCGATCGCCCAGCTCGAACGCTAGCGCGGTGGCGAAGGTTGGCACCGCCGTCCTCGATCGGGCCGGACCATCGTCATCTCGTTTCCCGAGCCGACCAATAGTTCTCGAGCGCATTCACGATGTGTTCCCGCTCGAACTCATAGTCGGGCTCGAGCGAGATGAACTCGAGGTAGCGCCGAACTGCAGCTCTCTGCTCTTCACTCAACAGCCGGAACTGCTCGCTGAGGATTGGAGTCTGCGTCAGCGCATACGCCAGGCCGAATTTGTAGTCCCCGTCCAGATCCGCGACAAGGTAAGCAGGAAGATGAAACCGCATCCCTTCGTCATCGAAGAAGGACAGGCTGCTGTTGCACTTGTTTAGCTGATCAGCAGAGATTCGGCGCCAGTCTTCCTTTTCATCTGCAGCTCGGTAGGCGGCACGAGTCGCTTCGTCCGCGTAGTCGTCCAAGCCCTGGGCCTCGGTCAATCCGACCCCGCTACCGAGCCTCACTCCCGAGAACGCGCTCTCGATGGCACTGCGAATGGACGCAGCTTCATGCCAGCGCTTCGACAGCTCGACGGCCTGATCGATTGTCGAGCGATCGCAGCCGCGAGCCTTCATCTCTTCGATGTCCGATGGCGATGGATACTTCGTCATGGGCGACCACCACGTCGCAGCGGCTCAGTGATAGTCGACGACGAGCACCGGCGGCTCGGCGCCGTTTGCGTTGTAGTAGTCGACGCCGTTCGTCGTGAGCGGAAAGAGGCCCAGGTAGACGCTGCCGTTTGGGCTGATGAGGCTCGTCGGGACGGAGAAGCTGACGAGCTCGCTCAGCGCGACGGGGCCCTGATCGTCCGCGATGGGGCTGGAGCCGACGGCGGAGGGCGTCGCGACGAAGAGATCGTTTCGGGTGAACGGCTGGACCTGCCAGAGCTCGCCGGTCTGGTTGCTCTCCGCCCCGCTGATGGCGGTCACGCGGACCCGAAGCGTCGCGCCGTCGATGGTCTTGCCGGCGAGCGTGCCGTCGAGATCGAAGCGGAGGTAGGCGTGCCGCGGGGTGAGGTCGATGGGCGGGTCGTATTCGGTGTCGACCGTCATCGTGCCGGCCCCGACCTCCGTCTCGCACGTGTCGGGGTTGGGCATGGTCGGCCGGACGCAATCGGCCACGGCCGCGGTGTAGGTGACCTCGGTCGGTCCTGCGCCCCCGCCGCCCATGCTGCTGCTCGTCGAAGACGAGGTCGTGCTGCTGCTCGTGGAGCCCGTGGTCGTCGCGCCCGTCGACGATGTCGTCGTGGGGCTCGCACCTCCGCCTCCATCGCCGCCGGTGGTACCCAATCGTGGGTCGTAGGCGTCCCAGTCATGGCTGCAGGCGGCCACGGTGAAGAGCAGGGCGCATCCGGCGCGCAGGGCGGCCATCGAGACGATGATACGAACCCGCGGGCTTCCCGTGTACTCTTCTTCTTCGATGCGCCTCGGTCGCTACGAGACGCTCCAGCCGATCGCCTCAGGTGGCATGGCCATCGTGCACCTGGCGCGCGCTCTCGGCGCAGGGGGCTTCGAACGTCTCGTGGCGATCAAGGTCATGCACCCGCACATCGCCAGCGAGCCCGAGTTCGTGGCGATGTTCCTGGACGAGGCGAGGCTCGCGGCTCAAATCCGCCACCCCAACGTCGTCGGAACGATCGACGTCCAGGAGGAGCCGCTCTTCCTGGTCATGGAGTACATCGAGGGGCCTTCGCTCCACGTCGTGCTCCGCGAGCTCCGGCGCCGGAACGAGAAGCTCGACGTCGGCGTCGTCCTGCGCGTCCTGCACGACGCCCTGCTCGGGCTGCACGCCGCACACGAGCAGAAGGGCTCGGACGGGGCGCCGCTCGAGATCATCCACCGCGACGTGACGCCGCACAACATCCTCCTCGGGGTGGACGGCGTCTCCCGCATCACGGATTTCGGCGTCGCGCGCGCGGCCTCGCGCCTCTCCTCGACGCGCGGCGGCCAGGTGAAAGGGAAGCTCTCGTACATGGCGCCGGAGCAGTTCCACGGGCAGGCCATCGATCGCCGGGTCGATGTCTACGCGGCCGGCGCCGTGCTCTACGAGGCGCTCAGCGGACAGCAGCTCTTCAAGGCCGACACCGAGGCCGCGCTGATGGGCCAGATCATCCGCGGCGTGATGACACCGCTTCGTGCGGCGGAGCCGCGCGTGCCGCAGGCGATCTCGGACGTCTGCATGCGGGCGCTCTCACGGGAGCCGAACGAGCGCTACGCCACCGCGGCCGACCTCGCCGACGCGCTCGAGGACGCGGCGCGGATCGCAGGGACGCCGATCGCGACGGCGCGCGCCGTCGCGGCCGCCGTGAAGGCGCTCGCGGTCCATGAGCCGCCCCCCGCGATCCCCGGCCCGAGCGGCGTGCGTGTCGTGCCGCCGGCTCCGGTCTCCGGCAGCGGGCAACACGCGCCGCTCTCCGGGAGCGGAAAGCGCGCGGCCGTCCCGGCGCCGGCCCCCGACGTCGACGAGAGCCCGTCGCAATCCACCAGCGTGGGCACCCTGCTGGCTCCCGCGGTGCCTCTCCCGCAGCCTTCCGCGAAGCGCTCGTGGAGGCTGATGGTCGGCGTGACCGCAGTCATCGGCGTGGGTCTCGGCGTGGCCGCGTTCGTGGGGACCCGCCCCGGCGACACGGAGCCGGCCGCCCAGCCCCCGGCGCCCGCGAGCGCGCCTTCCGCCCCCAGCGTCGCGGCCAAGCCCGCCGAGCCCGAGAACACCGCGTCGGCGAGCGAGCCGGCCCCGTCGTCGTCGGCGGCCGCCGCTTCGCCCTCCGCGAGCGCGTCCGCCAAGAAGCCGGTGACCACGGCGGCGCCAGGAGGCAACCGCCCACCACCGCCGAGCCGAACGGCCTTCCGCCCCGACGACCTCTGATGAGGAAACACACCGCGCTCTTCGCCGCCCTGATCTGTGTCGCGTGCCCGCTCGGCGACGCGGTCGCCCAACCGGCTCCGTCCGCCCCGGCCGCTGCGTCGCAGAAAGAGGCGTTCGCCGAGGCGCAGAAGCTCTTCGACGAGAAGGACTACGCGGCGGCGTTGCCCAAGTTCGAGGCGCTCTTCGCCGAGACCCAGAGCCCGAACGCGCGGCTCTACGTCGCGCGTTCGCTCCGCGAGCTCGGGCGCATCCCGGAGGCGTACGACGAGATGGCAGCGACCGTGAAGGATGCGACGGCGCGCGCCGCGCAGGAGGCCAAATACGAAGGCACGCGCGACGCGGCCGCCGCCGAGCTCGCGGTCCTCGAGGGGCGCGTCGCCCACCTGACGATCGCGGTCGCGGACGCGACGGACGGCACCAAGGTCCTGCTGAACGGCGTCGAGGTCCCCACCGCGAAGCTGGCCGCGCCGATCACCGTCGTTCCGGGTCCGCAGCGCATCGAGATCGTGGGGCCTGATTTCGAGCCCGTGCGGCGAGAGATCGAGGTCGCCGGCGGCGAGACCAAGACCTTGCCCATCGCCGTACGCGCGGGCGGCGCGGGCACCAAGGGCGGCCCCGAGAAGCCGGGGCCCGCGAAAGCCGACGAGCAGACCGGCGGGGAGCTCCGCATCGTCGGCATCGTCGCCGCGTGCCTCGGGGGCGCCAGCCTCGTCACCTTCGGGGTGACCGCCGGGCTCTCCGACGCGAAGTTCTCCACGCTCGAGGAGGAGTGCGGCGGAGGGCGCTGCACCGACCCGAAGTACGCCGACGTCGTGGACGAGGGCAAGACGCTCGAGCTGATTGCTAACGTTACCGTCATTGCAGGCTCCGTGCTCGCGGCCGCGTCCATCCCGCTCATCATCTGGGGCGGCCCGACCGACGCGGAGCCCGCCGCGACCGCGGCGCTCGCGCCGGTACCGGGCGGGGCGGTGGTGCGCGTCGGCGGCTCGTTTTGAGCACCAAGCGGACGAAGGGCAAACCCGCCGCTGCCGCGGGTGGGCATGAGGGCCAACCCGGCGCAGACCGCGACCTCGCGCTCGTCGAGGCTGCGCGATCAGCGCGGGCCGAGGAGGTGGCAGCGCTGCTCCGTGATGGCGCCGACCCGAACACGAAAGACGACCGCGGCGTGACGGCGATCCATGCCGCGATGCAGTGCAAGGCGGCGGTCGGCAAGCCCGAGCTCACGGCGCGTGTCTCGATCGCACGTGCGCTGCTCGAGATGGGCGTCGACCTGGAGCAGGTCGACGACAGAGGCCGGACGGTGCTCGCCAAGGCATGTATGCTCGCCGGCGGAAAAGCGAAGGAGCTTGTCGCGCGCGTGCTCGCTCGAGGGCCCAAGCTCTCCGCCGTCGACGCTGACGGCTACACGATCCTCCACCTGGCCGTCGCGTACGACCACGAAGCCCTGTTCCGCGCGGCGTTGAGCGGGGGCGTCGACGTCGACGCCCGCGACGGCGACGGCGGCACAGCCCTCTTCCATGCGGCGTACGCGGGGAAGCTCGAGCTCGTCCGCGAGCTCCTCGCCGCCGGCGCCGCGCCGAACCTCACGACGAAACGCGGCTACACGCCGCTCCGGTCCGCCGTCTGGGTCGGCGCACTGCCCATCGTGAAGCTCCTGCTCGAGAAAGGAGCCGACCCTGCGATCGTCGACCACGAGCACGGCTACTCCATGGTCGAGATCGCCGCGTTCCGCCGGCACGGGCCGGTGCTCTCGCACCTCTTGAGCGCCGGCCTACCGCCAGGCAACGCCTTGACGACGCTCGGAGGTCGGTTCGGGAGCGACGGCCGCAGCGGCAAGTCGAAGCTCGACGCGCTCGTGCGGACGCTCATCCGAGGCGGCGCGGACGTTCGCGCCGCGAGCAAGGAGGGGGTGACCGCGCTGGCACAATTCCTCGACGGGCCACCACGCAGCTGGGATCTCGCCATCGTGCTGCAGCTCGTGGAGGCGGGCGCCACGCCGGACGTGGAGGTGAAGGTCGAGATGACGCCGAACGTATTTTCTCGCGTGTCCGCGAGAGAGGTGCTGAGCGGCGAGACGCCAGCGGGTGTCTCCGACGCGGCGGCCTTCTTGCGCATCCGTGAGCTGCTCCGCCCGCCCCAGCCGTGAGGGAGGTCCGTTGTGCGCTCACTCCAGCGCGCGCACAACGGAAGCCGATCGCAGGCGAGCGAGGCTCCGGCGGGCAGGCCCTCGCGCTATCGCGCCCTCGCGCCCTCGCGCCCTCGCGCCGGCGCGTACGACCACGAGCACTCTCGCCTGCGAAGGGAAAGGCACTCAGCTCAAACGAGCACGCGTAGGTCGGAGTGATCTTCCGGCGGAGGATGATCGCGATCGAGAGGCTCGCGAGCACGACGGTCTGCGTGGTATCTGTCCGGCCGTCGAACGAGACGTCGAGGTGCCGCGCGACCCAGATCGTCTCGCGAAGTCTTCCGGATCGATCGGCGTGCCCTCGACCAGCTCGTTGAAATGGGCCGCGTCGAGCAACCGATGCCAGCGTCACGCGCTCCGTCGTGCCGAGCGCTCCAAGCGGCTGAGGCACCGGCCCATGAAGACGTCGCTCATGGTTGCTCCGCACAGTGAAGGTCCACAGGCTGCCAGCCGGAGGGAAGTGGAACGCAATCGCCACGTGCCAAGCCATCGCACCAGATCGTCCCGTCGGCGCGAAGGACGCACAAGCTCTGCTCTCCAGCCAGTGAGACATCCACCACATCGCCGAAGTCCGACATCTTGGTGGGCGGGTCGCCGGTCTCGCCTCCGCTGACGATGTTTCGGTTGCCCCAGCACCAGACGTCACCTTGACTGATACCGCAGCCGGTGGAGGTCTCCAGCCAGATGGAGTCGAGCGCCGGTAGACCCGCGATGCGCGTGAGCGCGGTGACGTCACCGGGAAGCGCGGGATCAATTCGGCCGCTGTAGTTCGCGCCTGCACAATACACCGAACCACTACACGCCCGACTGCACATCCAGTGGAAGCCGATCTCGACTTCGCAGATCGACTCGGGCGATGCGACCTCCGTAGGGTCTGCCACGGACAGCAGCGAACCGAGGCCGAGGCTGCCGTACGGACCCCATCCCCAGCAAAACAGGCGACCGTCGGCAATCACCGCGCACGCCTCTGTCAACGACGCAAAATCCACGACCGGTCCCGGGAGCGACAGCGGCGTTGGGGTCTGGGCCACGACTGCGGCCGGGGGGACTGCATCGTCCAGCCGGAGCGATCCCATCCACATCGGCCCCGTTTCGGGGTGGTAGAATAAAAATGGGTTATCGGGCGAATACACCGTCGGGGCCGGCGAGATCTCGATTCGCCCGAGGCCGCTCGCGTCGGTCTCCAGGTTTCGGCGCGCATCGTAGCCCCACACCAGGAGCGGGCGCGCGGGGTCTCGCGGCGGAGACCACGCCTCGGTCGCCATCAGCGTACCCGCCTCGAGCTTCACCGATGCCAGGCAGCTGGCGACCGTGGACCGCACCGGGCTGAGGAACTTGGAGCCGCAAGCACCCACGCCGTCGTTGCCCCAGCAATGGAGGTCGCCATTGCTCAGGAGCGCGACGTGGAGCGAAAAGGCCTCGGCACCCTCGATGGCGACGACATGCGGCGACCCTTGGGGCAGCGTGCAGACGGGCTCCGGTGGTGGAGGCCCCGCCGTAGCAGCTCCAGCATCGTCGCCGCAGCCCCAGAGGACGACAACGGCAAGCGCCGTGACGAAGTCGCCAACCTTGTGCTGAAAAAGGGACGTCAAGGTGCTCGACGACGTCGACGCTGCACTTTCATCCCCCCACCGGCAGGCGCTCATGAGATCTCGGCCTCACTCCAGCGCGCGCGCACAGCGGAAGCCGATCGCTGGCGAGCGAGTCTCCGGCGGCAGGCCCTCGCGCGCGCGGCCGAGCAGGTTGGGCGGCGCTTTGTTCGACGCGGTCCCGCCGCGGACCGTGCGCCCGGCGCCGGTAGCCGGTCCGCGCGGGTTGATTTGCTCGTCGGCTCCGTAGGGCCCGAAATGGTCCGCGACCCACTCCGAGACGCCGCTCGTCAGCGCACGAACGCCCTCTTTTGTCGTGGCGAGCTCCCACTCCGCCTCGGTCGGGAGCCGCATCGCCTTCGACGCGCAGTACGCGGCGGCCTCCTCGTGGGTGACGCAGCTCACGGGCTCGTCGCTGCCGCCGGCGCGACACCCGGCCCCGCCCGGGAGCTTCGAACATTTGCCCTGCGTGACGCAGGCGTCGTACGCAGCGACGCTCACCTCGTCGCGATCGAGGCAAAACGTGTCGAGGTTGACGGCATGCTCCGGCGCCGCAGCCGAGAAGAGCTCCGCCGCGACCCCCATCGTGAAGCGCCCCCCGGCCACCACGATGCTCCCCTCGGGGCACGGGGCGATCGTCACCGCGGCGCTCGCCGTCGCCGAGGAGGTGCCGGTTGCGCCGGCCGCGAGCGGCGCGCTCGACGGCGCCACGGCGACGCCCGAGGAGGAAGCGGGGACGGGCGCGGTGCGCGCAGCCTGGATGCCCGCCGAGATCGCGGCCGCTGCGATCAGCAAGGCGCCGAGGGCCGCGGAGACCACGAGGATGGATCGACGTGGCGCTGCGGGGCGCGGCTCTGAGGCCGCGATGAGTTGCGGCGAAGGCGGCGGGAGCGCCGGCACGAAGGCCACGTTCTCCGGGCGGGCTGCCCCGACGAGCGCGGCCCAGAACGCGCGCATGTCGCCATAACGTTGCTCCGGCAACACGGCGAGCGCACGACCGAAGACCGCCTCCACCGTGTCGCTCACGGCGAGGCCGAGCTGGCGCGGCGTCGGGCGGCGCGCGGTGTCCATCGCCTGGCGCCCGAGCTCCGCGTAGTCGTCCCCTTCGAAGGCGCGCTTCCCTCCTTGCATCACCTCGATCAAGACGAGCGCGAGCGCGAACACGTCCGTCCACGGGCCGGTCTCGCCGTACGCGCGCGAGAACTGCTCCGGCGCCCCGTAATACGGGGTGAACGCGGTCGGCATGATGCCCGTCTGGTGGACGCCCTCGAGCCGGCGTTTCATGACCTTCGCTATCCCGAAGTCGAGGAGCTTGATCTGCGCCTCGGGGCCACGCGGGTCACCGACCACGATCATGTTCTCGGGCTTGATGTCACGGTGGGCGACGCCGCGCTCGTGCACCAGCCCCAGCGCGACCGCGACGGGCTCGAGCAGACGCATCGCGCCGTCGAGCAAACGCGGCGCTCGCTTGGCCCGTGTCTCCCCCACCAGGACCTCGTCGAGGCTCTTTCCGTCGAGCCACTCGAGGACCAGGTACGGAAGCGGGGGCCTGCCTTCGAGCCGCAGGATGCCGAAGTCCCTCGCCTGGACGATGGCGGGGCACTTCGTGGAGAGATCGGAGATGAGCCGCCCCTCCTGGATGAACTGCTCGAAGAGCGCGGGCTGCTCGGCGGCCGGCGCCTCGCCGAGCGCAGCGAAGATCTTCACGGCCACGGGGATCTTCCAGACCGTGTTCTCCGCGCGGTAGACGATGGCGGCGCCGCCCTCGCCCACGGCTTCGCCGACGAGGTACTTGCCGTCGATGATGGTGTCTTTGAGGCCCAGCGGGTCGCCGGTCATCGCCAGCTCTCGTCGAAGAACCCGGCCGCGCGAACCGGCCGGCCATCCATCAAGAGCCCCCCTCGTCGAACGGCGAGGCTCGCGTCGTAGACGACGTAGTCCGGAAGGTAGCGCGGGAGGAACCGGACCGCGAGGGCCGCGCGCGGGCTCGTCCCCGCGTGAACGACCACGTAGCGCGACCCGCGCCTCGTCAGCGCGTCCCCCGAGAAGCCCTCGGGCCCCGGGAAGATGAAGGAGGCCGCGAGATCCGGGCCTTCGTGTCTCTGCCCCCGGAGGACGATGGCGCTCGGCTCGAACGTCGCGGGGAGCTGCGGCGCAACCGCGGCCGTGAGCCGGTTTTGCGCGGGCGTGCCCACGAGGATGACGCTCCGCCCTTCGAGATCGGCGTCGGTGACCGCCTCGTCGGAGAAGACGGGGTAGGCGATCTCCGCGGTGTCGCCGAGGGTGGCGAGGTGCTCCGCGACCATCCGGTTCGCCTCGGTCATCGCCGGATCGGCTGCGCCGTAGACGATCGTCACGGGCCCGTGCTCCACGTCGTCGAGCGGACCGGACAGACCGCGCCGCTTGCCAAACGGGAGCGCGTCGCCCGACGCACCGGACGCGAAGCGACCGTCGTCGCCGCGCACGAAGAGGATGGGCGCGGTCGGCTCGGCCTCCAGCGTCGTGCCGTCGACCTCGACCGTCAACCGTGCCGGGAGGGAGTCGCCGAGGCGCGCGGGATCGATCTCGAAGGCGGCGACGTTTCTGGTCGTCACGCGGACGCGGCCCTCTTTGTCCTCGAAGGAGGCGTCGAGGCTCGCCGGCTCCGCGCGGCAGCAGTCGATCATCCCGACGAGGCGGAGCCAATACGCTCGGTCGTAGCGGTACCGGCCGGTGACGAGGCGGACGCGCTTGGGCGCGCGCGGCGCGGCGTGCCGCGTGAGCCGCGGGATCATCTTGCCGTCCTCGTAGGCGTAGTCCCACACGTTGTGATCGAGCTCCTCCTGCACGTCGAAGACGTGGGCGTAGCCGAGCTCGGCGTACCGATCGGCGACCACCTTCGAGCGGCCGGGGCCGTCTTTCCCGCCGTGCACGATGTCGAGGGGGACGTGCAGCCCGTTTTCGGCGTAGCGGACGATGTACTCCTTCGCGAGGAGCGTGTCCTCCCACGGGAGATGGGGGACCTTCGCCACGCTCTGGTACGAGAGCAGGTTGGGGTAACCGCAGAGCGGCGCGGCTGCCGAAAAGACGTCGGGAAAATGGAGCGGCAAGACGAACGACACCGTTCCGCCGAGCGAATACCCGGTGAGGCTCACGCGGCGCGGATCGACCCGGTAGGCTGCCTGGATGTCGCGGATGACGGCCAACATGTCCTCTTCGCCCACGGCTCGCGGCCCCGCGTTGCCGAACCCCCAGGGCGCCGCGTAAATGGCGCCCTTGTCATCCATTCGCGGCAGGTTGTGGGCCGCGAAGGCGAGCGTCATGTGCTCGTCCGGCGCCTCCCCCACCAAGGTTCGGAGGGCGTGCTCGGGGAGCCTGTCCTTGCCGTGGGAGACCAGCACGAGCGGGAGCGGCCCGCGTCGATCGAGGCTCTTGGGGACAAACGCCACGTAGGGCTGGCGCTTGCCGTCGAGCGCCGACCGATACGCGCGGAACACGACGCCTCGCTCCTCGGCGTACGCATCGACTCCGCGGTCGAGCTTCTTGCCCAAGGCCTCGGCGCGCTCCGTGTGGCGCGTGAGCCAGGCGACGTCGGGCTCGCCCCTGGCGACCGCCCCGCCGAGCGTCTCGACGTGGTGCGCGAAGCTCTCACGCGTCCCCTCCGGCAGGTCCTGCGAACCAGCGACGCGCGCCGCGAGCTCGGCGAGCTTCGCGACGCGCGCCACGAGCGCGCCGGACGCGGTGAGGCGCGCGACGTGGACCGAGCCGCCGGCCATGGCCACGTCGACGGTGGGCCTTCCCTTGTCGGCGGCCGGCAGGACGATCGAGATCGTCTCCGGCTTCGCCACAAGGCCGATGAGCGAAGCGCGCGCCGCGGGCTCGCGGCTCCGGCCCGAAGAGGTGGTCACCTCCACGGGGATCTCGCGCGGCAGATCGGGGATGAGCCCGCGGAGCCTCGGTGTCATCGCGAGGGTGAGCCCCGCGGGCGTGACGTCCAGTCGCGCAGCCGCGTCGATCAGATCCGCCGGACGGCACGACGCGCTCGCGATGCGCTCGGCGTAGAGCAGCCCGCGAGCGGGTCGCCCGTCCGGCTCGCGGAGGCGGAGCTGGAGCCCGGCCGTCTCCGGCTCAACAATGACCGATATGTCATTGTTACCGGGACCGAGGTGCACCGAGTAGAAACGCTCGTCCGGCAAGGCGCGGCCCTCGCGACCGGGCATCTCCTCGACCTCGACGCGCTGGCCGAACGCCGCGATCGTGACCGTCCCCGTCGTCGACGCACGGAGCACCAGGTCGCGCGGAGCATCGCTGAACACGACGCCGCGGAGGACGGCCGCCGCCGAGCGGCTCCCCTCGCCAGGGCGGCGCGGCGTGACCCAGCCGTCGCGCGAGCAGACGGCGCGCGCCTCTTCCTCGCGCCCGAGCACCGTCGGGTCTCCTTCGTCGCGAAACCGCTGCACGGTCTTGAGGGGCAACCCGACGTGCCCCGACCACGCGTTGAGCCAGCCCTCGTCGCCGATCGCGCGCAGCCGCGAGAGGGGCACGGGCTGGGCCGAGAGCTTCGGGCCTTCTGCGGCGGCCACGCATGCGCCCCCGAAACAAAGGGTTCCCTCCGCGCAGTCCTCGATCGAAGGCTCGCCGCCGGCGAAGCCGAGCCGCGCCCGGGGTCCGCCGCAGGTCGGCGGTGGTGGTGTCGGCGCGGGCACGGGCGCGGCAGCGCTCGCGGCGACCGGAGCGGAGAACCGAGGCGGCGGCGACGAAGCGGGCCTGTCCGCCTCGCCACAAGACCCCGAAGCGAAGGTGACCGCGAGCGCGAGGGGCGTGACCCAGATCCGTGGCTTCGTTGTGAGCGAACGAGGCAAATCCGTCTCCGTTCCCAAGCTTTGTCCGACGTCCGTAAAAAAACACGCCGCTCGTCCGGCCCGCTGTATTCTCCCGCGCGGAGGACCGAGCTTGTCTGCGTCCGAATCCCCCGAGAGCAAATCCGGTTCCGGCATCTACATCATTGGCGCACTGCTTCTTGCTGCCGGCATCGGAGGGATCTTCTTCCTGACGAAGGACGACCAGAAGCCGGCGCCTGCGCCGCCCCCGCCGCCGACCCAGGTCGACCAGACCCCGCCGCCCCCGGCTCCGCCCCCGCCTCCGCCTCCGCCGGTGACGGCCAGCGCGAGCGCGAGCGCGTCGGCCGAGGCGAGCGCCGACCCGAAGGGCCCCAAGGGCCCCGCCGGTCCGGGGGCCTGCTCGAACTGTGGCCAGGGCGTGAGCAACGGCGCGCTCAACAGCGCGTTGCAAGGCGCCGCAGGGTCCGCGCGCGGCTGCTACAACCGCGCGCTGCAGAAGAACGCCGGCGCCGCGGGCAAGCTCACCGTCAGCGTGCAGGTCGGCCCCTCCGGCCAGGTGTGCGGCGCCTCCATCACGAACGACACCGTGGGTAGCCCCGAGGTGTCGAACTGCGTCCTCGGGCGCTTCCAAGGCAAGTCCTTCCCCAAACCGGATTCAGGTTGCGTCACCGTTCAGATCCCGATGAGCTTCGAGGTGAAGCAGTGACGTGGTGGAAGAGCCATCGTGGCTTTTCCACTTCATGACGTCGGTCCCCGTGGGTTCACCCCCCCAACCCCCCTCACGAGGTGAGGGGGGAGAGGCTACGGCGTCGGGCGTGCTCTTGAGCGTCGCCTACGACGGCCGCCGGTTCTCGGGCTTCGCGCTCCAGCGGGAGCAGCGCACCGTCGCGGGGGAGCTATGGGGCGCGCTTCGCGCGATCGACCCGAGCATCGCGGAGGTCCGCGGCGCGAGCCGGACGGATACCGGCGTGCACGCCCGTGACCAGCGGGTCGCGTTCGATCCGTCGCGTGACTACCCGCTCTCGGCCTGGTTGCAGGGAACGGCGAAGCACTTGCCCGAGGAGATCGCCATCCGCGCCGCGTGGGTCGTCCCGCGTGGCTTCGCGCCGAGGTTCCACTCGAAGGCGAAGACGTACCGCTACGTCCTGCTCGCGGACGAGGCGCGCGATCCGTTCCTCGTGGGCCGAGCCTGGCGCGTCGCGGAGCTCGCGTCACCCGAGGCGCTCGACCGGATGCAGGCCGAAGCGAAGCTCGCGGTCGGGACACACGACTTCGCCGCCTTCCGCAACGCGGCCGATCAGCGGCAGAACACGGTCCGCACGATCTTCGAGCTGAGCGTGGGCCCGTCTCCGGAGCACCCACGCGTCCTTCATGTGGACGTTCGCGGCGGCGGCTTCCTCTACAACATGGTGCGCATCCTCGTGGGCACGCTGGTGGACGTCGCGCGAGGCCGGCTCGAGCCGGGCGCGATCGGACGCGCGCTTCTGTCGAAGGACAGGCGCGACGCGGGCATCACCGCGCCGCCTGACGGGCTCTACCTCGAGCGCTACGAGATCGAAGGCGTGGACGTCTGAGAGCGGCCGGCGGCTGCCTCAGGACGCCCGCCGGACGAGCGCCTCCGCTTCGCGGACGGTCTCGTTCCACCCAGGCTCCACGCGCGCGACCCCGTCCACCCAGTCCGCGACCGGATCACCAGCCTCGATCAGCTCGCGCCCCATCGGGCTGCCCGTGAGGAGGTCGAACGCGGGGATGTCGTCCACGTATTCGTAGCGCTCGGTGCGGAACCGGAAGTCCTCCGGGGCCTGCGCGCGCGCGAGCGCGACGAGCGCGAGGTACGTCGCGTAAGGCTGGAAGGTCGACGGATCGGTCGGGTGGATCTGCACGCCGCCGCAGATCTTGCCCGCGTGTTTCTGGAAGGTCGGCAGGAACGTGATCGGACGCGCGCAGAATCCGGGGAGCTTGGTCCTCGTCAGGTCGGCGGCGAGGCGGGCCCCGTCGAGGAAGGGGGCGCCGACGATCTCGAACGGCCTCGTCGTGCCGCGCCCCTCCGAGAGGTTCGTCCCTTCGATGAGGCACCCGCCGGGATAGACGAGCGCGGTCTCGAAGGTCGGCATGTTCGGCGAGGTCATGACGAAGGGCCGATCCCAACGAGGGGCGAGGGCGCCGCGCTCCCAGCCCGCGTTCGGCACGACGCGCAGCGCGCCGCTCGCGCCGAGCGCGAGCCCGCCGCGGTGCGCGAAGAGGGCGACGACCTCACCGATCGTGAGCGCGTGGCGCACCGGGACCGGCTCGAGGCCCACGAAGGAGAGGAAGCCCCCTTCCTGGTGTTTGCCCTCCGCGACGACGCCCCCGAGAGGGTTCGGCCGGTCGAGGATCACGGTCTGTACGCTGGCGGCAGCCGCCGCGCGCGCGGCGAGGAGGGCCGTCCAGATGAAGGTGTAGTAGCGGCTCCCGACGTCGGCCAGATCGACGACGAGGACGTCGATCTCCGCGAGGTGCTCGGGCTTCGGCGACAGATCGTCGAAGCTGTCGCCGTAGAGGCTGATGATCGGCGCGCCGGTCAGCCGGTCAGCCGCGTTCGCGACGCCGATCATGTCCTGCGCCTCGCCGCCGTAGCCGTGCTCGGGGCCGAAGATGAGCCGCGGTCGGATGCCCAGATCGGCGAACACGGCCGAGACGTGGCGCATGTCGCGGTCGACCGCGGCGGGGTGCGCGAGCAAGCCGACCCGCCTCGAGCCGAGCTCCTTCCGGAGCGCACCGCACCCAGCGTCGTCGTTGGCGAGCCGCTCGAGACCGATCTGCATCGACTGGCGGTTACCCGCGGCACGCCGTGGGAACAAGCCCTGCGGCGTGATAGCTTGCTGGCCCCGGCATGCACCTCCAGCCAGGCCAGATCCTCGCGGACAAGTACCGCATCGTCCGCATGATTGGCCACGGCGGGATGGGCTCGGTCTACGAGGGCGAAAACGTCCGCATCCGGCGCCGCGTCGCCATCAAGACGCTCCACGCGGGGGTGTCACAGAAGCCCGACGTCCTCGAGCGCTTCGAGCGCGAGGCGCAGGCCGCGGGCCGCATCGGCAGCGAGCACATCGTCGAGGTGCTCGACATGGGCGACCTCCAGGACGGCTCGCGCTTCATGGTCATGGAGTTCCTCGAGGGGATGACCCTCGGCGAACGCATCGTCAAACAGGGCCGGATCGCCCCGCGCGAGCTGGTGCCCATCATGGCGGCCATGCTCGACGGGCTCGCGGCGGCGCACGCGGCAGGCATCATCCACCGCGACCTGAAGCCGGCGAACGTCTTCTTGACGAGGCTGCGCAACCAGCCCGACTTCGTGAAGATCCTCGACTTCGGCGTCTCGAAGTTCAACGTGCTCAACTCCGAGGAGATGAGCATGACGCGGACCGGCGCCGTCGTCGGCACGCCCTATTACATGTCCCCGGAGCAGGCGAAGGGATCGCGCGCCATCGACCACCGGAGCGATCTCTACTCCGCCGGGGTCATCCTCTACGAGGCCATCACGGGGCAGGTCCCCTTCAACGCGCAGACGTTCAACGAGCTCATCTTCAAGATCGCGCTCGAGTCACCGCCCCCGCCCGAGCAGTTCGTGCCGGGACTGGATCCTAACTTTGCCGTCATCATGAGACGGTCGATGGCGCGCGACCCGAACGAGCGGTTCCAGTCCGCCGCCGAGATGCGCGACGCCTTGTGGGCCTGGGCGCGGGAGTGGGACACGTACGGGGGCAATCCGCCGCCGCGGGCCGGGTCCTCGCCGCACCTCGGCATGTCGTCCATGAAGACGCAGATGTTGCCCATGGTGGCGCCCGCCGCGATCTCGCCCGGGCAGACGGCCGTCATCGGATCGAGCGTGTTCCAGCAGATGTCGGCTCAGCAGGCCCAGGCGTTCCAGCCGCAGGCCGCGGCTCACCCGCAAGCGGGCGCGCAGATGTTCCCTGCGCAGCAGGCGGACAAGCCGCCGCCGCTCGGGGTCGACTACCCGAGCCCGCCGATCGGCGCCGGTCCGCTGCCGCCTGCGCCCAAGAGCAACGCTCCCCTCGTCATCGGGCTGTCCGTCGCGGCGCTCTGCCTGATCGGCGGCGGCTACTTCGTCTACGCCAAGACGCTCGCGGGCGGTGCTCCGAGCCCCGCCCAGACGGCGTCGTCCGCCGCGGACGCGCCGGCGAAGACCGAGACCACATCGGAGCCGACCGCCAAGACCGCCGAGCCTGCACAGACGACCACGTCCGAGCCGACGCCCTCGGTCGATGCGCTGCCGGATGCGTCGGCTTCGTCCGGATCGCCGTCGGTCGCCGCGCCGACTCCCAACGCGCCGCCGACCGCGACCGGCGGCGTGCGACCACCTCCCACCAGTAAGCCCACCTCCGCGGCCGCCACCGCGACGAGCAAACCGACCTCGTCCTCGACCGGAAGCGGGCGCTCGATCGGCTCCGATCTCTGATCAGCTCTTCACGAGAACGGGCGTTGGGCCGCTAACTGACGTAGAATGGAAGTCTCCCTTACGGAGGGGCGGGTACCTTCATGACACTCGTTGCCGGCCAGGTAATCGAAGGCAAATACCGGATCGTCCGCGTCCTGGGCGAGGGCGGGATGGGCGCGGTGTACGAGGGCGAAAACGTCCGCATCCACCGGAAGGTCGCCATCAAGGTCCTGCACGCCCAGGTCGCGAGCAAGGCGGACATCGTCCAGCGCTTCGAGCGGGAGGCCCAGGCCGCGGGCCGCATCGGCAGCGAGCACATCGTCGAGGTGCTCGACCTCGGCAACCTGCCTTCGGGCGAGCGCTTCATGGTGATGGAGTTCCTCGACGGCGAGCCGCTCACGAACCGCATCAAGTCACGCGGTCGGCTGAGCGCTCAGGAGGCGGCGCCCATCCTTCGCCAGCTCCTCGAGGGCCTCGCGGCTGCGCACGCGGCCGGCATCATCCACCGCGACCTCAAGCCCGACAACGTCTACATCGTGAAGAAGCAGGGCCAGGACTTCGTGAAGATCCTCGACTTCGGGGTCTCGAAGTTCTCCGGCACCGACGCCGAGTTCAGCATGACGCGCACGGGCGCCGTCATGGGCACGCCCTATTACATGTCGCCGGAGCAGGCGCGCGGTCAGAAGATCGACAACCGGAGCGATCTCTATTCGATCGGCGTCGTCGCCTACCAGGCCGTCACGGGGCGCGTCCCCTTCAACGCCGAGACCTTCAACGAGCTCATCTTCAAGATCGCGCTCGAGACGCCGGAGCCCATCGAGCACGCGGTGCCGGGCTTCGACGCGGGCTTCTCCGCCATCATCCGCAAGGCGATGATGCGCGAGCCGCACCTGCGCTTCTCGAGCGCGTACGAGTTCGCGCAAGCGATCGACGCCTGGCGCGCGGGCGCGCCCATGCAGCCGAGCGCGCAGGCCTACCAGCAGCCGGTCGCCGCCCAGCCGATGCACCCCGCGCACGCGACGTCCCAGCCGGGGCTCTCGCAGTCCGGCGGTCACGCAGCGGCGCACCCGCAGATGGCGCAGCTCTCGCAATCGGGTGCGCAGCAGTCGTTCTCCCAATCGGGCGCAGGCATGCAGCTGACCCCAAACCCGATGGGCCAGTCCCAGGTCGCGCTCTCGGTCACCACACCCGAGCCGAAGCGATCGCCCGTCGTCGCCGCGCTCGCGATCACCGCGGTGCTGGGCATCGGCGGCGGCCTGCTCGCTTACAAGCTCGTCGGGTTCGGAGGCAGCGCCACGGCGGCCGCGCCCGCGCCGACCACGTCACCCGAGGCGCCCGTGCAGACGGCCTCTCCGACGGCCGAGCCAACGGCTCCTGCTGCGCCCGCCGACACGGCCAAGGCCGAGGCTTCCGCGACGGCAGCTCCGACGGAAGAGCCCAAGGCCGACGCGTCGGCCACCCCCACCGCCGCCCCCGAAGGCAAGACCGCGCAGGGCCCCAGCAAGCCCACGCGTCCGTCCCAGCCCGACAAGACCGAGAAGGCCCCCAAGCCGCCGGGCCCGACCCAGCAGCCGCCGCCGAGCTCGGGCTCGGGTCGATCCATCGGCACCGATCTCTAGCGACGGGTATTCAGCGCAGCGTCGCGCTCGGCGCTGTCGTGCGCCCGCAGCGCGTTTGCACTCGGTGCGCATCCCCTGCACAAACAAAGCGAACAAGAGCGAGGCATCGTGCTTGCAGTCGCACGATGACCGGGCCGAAACTGTCATGTCCCTCTCGTTGGCCAGCTCGCTCTCGCTCGAACGGATGCAGCACTCGAACGTCGTCGTCACGGCGAACGGCCGGTCGGTCGACGCCGGCCTGCTCGATCTCCGCGTCGACGGCCCGTTTGCGATCGGCGCCATCCTCTGGCAGCGCGGCATCGGCGAGATCGTCTGCACCGTCGTCGCGAAGGCGACCTACGCGCTCGAGAACGAGCTCTGCCCGCTGCTCGACGAGCCCGACGCGATCCAGATCGCCGACGACCACTGGGACGACGACCCGACGAAGAGCGTGCGTATCCCTTCGGATCTCGCGCCCTTCAAGTCGACGTACGACGTCGTGATCGTCGGGCACGCACACTCCGCTCACGAGCGCCCGGTGCACGATCTCGTCGTCCGGCTCGGCATCGGCTCCATCGACAAATGCCTGGAGGCGCGCGTGCCTTCGCGCATCACGAAAGACGGCGTGCTCGAGAGGGGGCCCGCGTCGGTCCGCATGCCGCTCCGCTACGAGGCCGCCGCCGGCGGCCCGGACACGGAGAACCCCGTCGGCATCGATCCCTCCGCGTTCGATCCCGTCAACCGGCGCTACCGCGTCCCGCAGCTGATTCCTCATAACCATATCGTCATGCCCGGCCAGCACGTCCCGCCCGTCGGGCTCGGGCCGATCGCCGAGAGCTGGCCCTTGCGCACGTCGCTGCTCCGTCCGGAGGACGGTCCGTGGGCGTCCAAGCCTTGCCGCACGCCGATGCCCCGCGGCTTCGATCCCCGCTTCTTCAGCGTCGCGCCGCTCGATCAGCGAGCCGCTGAGCCTTTCCGCGACGACGAGCGCCTCCTGCTCGAGAGCCTCCACCCCAAACACCCGCGCCTGGTCACGAACCTCGCAGGCGTGAAGCCGCAGATCGCGTCGCCCTCGTTCTCGGAGATCGGTCCGCTCGTCGCTGACACGCTCGTCATCGACACCGACCGCGGCGTGGCGACGCTCACGTTCCGCGCGCTGGCCCTGCTCTCCCACGCGACCGCCAAGCGGGCGGTCATGCTCGCTGCCCCCGCGACCGAGTCGACGCTCAGCCTCCCCGTGATGGAGACGACAAACGACGCCGACGCGCTCCCCAGCTCCGCGTTGCCGTTCGTCGATCGCCAGGCTCGGCCGCCGATGAAGAGCCGGCCCCCGGACGCCGCGCTCCCGTTCCGATCGCCCACCCCGCCCGAGTCCGCCGCGTCGCCGGAGCTGCTCACCACCCAGGCGCTGCCGGCCGTGCCGGGCGCGCAGTCGGTGCTCGCGTCCATCGCGCAGCCGCCGCTCCCGCCGGTCCCGCCGCCGCCGCCCTCCGTCGCGCCGCCGCCTCCTTCCGCGTCGGTTCCGCCACCTCAACCGGCCCTCGTTCCGCCGCCGCAACCGGTTCCAGCGCCGCCAGCGCCCGTCGCTCCGCCGGCTCCACCTGCCGCGGCGCTGCAGCCGCCGGCGCCGATCGCCCCGCCCTCGGTGGCCCCCTTGGCGCCCGCTTCGGTCGCGCCGCCGCCGCTCGTCGCGCCTCCCCCTCCGCCACCGCGCGGCATCACCGTTCCTTCCGCGCCGCCGAGCGCCCCCGCGATCCCGCCGCCAGCTCCTAGCCAACGCGGCCAGACGATCGGCGAGCTGCGCGCGAACGCGGCCCTGTCGATGCCGGCCGTGCAGACCGACAGGCTGCGGCCTCTGAGCAAGCCCCCCTCGGACATCCCCGCGAAGCCGCAGGCCTCCCCTGGTCTGCTCACGGTCGATCCGCCGCTCGCGGCGCCGGCGCCCGCACCTTCGTCCCCTCGTCTGGCGCTGGCCGGGCTCGTCCCCGCCGACAAGCCCAAGGCCGAGCGGCTCCTGTCCCCGGAGCTCGCGTCGAAGCCGCTCGGCGTGCCGAGCAACTCGGCGCCGGCGCTCAGCAGCGCGCGCGCCGCGAGCGACGCGGCGGCGGACGCCGACGGCAAACGCGACCCGAAGGCCGGGTGGCTGGACCCGAAGCCGGCGCCCACGATCGCGCGGCGGGCGATGATCGATCTCCTGCATTTCGATCCGTCGGTCCCGAGGCGGCTGCGCCGATCGAAGAGCCACGCCGCGCTGCTCGGCGAGCTCGGGCCCTCTCGCGCGCTGCGCCGCGCGGACGAGCGCGAGGCGGACGCCGAGCAAGAGCGGGACGAGCGAGCACGGCTCGACGTGCTTCGCACCCTCTCCTGCGGCACCGAGCTCGACTTGCCTGCGCTGCGCTCGGCCGTCGAGGTGGCCCTCTCCGACCCGACGGATCTCGAGATCCCGCTTTTCCTCGTCGCCGGCGACCTCCGACCTTCGTTCGACGACGCGGAGCTCCTGAAGGCAGCCGCCCGCGCGGCGCAGCCGCTCGCAGCAAACGACAAACGCCTCGCGGCGACGCTCACGGTCGCAAACGAGCTCGCCAGCTCCACCGTCCCGGCGCCTCCCGAGACGCTGGCGGCCGTCTACAAACAGATCGAGTCGGCGGTCCTGCAGTCGAACCTGTCGTCGCGTTTCCTGTCGGACGCCGTCGAGCGCAGCCTCCTCGACCAGCGCGCTTACAAGAAGCGCCTCGTCCTCGGCCACTCGCGCATCCGCGCGGACTTCATCTTCCCCGGCGGCGTGTCCCTCCCGGCCTACATCCCGGAGAGCACGGGTCCGATGTTGCCGCTCCTCCCCTCGTTTCCCTGCGTCGCGCTGGTGGAGCTCCGCCCGCGCGAGGACCTGCTCGAGCAGAACGCTGACTCACTTGTCATCGTCGCGCTCGGCCGCGTCCTCCGCCGGCTCCGCTGAGCCGCGCGCGCGACCCCTCAGCTCGGCGAGAGCACGCCGGCAGACGCGGCGCGCGCCGCGTCGATGAAGGCCCGAACCGACGGGGGAGCCGGGCTCGGCCCCGCGTGCACGGCGTAGACGGGCACGCGCGGCCACCAGCGCTCGAGCAGAGGGACCAGCTCGCCCCGCTCGACGAGCGGCGTCGCGAAGATTGTCGCGAGCCTCGTGATGCCGACGCCGCGCGCCGCGGCGTCCCGGGCGACGCGGTAGTTGTCGACCCGCACGCGGCCGGTCACCTGCACGGTCTGCTCGCGGCCGCTGGATCGGAACGTCCACGAGACGCGCGGCCGCCCGCCCACGAGCACGCAGTCGTGTTGCGCCAGCTGAGACGGGCGCGACGGCGCCCCGCGCCGATCGAGGTAGCTCGGGCTCGCGTAGCAGCCGGAGACCGAGATCCCGAGGCGCACCGCGAAGAGGTCCGTCGCGTCCTCGAGGACCGCGGCGCGCAAGGCGACGTCGACGTCGCCCTTCCGAAGATCGACCTTGTCCGGCGACAGGCGCGCGTCGATCGAGAGCCGCGGGTGCGCGGCCGTGAGCTCGGCGAGGATCCGCGGGAGGATCTCCTCACCGAGGACCGGAGCGACGGCGACGCGCAGGACGCCCGAGGGCTCCTGCGACGCGCTGCGCGCGACGGCGCCTGCGGCGTCGAGCGCGCGTGTCACGTCCTCGCTGGCGCCGGCCAGCCGCTCGCCCAGCTCGGTCAACGAGAAGCGGCGGGCGGTGCGGACGACGAGCGGCGCGCCGATCTGCGCCTCGAGCGCGAGGAGCCTGCGGCTGAGCGTCGAGCGTGGGACGCCGAGCCGCTCGGCCGCGCCTCGCACGCCGCCCGCCTTCGCGATGGCGCCGAAGGCGAGCAGCGCCTCGGGATCGAACCGGGGTGACTCGGATGCGCGACCCACGCTCTTTTGTCCCATTCTTGGGACAGAACGTCCAGCCTGGCGGCTCTGCCCAGGGGGACGCGGGCGGCTTACCCTCTCCCGCCGAGGACATCAGATGACCAAGATCGCCATCATCGGAGCGGGAAACGTGGGTGGGAACCTGGGCGCGCGCCTCGCGAGCTCCGGGTTCGCCGTGAAGTACGGAGTCCGCAGCGACAAGGGGCTCGACGAGCTCCTGTCTCGCAGCAAAGGCGCGACCTCCGGCACGCCCGGCGAGGCAGCCGCGTGGGCCGACGTCGTCTTCCTCGCCGTGCCCGCGGCGGCAGCGGTGGGCGTCGCCTCCGAGCTCGCGAAGGCGCTCGAAGGCAAGGTGCTCGTCGACTGCAACAACCCCCTCACCTGGAAAGAGGGCCCCGTCTGGGCGCCGCCGCCCGAAGGATCGCTCAGCTTGGCGCTCGCGAAGGCCGCTCCGGGCGCGAAGGTCGTGAAGGCGTTCAACACGTTCGGCGCCGAGTTCCACGCCGATCCTTCGCTGCCCCACGGCGCCGCGGCGGACGTGTTCTACGCAGGCGACGACGCCGACGCGAAGAAGGCCGTCGCCGAGATCGCGGCGAAGGCCGGCTTCCGCGCGGTCGACTCCGGGCCGCTGCGCAACGCCTCGGTCCTCGAGAACCTGGCGATGTTGTGGATCCACCTCGCGCTCGCGGCCGGGCACGGCCGCACCTTCACGCTCGTCATGCAGTCGCGCGAACCCAAGTAGGGGGGCGCGATCAGGGCGCGACGCGCTTGATGGCGTAGCCCACGAAAAACGGCCCCATCTGCACGATGAACTCGCTCGTCTGTTTCGTCTTTCGCATCGCCTGCACGACGTGTGAGAGCGGGTTCAGCTCCTGACCGACGAGGCCGACGACGAACTCGTTGTCGGCCGCGTCCATGCCGTGGCAAGCGAGCCGGACGTCGTGCGCGAGATCCGCCTGGCCGTAAGCGCGACCGATGATCGCGTGCTCCCGGAGGATGGCGGCCTGCTCGCGTGGCTCGAGCTTGGCGAACGCACCGCTCCGGCGCAGCGGATACCAGACGGCCCAGGGCCACTTGGTGTTCTCCATCACGCTCTTCGGCCGATCGATGAGCCAGAACTGCAGGTCGTTCTCGTAGCCCTGCGAGTAGCTGCGGCCGAGCATCGCCCAGCCGGGCCGCTGCGCGAGCGGCCCCGACGCGCCGATCGCCGGGCGTACCTTCTCGACGAACTCGGCCGCGTTCTCCGAGTAGGTAAGCACACCGATCCCGTTCGGCGCGTTCACGTCGGCGTAGATCACGCCACGCGCCCCGCGCGAGCCGAGCTCGCCGGCGAGCTTCTCGACGATCCCGTCCGTTTGCCCGGGCGGGCAATCGAAGACGAGGAGCTGGACGAAGAGCCTCTTGTCCATGACCTGCGGGCTCCCGTCCGGGAGCTTCGCGCCGCGCTCGCTGACATCGACCTTCGGGATTTCTTCCTCGGACATAGGGGAGCCTTACGCCTCCGGCGGGCCGGCGGAAAGGTCGGCGTGCTCCCGGGTCGAAGCCGGAGGCTCGACGTGTTAGGTCCTCACCTCGCATGTCGTCCATCGTGATCGTCGGCGCCCAGTGGGGCGACGAGGGCAAGGGCAAGGTCGTCGACCTGGTGACCGAGCGCGCCGAGCTCGTCGTTCGTTACGCGGGCGGTCCGAACGCCGGCCACACCCTCGTCGTGGGCGGGGAGAAGCTCATCGTCCGGCTCGTGCCGAGCGGCATCCTCCAGCCGCACTCGGTCTGCGCCATGGCGCAGGGCATGGTCATCGATCCAGCGGTCCTCGTCGGGGAGATCGCCGCGCTCACCCAGCGCGGCATCAAGACGACGGGGCGGCTCTTCATCTCGGACCGTGCGCACATCATCCTGCCGCACCACATCCTCATCGACGGCCTGCGGGAAGGGTCGACCGGCGTCCAGAAGCTCGGAACCACGAAGAAGGGCATCGGGCCTTGTTACGAGGACAAGGCAGCCCGCCGAGGCCTGCGCTTCGCGGACCTGGCTGACCTCGGGCGCGCGCGCGCCCTCGTGGCTCGCTCGCTCGAAGCCTGGGCCCCGACGATCTCCGCGCTCGGAGGCGCCGTGCCGGACGTCGCTTCGGTGATGGAATCGGTCGAAACACACGCGGCGCAGCTCCTGCCGCTGGTGACCGACACGAGCATCCTCGTCGACGACGCGCAGCGCGCCGGCAAGCGCATGGTGTTCGAAGGCGCGCAGGGCATCTTGCTCGATCTCGATCACGGCACCTACCCGTTCGTGACCTCCAGCTCCGCGGTCGCCGGCGGTGCGTGTACGGGCGCGGGCATCGGTCCCACGCGGCTGACGCGCGTCGTCGGCATCACGAAGGCCTACGCCACGCGCGTGGGTGAGGGGCCCTTCCCGACGGAGCTGAACGACGAAGTCGGCGAGCGGCTGCGCCAGCGCGGCGTGGAGTTCGGAAGCGTGACCGGCCGCCCTCGTCGAACCGGCTGGCTCGACATTCCCGCGCTCCGCTACGCCGCGCGCGTGAGCGGCGTCGACGCGTGGGCCATCACGAAGCTCGACGTGCTCACCGGCCTCGAGACCATCGAGGTGTGCACCGGCTACGAGACGCCCGCCGGAAAGACGACGGAGCTGCCCGCCGCGCTGGAGGGCGCTCGCCCCGTCTACACGTCGCTCCCCGGCTGGACGGAAGAGATCGGCTCCGCGCGCCGCCTCGAGGACCTGCCGAAAAACGCTCGGGATTTCGTGCGTTTCATCGAAGAAAAGACAAACGCGGAGGCGTACCTCGTCAGCGTCGGGCCGGGTCGCGAAGAGACGATCGCAGTACGAGACGTCTGGGGTTGAGCGCCCCGTTCGCGAGCCGAGCATCGGCGCTGACGCCTGCTATGCTCCGGCCATGACGTTCACCGAACGCATCTGATCTCGAGCGGCCCTCACGGCGTTCGTGCTCGCCACCGTCGCGCTGACGGACGAGCTCTGGAGCGGGATCGCGGTGGTCGCCGCGCCGGCCCTCGAGCGCGAGCTCGACCTCGACCACGGCGCCTACGCGCTCGCGGTCTTCACCGTCCCGCTCCTCGTCGGCGCGGCCGGAGAGGCGTTGCTCGCGATCCTCTCCGACCGCTACCCACGCCGGTACTTCGTCGCGGGAGGGGTCGCGGCGCTCGCGGCCTCGCTCCTCGTGGCGGGCCTCACCCGGTCGGCCTGGGGGCTCTCGACCGGGCTCGCGCTGGCCGGCGTCGCGAGCGGCGTCGCTTGCTCGGCTGCCCAGGCCGAGCTCGTGACGAGGACCTCCCCCGAGCGTGCGCTCACGCGGTGGACGGTGTTCGCCTCGGCGGGCGACGTCCTCGGACCGGCCGTGGTCTCGGCCACCTTGTGGCGGGGCCACTCCTATCGATTCGTCTTCGTCTTCGTCGGCGCGTGCCTCGCGCTTCAGGCCGTCGTGATGTTCCGCGCGCTGGGCGGATCGCCGCCGACCGGCTCGCGCGACGACGAGGCCGAAGCCGAAGCCGAAGCCGGGGACGACGACGCCGCACCCGAGCCTCTGGGCGAGATCTTCCGCTCCGGTGCGCGCTCGAGCCGGATCTGGATCTGGCTCGGCGCGGCCGCGCTCTGCACGCTGCTCGACGAGATCGCCGCGGCGCTCGCGGCGCTCCATCTGCGCGCGGCGCACGGCCTCCCGGAGGCCGAGGCATCCGCGTGCCTCGCCTTCTTTTCGATCGGCTCGCTGTTCGGGGCGCTCGTAGCCGACCGATGGCTCGCTCGTTGGAGCTGGCGTGTGGTCCTCGTCGGGGCCTGCGTCGCGGCGGTCGCCGCGGTTGGCCTCTTCCTCGCGGCGCCCGGTCCAGGGCTCGCGAGCGCAGCCCTCGCGCTCCTCGGCGCGGCCGTCGCGCCGCACTACCCGCTCGTGAAAGCGCAAGCGTACGCGGCGATGCCCGGGAGGCCGGGCCTCGTGAACGCGGCGGCGCAGGTCTTCGTCGTCGTCGACCTGCTCGCACCGCCTGCGCTCGGCGTGCTCGCCGAGGCGCATGGAACCGCGATCTCGGTCCTCGCCCTCACGGCCCAGCCCCTCGGGATCCTCGTCCTCGTGGGGCTCTTCTCCCGACGCCGCGCCGGCACAACCTGACCCAAACGAGGCCGCGCCGCCGCGGCGGCGCGCCCGGCGCGGCTCCGACCCTCACCCGAACACCGCGCATTCTGCCCGCCGGCACTTCGCTTGCTATGCCGAGGCGCATGCGAGCTTCCAATGTCTTCTTGGGTCTGACGGCAGGTCTCCTCCTCGGTCTGGGCGCCCTCCCGCCCGGCGAGGCGAGGGCCTGCGGCGGTGGGGTGGTGAGCGAAGGCGTGGACGCCAACGTCTCGGTCGGCGCGCAGCGTGTCTTCGTGTCGGTGCGCAAGGACGGAACGACCGACATCGTCACGCAGCTCGCCGTCTCGGGGACCTCCCGGTTCGGGGTCCTCATCCCGCTCCCCTCGGCGCCGACCCTCGACGAGACGCCGATCGACACCCGCGAGCTCGACGCGCTCGACGCGGCCACGCAGGTCCACTTCTTCAGCCGCGAAGAGTGGGCCGACGACGAGGGCGAGAGCTCCGGCTGCGGGTCCTCAGCCGACGCAGGCGGGCAAGAGAAGACGTTCGACGGCTCGAACGGCGCGGGCGAAGGCGTGACCGCGAGCGAGTTCGTCGACGTCGGCCCCGTGACCGCGGTCGTGCTGACGGCCGACGACGGCGCCGCCCTGACGGCGTGGCTCCAGGAAAACGGCTTCGCGGTCGCCACGAACGACCAGAGCGTGATCGACGCCTACGTCGGCGAAGGCCGGCACTTCCTCGCCTTCAAGCGCGCGGACGGCGCCCCGACCGGCGAGACGAGCGTGGGCATCCACTTCTCGCTCGCAGGGGATCAGCGCGGGTATCCGCTTCGCATGGCGCGCCTCGGGGCCGGCTCGGAGATCGCGATCACGACGTTCGTCGCGTCGGAGTACGGCGCCGCGCCGACCGCACCGTTCGCCGCGCTCACGCTCGACGATCTCCAGGCAGTCGAAGGCGAGACCCCCGAGGTGATCGAGGCGAGCTACAAGGAGGCCATCCGCGCCGCCGTGCGCGACCGCGCGGGGAAGGCCTTCGTGATCGAAGGCGTGTACGGCGCGGACGAGGCGCTCGCGCGCGCGCCGAAGCTCGACGCGCTCGCCGAGCCTGGGTACCGACTGACGCGGCTGACGACGATCATGACGGCATCGTCGCTCGACACGGACGTCGCCTTCACGGCGCCGGCCCCCGAGGTCGTCCCGACCTCACACGAGCTCGGCGTCGCCGGGCCGACGAGCCCACAGGGTACGAAACAAGCATTTGTGCTCTTCGGGATGTTGCTCCCGGCCCTCGCGGGCTTGTCTCGCCGACGGTGGCGCTGACGCGCCGGCCGCCCTCGCCGCGGGGTGCTACGCTCGCGGGCGATGGTCTCCGTGGCCTTGTTGATCGGCCTCTTGCTCCCGGGCGTGGGCTTTCACGACCAGGCCCGCGAGGCCCGCGCGAGCCTCGCGGCGCAGGCCGCCGCGACCGGCCGCCCCAAGGAGTGCTCACCTCGAGGGCGGCGCGCCAAGAAGGTCACCGTCTGGCAGAAGGTCCGCTTCCCGAAGCTCGTGCCCTACTGCGCTCACGTCGCGCGCTCGCACGCGCTCCTCGCGTCGGACGCGAAGGCGGCGCTCGCGGAGGCGGAGGCCGCGAGCAAGGAGTGGCCCGGTCGGCCCGGCTCGGAGGTCGCGAAGGGCCGCGCGTTGCTCGCCCTCGGCAAGCCCGAAGAGGCGCTCCTGGCCTTCGAGGCGGCGAAGAAGCTCGATGAAGGGGCGATCGAGGAGCCGAAGGCCATCCGCGACTTCGGACGCGCGCTGACGTTGCGCGGCCGCTTCACCGAAGCGGCCGCCGCCTACCGCGTCCTCGTCCCGCGAGCCGGTCTCCTCGGCGCAAACGATCGCGCGACCACCCTGCTCGAGGCCGCCTTCGCCTCGATGGCCGACGAGGCGGGCTCCGACGCGAAGCCCGGCCCCGAGGGCCGCTTCGCCGAAGCGCTGGCCTTCTTGACCGAGGTGCGCGAGAGCGAGACCTCGCCGCTCCGAGCCGAGGCGCTCCTCGCGATGGCGCTCGTCCAGGACCGACGAGGCGACGCCGCGAAGGCGACGTCGATGAGCGCCGAGGCCTCCAAGCAGAGCGTGGACGTCTCGAGCTCGCCGTGGGTCGCGACGAAGGCCGACGCGGACGCGCTCCGCGCCCTCGCGCTCGAGTCACGCGATCCGAGCGCCGCCGCGGAGGCCTGGGCACAATACCTCGCCGCGAGCCCTCCTGCCGCGTTCGCCGCCGCGGCGCGCGCCCGGCAAACAGAGCTGAAGAAACGAGGCGCCGCTCAGCCCAAGCAGCCGAAGAAGACGAAGGCCGGCAGGTGAAGTCTCGCTGCGTCGCCATCGCCACGACGCTCGGCCTCGCGCTGATAGCGGGCGAGGCGCGCGCGACGCCCTCGCGCTGGGCGAAGGTCGCGAACCCGGAGCTCGCGCGCGCCGAGGCGCTCGCGGACCAGGCCGAGCAGGATCTGATCAAGGCGACACAGCGCCGGTCCATCCTGGACGACACGCTCACGCCGTCGAACGCCTACGTGGCGCGCGCGCGCCAGCTCCTGCTCGAGGCCGGCGCGCAGCGCTCTCCGTTCGTCCGTCTGCGCCTCCTCTTCGCGAAGATCGAGCAGCAGCTCGATCACCACCAGGAGGCGTCGCTCCTCTTCGAGAGCATCGTGAAGACGACCGGTGTCGCGGACGCTCACCGCGCCGACGCGTGGGGTGATCTGGGCATCGTCTACGCGCACCTTCGTCTGCTCCCACGCGAGGTCGAAGCCGAAGAAATGGCCGTCGCGCTCGAGCCCCTCGTCCCGAACCGCTCGCTCACGCTCGCGAACCAGGCGGAGGCGTTCATGGGCGCGGGCGACATCTCCCGCGCGATAGCCGGCTACAAGGCCGCGCTCGAGGGCCTCACCAACTACGAGATCGCCGCCATCGGGCCCACCACGTTCTTCAGCCTCGGCGTCGCGCTCGACCGCTCCGGCGATCTCGACGGCGCGCTCGAGGCGGTGGCGCGCGCGCGCAGCTACGACCCTTCGGATCGGTTCCTCCGCTCGAGCTCGTGGTTCTTCTCCTCACCACACGACGCCGAGTGGTACGCGGCGCTCGGGCACTGGCTCGTGGGGCGACGTGGCGACGGCGATGACGTGCGCCTCGGCGCCTATGAGCAGGCGGTCGCAAGCTGGAAGCTCTACATCACGCGCGCGCCCCAATCCGATCCGTACCTCGCCGTGGCGAAAGCTCGCCTGGCGCTCTGCGAGAAGGAGCTCGCCGCCTTCGCCGACAAGGTCTCCAGGCCAACGCCGATCGAGCCCCCACGCGGAGGGAATAATCCGCGCTGAACGGGTGTTTGCGCGTCCTGTAGGCAAAGGCCTGACAAGAATCCGCCTAAAGAAATTTCGCAGTCGACCGTTGCCAACCGGCAAACAGTCGGCACCCTATAGCCTGAGCCCCAAGGTCGGGCGCTTGTTGACGTCAGAGGGTGCGAAGAGCACGGCCAAATGGGACGCGATTCGTTCTTCGGGGATAGGGTCGTCTGGAGCGGCAAGCCAAAGCTGGTCCACCTTCCTCCCCTTTATTACTGGGGCGCGATCGCCTGCGCCGTCATCGCGGTGACGATGACGTTGAGCGCGCTCTTCGTGTCGCTGGCCATCCAGGTGCCCGTCGCGGGCATGCTCCTCTTTGCGCTGTGGATCGCGACGATCGGGCTCGCCTTCTGGCGGCTCCCGCTCTGGTGGCGCTCGGAGCAGGAGTACATCATCACGGAGAAACACATCATCATCCGGCGCGGGCGCTACCGCCGCTTCATGGATCGCTCGGAGATCAGCTTCGCGCGGATCCACTGGCACCGCAGCGTCTCGGACATCGGAGATCTGGAGCTCGTCCGCGCGGTCCCCACCGGCGCGCTGCGGCGGCGCATCACGCTCACGCTCACGGGCGTGGCGGCGCCCGACCGGGTGTGGGCGTTCGTCCGCGGGGTCACGCCCGCGGCGCCTGCCGGCGACGGACACCGCCTCCTCGCGCAGCGCCTCGACGAGGGCGAGCGCGTGCTCTGGTCGTCACACCCGGCCAGCCACTGGACGCGCTTCGTGCCGCACAGCGCCCGGGCCGTGCTGTCGCTCCTCCTCGGCCTCTTCCTCGTCTCGTCGGCCTTCGTCATGCTGGTCCATTCGATCGCGGCGATCCGCTCCGTGCTCAAGGCGGGGCTCGAGCCCGCGTCCACGTCGTTCGTCGCCTTCGCCACCTCCATCGCGCTCTCGTTTTTTCTTCTCAGCGCGACGGCATTCGGCGTCCTCTACGCAAGCGTGGTTCGGCCCGTCCGGCTCGAGCGCCTCACGCGATACCTCATCACCGATCGTCGTGTGCTGATCCAGCGCGGGCAGGAGGAGCTCCACCTCGACCGCGAGCGCATCGTCGACGTGATCGACGCGCCGGCCAACGGCGGCTTGCGCGACCTGTTCCTCGTGCTCGACGGCCGCAAGGCGCGCGCCTTCGCCGCGAGCGGCGCCTTCGGCGAGGAGCACGGCGGCGGGCTGCAGCCAGTGCTGAAGCTCGTCGAAGATCCGGAGGCGGTCCAGGAGATCCTCAAGACCGCCCCGAAGACGGCTCCGGCCTGATACCGTCGCCCTCGTCGTGGAGCCGATCATCGATCTCGCGCCGGGGGCCGACTCGTCGGCGCTCGCGCAGCACTTCGCTCGTCGAATCCGGAGCGCGCTCGACGTCCCGAGCCGCCGGCGTTCGTTCCTCGCCCTGAAGGCCACGATCTTCGTCGTGGACTTCGACTCGGGGGAGACCGTGTCGTTTCGGTTCGACCACGGCCGCCTCACCGTGCACGAGGGCCCCATCGGGCTCCCTTCCGTAACATTTGGGGGGCCTCGCGCGGCGCTCGAGAGCCTCGAGCGCATCAAGCTCACCGACCTCCCATCCGCGGTGCTCGGCTGGCGGAGGGCGCCTGTCTCCCTCGTGGATACGGGCGAGGGAAGGCCCTCTTCGCCGCCGCCCAGCAGCCCCCCGTTGGCCCGCGCACGCTCTCTGGACCTCGTCGGGCTGACCCGCCTCTACGTCCAGAAGGAGCTTCGCGTCTACGGGCTCTTCAGCCACCCGCGAACCATCGTTCGCTTCCTGGGTCTCCTGACCGCGACGCGCTAGTCGCTCGGCCCCGCGCTTCGCTCCGATACCTGACGGCCCGTTTCTTCCCTGTTATCTTGCCGTCATGGCGGTGCGACTCCGATACCTCGGCCACAACCTGGTGGTTCCCGAGGGAGAGTTCGTCATCGGGCGGAGCTCCAAGTGTCAGCTCTCGGTCGACGATCCGCTCATCTCCCGCCGACATGCCGTGTTGATCGTCACGGGCGACACCGCGGTCTTGCAGGATCTCGGGAGCCGCAACGGCGTCAGCGTGAACAGCAAGCGTGTGGAGGGGTTCCACCAGCTCACCGACGGCGACACGATCACCGTCGGCTCGCAGAACATGGTCATCCAAGGCCTCGCCGAAGGAACGCCCGCACACGGCGGTCGCGTCTCGCGCCGTGACCTGGAGACGCAGACAATCTCCGGCTTCGAGCTGTCCGACGACACCGCGGCGGAGGCGACGGTCATCCACGGCACGCCCTTTGTCCCGGGGTCGCCCGACAAACGCGTCCACGAGCTGAGCCTCATCGGCGCGGTCGCAGAGAAGGCGCTGGCCATGGGCCGGCCCGAAGACGCCCAGCGCTTGCTCGAGCGCCCCCTCCGTGAGCTCCTCGTTCGCGCGCGCGGCACGACCGAGTCCTCGTCCCGCTTCGACCCGACCGCGGAGGAGGCGGCGGCGCAACGAGCCGCCCTCCTCGCCACGCGGCTCGCCGGCGCGCTCGGCAAGGGCGAGTGGATCGAATACGTGCTCGATTTGTTCCTGGCCCGCCGGGAGCTGCTCCCTCAACCCGCGGTGGACGAGCTCTACACGGTGTTGCGCAAGGTGAGGATCGACGCCCGCCGGCTGAAGACCTACCTGGACACCTTGCGGCCCGACGTCGCCGGGCAGGGCCCGAACGAGCGGTTTCTGTTCTCCCGCATCGAAGGGCTCGAACCGCTCGTCGGCCTGAAGTAGGTTTGTCTCTCGGCCGATGCAGTTTCGCTTGCGCTACGGCGCACACGACATCGAGCTTTCACCGGGCGACTTCATCATCGGTCGCAGCGAGGAATGTCAGCTCGCCCTCGACGACCCGATGGTCTCGCGCAAGCACCTCTGCCTGCGCGTCTCTTCCGGCGCGGTCGTCGCCGTCGACCTGGGCAGCCGGAACGGCGTCACGATCAACGGCTCGAAGCTGAAGGCGGAGCGAACCCTGACGGATGGCGACCGGGTCAAGATCGGCCAGCACGAGCTCGTGCTCCAGATCCAGCGGCCGCGTCCCAACGAGCGCCGCCTCTCGACGCGCACCCTCCAGGCGGTGGACGTGCGGGATCTCGAGTCGACCGCCGTGAAAGAAGAGCCGCAGAAGCCGAGCCCGCCCGCGCTCGACGCGGCAGCCAAGGCCGCCGCGTCGTTCGGTACGTTCGCCCAGCTGGCGAACAAAGCCTTCGGGATGGGCCGCGTCGACGAGGCAGAGCGGATCCTCACCCGTCCGCTGAACGAGCTGCTCGAAGCGTGCAAGTCCGGTCCACCGCCGGCGGCCGCGCTGCTCGAGAAGGCCGCGTCGTATGCGCTCCGGGTCGCCACCGAGTCGGGGAAGCCCAACTGGATCGACTACGTCATCGAGCTCTACTCGGAGGCGGAGCGCCTGTTTCCCGCCCAGCTCGTGGAAGACATCCACGGCGCAGCGAGGAAGGTCAAGGGCGCGAAGCGCGATCTCCTCGAGCGCTACATCGGCCAGCTCACGCGTATGGAGCTCACGGCCAGCGAGCGGTTCCTGCTGCAGCGAATCCAGGGGCTGCGGCCGCTGCTCAGCTGATCGGCTCCGCGGGCTGCGCCGACCCCGGTCAGCGCTCGCGGCGCCGGCTCGAAGGCTGCCCGTCCGCCCGCTTCTCCGGCTTTCCGGGCCCGAACCCGAGCGCCCGCTTCGCGGCCGCCGCGATGGCGCGCCGCAGCTCGTCGTCCCCGACGTTGGCCAGGGCACGCGCGAGCGGCTCTTCGATCCGAACCTCGCGGGGGGCCTCCTTCGGCGGTCGGCGGAGCGCGATGCGCGTGTCCATCTCGATCTTCCCGACCCGGAAGCGCAGCTCTTTGACCTCGACCCCGACGTTGGCGAGCCGCTCCTTGATGGGGTCGACGAGCAACGAGAGCTCCTGTGACCAGGCGGCCGACGCGGTGACGACCCACAACGTGCCGCGCTCCAGCTTCTCCGGCCGCGTGCGTGTGGCGATGCGCGTGCCGACCGCGAGCTCCCAGTCACGCGCGCCGACGGGCGCAGGCGCGATCCCGGCCGGCAAGATCGTCCGCACGACCTTGTCCCGGCCGAGCACATTTCCGAGCGGCTCGAGCTCGCGCCTGCGTCTGGACCGCCTCTTCACGCCCTCTTAGGTGAGCTCAGATCCCGCGCCGACGCCAGACTCTCGCTCAGGCCTTGAGCATCCAGCTCAGCGCGGATGCGTCCGCCACGTCCGGGAACTGGCACTCCGCGTCGGGCACCCCGAGCGCCTTGGCCACGGTCCGCCAGATGTATTTGCCGGGCATGCGGCCGCTGTTGTCGGTCGAGGCCGGTCCGGGGCTGCCGTTCGACACGTCCGGCGCCTTGTAGAAGTAGGTGTGCCCGTCGCCGTCGTCGCCGGCCACGCCGACATCGCCGTAGTAGCCGCCCTTGATCATGCCGCCGGCGAGGATGACCGTGTTTTTCCCCTCGTTGCCCTGGGAGCCTGCGGCCGGAGCGCGCCCGCCGTCCGTCGAGTAGATCGCGACGAGCGTGCGATCCCAGATCGCGGCCTCCTTCAGCTTGGTGATGAGGCGGGCGAGCGAGCGCGACGCCTGGAGGGTCATCGTCTCCATCTGCCCGACCTTCCGCTCGTCGTGCACGTCGACGTAGTCGAACTCGAGCGCGACCGAGCGGCACAGGTCATTGGAGACGAGCTTGTACGCCCACGCGACCTGCTCCCAGATCTGCGCCTTGATGACCACGCCGACCTGATCCGGGATGTCGGCGCCCCAATACGCCGTCTCCTCCTCGGTGAGCGGCATCGAGATCAGCTTGATCTGGTTCGTGTAGAGGAGCTTGCGAGCCTCTTCGAGGTTCTGCTCGTGGTTCGTCAGCGCGACCTGGCTGAAGCGCCGGCGCTGCAGGAACTTCGGGTCGACCGCGCGGAGGATCTCCGCCATCGCGTCGGCTTCGGCCTGGCTCGCGAGCACGTTGAGATCTTCGATCGACTCCGGGAACGCGCTGTAGAGCATGTCGCGGTTCTGGATCCGCTCGAGCTCCGCGCCGGGCAGGCCGGCGCCGAAGTGGTAGGCCGTGTGGATGCCGCGGCTGATGCCCTTGAAGGCGATGCCGTTGCGCGCGATCGGGTCGTTTTTCTTGTTGTAGTAGTTGTAGAACGACGCGGGCGTCGGCGTGCTCGAGTAGAACTGCTCGCAGCCCTGCGGAAAGTTGTCGACGGGGTCGTTCAGGTACATCTCGAGCCGGCCGTTGCCTGGCTGGTACGTGCGACCGGGGCTGCGCATCGGGTTCCCCGACTCGTGCCCGTGGATGGCGCCGACCGACATCTCGAGGCAGTCGACCATCGCGATGTCGTCGAGGTGTGGCTCGAGCTCCATCGACTGCGGCGTGAGGTAGACGTTGTTCGGCTTCTGCACGAGCTCCGCCTGCTGGAAGAACATCGCGCACTGCCGGCCGAACTCGCCGCGCTTCAGGTTCGTGTTCGTCGCGAGCGACGGCGCGACGAAGAGGTGGCCGTGGTCCCACTGATCACGCAGGTTGATCTCGATGAGGTACCGGGGCAGGCCGGGGACGTCCGCCTGGGCGACGCCACACATCTCGTGGGCCGCGTAGCGCAGGGCGTCCGGGATCATCGGGGCCGCGAGCGCAGCGCCCATGAGCTTGAGGAATCGGCGCCGCGACGGCCCGCTCATGCGCTCGAATTCACGGCTCTTCATCGGACTCTCCATGGATCGTGGCGGTCAAAAGCGTGGTGCGGACGACGTCGGCGTCGGTGAAGACGGCGTGGACGATCTCCGGGAAGGTGGGGTCGAGATGGTCTTCTTCGGCGCGCGCGGCGATGGCTTCCAGCATGTCCGAGCTGACCGCCTTCCCCAGCGGCCCGGCCGTATCGATGCGCAGCGTGTACTCCAGGACGTTCTGCGCCGCGCACTGGAGGAAGATCGGGTGCTCGGCGAGGGCCCGGCCGGCCTCGGCGAGGTTCGCGACCGGTGTCCCGAAGAGCTGGCTCGCCTCGCTGGCCGCGACGGACTCCACCTCGAAGTGTGAGGCCATGAGGCCGTCGGTGCTGCGGCCGAGCTCGCCCTCGGGGTCTTGCAGCCCGGTCGCCTCGGGCCGGTAGAGCCCCTCCTCGTCGAACTTCACGAAGAGCTGCGCGTGCGCCGCGAACTGCCCGTGACAGTCGTTGCACGCGCAGCCGGTGTTCACCGCGGCTGCGACGTCCTCCGCGTTCGCCTCGCTGAGGTCGGTGATCGCGAACATGGGCTTCAGCTGGTCGAGCGGGACCTTCGGCTGCAGCGTCTCCTCCTGCGGATAGACCTGGCAGGCGAAGGCGCGCATGAGCGTGCTCGAGCGCGTCAGGTTGAAGCGGCTGGCGCGGCTCTTCAGGAAGCCACGGGTCGTGAGCACGCCCGCCGTGAATGGCGCGCCGGAGTCGCACTCGATCGGCGCGCCCTCGGCGTCGTAGCAGCTCGTGGCCGTCAGGATCTCCGACCAAGGCAGATCGCTCGCCACGACGTGCTCGACCAGGTTGCCAGGCAAGGCGTAGTCGACGTCGGCGCCCTGCCCGCTCACGCTCAGCTTCTCCTCCATCATCACGCGCGCGGCCTGCACGAGCGCGGGCTCGGTCTGCCAGGCGCGAAGGATGGGATCGATCGCGGCGCCGCCCTCGGCGTCGATCTGGGCGTTCTCCGCGGGTGAGAGCACGCGGCCAACGAGCGGGGGCGCGATCTTGGAGAGGTACGCGTGCGTCGCGGCGGCATCGAGCGTGGTGATGTCGAACGCCTCGGGCTCCGGCTCCGGCGCAGGCTCCTCCGTGCGCGGGACCGACCCGATGTCGCCGGTTCCGCACGCTGCGAGGGCGAGGGCGAGGAAGAGAGCTCGCGGGGTCATTGGATCACGAGCTCCGCCGAGGAGAGGATGCTCAGGCACAGGACCTCGTACCGATTGGCCTGGTTGAGCGACGCGAGCGACGGCGCCTCGAAGCTCAGCTCCTCTTGCGTGACGGGCCGGCCCCACGCCTTGCTCGCGAGCGCGACGACCTGGGCGGGGTCCGTCGCGAGGTTCGGGTAGAGCGTGTGCATGGCCTCCGAGGCGCAGACCGATCGGAGCGACTTCGCCCACAGAGTCATGCGCGCTGGGCTCCACATGCGGTCGGGCTTCACGCCGCTCGCGTAGTCGTAGTCGCCGAGACCGAGCCGGTTCGCCTTCAGGTCGTCGAACATCGGATCGTCGAGGGGGCGACCCACGATCGAGGAGATCCGCTCCATCCGAACCCAGAAGGGCAAGAGCTGCGGCTGGGAGTCCTGCGTGTTGAACGCCGGCTCGAACTCGTCGGCAGGGGTCGGCTGAACGTCCGAGGCTTCGCCGCCTTCGCCGATCTTGCCCTGACAGGCGACCAGAGCGGCGACGAGGAATGGGAGGCTCCTGTGGATCGTCACGGGCCCGGATTAGCAGAAACCGTTCCGGATCGAGCGCGCCGGAAAACTCCGCCGCGATTGAAAGGACCGTTACGGAAGCCCGAGGAGACGCGACTGGCGGTTCACGCCAGGGCCGCGAACATGGAGGTGCAACGATCCACTTCGGATCACGACATGTTCTCGGGAGATGTAGGGAAGCTGGCGCCTATTGGGGCCCAGCCGTGCAGCCAGCGACACCGTCCGTGAGGTTGTTGTCCTCGTGGCATTCGTTGTTGCCTCCGCGCATCGGAGGCATGTCGCAGGCGTAGCCGCCGTTGTCGACGCAAGCGCGGTAGTCGCCCGTGTTCGGCTCGACGGGCGGGTCGGCGAGGACACACGTCACGTTCTGACATTGGCCCGGCGAGAGCGGCGACGACGTCGTCGTCGGCGCGTTCGTGCACGTGATCGGCGTCATCGTCGCGTTGTCGAAGAAGGTGACGGGCACCCCGGCCCCGACGACGAGCGCGCCGTCGTTGCAGACCGTCGCGACGATGCCGAGCGTCGACGGGCACGCGCCTTTGTCGAAGGACATCGTGACGGTGAGATCGGGCGCGGCGAAGACGTCGAAGTCGGGCAGGTTCTGCCGGAAGTTGTTCATCACGCCGCTGGCCGTCGCGTCGGACGGCTCGAGCCAGTTCGGCGGCTCGTTCGCGGGGATCTGGCCGAGCTCGCTCGTGTTCGTCACGTGGTAGGCGTGTTGGTTCCAGATGCGGCGCGTGGGCACCCACGAGTCGTTTGCGTCGGCGTAGATGCGGATGCCCTGCGTGCTCCCGCCCGTGCTCGCGTTCTCGATGAACACGATCTCCGCGTTCCCGTCGTTGTCGACGTCCGCGATGATCGGCATCTCCAGACGCGTGTGCGAGTGGTTGTCGATCTGCGTGAGCACCGCCCCCGTGGTCCCGTCGAAGATCCGGAAGTAGATCTCGTCGTTGTAGATGACCTCTGCCTTGTTGTTCCCGTCGAAGTCGAACACGCTCGAGCCGGTGACACGCGAGCTGCAGTCCTGGTTCGCCACCTTCCAGCGGATGCCCGGGTCGGAGCACTGCGCGGGGAGAGGATCCGCCAGGCACTCCAGGTCGACGACGACGTAGTAGTTCGCGCCCGCGACGGCGACCTCCGCCTCGCCGTCGCCGTCGAAGTCCGCGACGGTCGGCGGCCCGCCTTCGTTTTTCCCGCAGCTCGAGACCGGAATCGCGATCGCCACCGGCGCCATCGTGGTCGGCTCGAGCATGGGCGTGCCGTCGTGGTTCACGAAGTAGATGACGCCCGCGCGCGCGATGACGACCTCTCCCTCCTGGTCGGCGTCGAAGTTACCCGTCGCGGTGAAGCCGTCGCACGGAAAGCCGCTCGCCTGACAGTTGGCCGAGCTGATGGTCGTGCCCAGGAAGTCGAACGTCCAGAGAACGTTGCCGTCCGCGTCGTAGGCGGTCGAGCCGGCGAGCACGTTGAGCTCGCCGTCGAGATCGATGTCGCCGGTCGACGAGACGGGACCCATGAAGCCGTTTGTCCCGGTGCCGGCCGTGCCCTTCCACGCGAGCGATCCGTCCTCCCCGTTGAGGACGACGCGACCCTGGATGATCTCGGGCAAGCCGTCGTTGTCGAGGTCCGCGATCGAAGGCGTCGTGCCGGCCAGGTGATCCGTCGTCGCGCCCGCCGGATGGCTCGGTTGGTACCACTTCACGTGGCCGTCTTTTTCGAACGCGATCGTGCCGCCGTTCTGCGTCGTCGCGACGAGGTCGACCGACCCGTCGGCGTCGATGTCACCCGCCGCGAGGCCGCCCGAGTTGTCGAGCCAGACGCCTGCCATCCCGATGTCGGCCTGGATCTCGGCGGCGCCCACCGAGTAGTGCTCGGTCATCGTCGCGTCGGCGTTGCACCCTCCGGAGAGCACGCGGAGCACGCCCTGGCTGTTGCAACACCCGTCCTCCTGGAGGCGGTAGCTCACGAACGCGATGTCCGGGATGTCGTCGAGATCGACGGCGTTGTCCGCGTTGTCGTCCGTCAGGTTGACGACGACGGGTGTCATGACGACATCGTTATAATTCTGATACGGCTGCGCGGCCGACGGCCCGTTCCAGGCGCAGTCCAGGCCGGGCGCGAAGTCTCCGGGCGGGGGGATGAAGATGCACTCGTCGTTGCTTCCGCCCGTGCCTTGCCCGCCGGTGCCGGTGCCGGTGGAGCCGGTGCTCATCGTCCCGGTCGTGAAGGTGTTGCCGCCCTGCCCCGCTCCGCCCGCGCCGCCCTTCCCGGTCGACTGGCCCGCGCCGCTGCCCCCGCTGCCCCCGCTCCCGTCGCCGCTATCGCCGCAGCCGAAGCCCGAGAGGACCACCGAACCGAAGAAAACTGCCGACAGGGCGCGCCAGGAGACCATGGTCCCCGATGGTACAGAGTCCGCCCCGGATGAAAAGTGATGGCGGCACCGGAAGCCATGGGCTCGCGATCGGGTAAGATCGCGACCGTGCGCGTCCATCGAAGCTCCCTCCTTTTCCTTCCCGTCCTCGCGGTGGCCTGCGGCGACGACGACGGCTCGACCTCGACCGGGACGACGTCCACCAGCACGTCGACCGGCAGCGGCTACACCTGCGCACCCGAGCAAAAGGCGGAAGACGCCGCGCCGCCCCCGCCCATCCACACCCCGCGTTGGGCGTTCCGTCCTTGGATCTCGAAGGACATCTCGAACGGCCCCGACACCTACGACTTCGTCGAGGGCTTCGAGACACGCGACATCCCCGTGGGCGTGGTGGTCCTCGATAGCCCGTGGGAGACCCACTACAACACGTTCGTCCCGAACCCCTCGCGTTACCCGGACTTCCAGAAGATGGTGGCCGACCTCCGCGCGAAGGACATCCGCACGGTGCTCTGGGTCACCCAGATGATCAACGTGGCCGGCTTCGATCTCGAGCCGGGCGGCGACATCTACGACGGCCCGTCGCCGGACTACGAGGAGGCGCTCACCTGCGAGTGGTTCGTGAACGAAGGCGCGCTCTACGGCTGGTGGAAGGGCACGGGCTCGGCCCTCGACTTCTTCGACCCGAACGCGCGCGCGTTCTGGCACCGGCTCCAAGATCCGCTCTTCGCGATGGGGGTCGCGGGCTTCAAGCTCGACTTCGGCGAGAGCTACATCGACTCGCCGACGATCGAGACCGACGCGGGCCCGAAGACCCTGCAAGAGTACTCGGAGAAATATTACGAGGACTTCTTCGCTTACGGGGCCGCGGCCGTCGGCACTGACGAATTCGTCACGATGGTCCGCCCCTACGACAAGAGCTACGAGTTCGAAGGGCGCTTCTTCGCCCGGCCGGAGCATGCCCCGGTGGCGTGGGTAGGCGACAACCGTCGCGACTACGTCGGCCTCATCGACGCGCTCGATCACATGTTCCGGTCGGCCGCGGCCGGCTATGTCGTGATCGGGAGCGACATCGGCGGCTACCTCGACAAAGACGACGTCAACCTGACGGCACCCGACATCCCGCTCGACCCCGAGAACTTCATGCGCTGGACCGCGCTCGGAGCGATGACCCCGTTCATGCAGCTGCACGGCCGCGCGAACATCACCCCCTGGACGTTCCCGGACCAGCCGACCCAGGTCACCGACGCCTACCGGTTCTGGGCGAAGCTCCACGAGGCCATGGTCCCGTTTTTCTATTCGGTGGCGGAGGGCGCGTACGCGGGCACCGGCCCCAGCATGATCGAGCCCATCGGCGCCGAAGCCGACTGGCCCGACGACTACCGGTTCCTCCTCGGCGGAGCCTTCCTCGTCGCGCCGGTCGTGGACGACACGGGCACACGCGACGTCGAGATCCCGAGCGACGCGACCTACTACGACTTCCTCGATCCGGCCGCCGACCCCATCCCGGGCGGGACCACGCTGGCGGCGGTCGACGTCTCCGATCCGTCGCGAATCCCCGTCTACGTCCGCGAGGGAGCGCTGGTGCCCCTCTCGGTGAGCGACGACGTGAACGGCCTCGGGACCGCCGCGTCGAGCGGCGCGCTGACGGTGCTCGTCTACCCGTCCGCCGACGAGACGTCGTTCACCCTGATCGACGACGACGAGAGCGAGACGACGATCACCGCCGCAGCCGGCGCCATGGTGCGCGTCTCGATGAGCCGGGCCCTCGCTCCGGTCATCTTCCGTGTGCGCGCCGACGCCGCGCCGACCACGGTCGACGTCGACGGCACGTCGCTCACCGACGCGATGTCGCAGGCCGGCCTGGACGCCGCGACGAGCGGCTACCGCTTCGACGCCGCGACGCGAACCCTCATCATCAAGGTGCCCGCGAGCGCGGCTGCGTTCGACGTCCACGTGATGTGATCGAGGCAGCGACGCCCCGGCCGTGGGGCGAAGCTCCCCCAGGGTAACGACGGATCCGGCGGGCGTGATCCACGACGGCCACGCTCGCTGCAATCACGCGCTCGGAGCGGAATCCGCGCCCGCGGATCGCGCACGATCTCGGGCCCGCCGGATTGGCATCCCTCTCGCAACGTCCATCACGATGCGCCTCCGTGCCTTCCTCGGGTGCACCGTCGCCGCGACCTTCGCCCTCGCCCCCGTCCCCGCGCACGCCGACGAGGGCGGCGGCATGCAGAGCCCCGCCGCGTTCGGCATCGGGATCTTCCTGTCCGGGGTCGGCGCCGCGGGGCTCGCGACGGGCGGGTACCTCTTCGCGTCCTCCGGCGAAGGTTGCTCCAACATCTCGCGCGACCGCGTCCCTTCGGAGAACGAGATCGCAGGCTGTCAGTCCGACGTGAACCAGCAGGTCGGCGGCGTGATCGGCCTCGTCGCAGGCGGGGCCTTCCTCCTCGGCGGGATCCCGCTCATCGTCGTCGGGGCGACCCCCGAAGACGAACGACCGGCCCCGAAGGTGTCGCTCGATCTGGGTCCGACGAGCGGAGCGCTGCGCGTCACGTTCTGACAAGTCTGTCAGCGCTTGCAGCGCTCGGCCTTCACGCCGCCGATCCAGTTTTCCATGTAGTCGTCGATCCGCTCGGGGCCGATGAAGCGGAGCGCCGCGGCGCGGGCCCGCGTGCAGTCGCCCACGCCCACCCAGCAGCTGCCGATCGCGCTCCACGCCCCGGTCACCGCGGAGGCGTCGACCTTCTCTCCCTTCGACGCGGCGAGCGCCTTCTCGAGCTGCGCCTCGTACGCCGCGCATTTTTCGGCGGTGCCCGCCGCGCCGGCCTGCAGCCAGATCGATTTGACCTGCTCCTTGGCGCTCGCCGTGGAGGAGACGGGGCAATACATGCCTCGGTACATCTCGGCCAGCTGGTCCGCGTTTGCGCCCAAGGACCCCGAGGCCTTGATGCGACGCGCGCCCTCCGCGCATCGGCCGACGAGCATCTCACACTGCCCCCGATAGAGCTCGAGGCTGCTCGCGTTCGACGGCTCGATGGCGACGATCTCGTCGAGCTTGGCGAGGCACTTCTTGCCGTCGCGGGCCGAGAGCGCGTTCGTCGCGTCGCGGACCATCTCCGAGAGCATGATCCCACGCTTCATGCCGGCGAGCGGATCGTTGGGGTCGATCGACGCCGCGGGGGCGGCGGCGGGCGCGCTCGCCCCACCGCTCGGCGCCGACGGTGACGCCGGCCGCCCCGCCGACGGTGGCGACGATGACTCGGCCGCCCCGCTCGGCACGTCCGCGGCGCCGGTCACCCCGGGCGAGGTCGCCGGCGCGCTCGCCACGACCGTCGCCGGAGGAGCCATGACCATCGCGTCGTCCGTCGGCGCCGACGTCGCAGCGGGCGCCGGCGGCTGACGCAACGCCGACGCCGTCGCGATCCCACCCGCGACGACCGCGATGGCGAGCGCCGCGTAGCCGGTGGCGTTGCCGCCCGCGCGTCGATCCGGCGCCGCCTTGCTCCTCGGCGCCGCGCGGCTGGCGGGCCCCGCGATCGACGTCTCCAGCGCGTCCGCGAAGACCTCGACTGTCTCGAACCGATCGGCGTCTTTCGGCTGGAGCGCGCGCGCGAGCACCTCCCACACGGCTTGCGGAGGGCCCGACGCACCCCAGACGGATCTGCCCTTCGCCGCGAGGTCGAGGGCGGTCGACCCGAGCGCCGGCCGCGCGCCGTTGATCGCCTCGACCATGCAGACCGCGAGCGAAAACTGGTCGGCGCGAGGGCTCACGGTGCCCGCGAGCTGCTCGGGCGCCATGTACGCGGGCGTGCCCGCCGGCGCGGCCTTCTCGTCGAGGCCCACCGCGAGACCGAAGTCCGTGATTCTGACACGACCGTCATGACCAAGCAGGATGTTGGACGGCTTGATGTCCCGGTGGGTGATGCCGGCCGCGTGGATCGCGGCGAGCCCGCGCGCGGCCTGCAGGTACGCCTCGAGCCGATCGCGCCAGCCCCGCGCGCGGTGGGGCCAGCCCGCGTCCATGTTCACGCCGTCGATCAGCTCCGCCGCGAGGAACACCGTGTCGCCGTCCACCCCGACGTCGAACACGGTGAGCACGTTCGGGTGGGAGATCTTCGCGAGCGCGCGGGCCTCCGCGGCGAGGCGCTCGGTGAGGCCTCGCCTGTCCGCCGCGCTTTTGTCGGGGCGCAGCACCTTGAGCGCGACGCGACGGCCGAGCGACGGGTCGAAGCCCTCGTAGACCACGCCCATTCCACCCATCCCGATCTCACGGCGGATCTCGTAGCGCCCGATCCGCGGGGCACCGGAGGCGGCGGCGGACCCTGGCGGCGCGCTCGGCGCCCGCGAAGGCGAGCGCGCGTCGGGTGTGTCCGCGTCGGCGGCGCCGAGGACGCGGCCGACCTCCGCGACGGCGCGCCGGCACGCCGCACACGTGTCGAGGTGGTGCTCGAGGAGCGCGCGATCACCCTCCTCCAGCCGGCCCTCCACCCAGCCGCACAGCGTCTCGGTGGCCGGACAGACGTCGTCCGCCGAGCTCATTCCGGCGAGCTCTCGAGCGGCACGCCATCGGGCGTCGCCGGCAGCAGCCGCGAAATGCTGAGATCGAGGTTCGACTCGACGAGGTGAAGGATGCTCGCCAGCTCGGCCGCGTCGACGCGCAGCGACTCCGCGAGCTCCGCACGGGTCGCGTCGATGAGGGCCTGGCGAGCGCGCGCCGCGCGCCGCGCGGCGGTCGCGCGATGGACCCCGAGGCTCGCCGCGAGCTCGTCGCAGGTCAGCCCCTCGCGGACGGTGAGGCGAAGGATGAGCCGGTCGCCCGGTGTGAGCGCCTGGGTCGCGCTCGCGAAGGCGCGGCGAAAGGCGGTGCGATAGTGCGACTTCAGGAAGCCGAGCTCGACGTCGTGTTGCGGGGACTCCATCCCGGCGAACGACTCCTCCGCGCCAGGCTCGTCCGGGCGGATGCGACGCTCGGCGTTGACGAACGCCCTCACCGCCGCGACACGCAGCCAGTTCTCGAGGAAGCCCTGACCCGTGTAGCTCGCGATCTTCGGGCGCTCGCCGGGCGCCGCCACGAACAACCGCTCGCGCAAGAGCTGCTTGAGCTCGTCTTTTTTCTCCGACGTCCGCGCGAAGCGAGAGACGGCGCGGTCGATGACCCGTGCGAAGCGGTCTTCGAACGCGCGGATGGCCGCGGCTTCTCCTTCGGCGCACGCGCAGGCGAGGTAGAGATCGTCCGGCCGGAGCTTGCTCATGGCCGCGTCGCGATCGGACGCCTGGGCCAGGTGGTGCTCGAGGTAGCGCGCAAACGCCTCGTCCGGGACGCCGAGACCAGGCCACGCCGCGCGCCCCGCGGCCGCCAGAGCCTGGACCGAAGGTGCCGCGCCCATGCGGCGGGTAGTATACCGGCTTACCTCGCGCGGGGCACGCTGGTTTGCTGCTGGGCGAGGCGCCGTGCAGCGTCGGCCGCGTCGAGGTCTCGCAGGAACGGCCGCATGGCGCGCGCCACCGAGCAGGCGAACTCGTAGTGCAAAAGCCCCCGCAACGTCGGCAGGTGCGTGTCCTCCCACGCGTGGGAGCGGTCGAGCGTGTCCCGCCACGCCGGGTCGAGCACCCCGGCGTCACGCACGACGTGGACCGGGAGCGCGAGCGGCTTGCTCCGTGCGCGCTCGAGGGGCGCGAGGCTGCCCGCCAGGCGGGCAGCGCCGGGGCCCCACGCGCCGCGGACGCGAGCGGCGCGCGTCGCGTATGTGAGGAACGGCTCGTCGACGTCCCCGCCGAAGAGGCGCCCGAGGTGCCAGCGCAGGGCCGCGCGCGTACCGAGCATCCGATAGAGCGGGACACCCGCGAGACCGGGCAAGCTCCCGAGCGTGGGTGTCGATGACGATACTGTCGCCTTGGGGCAGATGAGCGTGAGCGAGCGAACGTCACGCCCCACCGCCAGCGCCACCGACCACGCGAGGTTGCTGCTGCCCAGCGCCGCAACGAGGTCGACCGGGGAGCCGTGACGGGCCGACAGATCGCGCACCACGCCCTCGACCGCGGCCGTGAGGAGCTCCACGCTCTGCGGCTCCGAATGGTGAATCGACATCCCGAACCCCGGCAGGTCGATCGCGGCACACGGGCGCTCGTGGCGAAAGAGCTCGAAGAGCCTGCGCATTTCGAAGGAGGAGGCAAAGAGCTCGAGCGAATGAACCAGGAGCAGAGGCGCCCCCACCGCGCAGCCGTCTTCGTAGGTGCGCACCGGCGTCCCTTCCACCAGCATCGTCCGTCGCTCGGCGTGGACGGAGCGGGGCATGGCCCAGCGGTCCCAGCCTTCGATCCACTCTTCGAGGCCGAGCGCGAGCGCGAGGAGGCTGCCCACACGATTGATTGCAGCACGCGCCGTGCCTCCTCCGAGGTCGGGGCGCCAGTGCGTGGCATGGTGACCACCTGGGGCGTTTTGACTCGCCGTGACCCTCGGTTCGCCCAGCCTTTCCGCGACCGCGCGGAGGTATAGGATTTGCGGTTGTCGCCACGATGTCGTCGCTACGGGCAGACTCTGCGGGGACGGGGCCCCTCGTCGAACGTGTCGTCCTCTTGGTCGAAGACGACGAGGACGGCAGCGCGATGATGAAGCTCGCCCTCGAGCGGCAAGGCGCGAAGGTCTTCGTCGCCGACTGCGCGCGAGCCGCGCGCGCGCTCCTCGCGGAGCGCGCCTTCGACGGAATCGTCTGCGACATCGGCTTGCCGGACGAAGATGGCCACGCCCTCATTCGCGATGTTCGCCGGACCATGCCCGCGATCCCCGCGATCGCGCTGACCGGCTTCGCGTCGCTGGAAGACGCGCGCAACGCGCTCGACGCCGGGTTCAACCTCCACGTGTCCAAGCCCGTCGACCCCTTCGATCTCGCGTCGAAGCTGGCCGGGCTCCTCGATGCGGCGCCGTAGCTCCACGTCCTCACACGCACGCCACGGGCGGGGCGTTCTGGCCCATCCAAGACGCCACGATCACGAGCGGCCGCGCCCAGAGAGCAGGGCTCCGGGCGGCGGCACGCGGGGTGCCAGAAGGCGGTCGCAATGTCTCAAGAATTCGTGATTCCGCCCTCTCGCCGCGAGGTCGCTAGAGGGCTGCGAGTGCTGGTCGTGGAGGACGATCCTGCCGCGCTCGAGCTCTATTCGACCGCGTTGTCGGGCGCAGGCGCGGTGGTGTTCTCTGCTTCGTCGGCGTCCGAGGCGCTCGCAACGCTCGAGCGGGAGATGGTCCACGTGCTCGTCAGCGACGTCGGGCTGCCGGACATGGACGGCAACACGCTCCTTCGCACGATACGGGAGATGGCGCCTCCGCTCTCCGCGGTCGCCGCGGTCGCCGTGACGGCCAGCCGCGGGGACGATCTCGTCGACGAGGCCAACCGCGCGGGCTTCCACGTCTACGCGTCGAAGCCGATCGCGACGAGTGATCTGGTCGGCATCGTCGTCGCGCTCGGCAGACCCACGCTGGAGGACGAGCTCGCCCCGGGCGTCAAGATGACGCAACCGTAAGGGTCGCGGTCCCCCAGGAAGGGCCCGTGAGCTCGCGCACCTCGATGGCGTACGCGCCGGGCGCGGAGGCGATGAACTCGATCGGAGGCGCGCTCTGCGGCAGGCCCGTCGGCAGCTCGCGCAGGATGCGATCGATGATGAGGGCGCCGTTCGGAGCCCGCAGCTTCAAGCTGTAGGGCGGCCGCATGTCCTCGTCCGAGTGGAAGCAGAGGGCGAGCCGCTCGCCCGCGATGATCGAGTCGAACGAGAACATGCTCCGCCGGCTGGCCGGAACGTCTGCCCGCGAGCAGAAGACCTCGATCGAACCGTGGGTCTCGAGCGGTCCCGGCATCCGAAGGACAAGGTCGATCGGGGGCGCGCGTCATGTCAAGAATCCGCGCGCCCTCTCCCCCGCAAGGACCGAATCGAGCCGTTGGCCCCTTGGTGTATTCTGAGAAGGATGTCCGTCCGGTCGGCTTTCTTCTTCACCTTGGTGGCCTCGTGCCTGGCCGGCTGCGCCGAGTCGAGCGGCCAGACCTGCGAGCTCAACAGCGACTGCCTGCAGGGAACCTGCGTGGACGGCGAGTGCAAGCGGGAGTGCGCCGACTCCGAGCTCGACTGTCCGATCGGTTACGTGTGCAGCGCCCTCGGGCGGTGTGAGTACGCCGGCACCGGCGCCGGCACCGGCGGGGCCACGAGCACCGGTCCCGGGGCGGGCGGCGGGGCGAGCACGACGGGCACCGGCACGACGACCACGACCACCACGACCTCCGGCACCTCGTCGACGAGCACCGGCATGATGATGGACTTCGCCGAGCTCACGCTTTGCTCGGGGGACGCCGACTGCGAGACGGGGATCTGCCGCGAGATGACGCCCGGCGGCGAGAGCCGCTGCACGCGCACCTGCTCCTCCCACGCCCAGTGCCCGGCCGGGCTCCGCTGCGAAGACCCTGGAGGCGGGTTCGTCTGTGTGCGAGGCGACGTCGGCCGAGCTTGCGCGTCGGGCCCCGACTGCAACTTCGCGTGCCTCTCGCCCCTCAACTACTGCACCTCGGAGTGCTCCACCGGCGCCGACTGCCCGAACGGGTACGGCTGCATGCCCATCAGCAACACGAACGTCTGCGTTCGCGTCGCTGCCGACTGCGCCGCCGACACCTCGCAGTGCGTGGCGCCCGCCGCGTGCGACAGCTCCCCCAACCTCGTCGTGTCGAGCTGCACGATGGCCTGCAACACCGCCGCGGACTGCCCGCAGCGCGCGCTGCCGCTGACCCCGTGGACCTGCGACGGCGCGGGGGTCTGCCGCCGCCCCGGCGACGTCTACGGTCCGCTGCCGGGCGGTTACGCCCCTGCGCAGTGGGCCTGCAACGCCGCGAGCCAGGTGGTCAACGTCTGCGGCGACGGGCTCCACATCGACTTCGGCTCGTTCACCCAGCCCAACCCGCCGGCGGTCAATTGCAACTCGCCAACCACGACCGACGGCCTCGGCGGCGACGCGTGCCTCGACAGCTGCCGGCTCAAGGGTGGGTGTGCGTTTGGGTTCGGCTGCGCGGGCGTCGCCGAGATCGGCGGCCAGCGAATCGGGCTCTGCATGAAGAGCGGCGGCGGCGAGGTCGGCGCGGCCTGCAACACCCACGGGGATTGTGTCTTCGGCTACTGCGAGGCGAACGTGTGCACTCGGGACTGCTCGAAGGACGACGTGTGCCCGGAGGGCTCGCAGTGCGTCGCCGCGGGCGGGCCCAACATCGAAGGGTCCGCCTTCAAGCGCTGCGAGTGAGCGCGGCCGTCAGCCGCGCAAGAACGCGGCGGCGACGAGGAGCAACGTCACCGCGAGGCCCGCGGCGGCGGCGATCAACCGGCGCCTCGAGGCGAGGGCCATGTCCCGCCGGCTCCGGACGATCTCCAGGTCCCCCTCCGAGATCCGCTCCAGGGTGATCGGGCCCGAGATTGGCACGTCCACCGTCATCGGCGGCGCCAGGTCGGCGAGCAGCTCGGCAGGCGGGAGGAACGCAGGCAAGGAGTGGAAAGAGTCACGGTACTTCACGCCGAAGCTCGGGGTCGCCGGCACCGGCGGCCGCACGAGCGGCCAATCCTGCGCGGTCGTCACCACCGAGCGAAACTGGACGGGTGCTGGGCTGCGCGAGTCAGATGACGGAGGCGTCATCATCTCGGGGACCTTCGGCGCCGGAGGAAGGACCTGCCCGGGCAACCGCGGCGTCCTCGCGCGAACCGCGGCGCGACGGCTCGGCGGCGGAGGCGGCAGCCCCTCGTCCGGCGTGACCGATCCGCGCGGGTCGGCGTCGACCGGCGCGACGAGGGACAACGCGGGCGGCGCGCTCGAGCGGGGGCTCGACCCGGGACGCGGGACACGGGCTGGCGGGCTGACCAGGCGTACCCCGCTCTTGGGCCCTTCCGAGTCGCGCCTGGGCTCGGGCTGCACCGCAGCGGGAGCGACACCTCTCCACGTCGTCGTTCGAGCCGTCATGGTTCCTCGATCGAGGGAGGCCAGATGCAAACCTGGATCCGCACCCCGCCGACCGTCCGGCGTGCAGTGCCACCAAAGGTTTCTCCCCGGCGCCACGGCGGGGACCCGGAAACGCCGCGCCGCCGCGCGCGCTGGGTGGGAGAGTGATCCAGCAGCGGTGGCCGGACGGATCGACACGGCGCGGCCCGAGCTTGTATACAAGGCGTCGTGAAAGCACCTGCGACCTTGCTGCTCCTCCTCGCCCTCCCGCTCTTCGGGTGCGGCGGCGCTCCGTCCCCGGTCGACCAGCTCGCGGCCTCCCAAGCGGCCGTGCGCGCCGCAGAGGAGGCCGGAGGCGACAAAGACCCCGAGGCCCAGCTCTACCTGAAGCTCGCCCGCGAGAGCCTCGAGAAGGCAAAAGGCATGATGGACAAGGAGGAAAACGAGCTCGCGCTGCGCCTCCTCAAGAAGTCCGAGGCCGACGCCGACCTGGCGCGGGGCATCGCGCGCAAGCTGTCCGCCGAGGCGGAGGCCGAAGAGGCCAAGAAGATGCTCGCGAAGCTCAAGCCCGCCGTCACCAAGTGATCCGAAGAAGGACAACGCTCATGCGAATCGCCACCCCCAACCTGCGTTCCCTCGCCGTCCTCTTCGTCCTGGGCTCCACCGCGTGCGGCGCCGCGCCCCCCCCGAAGGAGCTCGTGGAGGCTCGCGAGAGCTACGACCGCGCGAGCAAGGGCCTCGCCTCGAAGCTCGCCCCCGCCGCCCTCGACACGGCCAAGCAGGCCCTGCAGCGCGCCGAGCGCGAGTTCCGCGACAACGAGGACACGCCGGACACGCGCGCCTTCAGCTACATCGCCGACCGCCGCGCCCGCCTCGCGGAGGCGCAGGCCGCCTACGAGGCGGCGTCTCAGCAGAAGGCCGAGGCGGAGAAGGCGTTCAAGGAGAAGAGCCAGTCGGAGCTCGACGCCGCTCGCGAGGCGATCCGGCAGGAGCGCGAGTCGCTCGACGCCGAGCGCAAGGCCCGCGAGGCCGCCGAGAAAGGCCGCTCGGAGGCGGAGAAGGCGCGCGCCGAGCTCGAGAAGAAGTACCTCGCGGCGCTCGCCAGCCTGAAAGAGATGGCGACGGTCGCCGAGGAGAAGCGCGGCGTCGTCATCACGCTGAGCGGCGCGGTGCTCTTCGCCTCGGGCAAGAGCGAGCTCCTGCCCATCGCCAAGGAGAAGCTGAACGAGGTCGCCAAGGTCCTGAAGGACCAGGGCAACCCGCCGCTCCGCATCGAGGGCCACACGGACTCGACGGGCTCGGCCGAGGACAACCGCAAGCTCTCCCTCGCCCGCGCGGACGCCGTGAAGGCGCAGCTCGCCAGCCAGGGTTACCCGTCGGACAAGATCAAGACGCTCGGCCTCGGCCCCGATCGGCCCGTGGCCGACAACGGCTCGCCCGAGGGGCGCGCCAACAACCGGCGCGTCGAGATCATCGTCAACCCGCGCGACTGAGCCCCGCCGTTCTCACGCGGCTGCTCACTCGAGGATCGTCGCCCTGCCGACATCGAAGATCGGCAGGGAACCCTCGATCAGACACTGGGCGTTCGGCTCGCATTTCACCGTTCGCGGCTGACCCCAGAGGCGGACGCGCTTCGACTCGTATCGACCGTTCAACGCGACGAGCGACCACCGGACGTCCTCCTGCGTGACGAGGTAGCCGCCCAGGGCGAAGAACCCCTTCGACCTGGTCAACGTGCCGTCGATCTGAACGGGCTCTGCCACCAGCTCCACGCCGCGCACCGCGCGGACGTCGAGCCACAGCCCGGCCCGCCCTTGGGCGGGGAGCTCGCCCGACGACGGGGCTTGCTCGCTGCCCACGCTCGCCAGCTCGGCCGTCACGCGGATCTTCGCGCCGAGGAACCACTCCGGCTCACGCCGCCCCGCCTCGACCGATCGGAGCGCCGACGCCAGCTCTTCATGATCGAAGACGGCGCCGCGCACGTCGTAGCCGTCCTTCGTGGGGCGGACCATTCCCTCGAAGCGCACGAGCCCCGCCTCGAGCGGAGCGCCGTCGGGAATCTGCCGAGCCTCCGCTTTGGTTGCGGGAGCTGACGCCGCGGAAGCGCTCGCGGGCGTGCTCGACACGACGACCTCCGTCGCGCGACCGTCGGGGATCTTCGACGATCTCGACGAACAACCTGATTCTGCGAGCAGGGCCAGGACGCAGAAGGAACGCGCGGTCGACGCAGAAATCACTTGTCGTGGTTTATCACACGAACCGATCATGCCCGCCGACATGCGCTCCACGTGGCTCGTCGTCGCCCTCCTGGCACTCGTCTCCTGCAAGACCTCGTCTCCTCGTCGGCAGACGTACTGGGGACCGCCGCAAGGTCAGTTCGTGCCGCAGCAAGCGCCGCCGCCGAGCTACCAGATGCCCTTCGCCGTACCGGCCGGCGCCGGCACGGCGCCAGGGCCGGCGTTCAGCGCCGCCGTGCCGAGCGCTCCCGCGCCGGCCGCGACACCCGAGGCCGACAAGTGCCTCGCCGCGGGCGCGGTCGTGGCCGACTGCACGACGGCGCTCGAGAAGCTCGGGGCCGCCGAAGCGAGCGGCGACAAGACGCTCGCCGTCTACAAGAAGGCCTGCGAGCTGAAGGGCAAGCTCCTCGGCTGCGGCGCGTTCAAGTCGACCGCCGTCGACCAGGAGAAGGACAAGCCCACGCTCGAGCTCTTGGCCCAGTGCGAGTCGGGCAACTGGGAGATGTGTGAGGACGTCAAGACGAAGAGCGCGCCTCTCCAGGCCTGGCTCTCCACGCTGAAGACGAACGGCTGCAAGAAGGGCCAGATGGCCCTCTGCAAGAACTACCGCGAGTGCAAGGCGCCGACGCAGTGGGGCTGCATCGGCGCGGATCAGAAGCTCTGCGGCTGCCTGCCGAAATGCGCGGGCACGGTGACCGGCAAGGCGAAGAAGCGTACCTGGCCGGACGGCTCGACCCGGGGCGAGTTCACCTGCTCGAACTGAAGCGAGCCCGCGCGAGCGGGCTCACTGACGGTCACGTCATCTCGTTCATCGGCCGGAGGATCACGTTGACCACACGTGTCCTGTCTCGCGGCGTGACCGCGAGCAGGATGGCGTCCGCCACGTCCTCCGCGGTCGAGAAGCCGCTCATGTTGGGCCCACCGTGCGTTCGCCCGTCGCCGATGGCGAAATGTGTCTCCACGCCGCCCGGACAGACGAGCGAGACCTTGATGTTCTGCTTGTAGAACTCACGGTCGAGCGACTGCGCGAGGGCGACCTGCGCGAACTTCGACATGCAATAGATACCCTCCGACGGGTACCCCTGCAGGCCGGCCACGCTGGAGACCATGACGATGTTCCCGCCGCCCTGCGAGAGCATGTGCGGGATGGCCTCCTTGGAGAAGAGCCACGTCGACTTGGCGTTCGTCGCCATGATGCGGTCGTAGTCGGCTTCGCTCCAGTCGAGGAACGGCCGGTAGCCGCCGATACCGACGTTGTTCACCAGGATGTCGAGGCGACCGTAAGCGCGGATGGCCTCGTTCACACACGCAGCGACGTCGGCCGCCTTCGTCGCGTCGCAGATTACGCCCTTCGCCTTGCCTCCGCGGCTGGCGATCCGCTCGACGAGCTCGTCGAGATCTTTCTTGGTGCGAGCCGCCGCGACGACGGTCGCGCCCTCCTGCGCGAGGAGCAAGCTCGTAGCGTGACCGATCCCACGGCTCGCCCCCGTGACGAGCGCGATCTTGTTCGCGAGGCGCATGATTGTCTCCTTCTCTCAGTCGAGGAACGCGAGGATAGCGGGTCCGACGACGTCGCCGTGGGTGAATGGCCCGAGGTGACCGGCGCCGGGGACTTCGAGCCGCCGAGCACCCTGGATGGCCCGCGCGAGCACGGTCACCGTGGCCCGGGCCGCGAGCGGCGACTCGGCGCCATTCATCAGCAGGAACGGCCGGGCGATGCGGGCGTACTCCGCGTGTGAGGTTCGATCGAGCAACGTCGACCGCACCTCGAGGAAGGCCTTTCGACCCGTGCGCACGAGGGCGGCGCGCGCCACCGAGGTCATGGCGTCGAACGCGCCGGCGCCGTTCCAGTACTCCACGAAGCCGCGCAGCCACGCCTCGCTCCCGCCGCCCTCGATATCGAGCACGGCGCCGTCCTGGTTCACGCGCGCCATGTCGGCGAGGCCCGCGCCGTGCTCCGCCGAGTGCAAGACACCAAACGCGACGGGCTCGTAGAGCGAGAGGCTGCGCACCAGCTCGGGCCGCGCGAGCGCGGCCTGGAGCGCGAGCAAGCCGCCGTACGAGTGGCCCACGACGTGCGCTGGTATCTCCTGCGCCTCGAGCGCCGCGATGACCACGTCCCGGTCCCGGTGGAAGTGGAAGGCGTCGCCCCCCGACCACGGGTCCGTCTCGCCGTAGCCGAGGAGATCGACGGTGACCGCCTTGCGCCGCGTCGCGACCTGTGAGGCGAGTGGCCCCCAGTACCGCGACGAAAGACCCGTACCGTGGACGAAGAGGACAGGCTCGCCCTCCCCGCGCTCACGCAGGCCGATCGAGACGCCTCCGCGTTCGAGCGTGTACGCGCGGTTTGTCACGTGTCGCCCCGTAGCGCTTCCCAGGGGGCGGCGCCACCCGTTACATATCGGGAGGTGAGAGGGACGATCCTCCGGGTGAGAGGCGTCGTTCAAGGGGTCGGCTTCCGGCCACACGTGGTGAGGCTGGCGCGCGCCACGGGCCTCTCGGGTTGGGTCCGCAACGACGCCGAAGGCGTCACGATCGCGCTCGCTGCGCCCGTGGACATTGCCCGATCCTTCGCGGAGAGGCTCGCGAGCTCGCTCCCGCCGCTCGCGCGGATCGACCACGTCGCGACACGAGAATCGGTGGAGCTCGGCAATGTCGACGGCTTCCGGATCGAGGCCAGCCGAGACGGCGCGCCTCGAACCGAGGTCCCCCCGGACGCGGCGACCTGCGAGGCTTGCCGCGCCGAGGTGCTGAGCCGAGGTGAGCGCCGCCATCGGTACCCGTTCGCGACCTGCACCAGCTGCGGCCCGCGGTACTCGATCGCGCTCGCGATGCCGTTCGATCGAGATCACACGACCCTGCGCGGCTTCCCGCTCTGCGCTGCCTGCCGCGCCGAATACGAGGACGAGGACGACAGGCGCTACCACGCGCAGGCCGTCGCCTGCCCTGCGTGCGGGCCCTCCGTCTCGCTCGAGAGAGCGGGCGAGAAGCCCGGCGAGGTCGACGGCGCGTCGGGCGATCCGCTCGAGGCGGTCGCAGATCTCCTTCGAGCGGGAGCGATCGTGGCCGCGAAGGGCGTCGGCGGATATCACCTCTTGTGTGACGCGACGAACGACGCCGCCGTGTCCGAGCTGAGGCGCCGCAAGCAGCGAGACGCGAAGCCCTTCGCGCTGCTGGCCCGTGATCTCGACGCGGTGGAGCGTTACGCCCTCGTCTCCGAGCCGGAAGGAAAGGCGCTCCGGTCGACCGCGGCGCCCGTCGTCCTCCTCCCGAAGCGCGCGGATGCCTCCGCGCTCTCGCCTCACCTCGCGCCGCGGCTCTCCACGCTCGGCTTCATGCTGCCGTCGACGCCGCTGCAGATCCTGATCATGGAGCACCTGACCTCCCCCGTCGTGTGCACGAGCGCCAACGTCACCGACGAGCCGCCGTGCCTGGACGAGGCCTCGGCGCGCGCGCGGCTCGCGTCGGTTGCCGATTGGTTCCTCCATCACGATCGACCCATCGCCCAACGCGTCGACGACTCGGTCGTCCGCTCGATGGCCGGCCGCGTCCGCTCGCTCCGCCGCGCGCGGGGCTTCGCGCCGGCCGCCCTCGCGTCCCCGCCAGGCTTCGAAGCGGCTCTGCCCGTGCTCGCCCTCGGTGGTCAGCTCAAGGCTGCGGTCTGCCTCACACGGAGTGGGAGCGCCGTCGTCTCGCAACACTTCGGCGATCTCGACGATCTGCGCGCGTTCGAGGACTGGAAGCGAGGCGTGACGCTGCTGACCGAGCTGCTCGAGCATCGACCGGCGACGATCGCGATCGACCTCCATGCGGACTACAGATCGACCGCCGTGGGCCGCGAGCTCGGCGAGGCGCGCGACCTCCGTGTCGAGGCCGTCCAGCATCACCACGCCCACATCGCGGCGAACCTCTGGGAGCACGGGCATCCGCTCGACGGTCCTCCCGTCCTCGGCGTCGCCTTCGACGGCCTCGGTCAGGGCGAGGGCGGGGAGCTCTGGGGCGGGGAGCTGCTCCTGTGCCGGTACGACCGCGCCGAGCGGCTCAGGGCGCTCGAGCCCGTGGTCCTCCTCGGCGGCGACACCGCGGCACGCGAGCCGTGGCGCAACCTGTACACACACCTCCTGGAGTCGATGGACTGGTCCGAGCTCGCTTCGACCTACGGCGATCTCGCGGTCGTCTCTCGGCTGGCCGAGAAGCCACGCGCGCTTCTGGAGGGTGTTCGAGCGAGCCCGTCGCTCTCCCCACCCTGCAGCTCGGCTGGGCGCCTCTTCGACGCGGTCGCCGCCGCGCTCGATGTCCATTTCGACTCCGTCGACTTCGAGGGGCAGGCAGCGATGGAGCTCGAGGCGCTGGTGGACGAGGCCGCGCTGACGGACGCAGCACGCGGCGGACTCTATCCGATATCGCTGGGCGAGCCGCGTGGCTCCGGCCCTGCTCGCTGGGAGCTCGCGCGCTTGTGGCGAGCGCTCTTGGACGACCTCCGCGCCCAGATCCCTCGTCCGGTGATCTCCGCGCGTTTCCACCTCTCCCTCGCCGGCGCGATCGCGGCCGGGGCGACGGCGGCGCGCGGAGCCCACGCCGAGCCGTCGATCGTGGCGCTGTCGGGTGGCGTGTTCCAGAACAAGGTGCTCGTCGAAGCGACGGACGCCGCGCTCCGCGCAGCGGGTTTCGAGGTCTGGCTCCACGAAGTGCTGCCACCGAATGACGGCTGCCTCGCGCTGGGGCAAGCTGCGGTCGTGGCCGCGAGGATGGTCCTCGCGGAGCGGCAGGAGTGATCCCGATGTGTTTGGGCGTCCCCGGACAAATCGTCTCCATCTCCTCCCCCGAAGACAAGCTCGGGGTGGTGGACATCGGCGGCGTGAAGCGCGTGACGAACCTCGTGTGTGTCGCGCCGACGGACGCCCCGCTCGAGTCCTTGGTCGGGCAGTGGGTCCTCGTGCACGTCGGCTTCGCGATGAGCCGCCTCGATCCGGCCGAGGCCGAGCGGACGCTCGCGCTCTTGCGGGAGGTCGGGGAGATCGACGAGGCGCTCGCGGCGATGCGGGAGGGCGAGGGCGCCGCCCTGCGAGGCCCACGTTGAGGTACGTGGACGAGTTCCGCGACGGCGAGGCCGGCAAGCGCCTGGCCGAGCGCATCGCGCGTGTGGTCGACCGGGTCGGCCCGCGGCGCGGGCCCATCAAGATCATGGAGGTCTGCGGCGGTCACACCCACGCCATCTTCCAGTTCGGTCTCCCGTCGCTCCTGCCGGAGGCCATCGAGCTCGTGCACGGCCCGGGGTGTCCGGTGTGTGTGCTGCCGATCGGCCGCGTCGACGAGGCCATCGCGCTCGCCGAGCTGCCGAACGTCGTCTTCGCGACGTTCGGCGACGCCGTCCGCGTGCCCGGCTCGAACAAGAGCCTGCTCGTCGCCAAGGCCGAGGGCGCCGACGTGCGCACGGTCTACTCCCCGATGGACGCCCTCTCCATCGCGCGAAAACATCGCGACAAAAACGTCATCTTCTTCGGCCTCGGCTTCGAGACGACCGCGCCCTCCACCGCCCTGACGATCCTCGAAGCGGCGCGCGCGGGCGACGAGAACTTCTCCGTCTTCTGCAATCACATCACCATCCCCGCCACCCTCGAGGCCCTGCTCGACGCGCCGGACGTCGAGGTCGACGGCTTGATCGGACCGGGGCACGTCTCGCTCGTCATCGGGACCCGGCCCTACGAGCCCATCGCGCGCGCTCACAAGAGGCCCTTCGTCGTGAGCGGCTTCGAGCCCCTCGACGTCCTCCTCTCGATCTACCTGGTTGTGTCGCAGATCGCCGACGGCCGCGCGGAGGTGGAGAACCAGTACCGCCGCGTGGTCCTCCCCGGCGGAAACCCCGCCGCGCAGGCCGCGATGGCGGAGGTCTTCGAGCCCCGGGCGTCGTCGGAGTGGCGTGGCCTCGGCTCGATCCCGCGCTCGGGGCTCGCCATTCGGCCGGCCTACGCCCGCTTCGACGCGGAGCAGCGGTTCGCGGCGCCCTCCCGCTCCGCCGCACCGGCTACGGAGCCCAAGGCTTGCCGATGTGGCGAGGTCCTCCGCGGCACGATCAAGCCCTGGGAGTGCAAGGTCTTCGGCACGAGCTGCACGCCCGAGACGCCCATCGGCGCGTGTATGGTCTCGTCAGAGGGCGCGTGCGCCGCCTACTACGGCTACGGCCGGCTCGAGACCGTACGTGGCCTCGCCGAGGACGGCCGCCGACGCCTCCGGACGCTCGCGTGAAAAAAGACGACCTCGAAGCGAGCCTGGCTCACCCGCTGCTCCAGCGCGTCGAGCGCCACCGAAGGAGGGCCGGACGCGTCCGCGACGACGTGGTCGTCATGGCGCACGGCGGAGGCGGCAAGGCCATGCGCGATCTGATCGACGACCTGATCGTGGGCGAGCTCGTGGCCGATCCGACCGCGACGGACGAAGACCAGGCGCGCCTCGATCTCGCGACCCTCGCGCGGACCGGCGATCGACTGGCGTTCACGACCGACACCTACGTCGTGAGCCCGCTCTTTTTTCCGGGCGGCGACATCGGGAGGCTGGCGATCAACGGCACGGTGAACGATCTCGCGGTCTCCGGCGCCCGCCCCGTGGCGCTCTCCTGCGGCCTGGTGCTCGAGGAGGGGCTGCCCATCGAGACGCTCCGCGCAGTCCTCCGCAGCATGAGGACGGCCGCGGACGAGGCCGGCGTCACGGTGGTCACGGGCGACACGAAGGTCGTCCCACGAGGCGCGGCCGACAAGCTCTTCGTCAACACGTCGGGGGTCGGCGTGATCCCACGCGGCGTGGAGATCGCCGCGAGCGGCGTGCGCGCCGGCGACGCCATCCTCCTCAACGGTTTCTTGGGTGATCACGGCGCGGCCATCCTGCTCGCGCGGGGGGAGCTCCAGCTCGAGGCCGAGATCCAGAGCGACACGGCCGCGGTCGCCGGGCTCGTGGCCGAGCTCGTGTCGCAGGTCCAGGTCCACGCCATGCGCGACGTGACCCGCGGCGGGCTCGCCGCCGTGTTGAACGAGCTCGCGCTCGCCTCGGAGGTCGGGATCACCGTCGAGGCGCGCGCGCTCCCGATCCGGCCCGAGGTGCACGGCCTCACGCAGCTGCTCGGCATCGATCCCGTTCATCTGGCGAACGAGGGAAAGATCGCCTTCGCGGTCGCTGCGTCGGACGCCTCGCGTGCGCTCTCGATCCTCCGCTCGCATCCCCTCGGCCGCGACGGGGCCGTCATCGGGCGCGCGCGCGCGGAGCACCCCGGCGTGGTCACCCTCGACACGGGCTTCGGCGGAGAGCGTATCTTGGATGTCCTCGCGGGTGAGCCGGTGCCGAGGATCTGCTGATGCACGAGCTCTCGATCACGCGGAACATCGTGGCGGTCGTCGCCGAACGCGCCGGCCGGCGCCGCGTGTCGTCCGTTCGGCTCGCGATCGGAAAGCTGAGCGGGGTCGACGTCGGCGCGGTTCGGTTCTGCTTCGAGGCGTGCACCGAGGACACGACGCTCGCCGGCGCGGCGCTGATCGTCGAGGAGATCCCCGGCCGCGGCCGGTGTGACAGCTGCGGCCGAGAGGTGGAGCTCGTCGAGCCGATCCTCCGGTGTGGCTGCACCCCGACCTCGATGCTCTCGATCGTCTCGGGTGACGAGCTCTTGGTCCGCTCGATGGAGGTGACCGATGTGTGAGACGTGTGGCTGCGGCAGCGACGAGGCGACCATCCACGGCGAGCACGAGCACGTCCTGCCGGACGGGCGCGTCGTCAGGCACACACACCACCACGGCGAGGCCGAGCACCATCACCACGACCACGGCTCTCCCGATCACGGGCACACAGCTCGAACGGAGTCGCTCGAGATCGCGGTGCTCGCGAAAAACGACGAGGCCGCCGCGCGGAACCGCGAGCTCTTCGCCAAGCGCGGCCTCGTCGCGGTGAACCTCATGAGCGCTCCCGGCTCGGGGAAGACCCTCCTCTTGGAGAAGGTGCTCGTGGCCTTGCGCGAGCGCCAGACACCCTCGTTCGTGCTCGAGGGGGATCAGGCGACGACACGCGACGCCGATCGGATCAGGAAGGCTGGCGTCCCCGTGCTCCAGATCAACACGGGCAAGGGCTGCCACCTGGAGGCCGACATGGTCTCGCGCGGGCTGGCGGAGCTGCAGGTCCAGGGCGGCGGGCTGCTCTTCATCGAGAACGTCGGGAACCTCGTGTGCCCGGCGCTCTTCGATCTCGGAGAGTCCGCGCGCGTCGTCCTCTTCTCGGTGACCGAGGGCGAGGACAAGCCGCTCAAGTATCCGCACATGTTCCGCTCGGCGGATCTCGTCCTGTTCACCAAGACGGACCTGCTCCCTCACCTTGACTTCTCGCTCGACGTGGCTCGGGAGAACGTCGCTTCGGTCAACCCGAGGGCAGCGCAGCTCGACGTCTCGGCGCGGACGGGCGACGGCCTCGACGAGCTGTTGTCGTGGCTCGACGCGCGCCTCGCGTCACTTCGTGCAGGTCTGGTGCGCAGCGGCGTTCTGGCGAAAATCGAGTGAGTTGACCTTCGGGCACTCGGCGGCGATGAGCGACTTCAGGTCGCGGATCTCGGTCCAGGAGAGCGACATCGCCGGGAACACGATCGGGATCGTCGCGTCGGTGTCGATCTTCGACGTGAGCCCCGGCAAGAGGCCTTCCCCCTGCGCGCGGAGCTCCTGGAACTTGGTCTCGTAGTCCTCCACCAGATCGGCGAACTCCGGACCGCTGAAGCGCAACATGTTCTCGAACGTGTTGTGCTCGGCGTTGTCGCTCAGGTTGTAGCTGCCCGTGTAGAGCGCGTCGTCGACGATCAGGAACTTGTTGTGCATCTGCGCGGCGTACGAAGTGTCCCAGCGGTACGCGTAGTACTTGTACCGGACGTCGATCCCCGCGAGCTCCACGTCGCGCCCGTAGAGGTAGTCCTTGTCGAGGCACTTCTGCTTCTGGTTCTCGGTCGTGGCCGCCGCGACGCACGCCGCCTTGTCGGACTTCTGCAGGTCGTTCGTGCTGTCCGAGACGTACTCCTGCCCGTCGAGGTAGAGCACGATGTCGATCTCCGGATCGCTCGCGCGCTTGGCCATGAGCGCCTCGGAGACGGGGCGCGAGCGCAAGTGGCCGGAGGCGATGTGGATGCGCTCCTCTGCAGCCTCGATCGCGCGGACGAGCTCGTCGGCGATCGTGTTCGAGCCGCTGATCGTGAAGGTCGTCCCGTTCACGCTGAAGTTGTTGCTCGTGTAAAACGCGTGGATCCCCGGGTCCTCCACGATGAGATCGTCGGTGATCTCGAGCGAGGACGGCTCGCTCGTCACGCTGGCGACGGCGACGACGTCCTTCGCGTGGTCCCACATCAGGTTGAACTCGCGCTGCATGCGGAGCGCGAGCTCCGGGTACGCGGTGAGAAACAGCGTGTTTTCGTCGTACTTGGTCGCGGCGCCGCTCGACCAGTTGCCGCTGCCGCTGACCACCGTCGCGGTCTCGGCCGCCTTCAGGTCGTCTCGCGGGCCGTCCACGATCATGAACTTGTGGTGCATGATCTTGTTCACCCAGCGGACATCCACTCCGATGGCCTCGAGCTTGCCGCTCTTCGACGCCGTGAGCGCGCTCCCGGTGAGCTTCCGGTCCTCACTCGCCGTCTCGAACACCATGCGCACCTTCACGCCGCGCTTCACCGCGTCGGCGAGCGCCGCCTGGATGCCCGCGTCGGAGTAGCTGTACATGGCGATGTCGATCGACGTCTTCGCCTCGCGGATGATGCGCGCCACCTCCACGTTGTGGCTCTGGTCGGCCGGCTGCGGCGAGAAGATCACGTGGCGCTCCTTGCGCTCCTGCGCCTCCAGATAACCGAGCTTCTCAGCCTGGGCCTTCAGGTTCTTGAGCGTCGCAGGCCCCACGCCCTTGATCGCGTCGAGCTCGGCGACCGTGTCGTAGAGGTCCTCATCGCCCGACCGGACGACGCCGTCCGCACCGTCGCGGTGCTTGAAGATCGCCTTCGCGGTGGTGGACGTCACCTTGGCGTCCTTCAACGTGGCCGCGGTCGTGGCCGGGTCGTTCACCAGGGCCAGGACGCTCAGGGCGGCCGGCGACCCCTCCTGGAGGACCTCCGTCGCGTTCTCCTCGTTCTCCCCCACGCCGTCGTCGCACCCGAAGGCGACCGAAGAGAGGAGAGCCAGGATCGACAAGCGGAAGAGGCTTCGCATGGTGCGCGGCCTCAAGCAGGCTCCGTGCCACGCCTACCCTTGCCTACATGACCTCTCTTCGCGTGGAATCGGGGCCCTTCCCCTGCGGCGAGCACGCCAGGTGGGCCTTCACCGATCCGGGCACCCCGCCCACCCCCGGGTGATCAGGTGCAAGGCCACATCTTGGTACCGAAGGTGGGAGTCGAACCCACAACCCCTTTCGGAGAGCGGATTTTGAATCCGCCGCGTTTGCCATTCCGCCACTTCGGCTCGGGAGGCGAGATTTACCAGAGGCGAGCTTCGAGCGCGAGAGGCCAACTCGCTCTCCGCGAAGACGGGCTGCTCCGCCACAGCTGACACGACGCCCGCGACAGACGGCGGGCGTCATCTGGCACCTCGTGGCACAGGGCGCTTGCCTTACGAGAAAAATCGCGGGCAGAAGCTCTGGCGCAAGTTGTGCACCGGCTGATCGACATGACTCGATTGGCTCAGCTTTTTGGTGTCCTCGCTTCTCTCGGCCTCGGCCTCGCCGCCTGCAGCTCGACCGTCGTCGGCGGCGACCTGGAGGGAGGCGGCGGGGAAGGGGTGGAGGACGGCAACGGTGGCGACGGAGGGAATGGCGGCGCGCCCCACCAGCCAACCACGACGAGCAGCAATCCTCCGCCGCCGAGCCCGGCGATCAGCATGCTTCGCTGGGAGCTCGACAACCCGCCGGCCCCTTCCGGAGTCTCGGTCAGCACGACCGGGGGCAACTTCACCACGGTCGGCGTGACGACCGGCTCGGACCCCACCACCTCCTCGGTGACGACGGGCTCCTCCGGCCTCGACCCTTACGATTTGGTCATCATCCTCGGGAGCGAGCTGCAGAGCTGCTCGGACCCCTTCGCAAACGACTGCTCGGCAGCCTCATGGCGCGTCTTCATCAGCCTCCCGACCCCGATGCAGACCGAGGGCACCTACGCGCTGACCGGTCTCGCCAACTTCTCCGAGATCACCTCCTGCGAGAGCGGTGGCGGCGGCAGCTACTGGGAGGGCACGATCACCGTCACCCACATCGACGCGGGACAGGTCGATTTCGTCCTGAACGGGACGAGCGACTTCTTCTTCCAGAACGGCAACGCGGACGGCAGCTACTCGGCGCCGCGCTGCTTCTGAGCACGAGCGCCACGGCCGAGCCGATCTGAGCGCACATGCGCCGCCCTCGGGCTGCCGCTCGAGGCATACCCGACAGCAGACTCCAAAGGCGATACCGGGCATGCGCGCTGCAACGCGATCTCATCGAGAGAGAGAGAGATCATGGCGACAGCTGCACGCGCAAAGCTCCTGGACGTCCTCAGAGAATTCGAGACCGTGATGCTCTTCACGCGGACGGCGGAGGGGAACGTCCGCGGCCGCCCGATGGCCATCGCCGACATCGACCCGGACGGAACCCTCTACCTCATCACCTCGATCGACAGCGACAAGGCGGCCGAGCTCATCGCGGACGCTCGCGTCGGCCTCGGCATGCAGTCGAAGACGAAATACGCCTCGCTGTCGGGCATCGCCATCCTCAATACCGAGCGTTCGCTCGTCGATCGGCTCTGGAAAGAGCGCTGGCGAGTCTGGTTTCCCGAAGGCAAGAGCTCGCCCGAGATCTCGGTCATCGAGGTCCACCCGGTCGAGGGGGAATATTGGGATCAGAGCGGCATCAAGGGGATCAAGCTGGCCATCCAGGCGGCCAAGGCCTACGTCACGCGGCAAACGCCAGAGGTAGGCACCTCGGGCAACGCGCGAACCCGGCTCTGAGGTGGCTCACTTCGAGCCCGGCTTCACTCCCCCGAACAGCCCGAACACGAGCAGCCCCACGAGCAGGCCCGCGACCCCGAAGTCGGTGATCTGCATCACGCGGGACTCGAGGAAGTGGCGGTCCATCCCCCAGAGCACCTCGGCGCCGATGGCCGCCGCAGCGCCGAACAACACGGCCTTCCCGAACGCGGCCGCTCGATAAAAGAGGAGATTGGGCGCGACACCCAGGACGAGGACGAAGGCCGGCAAGATCGCCTCCGCGTTCGTGCCGAACACCGGCACCGCTCCGCCCGAAGCGATCTTCTCGAGCGCAAGGTGGCGGAGCACGTGCCCAAGCACGACCCCGATCGCCATGAAGAGCAGGGTGAGGAAGAAGCCGGCGGAGGCGAGCCCGACGTTGACCTTCGGCGCCGCGCCGGGGGTGACCTTCTTCTTCGGCTCCTCCTTGGCCGACTCGCTCTTCGCAGCCGCGGCCGGCGAAGGCTTGGCGCCGCTCGCCGCCTTCTCGGCTGCGAGCGCCCCCGACCGCTTGCTCTCTGCCTCCGCCTCCGCCTCCACCGCGTCGAGCGTGCTCTGCTCGGCGGTGATCGAGGTGCGGGCGCCGTCGTCGGGCTTGTAGCCGTAGGTCTTCGCGAGCCTGCCATAGCGGGCGCGATCGGCTTCGGTCGTGTCAGGCGCTTCGATCAGGGCGAGGCAATACCGAACACAACCGAGATCTGCCAGCGCGCGGACGTATTCGGGCGAGTCGGGCTCGGCCTCGACGTTTGCGCTCCGCGCCACGTTGCGATACCAGACGTCCGCCTTGGCCGCATCCGCGCGGTAATGGACGCCCAGCTCGTAGAGGTTTCCGACCAGGACCTTGGACGCCAGGTGCCCCTGGTCCGCTGCGGCGCGGAACGAGAGGGCTGCGTCTCGCTCGCTGCGCTCCAGGCCGCCGCCCCCATTGAGGTGGAAGAGCCCGACGGCGTGCTGGGCAACGGCGCTTCCCAGCTCCGCGGCCGCGCGGTACGCGTCGAAGCAGGCCCTCATGTCAGGCTTGCCGTGTGCGCCGCCCGAGCGGAGCTGTTTGGCGAGCTTCAGCAGCCCCTCGACGTCGCCCTGGAGCTTGGCCGACTCGATCAGCGCCTGAGGTCCCGCGGCGTCCGCAGGCAGCTCCTCCTCCTGAGCGCCCGTCGCCGGGGTCGCCGTCGACTTAGGGGCCGACATGAATGGCCTCCACCTCGCGGAGGATCTTCACGAGCTCGGCCGTGCGCCCGTCGGTTGCCGCCTCGAGCTTCTGACCGCCGTTCTCCAGATAAAACGTGCCGAGGTGCTCGCGCCATCGACGGAAGAAGCGGTTTCCCGCGAAGACGATCTCGGCCTTGCCCGCGAGAGCCTCGGGCTCCTCGGCGTCGAAGTTCACGTCGCTCCAGTCGATGGCTTCGGCTGCCTGCTCGGGCGCGTCGCCTTCGGCGTAGCTGAGCCGCACGGGCAAGCTGACGGCCTTTCGTTCCTGCGCGACGCCCAGGCTCGACATCATGTCGACGATCTTCACGCGGATGATGCTCGCGATGAGGTTCGCGTCCACCGCCGTGCGTGACATGTACGGGAAGACCGTCGTCCCGAGAGCCACGAGGAGCTTCTTGCTCTGACAGACCTCGCGCACGAACGTGTCGACCGCGGTGACCGGGAGGTTGAGCTGCGAGGTGCGGACGCGAGCCGTCGCCTGGTCCCGCCACCATTTCACCATGTGCACGATGAGCCGCTTCACCTTGTCGCTGGTCTTGATGCTCTGGGGGCCGAGGACGTTGACCATCCTCAGCACCTCGGCCTCGAGCTCCCCCTCGTCCGCAGCGAGCAGACCCAGGAGCTCGCCGAAGACGGCGCCGGAGGAGCGGCGCTCCATCTCGCGCGCCGTCGCCTCGACGAGCAAGCCTGCGGCCTCCGTCAGCCGGGACCGAGCCTCGGATTCGTCGCGGGACGGCGTCATCGCCTTCAGCAGGGCGAGCAGCTCCCCGTGGATCGATGCCGCCTCCTCGGCCACTTCGCGGGCCTTCACGTTCTCCGCCAGCTTCAGCTTGAACGCGGACGCGAGGAGCGGGACGCCGCTGCGGGGCATTCCGTGCTCCTCTCCCTCGACGGCGGACCATTTGTCGAGCGGGCTCTCGATGTGCCGCTGCACCGCGCGCGCCTCGAGGTACCCCTTCTTGATCACCTCGTAGTCGGCGTCGCCCGGGCCGAGCGCGCGCATCTGATCGGCGTAGGGGTTCCGGATCCAGAACATGTTCGAAAACGCGCGATTCTTCTGACCCCAATGGTGCAGCCACGACGAAGGAGAGCGGGACCAGAAGTCCACGCACGCCTCCTGGACGCGCGACTCCCAGCGTCCCATTGCGTTGTCGCTGCGCAAGGCGCCCAGGCTCATGTCGAACTTCGTGAGGGCGACGAAGAGGCTCGGCCGATCGATCTCGCCGGGGAGCTTCGGCGTGGGCGCGCCATAACGGATCTTCAGCCAAGACTCGACCTGGGTCTGGAGCTGGATGGCCTCCGGCTTCGTGGGCCCCGGCGAGCAGAGGCAGAGCGCGGTGATCTCACGGTCGAGCGCGTATTGCTCGAAGAGGAACGTCAGCTTGCCCCGCTTGAAGACCTCGATGGCGTTCTCCAGGCGGCCCGAGGCGAGCTCTCCGGGCCCGAAGCCGTTGATGCCCTTGAGGGCTCGGCCACCGGGGAAATCAAGGATGTCGGCGCGATCGAGCAGGGAGCCGGTGGACGGGCGAAGGGGGAGGTGGATCTCGGCGATGAGCGCGGAGAGGACACCCGCCTCGATCCGAACCTCGCCGCCCGAGCCGGAGACGAACACCGAGACGGCGGTCTTGGAGGTGCCGATCGAGTTCAGGCAAGCCGCGTCGATGAGGCTATGGCCTGCGCTCGAAGCTCGGATCGAGTCGGTCGTGGCCTCGATGCCCTCGGCGTGCCCGACCTGCTCCAGGCCGGCAAGGATGGTCCGCATCAGCTTGTCGAGATCCGGCGCGTAGCCGTGCCCGCCCCAGAGGAGGGAATAGACGAGCATCCAGCCCTCGATCGTGCGGATGTCGTTTTTCCAAGCGCCGGTCGAGAGGCCCTGCTGGCGCTTGAGCTCGTTCAGGTACGGGTGGCGGTCCTGGTATTTCTTCAGCAGGCCGTGCCAGACGAGCTCCCAGGCTTCGCGATAGAGCGGGCTCGCGGGAGAGCCGGCGGCGAGGCGCGCGTCACGCATGACCTTCTCGACGCGCTCCGGATCGACGGGAGGCGACGTGCACTCCACCAAGAAGCCGGTCGCGATCGACTCCAGCACCGTCTCGAGCGAGAGGAGCCGGCAATAGAAGTCGCCGCGAGCGAGGGGCGCGGGCAGCGGGCCGGTCGAGAAGCGCGTCACGACGCCCGTCGACTCGACGCCCTTCGCGGGGTTGATCTCCTTCAAGAAGTCGAGCGTGCGGCCACGCGAGAGGACCTCCAGCGTCCCGAGCTCGTGCGAGAGCAACGCGCCGACGAGGAAGGATTTGCCCGCCTGCGACGGTCCGAAGAATCCGAGCGCCTGCGGGCGAGACGCGGCGCGCCTGAGCTTGCGCGCGCGAATCGACAGATCGCGGAGCGCTTGCACCTCGTGTGCGGTCTCGGGGGTCTCGTGACCGAGCGCCGCGAGCGCCGCGCCCACGCGCCCCTCGAGGGCGACGATCGAATCGATGCCGGTCAATGCTTGTGCCACGTTCCGCTCTTGTCTTTGTATTCGACCACGATCTCCGAGAACGTGTGCCCCGGCTTCAGATACACCTCGAACGCGCCGTTGTTCATGACGGGCGGGAAGTCGTCGTCGACCACCTCGGCGCCCGAGGTGATGCGCCAGGCCGAGGCTCCAGGCTGGAAATGCGAGCGGAAGGGAATGGGACGCGAGGGCTTGGGCCGCGGCTTGCCGCCACCCCCCGAGCCGGCGGAGCCCGACCCCGACCCCGCGCCAGAGCCGCCGCCGTCGAGGACGACGTAGACCTTTCCGTCCTCCGGAGGCGTGCCGGAGTTGTCGCCGGACGTTTCCCCTCCGCCGTCTTTGCCGCCGTCGGCGCCGCCATCTTTGCCGCCGTCGGTGCCGCCGTCGGTGCCGCCGTCGGCGTCTGCGTCTCCGCCGTCCGCTCCGGCGTCGCCTCCGTCGGCGTCGGCGTCTCCCCCGTCGGAGGGACCGCCGTCCGCGTCGAGCCCGCCATCGGTGAGCATGCTCGCGTCAGGCCCCGCGTCCGCGCCCGGCGCCGCGCTGTTCGAGGCCGAGGCGCTCGGCGAGGCCGACGTGGCGCCGTCGAGACCGGCGTCCGCGCCCGGCTTTCCGCTGGGCGTCTTGCTGCAGCCGCGCAGCAGATAGCCGAGGAGGACGACGAGGATGATGACCAACGCGGCGAGCGCGATCCAGAACCAGAGCGGCCTCTTCTTCGCCTCGTCCTTCTTCTCGTCCGGCTTGTCTTCTTTCTTCTGCTCGGTCGGCGCGCCCGGATCGGGCGCAGCCGCGGTCGCCACTGCTGCCGCCGCGCCTGCTCCGACGGCGGCTGCCGCCACGCCTGCCGCGCCGGCGCGCTTCGCGAGCTCCTCGAATCGGTCGTAGCCGAACACGAGCTGGCCCGCTGCTCCGACCGATCTCGGGGACGCGCCCCAGTTGATGACGAAGAGCTTCTTCTTGTTCGGATCGAAGAAATAGTTCGCTGCGCCGGCTCCCTCGATCGACGGCATCGTCAGCGCGTCCTTGAAGCGGCGGTACCCGCTCGATTCGCTGGAGAGCTCCTTCCGGACGCGCTCCAGGCAAGCGAAGAGCTCCTGCGTCGCCGCGGTGGCGGCCTCGGGGTGTTTGGCTTGCGCTTCCGCGAGCGGCACGAGGCCCTCGATGGCCCACTCGACCTTCACGGGCAAGCTGTCGGACCCCTCCGTCTCCGGGACGAGCAGGCGACCGTCGAAGAACCGCTCCTGGTTCAGATCGTCGGCCAGCTTCCAGATGGAGACACCTCCGACGAGGTTCGGCAGCCAGGTCTCCTTTTCCTTCGTCACGTCAGGACCCTCGCCTTCTTCCGGACACGATCATTGGCTGTCACCTTCGCGAGGAAGCTCGCAGGCCGGACGATACGGGCGCCGTGGGGGTCGGACCCGGGCTCCCGCTCGTGCAATGTGGAGTCGAACGTGGCGAGGTGGTCGGCCGACGCGAGCGACACGCGGCCGAGCTCCGTGTTCATCAGCGTGGCCAGGAGCGGGGATATCTCGCCCAGGGTCGCGCGGTCGATCCCGACCTCGGCGGCGTACGCGTAATACGCGCGGCTCACCTCGTAGCCGATCGTGAGCTTGTCCTCGTCTTCCATCTCCGAGCGGAAGAAGAAGTTGAGCCCACAGGCCAGCGCAAACGCGCGCGGCGTCCCGACGTGCGCCCCCAGCTCCCCGAAGAACACGCGCAAGGGGAAGGACTTGTCGCCGGGCCGCGCGCCCAGGATGCCGTCGTCGAGCAGATCGCCGAGCACGATCTTCACGAGGACGTCGTGGCGCTGCGCTTCCGCCGCGCCGCTCATCGCGCGCGCTCCGTCACAGGTACCTCACGATGTTCCGGAAGACGCCCGTGTCGAGCCAGTACCTGTCGCTCGTGAGGGTCTTCAGCCGCAGCCTGAAGTCGGCGGTCGTGAACGGGTGACCGTTTTTCTGTCCCTTGACGTCCACGATGCTCACGTGGCCCTTTTTGTCGCGCCCGAAGACCAGCCCCACGCGCTCGCGCAGCAGCGCTCGCTCTGCCTCCGGCGTGGACGGGAGCACCTCGAAGAGCGGGCTCGCATCCATCTCGGGCGAGTCCACGTTCCGGAAGCCGAGGCGCATGAAGCTCGTGTAGGCGATGGGCGCGCTCGTCTCCGCGTCGCGGAAGAGCTCGCTGTCGCGTCCGATGTGCGGCTCGCTCTCCTGGTAGAGGCCGATGATCGGCTTCTGCGGCGCCGGATCGATTCGATCGAGCATGAAGCCGGCCAGGCGATTTTTTGCCGCCATGTGGAGCACCGTGGCGCCGGCAGTGACGGTCGACTTCGGGTCGCGAATGACGCCGTTGTGCCGCCATTTCGATGGGTACCAATCCCCGACCCGGTAGCTCGACATCGACTTGATTCGAGGGGGCGTGACCGGGAGCTCCGCCAGGAACAGATCACGCACGCATTTGAGCGCGCTGGCGCGACCGGCCAACACGAGGATATCGACCTCGAACTGGGCGAGGATGTCCGAATAACGGCGGAGCGGCTCGCGCAGCGCGTCTTGGATGACGCGCTCGATCTCCTGCCGGTCGAACTTGAAGAACACGTTCCGCAAACCGGGGAAGCCGGGGGCGACCTCTTCGAGGAACTTGTCGACCTCGGCCAGGACCGCGGTGGAGAACGTCGAGCCCTCGAACAGGGTCATGACGTCGTCCACGCCGTAGGCGCGGCCCTCGACGTGGCCGGGGATCTCGAAGCCCTCCGCGACGCCCCAGAGGCAACGGGCGAGCGGCAGCCAGAAGTACGGGACGAGCTTGGCCTTCAGCGTGCGCCAGCTGGCGCCGTGCCCCGCGTCGCCCTCCGCAAAGAGGTGGATGAACGCGGCGCGCGCCGCGGGCGCCTCGATCTGCGCGAGGATCTGGGGGACGAGGATCTCCTCCACCAGGGCACGACACACCTCGTCTCCGGCGACGTTCACGCCGTCCTGGAAGAGCTGCTGGATGGTGAGCGACGTGCCGCTTCCCGCGAGGAGATCACCGTATTCGGCGACCATGACGTCGGTGGTGCCGCCGCCGATGTCCACGCTGGCGATGCGCACCTTGCCCTTGTCGTCCCCGTAGACCTTCACGAAGTCTTCCATGCTCCCGCTGAAGGTCTCGGCGACCTCCTGGTAGAGAAAGACCATCTGCGCGGCCTGGGCTTCGTCGATGAAGAGGAACTTCTCGTCGGCGCCCCCGTTCGGCCGCCGGTCCTCGGGGATGTTGTAGAGGTAGGCCACGAGCGCGGCGGCGTTCTTGACCAGCGTCTCGTAGACCTCCTTCTCTTCGGCGCGCATCGCCGAGGGGTAGGTGAGCACCACGTGCCGGAGCACCCGAGGGTTGCCCTCTTTCCCCTGGAAACGGCGGTAGTCCATGCTCGCGATCTGCGAGTAGGCCTGGGTGAGGATCTCCGCGAAGGCGAAGAGCATCATCGTGCGCGGCGCGTACCGAGGCTCGGGCGGAGCGCTCGGCCCGTCCTGGCGGAGGAGCGCCCCACCGCCCTCCTCGACGATGTACTTGAGCAGGCGCCCCGAGACGGTGCGGTATTCGCCCTGCTGCTTGGCCGCGAAATACCAGCGGTCGTCGTTCTGCACGTCGGCCCACAGGTATCGCTTGGGGCTCGAGAGCGAGCAGACGTAGCGGTGCGGGGTCTCGAGCGCGCGATCGAGCGCCTCGCGGCCCAGCCGCGCGATTGTCGGCAACGTGAAGCCTTCCCCGGTCCCGAGCGGGACGGAGGTGTCCTCGAAGGGGCTCGGCAGGAAGGCGACGCGTGAATCGAAGGCCTCCTCCGTCACCGTGAACGGGTCGGAGCTGGACCGGAGCGCGAGCGGGATCGAGAGCAGGCCCTTGTCGCGCGCCTCGACCAGGACGGCGGTCGTGCGCGAGTTGCCGAAGTCGACGATGAGCGAGACGTCGATCGGCTCGGCGCCGTGTGAGAGCTGCGCAGCCCCGCCGGTCCCCGCCGGCGCAGGCATCTCGATACGAGAGAAGCGGATACGCGGGAGGTACGGCTGCAGGATCTCGTAGAGGGCGGAGAGCTTGAACGGCGCGGCGTCCACCCCCGCGCGCTCGAGGCGGCGGACGAACTCCTTGACGACGGGCTGCTCGAGGAAGCCCCCGGTCTCGTCACGGTCGAGCGGCCGGAACGGACGGCCCTCGTCGAGCTTGCGATCGAGGAAGCGGCCTTGTGTGTCCGGGTGCTCCAGCGTGTCGATGGCGAGCATCGCCTTCACCGCGCCCCTGCGCCCACCCGTCGGCGCGAGGTACACCTGGACCGTGTGGGCGCACGAGAGCTGGTACGGCACCGGGATCCACATCCGCGCGAAGGACGAGAGGTGCTCCAGGATGGAGATCTCCACGTCGGGGTCCTCGGCTGGCGCGGCGCGGCGGACGCTCACCGCCTGGCCCCCCTGCGGATCCTTCATGACCACGAAGCTCGCCACCACGTCCGGCAGCTCGCCAGCGATGGTGAGCGGGTGGTAGGCGATCCCGGTGTTGAAGAAGAGCTCCAGCACCTCCTGCGTCGGCGTCACCACGAGCGGGGAGCTCTGCCTGGGTTGGCTGGCACCGCTAAGCGAGATCTTCTTCATTCCGGTCTGGTCCGTCGTTTGACGGAGAGTAGACGCCGAAGCGCGGTTTTTCACCAGCCTTGCTAGTCCCGTGGAAACGGAGTTTCCACGGGACTAGAGTCTCGGCTCTTCATGGATGATGCTCTCTTCCACGCCGTCCTCGGCTGCAGCGCGATCGCCGGTCTGTGTTGGCTCCTCGGTGTCGTGACGCGGGAGTACTCCTGGGTCGACCGGCTGTGGTCGATCCTCCCGGTGGGGTACGTGGCTTGGTTCGCCTCACGCGCGGGCTTCGCCGACCTCCGCCTGAACGTCATGGCCTTGCTCGTGCTCGCGTGGGGCGCGCGGCTCACCTTCAACTTCGCCCGGAAGGGCGGATACGCCAAGGGTGGCGAGGACTACAGGTGGGCCGTCCTGCGGGCGAAGATGTCGCCGTGGCAGTGGCACGTCTTCGCGTTTTTCTTCGTGGCCGGGGTCCAGAACGCGATCATCTTCATCATCACCCTGCCCGCCTGGTACGCGATCCGCGGCGTCGGTCGGCCGTTCGGCGCGCTCGACGCCGTCGCGACGCTGCTCTTCGTCGCGTTCCTCGCCGGCGAGACGATCGCCGACCAGGACCAGTGGCGCTTCCACCAGGCCAAGAAGGCCAAGCGCGAACGCGGCGAGGCCGTCGACCCGCCGTTCTGTACCACCGGCCTCTTCCGCTACTCGCGCCACCCCAACTTCTTCTGCGAGCAAGCGCTCTGGTGGTCGCTCTACCTCTTCGCCGTCGCGGCCACCGGCGAGTGGCTCAACCCCAGCATCGCCGGCGCGGTCGTCTTGACCGGCCTGTTCCACGGGTCGACCAACTTCACCGAGAGCATCACGCTCTCGAAGTACCCCTCCTACGCCGAGTACCAGAAGAAGACCTCGCGGCTCTTCCCCTGGGCGCCGGGCTGAGCTCCCCGCTCGGCCGAGCGTGAGAAGGCTAACGGCCCGGTCCTCCGATCGCCTCAATTCAGCGCGGATCGGCGGTGGTTCGGCTTTTGCTCAGGCGCGGGCCCATGAAGGTCCACGTCGCTTCGTTGCTTCTGGCTGCCGCCGCGGTCGTCTCCTCCGTCGCAAAGGCCGACGAGCCGTTCGTCACCCTCACGGATGACGGCACCATCGAAGACAGCCCGCTCCAAACGGTCGGCCACCTCCAGACCATCCAGGACAAGCTCCTCGAGCTCTACGCCGCCTCGGGTCAACCCGTGCCCGAGATCATGAGCGTGTGGACGACGTTCCCGTTCGGGGGGAACAACGGCGGAACGTACTTCGACCCGCTTTATCTCGACGTGACCGGCATCGGGCTCGAGGAGTTCTTCGGCGGCGACGGAACCTACGACGCGGGCATCCCGACGATCCGCTCCATCCTCTTCCACAACAACGTCCTCAAGCTGGACGCCGCCGCGAGCCGCCATCACGCGCCGCTCGAAGGGTATGGCGAGTACCTGTTTTTGCTCGAGCTGTCGCACAACTGGGGCCCCGCGCTGAAGCTGCCCGCGCCGAACCCCGGCTCACTCGTGGGGTTTCCATTTCATTGGTCGTTTTTCATGGACGCCGGCGGCTCCGTGGCCGGCGGCAGCGCGTGGACCGACAACGGCGACGGTACGTTCAGCGTGGTCCCCGCCGTCCCAACGGAGATCAAGTTTAGCCCCGTCGACCTCTACATCATGGGGCTCATCCCGCCCGAGGAGGTGCCGCCGTTCTACGTCATCGAAGACGCCGAAGCGCCGGCCACGCCGACCGATCCGCTCTGGGGCGGGCCGGTCGAGCCCCACACGTTCCCCTGGTTCGAGGCCGACGCTCCGCTCACGGTCTCGGGGACCCGGCGCGACGTCACGATCGACGACATCATCGAGGCGAACGGGGAGCGCACGCCGGCCGCAGGGACGAAGACGAGCTACACGCTCGGCATCGTGCTCCTCACGAGCAAAGACGACACGGCCGAGACGATCGCGGATGCCAAGGCCATCCTCCGCCCGATCGCGGACAACCTCGTCCCGAGGTTCGCGGAGGCGACGTCACAGAAGGGCTCGCTGGAGCTCGTCACGAACGCGCCCGAGGACCCGCAGGGCACCGGCGGCGCGGGCGGTGCGCCGTCGACGACCACGACCTCGACCTCGACCTCCACGGGCGCGGGCGGAGACGGCGGCGGGAACGCGGCGGACGACGGGTCGGACTCCGGCTGCTCGTGCCGGTCCGCGCAGAACGACGACGCCGGCGGCCTCGCCCTCCTGGCGCTCGCGGCGCTGCTCAGGCTTGGAGGAAGGGCAAGTATTCGTGGGCGGCGTGTTTGACCGTCTCGGACCAAAGGCCGTGCGGGAACCAGCTGTCGGCGCTGTCATCGATCATCGGTCCATACCCGCCGTACTCTGACTCCTCGTAGGCGCTGGGATCGATGCCTAGCGCCTGGAGGAGGGTGCCGTGGTACTGCATGAGCATCAGCCCCGGGTGCGTCTCGTCGTTGCTGCCTTCGTAGATCTTGGCGGCGCTGAGGTTCCGGTAGTCGCAGAAGCTCCCGGTCCGGAGCGAGCCGGTCGCGGCGCCGGCCATGACGACGGGCCAGTCGATGTTGTCGTGCGTGCGGATCGCGCTCTCTTGCGTCCAGGTGACGAGCGACGAGTCGAGGAGCGTTGCGCCGTTGCCGTCATCGATCGCGTCGAGCTTGGCGATGAACCGCAAGAACACCCGCTCGAAATAGCGCTGTGACCCGTCGCGGATGTGATCCTGCGCGTTCACGTTCGGGAGCGGATCTTGCGGCGTGGATTGGTCGGCTCGGTGAGCCACGTCCTGGTGGTAGTCGGCCCCCGTGTAGTCCATGAGGATGTCGGAGGAGATCGTCCCGAGGCGGCACGTGTCGCAGCTGAGCGCGATGGCCATCACGTCCGCATACGCGTTGAGGTACTTCGCCTGCGTGTCCGGGTTGGTGAAGTAGTCGCCGACCCAGGGCCCGGTCGGGTCCTCGGTGGGGCCGATGACCGTGCCGCACGACTGCACCGCGTTGAGGCTCGCCTCGAGATCCTCGAGCCGGGAGATGTGGGACTCGAGTCGATCACGATCGGCCTTGGAGATGCGGGCGCCGTCGCGGACGCGCTTGTAGTCGGCCAGGACGCTGTCGACGACCGGGGGTCGCTTCACCTCGTTCGGATCCGGCGGCGTGTAGACGGCGTTGAAGAGATCGAACACCGAGTGGGAGCTCGGCATCGACTGGAGCGGGCTGCTCGGATCGCTCGGGTTCTCGTGCCCGACGGAGATGCTGCCCGTCGCCGCCAGGTTCATCGAGCGAACCTTCGGGGCGGTCGGGTAAAACGACGTCGAGTACGCGAGCACCTGATCGATCGTCGGCCGGAGGAGCGGCGTCCCGCTCGGATCGTTGCTCGTGACGTTGCCGAGGTGGCTGCCTTCGTTGTGGGCGATGTACTTCGCCACGTCGAGGCCGCGCAGCACGTTCATCTTGCTCGCGAGCGACTGCGTGAACACGGTCGAGTCGCCGCGGAGGACCGGCGAGAGCGAAGCGACGCCGTTCTGAACGTCCAGCGTGAGCGCACCACGACGGACGGTGTATCCGGCGTAGCCCATGCTCTGCGTGAGCGTCGCTTGCGCCGGGAACATGTTGGTGGAGCGCACCCCGCCGTGCCCGGTCGCAAACGCGATGAAGCGCCGCGGCGCGCCGCTCGGCGCCGCCGCGGACTCCTTCCTGGAGACGAGGGACTCGAGGAAGGGGATGGCCAGGACGGCCCCGCCCAGCCCCCGGAGGAACATCCGCCGCGTCGCGCCGCCGCTCTTCTTCGCGATCATCTTGGTCTCCTTCACGGCGTGTACGTCTTCTTCTGGAACTGAGGGCTCTGCGCCATGCTCTTCATGACGGCGCCGAGATCGCCGCCCTCGAGCAGCGCCTCGTGTGTGTCGGCGAGGATGCAGCCGTCGCCCTCCCCCTCTTCTCTCCCGAAGGTGAAGCGGAAGTAGCGACGCGCGAAGCAGGCCTGCGGCTTCTCGCTCTCGAGCATGTATTGGTTCACCTCTGCCACGGTCGACGCCGGCCGCATGTCCTCGGACGTGACCTGCGGGACGGCGGACGTGTCGACGGGCGCCGTGCCCAGCACCTCCCCCGTGGTCTTGTCGTAGGCGGTCTCCTCGGTGCGATAACGCCCGAGCGCGTCGAAGCTCTCGGTCACAAACCCGAGCGGGTTGATGAGGGTCGTGTGGCACGCCGCGCAGTCGGGCCGCGCTTCACTGACGGCCACCGCGAGGTCCCGCGCCGTGATCCCTGCAGGCTTCAGCTCCATCGCCACGGCCATCGCGTCACCGGGAGGCGGAGGGATCGTGTCGCAGAGCACCGCCTTGCGGAGGAAGACGCCCTTCATGATCGGGTGCGTCGAGGCGCTGCCGCTCGAGAGCAGGAGCGCGCGCGCCGCGACGCCCTCCCGCTCCGGCGGAAGCACGGGTGGCTCGCCGCCCGTCCACACCGAGACCCCGTAGAGCGAGGCGACGTCTTCGTTCTCCGCGAAGGAGCGATCCGACGTGAAGAACTCGTCGAAGCTCGCGGGCGCATCGACCGTGTAGAAGCGGCCCATGCGCGTGACCTCGTCGACCATGTGCTGGCGCGTCTCGCCGGTCGGGGTGAAGTCGCCGCGGAAGGCCTCGAAGTCCGGCGTGCCCAGCCCCGAGTCGAGCTGCCCCAGGTGCTGGGGGTCGAGCCACTCGCCGTAGAACTCGTCGAGCGAGCGCTGGGCCCGCGCGTCGGCGAAGAGCCGCTCGACCTGCGCCGCGTAGACCTCCGGGCTCGCGAGCTCGCCCGACTCCGCGAGGGCCCACAGCTCGTCGTCGGGCGCGGTCTGCCAGAAGTGGAACGCGAGGCGGTTGGCGAGCTCGTGCGGCGAGAGCGTGACCGCCCCGTCCGCGGGCTCGCCGCTGCCCTCCTCCACGAAGTAGAGGAAGCTCGGCGCGCTGAGGAGCACCGTGATGATGTCCGCGTAGTCCTCTTTCTCGAGCGTCTCCCCAGCCACGCCTCGGTAGAACGCGACGTCGTCCTGCGTGACCGGCCTGCGCAGCGTCCGCGGGGCGATCTTCTGGATGAACGCATCAAGACAAGCGGCGTCGTTCGAGGTGTCCGCGTCGGTGGCGCAGTCGCCCGCTGCCTCGGCGAGGCGAGCCGGATCATCGACGATGGCCTTGCCGATCTCGGCGCCGACCTTGTACGCGCCGCTCACCGTCTCCTGGAAGATTGCCTGATCGAGCCGGCGGAACCCACCATACTTCGGCTCGGGCCCCGAGCGCGTGTCGCGAGGCAGCGCGTTGAACGGCGACGAGACCTCCGACAGGACCGCGTCGGCGGACGTCGGGACGATCCGCCTGACCGCGTCCTCCACGACGTTGCGGTATTGGAGGTTCGAGAGGCGGCGCAGCGGCAGCTCGGCCGGAGCGATGCCGGGCTTGCACTCGAACGCGCTCGTCGCGTACGCGGTCTCGTCTCCGTCCGGGTCGTCGGAGGAGCCGCCGTCCTCTCCCCCGATCGAGCCGATGCACCCGAACGCCGACGAGGCCAGCAGGGCGACCAGGGCGTGCGTCCGCGGGGGCAGCGCAGAAGTAGGCATGCTCGCACGCTGAGCAACAGCCGTACCGGCGCGCGATCTGCGGCTTTTGCCGGCATTGGGCTCCCCGCCTCCACCGCCACCGGGCCACCCAGGGGGCAGCGCGGGAGGCGACTGCCCCATCGGTGTCGCAGCTCGGGTCAGCCCCGGACCCAGCCGGCGCCGCTCGCCCAGCCGCTCAGAACGCGATGCTCAGCTGCGTCTGCAGCCGCAGGTCCCGGCCGTTGCTCCCCTCGCTCGGCTCGAGGCGAAGGGTCGCGAAGCTCTGCCATTTGACGGCGTGGCCATGGAAGAACACGTTGAAGCCTCCAGTGAAATCGTGCCGGTCGGCGCCGTGCGCGGGGCGCAAGAACGAATAACGCACCACCGGCTCGACGCGATGCGCGATGACCTGCCCGACCTGGGTGGAGTGCCCCAACGCGCCGAGGCGCCGCGAGAGCCAGCTCGGTCCGTCCTGCTCGGAGCCCACATGCAGAGCCGAAGACAAGGACAAGCCGTGCACCTTGAAGAGGACGTCGACGAGGCCGTTGGCGAGCGAAGAGCCGTCGTCGTCCCCGTCGAAGTCGGCGAGCGCCGCCGCGGCCACGCCGAAGCGGGGGGGCCCGCCCGCGAGGTCGCTCTCCCGATACGGCTCGAGACCGGGTGAGCCCCAGCCGACGCGTGTCGCCACAAGCGGATGGATTCCGTCGGGCTCCGCGCTGACGCCCCCACGAAACGCGCCGACCGCATACTCGAGCCCGCCCCGCGCCGGGTCGTTGTGGATCATAACACCAATGTCAGCGTCGTCTCCGAAGACCTCGGGTCCGACCGTCGGGGGCCTGTCGATGGTCCCGAGCTCACCGGCCATCGTGATGAAGGGGCGAGAGAAGGGCCGCTTGAACTGCCCGACGCGAACGGCCAGCCACTCCGGCACGAGCGTGTAGTCCACGTTGAGAAACAAGAGCCGCGGATCGCCGCCGCCGAGCTCTGTGATGAACACGTAGCGCAGGTCGTTTCCGAAGAGGTTCCCCACCAGGCCGAGACGAGCTCGGTTCACGAACACCGCGCTCTCGTCGGGCGCGTCGCTCTTCCACTCATGCGCGGCCTGGAGCTGGACGAGGCCGACCACACGAGCGCTGTTCGAACCGTCTTCGCTGCGGAGCTCGAGCTTGCCGAGCGGCGCATCCTGCGCGGGCGCCGGCCGAGCGGCGATCAGCACCGCCACACACGCGGCGGCTCGAAGCCAGCCACGCGAGCGTCGCGAGACGATGGCGAACGCGAGGATGACCAGCGCGGTCGCGACGGCGAACGTCGTCTTCATCCCGGTCGCGACGGCTGCGGCCGACGCCGTCGTCATGTCGTTCGATCCGACGCCGAGCGAGAAGACCTCGCTCATGCCCGCGGCGCCGGCGATGAGGCCCAGGTTCCGCGCGAGGTTGAGCGCGCCGGAGGCGAGGCCACCTTGCTCCGCGCCGACGGCCTGCATCACAGCCGTGTTGTTGGCGGTCTGGAAGAGCGCGTAGCCGGCCGTGAGGACGACGAGCGGCGCGACGTACCCGACCGTCCCGAGCGACGCGGGCATCGTGACGAGCGAGACGGCCCCGAGGCCGACGCCGCCGAGCCCCGCGAGCGTGGCCTTCTGCGCGCCGAAGCGGTCGACGAGCCGCCCCGCCGGCACGCCGGTCAGCGCGGCGACGATCGGGCCGGCGGCCATCACCACGCCGACGAGCCCTGCCTCGAGCCGCAGCGCGTGGGCCAAGTAGAACGGCCCCACGACCAGCGTCGACATCAGGACTGTCGCCACGAGCAAGGTGGCGCCGAGCCCCGCGGCGAGCTCGGCGCTCCACACCACCTCGGGGCGAGCCGCCGCAGCGCGCCGTCGATCGGCCGGTGTGGACCGAGCCACCAGCAACGCGGCCAGGAGCGAGAGCGGGACGTTGACGAGGAAGATCGCGCGCCAGCCGAAGAGGTCGATGAGCAATCCGCCGAGCGCTGGGCCCAGGGCCGTCCCGACCGCGGACGTCGAGCCGAGGAGCCCCATCGCGCGGCCGATCTTCGACGCGGGCACGGTCTCCCGAACGAACGCGACGGAGAGCGCCATCATCAACGCGCCGCCGAGCCCCTGCGCTGCGCGGGCCACGACGAGCACCTCGAGGCGGGTCGCGAGCGCGGCGAAGATCGAAGCTGCAGCGAACGCGCCGAGCCCGACGAGCAAGAGCCGACGACGACCGAACCGGTCGCCCAGGCGGCCTGCGACCACGCTCGAGATGGTGATGGCCAGGAGGTAGGCCACAACCACCCATTTCACGGCCGGGAGCGGCGCCCCGAAGCCCTCCGCGAGGGTCGGGAGCGCCACGTTGGCGCTGCTCGTCCCCAGCGAGGACAGGAGCATCGAGAGCGCGAGGCCGGCGACGGCCAATTGCGAGGACTTCAAGCGAACCTCCGTTGTGCGGCCCGAGGACCGGGACCGACGGAGAACATGAGCCCGCGCAAGACATGGCGGTAGACGCACCGATTGCACTCCATTCGTGCGTTTGACGCCATATCTCGACGGCGATACGAGCCCCCATGGCAAGGCCGGACCTGAACCTCCTCGTCGCGCTCGACGTGTTGCTCGAAGAGGGGTCCGTCGCGACCGCGGCCAGGCGCCTTCGGCTGAGCCCTTCGGCGATGAGCCGGACGCTCGCGCGCTTGCGTGAAGCGACAGGGGATCCGCTGCTCGTGCGGGCGGGGCGGGGCCTCGTCCCCACGCCTCGAGCGACCGAGCTCTCGGGCCGCGTCGGGCGGGTCGTCGAGGACGCGGAGGCCGTGCTCCGGCCGGTGGAAGAGCTCGACCTCTCCAGGCTCGACCGGACCTTCACCATCCGGACGCGCGAGGGCTTCGTCGAGACGTTCGGGGTCGCGCTCCTCGACGGCGTCGCGAGACAGGCGCCCCGCGTGCGCCTCCGCTTCGTCCAGAAGCTCGACAAGGGGAGCGGACCGCTGCGCGAGGCGGCGGTCGATCTGGAGACGGGCGTCGTCGGCAAGATCACCGGACCGGAGGTGCGCGCTCAGGCTCTCTTCCGCGATCGGTTCATCGCGGCCGTACGCGACGGACACCCGCTCACGAGAGGTCGCGTCACGCCCGCGCGCTTCGCGAGCAGCCGGCACGTCGCCGTCTCGCGACGCGAGGCCGCTGGAGGTCCGGTCGACACCGGGCTCGAGGAGCTGGGTCTCGTTCGTGACATCACCGTCATCGTGACGAGCTTCTCCACCGCCCTCGCGCTCGCTCGTGGCTCCGACCTCGTCGCGACCGTCCCCGAGCGGCACACGGCTGCCCTCCGGGCCGGTCTGCACGCGTTCCCCCTCCCCTTCCCCACGCCGCCGATCGCGATCTCGCTCCTCTGGCACCCGCGCTTCGAAGCCGATCCTGCGCATCGGTGGCTGCGCGGCCTGGTTCGGGAGGTGGTGGCTCGCGCCGACGGCTGAGCCACCGCTTGCGCATGCGGAGGAGAAAGCAAGGGGCCCAGAGCCCGAGCCGCGAACGGTCGCGGCTGGACGCCTCTCCGCGCGGCGCTACGCTCGAAGCCGGCAACGCGCCCTCCATGGCGACCTCCTCCTCCTCGCGCAAGCTCCTCGTGGTCTCTGCGGTCGTGGCTGGGGCGACAGGGCTGTGGCTGCTCCGAGGAGGCTCGGCCGAAGAACGCGGCCGCGCGGAGCCGGCCCTCGAGGAGAAGACGTCCGCCCCCGCGACACGCCAACGCGCAGCGCCCGAGCAGCACACGCGCCCCGAGGAGGACGAAGAGGAGCCGACCCCGGACGACGTCGTCGAGGCGCCCCGACGGCCGAAGCCGCGCCACACCGGAGCTGCGTCACCTCCCCAGCCGGGACGGCGTGGCGCCTTCCTCGATGCAGCGGATCCGTGTGAGCCGCTGGTGGTCCCAGGCATTCCCGCGTCGTACCAGCGGCTGACGGAAGCGGAGATCACGGTCGCCTGGCCGCCCGGCCTCGCAGTCCACGAGCCCACCTCGTTGGCATTTGCGGTCGCGGGCCTGCTCCGGGAAGCGGCGAACGCCACCGGGACCGACGCGCGCGAGCAGCTGACCGTCTTCTTGTACCCCTCCTCCGAAGAGCTTCACCTCGCGACCGGCACGCCCGAGTGGGCGAGCGGGGTGTACGACGGCGCGGTGCACGTCGTCTCGGATCCGTCCGTCGACTTCGGCGTCCGACTCCCGACACTGCGACACGAGGTCATGCATGCGCAGCTCCACAGCGGCGTCGGCTGCATGCCGGCCTGGTTCAACGAAGGTGCCGCGCAGCACTTCGCCGGCCGCCCGCCCGTCACCACCTGGATCGCCATGCTGCGCGAGCGCACCGCCTTCGATTTCGACGCGCTCAGCGTTCCCACGATCACCGAGGCGCCCAAGGACGACGCGCCGCTCCTCTACGCCCAGAGCCTCGCCATGCTCCTCTTCGTGATCGATCGCTCCGGCTCGGAGGCCAGCTTGCGCGAGGTGGTCCAGGCCCTCCACGAGATCGATCGCACCGACCCGCAGCTCCGCGCGCGGACTCTCTGGAAGACGCTCAGCCCGTCGACGACCGCGAGCGACGTCCGAACGTCCCTCGCTCGACGCATCTTCGGACCGGTGCCGGAGCTCGAGATGGAGACGATGTTTGCGGGGCCGGTGTGTTGCACCGGGGAGCGAAGGCTCTCCGAGCTCACGTGCCGGCCAGCCGGAGACGAGCCTGGGGCGACGGGTGCCGACGCGGGCTCGGCCGCGACCCAACGCTGCCGGATCTACTGACCGCCCGCAGGCGGGAGCTTCGCGAGCACGCGAGCGGCCTCTTCATCGCTGGTGACGCGCGGGAGCTCGACGATGTTCTCCGCGACGGCGCCATGACCCGCGAGCCGTCGCCGGAGGACCGCTGCGTTGGTCCCGGTCGAGAGATCCGGCGAAGGCGGCGCGGACAGGACGATCGCGCTCGGCGTGAGCCCGGCATCGACGAGACATTTCACGGCGGTGTGGGTGAGGCTCAGGGTGCCGAGCTTGTCGGCGGCGACGAGCACGACGTGTTGTGCTCCGAGATCGCGCGCGAGGCTGACGATGTCGGCTGTCCACGTGAGCGGCGAGAGGACACCACCCGCCCCCTCGACGATCGCGGTGTCGAAGCCGGCCGCGAGCCCGCGGATGCGCGCGGTGACGCCTGCCACGTCGAGCACCACGCCCTCCCGTTCGGCCGCAAGAGCGGGGGTCAGCGGGTCGCGCAGACGAACGAGCGCGCGGCGCGGCTCGACCTGCCCGGTCGCGGCCGCGAGGGCTTCTCCGTCACCTCGCTCGTCACCCACGAGCCCGGTCTCGAACGGCTTGATGGCGACGACGCGTTCGCCTGCCGCGACGAGCGCCCGGGCGAGCCCGGTCGAAACGAGCGTCTTGCCGACGCCCGTGTCGGTGGCCGTGACGACGACGTACCGAGCCATGATCAGGCGAGGAGCGAGGGCCGCCAGCCTTCGGGCGCGGCGAAGCCCATGAGCTGGAGGACCGTGGCGGCCACGTTCGCGAGCCCGGGCGCCTCCACGTTCGCGAGCGAGAGCCCGCTCGCCCCGACGATGTAACAAGGCACCGGGTTCAGCGTGTGGCTCGTCTTCGCCTTGGGCGTGCCGTCCGGCTTCTTCTGGAACGACTTGGTCTTCTTGTCGATCTCGTACATCTCGTCGGCGTTGCCGTGATCGGCGGTGACGATGAGCGCGCCCCCGAGCCCGAGCACGACCGGGAGCAACCGACCCACGCACAGATCGACCACCTGGACCGCCTGGATGGCCGACTCGCGGACGCCCGTGTGCCCGACCATGTCGCCGTTCGCGAAGTTCACGCGGGCGTGACGGTACCGACCCGTCTGGAGCTCGGCGATGAGGCGATCGGTGATCTCGGCGGCCTTCATCCAGGGGCGCTCCTCGAACGGCAGCGTGTCGCTCGGGATCTCGACGTACGTCTCGGTGCGCTTGTCGAAGGGCTCGGTGCGGTTCCCGTTCCAGAAGTAGGTCACGTGACCGTATTTCTGCGTCTCGCTGATCGCGAGCTGCGGGATGCCCATGGCCGCGAGGTGCTCGCCGAGCGTGTCGTCGATGGCCGGCGGCGGGACGAGGAAACGCGTCGGAAGGCGCAGATCTCCGTCGTATTGCATCATCCCCGCGAAGAAGACCTTGGGCCGCGCGCCTCGATCGAAAAACGGGAACTGCTCCTGCTCGAACGCGCGCGTGATCTCGATCGCGCGGTCGCCGCGGAAATTGAAGAAGACGACCGCCGCGCCGTCGCGGATGGGCCCCGACGCGGTCGTCCCGTCCCCGATGACGAACGAGGGGAGGTTCTGATCGATGACGCCGGGCTTGTCCGCGCGCAGCCCCTCCACCGCCGCGCGGAGGCTGGGAAACTGCCGGCCCTTGCCGTGGACGTGTGCGTTCCAGCCGCGCTCGACCATGGCCCAGTCCGCCTCGTACCGGTCCATCGTGGTGGTCATCCGGCCACCGCCGGAGGCGACGCGGTATTCGCGGCCCGGCTTCCTGGAGATGTCGGTGAGGACGGACTCGAGCTGATCGACGTAGGTGAGGGCGCTCGTCTCCGGCACGTCGCGACCGTCGAGGAGCACGTGAACGCGCGCCTTGGCCACCCCCTCCTCGTCGGCGCGCCGAAGCATGGCCACGAGGTGGTCGATGTGGCTGTGGACGTTGCCGTCCGAGAGCATGCCGATGAAGTGGAGCGGCTCGCCGCTCTCCTTCACCGTGCGGACGGCCTCGCGCCACGCCTCACCTCGCCACATCGAGCCGTCTTCGATGGCGCGCTTCACGAGCTTGGCGCCCTGATCGAACACGCGGCCCGCCCCGAGCGCGTTGTGGCCGACCTCGCTGTTGCCCATGTCGTCGTCCGACGGCATGCCGACGGCCGTACCGTGCGCGCGTAGCTTCGTGACGAGCGCCGTCTTCTCCAGGCCGTCGAGGACGGGCGTCCGCGCGAGCCAGACCGCGTCGCCTTCGTCTTTCGCGCCGACGCCGACGCCGTCCATCACGACGACGAGCACCGGGCCGGACACACCAGGGAAGCTCTTGTGTTTGGCGAGCGAGAGGGCCATGGCGAGGTCTTAGCGCAGAGGCCTTCCCTCTACGAGACCGCGCGTGCAGAGGTGCGCACCTCTGCACGCTGCTGGACGAGTCGGGGCAGAAGCCCCACCGACGCCCCAGGCGTGCGCCCGAGCGCTACGCGGTCAGGCCGATATCGCGGCGGAGCTGTTTGCCCTCGAACGTGATGAGATCGGCCGCTCGGTAAGCACGCACACGCGCCTCCTCGAAGGTGGCGCCGCGCGCGGTGACCGCCAGGACGCGACCACCGGAGGTGTAGAGCGAGCCGTCCTGGGACTCGGTGCCGGCGTGGTGGACGAGCACCCCCTCGATGGCCTCGGCCTCCGCGATGCCGCCGATCACGTCGCCCTTCTTCGGCGTGCCGGGGTAACCCGCGGCCGCGAGGATCACGACTGCCGCGGCCCTGTCGCGCGGGAGCGAGATGAGGTCGGGCTCGAGCGCCCCGCGCGCAGCGGACGCGAGCAGGCCGGCGAGGTCTCCGTCGAGCATCTCCATCAGCGCCTCGCACTCCGGATCGCCGAAGCGGACGTTGTGCTCGAGCAACATGGGGTCACCGTCGGGCGTGACCATGAGGCCCGCGAAGAGCGTGCCGCGAAACGGCGTACCGCGCGCGCGCATCGTCGCGAGCGTGGGCGCGATGGCCTCGCGCGCGATGCGATCCAGGAGCGACGTGGTGACCCCCGGGGCGGGACAAGCGACGCCCATGCCGCCGGTGTTGGGCCCGCGATCGCCGTCGAAGATGCGTTTGTGATCGCGGGCGGGAGGCAGGAGCACGAAGCGCTCACCGTCGCAAATGGCGTGCACGCTGACCTCGTGACCGACGAGGCAATCTTCCAGGACGACGGTGCTGCCCGCGTCGCCGAAGATGCGATCTTCCAGCATGGACCGAGCGGCCTCTTTCGCCTCTGCCTCGGTCGCGGCGACCACGACGCCCTTCCCCGCGCAGAGGCCGTCTGCCTTCACCACGATGGGCGCGCCGCGCTCGGCGATGATGCGCTCGGCCTCGGCGTACGAGCGGACGACCGAGAAGCGCGCCGTCGGGATGTTCGCCTCGCGCGCGAGCTCCTTCAGGTAGGCCTTCGACCCCTCGAGGCGGGCGGCCTCGCGGCTCGGACCATAGGTGAGGAAGCCCGCTTCCGTGAGGGCGCCCGCGATGCCGGCGCAGAGCGGCGCTTCGGGCCCGACGACGACCAGATCCGGCGCGAGCCGCTCGGCGAGATCGATCACCGCGTCCCGCCGGGCGAGGTCGACCGGCTCGCGGTGGATGCGCTCGCCGCGCGTCCCGCCGTTGCCCGGCGCGACGAAGACCTGGCGGTTCGGTGCGCCGCGCGTCAGCGCTCGGGCGAGCGCGTGCTCCCGCGCTCCGTTGCCGAGGACGAGGACGCGCGCGATCTCGGTCACGAGCGGATCTCCACGCGCTCGCCCGAGCCGTGCTCGATCACCTCGCCGAGCACCCAGGCGCGCTCGCCCGCGCCCTCGAGCGCGCGGATGGCCTTGTCCTCGCTGCCCTTCGCCACGACGACGCAGAGCCCGACACCGCAGTTGAAGGTGCGGAGGAGCTCCGCCTCCTCCACCGGCCCCCCCTCCTGGATGGCGCGGAAGACGGCGGGGCGCTCATAGCTGGAGAGGTCGAGGCGAGCGCCGAGCCCCTGCGGGAACGTTCGCGGGAGGTTCTCGGGCAGGCCGCCGCCGGTGATGTGTGAAAACGCCCGGAGGTCCGCGCCGAGCTCGGACATGCAGCCGGTGACGGCGCGCGCGTAGATGCGCGTGGGCGTGAGCAGCACCTCGCCGACGGTCTTGCCGTCGATCCCAGGAAACGGATCCGTCATCTTCAGGCCCATCTTGTCGAGCAAGACGCGCCGCGCGAGTGAATAGCCGTTCGAGTGCAGGCCCGTGGACGCGACGCCGAGCACGCTGTCGCCGGCGCGCATGCGCGACCCGTCGAGGATGGCGCCGCGCTCGACGACACCGACCGCGAACCCGGCGAGATCGTACTCGCCCTCGGCGTACATGCCCGGCAGCTCCGCGGTCTCCCCGCCGAGCAGGGCGCAGCCCGCTTGTTTGCAGCCCTCCGCGATGCCCTTGATGACCGCTTCCCCCACGTCGACCGAGAGCTTGCCGGTCCCGAAGTAGTCGAGGAAAAAGAGGGGCCGCGCGCCGCAGACGATGACGTCGTTCACGCACATCGCCACGAGGTCGATCCCGACGGTGTCGTGAACGCCCGTGAGGAACGCGATCTTGAGCTTCGTGCCCACGCCGTCCGTGCCGCTCACGAGGATGGGATCCTTCATGCCGGCCGGGATGTTGCAGAGCCCCGCGAAGCCGCCGATGTCGGAGACGACCTCGGGGATGCGCGTCGACTTCGCGAGCCGCGCGATGCGAGAGACCAGCGAGTTGCCTGCATCGATATCGACGCCCGCGTCCCGGTATGTGATGGGCATGCCACGGCATGTCACACGATGCGGCTGAAGGAAAGACGTCTCGGTACCCGGTCATCGTGGCCGCCGCAGTCCTCCTCCGCGGTGAGCGCGTCCTGCTCTCGCAGCGCAAGGCAGGCTCCCACCTGGCCGGCGCCTGGGAGTTCCCGGGGGGCAAGGTGGAGCCGGGCGAAGACCCGCGCGCGGCGCTGGCGCGCGAGCTGGAGGAGGAGCTCGGGGTGACGGCGATCGTGGGCGCGCCGGTAGAGGTGACCTTCCACGCCTACCCCGAGAAGAGCGTGCTCCTTCTGTTCTTCGAAGCCTCGCTGACGGAGGGCTCGGCGGAGCCGCGCCCGCTCGACGTGGCGGACGTGAGGTGGGCAGCCGCGCACGAGCTCCGTGACGAGGATTTCCCGCCCGCCGACGTCGCTGTGCTCGCCTGGGTCAGGCGGGCGCTCGGAACGGCGACGGATCGATAGGCGGCACCTCACCGGCGATGAGCGCCGCGATGATCTCGGCGGTGATCGGCGAGAGCAAGATGCCGTTGCGGTAGTGGCCGGTCGCGAGCCACAGGTTCTCGATCGGCGACGGACCGATGAACGGCATCTCGTTTGCGGTGTAGGGCCGGAAGCTCGACCAGACCCGCCCGAGGTCGGCGGCCTCGAGCCGCGGCAACATACGCGTGGCGGACGTGAGCAGGTCGCGCACCGCGCCCGCCGTGACGCCGCGCTCGAACCCGACGAACTCCAGCGTGGAGCCGATCAGGACACGACCGTCATCACGAGGGCTGATGTAACACTTGGAGCCGACCACGATGCCGCGCTGGAATGGCACAGCGAGCTGGAGCTCCACGATCTGACCTCGCGCGGGGCGGATCGCGTCCGGCGCGAGCGTGGTGCCGCCGACGAGCGTGCTCCAGCTGCCCGCCGCGAGGACGACGTGAGCGGACTCGATCGTCTCTCCCGACTCGAGCACCACCCCGCTCGAGCGCGCGCCGTCACCGGCGACCTTGCGGACCACGGCGCCGGTGCGGAAGCTCGCGCCGCTCTTCTCCGCCGAGATTCGCAGGGCCTTGAGCAGCCGGGGCGGGTCGACCCGCGCGTCGTCGGGGAAGCTGATCCCGCCGATGACGTCGGCGGCGAGATCGGGCTCGATTGCGCGCGCCTCGCTCGCACGGAGCGGCACCGCGCGGAGACCGGCTTCGCGCTGCCAGGCGGCGTGTGCCTCCATCTTGTCGAGCTCCGCGCGGTCGAACGCGGCGGCCGTGATGCCGCACACGCGGTGCTCGACGTCGATGCCGCTCACCTCGCGGAGCCGCGCGGCCCAGGACGAGAAGCGCTCGCGGCTGGCCACACACAGATCGACGAAGGGCCCGGGCGCGTGAGACTCGACCTGGGCCCCGAGCATGCCGGCGGCCGCGCTCGACGCCTCGGCTCCGGGGACGCTCCGCTCGAGCACCAGCGTGCGGACGCCTCGGCTCGCGAGCTCGAACGCGGCCGCGCATCCCATCACGCCGCCCCCCACGATCGTCACGTCGTAGGTCGTGCTCACGTTTCTTCCAAGAACTCGTCGTTCTCCGACCCGCAGACGAACAACGTGCAACCGCTCGAGGTCGTGATCGGCTCGTGCACGGACTCGGACTCGGCGCGGCAATATTCGCCCGCGCGCAGCTCGTGTGCGCCGACGGTCGCGACGCCCGAGACCACGAGCACCTCCTCCGAGGCCGCGTGCCTCCGACGGGGCAGCACCGCTCCTGGCGCGAGGCGCAGCAGGGCCGTGTAGATGCCCGCGCGCGGGTCGCGGAAGAGGAGCTTGAGGGTGGCGCCTTGCACGGTGGGGTGCGGCTGCCACTGCGCCGAGTCCGGCCTCACGATGGTGACGCCAGGCGCGACGACGGTGCGCAGCGGCTTGCCCGCGGCGGATGGCGGTGGCGAAGACCGCAGGGGCGCCGGCACCGGGGTGGGAAGCTTCAGCGTCGGATTCGACGGCTTCTTGCCGGGGAACCCCGAAGGCCGCACCGGCTTCATCGCGGGTATGGAGATCGCCGAGCTGAACCCGTCCATCTTGCCTTCGCGCTGGGCGGAGACCGCGTTCACCTGGACCGGGCTCCCGGCGGCGGCGCGCGCGATGTCTCTCTCGATCGGCGAAGGCGGCGGCATGGTCTCGGCCGTGTCCGGCTCGCTGGGCCGGCGGCCCTCCGATCGATCTCGACCTTGTGCGATCGCGTCGAGCGTCTCGCTGATGCCCTGAGAGCCCATGAGGCGCGTCTCGCGCCGGGCGGCGGGGGGAGACGTGTTGTCCGAGCGCGGCTGGGCGCCGGGTCGGAAAGGCTCGGAGGGCGGGTTGAGCGGAGGCGGCGGCGCGGTCGGGAGGTTGGACCGGATCGTCCGCTCGTCCTCCGACTCGGAGAGCCCGGTCTTCGTCTTCGAGCGCGAGGCCGAGCCGAAACCCGCTCGCGGTGGCGACATCGAGCGAAAGCCGGGCTCCTCCGAAGGCCGACGCCCGCGAAGCGGAGGTGGCACCGACCGCGGCGCCGTCCGCTGGGCGCCCGAGCTCGGCGGCGGAGAGAGGGGCGGAGACGAGGTCGGCGGCGTGGAGTCCATCGCGCGTGGACGCGGGGAGAGCGGGTGCGGGGTGAGCCCGCGCGCCGTCATGGACGGCATGGGCGGCGGCGTGAGCCCGCGCTCCCTCATCTCGCGGGGCGTGAGCGTCGCGGGCCCCGGCTCGTCGGGGGTGACGGCTCGGCCGAGCGAGGCCGCGATGATGTCTCGCCCGCGCACCGAGTCCATCGCCGGCTCCGTGGCGCGGAACGCGCGCTGACTCAGGGCACGCTCCACGGACTCTCGCTTCTTGTCGGCGGAGGGCGGCGGAGGCGTCGGGGTCTTGCTGTCGCGGCCGTCGGGTGGAGGCGGCGGCTTGGAGAGCGACGTGGAGACCTGCGCGATGAGCTCTTGCACGCGGGTCAGCATCTCGCGACGCGCGTCGGGGGGCGGCGGGATGGCGGCCCAGCGCGTCGTGACGTTCCGCAGGCGCTTCGCTTCGATGAGGGCCGCGCGAAGCTCCGCCGTGGCCTGGGCCTTCGTCAGCCTGTTGATCAGATCCTCGAGGACCTTCTCGACCTGACCGGGGCTCGCTTGCATCGTCATTCGGAGAGCCCGTCGCGGACGCGCGCGATCAGGCGCACGGCAGCAATGAGGTTCCACGCGGCGAAGCCCGCGAAGAGCACCACGAACGCGAGGGCCCACCGCGACGCGCGCGGAGAGCTCGAGTCGACCAGGATCCAAGCGTCGGCCGGGACCGTGACCTGCGTCTTGTCGGAGACCGCCCCGCGCAGGCTGGCGTGGCGCAGACCGGCGCGGTTGAAAGGAACCAGACGTCCCGCGAACTGCGTGGGCGGGATGAACCGCGGACCTTCGAAGCCCTCGGGCACGCGGATCTCGACCCAGAGCTTGTCGTGCCCGATGACGGGAGCGAGCCGGAACGTGTCGCCCTCTGCGGCGCGCCCGTATCGGATGGCGCCCTGCGTGCCGAGCAGCGCTCCTCCGCGCACGTACGTGTTGGCGATCGAAGGATCGAGCGAGAGCGCCTTCAGGTCTCCCATCTCGCGCGGCGAGCCGGAGGCGAGCGCGTAGTCCGCTTCGCTGCGCAGCGACCACGCGAGCAGACCCGCCGCGATGGACGTCAGCAACATGAGGGCGATGGTGAGCGCACGCTCTCGCTTGGGGGGTGCCGGGAGAGCAAGCAGCTCGGGATCCGGCTCGCTCGTTTCGAGGGGGGGCAAGGCCTGGCTCTGATCGGAGGCCACGTCGGGAAACAGACTATACGAAACGCCGAAAGGCGCACCGCTTCCTGAACCGAGGGGTGTTCCTGAGCTCGAGGGGAGGCCCCAACACTTGTCCAGGGCTCCGCGAGCTTGCCCAGGAGGCCTGAGGAAACTAGCCTCGTCGGTCCATGGCCACGGCCACCGCATCCGCCAACACCAAGCCCCAGCTCTGCCCTGCCTGCGGTTTCAAGAACGCAGCCTCGGCGAGCCGTTGCGTCTCCTGCGGCGCGAGCATCGAAGCCGGTCCACGTTCGCGCGCCGACATCGCACGCGCGCGGCAGATGGGGCAGTCCGGCTTCAGCGTCCTGTGGTGCAGCATCGCCCTGGTCGTGCTCGCCGTGCTCACGGCGGCGCTCGTCGTGGGCCTGCCGCTCGTCGTGACCGCGCTCGACTTCGAGGGCTCGAACGGGATGATCGTCTCGATCCCCGTCTGGTTCGTGGGCGGCCTGCTCATCGGCATGATCTCGCCTGGCCGCACCTTCATCGAGCCCGTCGTCGCGTGTTTGTTCGTCGCGATCCCCACCGCGGGTTACCTGGCAAGCACGCAGACGGTCCGGACGATGCCGATCTGGATGTACGTCATCATGGCCCTCATCGGCGTCATGTTCACGCTCATCGGTTCCTACCTGGGTGAGCGCATCCAGATGGGCCCGCCTCCCAAGCCGGTCGACTAGCGAAGACGGAGGCAAGACGTTGAGCCGAGACCAGAGCGGTCCGTGAAGCGCTCGACGTCGTCCCTGTGGGTTCCTCCCCCCCGGCCCCCCTCCCCTGCGTGGAGGGGGGTGATGGTCTTGATGTTGGGGCTCGTGCTGCCGGGCTGCGGCAAGGAGGGAGACGAGCGCAAGAAGGTGCTCGCCGCGATCGATCGCCTGCAGGAGGCTCCCGCCCGCGACTACGCGGCGCGAAAGGCCGCCGCAGCGGATCTGCTCGCGCTGAAGCTGGAAACGGAGCCGGCCGCGCGCGCCCGCGACGCCTGCGGCAACGCCTACAAGAAGCTCGCCGAGTCGAACGAGATGTCGGAGGCGATCCAGAAGGAGCTGGAAGACACCTCGAAGAAAAGCGACCCGGGCGACCTGGTGCGGCGTTTGAAGACCTCCGAGGCGCTCCTCGGCGAGGCGGAGCCCTTGCTCGAGACGTGCAAGCAGGCGAAGGGCGACCTCGTCGTCGCCGCTAGCCGCTGAGCCCGGTGTTTACCGGGCCTGGCACGTGCTAGAACCCGGTTTCCCTCATGTTCGAGACGATCACCCGCGGCTTCCGCCAGGCACGCAACCGGCTCGCTGGGCTCACCGAGCTGTCGGAGCAGAACATCGACGCTGCCCTCCGTGAGGTGCGGCTCAGCCTGCTGGAAGCGGACGTCGAGATCGGCGTCGTGAAGGCCTTCTTGGCCCGCGTGAAGGAGAAGGCCGTCGGCCAGACGCTCCAGACGCGCGTGAAACACGAGGGCCAGACGGTGGCCGTCGGCGCCGGCGAGGCGTTCATCAAGATCTGCCACGACGAGCTCATCGAGCTGATGAAGCACGACGGCGAGGCGATCCGGTTCGCGAGCTCGGGCCCCACCGGCATCATGATGATCGGCCTGCAGGGCTCCGGTAAGACGACGAGCGCCGCGAAGCTCGCGCGCATGCTCGACAAGGACGGCAAGAAGCCGCTCCTCGTCGCCGCAGACATGCAGCGCCCGGCCGCCGTGGAGCAGCTCAAGGTCCTCGGGCAGCAGATCAAGGTCCCCGTCTTCAACCTGCCGGACAAGACGCCCCTCGAGATCTGCGCCGCCGCGCGGGACGAAGCGAAGAAGCTCGGCCGCGACGTCATCATCTACGACACCGCCGGCCGTCTCGCGATCGACGAAGAGCTCATGACCGAGCTCGAGCAGATCAAGGGCAAGACCACGCCCGACAACGTCTACCTCGTCATCGACGCCATGATCGGCCAGGACGCGGTGAAGACGGCGCGCTCCTTCCACGAGCGACTCGCGCTCTCCGGCGTCATCCTCACCAAGCTCGACGGCGACGCACGCGGCGGCGCTGCGCTCAGCGTCCGAGACGTCACCGGCGCGCCCATCCTCTTCACCGGCGTCGGCGAGACGACCGACAAGTTCGAGGAGTTCCGGCCCGAGGGCATGGCGAGCCGCATCCTCGGCATGGGCGACGTCGTCGGCCTCATGCAGGACTTCGAGCAGGTCGTCGATCAGAAGAAGGCCGAGCGCGACGCCGAGCGGATGCTCACCGGCGAGTTCACGCTCGAGGACTTCCTCGAGCACATCCGCATGATCCAGAAGATGGGCTCGCTGAAGGAGCTGGTCGACAAGCTCCCGCTCGGCGGCTTCTTCCCGGGCGGCATGCCCGACAACGTGAACCTCGACGATCGCGAGCTCGTCCGCATCGAGGCGATCATCCAGTCGATGACCAAGTTCGAGCGCAAGGACCCGTATGCGCTCATCCGCGAGCCCAAGCGCTCCGAGCGCATCGCAAGCGGCAGCGGCGTGAAGGTCGAGCAAGTGAACGAGCTCATCCAGAAGTTCGTCTTCATGCGCCAGATGATGTCGTCGCTCGGCCAGAACCTGGGCGTCATGGGGAAGATCCCCGGCCTCAAGCAGATGGCCATGGCCCGCAACGCCAAGAAGATGATGGGCGGCGGCATGCCTGGTGGCTTCCCCGGCATGCCCGGCTTCCCCGGCATGCCCGGTATGCCCGGCATGGGGATGCCCGGCTTCCCCGGCATGGGCATGCCCGGTATGGGCATGCCTGGCATGGGCATGCCCGGCATGGGCGGCGGGGACTCGCTCACCAAGGTCAAGACGCTCTCCCAGGCCGAGAAGAACGCCAAGAAGGCTCAGCGCAAGCGCGAACGCGACGCCCGCAAGCGCGGCCGTCGCTGAGCGATCACGCGTCGCGCGGCGGCATCACCTCTGACTCGACGCCTGACGTCGCTCGCGTGGGGCCAGCTCCACGCTTCAGCTCGCACCAACGCTCCGCGAGTGGGCCTCGCTCCACGCTTCCGCTCGCACCAACGCTCCGCGCGTGGGGCTCGCTCCACGCTTCAGGTCGCACCAACGCTCCGCGAGTGGGGCCAGCTCCACGCCTCAGCTCGCACCAACGCTCCTCGCGTGGGCCTCGCTCCACGCTTCAGGTCGCACCAACGCTCCGCGAGTGGGGCTGGCGCCACGCTTCAGCTCGCACCAACGCTCTTCGCGTGGGGCTGGTTCGACGCTTCAGCTCGCACCAACGCTCCGCGAGTGGGGCTGGGGCCCCACTCGCAATGGCCGAGAACAAAAAGAACAACCCCGTCAGCACAAGGCCGACGGGGCCGGCGGCTTTCGTACCCCCGCCAGGGCCGCTCCTCTGCACCAAGCTCAGCGGATGCGGTGTTCATGTATCGCGCCTCCGGTCTCTCCGTTCGCCATTGCCGCGACGGTGATAGGGACGCGCGTCTTGCACGACCTAATTTTTACGCCTCGGACGAGGCATCACTAGGATCGGCACAGGTCCTCGTTTCGTCAATGGTGCGCGAGCATTTTTTTTCGCGCGCTCGTCATTTCATGTCGGGCTTCTTCGCGGCCACCCACGCGAAGTAACCAGCAAGCCCGAGCGCCACGAGGATCGCGACGAGACCAATGGCTTCGTACATGCCGATCATTCGGCGTCGAGCGTAGCACCGGAGGCGGTCGGCTGCGCCGCCGGCGCGCCGAGCGCTCGCTCGGGATCTTCGAGGATCTCCCGAATGCGTCCGGAGATCTTCCCGAGGTGATGGCCATCCACGATGCGGTGGTCGAAGGTCGCACCGAGCGTCAGGACCGGGCGGACCTTCGGCTCGCCCTCGACGGGCCACACCCGGTCGCGAACGCGGCCGACGGTCACGATGCACGGCGACCGACCGTGGGGCATGAGCGGCGCGAAGCCTTGCTCGAGCCCGAGCACCCCCACGTTCGTCACGATCGCCGTTCCGAAAGGATCGGTCGGAACACCGAGCCGATCGAGCGACAGACCGAGATCGAACGAGGCGAATGACACCACCTTCAGCGCCGCCTTGACGACCGGGGCCGGCAGGCTCTTCAGCATGGCCTGCGACCGCTGGAGCGGCGTGTCCCCGTCCTTGCGGATGCGGGAGACGCTCGCGTCGAGCCGCTCCGCGATCTCCGCGACCCCGAGCTGATCGGCCCGCCTCACCTTCGCGCCCGCGACGCTGCGTCCCCCTTCCGCCGCGACGGAGAAAAACACGTCGACCGTCTCGCGTCGCAAAATGCCTCGTAGCGAGAGCGCCGCGTTCGCCTCGGGGCAGTCGGCGAAGCCGAGCGCCACGGCCTTGCCGACCACGTGGGTCACCGTGATCCGCGCGGCAGCCCGGGTGCGGGCGCGCTCGATCCAGGCGAGCAGGTTGGTCGCGTCGATGTGGAGCCACCCGAAGATCGATGCCTCGGACGACGACGACCAGGTCGCGGTCGCGACCTTGCGCCACCCCGTCGTCGCCCCCTCCCTGGTGAGCCGCGCCGCCATGGCCTTAGGCTACACGAGGTCACCCGTGCACCGCCCCGCTCTCCTCTGCCTCCTGGTCGCCTGCTCCAACGCCGAGCCAGCCCCCGCGCCACGGTCCGCCGCGCCGGCGAGCCCCGAGCCCGCGGTGCCCGAGCTGAACGTCCCCTACGAGGCGCAGGGCGAGAAGCGGATGATGATCGACGGCGAGCTCGCCGAGATGCAGTGGCATCACGCGGCGCGCACGGCTCGCTTCGTGGACGCCGGCACCGGCGCCGATCTGCCCACGGGTCGCGTCTGCGGCGTCGTGTCGCTCTTCTGGAACGACGAGGCGCTCTACCTGGCGTTCGAGGTCGAAGACAGAGACGTGCGCGGTGGCTTTCCCAAAGGCGCCGACGATCCACACCTCTGGGAGCGCGACACGGTCGAGATCATGCTCGACCCGGACGGAGACGGCGACAACCGCGACTACTACGAGCTCCAGGTCGGCCCGCAGAACCTGGTCTTCGACTCCCAGTTCGACGGCTACAACAGCCCGCGCGGAGGGCCCGACGGCCCGTTCGGGCATCAGGAGTGGAAGAGCCGGGTCGTGAGCGGGGTCTCGATCCACGGCACGCTCGACGACGCGTCGGACGTCGACGAAGGCTACACGGTGGAGATCGCCCTGCCCTGGTCGAGCCTCACAAAAGCGAAAGCGGCGCCTCCCAAGCCGGGCGACACCTGGCGCGCGAACTTCTACGCGATGGAAGACAACGGCGGCGCCGCGTGGTCACCGATTCTCGGCCGGGGCAACTTCCACCGCGCGCTTCGGTTCGGCCGGCTGCGCTTCGCGCCGAAGGGGACGTAGCCCCTCGACCGCAGAAGCCTCGCGCGAGGACGACGCGCCGAACCACACGCTGACCACGAGCGCCACCAGGATGAGCGAAGCGGCCGCGAACCGCCTCGCCTGGCGCCAGGGCCGAGGGCGACCGACACGCAGCGTCGTGGCCTCCGTCGACACGTCGAGCCGCGAAGACCGCACGATGCGCACGGTCACCTCTTGATCACGCACCGTGGGTAATCGAGACCGGTCGCCCTTCGCGATCGCGTAGGCCTCCTCGAAGGCTTCGAGCATCGCGCGGGCGTCGCGGAACCGCCGCTCCGGGCGAGGCTCCAGCATCCGCAGGAGCCACTCGTCGACCGACGGCGGCAGATCGGGGACGTATTTCGAGGCGGGCTCGGGCGGACCTCGGTCCACGGCGATGGCGATCGCCGCGACGCTGTCGCCCGAGTACGGCAGGGTCTGCGTGAGGCAGCGGTAGGCGACCACGCCGAGCGCCCAGACGTCGGCGGCCGGGCCCACGACCTCACACCCGATCATCTGCTCGGGCGACATGAAGCTCGGTGTTCCGACGAGCGCACCGTCGATGGTGAGGCGAGCGCCGCTGCGATCCGACAGATCCAGGGCCACGCCGAAATCGAGCACCTTGACGAAGATCTCGCGCTCACCGTCGAGCAAGAAGACGTTCTCCGGCTTGATGTCGCGGTGGACGATCCCGAGGTCGTGCGCCTTCGTGAGCGCTGCGCCGACCTGCCTCACGATGGCTGCCGTCTCGTCGAGGGTGAGGTGCCCGCGCCACGCGAGGTGGTCCTCGAGCGATTCGCCCTCGAGCAGCTCCATCACGATGTACGGAATGCCCTCGCTCGTGACCTGCAGGTCGAAGATCTGCACGACGTGTGGGCTGCGGATGCGCGCGGCGGCCGCGGCTTCGCGTCGCATGCGCGCCACGGCTCCTTCGCAGGCGAGCAGCTGTTCGCGGAGGAACTTCACCGCGACGGGCATGTGCAGGCCCAGGTGCTCGGCCAACCAGATGCTCCCCATACCGCCTGAGCCCAGGGCGCGGAACAGCCGCAGCTGCGAGCCGAGCCTCATGCCCGCGCGATAGACGCCCGAGACGACTGGCTCGTGACAGCCTTGTTCGTTCGAGGCGTTCGGCTCCGAGTCGCCCGGCGAAGCTCCCCCATAACACCGCGTCCCTGGGCGCATGGTCGCCTGTTCTCGCAATGGTCGAGCCAGGCGGGCAGGCCGTCGCGAGGGCGAAGGCCCGTCACTCCCCGCAGGCGCTGCCCACCTTCCTGCACCGACCGTCCACGTGGCAAATGTCGGCACGCGCACAGTCGCTGTCCGAGCCCACGACACACTTCTTCGACTTGGGGTCGAGCGTACAGCGCCCGCTCTTGGTGCACGCTCCGCGCGAGGCGCACTCGGCCGAGGAGTCGGCGGGGCGCTCCGGCTCGGAGCAGGCCGAGAGCGCCACGCCGAGCGCGACGATCAGCCCGCGACGCCGAGCTGCTTGCGGAGCCGGGCGCATCGATCCCCCGTGAAAAAGACGATGAGATCGTCCATCTTCGCGTCGATCTCCGTGTCCCCGGAGAGCTCGAGCATCCGCTTGGAGGCGCCGAGATCGTTGGCGAGGAGGAGACCAGCGCGCGCCGACGTGAGATCCGCGGCGTGGGCCCAGCGATTCAGGTTCGTGCGGCCGCCCTCCTCGACGAACCGGAGGAAGTGCCCGCGCAGCCGATCTTTCTGCGCCGGGTCGAGCAGCGGCTCGATCGCCTTCGCGATGGGCAAGGCTCGCTGCTTGGCCTGCGCCGCGAGCGGGAGCTGGGGCTGACCGATCGTGAGCGCCGCGAGGAAGATGTCCTCCAGATCCGGGATGCTCGGGAAGAGCATCCGGAGGAAATGGTCCTCGCGGTAGCTCGCGAGGTGCCGACCCGCCAAGAAGGCCAGCTCGAGCGGGCCCCGCCCCGACAGCGCGCGCTTCCCGAGGCGAGTCGACGGGGGCACGCCGGGCACCATCTCCACGGCGCCGTCCCAGGTCGGGTCGGCGTAAAGCGGAGGCGTGGCCATGCCGAGGATGGACCCGGCCCAGCCGAAACAACGGACGGCCTGCACGGTGGATGTCTTGAGATCCTGGAGGCGCGCAGGATCGAGCTTGGGCAGCGCGTTCTGATGACGAAGCGCGGAGACACGCCCCAGGAGGACGGGGCTGGTCACCACCGCGAAGATCTCGCCCGTGAGCAGCTCTTCGTCCGGATGGAAGAGCATGCGCTTCCACGCGTCGGTCGAGAGCGACGCGGTCGGCTTGATGAGGCCGCCCGGATCGCGCGAAGCGAGGTGCGCTCGCTCCTCGTCGTTGGCCTGGCCGAGGAACGCGAGCGCGTGCGCGACGCACCAGGCGCGATCGGGATCCGACGATTGAAACGCTCGAAACAGGCCGCGCATGCTGGCGGCGTCACGCGGGTCGTGGCGGACGCGCCGGTACAGCTCCTCCGGGTCGTCGGGGGGCGCGGCGGCGGCGGCCACGTCGGAGAAGTCGATGTCGACGGAGATGTGCGCTCGCGCCTCCTCCAGCTCGCGCTCCAGATCGCGGATGCGCGCCTCCAGCTCGAGGATGTGCTTGCGCAGCCCCTTGACCTGCGGATCGTTCTCGAGCTCGAGCGGGCGCAACGACATCGCCGGGGCTTCGATCTGAGAGATGTCTCTCACCGGAGCCGCGTGGCGCGTCTCCCAGGCCGCCGTGAGCGCCTTCTCCAGCGCGAGGACACGATCCCGATCGAGGCCGAGCGACTCGGCTGCCTTCTCGAGCCGCGCGCGCTCCTCCGAGGTGATGACGCCGTCCTCCAGGGCCTCGGCGAAGAGCTCCTCGTAGTGCGCCTCGAACTTTCCGAGACGCACGTTCCCTGAGATCTCTCCCTGCTCGAAGCTCGTGGCGTGCTGGAAGAGGTTCTCGTCGGTCATGGCTGCAAGCTCCCTTGTTGGATCAAAGAAGGTATCCCGACGGCCCCGGTCTTGCAGCAGCCTTCTCGGCACATTCATCGGAGGCAAACATGGATCTCGTATCTCGTCGGAGTCTCGCCCTTCTGGCGGCGGTCTTCGCTTCGTCTGTGGCGTGCAGCAAGAGCGAGGACTCGTCCGCGCGCTACGCCGAGGAGGTGCAAGAGGTCACACCGGTGAGCGCCCCCCGACCCAGCGCGCCCTCGCCCGCGCCACAGATGACAGCCAGACAGGACCACACCGAACAGACGCCCGCACGTGCGCCCGAGGACGAAGAGGGTCGCACCGACGCCGCGATGACGATCTCGGACGAGCAGATCGTGGCCGTGCTCTCCGCCATGGAGGAGCGCGACATCGAGCTCGCCAAGCTCGCGGCGGCGCGATCCAAGAGCCAGCTCGTCCAGAACTACGCCGCGATGGTGATCGCGCACCGCAAGGACGCCATGAGCAAACGCCGGGGGTTGGTCGAGCAGGCGGGCATGACACCGCAGCCGTCGGAGACCTCGCTCGTCAAATCGGAGGACATGCAGGAGGACTTCGACGCCCTGAAGGGCAAGACCGGCCGAGGCTTCGACATGGCGTTCGTCGAAGTGATGATGGAAAACCAACGCGAGGCGCTGTCGTTCATCGACGACCAGGCGCTCGTGAGCGTGAAGAGCGCGCCGCTCAAGTCCCTCGTGCAGAGCTCACGCTCGTCGATCGACAGCGACTTCACCTCCACGCAGGACCTCAAGCGGATGCTCGAGCAAGGGCCCGTGCAGAAGCCCAAGCAGCCCGAGCCCAAGCCGGAGCCGGCGCCGCCCGGCGTCTGAAAGAACGGTACCGTCATGCCCCCGTCCGACCCCGGCCACGCCGCTCCGCAATCGTTCGGCGTGGCCGCCCCTCCCGACGACGGCGGGGGCAGCGGGATCTTCAGCCGCCCCGACGAGGAGCTCGACGTCTCGCGGAGCGGCGGCGACCCTCACCCCGACCTCCAATACAACGCCACGACGCGACACCGTCCGCTGCGAGGCGCGAGCTGGATCGCGCTCGTGCTCCTGCTCCTGCTCTTCGCCGTCCCGTTTTTCTGGCAGTACCTCCAAGGGGGGTGACGGTCACGGCTGCCATCCGCCGAGCGCACCGGCACAGGAACGGCCGAGACCGGGTAACATGCTGGCGATGCCGTCACGGCGAGCCAGTGGCCGTCTCGGGTGGATCGGCTCTGCCATCTTGCTCGCTTCGTGCGGCGCGAGGACCGATCTCGACGAGACACAATCGAACGGCGCGGGCGGGGCGCCGGAGCCGGGGACTTCCAGCGGGTCGACTTCGACCACGACGCACGCCTCCACCTCGACGGGCACGGGAGGCATGACGTCCGTAACGTGTGAGCCGCCGCTCGTCCCGTTCAGCCTCGTGTTGCCGGAGAGCGGCGCGGTCACCGAGCCCGCCTCCGTCGCCGCGGCCGACGGGACGCTCTACCTGCTCGCGTCGTACGCCGACCACCCCGATCTCGGCCCCGACGTCACGAGCGATCCAGGCGAACGAGGCGTGCTCCTCGCTCGAGTCGATCCGTGTGGGAACGTGCTCTGGGTTCGGCCTTTCCCCGGCTCCGCGCAGGCAACGATCGAAGGCGGGGCGATCGCGGCGGAGCTGGTCGTCTTCGGCGGGCACCTGACCGGCACGCTCGACTTCGGCACGGGCCCCGTCGTCGCCGAGGGCGAGCCTGCGGGCTTCGTCGTCGCGTTCGACGGAGCGGGCGACGCGGTCTGGACGCGGTCGTTCTCGAGCGCGGGCGGCGCGCCCGACGAGGTCCGGGTCCGGGCCCTGGCTGCCGATCACGACGCGGTCTATGCGGCCGGCGGATTCGAGGGAGCTGTCGACTTCGGCGACGCCACGCGGACCGCCATCGGCGACACGGACATGTTCCTCGCTCGGCTCAGCCCCACGAGCGGCGCGACCCTGTGGTCTCGGTCTCTGGGCTCGGCCGCCTACGAAGAGGCGCTCGCCGTCGCCGTGACGTCGTCGGGGGCGATATGTCTCGGGAGTGGAGGTTTCGGGATGTTCGCGTGGCCCAACGGGGTGGGAAGCACCGCGGCGATAACGCGACTCGATCGCGAGAGCGGCTCGCCGGTGTCCGCGATCGAGACGAAGGACGCCGCCGTCACCGCCATGACCTCGCTCGGCGACGATTGCGTGGCCGTGGGCACCTACCAGGGCTCTCTGCATCTCGGGCCGGTCAGCCTTCCGACCGCCATCGACGGCTCGAACGGCTTCGCGACGCGGGTCGACCCCGACTCGAGCCCGATCTGGGCCCGCCCGTTCGGACCGGACAACGGCGACCTCGATGCGACCGCTTTCGGCGGACGCGTCTTCGTGGCGGGCAGCGTGAACGGAGCCTGGAACTTCGAGGAGGGCACCGTGCTCGGTGACCCGCTCTCGAAAGAGAACGCGACCATCTTGGTCGGCCTGGACGTCGGCTCGGGTGCGTTCGTGTCCGGCCGCGCGTTCGACGGCGCGTCCACGCAGAGCGTTCGAGCCATTCACCCGCGAGACGGCGCGCTCCTGGTGACCGGCGTCGTCGCGGGTCAGGGGCTGGATCTCGGTCAAGGACCGCTCACCACCGCGGCCTCCGAGAGCGTGTTCGTGGCGCGGCTGGCGTGGGAGAGCACGCCCCCCTCCGAGTGAGCCGTGTTTGGCGCCCGCCCGGGGCGCCGATGGCCTATCAGGCCATCACGAACCAGCCGTCTTTCCCATAGTCCGGGTTCTCGTGGAGCGGGCCACCGAGCGAGTCCTCCACGCTCTTGATGATCGCGATGTTCTTCGCGTCGACCTCGGAGAGCAGGCCGTCCGAGTAGTCGGCCCGCGGCTTGTACCAGCTCGCGCCCTCGAAATAGCCCTTCACCACCTTCGACTCGAAGGTGCGGCCCCGCCTCGCGTAGATGGTGTTTCGCAGGATGCGCAGATCGCGCCGCGAGAGCGTCGCGAGGTCCTCCACCTTGAGGAGCTTGTCGAGCCGAGCCGGATCCTCCAGCGGAGACGGGTCTGCCGCTGCACCCTCGCCGCCCAGGTAGGTGCCGAGCCTCTGCGAGAGGAGCGAGAGCTCGATGGCGTCCTCCGGTGCGGGCTTGCCCTCCGCTTTGCGCCTCAAGACCTCGTCGCGCATCGACTCGAGCGACTGCTTCGACAGGCCTGCGTCGTGGTCGGCGATCTTGCGCGCGTTCTCCTTGTCGAGCTTCGTGATCTTGGACTCGTCGATCTTGTCGGCCGGCGCGTACCAGCTCTGCGCGCGGAAGTAGGCGTCGAGCCAGGGCCGCCGGAACGAGTTGCCCGCGCGCGCGTAGATCGTGTTGCGCATCAGCGCGAGCTCGCGCAGGCTGCGACCTTCGAGGTCGCCGTCGGTGATCGGGCGCTCGTAGTAGAAGGGCCTCGCGGGGGCGGACGGCGAAGCGCTCGCCGAGACCGCCGCCGCGACCGAAGACGTCGGCGCGGCGGTCGAGGCGGCTGGCGGACCGGACGAAGACGCAGGCGGCTGCGACGAGGCCCTCGGCTCGTCGCCGGCGGGGTCACCACACGCGACGAGGAGCCCAAAGAGGAGGAGGGAAGCGCGGCGCGGCATCGCGCGTCAGCGTACCAGCGTCAGGGGAAGCAGCCGATGGTCGGATCGCCGACGGCGTCGTTTGGGCTCGTGCCGAGGACGAGGTCGTCGGTGCAACCCGCCAAGGGAGCCACCAGCTGACCATTGACGGTCTCGAAGTCCCAGCCGCGATCACGCGTGTTGCCGTTCACACAAGCGGTCTGGTCCGTGATGTCGCTGACGTAGAAGACGTCGTCGATCTTCCCCTTGAACGGGGTCGTCGGCGACGGGCCGCCTCCGACGAGGAACGGCCCCATGTCCTCCGACGCGAGCGAGGAGCTTCCACAGACCTGAGAGCCAATGACAGTTCCGTCAGCCGACACGTAGACGGTGTCCGGGTCGTACAGGAGCTCGAGCTGGGCAGGGAACGACGGGATCGGCCCCGAGAGCACGCTGCACGGCTGCGCGGCGCCTTGCTGGAAGATGTCCGCGCGGATCTGGAACATCGTGCCCGCCTTCACCAGGAAGAGGGCCCAGCCCTTTCCGCCGGCCGGCGCGTAGCGCCCCGCGAGGAACGCGGCGCCGTCGGGCATGCTGCTGCTCGGGCTCACGCTGATCTGGAACCGGAAGTCCGACGAGTCGGAGAGGATGTTCGAAGGAGGGGTCACCGTGAGCCGATCGTCGACGCCGTCGAAGAGCGCGCCGTGGTTCGTGCACGGGCCACCGCCGGCGCCGCCTTCCCCTCCTTCCCCGCCCACGCCGCCGGAGCTGCTCGTCGAGCCCATTCCGCCCGCGCCGCCGGTCGATCCGGTCGACGAGCTCGTGTCGCTCGACGTGGTGCCTGCCGTCGTGACGTCGCCGCTCGTGGTCGAGCTCGACGAGCCCGCCGCACCGCCGCCTTGCTCGCCTATCGCGTCGACGAAGCACCCCGAGCAGACGAGAGAGAACGCGAACAGCACGCGGGAGCGCACGGCTGCAGCATCGCCCGTTTCCACTCGTGAGAGAAGCGCTCCCCGCTGCTGCTACTCTCCGGAACATGGGTCGACACGTCGTGGGGACGGGCGGGCTCGAGCTGAAGTACACCTTCGGTGCACAGAAGTCCGACCTCGCTTGGCTCGCGCTCCGGTCCGGAGCGGGCTGGGGCAGTCTCACGTTCTCCTACGTCGTCGACGGCGTCGTCGCCAGCGAAGCGCGGGCGAAGGGCCTGGGGCCGGGCGTGCGCGGCTCGTTTTCGACACCGCTACAGCCGGAAGACGGCATCGATCTCGAGCTCGTTCCGCACGCGGCATTCGGCGCGGCGATGGACGTGGGCTGGCTGAAGGCGGCGGCCGTCGCGAAGCGCTTCTCCGCGCGATCCGTCGCCGTCGAAGCTCGGGGAGCGTTCGCGCTGCGGCGTCGGGACTGGCCCGCGCTCGCGAGCTGGATCGGCCGATCGGTGCGGCGCGGACCGCCGCTCCTTGTCGCCGACTTCGCCGATGTCGAGTCGATCCGAGAGCGCCTGGGAGCGTCGGCCGAGAGGGACCTCACCGGAATGGCTCTCGAGATCCTCGCCCACGCCGTAACCAAGCGACTGGCGCTGCTGGAGGTCGAGGACGAAGACTCGGTTTGGTCCGCGACGCTCCTACCGGTGCGCAAGCAGGACCGTGCGCGAGTCGCCGACCTCTTACACGAATCGGTGGGGGAAGGTCGAACGCAAGACGTCGCGTCGCTGCTCGTCCTCCGCCCCGACCTGAGCGCTAGGGACGAGGACGGAGACACGGCGCTCGGCCTGGCGGCGCGCGACGGGCACGCTGCCATCGTCGATCTGTTGCTCGCAGCGGGCGCGAAGCGGAGCGAGCGGTCGGGCGGCTACCCGCTCCTTCACAACGCCGCACAAGGCGGGCTCCTCCGGCTGACGCGCGAGCTCCTGGACGAAGGGCAGAGCCCGAACCTGCGCGCCGACGACGGCGACACCCCGCTCATCGACGCGGCGTTCGGCGGCCACGCGGCGACGGTCGCGCTGCTGCTCGAGCGTGGAGCGGACCCGACGCTCACCAACGACGAGGGTCGCGCGGCGCGCAGCTACGCGAAGAGCAGCGCCGTGAGGGCGTTGCTCGACGCCGCCCTCAGAGCACGAACTTCGCCGCGCGGCCGGCGTCGAGGTTCGTGATCGTGACGGCGATGACGCCGGCGGCGTCGACCTCGTAGCGCTCTTCGATGCGCGGCCCTTCGCCGTGCAGGCGGCCAACCGGGCTCTCCTCGGGCGCGTCGCCTTCGAAGGGCACGACGATCTCGGCGTGTGGCGTCATGTCGCCGATGGGATCGCCCGCCTCGTCCACGTAAGCCGACTCGACGAAGCGGTAGTGGCCGATGTTGTGGGCGGCGCGGTACTGGCGCAGCGCGACGATGGGCTCGCCGCTCGATTCGGGCATGGGCGTCCCCTTGGGGAAGACCGCGTCGAAGACGCTGCGATCACCGCTGTCCGCTTCGCGGAAGACGCCGAAGTGACGCGTGAAGCGCTCGCTCACCAGGCTCGTGCCCCGGTCGCGCTCGTCCGCGGCGAGGATGGCGCAACCCATCGCCGTGGCGGCCGCCGGGTTGGGCGATCGGTGGACGCGCCGGCCGAACCGCTCGCGGACCACCCGCGGCACGACGGGCAGCCCGGTCGCGCCACCGACCATGTAGATGCCCGCGAGATCGCCGCCGATCTGCTCCTCGTCCCGCAGGGCCGTCACGATCGGCTCGAGGGCCTCGAGCGTCTCGAGCACGAGCGGCCGCACGCGCTCGTAGAAGTCCGCGATGGGGACGACGATGGGCTGCTCGGGCGCGTCGTCGCCGAGGGCGGAGAGGTCGAGCACGATGCGTTTGGTGTTGGGGTGGATGCTCTCCTTCGCGGCGCGGCACTCGCGGAGCAGATCCGCGCGCGCCTGCGAGGAGGTCGGGAAGGTGCGCCCGGCCATCTCCAGGGCCATGGCGCAGAGCTGCGCGTCGAAATCGTCGCCGCCGAGCAGGGCCACACCCGAGGTGAGCTCGATGTCGTGGTGACCGTTTGCGATGTGCACGAGCGCGGCGTCGAAGGTGCCGCCGCCCAGGTCGTAGACGATCACGTGCTCGCGCCGGGACGAGAGCGTGCTCTTGTGGCGATGCGCGTATTCGATCCCGGCCGCGCTCGGCTCGTTGATGACGGCCCGCACCGAGAAGCCGGCGCGCTTGAACGCGTCGAGCGTCACGAAGCGCTGCGTGGAGTGGGAGTTCGCCGGAACGGAGACCACACACTCGAGCGACTCGGTCATGATCCCGGCGACGTTCGAGCGCTCGAACAAGTCGCGACGGAGCGCCTCCAGGAAGCTCGTGACGAGCTCGATCGGCTTTACCTCCACGGTTCCGATGACGAGTGGCTCGTCCTGGCGAGTGTGATGCAGGAGGCGCTTCCAGGAGTGGAGCGAGGGGGCCCCGTCACGCTCCGCCGCTTCGGCCTCGAGCCCGTGGACGAGCTTGCCCCCGACGTCGGCGGTGATGGTCGGGTAGTGCTCGACCAGATCGCCGTCGGGGCGAGAGAAGCTGACGATCGGGAAGTTGCCTCGGTCGTGGACCGCGACGATGGTCCTTGTGGTTCCGAGATCGATGCCAAGCCTCATGACCCCCCGATCATGCCTCAGCTCGGTGGGTCTGGCCCAGTCTCGGCGGCTCAGCTGCCCTGCGCCTCGCGGACCAGATCGATGGTCGTCAGCGTAACTCTTGCGAGAAACTCGTAATCGAGGGTCTCTGGCGTGTCGGGTCCGGCGCCGCAGTGGTAGCGCGGGTTCCGAAAGTTTGCCGTATCGGTCAGGAGAATGCCTGGGTAGCCAGCGAGCCAGAAGCTCGCGTGGTCGGAGCGAGCCGCGTCGAGCAGGCCGAGGCGGGCGAGCCGCGAGAGCCCAGCGCCGAAGACAGGGAGGCCACGGCGCGCGCCCTGACGACGGAGCGCCGCGATCGCCTCCGAGGACCCCTCGTCGCCGATGGCAGCGAGGAAATCGCCCTTCCTCCCGGTGGCCTCGAGCTCCTTCACCATCTCGGGCAAGATCAGGTCGATGCCGTCGGGCAAGGTCTGCGAGCCCGCGCGCCGGTCGGCGTAGCCCACCCCGTCGAGCGAGATCATGAGCGCGATCTCGTCACCACGCGCGCGGGCGACCCTCGCGTATTCGGCGGAGCCGAGGAGGCCTGCCTCCTCCTGGTCCCAGAACGCGAGCACGAGCCTGCGCTTCGACTTGCTCGCCGACAGGGCCCGCGCCGCCTCGAGCACGACCGCCACACCGGAGGCGTTGTCGTCGGCGCCGCCGCACCCCACGATGTGATCGTAGTGCGCCGACAAGATGACAGTACCGCTATCGTTTTCGGTGCCCTCGATGATGCCGATGACGTTCTGCCCCCCGCCGCCGAACGCCTGGGTGCTCGTGGCGATACCGAGCGCGCCGAGCCGCTCCTTCAGCTTGGCCTGCACGCTCCGCCACCCGGGCGAGAGCGGCGCGCGGGAAATCGCGACCGCCTCCACGTCGGCGCGGAGACGCGTGAGGAGCGCTGCGTCGGGCGGAGGGAGCGGCGGCTCCGGGCTCGCCGACGCGGAGGGCTTCGCGCTCGAGACTCCCACAGAGGCGGCGGGAGCGGTGGGCCCGAAGGGTTCGTTGGTCGCCGACGCCCCGGCTGCCGTCTTCTCCCCGATCGTCCCGGGCGCCGTGCTGCAGCTCGCCCCGAGGGCGGCTGCGCACAGGACGAGACCGGGGAGGAGCTTGGTCACGGCGTGATGTTGATCTTGGTGCTCGGGCCGTTCTGGCGACCAGCCCCGACGCTGCCCCACCCGGGCGGCAGCTTCGGCAAGGTGAAGTCGAACAGCCACTGCCCGTCCGCGGCGGACACGTTGAGGCACTCTGCGCTCATCGGGTAGCCGAACCTCTCGTGCCAATACGCGACGTGCATCGCCATGGGAGCGTGAACGTATTGGATCCAAGGGACGTCGGCGAACCAGAACACGGTCGGCGCGCCGGGGTCGGGGGACATGGTCTCGACGGCGTCTTTCCACTGGATCGGGAAGATGCCGACCTCGGTCGTGGCGAAGGTCTTCGAGTTGTTGCCCTTGACCGGAACGCCTCCGAGGCCCGGCGACCACATCGTCGCGTATCTGGGCGTGAGCCCCTCGTACGCGGTCATCGTCCCGCCGAGGATGCTGGCCTCGATCCAGCGCTCGTCGGGCTTCACGCCGTGTTTCAAGGCCTTGGGGGGCTCGACAACGCTGACGTTTTCGTCATCGACAAGCCAGCCGCCGCCCTTGGCTTCCCACCACGTGGTCTTCTTCACCGTCACGCGCTCTCCGGTGAGGAAGACCGGCTTCCGCGGCTCGAAGCGTTTGCCCGAGTCGTGAAACGCCTCGCCGTCGCGCTCGAGACGCGGAGCGCCCTCGGGCGCGCGGACCCAGGCGAGCGGCAGGGTGTTGTCTCCTCCGAGCTCGACGCCTCGAAAGCTCGAGCGCTCGTACGGGAAGACGCGGTCGGCCGGGACCAGGAACAGATCGGGGGTGAGGAGCCAGACGCGGCTGTTGGCCTCGAACACGCGCGCGTACGCGAAGCCGCTCCCCGCCGGGATGATCTTCACGCGCGGGACGGCCGGGTTCCACGGGCTGCCCGGGATGGGTTTGTTGCCCTCGAAAAACGCGGGCTGCGGACCGTCGGGCTTGGGCCGGTCCTTCGGGTTCTTGAGGACGAGCTGCTCGTGTCCCTCGCTCCATTTGCCCAGGGTGTGAAACTCGTCGGTCTGCTTGGGCATGTCCGACTCGCCCGCCTTCTGCTCGGCCTCGGTCGGCACACGCGAGTACATCGGCGCACCGAACGAGAACGCATAACGGTACGGGTACGGTCCGGGACCGGGCCTGAGGCTCGCGAGCGCTCGCCAATACGGCGTGTCGAACGCGCGTGTCGTCGTCTCGTCCGCGCAGACGAAGCCGTGCGGCTCGACGGCGTACCAGGACTTGTTGCAGCCGCTGCCCGGCACGGGCTCGGTCGACTTCAGCCGGACCGAGGTGCCGACGCGGATCGCCCCGATCGCCAGCCTGTCGCGCTTTCGGTTCGGCTCGGGCCAGATCCAGGTGCGGAAGCCGATGCTGCCGATGCGCGGGCCGTCGTGCTCCTCGGGCTTGGGCGCCTCGGAGCGTTCCGGCTCGGCCTCGGCTGGCGCCGCGCTCGGAGCCGCGCGCTCCGCGCCGGCCGCGCCGGCCGTCGGCGCGAGCACGTCGGCCTCCTGGGAAGCACGGGGGGCTGCGCAGGCGACGGCAAACGCCGTCGCGGCGACCAAAGAACGGGACAGCACGGCGGGGCGCTCAGTCCTCGACCTTCACGGTGACCGAAAGCGGGACCTTCTCGATGACGCAGTTCGAGTCCGTGCAGACCGAGAGCGCGCACTCGCCGCTGATGGTCGCCGTGCCCGAAGCATCCGGCGTGAAGGGGATGGACATCGTCGCGCGCTTCTCGGAGCGGTTCACGTTGCGGACGACGGCCTCGGGGTACGTGACCCCGGCGGGCGCGGTGCCCATCTTGAACTTGTACGGGTACTCCTGGTTCACGTGGTACTCGCCGAGCGCGTTCACGATCGCCGTGACCGTGGCCGGCTGTCCCTTCTTGTACGAGGGCTTCGCCGACAGGTACGCGCTGAACGAGCCGCCCTTCTTCTGCTCGCCTTCGACGTCCGGCTTGGCGCTCGCTTGCGCGCTGGCGCTGGGAGCCGCGGTGGTCGTTCCGCCAGGCGTGCCCTTCGCGTCCGCGCTCGCGACGGCGCTCGCGGCAGCAGAGGCCGTCGGCTCGGCGGCGGCCGCCGACTCCGTCGGGGCGGCGCTGGCGGTCGTCGCCGCGGTCGCGGTCGTCGTGGTCGCGGCGGTCGCGGTGTCGGCCTTCGGCTGAGGTGGCGCCGCTTGATCACCACAGGCCACGAGGAACGAGATCGCGAGCACCAGAGAACGGCCAAGCCTCATGGGACGGAGCCTAGCAGGCCGGTGGGAAAGACGGTGTCGCGTCACTCCACAACGACTGTTGCACCACCGGTACGAATGACGAGCTGGCCAGTCGTCACGTCCAGCTCGAGCGGGAACGTGCGGCCGTCGTCGAGGCGCAGCGTCGCGCGCGACTCGGACCGCGTGACGAGTCGGCCATGCAGACGACGAGACGGGCTCTCGATCGTGACCGCGTCGCCACGCAACGTCACGGTCGTGAGTCGGGCCTCGGCTTCGAGCACGGCCGCGACCGAAGGATCGACGGTCTGCGGAAGGTCCAGATCGACCACCCGGAGCGTTCGGTCGACATGACCCGCCACGAGCTGGTGACCGTCGAGTCGCCGTGGCTCGATGCTCGAGCCCGCTCGGAGCGCGAGCACGAGGAGGGCGAAGGACGCCGCCGCGGCCCAGAGCCAGCGGGCGCGGAGAACCTGACGGAACCGCGAGACTCGCTTGCGGACGACGTCTGCAGGCAAGTCCTCCTCGGCGGCGATCTCGTACAGGTGGTCACCGGCGTGCTCCCGCATGATCCAGCCGAGGACGCGCTGATTGGAGGAGCACCGAGCGGTCTCTCCGACCACACGCTGGAGGAGGTCGCGGTCCTCGACGGGATCCACCGCCATCGCTTCCACCGCGGCCTCGGGCTGGAACCGCCCCGCGCGCCGGTGGAAGTCAGCGATCTTGTGCCGAGCGATGCCCATGACCCAACGCGGCACTTCCGCGGGGTCCGGAGGCACATTGCCCGCCGCGAGCGCGTCGCAGAGGACGGATTGGACCACGTCATCCACCTCGCTCCGCGGCACGCGCCGACTCACCATGGCACTGAGCTCACGATGAAGCGGGCGGGAGGCGAGCGCCGCTCGGACGTCTGCGGTGGCCGTCATCGACCGGTACATCGCGGCAGACGGGACTGTGTGACCGCGGACGCCCTGCAGACGCCACAACTTCGCAGGCCACCCGGATCAGCGGGAGGTGCGCCTCGCTCGCCGGCGCGCGAGCACAAGGCCGAGCCCGACCCCGAGACCGAGCGGAAGGCTTCTCCGGTCACCTTCATCGGCTCCCGAGCTGCCGACCCGGCAGCCGTCCTCGGCCGCCTCGGGTTTGGGCTCCTCGTCGCCCGTTGCTGTCGAGCCGCCGCCTCCTTCGTTGCCGGGGCTCACCCCGCCTTCGCCACCGGCACCCCCCACCCCTGGCTCGGGCGCGGGCACGAACTGCCCGAGGAAGCCCGTGTAGAGGTCCGTGCGGCGGTAGTGCGCGGGCTCGAGGCAGCCGGCGAGGTCTGTGTAGGAGTTGACCCCGATCACCGTCTCCACGCCGTCCACGAAGACGAGCGCCGGACCACCGGAGTCTCCGATGCAGGTCTTGTGATCCACGTCGCCGACCGTGATCGTGTCCCCCTCGTCGATCGCCGCGAGCACGGTGAGCGCCTCGTGTTTGCTCGCGTTCGGCTCCTCGTAGAGCGTCTGCCCGTACCCGACGATGCGCGCCGGAGCGCCGACGAGGTCCGACGAAAGAGGTGACCAGAGGACAGGCAGCGGCTTCGTCGGGCGCGGCTCGGCCAGGATGACGACCGCGATGTCCGCCGAAAACGGAGGCTCCGGGTCGTAGTCCGGGTGGACGTGGATCTCGGCGATGTCGGCGAGCTTGGGGATCAACGTGGAGGCGCTCGGGTACGCGTTTGCGTCCGGGCCGAAGAAGACGCCGAACGACCCGCCCGGGTGCGAGGCTTCGTCCACGCAATGGGCGGCGGTGAGCAACACGTCCGGACCGATGAGCGTCGCCGTGCAGAGATCGAGCGTCGCGAGATCGGGCGACCACGCCGCGAGGAGGACCACGGCAGGGTCCCCCGCGTCGGGCTCGCCGCCGATGACCGCGCTGCGGGCGCGGCCGAGCGCGTTCGCCGTCGGCTCGGCATCGTCCACACACGAGCCGAACGTCATTCCGGCGAGCGCGACCGAGAGGACGACGTGCCGCCTCACGGGAGCGCGATCTCCGCGAAGGCGATGTGTGTCTTGCCCTGGGTGTTCTCGGTGAACGAGACGAAGCCGGTGTCCGCCGGGACGGCCAGACCGACGTACGCGCCGAGCCAGCTCGCGAGGGTGAGGTCGATGGCGAAGGTCCCGGCCGGCGCGATCGGCGCGCGCGTCCAGCTCGTTCCGTTCGTGGAGCTCGCGTGGACGAACGTCGCGTCGTCGTTCACGACGCCCTGGTAATACGCGACCTCGAGCTTGCCGGTCGGCCCACGCGCGATGCGGGGGAAGAGGTATTGTTCGACGCCCGCCTCGGTCACCACCGCAGGCGCGCCGAACGAGCTGCCTCCCGTCGACGAGACCATGACCTCCACCGCGTCCGCGGGCGAGTCCTCCGAGGGCGAAAACACCGCTTCGCCCGAGGCGTACGCCACCGCGAGGCTCGACCCCGAGACGACACAGGTCGGCGCCTGGAACACCACGTTCGCCGCTGGCGTCGCGGGCTGGAGCTGCCAGCTCTCCCCCTGATCGGTCGACTTGCGGAGCGCCACCGTCCCACCGGCGCCGAGGTGGACGAGATAGAGCGGCGCCGAAGGCCCCGCCGATGCGTCCACGCAGAGGTTGGCGAGGTTGCCGAAGGTCGCGTCGTTCACGATCGTGGCTCGCTCGAACGTCGCGAGATCGCTGGATCGAGCGAAGACGAGCGAAGCCGGCGTGCCCTGGGAGAAGCCCGTGAAGTTCGCAAACGTGACGAGCACGTCATCATTGGCGTCGACCGCGAGCGAGGGGAAGTCGAAGTCGGTCGTCGTCGACGTGCCGTCGTCCGACGCGACCGCGGGCGCGCCGAACGTCTCGCTCGCCTCGTCCAGCCTGGACACGTAGACGTGCTCGTCGGGCTCGGCGAAGTCGAGCCGGAACCCCAGCCACGCGAGGGTGAACCTGCCCTGCGAGTCGGCCACGACGACCGGGTTCGTCGAGAGGCGGTCGTCGGGCGCCGCGAGGTAAGCCGGAGCGGTGAACGAGGCGCCGCCGTCGCGCGACACCGCGTAGCCGACGGCGCTGGGGCTGTCGGTGAAGAGCGCGACCCAGACCACGACGATGCCGCCATCTCCGTCTGTCGCCAGCGTCGTCTGCGTCTCGAACGAGCTCGCCCCGATCGAGGTGAACGGCGCCCCCGGGCCGCCGCCGGTGCCGCCCGATCCTCCGGCGCCGCCCGCGCCGGAGCTCGTCGTCGCGGTCGTGGATGTGGGTCCGGTCGTGGTCGACGTGACCGTCGAAGTGGCCGTCCCTCCGCCAGCGCCGCCGGAGCCTTCGTCATCACCGCAGGCGAGGGGAACCGTGACGAGCAGGGTGGCGAGGACGGTGCGAGCGAAAGACCACATGGGAAGCTCCGATCGGGCGGGCGGCATACACTCGCCATCTGCCAGGCGACAATGGCCCTCGCCGAGAAAGCCCCTCACGGCGGCCGCCGAGCTTCCGAAGCGAGCTTCGGACTCGGGGCACTGGACTAGAAGCGCGCCGCCGTCCCGTTGCGCTCGAGCGGGCTCGAGCCGATAGCCTCGAACAGGTCGAAGAGCAGAGCGGGGTCGTGGGACGGGCGCGCCGCACCCCCGCGCAGGCCCGCGTCGATCGGGATGATCTGCGCGTCGACCCGCTCCTGACCGATCGAGGCGCGGAGGATGGCGCCGTCGATCTCCTCGGTGCAATCGCAGGAGAAGAGCAAGTTGCCGAGCCCCCAAGCGATGACCGAGCCGTCGCGCCGCTCGACCGGCGCCACCGCGTGGGTCCCGTGCGCGGCGACGACGCGAGCCCCCGCGCCGAGCGCGACTTCGACGGCCTCGCGAAGCTCGGGGCGCGGGAGGTAGGAGGGCGGGCCCGTCACGTGGAACGTCGCGACGAGCACGTCCGCCTTCGACGCCGCCCGCGCGAGATCGTCGCGCAGCGTCGGCGGGGCGCCGCGCGCGAGATCGTGCGCGGTCACCGCCACCTTCTTGCCTCGGACGACGACCACCGCCTCGGCAGCGTCGAGCCCCGCGGGCACGAGGCCCGCCTCGCGCAGCGCAGCAGCCGTCGACGGCGCGGCCTCGCCAGCGTCCATCGCGTGGTTGTTGGCGATGCCGACGACGCGGACGCCGGCGTCGTGGAGCGCCCCGAGCGCCGCAGGATCGTTGTGCAAGCGCACGCCTTCGCCGGTCGACGGCTCAGGGCTCACCGGGCCTTCGAGGTTGATCACGCCCGTCGCACCCGACAGAAGCGGGCCGAGCGCGTCGAGGCGCCCCGCCGCGCGATCACCCACGTGGACGTCGCCACCTATCCAGATCTCGACCGGTTCGGGCGGCGTCCCCGACGAGGGCGGGTTGGGTTGCTCGCCGCAGGCGCAGGCCGCAGCCGCGAGCGCGGCGACGGAGCTAAGCGCCCGGAGCAGCCGCGGCCTCCTCCGATTTCACGGGAGCCGGGGCGCGACGGAAGAGCCGCGAGAAGAAGCGGCCGAGCGCCGCCATGTCTTCGTCGTCGAGGCAGGCCGCGTAGGTCACGATCATGATGTAGCTGAAGATGGGAATGAGCATCGTCGAGTCGATGCCCAGGTGGAACAAGACGCCGTAGGCGATGAGCCAGCGACGCGGCCTCCGGAACCAGACGAAGAGGGGGAACGCCAGCTCGAAGAGGAGCGTCGAGTAGGTCAGAAACCAGATGATCGGCGTGAAGTCGACGTACGTGGGCCACTCGGCGAAGACGGGCGAGGCGAGCACGTCACGCAGGGCCATCCCGGTGCGCCAGCGTGTGTTGCCGAGCTTCGCGAGCGTCGAGTTCAGGTAGACGTACGCGACCTGGATCTGCACGAGGCGCAGGCCCCAGACGTGTGGCGTGGGCGGCGCGGGCTTCTTGCGGAGCTTGCGGACGAGCGCGTCGACGCTGAATCGATGGCCGAGAGGGACCGCGACGGCGAGCGCCGCCACGATCATGAAGAGCCTGTCGCCGCTGTTGAGGATGAACGGGTTTCTGTACTGGAAACACAGGTGGACGTACGCGAGCACCAGCGCGAACAGGCGCGGATAGAGCCCGACGAGGATGGCCACGCTCGAGACGGTGAACGCGACCGCGAGGCCATAGAGGAGGCCCTTGCTCTCGGACACCCAGAAAAACGGCGTGAGGAACTGGTACTTGTCCCCCCCGACGATCGCGTAGGGGATGAGCCCCTTGTCGCTCCAGAAGCGCTCCAGGTTGAGCCAGACGCCGACGGTCTGCCAGCAAGCGAGCAGGCCCAAGAGCACGCGGAACAAGGCCGCCGGCGCGCCGTTCGTCGGAGCCGCGAAGAACTTCAGGAAGAGGCGCTCCGCGCGCTCCATCCGGGTCACAGCTCACCCTCCCCGCCGGGGTTGGGCCCGCGTGAGGGCGCGGAGGCGGGTGCCCTGGGCATCCACGGCAAGAACGGCGCGTTGCCTGCACATCGCCGCGTGAAGAGGATGCGGGTGGACGCGCCACGCGTGACCTTTCCGTCATCGTCTTTGAGCTCGTGGAGGACGTTGACCGCGCGCACGACGCGGACCTCCGTGTGGCCCGGCGGCGGGTGTTTGCAGAAGTAGTCGAGGTAGGCCTGCCCGAAGCGGTTCCTGTCGCCCTCCTCGGTCAGCTTGCCCTGGATCTTGCGGATGCGCGTGTCGCGCACCCGCTCGAAGAAGGAGCGGTCCTGGCCTCGCGTGGTGGAGACCACGATCCCTCGCCCCTCCTTGGTGTCGACCTCGATCGTCACGTGGGTCGAGTTCGGCGGCTTGCCGAACATGCCCCACGAGTTCGTCATCCGCAGGCCTTCGCCATAGAAGCCGAAGACGGGGTTGAAGAACCCGCGCACCTCGGAGACCGCGCCGCCGACGAGGACCGCTCCCACGTGGTAGATCGTGAAGGCGATGCCGGCGGCGCGGAGCATCCGCGCCCGAAAAGGGAGCTCGGCGTAAAGCTTCGGCCCCTCCCGGGGGGCAGCATCGGCCGGGGACGCTGACATGACGCTCTCTTGTCGCACGAGGCTGGTAACATGATCGCCCTCCCCGGCCCCGTTACAAAGCTGGTATGTGGCGGAGGGCGGGAGGCGCAGGCCTCCACTTCCGTAACGCCATGACGTTCGTCATCTACCCAGGCGACCGCGTCGCTGGCCGCTACCTCCTCGAGAGCGAGATCGGGAGGGGCGGTCACGGCACGGTATTCCGCGCCCTGGACACCGAGCTGAACCAGCCGGTGGCGGTGAAGGTGCTGAACGGCGAGGTCGCCGACCAGGACCAATACGTCCTCCGGCTGTGGCGAGAGGCGCAGTCGCTCGCGGCGCTGTGGGGCACGAGCGTCGTCCAGGTGCACGAGTTCGACACCGACGCGCGCGGCTTCGTCTACATGGTGATGGAGCTCCTCGAGGGCGAGCCGCTCGACACGCACCTCTACGAGATCGAGAGCTTCGGCGACCGGATGAGCCCGGCCGCGGTGATCGAGGTCCTCGAGCCCGTGGCGCACGCCCTCGGGACGGCCCACTCGAAGGGGATCATCCACCGGGACGTGAAGCCGCCGAACATCTTCCTGATGGATCCCCACGTCGGCGGCGGCACGCGGCTGATGGACTTCGGCCTCGCCAAGACGCCCGACTTCGAGGAGATCACCGACGCCGGCATGATCGCGGGCTCGCCCAGCTACATCTCGCCCGAGATCTGGCGCAGCCACCCGTTCGACCACCGGTCCGACATCTACTCGTTCGCCGCGGTCATCTTCCGGACGCTCGCCGGCCAGCCCCCCTTCACCGCCGGCTCCACGCTGCAGCTCTACGAGCTGGCGACGACGGCGCCCCGCCCGCGGCTCACGGAGTTCCGCCCGGAGCTCTCGCCCGTCGTCGACGAGTGGACCCGCCGAGCGCTCGCGATCGACATGCGCGAGCGCTACGGGACCATGCAGGAGATGTGGGGAGACTTCGTCGACTCGCTCACGCAGAGCGAGACGCCGAGCCTCCGCCGGTTCAAGAGCGGGCTTTTCCGCCGCTGACCTGCTTCGCAGCCTTCTTCGCCGGGGCAGCCTTCTTCGCCGGAGCAGCCTTCTTCGCCGGAGCAGCCTTCTTCGCCGGAGCAGCCTTCTTCGCCGGAGTTGCAGCCTTCTTCGCCGGAGCAGCCTTCTTCGCCGGAGCAGCCTTCTTCGCCGGAGCGGCGGCCGCCCCGCCGGTCAGCTCGGCGAGGACCGCATCCACGTGACCTGCAACCTTCACGCTGGGCCACGCACGCTTCACCTTCCCGTCGGGGCCGATCAGGAAGGTGCTGCGGATCACGCCTTCGACCTTCTTGCCGTACATCGTCTTTTCGCCAAACGCGCCATACGCCTTGTGCGTCGAGAGGTCGGGGTCGGACAAGAGACGGATCTTGAGCGCGTATTTGTCGCGGAACTTGCAGTGGCTCGCGATCGAGTCCTTCGAGACGCCGAGCACCACCGCGCCTGCCTTCTGCAGCTTGCCCATCGCCGCCGAGAAATCCTTCGCCTCCACGGTGCAGCCCGGGGTGTCGTCCTTCGGGTAGAAGTAGACCACCGCGTGTTTGCCCTTGAGGGACGCGAGCGAGATCGTCGTGCCGTCGTCGGCCGGGAGCGAGAAGCTCGGCGCCTTGTCGCCTGTCTTGATCATGGGCGCGGAGGGTAACAAAACCGCCGACGTCGAGGGGTGCTTCGCGCTCGTCCGGTTCCAGGGTTAAGCCGCGCACCGCCCGTGCCGTTCCGTAGACACCGTCAATGTTCTGGCGCAAGACCGCAAAGGGTCCCGAGCCGACGCGTGCGGTCGAGGAACCGCCTGCTTCGAGCGAAGTATCGGTCGACGACGTCCTCGACGCCGCCGCCGACATCCTGCGTGCGCTCGGCAAGCACGCGTTCACCGTCGGGGAGGAGGACAAAAGTCTCATCGCGGAGTCCTTCGAGCGGTGCGCCGAGCACGTGCTCATCGCCGCGCCGCTCGACAAGCGGGCCGACGACAAGAGCCCTCCCCCGCAGACCTCGAGGAGAGAATGGCGCCGCGTGGTGCGGTTCGTCGCGGACCACCGCAAGAAGGAGCAGACCTTCGTCGAGCGCTCGACCAAGGAGGCGCGCGAAGCGATCTGGGCGCTGGTGGACAGCGTGGGCCGCGCGTGTGTGGAGCACGGCAAGGCGGACGAGAAGCTGCGGAGCCAGGCGGCGCGCCTGGGCAAGGCCGCGACCACGGAGTCGATCACCGAGCTGAAGCGCGAGGCGACCGAGTTCGCGAGCAGCGTGGTGCAGTTCCTCGAGGAGCAGAATCAGCGCCTCACCGTCGAGACGCAGAACCTCCGTGAGCGGCTCGCCAACCTGGAGACCCAGCTCGACGAGGCGAAGAAGGAGGGCGGAACCGATCCGCTCACCAAGCTCGCGAACCGGCGCGTCTTCGACGCCACGTTGGCGCAACAAGCGGCGCTCGCCACCGTCACCACGCGCCCGCTCAGCCTCGTCATGATCGACATCGACCGTTTCAAGGCGATCAACGACAAACACGGTCACCCCGCCGGAGATCTGGTCCTGCGTGAGATCGCCGACTGCCTCGTTCGGGCGTTCCCTCGACGGACGGATCTCGTGGCGCGCTACGGCGGCGAAGAGCTCGCCGTCGTCTTGCCCGACACCTCGCCCCAGAACGCACGGACCTTGGCCGAGCGAATGGTGACCCTCATCCGATCGCGGGAGATCGACGTGGGCTCGGCGAAGCTGAAGGTCACGGTCTCGGTCGGGCTCGCCGTGCACGCGGCCGGGGAGGCCCCGACAGATCTCCTCGAGCGCGCCGACCGCCGCCTGTACGCCGCGAAGGAGGCTGGCCGCGACCGCATCGTGGACTGCGAGCCGGCCGGGGCTCCGGACGCGGCAGCGGGCGCAAGAGGCGAGCGGCTGGCCCGCGCGAGCTGATCTCCTCGGTCAGAGGTGGTTCGAGAAGACCCCGAAGAGGAGGAAGGGCACGCCGAAGATCAGGAGCATCCCGACCAGGAAGCGCTGCAAGCCGCCCGGGATGTAGCGGGTCAGGTAATAAAACTCGATATCCCGCACGAACGAGAGCTCGCTCGGGGGATCGATGAACGAAAAGATGATCAGCATGGCCCCGCAAGCGATGGCGAGGACGGCGAGGAGGCCGAAAATGATCATGAGGGGAGATTATCAAACCCTGGGCGGAAGCCACCCGGGGACCGGCTTATCCCGCGCTTGCCGAGGCCGGCGTTCCCTTGCACCATCCCTCCCCACATGTCCCGCCGCTTCCCCCGCCTGGTCCTGGCCGCGCTCCTCTGCAGCGCCACACCGCTCGTCGGGTGCCAACCCCAGGACGCCAAGACAGCCGCGGCCGCTCGCACGGTCACCGCAGGCCCCTTCACCACGGCGCTCAAGGCCGAGCAGACGAAGCCGGAGGACCCGGAGCCGTACCTGGCGAGCATCGACAAAGCGGTCGACAACGCCGCGGATCCCGACGCGCTCGCCGTCCTGATCGCGTCGCTCGACGCGCTCGTCGGACGGGGGGACACGACGCCCGGACGCATCGCGACACCGGTCGCGGAGCGGTCTCGCGAGGGCTTCCAGAGCATTGTGCTGCGCCTCCGCAAGGCGTGGGAGAAGCTGGAAGGCGACGAGGCCGAGCGCGCGCCTCTGATGCGCATGCAGCTCGCGAAGGCGCTCCACGAGCTCGCGCTCTACACCGGCGAGTCCAAGGGCGCGCAGATCTGGTGGAGCCGGCGCGCCTGCCTCCCGGTCGCGACCGTCGTGGGGCCTGTGGACGCAGCCCCGCTCACCGCGCTCGAGAAGCCCGGTCACGTGAAGGGCCGCGGCCCTCTCGCGGCGAGCTATCCGGGGCCGTCGCGCTTCGCCCCTGCGACGGTCGCGCGAGTCTCGAGCGACGCTTGTGAGATCGACGCGCGCCAGACCAGCCGCCTGCTCGGGATGCGTGAGGTCGTGATCGACGTCGAGAACCCGAAGGCGCAGCGTCTCAGCTTCGCGGTCACGACGAGCGCCGCCGCGGTGCTCGAGGTCGGCGGGGTGCGTGTGCTCGAGCGGCGGTACGAGTCCGGCGGCGCTTCCACGCTGGTGATGGGGCAAGCCCAGGCCGACGAGGGCACGGTGCGCTTGGTCCTGCGCCTCGCGGACAAAGGCGACGCCTCCCCGGTCGAGATCTCGGTCGTCGACGAAGCCGGGCTGGGCCTCTCGTCGAAGGCTCCACGGCCTGGCGAGACGAGCACCGTCAAGGCGTCGCAGCCGTCGCAGGTGAGCTTCGCGCGCGGCGGCGAGACGGACGAGCGGCTGACCGCCAACGCCGCAGCGTTGCTCGCCGTCGGCGAGCCTCGACGCGCCGAGCAGCTCCTCGAGAAGGCGCTGCTCGAGCGGCGCGAGGGCCGCGACGCAGCCGTGCAGCTGCTCTGGATCCGGGCCATGGAGATGGCGGCCGACATGCCGGAGAGCAAGCGCATCGAGCGCACGCGCTCCGCGCTCGACGACCTGAAGAAGACGCTGCCCCAGTCCTGGGAAGCCAAGCTCGCGCGGGCCGATCTCGCGCAGCGGCGCAAGGGCTACGGCGAAGGCACCATCTCCGCTTTGGAGGAGCTGGGCGTCACGTGGCCGGGCGCCGACCTCGGCGCGAGCGACGTGATGACGCTCTCCTACCTCGTCTCGCTTGCGGACTCGGCGTCGATGCACGACCTGGCCGAGAAGGCCTACGCGACCCTCGCGTCGCGAGCGCCCGGCTCGGCCCTCGTCGCGTCGCTCGAGACCACCGTGCACCCGCGTACGGGAGTGGAGTACGTCAAGGTGGCGTGTGAAGGTGGCATGCCTCGAGACACGCTCGTGTGCTCCGACGCGAAGTCGGCGGTGGGGGACCGCACGGGCGCTTTGGCCGAGCTGAACCGATTGCGGGAGCTCCGGGCCGCGCCGGGCGCGTACCGCGGAAACGAGCTCCGGCTCAAGATCCAGTCGGGGGACGACAAGGGCGCGCTCGCCGTCTACGACGCGATGCTCCCGAACGAGCGCTCGCTGCTCAGCATCTTGCCCGTGCTCGCGCGGATGCCCGACAAACAGAAGGCGCGCGCGCGTGTGCTGGCCGAGGCCGTGGTCGCGGCCGACGGCGCCTACGCGCTGTCGAGGGCGGGCGCCGTCTTCGGCGAGCCGTCGGCCGACGCGAAGCGCCTGGAGGAGGAGGGGCGGGCGATCGTCGAAGGCGACAGGAAACAGCCGGCGCTCCCGGGCGCGGCGACGGCCGTGCTCAAACACGTCGAGCACTACGGCGTGGACGACACCGGCCTCGTGCGCGTGCTCGTCTACGATCTCCGCCGCGTCTCGGGCACGACCGACGTCGAGCGAGGCATCTTCGTGGAGCAGCCGATGATCGACGGGCGCGGCTTCATCGCGCCCCTACGCCGTCGTGTCCACAAGAAGGACGGCCGCGTCCTCGAGCCGGAGGCTGCCAACATGGCAGCGCAAGGCGGGAGCGATCTGAGCCAGCTCGAGCAAGGCGACTACGTCGAGAACGTGATGGAGGGCTATTACCTGCCGAGCGAGACGGGTGAGCTCACGATCGACACCCCCGACCTCTTGCCCGAGCGGACGAGCGTCGTCCGCGCCGAGATCGCCATCCGCCTGCCGGAGTGGCTGAAGCCCGCGATGTGGACCCACGCGATGCTCGGCAAGCCGAAGGAGGAGGTGCGCGCCGGCTACCGCTTCTACACCTACGAGCTCGCGAACCAGGCGCCTCGCCGCATCGAGGACGGCCTGCCCTGGCTCGAGCGCGGCGTCCGCGTGAGCCTCGGCACGCAGACCTGGGAGAAGGTCGGCCGGGCCATCGGCGAGAACATCCGAGGGATGGACGAGTCCGACCCGTTCATGGCGCGCTTCGCGCAAGAGGCCGCGCAGCGCGGCGGCGGGAAGGTCACGGGCCGCGCCCTCGTGGACCGCGTCGTCGAGCATGTCGGTACTGTCATCAAAGTCGCCTCGGGTGGCGCCGAGCTGGGCGACTTCGCGGGGTACTACGGCGGCGGCTCCCAGGGCCAGACCGCGCGGAGCATGGTGGAGGACGGCACGGGCAGCCGGACGTGGGTCGTCTACCGCACGCTGAAGGAGCTCGGGGTCGACGTCGACGTCGCGGTCGCGGAGACGGAGCCGTTCTCCGCGGCGCCGGGCTTCCCGCCCCACCCCGGCCGCTTCCGCAAGCCGCTGGTGGTCGCACGCGTCGACAAAGGAGAGGTGTGGATCGACGCGGACGTGCAAGGCCCGCCGCTCCCGCCCGGACGCGTGAGCCCGGAGCTGCGCGGGCGCAGCGCCATCCTCGGGAACGGGGCGGTGATGCCCGTCCCGGTGGCGGACTCCGATCCGGTCGACGAGGCGACGATCGACCTCGCGCTCGACGAGCAGGGCACCGCGAAGGGCAAGGTCACCCTCACGCTCCGCGGTCAGGAGGCGCAGTACCTCGCCGAGGCATTTTTCTACGTCGTCGGCGACGACAGGCGCGAGATGCTCCGCGCCACCGTCCAGGGCTGGCTGCCGTGGGCCAGCGTGGACGACGTGCGCCTCGCGTCCAAGGAGGGGGCCTGGGAGATCGTCCTCGCCGCCGAGGTGACCATCCCCGGCTTCGGTACGGCCGAAGGAAAAGAGGGCAAGACCTGGGTCCTGCCCGGCTTCGAGCCTGCCAAACGAGGCACGCTCGCGCAGCGGTACGCCTCGCGCCTGGCGCGGCAGAGCGCGCTCACGATCGACTCGCCGATCCAGTACCGGGTGAAGCGCACGATCAAGCTCCCGCCCGGCGCCACGGTGCTCGGGCTCGCGCCGAACGTCGAGAAGAAGGGTGAGCACGTCATCGCCAAGCGGAAGCTCTCGCAGCAAGACGGGGCGGTGACCGAGGAGTTCACGATGGAGCTCCCGACCGGCACCGTGAACGCAAACGAGTACCGCTCGTTCCTCGACGACGTGCAGGCCGTCGACGCGGGCTTCCAGGCTGCCATCCGTATCCGAGTGAAGCCGTGATCGTTCGCGAGGGCGAGCCGCTCGCCCCGCGGACGACCTTCCGCGTCGGCGGGCCGGCGCGATTTTACGTCGAGCCGACCTCGGCGGAGGAGCTCGCCGCCGCGCTCGAGCTGGCGCGCGCGCGGAGCTTGCCTGCGTTCCTGCTGGGCGGCGGCTCGAACCTGGTCGTCGCCGACGCGGGCCTCGAGGCGGTCGTCGTGCGCGTCGGGCTCCGCGGGCTCACGTTCGAGGAGGACGGCGGCGGGGCGATCGTGCGGGCAGCCGCGGGAGAGCCCTGGGACGACGTCGTCGCACGCTGCGTCGGTCGCGATCTCGTCGGCCTCGAGTGCCTGAGCGGGATCCCCGGGGACGTCGGCGCGACGCCGATCCAGAACGTCGGCGCGTACGGGCAAGAGGTCGCGGACACGCTCACGACGGTGTCCGTGATCGATCGAGCGACGGGCCGAGCGTCGAACCTGGAGAAGAGCGGATGTGGCTTCGGCTACCGCGACAGCGTCTTCAAGCGAGAGGCGCGCGGCCGCTACGTCGTCACCGCCGTGGCCTTCCGCCTCTCGCGGGGCTCCGAGCCCACCGTCCGATACGCGGAGCTCGAGCGGGCGCTCGAGGGGCGCGCGCGAACGGCCGCGCTCGTGCGCGAGACCGTGATCCGGCTCCGGCGCGGCAAGGGCATGGTGCTGGACGACGCCGATCGCGACACACACGGCGCCGGCTCGTTTTTCACCAACCCCATCGTCGACGCGTCGAACGCCCCACACGTCGTCGAGCGCGCACGTTCGCTCGGCGCGCTCCGCGACGGAGAGAACATGCCCTCCTGGCCCGCTGGTCCCGGGAGGACCAAGCTCTCGGCCGCCTGGCTCATCGAGCGCGCCGGATTCAAGAAAGGGACGAGCAGAGGTCGCGCCGCCATCTCGAGCAAACACAGCCTCGCGCTCACGAACCGAGGCGGCGCCACGGCCGCTGAGGTGGTCGCGCTGGCCCGCGAGATCCGCGCTGGCGTGGCAGATCGGCTCGGCGTTCACCTGGCGCCCGAGCCCGAGCTGGTCGGCTTCACCCCCGACGAGCTCGGCGAGCTCGTCGCGGCAGGCGAGGAGCCGTGAGCGCCGCGCTCGGCCGGCGTGAGGCTGCGTTCGGCCTGGCGCTCGTGATGACCTGCGGCTGCGGCAGCTGTGACAAGACGGACGCCGAGCGCGCAGCGGAAGAGCGCGCGCAGGCGGAGGAGCGCTGGAAGAAGTCGAACGCCATCCTGCCGTGGCGGGCGCTGAAGGGCTCGGTGAGGAGCAGCGGCGCCGAGCCGCGCCCCGAGGTCTACGCCCGGTGGGACGCCATGGTGCGGGTGGCCGACGCGGCAGCCGTCACCGAATACCTGGTCTGGCTCGCCGCGCACCGCGATCAGCTCACGGAGTTCGACGAGGACAAGTTCCCCACCGTGCTCGGGCTCTTCGCGGGCAAGAGCACGCCGCTGCCCGAATGGTACGACAGCGGCGCGGATCACGTGCTCGTCACCATGACGGTGCTGTTACTCGACGGAGCCGATGCCGGGAACAAGCTGCCCGTGGGAGAGATCGCGTTCTACGAGCTCTCCCGCGCAGAGCCGAAGCCCGGCTGGCCCGGCGCGCTCACGGCGCTCGCCCGCTACGCTCGCGGCGTCGCGTTCCTCTTGAACGAGCTGCACTACGCGGCCAACGAGGAGCTCGCGATCTTCGAGGAGGCGGCCCTCGCGCTGCCGGAAGACCAGCGCGCGCTCGTCGCGACCATCCTGAAAGACGCGCTCACGCAGTCGAAGCTCCCGCCGGCCGAGCAAGGCAAACACGTCCTCGTCGCGCTCGGCGCGTTCACACGCGCGGCCAACTTCGCCAAGCTGAAGCGCGACGAAGACGTGACGCTCTCGGTCGAGCGCGGCCTCGAGGCGCTCGAGGCCCTCGGCATCGAAAACGAGCTGACGCTCTGGGGCTGGGCGCTCGTGCATCAGCGGCGCGGTCGCTACGACAAGTCGGCCGAGTCCCTGCGCAAGCTCGCGAAGACACCTTACCTCGACGACGCGACCAAGGCGGAGATCGAGGAGAGCGCCGCCGAGATCGAGAAGGAGGCGAAGGACCCGGGCCTCTTCCGATCGCAGGCCACGACGCTCGCGGTGCTCCGCGCGCTCATCGCCCGCGCCGGAGGCGCGGAGGTCGTGCTCGCGGCGTTCGTAGGCCAGGAGCAGGCCGCGAAGATCGTGGCTCCGTTCAAGGCCGTGGACGAGACCTTCCTGGTGATCGAGCAGGCCACGAGCACGAAGCGTATCGAGGGCCTCGCAGACGAAGGCATGAGCCAAATGAAGGAGCGAGGCGGATCCTTGTGGGATCGCCTCGCTCGACTCTGGCGCTGACGCCTGCTCCGGGCCGAGGCCCTACTTGATGTTGACCGTCTTCGAGACGGTCATGGGCGCGCCGGAGAACGGCGGCACCTTGGCCGACTTGAAGGCGGACGCGATGCAGCTTCCGACGGACGTGCCGGCGAACGGCGGGCCGACCGTGGCCTGCGTCGCCTTCCCGCTCGGCGCGAAGGTGACCTGCACCTTCGTGCTACCGGTGGGGCCGTCCGCCTTCTTGCAGCCCTTGGCGGAGCCTGCGGCGGCGCTGAGCGCAGCCGACGCTGCGCCGCGATCGAACGGGGCGTCCCCGCCGCCCGCTGCCGGCGGGTCGTCTTTCTTCGGCTCGTCTTTCTTGGGCTCGTCCTTCTTGGGGTCGGCCTTTGGATCGGTCTTCTTGGGATCGTTGGCGGTCACCGGACCGGTCGGGGCCGTCTTCGGATCCGACGGCGGTGCGTCGGCCGAAGCGGTGGTCGTCGCGGTCGGCTCCTCCGTGGGCGTCTGCGTGTCGGCGGGCTTCGCCGTATCCGCAGCCGCCATCGTCGTGTCCGCCGGCTTGCTCGTCTCGGCCGGCTTCGTCTCGGAGGCGGTCTCCTTGTTCGTGGTGTCCTTCGATTTGTCGTCGCCGCTGCCGCCCGCGACGAAGAAGATGACGCCGCCGATGAGAGCCAACACGCCGACGCCGCCGATGATGAACGGGAGCGGGCTCGACTTCTGAGGCGGCGCGAACTGCGCCGCAGCCACCATCGGGCTCATCGCCGCCGGAGCGACGCTGGGAGGAGGAGGCGGCGGCGGCGCTTCGATCACCGGCGCCATGAGCGGCGGCGGCGCGAGCATCGGCGCAGCACCGACGCCCCCCAGGCTGAGGATGTCGTCGACGCGGTCGTTCTTCGCCGCGGCGAACGGATCCGAAGCCTTCGCGACCGGCTTCGCCGCGGAGGCCTCCGCGGCGGCGAGATCTTTCAGCGAGAAGAGGACGCTCGTCTCGTTGCGCTCGCCGATGTGTTTGTCCGCAGGGTTGGGGGCCGCGGGCATGGCCTTCGCGGCGGGCTCGTGCTGGAGCCCGCCACCGCCGAACAGATCGACGCCACCGCCACGTCCGCCCGCGCGTCGCGCGGCGGTCGTCGCGCCAGGAGAAGGCGTCGCGGCTACGGCAGGGGACGGAGCCGCGGCCGCGGCCATGGGCGCCGCCGCCATCGGCGCGGCGGCCATGGGCGCGTGATGCCCGTTGCCGTTCGTACCGAACCCAGCGGGCGCAGGAGCGACGGCGGTCGCCTCCTGGCTCGCTTGCTGGAGGAGCTGGGCGAGCTCCGGCACCTCGAGCAGGGGCGCCCAGTCCCCCATGCCTTCTTTCCAGACGTAGGTGTCGTGGGTGAGGGCGCCCTTCGCGTATTCGGTGAGGATCTGCGCCGTCGTCATCGTGCGCTGATCGTCATCGGTCACGCTCACGGTCCACTCGTCCGGGTTGGACGGCTCCGCACCGTACGCCGCGTGCTGCTGGCCCATGAGCTGCGTCGCCGCGTCGTCCGCGCCGTCACCTGCTTGGAGCTGCGCGACGACCGCGGGGTCGTTGCCGTTCACGACGATGGTGCTCGAGCACTTCTTGCACTTGAGCTTGATGACCTTGCCGACGACTTTCTCGTCAGCAATGGTGTATTTCGCCGCGCAGGACTGACACGATATCTTCATTCCGACGGCCCTCCACCGGCACGCCACGAGGGATCAGGGTTCTCGATCATACGGGCCCAAGTCGGGACGGTGCAAGTTGGGGTCTGCCCCACCCTACGTCCATGTGGGTTCTGCTAGCCTGTTGGAGCTTTCGAATGAGGCGGCCTTCTCTCGGAACTGCGGTGGCTGCCTGCGTCGTCTCGGTCGCGGTTTCTGCGGCCGCGCAGGACAAACCCACCCTGGCCGGGACCTGGAGCGCGTCGGCGCTGAAGGAGACCTGGACGACCAGCGAGTGGGGGGAGGCCTGCGGCCCGAAGCCCACGTCGAGCGGCGGGGCGCCCGGCGGCACCGTCACGGTCTCCCAGCAGGGCGGGGACCTGGCCTTCTCGGGCGCCGGGCGCAGCTTCTCGACCGCCCAGTGCTGGGAGCAGCTCCCCGGCTTGAAACGAACCGCCCACTCCTCGGGCGCCCGGGGTTGGTCGAACAAATGCGCGAGCCCCGCCGGCGATCCTCGCCGAGCGAACGTCTCGAACACGTTCTCCGCGACGGATGACAGCATCGTCTTCCAGGAGACCGGCGTGTTCGAGTTCGCCATCCAGGACACGACGTGCAAGGCGAGCGTCTCGCGATCTCGGTCCTACAAGCTGGTCCAGCGCGCCGGCGAGGCCCCGCCCGCTGCCACCCCGACCCCCTCTGCCTCCGCTCCGCCGCCCCCTCCGCCGCCTCCCGCGCCGACGGCAGAGCCAGCGGCAGGGCCCTGCGACAAGCCCGGACCGCCGGCCCGGATCGAGGTTCGTCCCGCGAAGAAGCTCCTCCGACCGGGCGAGTCGTTCACCCTGGCCGTGGCCGTCACCGACAAGGACCGATGTCGCCTCTCCGTGCTCCCCGAGATCTCTCGAAAGGGCGGCTCGGGTGGCGGGCTCTCGGTGGACGGCGCCAAGGTGACCGCCGCGCCGGACGCGGCCGCCGGCGTCCACAAGCTCTCGGTCTCGCTCGGCGGCAAGGCGGTCGACGTCGAGGTCGAGATCGCCCCGGCCGAGCGCTACGACGAGCTGCTCAAGCTGCGTGGGCTCAACGAGTCGGGCGAAGACGAGCGGCCCGCGGTCGCGGAGATCGCAGCCGGCGTTGGCGGCGCCGCGAGCCAGGCCGAAGACACGGCGGCGGCGCGCAAGCGGACCTTCCTCGCGATCGTCGGCGGTGTCGCCGGGGCGCTCGCCCTCATCGGGCTCGCGCTCTGGAGACGGGGCAGGCTCAAGCGGAACGAAGAGGCCGAAGGAGAGTCGCTCGTGCCGCCGCCCAACGTGGCGCTGTTCGAAGGCGGGCAGCCTCGAGCCCTCCAGTGTCCCCAGTGCGGACGCGACTACCCGGCCGGAGCAGGTTTCTGCGAAGAGGACGGGACGGCGCTGGTCGCCGCCGCGAGCCAGCCCGTGGTGCCGAGCGTCCCCGCCCCCGCGCCGGCCGCCCCGAAGCCCGCCGGAGCCAAGCGGAAGAAGCCGCTCGAGAAAATCTGTCCCAATTGTGGCGACCGGTTCCCCGCGGAGGCTAGCTTCTGCGGGAAAGACGGCACGCAGCTTGTACCGGTGAACTGAAGGGAGAACCCGTGTCCCGCATGCAGACCCGAGCCGAGCACCGGATGTTCGGCGGAACCCAAGGATTCTACGAGCATGACAGCGCTGTCTGCGGCGGGCCGATGCGCTTCGCCGTCTTCATGCCCCCGCCGGGCGTGAAGGAAGAGCCCGTGCCCGTCGTGTATTTCCTCGCGGGCCTCACCTGCACGGAGGAGACGTTTGTCATCAAGGCCGGGGCGCAGCGGGTCGCCGCCGAGCTGGGCCTCGCGATCGTGACGCTCGACACGAGCCCGCGCGCGGCTCGCTACCCAGGCGACGACGAGAGCTGGGACTTCGGGCTGGGCGCTGGCTTCTACGTCGACGCCACGGAACAGCCGTGGGCCGCGACGTACCGGATGCGAACCTACGTCACGCGGGAGCTCCGCACGCTCGTGGAGCGGACCTTCCCGATCAAGCCCGGCAAACGCGGGATCTTCGGCCACAGCATGGGCGGGCACGGCGCGCTCTCGATCGCGCTCGAGCTCCCCGACGAATACGCGAGCGTCTCGGCGTTTGCGCCCATCGTCGCGCCGAGCCAGGTGCCCTGGGGCGAGAAGGCCTTCTCCCGCTACCTCGGCCCGGACAAGGCCCGCTGGGCCGCCCACGACACGGTCGAGCTGCTGCGCGCGGGGCGAAGGTTCCCCGGCACGCTCCTCGTCGATCAAGGCACCGCCGACAAGTTCCTCGAGCGGGAGCTCTTGCCGGAGCTCCTTCGCGAGGCCTGCGAAGCCGCGGGCCAGCCGCTCGATCTGCGGATCCGCGAGGGCTACGACCACAGCTACTTCTTCATCGCCTCGTTCGTGGAGGACCACATGCGCCACCACGCCCGCGCGCTCGCGGGTTAGGAAAATGCGTGCTACGCCCCGAGGCGTGGCAACCATCGAGCTGAACGAGTCGAACTTCGAAGAGACCATCACCGCGCAAGGCAAGACGGTCTTCGTCGATTTTTGGGCACCGTGGTGCCAGCCCTGTCGTGTGTTCGGGCCGGTCTTCGAGGCCGCGTCGAACCGACACGAAGGCATCGTGTTCGCCAAGGTCAACACGCAGGACGAGCAGGGCATCGCCCGCGCGCTCGACATCCAGGCGATCCCCACGCTCATGGTCTTCCGCGACGGCGTGCTCCTGTTCGCGCAGCCCGGCGTGCTCCCCGCGAAGGCCCTCGACGAGATCGCCGAGAAGGTCACCTCGCTCGACATGGACGACGTGCGAAAGAAGATCGCCGAGGCGGAGGCGAAGCAGGGAGACGAGGGCGCCAAAGAGGCGGACGCCTCGTAAGCGCTACGCGCTCAGCTGCTCGCGGAAAAATGCCACGGTCCTCGCCCAGGCGAGCTTCGCCGCCTCCTCCACGTACGCGCTCGAGCCCTCGCGCATGAACGCGTGGCCCGCGTCGTATCGCTCGAGGGTGATGGTCGCACCCGCCTCTCGACCGCGCGCCTCGATCGCCTCGACGCGCGCGATCGGGATGATGGGGTCGTTCCGTCCGTAGTGCCCCAGGATGGGGGCCTTCGCGCGCGAGAGATCGAGGAACTCCTCCTTGGGCGTCCCGTAGAAGGGCACCACGGCCGAGAGCCCGTCCACGTTGCACGCCGCGGCGAGGGCCATCGCGCCGCCCAGGCAGAAGCCGGTCACGCCGATCTTACGGGCGCCGATGGAGCGGAGGTGCTCGGCGGCCGCGCGCACGATCTCGATCGCGTCCGCGGTCCTGAGCTCGTTCACGAGCTGCATCGCCTCCGCGTCGTCGGCCGTCGACCGTCCGCCATAGAGATCGATCGCGAGGGCGGCGAAGCCCTCCGCAGCGAAGCGCCCGCAGATCCGGCGCATGTCGTCGTTCAGCCCGTACCACTCGTGGATGACGATGACGGCGGCCGCGGCGCCGCCGCCCGGCGGCCGCGCGAGCTCCGCCGTCGGGCTCGTGCCCGGGATCGTGGTGAACGTGATCGGCGTCGTGCTCATGATTGGGAAGAGAGCACGAGGTCCGCGACGGCGTCGAGCGGCTCAGAACGAGAGCGTCGCCGCGACCCCGAAGGGCTCGAACGTGGGGACAACCGAGAGCTCGTCCAGCCCACCGGGCGTGGGCTCGACCCTCGGGCGCTCGTCGGACCGGGCCGGAGGGACGGCGCGCTCCGGCTGATCGCCCAGGAACAAGCCGAGGCCGACGACCAGAGCGGCCCCGGCCGCGCCGCCGGTCGCCGCGGCGCCAATGACGAGCTTGTCACGTTCAGCACGCGCGTCTTCGTACTCCTGGACGTCGGCGAGCGTGATGTTCCGGGTCCCCGCGCGCTCGAGCACGTCCTCCGCTTGCCCCTCTCGGAACAGCGCCACGCCCGCGAGCACACCCGAGGTGGCGGCGAACGCGCCCGCGAGACCGAACAGCGCAAACGAGACGTCGCGCTGGACCGTGGAGTCGAGCGCGAGATCGAGATCGGCTCGTTTGCCGCGCGTCACCTCGATGGTCTGGGCGCGGGTGACGTGCCCCGACAGCTCGGCAGAGACGAAATGCCGTCCGCCGGAGAGGTCGAGCGGCGTGACGAGCGGCGCCACCCCCACGAGCCGACCGTCGACGCTGATGGCCGCGCCCGAGGTCGTGGTCACCGCGACCCGACCGGGCAGCTCCTCCAGATCCGCCGCCACGGGGACCAGCTCGTTCGCCACGGCCTCCACGTCCAGCTGGCGCGACGCAAAACCTGGGGCGCCGAGGAGGACCGTGTGTTTCCCCGGCGAGACCTCGAAGGTCCTCGACGCCCCAGGCGCCGGCTTGCCGTCGATCGTGACGGTGAGGCCCGGCGTCGCGGAAGACACGTAGATGCGTGTCTTCTTGTCGGGCGACACCGCCGCCGCTGGAGCGCCTGCCGCACCGGGGGCCGCGCCGCTGGCCGACACGAGCTCCCCCAGGGCCTGGTTGGCGTCCGCGCGACGCTTTCCGGACGGGACCTTGTCGAGGTACGCGCGATAGAGCCGGATCGCCTCGTCCCGGTGCGACACGCTGCCCGTCTCCACGAAGAGCCGCCGATGGGCCTGCGCCATGGAGAAGAGGAGGCCGTCCTTTGGTGCGAGCGCGTACGCCTGCTCGAACGCCTGCAGCGCGACGTCGTATTGACCCGCGTCGTACGCGCGGCCGCCCGCGTCGAAGAGCGATCGCGCCTTCTGGAGCGCGTCGGCCGGCTGCCCCAGCGCGGCGGTCGGCAGCGCGAGCGCGACGAGGAGCGCAAAGCCCGCGGTCAGGCGCCGGGCCCTCATGGCTCCCAGGTTCGCTGCGGGTAGACGACCGTTCCCGACTGCGTCGACACCACGAGGTCCGCGACTCCGTCACCGGTCAGCTCGGCGAGCTCCACCGCGAGCACCTCGTCTCCGATCTCGACCGCAGGGACGATCTCGGTGGCGCACTCGACGACCGCGCCGTCGGCGCTCGGCGTGCAGGCGAAGACGGCCTCTTTCGACGCGACCAGGAGCGTCGTGTCGGGGACGCCGCCGTTCCCTTCCACCGCCGCCGAGAAGACCTGACCTTCGGGGAGCACGATCGGCGTCTCCGTGAGGGCGCCCGCGCCGTCGCCCCGGAACGCGACGACCGTCGAGGTGCCGTCCGCCAGCCGGTAGATCGAGAGCAGGTCGAGCTTGCCGTCGTCGTCGAAGTCGACCCAGCTCGCGCTGAGCTGCGCCGCGAAGATCCCCAAGAACGCTGTCGTCATCGTCGTGCTCGAGGTGACGTCGGCCCGGAGCGTCAGCCCATCCGCGCCGACCGAGTAGACGAGGCATCTCGGCGTGATGTGGAGCTCCGCCTCGAAGGTGGAGTCGTTCTCGGGATCGAGGACCTCGGCGATCGTCGGGGCGCAGACGGCCACCTCCTCGATGCCGTCCCCATCCGCGTCACCGGCGGCGAGGCGAGCCGAGAACACCGCGAGGAACAGGTCGCTCAGGTCCGCCATCGGGAGCGTCGCGCTCGGTCCGATCTGGTCCAGCTCCGCGCCACCTGCGTTGCGGAGGACGGTCAAGCCCAGCTCCTCCTGCGAGACCGCCGAGAGCACGGCGACGTCGTCCCACGGATTGGTCCCGAATCGCCCAGCCGTGAGGGAGACCGAGTCACCGTTCACCCCCTCGCCCGGCAGCGGCAGATACGAGAGGAGATCACGGGAGGTCGCCCCTTCGAACAACGCGAGGCGCTCGCTGTCGTCGCAATAGGTCGTGAGCAGGACGTCCTCCACCCCGTCGAAGACCTCGGTGAGGAGAGGCCCCGTGGCGGCCAGCCTCACGCCGGGCAGCTCTCCGAGGAGGTCGATCTGTCCTGGGAGGCCCGACGCCTCCCCGTAGATGACGAGGAGCTCGTCGGCCACGGTGCAGTCGTCCGAAGCACCCAGGACCGCCACGGTGTCGCGCGCGCCGTCCCCGTCGTAGTCGCCGCGCGTGATCGCCTTCACAGGCGCGTCCGTCGGGATGTGGGTCGCAGCGACGCCGCCGCTCTCGTCGAGGCGGAAATGGTCGACGCCCGTCGCCGACGCGGCGACGAGCTGCACGACATCCGGATCGATGATGGCGGACGTCCAACCGCCCTTCACCGCGGTCCCCACGTTCGGAAGATCGATGAGCTTCGACCGGACGACCTGGCAGACGCCGGCCAGGTCACACTCGAGGTTGCCCAGGTCGACTCCGCCCTGGTTGACGAGGAGGAAAAACTCGATCAACCCCAGGAAAAACCCGCTCGCCATCGCGATCACCTCGCCGTCCGCGTTCGGCCCGACGAGCGGATAGGACTTGGGCTCGGCCTCGAGGTCGTTGTCAAAGACGACGAGCCGGCGCGCATCGGGGCCGCGGGCCGCGTCGTCGACCACGACCGCCACGCGCGGCGTGGTTCCGACGCGCCACGCAAACGGCCCCGACACGATGTCCGCGGCGTAAGGCAGGTCGGGAGGCCCCAGCACCTTCGGCGTGACCTTCCTCAGCGCGTCCTTCGCCTGGGGTTTGACGAACACGACGGCGTCCGCCCCCGGGAGGCGAGCGCCGACGACGATGTCGTCGTAGCTCGCGAAGAAGCTCGCGGGCTGGATGTCGATCCGGGCGATGCCGGTGATGTCTTCGACCGAAAAGCCGGGGAGCCGCGCGAGCGGTGTCTCGTCGGGGTCGACCAGCTGGAGCACCACGGTCGATGGGCCGTCGTCCACCAGCGTGGCCACGAGATCGGTGAACAAGACGCCGATGACGTCGCCGTATTCGTCGTACCTCGCGAGGGCGGGGACCGGCTGGACCCTCGCCCCAACCGGCAACGACACGGACGCGTAAGCCTTGGGCTGGAAGCCCTGCGCCGACCCGAGGTAGACCCCCAGGCCCTTGGGGTTCGGCACCAGGAGATCCGTCGCCGCGCCCAACCCGGACGGCCCCCCCAGCTCCGCGAGCGCGGGCGGGAAGGTCGTCGCCGTCGTCGAGACCAGCAGGGTGTCCCGCACGACGGCACCCGGGGACAGCAAGAGGACACGCGCCTCTGCCGCGAGCGGATTCATGACAAATATGTCATCTACGTTGTCGCCGTCGAAGTCCGCGACCCGGAGCATCTCCCCCGACGGTCCCAAGCGCGCGATCTCGGCGTCGAAGCTCCCCAGCGGGCGCCGGCAGACCCCGTCGCGACCCGCACCGAGCCCGACGGGGCAGTCGTGTGTGTCGTCGTGCACGAACACGCAGGCCGACTCGGAGCCCGCCTCGCCGCAGGAGGTCGGCAGCCCGCGGCTGCCCGTCCCGGCCGCGAAGGTGTCACACGCTTCCCCGTTCTCGGGCTCGACGATCGAGTTGCCGCAGACCGAACGCTCGATGTCCGGCAGCTCGGCACACGAGGAAACGAGCGCCGTGAGCACGGAGAGCACCGGGAACGCGCGCGTGAGCGCCACGATCCGTCACGCTAACCGAATCGAGGGGGCCGTGCGAAGCCCTCAGCTCTTCTTGGGCGCCCGCTTCTTCTTGGTGGGCGACCGGGCGACCTTGCCCTGCCCGGTCGTCCTCGGCTCCGCCTTCTTCGCCTTGGACTCGCGGGTCCCGTATTCGATGCAGTCGTCGCTCGATCGAGGACAGGCAACCCGGACGTGGAAGTGGTTGTCGTGAGGCAGCCCGCGGGAGGGCTGGATCAGCAGCCCTGCGGCGCGGTTGAGGATCTCCGGCGACGCCCCGGCCCTGCGCCCTTGGGCCAAGAGGCGCAGCTTGATGTGCTGCGCGACGAGGATCAGCTGCACGCTCGACTCGCTGTCCGAGAGCCAGGACTCGACGAGCGCCCAGTTCCTCGCGTCGTCGAAGGTGACCGAAGGAAAGCCGACGGCCTTGCCCCCCTCGTCCACCGGGAGGAACCGCTGACTCACCCAGGCCTTCTTGCCGCGCTTGTAGAAGAAGCCGACGTCGGCGTCGCGGCCGCTCTCGTGCGAGCGATGCCCGTCGACGTCGCCGCCGCCCTTGCGGGAGAGGTCCCCGACGACGAGGACCGACCCGGGGAACTTCCTCGCGACACGCGCCGCGCCGCGCTCGAGCATGCCGACGAGGGAGGGCACGCCCCAGCGGTGGCTCCGCACCGCCTTCAGCGTCTTCGAGCTCTCCAGGCGGCGTCCGCCCTCCAGCCGGCCTTCATTGGGAGAGCCGACGCTCTCCGTCTTCGGAGCGGCCGGCGTCTTCGATCGCGCCGCGCCGTTCGCCGCGGCGCCATCGAGAGCCCACAGACTGACGATCAGCCCGGCGCCGACAAGGGTCGCTGAAGGGAGGCAGCGCATGCCCTTTCAATAAGCGCGCGATGCAATGGGGGCCAAGTACCTGCTCCCCCCTCCGCACAGCGGAGGGGGGCCGGGGGGGAGGAATCCACGGGGAGGACGGTCCTGTCAGTCGACCTTCCCGCTCTTCCACCCTTCTTCCATCACGGCGGCGGGGACTTCACGCCCTTGTCGGCCGCTCGCTTGCAGCCGAGCTCCACGTCGGTCGGTTGACCGTCCTTGCGGACGATCTTGAACTCGACGCGGCGGTTCTTCTCCCAGGCCTCGGGCGTGCTCGCGTCTTCCAGCGGGCAGTACTCGCCGAAGCCCTGCGAGCGGAGACGGCTCGCCGCGATCTTCCGCTTCAGGAGCGCGTCCATGACGGCCTTGGCGCGGTCCTTGGTGAGGCGGAGGTTGTAGTTGTCGTCGGCGCGCTCGTCCGCGTGACCTTGGACCTCGAGCAGGGTGAACTCGGGGTGCTCGGCGAGGGTCTGCGCGACGGCGTCGAGGATCGGCTCCGAGGCGGGGAGGATCTTCGCGCTGCCCGTCGCAAACTGCACCTTCTCGAGGATGATGATCTCGTTCTCCTTGATGATGATCGGGCCCTTCTTGTCCGGCTCCGGGCAGCCGTCCTCGTCCTGATCGCCATCTTTGTCTTCCGGATCGTTCGGGCAGTCGTCCTTCACGTCCGGGATGCCGTCCTTGTCGTTGTCCGGATCCGGGCAACCGTCGCGATCCTCGAAGCCGTCCTTGTCTTCCGGATCGTCGGGGCACTTGTCGCGCGAGTCGAGGATGCCGTCGCCGTCGCGGTCGCCGTCACGGCTCTCGGGGCAGCCGTCCGAGTCCTCGTCGCCGTCCTTGTCCTCGGGGTTGTTCGGGCACTCGTCGTCGACGTCGAGGATGCCGTCCTTGTCGTTGTCCGGATCGGGGCAGCCGAGCTGACCCTTCGGCGAGTCGCCGTAGCTGTCCTCGAACCCGTCTTTGTCCTCCGGGTTGTCCGGGCAATCGTCTTCGTCGTCCTTGAAGCCGTCGCCGTCGCGATCGCCGATGGAGGGCTCGAACACGAAGCCGACGGTCCCGCGGGCGCGCGCCGTCTGGAAGCCGGGGCCGTAGCCCGGTCCGCCGCCGAGGTAGAGGAAGGACTTCTGGTCGATGAAGATCTTGAGGCCGGCGATCGACTCGGCGCTGATCCGCTGGGCGGTGTCGTTGTCGCCGGTGACCAGGAACGACTGGTAGTTGTCGACGACGATGTCGAGAGGCTCCGCGACGCGGAAGCTCAGAGCGACGCTCGAGGTGACGAGCTGGCCGTATTCGAACACGCCGGAGTCGAGGACGGGGTCGCCGTCCGCGTCGTTGCCGAAGCGCGCGTTGTCCCCGCCGAAGCTCGCACGGAAGCCGCCGTTCACGCCTGCGCGGAACCAGCCGCCCCGACCGGCGCGGCCCTCGAACGCGACCTGCGGCCAGATGAAGCCGCCGGGCTCGGCGATGAGGTTCTCCGAGCCAGCGACGCCGACGCCACCCTGGACCATCGCCGCGAGGCCGACGCTCGGGCCGTCGTCCGGGCGAACGATGCGGAATTTCGTGTGGAGGGCGATCCACTCGAGCCCCTGCGCGAAGTCCTGATCGAGGTCGTAGAGGTTGCCCGCGTCCGGGCCGATGTCGAGGAGCTGCCCATGGCCGGCGAGGACGACCGGGGCCGAGATGCCGACGATGAACAGGTTCGCCAGGCCGAGGTCGAACTGCAGCGTGCCCTGGAAGGAGTGGTCGAGCAGGTAGCTGCCCTCGCCGTGTTTGCCCTCCGTCACCGGCATGATGCCGTAGCCGTAGTCGAGGAACAGGCCGAGGCTGAAGTCGAGGTGGCCGACGATGTCGGCGCCGTTCGTGTGGAAGAAGCCCTTCGAGTCGACCGGCGCTCGGAACAGGTGCGTGTCGGCCCCGCCGCGCTCGTTCGTGAGCGAGTCGGCGGTTTGGGCCGAGGCTACCCGCGGCAAGGCGAGCGCAGCGCAGGCACAGAGCCCGGACGCGGCGAGCACCGAAAAGCTTCGACGACCAAGATGCATGCGTAAACCTTCTGCGGGGGGTCGCTTGCGGAGTGTCGTACTGCGGCGCCGCGAGGCTACCATGGCTCCGTATGCACAAGCGATTCTTGGCGATCGGCGCCCTCCTGGCGGCGGGGTGCATCGACACGGACACGGCCGTTTTCGTCGATGCCTCGGTCGAGGCCCCCTCCCTCGCGGTGGGCGGCGGCGGCCTCGGGGTGACCCTCCAGGGCAGCTTCATCCTCGATCTCCACCTCGGCGCACGGGCGAGCGGAACCAGTCAGGTGACCTACTCGTCGTTTTCGCTCAAGGCCGCGGACGACACGGTCCTCGTGGAGAGCCTGCCGGTCACGCCCGACAAGGCTTCGCCGGTCTCGGTGGAGCCCGGGTCGGACGTGGCGGTCTCGTTCACGATCGACACCGGGTCCTCCACCCTGCCCGTCGATCTGAAGGATCGAATCTGCGCGGGGCAGGTGAAGGTCTCGGGGGTCGTCGAGGACTCGCTCGAGAGCGAGTCTTCACCCGTCGAGTCCGCGGCGTTCGCGCCTAGCGGGTGCTGACCGTCTTGCTCGAGGGCTCTCGGGCCTTGTCGACCTCGTCGAGGATGTCGCCCACGCTCGGCCTGTCGACGACCGACTCGCCGACCTGCTTGAAGCGGATGCGCTTGTCCTTCGAGATCACGAAGACCGACGGCACCGCGATCTCTTCGCCGTCCATCGCGACACCGTAAGCGAGGGCGGTCTTCAGGCCCGGGTCGGCGAGGAGCGGAAAGCGGATGGCCAGCTTGCCCGCGAGGGTCAGCGAGTCCTCCTTCGAGTCGACGCTGATGGCCACGATCGTGGCGCCGTGCCGCTCGAGCTCGGCTTGGGAATCGGCCAGCTCACCGAGCTGGGCTCTGCAGAACGTTCACCAATGTCCCCGGTAGAAGACGAGGACCGCGGGACCGCGCGCGACGAGCGAGTCGAGGCTGACGGCCTGGCCGTCGTGGCTCGAGAGCGTGAAGTCGGGGGCGACTTGCCCCGCGGGGACATTCGCGCCCCGCGTGGCGAGGCAGCCTCCCGACGCGATGGCCGCTGTCACGAGGAGCGCGGAAAGCACACGGCGGCGGAGCACCGCAGATTGATAGTGCTCCACCTCGATCCTGTCGAGGCTGCTTTTGACCAGGCCCATTTGCGGAGGTAACTTTCCAACGTGAGCATCGAGCCAGCCGCACCGCGCCCCTCCCGCCTGCGCAAGCTCGGCCGAGACGTCATCAGCCTCGTCGTGTTCGTCAGCGTCGCCCTCTCCGCGCGGGCCTCTCTCGCCGATCACTACGTCGTCCCGACCGGCTCGATGATCCCCACGGTCCACGAGGGCGACCGCGTGTTCGTGAGCAAGGCGGCGTACGGGCTGCGCCTCCCGCTCTCGAGCACCTGGCTCCTCCGCTGGCACGGCCCGGCTCGCGGCGACGTCGTCGTGCTCGAGTCCCCGACCGACGGCACCGTCCTCCTGAAGCGGATCGTCGCCCGCGAAGGAGACGAGATCTCCGTCCAGGACGGCCGCCTGATCCTGAACGGCACCCAGGTCGCGTGCACCGATCACGACGAGACGCTCGACGGCAAGACACACCCGCTCTCGCTCGACAACGGCGGCGGGCCGGACTTCGGGCCCGCGAAGGTCCCTGCCGGCAAGGTCCTCGTCATGGGGGACAACCGCGGAAACAGCCGCGATGGTCGCATGTTCGGCTTTGTCGACGTCTCGTCGATCCTCGGACGCGCGCTGGCCGTGTACTCACGCGACGGCTCGCTCGTCTGGAACGAGCTCTGACCGGTGGAGAGGTCCGGAGCCGTTGATTGTGCTCGACGAGGCTGCAGTCTGCCCTTTCACCCCCCCGGCCCCCCTCGCTGCGTGAGGGGGGTGACCTGAGCGGAGCGCAGCGCGCGTTTGTCGGGCCGATAACCCTCGGTGAGCGGGATCTCGGCGACGAAGCGCACCGAAGCCGGCCGCGCGTGCTCCGGGAGCGAAGCGAGCGCGCCGTCGAGCCGCTGCGGTGAGATGGGCTCTCTCGCCTGGTACACGGCGTGGACCTCCCCCCCGTCGCCCCACGCCGCCGCGAGCTCCACCTCCGGCAGCGAATAGATCGCGTCCTCCACCGCGCGGGTCGAGACCGGGCCGCCGCGCGTCGTCACGAAGCCCGAGAGGGAGTCCACGAACCACGTGTCGCCCTGCGCGTCGCGACGCACGACGTCGTTCGTGACGAAGTAGCGGTCTCCCTCGGCGAAGGCGCCCTCGATGATGGTCCCCGCCGGGACGTCGTCGTCCGGCCCGAGCCGCGCCGCGAGCAGGCCCGGCTCGTTCACGGGGGCGCGGACGAGCCGACCGTGCCCCGCGCGCGCCAGCTCGCCGGTCGCGAGGTCGCAGAGCACCACGAGCGTCTCGGCGCTGCCCGGCAGCTCGCGCCCGAGCGCGCCGAGCTTCTCACCCGAGGGGTTCGCGATGATCACCTTGTGTGACGTCGAAGCGTAGAACTCCATGACGCCGACCCCGAAGCGCTCGTCGAGCTTCTCCCAGAGGTCCTCGCGCATGCCGCTTCCCGCGACGAGACGGAGCGGGTGGGTATGGTCGCCGCGCGTCGGCTTCTTGTGGAGGAGCGGCCGGAGCATCTCGCCTGCGTAGAACGCGATCGTCGCGCCGTAGCGCCGCACCTCCGGCCAGAAGGAGTCGGCCGAGAAGCAGTCGGCCAAAGCGAGGCGAGCCCCGCCGCCCAGCGCGGCGCCGACGCCCACGAGGAGCCCCGCCGGGTGGTGGAGGGGGATGCAGCAGTAGACAGTATCGTCATTCTTGAGCGTGCAGACGGCGGCCGCACCGAGCGCCGAGAGCGCCCAGCGGTGGTTCGTCACCGGCGCCGCGCGCAGATCGCCCGAGTCCGAAGGCCGGAGCAGGACAAGGGCGAGATCCCGCGCGAGCCCGCCGTCGAGCACGACCTCCGGGCCGAGCACGACCGTCGCCGGATCGATCGCTTCCATGTCGACGAGCCCGTCGCCGAGCGAGCGCGGAGAGCCGCCGCCGCCGAGGACGAGCACGGCCGTCTCCGTGAGGCCGCGGCAGGACGGCGCCCGCTGCGGGTCGGCGACGATCCGACCGACGCCCGCCGCGGCGAACGCGGTCGCGAGGCGCTCTCGCGAGGCGTCCGGCGGGGCCACGATCGGGACGGCGCCCAGCCGGACGAGCGCGGTGGTCACCGTGAGGAAGCTCGGGCGAGACCCCATGACCAGGCCGACCTTGTCGCGCGGCCTCACGCCCGCGGCGTAGAGCCCTCGCACGACGTTCGTGACGCGCGTGTCAGCGTCGCGGTACGTGAACGCGCGGCCCTGGTAGAGGAAAAACGTCGCCTCGGGCTCCTCCTTCGCGCGGGACGCGAGCCACGCGCTCGCGCTCGTGCGCGAGTGGGGCTGGAGCTTGGCCAGGCGGCGCAGGCGAGGCTCCTGGTAGCGAATCGCGGCGAGCGCGTCGGTCGCGCTGGCGGTCATGTCGCCCATGCGGCGGAGGGCCGCGCGGGCGGTGTCCGCTACCGCGTCGACGAAGAGATCGACGTCGACGTCGACGTCGAAGCCCGCGCCTTCCGGCTCGTCGTCCACCACGCGCCGGGGCGCCGGGCGAACGAGCAGCGACGGCAAGGGCGAGCCGTCTTCGAGATGGTGCACCCAGCCCGCGACGGTCGGCCAGGTGGTCGTGCGCGCCTGGGTTCCGACGACGATCCCGAAGTGGCCGGCTTTGATCTCGGCGAGATGGACCTCCGCCTCCGGGGCGGCGCGCGTGATCGCGCGGACGGCGGCCGGTCGCGCCATGTCGTCGTGTTTCCCGACGAACGCGAGGATCGGACAGGCGATGTCGGCCAGCGTGACCGTGCGGCCGCCGAGGACGAAGCCCCCGGAGAGCATCCGGTTGTGCAGGATGAACTGCTCCACGAACGCGCGGAACGCCGGCCCAGGCCAGGCGACGAACCCCTCTCCGCCGAGGAAACGCCGGCGCGCCTCGCGGCGCTCGAGCGCGCCCCGATCGTGGAGCTTGCGGACGAAGTCCACCCGCTGCTCGACCTCCTTGCGGGCGCTGACCACCTTGAAGGCCGTGCTCGTCAGCGCGCCCGGGAGCCCCTCGATCTTCTCGAGACCCAGGCTGACGGCCGGCTCGACCGCGCGAAGAAACGCGGCCGTGGCGTCGCTGTGCAGGGCGGGCACGTTGCGGTGGATGTCGACCGGGCTGCCGAACGTGACGACGGACGCGACGCCCTTCGAGCGCAGGTAGGCCGCTGCCTGGTAAGCGAACATGCCCCCTTGCGAGTAGCCGGCCAGGTGCACCGGCCTCCCTTCCGCCTCCGCGATGAGCTCGATGGAGCGGACGACCGCGAGCACGTGGTCGTCGAGCGTCCGCGACATACCGCCGCTCTCGCGCTCGGGCGCGCCGAAGTCGACGACGTACGGCGTCAACCCGGCCCGGCCCAAGATGACGACGGCGCTCAGGTCCTCCTCGATATCGTAGACCTCGCTCGTGACCATGAGCGGCGGGATCAAGAGGATCGCGGGGGCGCCCTCGTCCGGGCAGGTCTCGTAGCGGCGCAGCTTGTGGTGCTCGCCTTGATCCACGATGCGGTAGGGCGCGCCATAAGGCTGCCCGAGGCGCCCGACTCGAACGAGCTCGAGGACGTTTCGGGACGAGTTGGCGGTTCGGCGTATGAACCGGGAGAAGGCGCCCATGCGGGTGCCTACACTACCATCACGGCTCGCTGGGAATGCGCCGCTCGCAGTGTGTCAGGCGCGGCTGAGGGTGATCGCCGTGATCTCGGGCGGCGCGCCGACGCGCATGGGCGGGCCCCAGTAGCCGGTCCCACAGCTCGTGTAGATCTGCGTCTCTTTCAGGCGATCGAGCCCCGCGACGAAGGTCTGATCGAGCCGGACGAAGAAACCCCAGGGCCAGATCTGTCCGCCGTGGGTGTGCCCCGAGAGCTGGAGCCCGACACCGTGCTCGGCGGACTCGAAGGCCTGCTTCGGCTGATGAGCGAGCAACACGAGCTCGCGCTCGATGTCACGGCCCGCGAGCGCCTTGCCGATGTCCGCGCCGTGGTCGCCGCCGAACCCCTTCGCCCGGAGGTCGTCGACGCCGGCCAGATCGAAGCTCGCGTCGCCCTCGCCGATGCTGACGCGCTCGTTGCGGAGCACGCGGATGCCCAGCCTTGTCAGCTCGGCGATCCACTCGTCGACCCCCGAGTAATACTCGTGGTTGCCGGTCACGAAATAGACGCCGTGTTTCGCCTTCAGATCGGCGAGCGGGGCGACGTGGTCGCGCAGCTCCGCGACCGAGCCATCCACCAGATCACCCGTGATGGCGATCACGTCGGGGGACAGCTCGTTCACGCGCACCACCACGTCTCGGAGCCACGCACCGTCGATGAGCGGTCCGATGTGGACGTCCGTCAGCTGCACGATCTTGAGGCCGTCGAGGGCGCTCGGGAATCGGCGGAGCGAGACCGAGAGCTCCTTCACGATCGGGCTGCGCGCCCGCGCGGCGCCGTATCCGCCCAGACCGACGGCCGCCACGCCGATCGCGCCGGACATGGCTCGCGCCATGAACGCGCGCCGCTCCGGATCGTCCGGCACGACGCGCGTGAGCTCGAGCAGGGCCGCGCCTCCGCGAAACACCTCCGAGCCGAGCGTCAGGAAGAAGAGGAGGACCACCAGCCCCATCCAGCTGAAGGTGACGGTGGCCAGCACCGTGCTCAGCGGTCGCGAGAGGACCCGGGACAGGATCATGCCGGCGGGCATCAGGATGGCCCCAGCGCCGAACACGACAGCCCCGATCCGCTGCCACGCTTCGAGACCGGGGGCGCGCGCGAGCCGGGCGTACAGGTAATAGTGAACGCCGCCGACAACCAGCGTCATCACCGCGAAAAACAGCGCGAACGCGCCCCAGCTTCGCATCGTCGGGTGCCGCCAACCTAGCTGCGCTCCCTGCGTTGTCGAGCAGCCTTTGCGTTTCTTCACGCACCCGCGGCGCTATAAAGGCACGAGGCGCAGCTTCATGCGGGACCCGTTCGCGACCTTCTCCCCTTCCGTGTTCGGCTTCGGGTCCGTCCCCGGAACGCCGGAGGAGGCCCGCGCCCACCTCCAGAAGCGCCTGCGAGTATTCCTCGGGCTCATCGGGCTGCTCTGGCTGCTCCTCCTGATCGGGCAAGTCGTCGTGGCCATGTCCACCGGCTACGGAGTCGACCGTTTCCTGAACGCGACCGCGCTCTGGACCTGGGTTGGAGCCGTCGTGTTCCTTGTCGGGCTCTGGGCTCTCCTGCGTTCACCGCGCTCGCTTCGCGTGCTCGACGTGGTCGAGGTGACCTGCATCAAGGCGCAGGCCGTGATCCTCGCGCTCCTCCTTTATCTCGGCGACGCTCAGCTCCGCCCGGAGCTCGCGGTCATGCTCGGCAGCACCTACATCCTGTCCCTCCGCGCGGCGCTCGTCCCGTCCACGCCGCTCCGGACTGCCTTGCTCGGCGTCGTCCTTTGCTGGCTGCAGCCGATCGCGGCCCACCTGCTCCACATGCGAGAGCATGTCGAAGGTCTGCCGAGCGCCATCTCGATCGCCGCCTTCCTCGTGCTCTGGATCTTCCTCGCGGTGATCTCGTCGACGTTCATCAGCCGCGTCATCTACGGCCTCGAGCGGCGTGTCCGCGAGGCGTCGAGCCTGGGCCAATACACGCTCGAAGCACCCATCGGCGAGGGCGGCATGGGCAGCGTCTTCCTCGCGCGGCACTCCCTGCTCAGGCGCCCCACCGCGGTCAAGCTCCTGCCCCCGGAGCGCGCCGGCCAGGACGCGATCAAGCGCTTCGAGCGGGAGGTCCAGCTCACGAGCCAGCTGACCCACCCGAACGTCGTGGCCATCTACGACTACGGCCGCACGCCCGACGGCGTCTTCTATTACGCCATGGAGTACCTCGAGGGCGTCGACCTGCAGGAGCTGGTGGACGCGTCAGGGCCGCTGCCCGCCGCACGAGTCAAGCACATCCTCCGGCAGATCGCCGATGCGCTCGCGGACGCGCACGCCGTCGGCCTCATCCACCGCGACGTGAAGCCCGCGAACATCCTCCTCCTCTCGCGCGGTCGGCAGCACGACTTCGTGAAGGTGCTCGACTTCGGCCTCGTGAAGGAGACGCGCCCGGCGGAGAAGGGCGCCGTCTCGCTGAGCAGCGTCACGGCTCTCCTGGGGACGCCGCTCTACGTGTCGCCGGAGTCGATCTCCGATCCGACGAAGATCGACGCGCGCTCGGATCTCTACTCGCTCGGGTGCGTCGGCTATTTTCTCCTGACGGGCGCACCGTTCGTGAAGGGTCGCTCGCTGGTCGAGGTCTGCGCCGCGCACCTCTACGAGAAGCCGGAGCCGCCGTCGAAGCGCGCACACAACGTCCCGCCTGCGCTCGAGGCGCTCATCCTCCAGCTCCTCGAGAAAGATCCGAAGAGACGCCCCGTCGACGCGTCGGCGGTCGTGGACGCGCTCGACGCCATGACGGACATCCCGGCGTGGACCGCCTCCGACGCGGAGGCCGCGTGGGTCGCGCTCGCCGAAGGCGAGAACCCGCCCCCCTCGATGCGGTCGCCCAAGCCGAAGCCCAAGAGCTCTGCCGGCGAGAAGAGGCCGCCCGCGCTCGCTCCCGCCGACGACACGCCGATCCCGAAGTCGCTCCCGGTCGACCTCGGCGGTCGCTGATCAGATCTCGCGCGCCGCCTCGACTATCTGCCGGCGCATCCACGTGTGGCCCGCGTCCGCGTCCATCTTCTCGTGCCAGGCCAGGCTCATCTCGAAGCCGGGGAGCACGAGGGGCGGAGGGAGCACGCGGAGGGGCAGGTGCTCGGCGAAGCTCTTCGCGATCCGCGCGCCCAGGGTCACCACGAGGTCGGACCGCGCGACGACGTGCGGCGCGACGAGGAAGTTCGGGAGCAGGAGCGCCACGCGCCGCTCGCGCCCGAGCGCGCGCAGGGCGTCGTCCACCGCGCCACCTCGCGTCCCCCGCGGCGCGACGAACGCATGCGGGAGCTCGGCGAACGTGTCGAGCGTGAGGCGCTTCTTCACGCGCGGGTGGTCGCGCCGCACGAGGCACGCGAACTCGTCCGAGAAGAGCGGCTCGACGTGGACGCCCGGCCGTCGCGTGGGACCGATGACCGTGATGGCGAGATCGATCTCGCCGCTCGAGAGCCACTCGGCCACGTTTCGGTGGCCGATCTCGGAGCGGATACGCAGATCGATCCCCGGGGCCGAGCGCGCCAGCCGGGCGAGCAGCGCGGGCATGAGCACGAACAGGATGTAGTCGCTCGTGCCGATGGTGAAGGTGCGGCGGCTCGAGCCGGGATCGAACGGGCGGGGGCCGTCGAGGGCGCGCTCGAGCTCACCGAGCGCGGCGTCGAGCGGCTCGCGCAGCGCCTCGGCTCGCGGCGTGAGGGCGAGCTCTCGCCCCGATCGCACGAAGAGCGGGTCCCCGAGCACGTCGCGCAGCCGGGCGAGCGCGTGGCTCGTGGCCGGCTGGCTCAAGCCGACCAGGCGCGCGGCCCGCGTCACGCTCCGCTCCGCCAGCAAGGCGCGCAGCACCACGAGGAGGTTGAGGTCGAGCGCGGCAAGATTCATCTGGTGGATGAATTCTATGACGACAATGCATTGGCTGCATCCGCTTCCGCGACACATGCTCTCGCCATCTCGAAACGAACAAGGAGCTCGAACATGTACGTCGTCGCCGGAGTCACGGGAAACACGGGCAAGGTCGTCGCCAACTCGCTTCTCGATCGCAAGAAGGACGTTCGTGTCATCGTCCGCGACGCGACCAAGGGTGCGCCGTTCGCCGCGCGCGGCGCGGCCGTGGCCGTGGCCGATCTGACCGACGAGAAGGCGCTCGCCGCAGCCTTCACCGGCGCCCAGGGGGCCTACGTGCTCCTCCCGCCCAACCCCGTCGCGAAGGACTTCCGCGCCCAGCAAGACGCGACGAGCGCCGCCATCGCCGCGGCCCTCGCCGCCGCCAAGGTGCCACACGTCGTCTTGCTCTCGTCCATCGGCGCGCACCTCCCGAGCGGCACCGGCCCCATCGCCGGCCTGCACGTCGCGGAGGAGCGTTTCCGGGCGGTCGCCTCGACCAAGGCCACCTTCCTCCGTGCGGGCTACTTCGCCGAGAACCTCGCGGGCTCCTTCGGCGCGCTCGAGCAGGGCATCTTGCCGAGCTTCGTCCCTGCGAGCCTGCCAATCGACATGATCGCCACGAAGGACATCGGCGACGTCGCGGCTGGCTTGCTCCTCGAGGGGCCGCGCGCCGGAGTCGTCGACCTCGGCGGCCCCGCCGCGACCATGAACGACGTCGCCGCGATCCTGACGCGTGCTCTTGGCAAGACAATCACCGTCGCCGAAGCCCCGCTCGACGCGGTCGTACCGACGCTCACGGGCTTCGGCCTGTCCGAGAACGTCGCCGGGCTCTACCGCGAGATGCTCGAGGCGTTCGGCAGCGGTCGCATCGCCTGGGAGCCGGGGCACGCGAAGCTCTCGGGCAAGACGCCGCTCGAGACGACCGTTCGCGCGCTCCTCGGCAAGTAGCGCGAGGGGCCTGCGCGCGGAGGGAACACGGGCGGCTCGCCGGCGTAGGATGCGCGCGTATGCGACGAGCCGCCTGCCTCCTCCTCCTGTCCACGTTCGTTCTCGGCGCAGGGTGCAAGGGCGCCCCGAAAAAAGACGACGCGAAAGAAGAGAAGACCGACAAGAAGGACAAGGCCGACAAGAAAGGCGCGGGGAGCGCGGGCGCTGCGGCCTCGGCGGACGCGCCCAAGGCGGTCGCGCCGAACCCGAACGACGCGTTCTTCACCATCCAGGAGAACAAGGACAGCGGCGTCTACCGGATCCGTGCGGGCGCGGTGACCAAGCTCGAGGCCGGCGGCTGCTCGTACATCGAAGATCTCGCGGTCGACCACGACGGTCGGGCCTGGCTCCGCTGCCTGGGCAAGGTGTTCCGCTCGGAGGGCGACAAGCTCGTCGAGCACGGACAGCTCTCCAGCGTCATGCAGCTCGCCATCGGTCGCGACGGCAGCGTGTGGGCGGGCACGAGCTCCCCGGCCGCGGTCCACAAGCTCGAGAAGGACGCGTGGAAGGAGATCAAGGCGCCCGACGGCCTGGACCTCACGTGGGATCTCGTGGTGGACGACAAGGGCAAGCCCTGGATCTCCACCAAGGGCGCCGTCTGGGTGCGCGAGGGAGAGACGTGGCAGCCCGCGCCGCTCGGCAACGACAAGCCCGAGGACAGCTACCCGTCCAAGGTGGTCCCGACGGATGACGGAACTGTCTGGGTCCTCACCGACAAGATGGCGTTCATCGGCATCGAGAACGGCAAGCCCGGGACGCGCACCTTCCCGAACTTCCAGGAACCAGTCGCGAGGCCGGGCGGCGGCGTGCTCGTCGAGAACAACACCGGTTATGCCGCGACAATCACCGTCTACGACGGCAAGGGTAAGCAGGAGAAGACCATCACGCCGACGAGCGACAAGGTGTTCTTCCAGTCGAGCGGAGACTCGTCCAAGCGCCTCACGGCGGACAAGAAGGGCCGCGTCTGGATCGGCACCGGCTACGGGCTCATCGTGGTCGAGACGGACGGCACGACCATGCAGCAGCTCGAGCCTGGGCGCGTGCCCGGGCTCACCGGCGCGAACGTGCAGCGGGTCGCCGTCGCCGGGGACGGGCCCGAGCTGCCGAAGCTCGGCGACAAGGTCCGCGGCGGCGTGAAGGGCAAGGTCAACGTCGACAAGCCGACCCAGGTCGAGCTCTGCGCCGGCTTCATCGGCGGTTTCGATGGGAAGTTCTACGGTCCCACGCCCTGCTCGGGCCAGGCCGTCCTGCGCTCGATGAAGACCGACAAGGACGGAAACTTCGAGCTGAAGGACGTGCCGCCCTACAACATGTCGCTCCTCATCCAGACCGACGCCACCTCCTGGGTGCGGCGCGACCCGAAGTGCTGCACCGACCTCAAGACGGGCGAAGTGAAAGACATCGGCTCCTTCGACCCGTGAGCTACCATCTCGATCGATGAGCTCCTCCGACGGCCGCGACCCTGCGACGCCCAGCCCCGCCGCCGCTCCGGCCGAAGAGGCCGCACCGGACGCGACCGTCTCCACGCTCGAGACGTTCCTGCCGCAGAGCTCGCCCACGCAGCGCGCGGCCGCCCCGCCGCCTGCGCCGACGCCGGCGCTCGGCGGCCTGCGGACGGCTCGCCTCATGATGGTGGCGCGGAACGAGGCCGAGATCCTCTTCGCCGGTGATCACGCACCGCGGCGCGCGCGCCTCGACGCCGACGTCGATCACGAGGTGGTGCAGGAGGCGTTCGAGACCGGGGACCGGGTGCTCGTCGAGCCCGATGAAGCCGGCGAGCCGGTGATCGTCGGCGTGGTCCGGGCGCGCAAGCCGGACACGCTCAAGATCTCGGCGCGCAAGGTGGAGATCGAAGGGGACGAGGAGGTCCTCTTCCGCAGCGGGCGGGGCGCGATGCGCATCCGGGAGGACGGCGACGTGGAGCTCGTCGGCAGCCGCATCAGCGCGGCGTCGCGAGGTCTCTTCCGCCTCGTCGGACGGATGCTCCGCCTCAACTGAGCGCGCGCCCCGCGCCCCGTCGCAGACTTCGGAGCGGGTCAGTTCGAACTCGACACGAGCCTGAACTCGTGTCATTCGCCCCGTTCCCCTGCGCTCGGACAGGGGCGACGTATGATCCAGAAGCCTGCTGCAAAGAAGAAGCCCGCAGCCGAAGAGAGCGAGAGCGGCACCTCGTCCATCGTGGCCGACGAGGAGACGATCCTCCGCCGGGTGAACGACTACCTGACGACCTATCGGCCGTCGAAGCCGCCCCCCATCGCGGACTACGAAGCGGACATGATCTCGCTGCGCGACCAGATCGCGGTCGCCCGGCTGGAGGACGTGCCCGCGCTCGTCCAGCAGATGGAGCGCGTGGCCGGCATCGCCGCGCGCCGCGCGGAGAACGTGACCGAGGCCGTCGATCCGAAGAGCCCCTACTTCGGGCACGTCCGCCTGAAGGAAGAGGGCAAGCCCGTCCGGGACGTTCTCATCGGCAAGACCACCCTGGTCGACGCGAAGGCCGGCGTCCGCATCGTGGACTGGCGCCACGCCCCCGTGAGCCAGATCTATTACAAGTACGAAGAAGGCGCCGAATACGAGGAGACCCTCGGCGAGCGCGACGTCGTGGGTGAGGTGTTGGTTCGCCGCACCGTCACCATCCAGAACGCGGAGCTTCGCCGCGTCACCGCGCCGCAGGGCATCTTCGTGCGCAGCGCCACCGGCTGGCGCGCGCTCTCGTCGCAGTCGACGGAGCTCGCCGGCGGCCAGGGCAAGGCCGTCCGCCCGTCGGACATGCGCGGCGTGCTCGGCATCGACGACTCGGGCTCGCAGCGGGAGGACCGCCACCTGCCCGAGATCGCGGCCCTCCTCGATCCGCGCCAGTTCGAGCTCATCAGCAAGCCCGACAGCGGGCTCGTGGTCATCCAGGGCGGCGCCGGCAGCGGCAAGACGACCATCGGCGTGCACCGTCTCGCGTACCTCGCGTACCAGAACAAGCAGCGCTTCTCCCACGACAAGATGCTCGTCGTCGTCGGCAGCCCCGCCCTCCGCGCGTACATCGGGGAGATGCTCCCGGCGCTCGGCCTCGACGGCCTCGTCATCGAGACGTACGGGGAGTGGGCACGCGAGCAGCGCAAGAAACACTTCCCCTGGCTCGACGCGGAATACGAGGAGTCGACGCCCAGCGTCGTCACCCGCCTCAAGACGCACCCGGTCCTCCTGCGCCTCCTCCACAAGAAGGCGGAGGACTTCATCGCAGATCCTCGCACCCGCAAGGACTCCCACGGCATCCTCTACTTCTGGGCGGAGCTGCTGACGAACCTGGACCATCTCCTCGCGGCCTTCAAAGAGAGCCCCGACCCGACCTTCAGCGAGACGGACCTGCGTCGCGCCTGGCGCTGGTGCTCGGATCGCTGCCCCGCCGTCCTGGACCTGGATCCGGGCGATCGGGCCGAGCGCAAGGCCGCCGCGGACGACGAGCCGCGTGACACCGACGACATCGACGATCAACGCAAGATCGGCGTCGACAACCGCGGCATCGAGGAGGACGAGCGCGCCCGCCTCGACCTCGAGGACGACGCGCTCCTCCTCCGCGCCTACCAGAAGATCAAGATGGAGCTGAAGAAGAGCGTGAAGCAGCCGCTCGTCTACGAGCACCTCTTCGTCGACGAGGCGCAGGACCTCTCGCCCATCGATCTCGCCGTCCTGATGGACTGCGTGAAGACCATGCCGCAGAAGGGGAGCACGTCGGAGGGTGAGGCCATCCTCCACCGGTCGGCCACGCTCGCCGGGGACGTCGCGCAGCGCATCCACCTGGACTCGGGCTTCGGCGACTGGAAGGCGGTCCTCGCGGACCTCGGCCTCGCCACCGTGGAGATCGAGCCGCTCCGCATCGCCTACCGCTCCACGGCGGAGGTGCTCGCGGTCGCGCGCCACGTGCTCGGCCCGCTCGCCGACCCGGAGCCGCCTGTCGCCAACCGGCACGGCGCCCCGGTGGAGCTGCACGAGTTCCCCAGCCCCGGCGCCGCGGTCGCCTTCCTGGCGGACGCGCTCCGACCGCTGTTCAGCCGGGAGCCGAACGCCACCGTCGCCATCCTCGCGCGTCACCCGGAGCAGGCGGACAGCTACTGGCAGGCGCTCAAGATGGCGGACATCCCGAACCTCCGCCGGATCCGCGCGTTCGAGTTCGCCTTCAAGCCCGGGGTGGAGGTGACCGACATCAAGCAGGTGAAGGGCCTCGAATACGACTACGTCGTCCTGGTCGACGTGAACGCGACCACGTACAGCAAAGACGACGAGTCGCGGCACCTCTTGCACATCGGCGCGACCCGCGCGGCGCACCAGCTCTGGCTGATCACCACGGCCGAGCCGAGCCCGCTCATCCCCGAGTCGCTCCGCGGCTGACGCGCTAAGGCAGCGCCTGCTCGAAGACGCCGACGAAGGCTGGACCGCCTTCTGTCGGCGTCGTCGTGAGCTCGGTCAGGAGGCCCGTCGCCGGGTCGATCCGGAACGAGACGATCTCGTCGGACTGCTGGTTCGCCACCAGGACGAGGCCGCCCGCCGGATCGATCGCGAAATTGCGCGGCCAGTCACCGCTCGTCGGCTGGTGCCCTACGGGCGTGAGCTGGCCGGTGGCCTCGTCCACCGCGTAGATCGCCAGGCTGTTGTGCCCGCGGTTGGAGCCGTAGAGCCACCTCCCGTCGGGCGTGACGTGGATGTCCGCGCACGCGTTCGCGTCCGGATCGGCTCCGCCAGGCAAGGTCGGCACCGTCTGCAGCTCGAGGAGCGGGCCGTTCGGCGTGCGCTCGGCGACCACGATCGAGTCGCCGATCTCGTTGATCACGTACGCGACGGGCAACGTGGGGTGCAGCTCCAGGTGACGCGGCCCCGAGCCGGCTGCAAGCTCGAGCTCGGCCCCGCCCAGCGCGGCCAGCGCCCCCGTCCCCGCGTCCAGCGCGAAGACGTTCACGTAGTCCGAGCCCAGGCACGGCACATAGACCACCCCGTTGTACGGGTCGTGCCGGATGAGGTGCGCGTTCTCGCCGGCGTACTGAACGCTGACGCTACCGTCATCCAGTGAGCCGTCCGACCCGATCCCGAACGAGGCGACGTGGCCGCTGCCGTAGTTGGCGGCGAGCACGAAGCTCCCGCTCGCGTCGACCGACACGTGTGCGGGCCCCGAGCCCTGCGACCCGACCCGATTCAGGAAGGTGAGCTCGCCGCTCGCCTGATCGATGGAGAACGCCGCCACCTCGCTCGAGCCTTCGTTTGCGGCGTAGAGGTACCGATGCTCCGGATCGCTCGCGAGGAACGACGGGTTCGAGCCACCGTCGATCTCCCCGATCGGCGAGAGCGCGCCCGTCTCCCGGTCGAGCAACAGGACGAAGATCTTGTCGGCGCTCGTGCCCACGTACACGTAAGGGACGGTCTCCACCGGCGCGCCGCCCCCGCCGCCGGTGCCTCTGCTCGTCGAGGTGGTCGACATGGAGGAGCCAGAGGATGACGTTCCCGTCGTCGTCGAGCTCGAGCCGCCGCCCGCGCCGCTGTCGTCGCCGCAGGCGGCCGCGAGGAGAAAAAACGTGACGGGGATGGTGCTCTTCACGGGGTCGGCTCGATGGTGACGGTGGTGTCCTGCATGCAGACGACGTGGACGTGTTGCCCCTCGGAGATCCACTTCGTCCCCTCGGTGCGGAGGCGCACGTTCTTCGAGCCGCAGCGGACCACCAGCCGCTGGTTCGTGCGGCCGACCGGCTGGCCATGGACGACCACCTCCGCGTCGGCGCTCGACTTCACGGTCAGCGCGCCCTCGAACGACAGCAACGGCTTCGCGTCCGCCGGCGGAGGAGCGGACTCGGGCGGCGCGCTGCTCGGCGCTGCCGGTGCCGACGCCGAGGTCGTGGCCGCAGCCGAGGCCGGCGCCGCCGCTGACTCCCGAGGGCTCGCCGTCGGCGCGGCCGTGCTCGTGGGCGAGGGGCTCGCGGGGGCCTGGCTCGTCGACTCGGGCGACGTTTCCTTCGCGGTGCTCGACGCCTTCGGAGGCGGCGCGCTGAAGAGGCCCTGCTTGTAGGCGAACACGCCGCCTGCGGCGACGGCGATGAGGATGCCCAAAATGATCAAGCCGACCGGGCTCCCCTTCCGCTTGGGCGGAACGTAGGTGCTCTCTGGGAACGGCTCGATGGGCGCCGCGCGCGGAGCAGGGCCCTGCGGCTCCGCGGGCTGGATGAGCCCCCTCGGAGGCGAGGCCGCGGCGGGCACCGGGTCGCGGACCGGTCCCCACGCCTTCTCCACCTCATCCATCCCGTTGGTCGGGAGCGGCGCGCGGGGCGCCGGCGTCGGGGGACGGTCCACCGCCGCCATCATGATCGTCCCGGCATGCCCCGTGGCCGCCGGGGCCGGCGGAGCCGGTGGAGCACCAACGGTTGCAGCGGCAAGGGCATTCTGGGCAGCCATCGCCTGCTCGGGGGTGAGCAGCATCGTGCTGCCGCCGCCCTCGTCGTCGTCCGGTGGAGCGGCAGGGGCCGGGGCCGGGGCCGGCGTCGGCGTCGGCGGGGGCGGCGCCGGCGGGACGGCGCGCGCGGGGATCACCGCCTGCATGGGCACCGTCTTCACCTGCGGTCGGGGGACAGGCTCCGTGCGGTGCGTCCCGGGGCGCGGCGGCGCGGCGGGAGCCCACGCGGGCGCCCCCGCCTGCACGGGACGGGGGATCTCCCCACGACGCTCGGTCACCGGCTCCGCCTGCTCGCGCAGCGCCATCTCGGGGATGGTCTTCGGGCGCTCGCGCAGGTGGCTGTCGATGAAGTCGTCGACCGCCATCTCGCGCGCGCCCTCCGTGATGACGGCGCGCGACGAGTGGGGGGTGAGCCTGGAAGGCCAGCGTCGTTGGGAGGGGTCGTCCCCCATCCCGGAGAGACTAGCAGCTACTCGGTGCGGCCCGAGAGTTTGTAGGCTGCGCTCGCCTCGGCCATGCCCTCGTACCCGTGGACCATCACGAAGACCTGGGTCGGCGCGTCGAGCGTGAAGCGAACCTCTTCGTTGGAGCCGTCGAGCCAGGGGCGGAAGTCGTACGAGGTCTTGGTCGGCGCGGAGCCGAATCGCACGTACAGGTCCGCGTCGCCGCCCGGGGTGGCCTGGTCCTCGTGCAGCCCGATCACGTAGCTGCCGGGCTGCAGGGTGCCGAGCGTGTATTGCTTCTCCTGGTTCTTGGCGACCGTGCCGGCCTCGTTGAGCTCCCACGGCTGCTCCACGCCGCCCGGCGCGAAGACGTTGTCCTCCTCGCCGGTGACGACGACCACCTGCGAGCGATCGATGTCGGCGAAGATCTCCTGGTACGTGAGCGGCGCGTCGACCTTGGTCAGCCCCTTGATGAGCGCCATCGACGCGTTCGGCATGGAGCTGAAGAACGCCGGCATCACGTTCGTGACCATGTCCATGTACTTCGTGCCGGTCGGGTCGTCGGGGTTCAGCGTGCTGCGCGTCTTGGCGAGGCTGCCGTCGACGTACGCAAACGTGTCGCAGCCATTCATGAAGAAGAGCTGGTACTTGCCCGCCTCGAACTTGCCCCGCTTCGCGAGCGCGCGGACGTTCTGACCGAGCCCGGCGTGGCCGTTGTAGAAGATGATGTCGGCCGAGGTGCTGAGCCCCTCGTAGCGCGTGTAGAAGGTCTGCGGCGCGCTCGCGACGTTGTCGACGAGGAGCGCGTTCACCACGATCTTCCGGCCGCCCGGGAGCGTCGCCGACATCTCGATGTCGGGCACCTTCACGCCGGGGGAGGTCGGCGCGTCGGACGGGACCACGGCGCCGTCTTTCCAGGTCTTGCGAACGCTGCTGACGAAGCTGTTGTACGCGCTGATGCCGGCGTCCGACGTGGTCGTCGCGCCGTCCTCGTATTTGCCGAAGATGGCGACGACCCGGAGCTCGTTGTCCTCCCAGACCTTGTGGTACTCGGGGTACTTGCCCTCGGTGTTCTCCGCGCTCTTCTCGGCGGTCGCCTCGAAGGTGACGAAGTCGCCTTCCGCGAGCGAGCAGCTCGAGCGGTTCGGCCGGTAGTAGTACCAGAGGTTGCCGGACGACACGTCGTGCGCGCCGGACTCGACGCAGTCATGCCCGTACTTGGTGCTGAACGCCTCGAGCCCCGAGAAGTCCACCTGGCGCGGCATCTTGAAGGTGTATTTGCTGGGGAGCTTCGTCTTGCTGCCCCAGCCCACCGCCATGACGGCGTGGTACGTAACCTTGGTCGTGCCGTCGTCCTGGCGCTCGGTCTTGATGTCGGTGAGCTGCACGGTGTCGAGCCGGCCCACGGAGCGGTCGCCGTTGAGGTGACCGATCGTGTAGAGCAGCTGGTCGTTGATCGTCTGCTTGAGATCGAAGGTCTCGGTCGTGACGAGCTCGCCGTCGAACGTGAACGTCATGAGTGTCGCTTCGCGGCTCGTGAAGTCCTGCTCCTCTTCGGTCTCCTCCGGCTCGCAGCCGACCGCGCCCGCGCTGGCCGCGACACACGCCCCGAGCATCCAAGCCTTCCAAGCAGAACGCAGCTTCATGCCGGGCGCTTGGCAAGAGGCGTGCCCTCTGCAACGCCTTGAAATGTCTGGCTAGTCGAGGCGCACACGACAGGGTTGGATCATCCATGTTCCAGGAACGATGTCCCACCTGAGAGCACCTTGGCGCTCTCCGCCGCGACCTGTCCCTTGCAGGGTGTCCGCCCCGCCGGACGGCCGCGACGCCTCCCTGTCCGCGCGACCCGTCACCTCGCAGGCGATCTCCGCGAATTTCGCGCGCCGAGGGCTCGGCACGCCGGCTGCTCTACGGCTCCGCATGGAATTCATGCGAAACGGCGGCGTGAACATGTGGGCGATGGTCGTGGCGTTCCTCGCGATTCTCGTGCTCGGCCTGAGGGCCAAGGCGGAGAGGCGCGAGAAGATCTTCGATCGCGGTGCTGTCAGCATCCTCATGCTCGGCATGCTCGGCATGGCGACGGGGATGATCGCGACCTCCAAGGCGGGCTCGCTCCCGGGCGAGACCGCGGGGCAGATCACCGCGATCGGCCTGGGTGAGCTCGCAAACAACGGCGTGCTCGCGGCGGTCCTCTTCGTGGCGCTGCAGATCGCGTCGTTCACGGTCGGCAAGCGCGCCGAGGCGTGAAGCGGAGTCCCTACTCGTCGGACGGAAGCTCGGGGGGGAGGAGCGACGGCAGGGGGGCTGTCAGGGACTCGAGGAACGCCACGAGATCGTCGACGTCGTCGTCGGACAGTGTCTTCGCCAGCTGGGCGCGGCCCATGATGCGAACCGCCTGTTCGAGAGACATGACGTTTCCGTTATGAAAATAGGGCGCAGTGATCGCCACGTTGCGGAGCGACGGGACTCGCCAGGTGTTGCGCGCGTTCGGGAGACTGACCACGGCGCCTCTTCCGGGGTCTCGCGTGAGGCCGAGCGCGAGCTCGAGGTCGGGGACCGAGCGCTGCGGGAATCGCGCGAACCAGTCCGTGCTCGTGAATGTGGGCGCCCCGTGGCACGCGATGCACCCCACGGACTGGAAGGTGCGCCAGCCCCGCCAGGCGCTCGGCGGAATGGCGTCGGGCTCACCTCGACAGGCGCGGTCGAAGGGAGCGTCCGGCGTCGTCAGCGTCCGCTCGAACGCCGCGATCGCCGACGAGATCTCATCGAACGCGATCTGGCTGCGCCCCGACGAGCGGCGCTCCGCGCGGAAGACCCGTTGAAACAGATCGCGGTACCCAGGCACGCGCTCGAGGCGGCGTTGGAGGGCGTCGATCGACATGTCCATTTCGAGGTGGTTCGTGATCGGCCCTCGGACCTGGGATTCGAGCTGATCGGCGCGGCCGTCCCAGAAGAGGACGGAACGCAGGCTCGCGTTCCAGACCGTTCCCGGGTTTCGAGCACCCAGCCGGTCGTCGACGCCTCGCGCGAGGGCGGTCTTCGTCGTCCCGTTCCCGCCGTTCGTGACCTCATGGCAGCTCGCGCACGAGACCTTCCCGTTGGAGGAGAGCCGCGGATCGAAAAAGAGCTGCTTCCCCAGCGCGACTCGCGCCGACATGGCCTCGTCGGGCGGAGCGCTCGCAGCGCTCAACGGAGACGGCGTGGCGTCCTCCGGCGGCGGCGTCACGCAGGCAGCCTCGAGAGTCGTGAGGAGAGCGAAGACGGCGGTCTGCAGGGCTCGCGGCATGACGCCCCGAGCATCGACCGCCGGAGCCATCGCGACTGGTACTCAGGTCACATTCGCGACGCGATGTCGACCGCTCGCCGCGCGCCCACTCGCCGGCTCCCCTGCGGCGACCGCGAGCGCCATCTCGTCAATGACCTGTATCCGCCCGCGCCGTCTGGCCACGACGCCCGAGTGGGTCAGCGCCGCGAGCGCGCGAAACACCACCTCTCGCGCCGTCCCGAGCTCCCCGGCCAGCGCCTCCTGCGTGATGGAGAGCGCGCCGTTCACGGCGTGCTCGGCCAGGTAGGCGGCCACTCGCTGCACGACCGTCCGCGTCGCGAGTCGCTCGAGGGTCGTCATCAGCTCGAAGATGCGCTCGGCCATCGCGGCCATCACGAAGCCGCGGAACGCCTTCTCGTGCTCGAGCAGGCGATGAAACAGCTCCGCCGGAACCCGGAGGAAGGCCGCGCCCCCTCGCCCGGCCTGAACCCAGGCCGGGTAGGGCTGCGCGTGAATCGTCGAGCTCAGCGCCAGGACGCACGTCTCGCCCGGCGCGACGCGATATAGGGTCGCCTCGCGCCCATCCTCGGAGAAGTAGAAGACGCGGAGCGAGCCGCGGAGAACCAGGTAAGCGCCTCCGCACGGAGCACCGCGAGCGATGAGCTGACGACCGGAGCTCGCGACGACCTCGGCGAGCGCGCCGAGCTCGGCCCGGCCTTGGGGGGAGAGCTCCTGAAGGAACGGGAAGAGCTCGGCGCGGCTCACTGGTCGATCATACCTCCGGGCGGAAGAACAGATCACCGGGCGTGGCCGTCGACACCTCCGTGATCGTGTCGAAGGGGAGCCCGGCCCGCTCGTGCGCTCGGCGGACATGATCCGCCGACGGCGCCATGTTGAAGCAGAACGCGCGCCCCTCCTCGAGCCCGACGTGGATCCGGAGGACGACGACGCCCTCCTCTCGAGCAACGTGCTCGTATTTCGCGAAGAACGAGGCGAAGTCGTTCTTGCTGATCCCCTTGGGGAACGTGCCGTTGTTCTGGTCGTGTGTATCCAGGAAAAACTTCATCTGTTGCATCGGTCGCTCCTTGATCGAACGCCACGATGGGCGAACAGCCTTGGAGTAGCTCGCTCTCGAGCGCGACTCTGCGACCGCAGTCACACTCCGGCGAAGCAGCGCTCAGCCAAGCTCCTCCGCGAGCCTATCGAACACGAGCCGGATGCGACGGCTCGTCCTCAGCTCGCGGTGGCACACGAGCCAGACGGGGATCGAGAGCGCCTTCTCCGGCAGCACGCGGCGGACGAGCGGCTCGCGATCCCCGATCTCTTCCATCATGAAGCAGATGCCGGCGCCCTGCTTGCAGAGCTCCCACTGCACGAGGTGGTTGTCGGTCACGATGGGGAACTGGCGGCGCTCGAGCTTGATGCCGCGCGCGCCCATGTGATCGATCATCAGCTCGGTGCGATCGAAGGCGAAGAGCTCGGCCTTCGCGAGATCCTCCTGCGTCTCGATGCCACCGATGCGCTCCAGGTACGCAGCGCTCGCGTACATGTACGCGGTCGAGTCTTTCAGCTTCTTGGCCACGAGATCGGGCTGGGTCACTGGAAAGTTGCGAACGGCGATGTCGGCCTCGCGCCGGAGCAGATCGCGGACCTTGTTGGACACGGCGAGCTCGATCTCGATACCCGGATGGTCCACGCGCAGCCTGCTGATGATGGGCGAGAGCAGGTAAGCGGAGACCACCTCGCTCGCGGTGATACACACGTTGCCTTCGATGGATGATGACTGTCCTGTCGCTGTCAGCGACACGCGGGTCGCCGCCTCCCCCATGGCTCGGACGTGCTCGACCAGGTCGAGGCCCGCCTGCGTGAGCTCGAGGGTGGTGCCCACGCGCTCGAACAGGGTGACGCCGAGCTCCTCCTCGAGCGCCGCCACCTGCCGGCCGAGGGTCGGCTGGGCCATGCCCAGCGCGCGGGCCGCCGCCGAGAACGAGCCCTCCTCAGCCGTCACGAGAAACGCTCGCGCGCGGTTCCAGTCGAAGCCGACGGAGCGCCAGTCCATGCAGAAACGCATACCATGACTGCACCGCCGGCGGATTCCCTCTGCGGCTTTGCATGGCCATCCTCGGGGCCATGCAAGCCGCTTTCACCCAGTCCTACGGCTCCCCTGAGGTTCTGCAGGTCCGCGAGGCGCCGACCCCTTCCCTCGCCGACGACCAGGTCCTCATCCAGGTTCGCTCCGCTCCGGTCACGGCCGGCGACCTCCGGCTGCGCGCCGCGGACTTCCCTTCCTTCACCGCCCTCCCCGGACGCCTCGTGCTCGGGATCTTCGGACCCCGCAAGCCCGTGCAAGGCACCATGTTCGCCGGACGCGTCGTCCGCGTCGGCAAGGCAGTCACGCGCTTCGCGGTCGGCGACGACGTCTTCGGCGCGAGCATGTCGGGCGCGTACGCCGAGCTCCTCGCCATGCCGCAGGGCGGGGCGCTCGCGAAGATGCCACAGGGGGTCGGCTACGACGAGGCCGCCGCATCGCCCTACGGCGCCGTGACCGCGATCACCTTCCTGCGTGATCTGGGCAAGCTCCAGCCCGGCCAGAAGCTGCTCGTCATCGGCGCCGCCGGCGGGGTCGGTCGCTTCGCCATCCAGATCGGCAAGCACCTCGGCGCCGAGATCACCGCCGTGTGCCGGCCGCGCAGCTTCGATCTGGTCCGCTCGCTCGGGGCCGACCACGTGATCGATCGCGAGTCGCAGGACTTCACGCAGAGCGGCGCACGCTACGACGTGATCTTCGACTGCGTCGGCGCGAGCTCCTTTCCTCGAGCTCGCCGAGCGCTCACGGACCGCGGCGCCTACCTCACGCTGCTCATCAGCCTGAGCATCCTCTTCTGGACAGTGGTCACGCCTCTCCTCGGCGGCCGCCGCAGCAAGCTGACCATCGTGAAAGACGACGCGCGCGCGATCGAAGAGGTGCGTGATCTACTCGAACGCGGCGTCATCCGGTCCATCATCGCGGAGCGATACTCGCTCGAGCACATTGCCGACGCGCACGCGCGCGCGGAGGCTCGCCGAGACGACGGAGCGATCATGGTGTCACCGACCGCTTGAACGAAGGCTTCCCGCCCGAATCCTGCTCCAGCGGTCACCGAGGTAGGTAGGTTCGTCACTAGACCGTCCAAGAGCGCCGAAGGAGCGCATCACGATGATCGACGGTCTGCGATTCATGACGGTTCTGTCCCTTGTTGTCGGTTCGTTTGCCCTGGTCGCCTGTGGCGACGACGGCGGAGGAGACGGCGGGGACGGGGACGGCGACGGCGACGGCGACGAGAGCGTCAGCACGAGCTCGAGCACGTCCGAGTCGTACACGTGTTGCCTGAACGGCTCGTTCTACGAGTGCCCCTCGTCGAGCGCGCTGTCCGAGTGCAGCCTGGACACCGGTCCGGGCGAGTGCAGCAGGGATTCGTCGCGAGACGACACGTGTAACTGAGGCGAAGCGGCGCCGGCAGCAATCGGGCCGGCGCCGCGCCTCTTCCTACCGCGTCCCGCACGAACGCGGCGCCACGACCGCTTGCAGCTGTTGTTCGACATACCTAAGAGGGTCTCCATGTCTCGTTCCGTTCGAGCTCTGTTCGTCGTCGCCACTCTCGGCCTCACCGCGTGCAGCACCTCCTTCGTCTCGACCAAAACCGCGGATCCGGTGTTGCTCGAAGGGCAGGATGTTGCCGAGGTCCGCGCCGCCATCATCCGCGCGATGAAGAGCCGCAAGTTCCGGCCCGAGCGCGAAGAGCCAGGCTTGATCATGGCGAGGCTCGAGCGCGGCGACGTCACAATCCAGGTCGCGATCGAATACTCGTCCACGCAGTTCGTCATCCGGTACCTGTCGAGCGTCGGGCTCGAGACGACGACCGTCGAGGGGGAGACGCTCGTCGACGACGAATACAGCAAGTACACGAACAAGCTCGCAGCAGTAATCGAGAAGGAGCTTCAGCGGCCGGCGAAGGAGCGCGATCAACGCGAGCGCGAGCGGCGCGAGTACGAGCTCATGCTCGCCCGCGCGAAGGCCGGAACCGATCGCCAGCCTGAAGGCGGCACCGCCGAGCCGGGCGAGCCCTCCGGGCCCGACGTCGGCAACATCATCCAGCAAGTCGCGCCCCTCCTTCCGGCGCCGCCGACCGTCGAGGTCGACAACTCCGTGCGCCACTCGGAGCAGAGCCTCACGTGCTGCATCAACGGCTCGAAGTACGTCTGCCCGAGTCAGGACGCGTTCAAGGCGTGCATGACGAGCGGCCCCTCCGAATGCACACCGGCCGGAGGCTGCTGAGGGCTGGCGCCGCGCGTTACGAAGGCGAGTGACTGACGAGCGCGGCAGTCCGATCCTCGAGCAACGCTCGATACGCCTCGCGAAGCGGAGGCGAGAGAGGGGAGCGATCAATCAGCGCGGTGCATGCGTCCTTTCGGCCAGCGATGTCCTCGAGCACGCGGTCGGCCGCCTTGCGAGGGATCCCGGCGTAGTCGGCGAGCTCGCGCCAGGTTCGCCTGGTCACGCCGCCGCGCTTGCCGCCGATCGGAAGCGCGAGATCGTCCTCCGAGATGTGGAGGCGCGTGGAGATGAGATCGTAGGCCGGCGTCATGCGGATGAGCCCATCGTCGTCGCGGAGCATCGACAGGTTCTTCAGATGCATGTCCCCGTTACCAGTCCACCAGGCGAACACGAGCTGGCGGTAGAGCTTGAGCATCTCGATGCCGGGCTCCGAGGCGTAGCGGCGCACGACGCGCACACAGAGCTCCGCCGAACCGTCGTACTTTTCCTTCGGGGACTTCTGCGCGAGCTGGCAGAAGTCCTCTTGATGGACCTTGTGGCTGGCCGCTCGGTCGAACCGACGGACGATGTAAGCGGCCGAGCCGTCCTTCAGGGTGACGAGCGCGCACGGAGGAACCTCGAGCCCGACCTCCGCGGCGAGGCGCATCGTCGTCAGCTCGTTCTCGGGGAGCTCGGCGAAGGTCTCCGCCCGAGGCTTCAGGATGAAGCGGCCCGGCGCGATGGAGACCTGGAGCGTGGTTCGCTCCGTCGAGAGGCCCAGCGACACCTTTCGCTGCACGCCGGACAGCGACGTCTTGCCCGCCATCGCGAGGCCGACCGTGTGGAGCTTGGCGAGCTCGATGTCGATCGCTGGCACGACGTCGGTCTCGAAGAGCGCACGCAGGCACGCGCGATGATATCCGCCGTGGCCGGCCTCGCTCGGACGCAAGCAGGCGAGACAGGCTCCGCTCATGGCGCGGCATCCTCGATCGGGATGATCTCGACGTCGCCGATGCAATCCGCGCAGGTCGCAACGAGCAGCCCGAACGCGTCGTCCTTGGCGATCTTGAGCTTCGCGACCGAGAGCTCGAGCAGCCAGCCCTCAGGCAGGAGGTTCTCGAAGAACGGGTGCAGCGTCCGGGACACGTACGGCTCGGGCCGAAGTGGCAGCGTCAGCGAGACCGGGGCTGCGTCTCGGCGCGCGAGCCACGCGGGCTCGTACACGAACTGGCTGCCGCCGGTCTCGAGCTCCTCGAGCCGCCCCACGACCTGACCGTCGATGCGCACCGAGGCCCGGCGCGGGCTCACGGCAGCTCCTCGTCCGTGCGGGGCGCGTCGACGACGCCGAGCTGCTTGCCGAAGACGGCGAGGACTCGGTTGACCGCGTCCATTCGCAGCGTGGGTTTGCCGGCTTCGAGCTCGACGACGAGGCGCTTCCCGACGCCCGACAGCTCGGCCAGCCGAGCCTGGGTCATGCGGTTCTTCTTTCGCCGATCGCGCACGAACGAGCCCACGAGAGATTCCCGATCGGGAACATGACTGGCCACAGAGGCGAGTCTAGAAGACGAATCAGCGCCTGACCACCAAGTTAGATCCCGATCGGGAATACCGTCTCGGTTCCGTGCTTTCCGGAGCTGCCTACCGCGCCCTGTGTTCCCGATCGGGAATCATCCGCCAAGGCGCGGCTCTGGATCGATAGGCCGCCAGGCCTACTTCACCACCTCGAGCCGCCACTTCACCTCTGCGCGGGCCGCCGCGCGCAGGCACCGCGCGACCTCCTCCAGCTCGGCCACGACGACGGAACGGTCATGCTCGAGCTCGATATTCGTCTCGGGCTTCCCGAGGGCGCCGAGCAGCGCGTCCGTCATCTTCAGCCCATCCGACACGGAGAACCAATCCGTCCACGGCCCCATGACGTCGTCGAGCTCGTCGGGGTCGCCCTCGAAGTCCTCGGGTACCAGCCGGGTGTCGCCGAAGCCGCTCACCAGCGGTACGCCCAGCGACTCGCAGAGCTCGTCCAGCGCGGGGATCGAGTCGAGCAGCGGACCGCCGTCGAGATCGGGCGAGAGGGACTTCAGCGCCGGATTGAACACCGGCCACACACCAACGCTCATGGGTGACCCGCTTAGCGGGCATCTCGACCGGGCGGAAGACCGCACGCAGCGTCTTTGCGCAGGTGGCGTGCGAGCGTGCAGAGCCTCGCGGCCTCGGCCGTGTCCCCTCCGGCGCGCGCGGCCTCGGCGGTGGCGGCATAGATCCGGGACGCGATCTCCTCCACGGGCCACCGGTGGATCGTGTACGTCGAGTCGTACTCTATCTGGGCGCTGTGCACGACGAGGCCGAGCTCGGAGGCGTCGGGCGAGAGCCCCAGGTAGTTCGGCCGAATGAAGTGGACCGCGTTCGGCGGGACCGCTTCGTGGGACGGAGGCGCGGTCGGGCGCCGGATGGTGATGGGAAAGACAGGAACACGACCGCGCACCGCCCCGCCGACGCGCAGCTCGGCCTCCTGACCTCGCTTCCGATCCTCCTTCACCTCGGCCAGGTGGAGCTCGATGTCGCGGGCGAAGCGCCACATGCCTTTGACCGGCGGCGCACGAAGGTCCCAAGCCGCCGGGCCTTCAAGGACCAGCTTCGGAACGGCCTGCTCCGTGAGCCAACGCGCGTCCGCGCTCGACTCGTCGATCGCGTACATCGGAACGCCCTTGCCGTAGAGGAAGGGGATCTCCAGCTCGCGCGTGGCCTCCCGTCGATCGACGAAGCGACAGTGCAGGCTCTCGCTCCCGCCGTCGCTCCAGCACACGCCGAGGCTCTCGCCGTCACGCGTGAAGCCGGCGCGCACGGCCACGGCGGCCATGCCCGAACCGACGATCACTGGATAGCCGTGGACCCGCAGCGCGCTCGGCTCACCGAACCGCTCGTCGTGCGCAGGCTTCGCGGCCACGTCGCGCGAGCTCGGTGCACTCGTGAGAATCGCGGCGTCCTGAGGCTCCGAAGGCGGCGCCAAAGTGCAGGAAGCAGCGCCGCACACGAGCACCCCGAGGACGATGCGACCGGTTGCGAGCATGGCGCTCGTCAACGCCGAGAACCGCGCTCGCATTCCGCGTCACGCGGGTATCCTCCGCCCCATGCAAACGAGCTCCCGAGCAGTCCTCGCTGCCGTCCTCTTGATCGCATGTGACGGCGCATCCCAGAACGCGGCGTCGTCGAGCACCGCCGCCGCGAAGTCCGCTTCGACCGCCGCTGCGCCCGCGTCGGCAAACAAGACCGCCGCCACGACCGCGTCGAGCACGGCTTCCGCCGCCGCGCCGACCGCCTCGGCCTCCGCGAGCGCAGCGGCGACCTCCGACTGCCCGGACGGCGCGCGCAAAGACGACGACGCGCGTTATTGCATCACGCTGCCCGAGAAGAAGCTCGCTGTCTCCTACGAAGGCGACAAGCCCAGCCAGGGCATCCGGGAGGAGCTCGAGATCGCTGGTGACAGGCTCGTCATCACCGTCGGGCCCGCGCCCGCGGGCAAGACGGTCGCGCAGCTCAAAGAGGCTGCCGACAAAGCCATGGGCCCGTCGCGCGTCGACGGCGGAGACCTGCCGAACGGCTACTGGAACGATCGAAAGGAGAAGGACGGCCAGCACATCGTCGAGGGCGTCGTCGTCTCCAAGTTCATCATCACGTGCACCCACTGGGTCCGCGACGAGAAGAACCTCGAAGCCGCCCGCGCCGTGTGCAAATCGCTGAAGACGTTCTGAGGCGCGGCGGCAGCGGGCCCTACTCGCTCTGCGGGGGTCGACAGACGATCACGTCGATCGTCCCGTCGAGCTTCGTCCCGTTCGATCCCTCGAGGTGGACCTCCAGGGGCACCTTGGCTCCGGGCTTCGGCTCCCCGCGGAGCTTGGCCGATGCCTTCGTGACCTTCACCTGCGGCGAGTCGGTCTGGACGAGGAACTGCCCCGTGTCGCTCAGCTCGCGCTTGTCGAGCAAGGTCACCTCGAGCATGGCGCCCTCCGAGATGAAGCGAAGCCCGTTCGGGCACACCTCACTCTCCTCGACCTGCTCGTAGGTGAAGGCCTGGACCTGCATCGATCCCGGCCCTTCCGTCATCGTGAGGAACGCGTGCCGGAATGTCGCCGGCTTGCCGTTGATCGTGCCGAGGTCCCTGGGCAAGGCCGAGCTCTGGGGGCTCTCGTCGGTGCTCGCGGGCTGAGCTCCGTCGCTCGCGGGCGCGGCCTCCGGCGCCGCCCCGTTCGCTGACGCAACGTTGGGGCCGCTACCCGACGCGCAAGCAAGGCTACCGATCACGAGCGGAAGGAGGATGAGGCTGGTCTTCACGCGTGCGATCATGCCTCGCCACAGACGCTCCCCCTACTCGCGACAGTTCGAGGGATTTTATCCCATGATCTCGCAGCTCTCGACGTCAGCTCACAAACCTCAACTCGCGCGCGTTGCGCCCGTTCGGCGAGCCAGCCGATGAAGCCCAAGCCGCGCCCGACGACCGCACGACGGCGCCCGAAGGGCACCTCCGGCACCGCCATCGTCGACGCCATCCTCGACGCGGCGGGTGAGCTGTTCGTGGCCGGCGGCCTCGACCACACGACCACCAACCGAATCGCCGAGCGCGCGGGCGTCAGCGTCGGCTCGGTCTACCAGTATTTCCCCAACAAGCAGTCCATCGTGGCCGGGCTCACGGGCCGCGTGAACCGAAAGCTCCTCGACGGGATCACTCGCGCGGTGACCGAACCGGGGCCTTTCGAGGAGAAGCTCGAGCGAGCGCTCCTCGCCTACGTCTCGGAGAGCGCCTGCGATCTCCCGCTCCGCCGCGCCCTCGTCGCCGGCGTCCCGCGCGAATGGGTGGACGCAAACATCGCGTCATCGGAGCAAGAGATCGCCGAGCGGCTCTGGCCGCTGGCGCGTGAAGCTCGGCCCGACGTCGACGAGGCGGCGCTCCGACGCGCGCTCGTCTCCTGCGTGTTCGCCGTCCGCGGCGCGATGCAGGGTGCGCTCCTCTATCACCCGGAGTCGCTGCGAGAGCCGGCGTTCCTGCGGCAGCTCGGCGCGATCGTGCGCGCCCTGCTCGCGGCGCTCTGAGGCGCGGCGGCGCGGCTCACCCGACGAGCCGCGCCCACGGGCTCGCGAAGACGATGCTCGCCTCGGTCTCACCGACCTGCGCGCGCAGATCGATGTAGCCGCTGACGCCTCCCCAGTCGGGATCGGTCGCGGAGATGAGCGGCCGGCCGTCGATCGCGACGTCCACGCGGTCCTTCACGCAGCGCGCCTGGAGGACGGCTTCGCCGCCGGCGCCGCCGGGCCGCGTGGCCGAGGCGAGCTTGTGGCTGAACTTGGAGTCGGCCCGGATGCCGACGCTGACGTGCCCGCCCGGGAAGAGCATGACCGTGAGCGCCGAGTCGTCCGTGCTGCGAAGCCAGAAGCCGGCCGCGCAGTCGGGCGGCGCGCCGGGCTCGAAGCGGATCGTCACGCCGACCTCCACGTCGACGTACGACCCCGGCACGAAGGCGACGGGAAAGATCGCGTCGGGCAACGTGCTGTTCGGCGGCGTCCGCGCGAGCACCGCGCGGCCCGGCTCGATCCACGTCGTGTGCAGGCCGTGGGCCGAATGGTCCACGAGCTCGTAGCCGTGACCGTCGCTCCCAAACCCCATGGCGAGGCGCGAGCTGACGTGCCCCGGCTCGAGCCGGAGCGGGCAGCCACAATAGCGGCAGGCCCGTAGCGAGGGAGAGAGCGGCGCGCCGCACTCGGAACAAGACATAATTGTCATGGCAATTCGGCCGCAACGCGCGCGTGCTCGATGCGCCGCCCGGCGAAAGCAAGCGCGGCCGCCCGAACGCTGGGGAAGCGCGCTCGCTCCGCGACGAGCGAGGCGATCTGGACGCCGACGGTGGGAAGGAGGGCGCCGACCAATGCCGGCGGAGTCGCTCGGTTCATGGCCAGCGCGGCCCGCACGTCGTGGCGCCCCATCCACCGGTCGCGGAGCGCGAGGGCGTAGGCGACTTCGCTCGGGAGCGCGCGAGCCGCGGCCATCCTGATGACGATGCTCGCGCGCAAGCGCGGCTTGTCGAGGAGCTCGCCGAGCTGACGCCACGCGCCCGAGCCCCGGACGCGGAGCGCCCGCACCAGCAGCTCCATCTCGTGAGACGGCAGGTACGGGGCGAAGTTCGGAGCATCGCCTCCCCACCGCTCCGCCTCTCGCAACAGATCGGCGCGGGTCAGCGCGTGGAGATCTTGTACGAGGATGGCGCCGTCTCCTCGCCCCGGACGACTCTGCTCGGCCCCTCGCGGCTGCAACAACACGTGCGCGACGAGCGGTGTCTCGTCGGATGAGATCGACGCACGCAGCGAGTCGAGAACCGGGTCGTGGTGGGCGCGCAAGAGGTGGCCGTCACACGCGACGTCCGGTCGGTCGGAACGCATGATCCACGTCGCGACCGCCAGAGCGGCGCTCGTCGCCTCCTCGTTCCCGCGGCCGCTCGACGCGAAGAGCGCTTCGAGATCGAACGCCGACTGCTCCGGCCCTGCGCTCTCCACGCGCTCCACCAGCACGGCACGGCGCATCGAGAGCGAATCGAGCTTTCCTATCGAAGCGAGACTTGGCCCCATGAACACCGCGCCTCCCAGCGCCTCGCGCTCAGCCGGCGTGGGCGAGCTTGCGCACGCCGTCGGGGAACGTGACCTCGACCCGACCTTGCTCGACCGTCGTCACGACGCCGATGCCGAAGCGCGGGTGCGACAGCGCGTCGCCCTTCGAGAAGTATTCGCTCGGCGCATAGGGCCGGAGCACGCCAGCAGCGCCGAGGCGCTGGGCCCACGAGCTCGAGGCTTGCCCCTCGGTCTTCGCCCACGCGAGGCCGATGATCTGGCCGAGCCGATCGAGCACCTGCGTCGCGTCTTCCCGGCGTGTGGCCCAGATCGCGCGCGGCACGCTGATCCACTCGCCGTTGCTCTTCGCGCGCGAGGCCACGTCCGAGAACCCCAGCTTGGCCCACTGCGCAGCCGTCGCGCCGGAGACCTGGAAGGCCTGCGCCACGCGCCGCACCGCTTGCTCGAACGGGACAGGCGCCGACCGCGCCCCGGCGATGCGCTCGTTGAGCTGCGCGAGGCCGACCTCGCGCGCCGTGTTGTCGAGCGCCTCGATGAGGCCACGCACCACCGTGCGAGGATCCGACGCCGTGCCGCGCACGCGCTCGAGCGCTTCTCCTACGGCGCGCTCGAAGAGCGGCCTCGCGAGCACCGGCGCCTGGATAGCCTTGGGCTCGTCGAACCGCATCCCGATCGCACGCATCATGACCTTGAGGAGCCAGCCCTTCACGGGGCCCTTGCCCAGCCCACCCAGGCTCTCGCGCATGTCGAACTCGCGCCCGAGCGCCTTGGCGAGCATGGGGCGGAGCGGCTCGAGCTTCACGGCGCCGATGGCAGCCGCGTGATCGCCGAGCTCCTCCACGGCGATCTCCTTGATCCCCTCGAGGAGCGTCGCGGCGAGCTGGCCCGGCTCCTCCCAGTCGACCTCCTGACACTTCTGCGTGAGGCCTTCCACCCGCGGGCGCAGCCAGCCGGGCAAGAGGAGCCCGCCGCGCCCGCTCGCGGTCGGCAGCGGGATCGGCGCCGCGCCCTTCTTGGAGGGCGGCGGATCGGTCGTCGGCGTGCGCGCCGCACCGTTCGCCCCGTTCGACTTGCGCGCCTTGCTCGGCGGCGCCATCGGCACCGCGTGCTTCGACGCGCCGTTGGCCTTCTCGGGCTTGGCCGGCTTCGCGGGCTTCGTCGGTGCCGAAGGCTTCGCTGGCTTCGACGGCTTGGTCGCCTTCGTGGGCTTCGTGGCCTTCGCCGGCTTGGCCGCCTTGGCAGGCTTCGCGTTCGACGCCGGCTTCGCGAGCTTCGCGCTCTTCGCAGCCTTCGCCGGCTTGGCCTTCGCGGCCTTCCCCTTGGCGAGCGATTTGGACCGACCAACGGCCATCCTCCGAAGCGTACAGCCAGCCGAGGCCGGCCCGGAAGGTCTCTTCTGGCATGGGGGAGAATCAGGCACCGCCGTTCTACTGGACGCCCCGGTGCCGCCCTTTCACCCCCCCACCCCCCTCGCCGCGCGAGGGGGGCCCCGCCAAGGCGCCGAGCACCCAGACCTTCACGTTTCTTCGTGAATCTGAACGTTGCCGCACGTCGGTCCGGCCGACCATGCCCTCATGGATTGCGCACCGCACAAGCAGCTGGAGCCCGTGATCGACCGCGCCCGATGCGAAGGCAAGGAGGACTGCATCCGTGTGTGCCCCAAGAATGTCTTCGAGATCCGCACGGTCTCGCTCGAGGAGCGGGAGACGCTCTCGATCGGTGCAAAGCTCAAGCTCTGGATCCACGGCGGCAAGCAGGCGTACGCGGTGCGCGCCGAAGCGTGTGAGGCGTGCGGCGAGTGCATCCCTGCTTGCCCCGAGAAGGCGATCACCCTGCGCGCCCGCGCATGAGAGACACCGCGCCCCGTTTCTGTTACCGCAGAGCCAGTGGATTCGGGGCCGATATCAGCGCGCATTCGCGTGCTCGCGGACACTTCCCGCCTCTTCGCGGAGGCCGGCCGCGACGTCCACTCGGTGCTCGAGATCCTCGTCCGCGTCGTGGCCGAGCACCTCGGTGATCCGTGCGTCGTGCGCATCCGGAGCGCGGACGGCGACTACCTCGATGTGGTCGCCGAGCATCACACCGACCCCGAAGCGCTCGAGGTCTTGCGCGCGATCCACCGCACCTCTCGGTTGAAGTACGGCGAAGGCCGCCTCGGTCAGGTGGCCACGACCGGAAGGCCTCTCTTCTTGCCGCGCATCGACCCCGAACGCGCGCGTGTGGCGGCCTCCAACATCTACCGGCCCTATTTCGAGCGCTTCAACCTCTACAGCGTCATGGCGGTGCCCCTCCGCGCGGCCGGCCAGATCCACGGCGTCGTCGGCATCGGCCGAGAGCACCCTGAGCACCCGTACACGCAGAGCGATCTCGATCTCCTCTCGGACCTCGCCGACCGCGCCGCGCTCGCCATCGAAAACGCCAAGCTCATCGCGCGACTGGAGGAGGCCGTACGCGCCCGCGACGAGGTCATGGCCATCCTCGCGCACGATCTCCGCAACTCGCTCAACACAATCGGCCTGGCCGCCGCGATCCTCCGCGACTTCCCGAACGACAGCGAGGACAAGCTCGTCAGCAAGACCTCCGAGCGCGTCGCGCGCGCGGTCCGCCGCAGCGAGAAGCTCATCACCAACCTGCTCGACACCGTCCGCATCGAGAGCGGCCTGCTCCAGCTCTCTCGCGAGCGCCGCGCCGTCCACGCGCTCCTCGACGAAGCGATCGAAGAGGCCTCGGCCCTCGCCAAGGAGAAGCGCATCGAGCTCTCCGTATCGGTCCCGTCGGACGAGCTCGCCGTCGACGCCGACCCCCTGCGCGTCTTGCAGGTCCTCGGCAACCTCATCGCCAACGCCGTCCGCTTCACCTCCCCCGGGGGCTTCATCGGCATCCGCGCCTACCAGGAAGGCGCCTTCGTCCACCTCGAGGTGGAGGACAGCGGCGCCGGCATCGAGTCCGACAACCTCCCGCGCATCTTCGACCGCCACTTCCGAGGTCACGGCCGCACCAGCACCGGCCTCGGCCTCTACATCGCCAAGGCCATCGTCGAAGCTCACGGTGGAGTCATTTCCGTCCAGAGCGTCGTCGGCGTCGGCAGCGTCTTTTCCTTCACCCTGCCCCTCGCCGACGCGCCATCTGCGAGCTCCTGAAAAACCTCGTTGACAATCCCAGCCGCCTAACTAGAGTGCCGTTCGCGCGGTGGAGCAGCCTGGTAGCTCGTCGGGCTCATAACCCGAAGGTCGTAGGTTCAAATCCTGCCCGCGCAACTATGCTTGGGCCCGCTATGCGGGCCCTTCGCGCTTTGTGCAGGCTTCGGCCGCACCTGTACTCCCTCCACTCCGCTTCGGCCTCGAAGACTCGGCCGGCTACGTGGACTCCGTACAGGAACGGTCAAATCCTGCCCGCGCAACCATCGTCAGGGCCCCTTCGGGGCCCTTTCGCATTTGGGCAGGCTTCGGCCCTCCGTGACACTCCGTCCGCTTCGCTTCGGCCTCGAAGACTCGGCCGGCTGCGCGGACTCCGTGCACTCCGGGTCAAATCCCTGAAGGGCGGGGGTGGCGTGGTGGGAGCGGTGGGCGCGGGCGAGTGGGGGCGGGCGAGTGGGGGCGGATCGGAGTCGGGCGGTGGGACGCCAGAGCGTGAGCTCGGCACGGTCTCGGAGGTGCCCTTCAAGAGGGACGTCACCCTCCCCCTAGCCGGCAAGACGCCCGTCGTCCTCCGTGCCTCGAACGGCGCGCGCTCTTCCGGTCTGCCTCTCCACGCCGGAGGCGTCCGAGGCTGGCTCCGCGGTGAGGATGTGCGTTGCCGGTGTTGCCGGCCCGCGCGCGGGCACCGAGCGATCAGGAGGCGGAGGATTGATTCAATCCGCCGGATCCTGATCGCGGGTTGGCGTCGTCGCGACCTGCGAGAGAGCCTGACGGAGTCGTAAGTATGCGAAACCTGGTCGAGGGCCCGGCGTGAAGAGAGACATGAAAGACAGATCCGCGATCAGGACGCGGGAGATTGAATCAATCCTCCTGATCCTGATCCCGAACCACGGGCCACCGCCGCTTCCGCGACCGGCGCTTCGAGCGATGCGGGCATCTCTTCTCAATCGTGACCACACGACGACTCGGGGCCGATGGGCGGGTCATCGCGGCTGAATCGTCGTGTGACCACGACTCAGGCGAGATGCCGCAGGGCATCGCCGCTGAATCGACTCGCGGACCGCATCACGCTCCGCGCGCGCGGATGCGTCGTAGGGCAGCGTCGAGCGCTTGATGCTGGACGGGGAAGCCCTTCGGGATCTTGGCGCGGCTCGCCTCGAGCGCGGCCATGGACTCGTGATCCCCAAGGGCCGCGAGGGCGTGGAGCGCGGCGTCGCGCTCGTCGCCGAGATCGCTGCGCGCGAGGATGTCTTCGGCGATCCGGGCGAGTCGTCGTCGCGCGTCGGGAGGGAGCTTCTTCACGTGACGATCGTTGGTCTTGGCGTCACCGAAGAGGTTGCAGGCCTCTGCGATGGCGAGCGCAAGGGGCCCACGCTTGGGTGGAACGCCGAGTCGCTCGGCGACGATCGCAGCGGCCGCCAAGCGCTCGAGCCCATGCCGACGCTCCTGGCCCAGGTACTTGAGCGCCTTGGCGCAGAGCGCAGGATCGTCGGTCTCTCTGGCCACCGCGGACGCTGGTCGGTCGTGGAGCAGGAGCGCCATGGCAACGAGCGGCTGCACGCGAGCGGGCGCAAACGGCAAGGCCTCGCGGACCTCTTCCACGGGGAATGGCTCGAGCCGGAGCTTCCAGAGCGCGCCGTCGACGTTCTTCTGCCAGCTCGAGTGGACGAGGCGCTTCCACGGATCGTCCGACTCTTCGCGGGCGGCCTCGCGCTCCGCCTTCGCGATCGCGCGCTTCGTCTCTTTCTCGAGGGCGGCGAGCACCTTCGCTTCGCCGCGGAACCAGCGCGAGTCGCCCCCACCCTTCTTGGCGAGCGACCGGAGCGCGGGCACCTGCGCCGCGGGTTGAAGCGTCAGCACATAGGAGTCCGACTTTTGCTGGAGCTGCAGGAGGGCGACGCCCGAGGGGACCAGCGCCTTGCCGAAGCGCTCGAGGACCTCCTCGGTGCTGCGCACCTCGTTCGCCATCCCGCGCGCCGCAGACGCGAGCAACTTCCCCGCGGACGCGGACGCCGCTCGCCGGAGCGCGCGGAGGATCGCGGCTGCGTCTTCTCTCCAGTCGACCTCGACGGCGGCCCCGCGTGCGAGCAGACCTTCGATGAGCGCCGACCACGTGAGCGCCGACTGCTCGGGATCGTCGGCGGCGCGCTCGACCTCTCGTGCGAGCGCTCGTCCACCGAGCGACGTGGCGAGCTCCACCAGCGCCGCGCGTTTGCCTGCGGGGAGAGTCTTCTCGAGTCGCGTCTTCATGTCGCGAGATGCATCGTTGCACACCTGCTGCAACGCTGGGCGGGTGCGGCGGGAGCCGACAGGCCTGCGGGCATCGCCGCTGCGCATCTCCGACGAGGGCGTCGCCGCTGAGGGGCTCGGGGCGCCGGGGCGCCGTTCGCTCCGCTGCTTGCCAATTTGTCTCCCGACCACCGACCGAAGCCCCAAGTCGTCAGGGTGACGCGCGCAAAAGCACCGGAGCTGGCGCGAGAATCCACACCGGCGAGCGGCTCAACAACGGCACCCAGTTTGCAACGCGGTCGACCATGCTTCGGGGACCTGCTTCCGTGCTCGTGATGTCCTTGTTACCGCTCGGTTGCGGAGCCGAGGTGGTGATTGAGCGTGACGCCAAGCTGACGCGCCAGGATGTCCTCGCGGCTTCCGTGACGCGTGCGAGCGATGGCGACTACGAGGTCGGTGCCGTCGGCTTGGCGGACCTGGTCGGCTTCGAAGCCGAGCCGATTGGAGAGGCGGGCCCCTGCCGGGTCACCGAGACGTTCGCCGACCCCGATGCGGACATCGAAGAGGCAGAGCCGGTGGACGGCGCGTTCATCGACGTCGAGATCGGCACCGAGCTGCACTCGTTCGACCTCGGGGTCGACCATGGGTACCTCTACCCGTTCAAATCGGAAGAGCCACTCTTCGCCGCGGGGGACCCCATCACCTTCCGCGTTCGGGGCGCAGGCGTACCTCAGCTCGAACGAACGGTGACAGCGATCGACATCCCGGCCGTGGTGATGCCACCGATCGACGACGACGGCGTCCTGCGTCTCCAACGTCGTGAAGGGCTCTCGATCACGTGGGATCCCGCCACCGACGCAGGCACGATCGAGCTCGAGATCCGAGCCGCCATGGAGGAGACCACCATAGGGAACACGATCACCACCGGTCCGGTCTGGCGCACGCTTCTGTGTGAGGTCGACGCGAGCGACGGCGCCCTCGCGGTGAAGGGCGAGCTCTTCGAGCTCATGCCGGAGGCGCACGCTGCGAGCCTCTCGGTCACTGCTGGCAGACAATGGATCGAGGAGGTCGATGGTTGGACCGTTCGCTTCCGAGTTGGAGGCTACGCGACGGTGGTGGGTTACGAAGACAGTGTCGCCTCCTACGGCATCGGTCCGATGTGGCTCGAGTGATCGCGCTGTCCCACCATCGCCGCGTCCCACCCAGCGACCCGCGTCGCGTGAGTGCTACCTTCACGGGATGGACTTCCCGGCCATCATGCACGAGTACTTTCGCGGCGAGCGCATCGAGAGCCTCTACGTCATCGCCCCGCTCGGCATCCTGTGCGTCGCCTTCGGCGCGGGGCTCTTGCTGACCGAACGAAGCGCGTTTTTCGTGGGCGTCGCGGTGCCCTTCGTCGTGCTCGGTCTCGCGCTTGCCGGTGTCGGCGGGAGCGTGGGGCTTCGCACCAGCTCACAGGTCGCAGCGCTGGAGCAGGCCTACCAGACGAACGCGGCCACCTTCGTGGCCGAGGAGCTGCCGCGAATGGAGAAGGTGAACAAGAACTGGCCGGTCTACCTGACCACCTGGTGCGTCTTTGCGGTGGTCGGTCTGCTGCTGCGGTTCGCGGTCTCTCGCGACTGGGCGCACGGTCTCGGGATCGCCCTCGTGTTCTTCGGAGGGGTGGGGCTCCTCATCGACGGGTTCGCCGAGCGGAGGGCGAAGCCGTACACGGCGGCTCTGAGCGCGCTGCGCGGCTGAGCGCGCTGCGCGGCTGAGCGCACGAGCATTGGGGTGGTCATCGCGTCCGTGTGATCACGACTCACGCGACATTTCGGCGGGCATCGGCGCTGAGTCGTCGCGCGCGGCTGCGTGAAGACGTTATTTGGTGCTGTTGCACGCCCAGACGAGGATCTTGCAGGTGCCGCCACCTTGCGAAGCACAATCCGACTTGGCGGCCCCCTCGGCGGCGGGCCGATTGCTTCCGGTTCCCGTCGTCATGATCTCGGGCTTGTCCTTCGACTGGGCGAGCGCACCGCAGCCCTGATTCCAGGTCAGGCGTGTCGTGCAGGTCTTGCACTCCTTCAACGCCTCCTTCTTGGCGATGTCCTCGGTGAGCTGGTCGAAGCTGTACCCCCAACCACCGGTCTTTTCATCGAAGGCAATGGCGGCGTGCTTCTGGGTCTTGCGGACTTCGTTCAGGAGCTTGCATCCACTGCCGCCGACCCCAATGCCAACCGTCGCAACCATGAGGAATGCGATCTTCCGCGCACGTCCGTAAGCCATGCCGAAGCTTCGCCCTGATGTCGCCGAAACACAACGGTGTCCAGGACGCTTCCGGTGGGGCACGGCCGATGGGGGGGGCATCGCCTCTTTGCTTCCCCGCGATCCTCTACGTCGCGCTGGTCGAAGGCCAACTACGCGGCGGCGACGGTGGCCAGGCGTCACTCAGCCCAAGCCGGTTGCCGGCCGTCCTTCCGACCGGGCCTGAAGCTCTGCGGAACGTACGGGACCGGGTACTTGGTCTCGTTGTCGCCGAGCAAGGCTACCCGGACGTGGAAGCTGTCCGCGCGCGCGGGGGCGGGCAGATAGTCCACGGGCTCGATCACCCCTGCTTCCCAGAGGGTACGGAATGCCGTCTCGGTCTCGGCGGCGGTGGCCCCGATGTCGTCGGCCAGAAACGTACGGGAGAGGGTGACCACGTCCACGTACTCCGCGAGCTCGAGCTGCGCCATGATCCAGAGCATGAGCTCCCGGGTTGCGGAGGACAGCTCGCGCCGTCGAAGCCACCGCGTGCAGCTCGCGACGAGCTGCAACTTGATCCATGCGCGGTCTTCAACATCCTTCGGAAACGGGGGCTTATCGACCCGCTCGGCACGGAGCGTAGCCTCGTGCGGCCTCGACAAGCGGGGCGGATGCTTGGAGATGATCCAGCCGATGAGGTCGCTCAGCTCGTTCTCCTCCATCCACGCGATGAGACCAGCAACGCCCCGCTCCACGATCGGCTCCCACTTGCCGGGCTCGTTCGCTGCGTCGGGTCGGTCGCAGAGGACGCCCAAGACGGGCGCGAGGCGAGCGATGAGGCATCGCGCGGTCTCCGTCAGCCTGGTCCGGTACCAGGCATTCGTGTCCGGCTCGTTGGCCAGATCGACCAGGCGTGCGGCCTCGTCGAGCGCGATGGCGGTCTTCTCGATGAGCCAGTGGATGGGCTCCGCTTGGCCTCCACGGTCAGCGAGTGAGTTGACGACGGCCTGGTAGCTCATGTGCGAGTCCACCATCGACTGACGGATGCGACACTTGCGTCGGCTGGGCATGATGACGTTCCTTTCGGTCCTAGCTCCACCGTCGAAGCCCACCCCCCATGGGTTGCGGCGAAGCGCCGAAAATGAACGCTGCGTGTCGTGCGCCCGCGCGGTGCGACCCGCTTCGCTTCACGTCCCGCAATTGGGCGGCCTCGGGGGAAGGCCTCGCGAAGACCGGCGCCGAACTGCGCCGTTGAATCGGAGGCTAGTTGCATGCGCGAAGGCTTGCAAGCCTCGCGGTCGTCGAACAATGTCCACGGTCGGTCAGCTCCGAGAAGAGCGATGAGGACGCTGACCGCTGCATCACGAAGAAGCTGGAGCGCGGCGCCCTTCCTCCTCCCTGTCCAGCCTGCGGGCGAGAAATACGTGGTCCTCCGGGCCTCGAACGTCGCGAGCCTCTTCCGGCCCGCCTCGACGCGCTGGAAGCGGCCGGCGCTGGCTCCCAAGCGATGATGTGCGAGTTGCCGGCCCGCGCGCCGGCCCGCGATCAGGAGGCGGAGGATTGATTCAATCCGCCGGTTCCTGATCGCGGGTTGGTGCCCTCGCGACATGCGAGCGAGCCTGACGGAGTCGTAAGGATGCGAAACCTGGTCGTTGGCCACGCGTGAAGCGACGCATGAACGACAGATCCGCGATCAGGACGCGGGAGATTGAATCAATCCTCCTGATCCTGATCCGAGCCACGGGCCACCGCTGCTCGCTGGTGCCGCGGGGCCACGCGGAGGCGCGTACCGTCGGCCATCGGGATGCCCGAACGTGCCGCCCCCGCCGACCGCGCCGCCTCCGGCGACGACGCAGCCTGAGGTGGTGACAACGAAGAAGTAGTGCGCGCTCGGGGGCGGCATCGAAGGTGGTGCCGCCCCCGTTCTCACCGGCCCCATCTCCCGCCGGAGCAGAGGTGCCCTGTATCCTCCGCCGATGCCCGACGCAAAGAGGCCTCGAGATCATACGTGCGTGACCTTGTTCGTCCCCGGCACGTACGCGAGCGTCGGGGAGCTGGCGGCGCGGCTCGATCGGGGTTTTCGGCTCTCGACCGACGGGGCTCGGCTCGAGGGTGACGCGCTCCCGTTCGCCAGCCACATCGAGTGGGAGGACAACCCGCACGATGGATCTTTCGGGCAGGCGTTCTCCTTCGGGACCTGCTCGAGAGAGGAGGCTCGCGCGATTGATCAGGCTCGAGGCGCCGTCGTGCTTCAGCTGCCCGTCGAGCTCCACACCTTTCGAGCGGAGATCGGCTCGCTCGCCTCCGCGCTCCGCCACGCCGGCGCGATCGCCTTTCGCATCGAGCAGTCGAAGCTCGGCTTCGCGGCAGAGGCTTGGTTGCAGCGACTGCTCTCCGAGGAGACGCTCCCACTCATCCGCCTGGCGGTGGTCATGTTGGGAGGAGCGGAGACCACGCGCACGCTCGGCATGCACGTCTTCTCCTTGCCCGACGCGGAGATCGAAGCCTCGGGCCGCGAGGCGAGCATCTGGCTCGATGTCATGTCGCTGTTCCAGCTGGAGGAAGACCCTGTCTTGGGGTCGGGCCACACCTTCGCGCCCGATGCCGAGACGCCTCGGCGGGTGATGGAGTGGTGGCCCGATACCAACTACCCGCCGGGCCATGTCTGTCACAATCCGTTCGGCGTCCTTCGACTTGGCGCCCCGGGCAGCCGAGGGCGACCGCAATCGAAGCTCCGCCCGACATTCATGCCCGCGCTCGCAGTGCTGCTCGAAGCAGCCCGAAAGCAGAAGGGCGCGCCGCTCACACGGGAGGAGATCGAGACGATGCGCGACGAGGCCATTTGCATGACCATGGATCCGCGGGACGCGCGCGAGATGGAGCGGGCGCGCGGCTACGCGGACATCGATCCGGAACGCGCCGTCGAGTGCTGGGCCGCGCTCGAGGCCGTGCGCTCGGGCGGCGCCTGACTCGAGCCGCTTGATCGGGGGTCCACGATGCCCTCCAACGGCCCTGACCGGGCCGACGTCGGCATCACCAGCAAATGTAGCCAAACGACGACTGACGCACGTTGGTGCGGTCACGCCGTCAGTCAGGACACGACCGCCTCCCGCGTCCAGCACCAGCCCGAGGTCTGCGATATCCTCGGTCGCGCCATTCCGGTGACCCATGTTGCTGACGATCACCACCACCACGACGCCGGCGACCGATCTGGGCTACTTGCTGCACAAGAACCCCGGGCGCGCGCAGTCCTTCGACCTGAGCTTCGGGAGGGCGCACGTGTTCTACCCCGTCGCGGCAGCCGAGCGATGCACCGCAGCCCTCCTGTTGGAGGTCGATCCGGTGGGCCTCGTGCGAGGCCGAAGGGGACCGGCTGGAGAGGGACGATCGCTCGAGCAATACGTGAACGACCGGCCCTACGTGGCGTCCTCATTTCTCAGCGTGGCGATCGCCGAGACGTTCGGCACGGCCCTGGCCGGGCGCAGCAAGGAACGACAAGAGGTCGCGGACCGCGCCATTCCGCTCGAAGCGCGCGTAGCCGTGCTGCCCTGCCGGGGTGGCGAAGGGTTTCTGCGACGGCTGTTCGAGCCGCTCGGCTACGAGGTCACGGCGGAGCAACATCCGCTCGACGACCAGAGCCCCGAGTGGGGTCCGAGCCGCTACTTCACCGTCACGTTGACGGGCACGAAGCGCTTGGCCGAGCTGCTGACGCATCTCTACGTGCTGATTCCCGTCCTCGATGACGACAAGCACTACTGGGTCGGCGATGACGAGGTCGAGAAGCTGGTGCGGCACGGGGAGGGTTGGCTCCCGGCCCATCCGGAGCGCGAGCTGATCGCGCAGCGGTACCTCAAGCATCAATCCAGCCTGGCTCGCCGTGCGCTCGAACGGCTCGTCCCCGAGGACCTCGCGGTGGAGGAAGAGGCGCAAGCGCTCCACGCGGAGCAAGAGGCGGCGCTGGAGCGGCGGATGAGCCTGAACGAGCAGCGAATCGGCTCGGTCATCGCCGCGCTCAAGGCCGCCGGCGCGAAGCGTGTGCTCGACCTCGGCTGCGGCGAAGGGCGGCTCGTGCGGGAGCTGTTCCGCGACAAGGCCTTCGAGGAGATCGTCGGGGTCGACGTTTCGCATCGAGCGCTCGAGATCGCCGCGGACAAGCTGCGGCTCGAGCGGATGCCCGAGGGCCAGCGCGATCGCGTCAGGTTGCTCCTCGGCTCGCTCACCTACCGGGATGCCCGGCTGGTGGGCTTCGATGCAGCGGCCGTGATGGAGGTCATCGAGCATCTGGACCTGCCCCGGCTCGGTGCGTTCGAGCGGGCGCTCTTCGAGCATGCGCGCCCGAGCACGGTCGTGCTCACCACCCCAAACTCCGAATACAACGTGACGTTCGAGAACCTCCCTGCGGGAAGCTTCCGCCACAAGGACCATCGCTTCGAATGGTCACGGCCCGAGCTCACCTCGTGGGCGAGCGGTGTCGCCGAACGCTACGGCTACGCCGTGCGCTTCCTGCCCATTGGCCCTGAAGATCCTCGCGTCGGTGCTCCGACACAGATGGCGCTGTTCTCCCGATGAAGATCACGATCCCCGAGCTGTCCCTCGTCGTCTTGATCGGCCCTTCGGGGTCGGGCAAGTCGACGTTCGCGCGCGCGCACTTCCGGTCGACAGAGGTCCTCTCCTCCGACTTCTGTCGTGGGCTCGTCAGCGACGACGAGAACGATCAGGCTGCCACGTCCGCAGCCTTCGAGGTTCTCCATTTCATCGCCGCGAAGCGGCTCGCGGCCGGCAAGCTCACGGTCGTCGACGCCACGAACGTCCAGCGCGAGGCGCGCAAGCCGCTCGTCGAGCTGGCGCGGAAATACCACTGCCTGCCGGTCGCGATCGTGCTCGATCTGCCGGAGCGGCTCTGCCGCGAACGCAACGAGGGTCGCGCCGATCGGGCCTTCGGTCTGCACGTCGTGCGGCAGCACGTCACCCAGCTCCGCAACTCCATTCGCTCGTTGGATCGGGAGGGGTTCCGACATGTCTTCGTCTTGTCGAACCCGGACGAGGTGCAAGGAACCACGATCGAGCGACAGCCGCTCTGGTGCGACCGCAGGCACGACCACGGGCCCTTCGACATCATCGGGGATGTTCACGGCTGCCGCGCGGAGCTCGAGCGCTTGCTCGAAGAGCTCGGCTACGACCTCACCGAGGCGCGCCACCCCGAGGGCCGCAAGATCGTCTTTCTCGGTGACCTCGTAGACCGCGGTCCCGACATCCCCGGCGTCCTGCGCATCGCGATGAAGATGGTCGCGTCGGGGGCGGCGCTTTGTGTGCCGGGCAACCATGAGATCAAGCTCATGCGGAAGCTGCGGGGCAAGGACGTCCAGGTCACCCACGGCCTCGCGGAGTCGCTGGCCCAGCTCGAGCGCGAGCCGGCCGAGTTTCGCGGCCATGTGATGGACTTCATCGATGGCCTCGTCTCCCATTACGTCCTCGACGGCGGCCGGCTTGTGGTCGCGCACGCGGGCATGAAGGAGTCCATGCAAGGCAGGGGCTCAGGCCAGGTCCGAAGCTTCGCGCTCTATGGCGAGACCACGGGAGAGAGCGACGCGTTCGGGTTGCCCGTCCGTTACGACTGGGCCTCCGACTACCGCGGCCGCGCGACCGTCGTCTACGGACACACGCCCGTGCCCGAGCCCGAGTGGCTCAACGGCACGATCAACATCGACACGGGCTGTGTCTTCGGCGGCCGGCTCACGGCGCTGCGCTACCCCGAGAAGGAGCTCGTGTCGGTCGCGGCCGAGCGGGTGTGGTGTCAGCACGCGAAGCCGTTCTTGCGCGCGGAGTCCGAGAGCTCCGCGCTGACCGCGCAACAGGAACAAGACGACGTGCTCGACATGGCGGACGTGCTCGGCAAGCGGCAGATCACCACGCGCCTCCACCACGCGGTCACCATCCGTGAGGAGAACGCCATCGCGGCGCTCGAGGTCATGAGCCGCTTTGCGGCCAACCCCAAGTGGCTCATCTACCTGCCGCCGACGATGTCCCCTTCCGACACGGCGCCGGAGGGAGGGCTGCTCGAGCACCCGGCCCAGGCCTTCGCCTATTACCGGCACGAGGGCGTGCCCCGCGTCATGTGCCAGGAGAAGCACATGGGCTCGCGCGCGGTCGTGGTCGTCTGTCGCGACGCAGGGGTCGCGCGCGCTCGGTTCGGGGTTCGCGAGGACGAGAGCGGCATCTGCTACACGCGCACGGGTCGCCGGTTCTTCGACGATCCTCGGCTGGAGGCCGAGCTCCTCGCGCGCCTTCGCGGAGCGGCAGATCGAGCCGGGCTCTGGGAGGAGCTCCAGACCGATTGGCTGTGCATCGACTGCGAGCTGATGCCTTGGTCGGCCAAGGCGCGCGAGCTCTTGCGATCACAATACGCGGCGGTGGGCGCCGCGTCTCGTGCTTCCCTCGCGATGGCTCGGGCCGTCCTGGAAGAGGCGGCCGACGCCGGTACGGATGTCGGCGACCTCTTACAACGCACACGCCTCCGAGCGGATCTCGCCGACCAGTACGTCGCCGCGTACCGGCGCTACTGCTGGCCCGTCTCGTCCATCGACGACCTGCGCATCGCACCCTTCCATTTGCTCGCCTCGGAGGCGCACGTTCACGTCGGCCGGACGAACGCGTGGCACATGGAGGTCCTCTCGCGCCTGGCTCGAGAAGACGACCCGCTCATCATGGCCACGACCCATCAGACCGTGGATGTGACCGACCCCACCTCCGAAGCCGCGGGCACCGCGTGGTGGGAAGCGCTCACGACCCGCGGGGGCGAGGGCATGGTCGTCAAGCCGTGGGACTTCATCGCACGCGGCCGCCGCGGCATCGTCCAACCCGCGGTGAAGTGCCGCGGCCCCGAGTACCTGCGGATCATCTACGGCATCGAGTACAGCCTCCCGGAGAACATCGAGAGGCTGCGCTCCCGCGGTCTCGCGGCCAAGCGATCGCTCGCTCTGCGCGAGCTGGCGCTCGGCATCGAAGGTCTGGAGCGGTTCGTCAGGAGGGAACCGCTCCGCCGCGTCCACGAATGCGTCTTCGGCGTGCTCGCGCTCGAGAGCGAACCGGTCGACCCGAGGCTGTAGCCCGACCTCATTGCTTTCGGGGAGGCATCTCGTCTCAATCGTGACCACACGACGACTCGCGCGCGATGGGTAGGTCATCGCCTCCCAGTCGCCGTGGGGTCACGACTCGGACGACATGCCACCGGGCATCGCCGCTGAGTCGACGCGAGCGCCGCGACCGACGAGGAGCATCGTCAACCAACCACTCGCCTGCTCGGACTCGCCGTGAGCCCGACGCTCGCCCCCTATGCTCCGCCCCTATGGTAGGACGAACAATGTCCAGTCGACCGCTGCTGCGTAGGGCTTCACCCGCTCCTTTACGGAGTCGATTCTCCAGCCAGAGCCGAGACACCACGCACCCTCAGGGTCGTTTTCGCGATTGGCGTGCTCGAGCAGATGACCCCGCTCGGACGTCTCGGCGAGGCCGCGGAAGTCTCGAAGAGCGTGCTCTTTCTCGCCGCTGCCGATGGCAACTACGTCGCGGGAGTCGAGCTGTTCGTGGACGGCGGCCTCATGGCTGTTTGGTGCTTCAGCCAGCCGAGCTGCTCGAACGAGCGCGCCCGACGACGGCCCCTTGTCACGCCGCAAAGGAGCTGAGAGCCTGGTCCGATGCGAGTGGGGACCTGGCTGGCGGTGGGGGCAGCGACGTTGAGCGTCGCTTCTTGCGGAGACGACGGCGCCGGGACGGGCGCATCCGGAGCGGGCGCATCCGGCGGAGCCGGCGGCGGCGTGACCTCGGTCTCGGTCGAGGGGGCCGCGGAGAAGGGTCCGCTCCTCCTCGGCTCGAGCGTGACCATCTCCCCGTTGGATGCAGCGCTCAGCCCGACCGGCCAGGTCTTCAATTCGCTGACGACGAGCGACGCAGGCGCGTTCAGCGTCGCGGCGGTACCGGCCGGCCTGGTCGCGTTGGAGGCCTCGGGCTTCCACTTCAACGAGCTCGCCGGCTCCCTCTCGGGGGCGCCGATCACGCTGCGCGCCATCGGCACGGTCGACGGCGCCACCGACATCTTCATCAACGTCATCACCCATCTGGAGGAGCGACGCGTCCGCAAGCTCGTGCTCGACGGCGCGGCGCTCGCCGCCGCCGTGTCGCAAGCGGAGCTCGAGCTGCAAGCGAGCCTCCAGGTCGGCTTCCCCGGGGTGTGGCAATCGACCTCCGGCACCGGGATGAACATGCTCGGCGGCGACAACGACCCGAACGCGTACCTGCTCGCCGCGAGCGCCGTCCTCATCCAGGCCGCGACAGACGCCGCGGGCGGCCCCGACGGCCCCGTGGACGCGGAGCTCCAGCAGCTCCTGAACCAGATCGCGCAGGACCTCGAAGACGACGGCGCCATCGGCGCGAGCCTCGTGCCGCCCTTGCTCGCCGCACAGCTCGCGCTCGACACCGCCCTGGTCGAGCAGAACCTCGCCGACCGCATGGCCGAGATCGGCGTCGCCGCGCTCGTGCCCGACATCGATCGCGTCCTCGATCAAGATCATGACGGCCTCGTCAACAACGACGACAACTGCCCCCGCGTGCCCAACCCTGATCAGACCGACACCGACGGCGACGGCCTGGGCGACGCGTGCGCTCCCCCCGCTGTCTGCGGCAACGGCGTCGTCGAGGCCGGGGAGGTCTGCGACGACGGCAACGCGGACGAGTACGACGCGTGCACCACGACCTGCAAGGTCCCCGGCTGCGGCGACGGCATCCTCCAGCTCGGGGAGGCCTGCGACGACGGCAACACCGACCCCGGGGACGGCTGCACCGACTGCGCGCTCGTGTTGGAGCTCTTCGCGGGCGGCGATCGCACCTGCGCGCTGATCGGCGACGTCAACACCAGGTGGCTCAAGTGCTGGGGAGACAACGCCCACGGCGCGCTCGGCCTCGGTCACCTCGACAACCGTGGAGACGACCCCGGCGAGGTGATCGGCTTGCCTCCGATCGACCTTGCAGCCGCCCCCACGCCGAGCGTTGGAATGGGGGCGCACCACACCTGCGCCGTCGCCGAGAACGCTGGCATCCAATGCTGGGGCAAGAACAGCGAAGGCCAGCTCGGCATCGGCGACGCCGTAGACCGCGGGGACGAGCCGGGAGAAATGGGCAGCACCCTCCCGCTCACCGTGTCGAACCCGTTCGTCTCTGAGGTGAGGGTGTTCAACGACGCGGCGTGCACGGTCGTTCCAGGCAGCATGAGCTGGTCCTGCTGGGGAGCCGGTGCGTCGGGCGTCTTCGGCACCGGCTCGATCGCGAACGTCGGCGACGACGTGGGCGAGGTGCCGGTCGCCGCGTTCGCGAACTCAATGGACTGGCTCAACGGGGGGACGCACAGCTGCGGGCGCGAGAACGCCTCAATCCGATGCTGGGGACAGAACGCAAGCGGCCAGCTCGGGCTCGGCAACGTCGCGACCTGGGGCGACGACCCAGGCGAGACGGTCGCCGCGGCGCCGCTCGTCCCGCTGAACCCGATTTCGGGCGGAAACCTCACCGTGGGCCGCGCTCATAGCTGCCACTTGAGCTCTCCCATCTATTGCTGGGGAGAGAACGGCTCGGGCCAGCTCGGGCTCGGCAACACGCAGGACATCGGCGATCAACCCGGCGAGGTCAGCGCGCTCACGGGCGTCCAGCTCGTCTGGAACAGCTACAACGTCAACCGCGTCGCTACGAGCGGCCTCGCCGACTTCAACTGCGGGTACCTCCCGAGCGAGCCCGCCGTCCTCTGCTGGGGCGACAACACGAGCGGCCAGCTCGGCCGCGGCGATACCGAGAACATCGGCGACCAGCCCGGGGAAATGGCTGCTCTCACGAGCATCGACCTGGGGGGCAACTACGACCCCATCCAGGTCGTCGTCGGCCGCGCCCACGCGTGCGCCATCCTCGTCGAGCACGGCACGAGCCTCCCCCGCCGAATCAAATGCTGGGGCGACAACTCCAAAGGGCAGCTCGGCTACGGCGACACCGAGAACCGCGGCGACGACCCCGGTGAGATGGGCGCGGCGTTGCCGTTCGTACCGGTCAATTGACGGTGACTGCCCCTTGGCGTCGACGACGATCCGCACGCGCGGCTCGGTGCAGTGAGTCGCCTGGCGACGGGGGCACGCAGGGCACGCGAGGCACGCGAGGCATCGCGTTTCAATCGTGACCACACGACGACTCGGGGCCGATGGGGCGGTCATCGCCTCTCAATCGTGGCAGGGTCACGACTCAGGCGACATGCCGGAGGGCATCGCCCCCGAATCGACGCGAGCCGCAGCTTCAGGCCGGTCGGGTGCTCTCGCGCGGTCGGGTCGACGTCGACCTCCGTTCGGATGCCGAATGGCCTCCACCCCCTCAAGGAGTCCTCAGCTCCTCGCGGATCGCAGCCCGGCGTGTACAGCGGCGGGGACCGAAGCTATGTCGGTTCGGTGGCTTCCCACCGCCTACCCGCCGGGCTTGTGATCGTGTTGGCCGTCGGCGCGACCGCGTGCGGCGCGCCTGCCGCGAGCGCGCCGCGAAGCGACGCGTCCGCGCGCGTGACAAGCCCCCCGCCGCCGAATCCCAGCGCGAGCGCCGAGCCTCCTCCCGTCGTGGGCGAGCTCGGCATCGCCCAGCTCGTCGTGAGCGGCGCGGGTGCGTGCGCGCGAATGCTCGATGGCCGTGTGCGGTGCTTCGGCACCGGCGCAAAGGTGGACGCCCTCGCCGACGTCGTCGATCTCGCCTCCGACGGGGACACGACGTGTGCGGTTCTTCGTGCCGGCACCGTCCACTGCTGGGGCATGCGGCCGGGCCTGCGGCGTGACGACAAGCCGTCGGCCACCCCCCGTCAGGTCCAGGGTCTCACCGACGTGGCCGACATGGAGCTCGACTACAACGGCTCGCCCTTCTCCGACTCGAGGTGGTGCGCCGTGTCGCCGTCGGGAAGCGTGCGGTGCACGTGCAACCTCGGGGGAGGCTCCTGCAAAAGCACCGATCCAGTGGCGATCGCGGGGGCGCCGCCATCGGTTCGCGCGTTCGGCACGACCGAGATCGGCTGCGCGCTCACCCGCGACAAGAAGGTGTGGTGCTGGAACACCCACGAGAGCAAATCGGGGCGCGTGGTTCCCAAGCTCACCGGCATCGAGGAGCTCGTCGAATACGACGTCGCGTGGTGCGCCCGGGCCGATGACGGCCAGGTCTTCTGCTTCGGTAGCAACCATGCGGGGCAGCTCGGCCGCGGGTACATCACCGTGACCGGCGATCCGGACGATCCGCCCACCCCGCCGGACACGCCGATGCCGCTCGATCTCCGCGCGAGCGCGCTCGCGCCCGGCCTCGTCATCACCACGAGCGGCGAGCTGCGCGTGTGGGGCGAAAACGACGAAGGTCAGCGCAAGCCTGGCAGAACCAACGACCTCGACCGACCCGTCGATCCAGACGCGGTGGTGAACGCTCGCGTCGTCGCCGCGACCTCGGATCGAGCATGCGCCGTCGACGATCGCGGACAGGTCTGGTGCTGGGGGCTGCCCGCGCCCGTGTCACCCGACAAGCCACACGATCTGCCGGATGTGAAAGACGCCATCGCGATCGAGTCGGCCAAACATCAGGTGTGCGCCCTTCGCAAGTCCGGCGACGTTGTCTGTTGGGGTCGCCTGCTGGACGCCTCGGCCGAGACAATCACCGAGCCCAAGAGCCTCGGGGTGACAGGCGCGGTGGAGATCGCCGTCAGCCCGTGGTCGACGTGCGTACGGACGCGCGACAGGCGGGCGCGTTGCTGGGGCGGGCGCCTCGAGAGCAGCGGCGAGGCGCTCGCCGAGAGCGTCGACGCGATAGGTTTCCTCGGCGAGACGTTCTGCGTCTCCGACGCAAAGGCCACGCGCTGCACGAGCCCCATCGTCACGAGCGGCGCGGGAAGATCATCGGCGCTGATGTCCGACTTGGAGACGCGCGTGCTCCCTCTGAGCGGCAATCCGACGCCTCGGCCCGAACTGCCCGCGCTGCAGGCAGCCGGGCCCGGCGGCAGCCACAGCTGGGCTCGCGTCGGACGTGAGACCTGCTTCGTGCGCAACAAGGGCGTCCAGTGCTTCGCGGGCAACAAGGACAACGTGTCCCCGAAGGCGGGCGTCACGAACGCGATCGAGCTCACCGACGGCACGATCTTGCTGGGCGACGGCGCCCTCGTGTCCGCGGCCGACCCCAGCGTTCGGGTCACGGGCCCCGCGATGCGCGCGCTGGTCGGACAAGACCAGCTCGCGGTCGGCAAGGACGGCGCCATCTACACGTATTCGCTGCGCAGCCCGGCCAAGCTCACGAAGCGGCCAGATCTCGCGAGCATCACCGACGCCATCGACATGGCCGGCACCGGCTTCGACTCCAGCTTCGGGTGCGTCGTCCGCAGCTCGGGCCAGGTGTCGTGCTGGGGCAGGGGCGCCGACGGTGAGCTCGGCCTGGGCAACCGGCGCCTGCCGCGCGTCGTCGGCACACTGGGAGAGTGACAGGTGGGCAGACCTGGAGCGGGTCGTCGACGCGCGACTGGAGACGGCGAGCTCGTCAGCGGCATGGGCTACGGCGGCTCCGACGTGTTCGTGGCGAAGCTCGCTCCTTGAACGGCGCGGGCCTCGCCCCCCGCCGCTTCCGCGAGCACGCAATTGCGCCGCGCCTCGCCGGTCGTGTGGTGTAGCTTGCGAGGTCGTGCCCGGTGCGGACCGTAGGACAAGCTTCGTCGAGAGCCTTCGGCGAGAGAGCGCTCGCCGCTGCGTCGGACGGGACCAACTTCAAGCTCGCCTCGCGGACGCGTACGCACGAGAGGCGGCCGGCATCGCGGTGCTGGTCGGGCCCGGCGGGATAGGGAAGACGACCCTCGCCCATTGGCTCGCGACGCGCGCGCTGGAACGGGGGGGCACGGTGGCGTGGGTCTCCGGTGAGCAAGTCGCCCCCAACCCGGAGGCCGTCCTCAACGGGATTCGCTTCTCGAGCGAGATCGTCGATCGCGTGACGCTCGACGATCTCGGTCGGGGCGAGCGGCGCGACCTCCTGGTGATCGACTCGTTCGAGAAGCTGCGACCGATCTGCGGCTGGCTGTTCGGCGAGCTGCTGGGCGAGATCGGGCCCAACCTGCTGGTGCTGCTCGCGACACGAGAGCGACTCGCGCCCGCCGACGCGGCCCACATGGGGGTTCCAGGGCCGTTCCTCGAGATCGACGTTGGCCCGCTAGACGAGACCCACGCCCATGCTTTGCTGCTCGGCTGTGGCGTGCCCCACGAGCAGCTCGAGTCCATCTACTCGTTCGCGGGTGGACACCCCCTCGCCTTGCGGCTCGCGGCCGACCGGAGCCTCGCCGGCGCGCCTGGCCTCGACGGGAGCGACCGAGCGCGCGTGATCGACGCCCTCGTCGAGTCGTTCGTGGCCCACGTCCCGTCGCCGATGTACGCGAAGGCATTGTACGCGGCGGCCGTGGCGCCCTTCATCGACCAACCGCTGCTCGCCGCCATGGTCGGATCCGATGGCGCCGGCGAACAATTCGGTTGGCTCACCCGCTCCGCGTTCATGGAGCAGACCGCGCTCGGCATCAGCCCGCACGCGCTCGTACGCGCCTTCCTCTTCGCCGACATTCAGCGGCGAGACCCGGAGCTCTTGCTCACGTTGCAATCGCGCTTGGTCGACGGTCTGATGCCACGCCTCGTTGCGAGCGACATCAGCACCGCGCACGACGTCTATCTCCAGGCCGTCTACGCCCAACGCAACCGGCCCCAGGTTGCGCACTACGGGGCGCTCGAGCTGGCCAAGCGCTGCACCGTCGTCCCGCTGAACGGCGGAGCGCTCGGTCAGGTGCGCGCGCTCGTATCGAGGTTCGAGGGCCCCGCGGGTTTGCGCTCGTTCGATGCGTGGTCGCATCAGGAGGCATTCTCGGCTGCCATCCTCGGCGAAGCCGAGAACGTGGAGAGCTTCCAGCGTGTCATTCGTGTCGCACGCGATGCCGACGAGAGCGAGCTGACGGACCCGTTGATTCGCGACAGCTGGCGCGCGTGGAGACATCGCGAGCCTCCCCCGGATGAAGGCGATCTGTTCCTGTTTCGGTGGTTCATGGAGAGCGAGAGCCACAACGGCTTGACCCCCGCGATGGGCCACTTGTTCACCCTCGGGCCCTTGCTCACGCTCCCGCGCATGACGAACCTCGTGCACATCGCCTTCGTTGTCAGCCCTCCGGAGCGGTGGGGCCCTCTCGCGGCGAGCTTTCAGCTCGTGTGGGACGAGGGACGGGAGACGGAGTTCGCGGGGCGCCGCTACTGTCACAGCTATGGCTCGCTAAGGAGGATGGCGGGTGCCGACTGGGGTAAGCGGGATGTCGGTCCTCGCCTCCTGCGGAACCTCCTCTATCAACAGTTTGGCTTGCCGCTGAGCTCCGAGGAGATGCCGGCAGAGCCTGCTGCTCCTGCGCTGACTCTCGACTCCTTGTCCCGCGCCCTGCCCGGCTTCCTCAGCGAGCTGCAGCTCCCGACCGCCCAGCACCGGAGCCCGATCACGGAGGCGCTGATGCGGCGCGGTGTGCCATGCGATCGGTCGTCGCTGATAGCGTGGACGGAGGCCGGCATCGAGGCGCTCGCGAGCGCTCAACGCACGGCCCGCTATGCCGCCGTGCTCCGGGCGACGTACCTCTCCACGTCGCCAAAGCAGCTCGCCGCCGCCGGGGATCTCGGCCTGCCATTCGGGACCTATCGCTACCAGCTCCGCAAAGGCCAGGAGCTTCTGGCGCGGGAGCTCTGGAACCAGCTCGCCGCGCGAGATTAGGCGCTCACTTGGCCGGTGCTGGGGTCTTCAGGTCCAGCTTGACAACGCAGACGAGGTCGTCGGCCCAGGGCGCGGACTCGAGCGCCTTCGCGATGCAGGCGGCCGCTTCCTTGCTGGGGGCGCCGGCGACCCGGATGTCGCTGGCCTTCTTGCCGCTGACGCTGAAGTGAACGCTGATCTCGGCGGCGGAGTCGACGCACGCATCGAGCGTCGACTTCTGTTTGGCCACGGGGCTGAGCAGCGCGATGGCGGTGAACGGATTGGCGTTGGCGGCCTTGCAGCTGATGGTCTTCAGCTTCACGCCGTCCAGCTCGGCCTCGGACATCGTGACGTTGGCGCTGGCGGCAGCGCTTGGCACGTCACTCGGCGGCGCCTGCACCGGCGGCGGCGCCGCGGTCGCGGCGGCGGACGTCGCGGCGCCGCTCGTGGCTCGGGCCGAGCTCGCGGCGGTGCTGCTCGACCCGGTGGCCGGGTCCGCCGTCTTCTCACCGCAAGCTGCCAAGACGACGACGAGAACGAGTGATTTGCGCATGGTGCGAGCTCCTTGGAGGTGGTTTCAAGAGGCGCTTCTCGAGAAGCGCCGGTAGCCGAAAGCAATGAGGCGAGCGAAGCCGAACAGGAGCAGCCCGACGATCGCGAAGAAGGCCATGAAGGACCACAGCTCGTCGAGCTGGAGCTCGGCTTCCGGCGGCGACGTGAGCGTCTCCATCATGAGGTAGAGAGCGCCACCGACGACCCCGAACGAGCCCGCCGTCCCCGACGCCTGCACGAACGGGATCCGCAACGTGTCCTCGATGTCAGCGTCGAAGCCGCGGTCTTTCCGCAAGACGACGACGGCGACACTGCACAGCGCTGCGACGACCGCCACGGTCGCGAGCCCGAGGACGCCCGCGAGCGCGAGGTTCTCGCGAGGCGCCTCTCGGTCGTGGCGCGGGTTCTTGTAGCGCTCCCGATACGCCGGGTCCTCGGCCCGCTTCAGGCGCTTCTGCCACTCGGGAAGGCCAGATTGATCGTCCAGGTAGAGAGGCTCGGTCTGAGACAGGAGAGCGTAGGCACTCGCCACGAACACCAGCCCCCCGACCGTGGTCGACAGACCCACGACGAAGACCAGGCGATTGAGCCAAAGCTTCCACATGCCCCCCCTTCAGATCGCTTTGCGGGCGCGCGAAACAAAGCACAAACGATGTCGAAACGATGTCGAACTCGGGGGGCGGGCGCCGGCTCGTGCCGTGCCCCCCCCGATCTGCGACAGGGTGGCGGCACGGAACCGAGCACTACGGCATCGACGAGCTCGAGCATGACGTCGAGCTCCGGCGGCGCCGACCCCTGCGTCCTCGACCAAGCGAGCTTGGACAGCTGCGTCCTGCGATAGCTCCCGGGCAGCGGATGTCGGCCGCGCTCTCGTGGGCCTCAGGGGATTTCGAAAGGCGGCACCACCCGACCGTCGATGTCGGTGAAGCCGTACTCGGACGCGAGCTCCCCGACGAGCAGCACCCGTCCGCTCTTCTCCAGAACCGCGGGGTCGGTCGCGAGCGCGACAACGGCGCGCCCCAGGTAACGAGGGGACTCCGTTCGGGCGAGCGACGGCTTCTCGCGCCAGGTCTGCTCGTCGGCTTGGTGCCCTGCGAGAACCAGCTCCGTGCGCATCCATCCGGGCGAAACGGCGACCGAGGCGACGCCGTGCGGGCGTAGCTCCTCGGCGACGTCTGCGGCGAGGCGGTTCATGGCCGCCTTGGCGAGGTCGTAGAAGAGATTCCCTTTGAGGTACCGGCCGCGGTCCCAGAACGTGGTCGTTACGATGAGCCCGCCGCCCTGCTTCACGAAGAGCGGCGCCGCGAGGTGGCAGGCGATCACGTGATTGCGTACGCCGCGGTCGAACATCGACTCCCAGTGCTCGAGGGGCTGCTCCCAGAACGGTGCGCTCAGCGAAGCGAGCGTGAAGGTCTCATGACCGCCCCACGCATTGTTCACGAGCACGTCGAGCCGGCCGTGCTCACCCTCGATGTGCGCGAAAAGCTCGCGCACGTTTGCCGGATCCGCGTGGTCGCAGAAGAAGGGGATCCCGCGGCCGCCAGCCGCCGTGACCTCCTCCGCCGTCTCGTCGATCGAGCCAGGCATCTCGGATAGCCCGCCGTGCTCCAGGAAACGCGCGTAGGTCCCCGCGGGGGCGCCGCGTCTGCTGCGGCCGGTCACGTAGACGGTGGCACCAGCGGCTCCGAGCTCGAGCGCGATGCCTCGTCCCGCGCCTCGGCTCGCGCCGGTTACGACTGCGATCTTGTCGCGAAGCTTCATGCGCTCCACCCTAGCCAGCGAGGCCTGTCGTGTCTTGGAAGGATGCGAAATCACCGTCGGCCAGCTGCCCCGGCGTCAGACCTGTAAACGCTCGGACCTCGTGTATGAGGTGTGCTTGGTCGTAGTAGCCGCCCTCGAGCGCCACCTCGATCCAGGATCGGCGCGGCGCCTTGCGGCATCGGGTGAGCAGCGCACGGAAGCGCGCGAGCCGGCAGACCTCCTTCGGCGACAGTCCCACGTGGGCAAGGAAGAGCTGCTGGAGCCGGCGTTCGCCGAGCCCGAGATCGGACGCCAGGTCGCGAACCATGACCGTACCTCCGCTCGCTTCGATGCGACGCACCGCTTCGAAGACCGGTCTCGTCGTGGCGCTCGCCCGCCGGGCGCGCTCGCGGAGCGCGTCGGCCACCATCGCGGCGCGCACGGCCGTCGAGCGGGCGGCGGCGAGGCGCTCGAGCATCGAGCTCGCTTCCGCTCCCCACAACACATCGAGCGGTACGCCGTGGTCGGTGATCTCGCGGGCCGGCAGCCCGAGCAACGCGGCCGCCGCGCCGACCCGAACCCGCACGCAAACCTGCTCGAGGTGGCCTCCGAGCACGATGACCGTGGGCTCACAAGTCGCGCCCATCGCAAGACATGGAAGCGAGGCTCCGCGCTCCCCGCTCGGTCGGTCGCCGACGTTGAAGATCAGGTGGACGGCGCCGTCCGGCAGGATGCGCTCGGCGAGCGGCTGCGTGTAGCGGTCGTCACAGGTGGTGATGGCGTGCGCGGCATCGTCGAGGCGGCTGTTGCCGGCGTAGAGTCGCATGAGCTGGCCTGGTCTTCAGTGGTTCGGGATCGACCGTTGATCTCCTATTACATCGTCCGCAACCGACGAGCCCGAGCTGGAGCAGGTGAGCGCGCATGGCCAAAGCCTCCCACGCGCAGGCTGCGGGTGTCCTGGCGAGCTCAGAATCAATTGCGCGCTCGATTTCCATCGGTGAGCGCGCCGGAGGACCTCATGAGAAAGCTCACGTACCACGTGGCGTCGACGCTCGACGGCTTCATCGCCGATGCCCAAGACGACGTCGCCGCCTTCCCACACCACGGGGACCACGTCGACGAGTACCTCGCGACGCTCCGCACCTACGACACCATCGTCATGGGTCGACGGACCTACGAGTTCGGCCTTCGCCTCGGCGTGACCGATCCATACCCGTGGGCCGAGGCGTACGTCGTGTCGAGCTCGATGACCACGAGCCCCGACCCGCACGTCCAGATCACCTCGGAGGACGCTCGCGACCTCGTGCGCCGGCTCAAGAGCCGCGACGGCGGCCCGGTCTACCCGTGGTCGACATGGAGCTCCACCACGACGCTTCGCCCTTCTCCGACTCGAGGTGGTGCCATCTACACGTATGCGCTGCGCAGCCCGGCCAAGCTCACGAAGCGGCCGGATCTCGCGAGCATCACCGACGCCATCGACATGGCAGGCACCCAGCCGGCCCACCTGTCACTTTTCCAGTATGCCGACGACGCGCGGCAGGCGCCGGTTGCCCAGGCCGAGCTCACCGTCGGCGCCCCTGCCCCCAGCACGACACCTGGCCCGAGCTGCGGACGACGCACCCGAAGCTGGAGTCGTAGCCGGGGCCTCGTCAGGCTGCGCCCCCTCTGCACGTCAGAGCGGACGCCCGGCCACCTTCCCTGGTGGCCCGGCTCGGCCAGGAGGCCGTCATGAAGAAGACCAGCGCCGCCCGCGCGTGACGTTTCACGCGCGGAAGAAACGTCACGCGCTCCATCGAGCAAGGCCCGTTCGCGGGCGGCTCGGGGGCCGGACGCCAACAACGACTTGGTAGCCGCGGGTTCGTCCCCGGGCCGCCCGCTCCGCACGTTCCTCGATGCGGCAGTGGGTGGCGATCATGAGTAGATGGGCGAAGTCCGAAGCGAAGAAGCGTCGGAGGGCCAAGAAGCGCGCGCGCAAGGCAGCGCAGCGGGCCCAATACGAGGCTTGGAGGCTTGCGGGACAGAACACGAAGAGCAAGCGTGTGAAGCTGCGTGCCAAGCGAGCACGCGCCATTCGCAACCAGCGACATGGCGCAGGGCCGTGCGGCAATGTCGGCTGCAAGAGGTGCAATCCGATCCTGGAGAACCTCGTCACGCCGGCTCACCGTCACTTGACGGTTCAGTGAGGAGACGGGGCCTGGGGGGGGCATTCGACGGTCAGCCGGGGGCGAAAGGAGGAGCTGACCACCGGACGCCCTCGCGAGCCCCTTCGACGTCACACCGTCGGCACGGTGCCGCCGTCGATGCGGATCTCCGCGCCGTGGATTGTCGCGGCGCGGTGGGAGACCAGGAAGGCGACGAGCTCGGCGACCTCTTCGGGGCGGTTCGGACGCCCGATGGGGATGCCGCCGAGCGAGCGCATGAGGGCCTGGCGCGCGGCGCTTTCGTTCACGCTCTCGCCGTGAGCCAGGCGCTCGACGAGGCGGTGCGCCGCCTCCGTCTCGGTGAACCCGGGCGCGACCGCGACGACGCGAACCCCCTTCGGACCCACTTCGTTTGCGAGCGCCTTGCTATACGTGGACAGCGCCGCCTTGGCCGCCGCGTAGGCCAGCGTGGAGTCGTACAGCGGGAGAACCCGCTGAATGGAGCTCACGTGCACGACGACGCCGGCGCCCCGTTGGATCATTTGCGGCACCAATGCTCGGTCGAGCCGGACCGCGGGGAAGAGATTGAGATCGAGCTCGCGCCGCCAGTCGTCGTCCGTGAGGGCCGCGAACCCACCGGATGGCGCCGACGAGCCGCCGACGTTGTGAACGACGATATCGACGCCTCCGTACCGCTCCGAGAGGGCACGCGCCACGGCGTCTGCTCCTTCCGGCGTGCTGACGTCCGCCTGCACGTAGAGGTCGGAGGCGTCGCGTGCCGGTCGGCTCGAACGCGCCGCTGTGGCCACACGAGCGCCCCCACGAGCGAGCCGCGCCACGATTGCCGCGCCGACACCTGCGCTGCCGCCGGTCACGAGAGCGCGCTTGCCCGCGAGCTCCGGTAGCTCCGCTCCGAGCGCTGCTTGCGCGCTCACGACCCGACCTCCAAGCGGATGATGTTCTGTCCGGCCAGGGGGAAGTCGGCGAGCACACTGGGTAGATCGATGTTCATGGGCTGATGCTCCTGTGGTCGCTCGGCGAGCGTCACACCTCGAACTTACGGCTCACGGCGATGAAGAGAATCCCTTGGAAGATTCATGCCGCGTGAAGTACGGCTAACAAATGCGAGACGACGTGCCCGGGCTTCGCGCGCTCCTCGTGGTCGTGCAGAAGAAGAGCTTCACCGCCGCGGCCGCCGAGCTGCGCGTGACGCCCTCCGCCATCAGCCAGACCATCCGCGCTTTGGAGGAGCGAGTCGGGGTCCGCTTGCTCGCGCGGACCACGCGCAGCGTCGGGCTCACCGAAGCCGGCGCCGAGCTGGTCGCCCGCGTCGGACCGGCGCTGGGGCAGATCGATGAGGCGCTGGAGTCACTCGGAGAGCTTCGCGGTCGCCCCTCGGGTCTCCTTCGGCTCACGACGCTGCGCACCGGCTACACCGACGTGATCAGGCCGCTCCTCCCACGCTTTCTCGCGCAGTACCCGGAAATCCGCGTGGACATCTCCATCGACGAGGCGCTCACCGACATCGTGGCCCAGGGGTTCGACGCAGGGCTTCGGCTGGGCCACGCCCTCGACAAGGAGATGATCGCGGTGCGCGTCAGCGTGGACCAACGGATCGCGATCGTCGGCGCGCCGTCTTACTTCGAGCGCAAGGGGACGCCGAGACATCCGCGTGATCTGCACGCACACGACTGCATCAACTTGCGCAAGATTACGCGCGGCACGGTCGACCGCTGGCGCTTCGTCGAAGGCGGCGAGACCGTGGACATCGCCGTGGACGGTCGCGTGGTCACGAGCGACGGCAGCTCGCTCGTCGACACGGCCGCCGACGGGCTCGGGCTCGCGTACGTATTCGAAACCATGGTTCGAGAGCACGTGGCCGAGAAGCGGCTCGTGCGCGTCCTCGACAAGTATTGCCCCGAGGTCCCCGGCTATTTCCTCTATTACCCGAGCCGCGCGAACATGGCGCCCAAGCTGAAGGCGCTGGTCGACTTCATCAAACAGGACCGCGCCGCGAAGGTCCGGCCCCCTCGCGGACGAGGCGGCGCGAACGACCTGACTTCGCGCCGCCCCGCCTGATGGCTCAGAGCGCCTCGAAGTCTCTCGGGCGGCGCCGCAGCCCTTGTCGCGGGCGACGGCTCTAGCTGGCAGACGATCGCGAAGAGATGATCGCCCTTCACGCGCTCATCAGAGCACGACACCAGCGCTTCACACCCTGGCCCTTGCGTTGGGCGATCACGAATTTCTTGGTCGATACGTCGCGACTATCCACAAGCGGCTCGTCATCTCGCAGATTCCTGTGCGACGACCCGGCGAGGCCTGTGTCCGATCCGATGCCGCATCGTCTCGTCCCCCGTCCGTCAAGGAGTCCCTCATGACTGCGCGCTCTTGCCCTGGTCTTCGCCGCTCCCTCCCCTCGATCGCCCTGGTGGCCGCGCTCGGCTCGTTCGCTTGTGGCGACGACGACACAGGCTCCGGCGGAGGCGGGGCGGGCGGAGCGGCGACGACGACGAGCGGGTCGACGAGCGGACCGAGCACCGGCGAGACCACCTCCTCATCCTCTACCTCGTCGACAGGGGACGGCGGGGGCGGCGGGACGCCGTGCGAGCCCGGCTCGATGCGATCGTGTTACTCGGGTCCGCCGGGAACCGACGGAGTCGGCATCTGCGCGGGGGGCACCGAGACCTGCCTGCCCGACGGAGCGGGGTACGGCGCCTGCACGGGAGAGGTGCTCCCCGCCGTGGAGGATTGCGCCTCGCCGGCCGACGAAGACTGCTCCGGTGCAGCCGAGGCTTGCTCTGGAGACACGCTCTGGAGCAAGCGCTTCGGCAACGAGGATGCCACGGGCTCGGGACAGGGCGCGAGCGGGCTCGCGTTCGACGCACAAGGCAACATGTTCATCGCTGGGGGGTTCGACGGCGAGCTCGACTTCGGGCCGGCAGGCGTCCTCGACTCCGGCGGTGCGCAGCATGGCTTCGTCGCAAAGCTGGATCCCGACGGCGTACCGATCTGGGCGCACGCGATCACCTCGTCATACGTCGCGAGCATCTCCGACATGGCGATCGATCCCGCTGGCAACGTGGCCGTGGTCGGCTCATTTCAGGACGACATCGATGGCGGCGGCGGGCTCATCACCGGCGACGGGGGAAACTGGGACGTCTTCCTCGTCGCGCTCGACACCGACGGCGGACACCGCTTCACGAGGACCTTCGGCTCGTCGAGCGACTGGGACGTCGGGCGCGGCATCGACGTCGCCCCCGACGGCAGCATCGCCATCACAGGCGAGTTCTCGGACAGCATCAACTTCGGCGGCAACCAGCTCACTGCGAGCTCGTACGACGCGTTCGTCGCAATCTTCGACGACGCCGGAAGCCACAGGTGGAGCCGCCGCTTCGGCGACTCCAACGGCCAATCCGGCTGGGATGTGGGCTTCTTGCCCGACGGCGACGTCGCGGTCACCGGGTACAACACGGGCACGATCGATCTGGGCGGAGGTCCCCTGACCACACAGGGCCTCACCGACATCTTCGTCGGGCGCCTCGAAGCCGCGGATGGTGCGCATGTCTACAGCCGGTCCTTCGGCAACCCGATGTGGCAGGACACGACGTACCTCACCACCGACGCGCAAGGGAACGTCGTGCTCGTGACCTATGGCTCATCGGCGCAGTCGTCGACGATCGACTTCGGCACCGGACCGCAGAGCGGATACTTCTTCATCGCAAAGCTCGACGACGCGGGCGCGACCGTCTGGGCGCGTGGCATCAATGGGCTGCGAGGCCTGTCGCGCGCCGCGGTCGATCCGCTCGGGGCGGTCGTCGTCTGCGGCGCGGCCGAGGGTCCGCTGGACCTCGGAGGCGGCAACGTGCAGAGCTACCTGTACTCGTCCGACGTCCTCGTCGCGAAGTACGCTGGCGCCGATGGCGCGTATTTGTGGGACCGTGTCGTCGGCGACTCGAACCAGCAAGCGAGCCACCAGTCCTGCGGCGGCGTCGACACCGACGCGGCCGGCGTGATCGGCATCGCAGGGACCTTCTGGGGCAACACCAACTTCGGCGACGGCGAGCTCGTCAGCGGCATGGGCTACGGCGGCTCCGACGTGTTCGTGGCGAAGCTCGCTCCTTGAACGGCGTGGGCACCGGCTTTCAGGGACCGTAGCCGAACGCGAACCCGCAACAGCCCAATTCGAGGTTGCAGTTGTCGCCATTCGGCTGCGGCACGTCCGAACAGCCCAGGACGATGATGGAGTTGAGATAACACTCGCAGGTCACCATCCCACCTATCGAGTCACAGATGGCGTGCTGCGTGCCGCCATCGCACTCTCGGATGCAGCCGCAGTGCGACGCGTCGCCCGCGCATTGGTTGGCCGCGCATCCGGTCGGAGGGTTGATCCGCTTGCATTCTTGAAACAGAAAGGTCGCGTCGAAGCAGGCTTGTGCTTTCGCGTCGTACTCCGTGTGGTCCACCTGCTTGCACGCCTGCGCATCCCAGTACTCCGGCTCGGAGAGGCACTTCACGTAGGCCAGGCCCTCGGCTTCGCAAGGAGGCGCCTGAAAGTCCTCGCAGGTCTTCTCACAATCCGGAAAACACACGCCGGTCGTCTTGCAGAACCGCTCGCAGACGGAGAGCTCCCCGTTTCCGCTCGTCCCGCCGCCATCCGCCCCGGCGCCTTGTCCACCCCCGCCCTCGGGATCTCGATCCGTGTCGGAGCACGCCACGAGCCCAGAGCCAGCGCCGAGCGCGAGGACCGTCAGAACAACGAGCCGCAACATCCCGCCTCCAGATTGCATGCCTCGAAGCTCCAGGGACCGGAGCACGTCCCGACGACGACAGAGCTCACGTAACACGTGCACTGAGCCACGCCGTCGTGCGGCTCGCATTGAGCCTTCTCTTGGCCTGTGTCGCACTCGCGACTCATGGAACAGAAGCTGTCGCCGGCTCCCCCGCTCTCCGGACCGCAGGAAGAGGGGCTGGCCTTGCGGCAGGCCAAGAACGCGTCCGTCTCCGCCTGGCAACCATCGATGGCGCAAGTCGCAGCGTCATAACGTTCGCCGAGACACGCGACGAACGCGGTGCCTTCGTCCTCGCACGGAGCGAGCCGAAGGTACTGGCAGGTGGCACCGCACTTCGCGAGGCAGGGCCCCGAGGCATCGCAGAGCGACTGGCACGCCTCGGCGTCGACGCCCGTGGCCGATGACTCTCCCGCTCCCGAGCCGCCGTCGTCCCCGCTGCCCCCCTGCCCGTCCGGGACGATGCGAACTTCGCTGCAGCCGAAGGCCCAGAGCAGGACGAAGAACAGCGGCCTTGTCCCCCAAGATGACATCGGCGTCGAGCATACCTGACCGACGCCGGTCTGTGAGAACGAACGGAGCGGGGGCTGCACTGGCCGCACCTCACGTCGCCGGCAGCGCCGCTGATCGGGCGCCTGCGTCACGCGCGAGTGCGCGACCGACTGAGCAGACCCGCCTCAGCTCACTTCGGGGGCTTGACCGAGACGCTGAGCGAGCCGGACTGGCTGTCGAAGAGGTGCATGTACCGGACCCTGACCTGCGGCTTGCCCGTCACCATCCATTCGCAGTTGAGTGACAGGTCCTGCTTGTCCGAGGAGCCCATGCCACCCGGGGGCGCCTCGCACTGGCCCTTGCCGAGCGTCTTGTCGTAATGCGTGACCACCTCGTCGAACAGCTCGCGAACGGCGACGGTGTTCTGTTTCTGGCCGTGGATGCTGACCTCCAACCCGATGACCTTCCCCGAGGGGTCGAGCGAGAAACCGAGGAAGTAGCCGTTGCTGCCGGCGTTGTCCCCGACGTCCCGGCGCAGCTGCTTCGTGTTGTCGTCTCGAACCTCGAGGTGGTCGGGGTGCTTCGCCTTGATGTCGCTCCAGGAGTCCCCGAAATCGTACCCGCCGAGGACACCCTTGTCGGGAAACAGAATGCCTTTGATCTCGTCGCGGGGAAGGTCTCGCGGACCGCAGGCGGCTGACGAGACGAGGACGCCGAGCAGGAGCACGTGAGCGCGCATGCCCAAAGCCTCGCCTCGCTGGCCGCAGAGCTCAAGCAGAGTCGGCTAGCGGTGACAGCAACATGGGTCTGCTAGCCTCCGGCCGCTCGCCCCAGGTGAGGAGCTGCTCGGTGGACACCAAGGGTCGGTCCGGCTCACGGCACCGACACAGAGCGGTCCTCGAGCGGTTGGACCGTCTTCTCGGCGAGCGTCGGCCCCTTGTCGCCGGCGCGCGGCACCTCGTTGCACGCGTGAAACCGGACCTTGTAGGAGACCGATGTGGTCTTGTCCTGAGGGTCCGACGGTCGAGGAAAGTAGATCTTCCGGCGCGCGCCCGGCTGCACGATCTCGCTCTCGAACCGCGTCGTGTCTTCCCACGTCGCGCCGTCCTTCGACGTCGAGATCTGACAGATCGGGACCGAGGCGGCGTTGACCACTTCGACCTCGACCTGGGACTGGATCCCGAGCTCCGGCGGCAGCAGCTGGCAACCCGCCAGCATCGCTGACGCGCCGAGCAGACCGACCGATGAGGCGACGCGCAGACCGAGCAGTTGTCCGAGATTCCGCCAGCACGCCTTGAACTTGTTCATCCGAGTGAGTCCTTTCAGTGCCCTTCGGACACGGCAGGGCGGCGGTCGTCGCGCCGGGTCGCGAAGAATTTCTCCTGCTCGTCGCAGGGTCTCCGCAGGCTCCGGTCCTGGCGGAGCGCTGGGTCGACGAAGGCTGGCGCGCCACCCGTGAGGATCCCACCCAAGTCAGGCTGTTGTACCGTTCGGCCATGTCTGCCCGTCCTCCCTCGACGGTGGAAGCCTTGACGGCATGTCTCGCAGCGCTCGAGGGCGCCCCGCCCGACTTCCGCGGCGCGATCAGCCACGCGGCTGCGGCGTGGTGCGCCTCGCGGCGGCCGGAGCTGGCCGACCTGGTGGACCGCCTGTGTGAGCGTCGATACGACGAGCTGGAGCAGCAACACAAAGCCTCGCGCTCGAAGGCGGTGTTCAGCCCACCCCAGAAGCTGCGCACCATCCGCGCGCTCGACGCCTGCCGGCGCATCGTCTCGGCGAACCTCTTCACCGAGGACGACGAGGGCCCGTATCTGGAGGATGAAGACGAGAGCTTCGGCGGGAAGGATGACCCGCGCCTCGCCCGCGCGATCTTCCGCATGATGTTCGAGCGCACCCTGCTCCAGGGCTATCGCGCGAGAGATCTCGGTTGGGTCGAGGCACACGCGACCCGGCTCGCTGCGCTGGGAGACGTGCGCTTCATCGAGCCGCTGCGCGAGATGCTCGCGACGGCGAACGCGTTCCCGAGCAAGGCCACCGAGGCGCGCGTTCGGCCTTGTTACGAGGACGCCCTCGCGCAGCTCGAGGCGCGCGCACGCGATCTCGCACCGCTCGACGCCAAGTCGACGAAGGTGCTCGTGCGCCTGGAGGCTCTCGTCCCGGCCACCGCGGCGCCTGCCCCGAAGGTCGCGACGAAGTTCCTGAGCGGGACGGCCGCGGAGGCGCTGGCGGCGGTGTTCGCCGAGCCGGAGGACGACTCGGTCCGGCAAGTGTGCGGGGATCGCCTTCTCGAGGCAGGTGACCCACGCGGCGAGTACATCTCGCTGGTGTTCCACTCGCTGAAGGAGAAGCTCCCGCCCGCGAGCGTCAAGCGGATGGAGGCGCTCTACAACAAGAACGCTGGGCATTGGTCGGGGCCGCTCGCGCCGATCGGCACGCGCGAGGGCATGCGCTTCGAGAAGGGCTTCGTCGCGGAGATCAGCCTCGACAAGTCGTCACTCGGGCTCACGCGCGAGATGTGGGACGACGCGCTCGACTCGGAGTACTGGGCGACGGTCGAGCAGCTCAACGTGAGCGAGCGCTGCCCCGACTGGTGGCTGCGCGCGTTCCTTGCCTCGCCCCGCTCGGCGCGGCTCAAGCGGCTCGCGTTCCGTCCGCGCGGCGCGCCCAAGCCTCTCATCCTGCTGGAGCGGCCGGCGGGCGCCGCTCCCGGGGCGCCGTTCCGACTGACCAAGGCGTCCAAGGTGATGACGAAGTTCGACAAGGCGCTCGCGGCGTTTTCGCCCGAGCAGCTGGCCCAGCTCGCCGAGGACGCCCAGCGCCTGAAGTCCAGCTTCGCCACGGCCGCGATCGCCAAGGCGCAGGCGGCCGCGAAGAGACCAGCACGCCGGTCGAAGGGCTGAGGCGCCCGAGCATGAGCCTCGACGAGAGATACTCGGCGCGGAGCTTTCGCGCCGCATCGGCCCCCGACACGCTCGCGGCGGAGCTGGAGCGCGAGTTGGAGGCGACCCTGCGGGGGCTTCGTGGCCCAACGGTGGGTGCCGAGCTCCTGCGACAGGTCAGGCGACTGAACGAGCTCGACCACCAGCTTCTCGAGCTTCCCGACAGCAATGGGTTGTCCTGGTACGGAGTGACGAGCCAGCTCGAGCCAAGAAGCCTCTGGTTGTCTTTCGGAGTGGACGAAGAGACGAATGAGCCGTTTGCGCTCGTGAGCTTTCGTCGCCAGCGACCGTGCCCCGATTGCGGTGTCCCGCTCACCCCCGTCGGCGCGCTCGAGATGCGGCTGACGGGACACGGGATGGTGGGAGCCGCCCCCGTGCGCATCCAGATCGCCGGACCGTCGAGCTTCACCGTCGAGGTCGGCACCCGAGACCGAGTCACGACGGTCGGGGAAGTGTCGAGGTGCTCGCAGTGCAAGAGCATCTTCTGGCAGGACGGGCCGGTCCGTTCGAGCGCGCTCTAGCAGTCAGGACGCGATCCGGAGACGAGGCTGGCAAACCACCCGCCAGATCTGGCAGCGTACCGAGCTCTCGGAGCATGACTGCCGCGGTTGTCGGGCTGGCATGCTCGGTGCTGGGTGACCCGTCCCGACCATGAACCGATCGCGCCTCTTCCTCCTGTCTTCGTTCTGCCTGTTGGGCATCGCTTGCCGCGACCCGGCGAGTGACGCGGCATCCACGGCCTCCGGGAGCGCGGCGAAGAGCAGCCAGGCGTTTCCCGCGCCTCCGCCGGTGTCCACCGCGCCGCTGCCGCCGCGGTTCACGGGGACGCTGACCGTCGAGCTCGTCGAGGCGGCGAAGGGGTCTCTGCCCGCGCCCAAGCCGCTGCGTGAGGCGCTCGGCGATCTGGAGGCCAAGCTCGGCGCGCCCACGCGAACGCGGCAGGCCACCACCATCGGCCCGGAGCGCACGTGGTATTACTGGGCCGCAGCGAACGAGACCAAGTGCGCGACGTACAGCGCGGTCGAGCAGCCGGACCTGCTCCCGGGCTGGCCGAGCAAGCTCGTCGACGAAAGCGCGAAGTCGATCGCGATCCCCGCTCACGTGATCGCCGATCCGTCGGCGAAGGAAGCGCCCGACGTCTACGCCGATTGGCGTCGGGTCGCCGAGTGTCTCGAGGTGATGGGCAAGACTCTCCCGATGCCGCCCGACGACCCGAAAGGGAATCCGCCCGGCGCGTCGATCACCCATGCCGAGCTCACACAGGGGCTCTATCTCGCGCCCAGCCTCTGGATCGGAAAAACGGTGACGGTGCGCGGGAAGGTCAAGAGCGCGTGGGGCACCATCCTCGAGATCATGGCGACCGGTGAGCCCGATGCGGGCAGGACGATCGACTGCAAGTTGCCGGCGGGCGAGAAGGCGGTCGAGCTCGGAACGGAAGCTGAGATGATCACGATGACCGGAGTCGTCCACGACCCGCGAATCCCGCTCGGGGACGAAGCCGGCCACCTCGTGGATTGCAAGGTGGCGAAGTAGCGCCCCCGGCGCATCGGGGCGATGACACACCGAGGTCGGCGGCTATCATCCGGATGTGGACGAGGATGAAGACGACGCGTTAGCCCAGAAGCGGATCGGCACCTCGGTCGGAGACTGGCGGATCGAACGCGTGCTCGGCATCGGCGGGATGGCGAGCGTGTTCCTGGGTCGCCGCGGCGACGGTGTCGCCGCGGCGGTGAAGGTCCTCCACGCGTATTACGCCGGCTACAAAGAGGTCCGCGCGCGGTTTCTCCGCGAGGGGCCGATCGGAAGCGCGCTCGCCGCGGTCGGGCCGCTCTGCCAGGGCTTGCCGCACGTGTTCGAGTCCGGCGTGGCCGACGACGGCTCGGCCTACCTTGTGATGGAGCTCCTCGAAGGCGAGACGCTGCTCGACCGCCTGATGCGAGCCGGCGCCATGCCGGTCGGGCAGGCGCTCTGGCTCGCGCAGCAGGTGCTGGACGTGCTCGTCATCGCACACGAGCACGAGATCGTGCACCGCGACCTCAAGCCCGAGAATCTGTTCCTGCTCGCGAACGGAGGCCTGAAGGTCCTCGACTTCGGGGTCGCGCGTGTGGCGACCGCGCTGCCGGACGGCGGCTACCTCCCCGAGAAGACACGGACCAAGGCCGGGTCGATCATCGGCAGCGCGCGTTACATGGCCCCCGAGCAGGCGCTCGGCAAGGTCGACGAGATCGACGCGCGCACCGACATCTTCGGCCTGGGCGCGACGCTCTTTCACGCCCTCTCGGGACGCACGCTCCACATGGAGACGACCGAAGGAAGGGCGCTCATCGCGGCGGCCACGAACGACGCGCCGGCGCTCGAGTCCGTCGCCGGGCACGTGCCCGCCGCGCTCTGCGCGGTCGTGAATCGAGCGGTGCGCCGCGAGAAGGCCGAACGCTATCCGGACGCGCGGACGATGCGGCGGGACGTCCTGGCGCTCCGCGCCGGTCGGTGAGGGCGGGCAGGCAGAGGAAGAGCGCGGCCGCTACTGTCGCGCGCGCTCCAGCTCCGCAGCGACCCGCGCCGCCCACTCCATCTCGGCCTTCACATTTCCGATGCTCTCGTCTTCGGTATCGATCGTGACGCCACCGTCACCGATGGTGAAGTCCCTGCCGACGGACGCGCACCTCGTCAGCTCTTCCCGCAGCCAGGCGCTGCGACCCAAGAGCGCCTTCGCGCGCTCGGGGTCGGCTGCTTTCACGACCACCGCTTCGTCGAACGCCGGATCCCCGACCACCACGTCTTGTGCCCCGAACCACGAAGCGATGGACGACGCGAAGCTCGCCGGCCTGAGCCCGACGCCGATCGGGCCGACGCTCGCTTTCACGACCGCGCGTTGGCGCATGCCCTTCTGCAGGAACGCGGCCGCGCGCACGGGACGAGCCGAGAGCGTTCCCTCGATGACGCAGATCTCGTCCCAGATGGACGGCATGATGTCGTTCGAAGCCGTGTACGCGAACCCGACCGAACGAGCGAATGCCTCCCAATCGGGGCGGTGCCAACGCGGAACCATGGCGCAGACTACCGCGGGCGAGCCCCGGTGCGGCTAACATCAAGGCCGGGCTCTTCCGCGAGCCGACAAACACCCGGCCAAGGTCACCGTCCCCGATCTGAAGTAGCCCGTCGCGTGGCCGCGTCGGGCCCAATGAGATAGAGGAGACTTCGTGGGGAAACGGCCCTGGCAAGGGATGCTCTTATTGGCGGTCATGCTCCCGAGCAGCCTCGCTTGGGCCGACGAGCCGACCGTCACCTACCCGCCCGACGAGGGGGACACCGGCTTCACGAGCTGGCGGGGTCACCGCGCAGGACCCCACCTGTTCGTGGACGTGGGCATCGGCGCCTTCTACGCGCCCGACCTCGCGATCACGTCTCGGCCGACGACCACGACGATCGATTTGATCACCATCTCCACCGAAGGCCTGCACGGTCCGGCGGCGCTCGCACGCTGGGGCTTGGGGCTGGGCGTCGCGCGCTACGTGGACCTCAAGCTCGGCGTCGGCTCGTTTCTGGGCGGCGCGATTCTATCCGAGGGCGACCAGTTCTTCGCCTACCCACACGCGCTGTTTTCGGTCGCGTTCGGTCCGGGCAGCGTCTACCGCGCGAGCGTGGGCCTCACGCTGGGCGCGCTTCTCTTCGAGGACGACGACGCGCGGGTGCGCCCGGGCATCGCCCAGTTCGCGACGCAGGGCGAGATAGCGCCGCTCATCCTCCGGTTCGGCCCGCACGACACCTTCGAGATCTCGCTCACGCAGGGGCTCGGCGTCCTCGTCGGCTCGGAGCTGAACGGCGGCGAGCCGTGCGAAGCCTTGCAAGGCCTAAGCTGCGTCGGCGCGACGCCCGCGCCCGGTGGCGCCGACGCGGTCTTCGCCGCCCACACGTCTCTCGCGTTCGGCGCCCTGGTCGACTGATCGCCTCCGTGGCTCGGCGCCCCGGCGCTACACTCCGACGGCCGTGCCGCACATCCCCGACCCGACTCTCTACGCGATCCCTGCCTTCATCGCGGCCCTGCTCATCGAGAGCGTGCTGCTCCGCCGGCTACGCGCGCGCGGCCGCGACGTGCTCGGCTACATGGCGCGCGACACCTGGGCGAGCCTCGCGATGGGCGTCGGCTCCGTCGTGTTCGTGACGCTCATCAACACGGCGGTGTTCCTCCTCGCCGCCAAGCTCTACCCCCATCGCCTCGTCGACGTGGGGAGCGGCGCGCTCGGCTGGGTCGTGGCGATGCTCGGCTGGGACTTCGCGTTCTACTGGCATCACCGATGGGAGCACGAGGTGCGACTCTTCTGGGCGTGCCACGTAAACCACCACTCGAGCCGCTACTTCAACTTCTCGACCGCGCTGCGCCAACCGTGGACGCCGTTCCTGGGCATCGTGCTCTACCCGCCGCTGGCGCTCCTCGGCGTCACGCCCGAGATGATCCTCATCGCGGGCGGCTTCAACCTCATCTTCCAGTTCTGGGTCCACACCGAAGCCGTCGGCAAGCTGCCGCGTTTCGTCGAGCTCGTCTTCAACACGCCGTCGCACCACCGGGTGCACCATGGGAAAAACGAGCAGTACCTGGACAAGAACTACGCCGGCATCTTCATCCTCTGGGACCGGCTCTTCGGGACCTTCGAGGAGGAGCGCGAGCGCGTGGTCTACGGGCTGACACACGACATCGAGACCTACAACCCGCTGCGCATCGCCTTCCACGAGTACGCGGCCATCGGGCGCGACGTGGCCCGCTCCAGGTCGTTCGGAGAGGCGCTGAACCGAACGTTCCGTGGGCCTGGGTGGAAGCCGGGCGACGCGAAGGCCCGCTGACCGTAGCGCCCGGGAGAGCCACCCCCGCGCCCTTCCACCTCCGTTCTATGCCAGAGGTGGGGGCTTGCCACAAGCCCCGGGGGATCGGTCAAGGTCATGCGCATGACGAACCACGCAGTCGTGATCGCAGGCGGAGGACCGACGGGCCTGATGTTGGGGGCGGAGCTCGCGCTGGCTGGTGTGGACGTGGCGATCGTGGAGCGACGCCCGACACAGGAGCTCGTGGGCTCGCGCGCGGGAGGGTTGCATGCGCGGACGATCGAGGTGCTCGATCAGCGCGGCGTCGCCGATCGCTTCGTCTCGCAGGGGCAGACCATGCAGGGCGCGGGCTTTTCGTTCATCCCGCTCGACCTGAGCGACTTCCCGGGGCGCCACAGCTACGTCCTCGCGCTCCGGCAGAACCACATCGAGCGGATCCTGGCGGAGTGGGTCGCCGAGCTTCCGGTGAAGATGCTGCGTGACCAGGAGGTAACAAGCTTCACGCAAGATGACAGCGGCGTCACCATTACGCTCGGCAGCGACCGGGCGGTGCGGGCGCATTACCTCGTCGGGTGTGACGGCGGCCGGAGCCTCATTCGAAAACAGGCGGGGATCGAGTTTGCCGGCTGGGACGCCTCGACGAGCTATTTGATCGCCGAGTTCGAGGCGACCGAAGAGCCGGCGTGGGGCGTTCGCCGCGGCGAGAGAGGCGTCAACGCGCTGGGCAAGCTGGACGACGGCAAACGCGTGGGCGCCGTGTTGGTGGAGCCCTCGGTCGACCGGCGCGACGAGCCGACCGAGCGTGATCTGCGCGAAGCGCTCGTCGCGGTCTACGGGACCGACTTCGGCCTCCGTAACCCGACGTGGATCTCGCGGTTCACCGATATGGCGCGGCAGGCGGTGAGCTATCGCGACAGACGCGTGTTCCTCGCCGGTGACGCCGCGCACGTGCACGCACCCGCCGGCGGGCAGGGGCTCAACATCGGCGTCCAGGACGCGGTGAACCTCGGGTGGAAGCTCGCTCAGGTCGTGAAGGGAACGTCGCCCGAGAGCCTGCTCGACACGTACCACGCCGAGCGACACCCCATCGCCGCGCGTGTCCTCCGCCTGACGATGGCGCAAACCGCGCTCGGGCGCGGCGACAACAACACCGAGGCGCTTCGCGAGACCATGACGGATCTGCTCCGGATGGACGGCCCGCGAAAGCGCTACGCCGCGATCATGTCGGGGCTCGACGTCCACTACGATCTCGGCGAAGGCCACCCGCTGCTCGGCCGTCGCGTGCCCGATCTGGACGTCGTCACCGCGAGCGGCCCGACGCGCGTGTTCCGCCTGCTGCACGACGCGCACCCGGTCTTGCTCGATCTCGGCGACCCAGGCGCGCGCGACATCGCGCCCTGGGCCGATCGCGTCCGGCACGTCCACGCTCGGTGCGCCGGCCCGTGGGAGCTGCCGGCCATTGGCGAGGTCGATGCGCCCGTCGCTGTATTGATCCGCCCGGACGGTTACGTCGCGTGGGTCGGACAAGCCACGAACGAAGGTCTCGAGGCAGCGCTGCTCCAATGGTTTGGCGCGCCTATCCAAGCTTGAGCGTTCCTGTTAGCCACTGAATCACGCGTCGGCGTGCGGAGGCGCCACACTCCTGACCAGGTGTGCGCGGCGCCTCACGTTGCCACGGCATGACGGCTCTGTTACGCGCCTCCTCATGAAGACGAAGATCCTCACCGCGCTGGTCGTGACCGCTCTCTTCGGATGCTCGAGCAACCCGGAGCCTACGGCCGCGGAGCCGATGCCGACGCAGGCCGCCCAGGCGGACATGCCGGCCGAGCCCGAGGCGCCCGCGGCCGCCGCGACGAGCGCGGCGCCCACGGCGGAGCCCGCTCCGGCGCCGCCGCCCGAGCCCGCTGCGGACATCGCGGTCCTCCCCCTGAAGGTCTCGCTCGACGCGAAGACCACGATGGAGCTGAAAGCCGACAAGGGCATCTACGCCAAGGGCAAGAAGATCGCCGTCTTCGACAAGAACGTCCTCCAGCTCGTGGAGATGAAGGACAACATCTCCGTCATGAAGGACGGGACCGTCGTCTCCACGCCTGCGATGCCGAAGAAGGTTCGCTTCAACGAGAAAGACGAGCTCGAGATCGAGGGCGGCGGCAAGATCGCGATCGACGACAAGGGCGCCGTCACGATGACCCCGCCCGACGGCAAAGAGATGCCGAAGAACATGAAGCCGACCATCACCGGGTTCAAGCCCGAGGCCCGGCGCGCCGCGACGCTCGCGCTCCTCCTGGGGATGATGTCGATGGGGGTCGAGCAGGCGCCACCCCCGCCGGCGTCGTCCACGCCCGCGGCCCCGCCCGCCAAGAAGTGACGCGCTGCTCTTGCCGGCGGCGCGCAAGCGGTCTGTGATGCGAGCGATGAAACGCGCGCATCTCTCGGTCCTCCTGTTCGCCGCCGGATGTGCCTCGTCGAGCAGCACCACCGGGGCTCCGAAGACCGAGGTCACCCTCGTTGCGCCGCTCGCGCCGTCGGCGGTGGAGCGCCTCGGCGTGAAGGAGTCCGTCTCCGGGATGGGCGAGTCCGGCGAGCGCGTCGTGCGGAGCGCGACGGATCGCATCGCCGCCTGCCTGAAGCCCCTGCTCGAACGAGAGCCCAGCCTCCGCGGTGAGCTCGGCTTCGTTGTCGAGGTCGGCGCGCGCATCACCGCGACGCGCTCCTCGAGCGCGCTCGCGGAGCTTCCGGCCGCGCGATGTATCGAGGGCGCGCTTGGCAACGCCGCGCTCCCTCCCGGCGTGTCCGGCAAGGCGCGTTACACGCTCACGTTCATCGGAAAGTACGAGCCAGCGCCGCTCCGTGAAGGCGTGGAGGTCTTCAGTCAATGGATCGGCCGCGACTGGAGCTCACCCGCGGGGCAGGTTCCGGAGGGCGTGGAGAAGGTGCAGGAGGCACTGCACGAGCCGATCCGACGCTGCGGGTTCGGTGCGGAGCCGGAGATGAACGAGCAGCTCTGGCTGGTGCTCCGCGTCGGCAAGGGTGGCGTGGTGACCGTGGGCCCGAGCGCAAATGGAGAGTCCGCCTCGTGCATTCGGCGGGTCGTCGGCGCGGCCTCTTTCCCCGACGCCGGGCACGACTACGCGCTCAGCGTCCTCCTCCGCCCCGAGTCGGCGGTCCTTCAGCCGACCGCGGATGCGGACGGCCAAGGCCAAGAGCTCGGGATGATCGGCCTGCTCAACAGCGGATCGGGGGCGGGCACCGGCAGGGCATTGGCAAACCCGAATGGAGGCAGCCTCTGGGGCGACGAGATCCCGGAGAGCTACGGTTTCGGCGGGCTGGGGCTCACGGGCAGCGGCGGGCTCGTCATGTCGGGGGAGGGCCTCGGGACGATCGGAAGGGGTAACCCCGGGACCGGCCCAGGCTTCGGCGGTACTGGCCGGCTCGGCGGAAAGCGCACCAAGCCACCGTCGGTTCGAATGGGGAAGTCCTCGGTGTCGCCCGGCCTCCCGCCCGAGATCATCCAGCGCATCGTTCGGCAGAACTTCGGCCGGTTCCGTCTCTGCTACGAGCAAGCGCTCCGGAAGAGCCCGAAGCTCGCCGGCACGGTGACCGTCAAGTTCGACATCGACCGTTCGGGCTCGGTCAGCAAGGTGAGCTCCAGCACCGACATGCCTGACAAGTCCGTCAGCTCTTGCGTCGAGCGGGGGTTCTACAACCTGAGCTTTCCCGAGCCCGAAGGGCGCGTCGTGAAGGTGACCTACCCGATCAAGTTCAAGCCCTCGGACGACGCGCCCGACCCTGTCTCGCCGGCCCCCAAGGAGCCGGAGCCGGCGACGGAGCAAACCATCAACGGCAAGCCCGTCAGTCAGGTCAAGCTGGCCGACGTCGAGCAACGCCTGCTCGAGAGGTCGTTCCAGGTCGCTGGTGTCCCCGGCTTCGGCAAAGGCGAGACCCCGGTGCTGTTCGTCCGCGACGAGAGTCGGTCTCGGGTTTTCGCCGTCACGCTGGGCCCGGTGACCAGCGACGAAGGCTTCACCTGCGTCGTCGGAAAGCCGGAGCACATGCTCCGGATCCATGGCGAAGGTTGCCAGCGCGTGCTGAGCCCGATCCTGGATTGAGGCCGCGGCTCAGGGACCGCCCGCCTCCTGGCAGGCTCGGTTGCAGGCCCTCACGTCGGCCTCTCCTTTGCATTTCCGGACGCAGCCTTCCACGAGCTCCGCACGCCTGGCATCCGCGGGAGCGGTGACACAGGCGCCGATGTCCTTTCCGTCGTCCGCGCGCCGAAGGCATCGGATCGACTTCGCGTACGCAGGGTCCTTTCGGCTCTTCGTGCAGGCTCTGCGAAGGTCTCTCTGGTGGTCCTCGTAGTCCCCGGCGCCGAGGATTCCCTCGCGTGCCTTCAGCATCGCCACGTACCCGGCGGCGTCGTCACACTCGGCCTCACTGACCGGCTTGTCCGAGTCCTTCTTCGCCCACTCCCCCGCGCTGTCGGACGCGATACCTCCGATGAAGTCGGATGCCAGGAAGGCGTCCACGTCCTTCCCGAGCTTGTAGATGTTGCCGAGGTCGCGGTCGATGTCGCGCCAGTCGGTCCCGTGTTTCGTGATCTTCGGGACCGCTTCCGGCTGCGGGGCGACCTTCATGATCTTGGCGAGCGACTTCTCGCACTCCTTCTGCATGCCGTCGGTCGGGAAGCCGTCCTTCTCCCGTAGCGAGACGTAGTTCTTGCAGGCGTCTTCCGCGCTGGGGGTACAACCGAACAGCGCCATCATCGGCACGAGGACGAGCAGGGGCCGCAGGGATCGGTGGATTCGGTTGAGCGTCCGCATGAGGCGGTGGACGGCACGATCTGCGGGAGCAAAAGGGTCCTCGGCCAGTTCACCGCCTCCCCTCGAGCACAGACAGCATCACCGCTGGCCGGGTCGCCGCTTGCTCATGGGATGCGCGAAGGCAGGGCCATCACGACCGTGGGCGCGTCATCGGTGCTCGGCACGGAGCGAACGACGGTGACCTCCTCGCCGGAGGTCGAGCTGGCTCGTGACAGCAAGTGCTCCGCGTCCTTGCGGAGCAGGTCGAGCCGCGTGAGCACGTCGAACACCGCGTCTGCGTCGTCCTCGTCGACGAACTCGAGCGCAGCACCTGCCGCACGAAGGGAACGGGCGAGCTCCGCTGCCCACCGACGAAAGCCGACTGCGCCGTTGTGCACCGTCGCGATCGCCTCGAGCCGCCCCGCCCACCTCGCGACCTCGTCCTGGTCCCAGATCCTGATCTGAACTTCGATCACGCCTCGGGTTTTGCCAGGCTCCCGTGACAGGCGAATGACACCCGCGCTACGCGCGGGAGGCGTTGCGGCCAGACCGCTCGGTCTTTCGGACGAGACAGCCTGGCTCCCGAGGCGCTCGAGCGCGAACAGCCCGCGGGGCGTGGCACCTGGCCCCATCGACGCTCCTCCCCTTCATTGGTAAGCGGCATCGATGCGAACCCGCGCTCGCGATATCTCGCGGAAGTGGCTCGCGCTCGCGGTCGTCGCGGCGAGCGCCTGCGCAGGCGGAGCGGACCCGAAGCCGGCCGCGCTACGCGCCGTCGGCCCGAACGAGCTCCGGGCGCCGAGCGACTTCGCGGGTATCGAGGACGAGGCGGAGCGATCCCGCGCGCTGTTCGTCGAGGCGGCGCGCGTCCTGACCCATCCGCGGTGCATCAACTGCCACCCGAACGGGGACGTGCCGCACCAGCGCGACGAAATGGAGCTGCACGATCCGCCCGTGCTCCGCGGACCGGACGATCACGGCGTCGTCGGCATGGAGTGCACGAGCTGCCACCAGGACCAGAACCAGCCGCTGACGCGCGTGCCCGGCGCGCCCAAGTGGGCGCTCGCGCCGATCGAGATGGCGTGGGTGGGCAAGTCCGTACCGGCCATCTGCGCGCAGCTGAAGGACCCGAAGCGCAACGGCGGGAAGTCGCTGGCGCAGATCGTGGAGCACAACGCACACGACCCGCTCGTCGCGTGGGGGTGGAGCCCGGGCGCGGACAGGTCGCCAGCGCCCGGCACGCAAGCGCAGCTCGGGGCGCTCTTTGCGGCGTGGTTGGAGACGGGCGCCCACTGCCCGAAGGAGGGTCCGTGAGCATCAAGCTGCGCGTGAACGGCGTCGACCGGACGCTCGACGTCGATCCGGAGATGCCGCTGCTCTGGGCTCTCCGCGACCTGCTAGGGCTCACCGGCACGAAATACGGCTGCGGGGAGGCGCTCTGCGGCGCGTGCACCATTCACCTCGACGGTCGGCCGGTGCGCGCGTGCGTGACGCCGGTACGACGCGCCGACGGCCACGAAGTCACGACGATCGAAGGCCTCTCGCCCGACGGGAAACACCCCCTCCAGCTGGCGTGGATGGAGCTCGGCGTGCCCCAGTGTGGTTATTGCCAGGCTGGTCAGCTGATGACGGCGGCTGCGCTCCTCTCGGCCAAGCCGAAGCCGACGGACGACGAGATCGACCATTCCATGGCCGGCAACCTCTGCCGATGCGGGACATACACGCGCATTCGCGCAGGGATCCGCAAGGTCGCAGGAGGGAAGCCGTGAGCCGCGTCGCGTTGGTGACACGTCGATCGTTCCTGGTGGGCGCCGGGCTCGTCACAGGTGGCCTCGCCGTCGGGCTCTTCCCCGATGCCGCCGAGGCGGACGAGCCCAGCGGACGAGCGGGCCCCGGCCCGCGCGCCGCGTCGGAGGCCGTGGAGAACCTCTCGTCCGGCTTGAACCCGAACGTGATGGTCCACATCGGCGAGGACGGCGTGGTCACGATCGTCTGCGCGCGATCCGAGATGGGTCAGGGCGTGCGGAGCGCGATCCCCGTCCTCATCGCCGATGAGCTCGGCGCAACGCTCGACCGCGTCGTGGTGCTCCAGGCCGTGGGTGACAAGAAATACGGCGATCAGAACACCGACGGATCGTCGAGCATCCGCAAGTTCGACGACAGGCTCCGCCGGATGGGCGCGGTCGCCCGGACGATGCTCGTGGCCGCTGCCGCGAAACAATGGCGGGTGAAGCCGGAGACGTGTGAGGCGGCGGACGGCGCCGTGAAGCACCCGCCCACCAAGCGCAGCCTGGGTTTCGGGGAGCTCGTGAAGACCGCTGCCGCGCTCCCGGTCCCCGACGAGAAGACGGTCCCGCTGCGCGCATGGGCCGAGCTCAAGAACGTCGAGGCGGAGAAGCTGCCGCTCCTCGACGGCCAGGCGATCACGACCGGCGCAGGGGTCTACGGCGCCGACACCAAGCTCGACGGGCTCCTCTACGCCGTCGTCGCCAGGCCACCCGTCGTCGGGGGAAGGGTCGCGAAGCTCGACAAGGCGAAGGCCCTCGCCGTACCCGGCGTGAAGAAGGTGTTCGAGATGCCTACGCCCACCAAACCCTGGCGGCACCAGGTGTGGGGCGGCGTCGCGGTCGTGGCGGACACCACGTGGGCCGCGCTGAAAGGCCGCGCCGCGCTCGACATCACCTGGGACGACGGACCGAACGCGGGCTACGACTCCGTCCAATACGAGGAGAAGCTGCTCGCGTCGGTTCGCGCTCCCGGGACGGCGCATCGGACGGTGGGTGACGTGGACGCCGCCATCGCAAAGGCAGCCAAGGTGCTCGAGGCCGAGTACCTCGTGCCACACCTGCCGCAGATGCCGATGGAGCCGCCCGCGGTCACGGCGAGGTTCCAAGACGGCGCGTGTGAGCTCTGGGCTGCGACGCAGAACCCTCAGCAGGCACGCAGCGAGGTCGCGAAGCTCCTCGGTATCGGGGAAGACAAGGTCACGGTCCGGGTGACGCTTCTGGGCGGCGGCTTCGGTCGGAAATCCAAGGCCGATTTCTCCGCCGAGGCAGCGTTCATCGCGAGAGAGGCGGGCGCGCCCGTGCGGGTGCAATGGACGCGCACGGACGACCTGCGCAATGGCTACCACAACACCGTCAATGCCCAGCGCTTGCGCGCTGGCCTCGACGACAAGGGTCGCGTCGTCGCGTGGCACCAGCGCACCGCGTTCCCACCCATCGCAACCACCTTCGGGGGCGCGGCCGAGCCGGGTATCAACGACCTGCAGCAAGGTGTCCTCGACCTCGCGCTGGACGTGCCGAACATCCGCGCCGAGGGCTGCCCCGCCGAGCCACACGCGCGCATCGGCTGGTATCGCTCGGTCTACAACATCTTTCACGCCTTCGCCGCCGGGTCCTTCATCGACGAGATCGCGCACGCTCGCGGCATCGATCCACGCGACGCCTGGCTGGAGATCATCGGACCGGCCCGCAAGCTCTCCCTGGCCGACCTCGGCGTCGCCAAGCTCACGAACTACGGCGAGCCGCTCGACAAGCACCCGGTGGACGCGGGGCGGCTGCGTGGCGTCGTCGAACGCGTCACGGCGTTGTCGAGATGGTCGGAGCAGAAGAAGGCGGGCCGCGCGCTCGGCCTCGCTGCGCACCGGAGCTTCGTGTCCTATGTCGGCGTGGTCGTCTCGGTCGTCCGCGACGAGCGCCGCAAGGTGCGCGTCGATGAAGCCTGGATCGTCATGGACGCGGGCCGCGTCGTGAACAAGGATCGGGTCCACGCCCAGATGGAGGGCGCGGTCGTCATGGGCATCTCCAACGCGATGCTCGGCGGCGTCACGTACAAAGGCGGCGTCGTCCAGCAGCCCAACTATCGTGACGCCCGGATCGCCCGCATCGGGGACGTCCCACGCGCCATCCACACCGAGATCGTCCCGAGCGACGAGGTCCCCGGCGGCGTCGGCGAGCCCGGCGTCCCGCCGGTCGGTGCGGCCTGCGCAAACGCCATCTTCGCCCTCACCGGCCAGCGCGTCCGGCGCTTCCCGCTGCTCGCGAGCGTGAAGACCTGAAGATCCATCACGAGCAGCGCCCCGCCCGGGTTGCGAGACCGAGCGCTGCTTTTCGGAGTGTCGGCGCGCGGTCCAGCAATGCGGATCGGCTTCGTGTAGGCTCCGCCCATGCGACGGGGTCGCGCGTCTTCCCAGGTGCTCCGCAGAGCCCGTTTGCCGCTCGCGGTGGCAATGGTCGCCACGGTCGGCGCGCTTTGGGGCCCCCTCGAACGTACCTTCGCGCAGACGGCTCGCCTCCTGCCGCACCCTGGACCGCTCGAGCGACCTCCGGGCTTCGACGCAGCGAAGGAGAACGAGGCTTGTGCGAGCTGCCACACGGAGATCGCGGCGGAGTGGCGCGGGTCGCTTCACCGTCGCGCATTCGAAGATCCGCTCTTTCGAGCGGCGTACGCCATGGAGTCGCTCGCCTTCTGTCGCAACTGCCACGCACCGGAGACGCAACGTGCGGCAGGGCCGTCGGACGGGGAAGCGGAGGTGGGGGTGGCGTGCACGTCCTGCCATCTGGTCGAGGGAGCGATCGTGGGCAAGCGCGGGCGGAGCGCAGACGCTCGCGGCCATGCGGTCGTCGAAGACCGGCGGGTAGGCGGCGCCGAGGCCTGCGCGGCCTGTCACGAGTTCGACTTCCCGAACCACGCTGGCGCAGCGATGCAGAGCACCATCTCCGAGCACGCGGCCTCGGCATACGCAGAGACGAGCTGCCAGGATTGTCACATGCCGTTCGTGAAGACCGGGCGAGCCCGCGGACATCGGTCACATGGGTTCAAGGTCTGGGGGGACGAGTCCCTGCTCCGCTCCGCGGTGAAGGCGTCGGCACGTCGCGGCACGTATGGGACGGTGGAGGTGACTCTCGAGCCCGGCCGAGTCGGGCACGCGTTCCCGACAGGCGACCTCTTCCGGCATCTCGTGGTTCGCGCGCGCGCCGGCGGCCAGGAGGCGGCGCCGGTCGTGCTCGCGCGCCGGTTCGCGTCGCGCGTCACCGAGTCCGGCGGCGTGGACCGGTGGCCGATCGGGGACGACCGGGTGCCGCCGCCTGGTACCGGCGCAGAGAAGGTCGCATTGCTCAGGTTCCCCGACGCCATCGACACGGAGGTCGTCGATTGGGAGGTCGCATATCGACGCTTCGAGGACGGCTTCGGGACGGCGGCGGGGATGGATGCTTCGGCGGACGAGGTGATCGTCGCGTCGGGAAGGCTGCCCACGGTGAAGAAGAAGTCGACCAGCGGGTCGGGAAAGCGGGATTCGAGGCCATGAAACGAGGTGTGCTCGGTTGCGTCTTCGGCGTGCTCGGCGTGTCCATAGGGTGCAGCGCGAGCTCGGTGGGCCAGTCGAGCGGAGACGGCACAGCGCGCATCGACAGACCGATCGACCTGTCGCCTCGCGGTGCCGCGAGCACGGCCCCGACGACGGCCACTTCGCAGCCCATCGGAAGCGGCGGCGACGCGCCGGGGGTGCTCGACGCGGACGGACGTGTGATCCCCGAGAGCTTCGTTCTCGATGGGACGCTCACGGAATGGGGTCCCCTCCCCGACCCGCCGCGGCTCCCCGCGGAGAACGCCGCGGCGGTCGGCACGCCGAAAGCGGGGGCGGCTCCCGCCGAGAACAAGCCCCCTCGGCGACGACCGCCGGCCGCAAGCAAGCTGGTCATCGCGCTCGACTCGCAGCGGGTCGTCCTCGCCGGGGAGCTCGGCGGGAATTTGAAGAACGGCGCGTGGATCGCCATTCGCTCCGAGTCACCCGAGCTCCCGCCCGTCGGCGAGTGGCAGCGTGGCGGAGGCGCGCGCGAGTTTCAGTGCGAGACGGACCCCAGCTCGGGTGACCCGCTCGACGAAGCTCGGAAGACCGCGTGTGAGGCGATGCTCGAGGCGCTCGCGCGGTGGAACCGGGACTATCATGCGCGGTTCACTCGCCTCTACCGGATCGATGCGAGCGGGGTCTCCGTGCTCCGGGAAGGTGTGTCGACCCCCCTCGCCGGCGCGACACACGCCTTCCGCCGCGGCAGCGCTGGCTCCACGTTCGAGGTGTCGTTTCCTGCCGCCGAGCTCCCCAGGCTCGCGCAGGCTCCGCTCGGGTATCTCGAGGTCGCCGCTGCCGACGCCTCCCCCGACAAGGAGCCCGAGATCCCCGCGGAGCAATTCGAGGCCGCGAGCCTGGCTCCTCCAATCACGTTCGAGCCCAACGGCGAGCTGCGCAACCTCGTCTATGCGCAGCATGAAACGGCGATGTGGTTCTGGTTTCGCCCTCCGCTCAGCTACCACCCCGGGCGTCCTCACGAGATCGAGTCCGTAGGACACCCGGGCAGCTTCGACACGAGCCACCTCGTGTTCCACACCGGCCCGCTTTTTCAGGTGGCCGGCAAGCGCGGCGACGTCGAGATCTTGTTCGTGAACGGCGCGCGCTCGTTTGCGCTGGTCCGCAAGGCCGGCAAGCTCGGCGAACCGATCGAGCTCGAGAACAGCCCGGAGGTGGTAGTGGAGCGCGACGGCATGCTGCACGTGATCGGCGAGTCGCATTCCATCGCAACCGACACCTGGACCGAGAGCGTCGACTACAGCGTCGCCGCGGTCGACAAGGACGGCGCCGTCTCGTCGATCGAGGTCCGTCGACCCGAGGCCCTGATGAGAACGCCGTTCGATTCGATCACGTCGTTTCACGACGCGACGTGGTCGTCGTTCGGCGGACGGGGCCGGGCCAAACAATGGAGTCAGGACGGACGGGCAACGAGCACGAAGACGCACGAGCTCAAGTACACGTGGTCTGCGCGCGAGAAGGCCTACATCGGAACGCTGCGCTGATCGCGCGCGCCGGCCCCGAGGCATTCGGTCCTCTCTTCGGGTGACCCAACGCCGCGCTTTGTCTGCTCCCCCGCTCTCTTGTAGCCTCGCTGACCCGTGCCGCGGTTCGAGCGTCGCCTACCCGCCGTCGAGGCCGTCGATCTGTCGATCGACGGCCTCACGCTGGTCATCGTCCGCTCCAAACCCAACAAGAAGCCGAAGATCAAGCGCGAGGTGTGCACGAGCGAGGAGGCGGCGCGCGGCGAGCTCGCGCGGCAGATCCGCAAGCTGGGCGCGCGCGGCTACACCACGGTGCGCGAGCCGCGGCGCGCGGCGTCGGCGCTGCTCGTGGAGGAGCTGCTCGGCGAAGCCAACCCGCGCTTCCTGGAAGAGCTCGAGCTGTTCTCGGGGAAGAAGCTCCTCACCATTGCGGATCGCTGGTCGGCGGACGGGCGGCCGGCCCTGCGGCGGATGCTCGTCGACTACGTGCTCGGCGGCTGTGATCGGCCCGGCCATAGGCTGCTCGTCAAGCGGCTGCTCTCGCTCGCGGAGACGCGCGGAGACGACGAGCTCATGGGGTGTTTCCTCGTCGCGTTCGACCGCATGGAGAAGCGCTGGCTCGTCGAGCGGCGAGAATGGGACTTCGACATCGGCGGCCTCACCGATGTGAAGGCGCTCGTGTCGTCGCCGCTCTTGGCGTCACACGCGAAGGGCCGCCCGGACGACGACGGCTCGGTCTTCTCCACACGCACGCGCCATTTTCTGTGTCGACGCGTGTTTCGCTACTTCCGCCGCCTCGCGTTCCGAAAGCCGGCGAGCTACGCGCGGGCCGTCGGTCCTGCGATCGCGAGGTTCACCGACGCGGACGTGGCGGAGCCGTCGAAGTTCCTCGACGCGTGGTCGCTCGTCCACGTGCTCTACCACGGCTCGGACGTGCTCATTCGTGATCCGCGTGGCATCCGAGTCGCGCCCGGTCACGAGATCTCCGAGCTCACGTTCGCCCCCTTGAAGCCCGAGGCCTGGTCGAAGTCGTTCGAGGTCGCCTTCGCGCTCGCGCGCGACGCGCGCTCGCGCCCCGTAGCCCGCTTCGCGACGAGCCTGCTCGCCGAGCACCACGACGGCAAGCTCAAGACGCTCTCCTTCGCCCAGGCGAAGGAGCTGCTCGCGGCTGCTCACGAGGAGACGCGCGCGTTCTTCGTCCGGCGCCTTCGCGACGTGCCCGGCCTCGACAGGTTGCCCGTCGGCGAGTGGCTTGCCCTGCTCGAGAGTGGCTCGCTCGAGTCGCTGCCCGAGATCGTCCGTCTCTTTCGCGAGCACGTCGCGCCTCGCCGCCTCTCGCTCGAAGAGTGCGTCACGCTCGCCCTGTCCCCTGCGGCACCTGTCGCGGAGCTGGGTCTGGCCTGGGTGAAGGAGCGCACGGCGAAGGGGCTCGGCGCGCTCGAGCGGCAGCGGCTCCTGCAGCTGGTCTCGGCGCGCGCTCCGCTCGTGCGGGCGGAGGCCGGCGAGTACCTGGCTCGGCTCCTTGCCGAGGCGCCGGAGTCGAAGCCTGAAGAGGTTCGCGAGCTCCTCGACGCGAGCGATCCTGCCGTTCGCGCGCGCGGAATGGCCCTCGTGGACGAGGTCCCCCGGTTCTCGAAGAGCCCGATCGTCTGGGCGTCGATGGCGGAGTCGCCGCACCCCGAGGTGCGGGAGAAGCTGCTCGACGAGCTCGCGGCGCAAGCAAGAGCGCAGCCGGCCGAGCGGCGCATCAGCGGCGCAAAGGTCACCGACGCCTCCCTGGCCCAGCTCTGGGCGACGACGCTTCTCGCGATTCACCGAGGCGGCCGAGCGAAGCCCAAGGCGCTGCTCTCCATGGCGCAGGCCCTCGTCACGGAGCCGGCGCGGGCGGAGTCCGTCGTCCCGCTGATGCGGATCGCGCTGCGGAGCGTGAGGCCGGCCGAGCGCCGCACCGCGCTCGCCGCCATCACGAGGGCCGCGCAGACTCACGAGGAGGTTCGTGCGGCGGTCACGAAGCACCTGCCCGAGCTCGACCTGGGCGCCATCGACGTTGAGGTGGTCGCGTGACGTCGGTGAGCCTGAGCTACCTGACGCGCAGCGAGGTCGTGCCCACGGCCGACGGCGCGACCGTCTCGCTCTCGCCGAACCTCGCGCGCGAGCGCGTCGCATTCGACGGCCAGGTCCGCGACCCGATTCGCTTCCGAGAGGCCATGAGCGCGCTGCACGAGGTCGTCGTGGGCGATCTGCGGCGCCCGAAGAAAGATCGCACCGCGTACGCCGTCTGGTTGAAGCAGAAGGAGCAGCAAGAAGCGCAGCTCCTCTCGCAGCTCGCGACGAAGGCGGAGAAGGTCGAGCTCGACAAGCTGGGCAAACGCGCGCCGCCCCCCAACCTGGAGGCGGACTTCCGCAGCGCGCACAGGGAGTATTGGCGTGCCCGGGTGAACTGGGCGAACGCGCTCTCGCGCAACGACCCGGAGCTCTTCCGGCACCTCGTCCCGTGCGACCCGGTCATCACCGTCGCGCCCGACACCGTCTTCTTCGAGGCATTCTCGAAGGACGAGTCGAGCTACGGCTGCTTGTACGTGGACCGGGAGGCGTTCGACGCGTCCGGCGCCGTCGCCCTGGGCACGACGAACGTCGACTACTCGAACGCGCTCTACGATCACATGCAGTCGCTTCGAACCTACCGGCCGACGCGGCTCTTGCTCGACCCCAAGGGCTTCGAGGTGCAAACGGTGGGGCGCGCCGACCACCACGAAGAGAAGATCGATCTCCCGCCGTCCTGGCTGCGCGGCTTCGGACAGATCTCGGCCGCGACCACGCTCGGCGGAACGATGGTCACGCTGCCCGTCGAGACGGTGTATTCGATCCTCGCGTTCTTGAAGCGCCACCGCGAGAAGGGCGGCCCGCGCTCGGTCCGCTTCCGGCTCGTCCCCGGCAAGCCGCCGGAGATCATCCTCGATCCGTGGAACGAGGTGATCGTCTCGCGTGGCCCTGCGTACGACGGCCCCAAGCCCGAGGAGATCAAGGTGTGGGGCAGGCGGCGCCTCCTGACGCTCGCGCGCACCCTCCCCTTCGCGGACCGGGTGGACGTCGTGCTCCTCGGCTCCGGGCTGCCGAGCATCTGGATCGCTCGATTGGGCCCGATGCGCTTCATCCTCGCGCTCTCGGGCTGGACCACCAACGATTGGACAGGCAGCCTCGCGCTCGACATGCTCGCAGGCAACCTCAAGCCGGACGTGCGGACCATGCAGCGGGTGGAGAGCCACCTGCGCACCGAGCGGTCGGCAACGCTCGACGCGCTCGCGCGCGCGACCGACGCCGGGCGCGACGCGCTCGTCGGCTCGCTCGTGAAGCTCGCGAAACAAGGACAGGTCGTCTTCGACTTCGCGACGTCGCGTTATCGATATCGGTCCATCCTTCCGACCGCGCTCGCCGACGCGACCGCGGGCCCGGAGAGCGAAGAGCGCGTGGAAGCCGAGCGCATCCTCGAAGAGGGCTCGGTGCGCGTCGAGCGCGAGGAGGCCGTGGCGCCGGGCCGCGTCCTCATCCTGGGCAAGGCCGCCAAGACGTCCTGCGAGGCGCTGCTCGATGCGGACGGCCGCTTCGTTCGCGCTCGTTGCACGTGCAGCTACTTCCATCGAATGGGCTTGCGCGCGGGGCCATGTCGACATCTCCTCGCGCTGCGCGTCGCATTCGACAGGCCGCGATCACGTGAGCCCAATCAGATCTTGCATTGACCGAACCCCCGACCCGAAAGGAGACGCCCACCCCACCATCACGGCTCCGAGCTTTCCAGGAGCCTCGCTCCCCCGAGCCCATCATGCTGCGGCGCTACGCCGCGGTGGCTGTTTCTCTGCATTGCATCCCGACGCCCGATTTTCGTGGGGCCGCCATGTCCTACCGTAGCGTTCACGAAGGCAACCCCAGGGTTTGCTCGCCACGGTAGGACCGGCTGGCCTTGGTGATCGGACGTCGTCGTCAGTGAGTCGTCGAGGGAGCGAGGTTCCTTGAAGGTCCGGAGCAGGCGGGCCGGCGAGCCACAATGGGACTCTGGGACAAGGTCAAATCGTGGTTCGGCGGGAGCCCGCCGGCGGGAGGCGACGGCGGCGGCGGCGACGACGAGCCCGAGTCGCCGCCGCTCTTCGACGATCGCGGCCTGCCCACAGAGGCCTTCACGAAGCTCGTCGAGAGGCGGATCCGCAAGCGCGCGAAGAAGGAGCACCTCTTCACGCGGCACGACATCGCGCGCAGCGTGGTGAAGAAGCTCGAGGACGCGCCCGATCGCGCGGAGCTCTTCGCCGCCAACGCCGTCCTCAAGCTGAAGAAGGCCGGCCTCTTCGACGAGCTCGGCTATGTCTGCTCCTTCTCGAGCGTCGCGCGCGAGGAGGTCTTCCACCCATCGGGCGTCCACCCTGACGAATACCCCGGCCAGGGCGGCGGACCGGCCACGGGCGACCGCCCGGCGCCGCCCAGACCGGCGGCGCCGCAGGTGGTGGCTCCGCAGAGAAGCGCGGGGCCCGTCGCGCCCGCGACGACCGCAGCGCGCCCAACCACGCCCTACCGCTCCAATCCGTTCAACGCGGGGCAGGCGCTCGGGATGTCGGCGGAAGAGCTGCGCAAGCGGGCGATGAAGATCGTCCCCTGGCGCACGCCCTGGATCGGCCGGGTGGACGTGATCCCTCCCGCGTCGGACGAACGCACCTCGCTCATCGATCGTGGCCTGGTCCTGAACGGCTACTTCACCGAGGAGCAGATCGCCGAGTTTCATCGGATCGGCGATCTCTGGCTCGAGCACAAGGACGCGGCATCGTTCGCTGCGCAGCGCGCCCGCGCCCAGGCCAAGCTCGACCTCGACGCGCTGAAGCGGCAGAAGCTCGAAGAGAAGGCCGCGAAGAAACAAGCCGCGGCCGTGCGCCGCGCGGCCCTCCGCGAGGCGATCACGAAGCGCCGGGCCGAGGACATCGTCTTTCTCGGCCGCGGCTTCTCGGGCAAGCTCGGTGACCGCCGGAGCGACGTCGAGGCGCTCGAGCGGGCTGGGCTCCCCGTGCTCTCCACGCCGGCGGACGTGGCGCGCGCGCTGGGCGTCCCCATTCCGACGCTGCGCTGGCTCGCGTTCCACAGCGAGGCCGCGCAGACAATCCATTATCGTCAGTTCGAGGTCCCGAAGAAGACGGGAGGCGTGCGCCTCCTCTCCGCGCCTCGCCCGAAGCTCGCTGCCGTGCAGCGCTTCATCCTCGAGAGCATCCTCGAGAAGATCTCCCCCGGTCCCGACGCACACGGCTTCGTCAGCGAGCGCTCGACGGTGACCAACGCGCGCCCCCACGTCGGCCGCGACGTGGTCGTGAACGTCGACCTGCGAGATTTCTTCCCCTCCATTCACTTTCCGCGTGTGCGCGGGCTCTTCGAGCAGCTCGGCTATTCGCCGGCCGCCGCCACCGTGCTCGCTCTGCTCACCACCGAGGCCCCGCGGCGCCGCGTCACCTACGCTGGCGTCGCGCATTGGGTCGCCACCGGACCGCGTGGCCTGCCACAAGGCGCGTGCACGAGCCCGGCCATCAGCAACCTCGTCGCTCGCCGGCTGGACAGGCGCCTCGGCGCCATGGCCACGAAACACGGCGGTGTGTACACGCGCTACGCGGACGATCTGACGATCTCGCTCGAGAGCGGGCGGCGCGAGCAGATCGGCATGCTCCTCGCGCGCGTGCGCCACATCGCGGAAGACGAAGGCTTCACCGTTCACCCCAAGAAGGTCGCCGTCCAGCGCGCCGGCGGACGGCAGACGGTCACCGGCATCGTCGTCAACCGCGGGCTCTCCGTCCCGCGCGAAGAGATCCGGCGGCTCCGCGCCGTCCTCCACGCGGCGAAGAAGACCGGCCTCGCCGCGCAGAACCGCGACGACCTGCCCGATTTCCGCGCGCACCTGCGCGGCAAGATCGCTTACGTGGCGATGATCGATCGCGACAAGGGCGCGCGCCTGCTCCAAGCCCTCGAGCAAACACCACCCTGACGCGCGTCACGGGTACGCAAACGAGCCGACGTTCAGCAAGATGTCCGTCTCACATGTCTTGCCGACCTGCCCCTCGGCGGTCTGGTCGGCGTAGATGTTCGCCGCGAAGCTGAAGCCGTTGGGATCGAGGCAGGCCGGGTTGAACGAGCCGTCGAGCCCGTTGGCCGGGGCGCCGATGGCGAGGTACCATGCGTCGACGAAGCTCATGGCGTCGCGACGCAGGTAGGTGTGAAAGCCCTCGTCGAAGGCGCCGTCCGCGGTGATCCACTCGACGAGCACCTCGATGTCGAACGCCTCCTGCCCCGGGTTGGGGATTCGACAGACCGCGAAGCCGCCGTCGTACACGATGCGAACGCGCGCGGTCGTGTCGGGCAGGGTCTCCGGGTAAAGCGGGCCGCTCGTCTTGTACGCAAACGGAGCGGTGAAATCGTCGTACGGGAGCCCGCCGAGGACAGCGTTCGCCGTGAAATTCGGGTCGGGCCCGCACGGCTCGTCGAGCGACTCGACGAGGATGGCGCCCTCCTCGACCACCGTGCAGTCGCGGCGCGTGCACGCGAGCCCGCTCGCGGCGCAGACGCATTCGTTGCAGCCGTCCGTCGAAGGGAACCGCTCCGCGTACGCGTGATCGGTCCCGTCGTACGTGCAGCCACCCGACTCGGCGGGGCAGGTGCGCGTGGTGCACGTCATCGAGCCGTCTGCGTTGCAATCACAGAAGTTGCAGTTGTCCCCCACCGGGAACCGCTCGCCGGCCTCGTGCTCCACGAGGCAGCTCTCGCCGGTCATTCCGCCGGTTCCGCCGGTGCCGGTCGAGCTCGTCGACGAGGTGGTCGCCCCGCCCGTCCCGGCGCTCGAGGTCGTCCCCGCGCCCGTCCCGGACGAGGTCGTGTCGGTCGCCTGGCTGTCGTCACCGCAGGCTGCGAGGGACACGAGACCAACGAGGAGCGCCGAAGCGGAGCGAAGATCGAGGAAGCTGCGGAGGGAGACCATTTCGGCCCCTCATAATCCATCCGTCGCGAGGTTTCTTCGGATCAGAAATCGAACAGCGCCGGCTCGTGCGCGTCGAGGCGGGCCTGCGGCACGCCGAGGTGGTCCATCAGCGCACGCGACTCCTGGAGCGACTGGAGGTGGAAGTAGCCGCGCTCGAGCTTCCCACGGAGCCCGAAGAACGGCTTCGCGGCGAGCTTGGAGTGCAGCACGTTGAGCGTCTCGAGCTCGGGGATCGTGGCCAGCCCCGAGAGGTCTTCGATCGCGTGAGCGCGCACGAGGAGAACCGAACGCAGGGCGCGGAGCGTCGAGAGATCACCGAGGCGCTTCATCCCCTTGGGCTGATCGATGCGCAAGAAAGCGAGCTTCTTCAGGCGCCCGATACCGGCGAGCGACGAGAGGCTGGTGGGATAGAAGAGCAGCAGCCGCTCGACCGAAGGCGCGTCCGGCAACCGCGTGACCGCCGACGTGTGGAGGCCCAGGTGCACCAGGGCGGGCTGTCGCTCGAGGAATGCGAGCCCGGCGTCTTTGGCCCGGGTCCAGGCGAGCGTCCGCAGCGAAGGAAACGCAGGCCCGTCGCCAGCGACCGCAGGACCGTCGAGCTCGAGCTCCTCCAGCCCGCGATGTTTCTTCAAGCCGCCGAGCGGGATCGCCTTCGCTTGCCGGCGGACCGAGAGTCGCCGCACCGACGCCGGCAGCGCCTCGAGCCCTTCGAAGCTCGCACGTCCTCCTGTCAGGATGACGAACGCCGCGCCCTCCGCGTGCTCGAGCGCCGAGAGGGGCACGTCCGCGGCGAGCTCCACCACCACGTTCGCGCCGTAGCGTTCGGTGTACTCGCGCAGCGCCTTTGCGTCGGCTGGCGAAGGCGCCTCGCGGACGCGCACCCACGAGCCGTTCTCCGCCGGCTCGATCAGTCGGTCCTCCTCCAGGTTGAAGATGCGGTCGTTCTGGATGCGACGTGGCCGGGGGAGCATGACTGCGCGCGAGACTACCCGAGCGCGCGGACGGCGCACGTGGTGACGTGCCACCGAGCCGCCTCACCGCTCAGTGTGACCCGCCCCGCTGGCTCCCGAAGCTCTCGAGCACACGGATGTAGTTCGCCCGCTCGAAGGCGCTCGGGTCCGCCACCTTGCGCTGGCTCATGGCGCCGCGCAGCTGCCGGACCGAGGCGTAGCCGTGCTCGTCGAGCCAGTCCCGTGTCCCGGAGACGAGGGTACGCAGGTGCGCCGGCCCACGCTGCAAGAGCGACGATGTCGTCATCGCGACGTCGGCCCCGGCGAGCAGGTACTTGAGCACTTCGGCTGGATGGTGGACGCCGGTCGTCGCGGCGAGCGAGGCCTTCACGCGACCGTGGAGGACGGCGAGCCAGAGGAGCGGCAGGCGCATCTCGTCCGCCGTGCTGAGCCGCAGGCTGGGGACGACCTCCCGCCGCTCGAGATCGAAGTCGGGCTGGTAGAACCGGTTGAAGAGCACCAGCGCGTCGGCGCCTGCGTCGTCGAGCTGGCGCGCCATGTTGGCGAATGCGCTGAAGAACGGTCCGAGCTTGATGGCGACCGGAATCGTCACCGCGCCCTTCACCGCCCGGAGGATCTCCAGATGACGCTCTTCCACCTCGCGACCGCTCACGGCCATGTCGGCGGCGACGTAGGACACGTTGAGCTCGATGGCCGACGCGCCCGCGTCCTGGAGCTGACGCGCGTAGTCCGTCCAGCCTTCGCTCGTCGTGCCGTTGAGGCTGGCGATGATCGGAACGCGGACGGCCTCCCGCGCACGTCGCAGGAGCTCGAGGTAGCGACCGGGACCGACGCGGAAGTCGAAGCTGGCCGGGAAGTAGCTGAGCGACTCGGCGAAGCTCTCGGTACCGGCCTCCGCGAGGTGCTCGAGCGCGGCGCTCTCCGCCCGGATCTGCTCCTCGAAGAGCGACGCCATCACGATGGCCGACGCGCCCGAGTCCTCGAGGCGTCGGATGCCGTCCAGATCTTTCGAGAGCGGCGACGCCGACGCGACGACCGGGTGCTCGAGCTCGAGGCCCATGTAGCTGGTTCGTAGGTCCACCATGCTCAGCTCCTCTGCCCCGCCATGGCCTTGTAGGTCTGCCAGCGCTGCTTCACCGCTTCTTCGGCGCGCTGCATGAGGTGCTCGGCCTCGTCCGGGTTCGTGTGCGCGAGCATCCGGTAGCGGAGCTCCGCGTACGCGTAGTCGCGGAAGCGGGTCCGCGGGTCACCCGAGTCCAGGACGAACGGCGTCTCGCCCGAGACGCGGACCTCCGGGTTGTAGCGAACGAGCGGCCAATACCCGCTGCTCACCGCGGCGGCCTGCTGGCGGAGCCCGTGTTTCATGTCGATGCCGTGAGCGATGCAATGGGAGTAGGCGATCACGAGCGACGGCCCCGGGTACGCCTCGGCCTCGCGGAGCGCGAGCAAGGTCTGCTGCGGGTTCGCGCCGAACGCGACGCGCGCCACGTACACGTTTCCGTGTGCGATGGCCTGGAGCGCCAGGTCCTTCTTGCCGATGGGCTTGCCCGCCGCGGCGAACTTCGCGACCGCGCCGAGCGGCGTCGCCTTCGAGGCCTGACCGCCGGTGTTGGAGTAGACCTCGGTGTCGAGCACGAGGACGTTCACGTCGCGGCCGCTCGCGAGCACGTGGTCGAGGCCGCCCGAGCCGATGTCGTAAGCCCAGCCATCGCCCCCGACGAGCCAGACACTACGCCGAATGAAATGGTCCGCGACGGAGGCGAGCTCGACGGCGGCGGGGCTGGAGAGCGCCGCGAGCCGCTCCTTCAGCTCGCGAACGCGCGCGCGCTGGGTGCGGATCTCGCTCTCGCGCCGCTGGGGTGCCTCGAGGATCGCATCGACCAGGTCGGCCCCGAGCGCGCCGCGCAGCTCGAGCGCGAGGCGGCGCGCGACGCCCTGGTGCACGTCCGCCGCGAGACGGAACCCGAGCCCGAACTCGGCGTTGTCCTCGAAGAGCGAGTTCGACCAGGCCGGCCCGCGCCCTTCGGCGTTCGTCGTCCACGGAGTGGTCGGCAGGTTGCCACCGTAGATCGACGAACAGCCCGTCGCGTTGGCGACGACGAGTCGGTCCCCGAAGAGCTGCGCGATGAGCTTGAGATACGGCGTCTCCCCGCAGCCCGCACAGGCACCGGAGAACTCGAAGAGCGGCTCGAGGAACTGCGCGCCGCGCACCGTGGAGAAGTCCACGCGGGCGCGGTCGTTGATCGGGAGTGACTCGAAGAAGGCGATGTTCGTCTTGTCCGCCTCGAGCGAATCGGGCTTGTCGATCATGTTGATCGCGCGTTTGCCGGCCTCCTCCTTGGCGCGGGCCGGGCACACCTCCACGCACAGCGCGCAGCCGGTGCAGTCCTCCGGGTAGATCTGGAGCGAGTAGCGGACATCGGGGAAGCCGCGGGCATCGATAGGCGCGCTCTGGTAAGACGCCGGCGCCTTCGAGAGGAGCGACTCGTCGTAGAACTTCGCCCGGATGACGGCGTGGGGACACACGAGCGCGCAGTTGCCACATTGAATGCAGACGTCCGGCTCCCACCGCGGGATCTGCTGGGCGATGTTTCGCTTCTCCCATTTGCTGGTGCCGCTCGGGTACGTGCCGTCGATCGGAATGGCGCCGACCGGGACCTCGTCGCCTCGACCTTCCATCATGAGCGCCGTGACGTCCCGAACGAACGGCGGCGCGCGGTCTGGCACGACCGGCAGCCGATGTCGCTTGCCGGTGACGGACGCGGGAACCTCCACCCGGTGCAGGTGCTCGAGCGTGAGGTCCACCGCAGCGAAGTTCTTCTTCACGACCTCCGCGCCCTTGGCGCGGTAGGTCTTCTCGATGTACCGGCGGACCTTGTCGAGCGCGACATCCCGCGGGAGCACGCCCGAGATGGCGAAGAAACACACCTGCATGATGGTGTTCGTGCGAGACCCCATGCCCGCGCGGCGCGCGACGTCGTGTGCGTCGATCACCCAGAGGGCGATGTTCTTCTCGACGATGTGTTTCTGCACCTCGCGCGGGAGCTGGTCCCAGACCTCCGCCGGACCATGGGGCGAGTCGAGCAAGAACGTGGCGCCCTGCGAGGCGCGCGAGAGCATGTCCACGCGGTCGAGGAACGTCCATTGGTGGCAGCCGATGAAGGTCGCGCTCTGCACCAGGTAAGCCGACCGGATCGGCTCCGGCCCGAAGCGCAGGTGGGAGGTGGTCTGCGACCCGGACTTCTTGGAGTCGTAGACGAAGTACCCCTGCACGAAGACGCCCGCGTCCTCGCCGATGATCTTGATCGTGTTCTTGTTCGCGCCGACGGTGCCGTCCGCCCCCAGACCAAAGAACATCGCCCGGACCACACGCTCCGACTCGGTGACGAACGACGGGTCGACGGCGAGGCTCGTGTGCGCGACGTCGTCATCGATGCCGACCGTGAAATGGTTCTTCAGCGCGGGCTTCTTCAGCTCGTCGAGGACCGCCTTGACCATCGCCGGCGTCAGCTCTTTCGAGCCGAGGCCATAACGGCCCCCGATGATGCGCGGCAGGGGCATCGGCAGCTTGCCGCCGGCAGCGGCCTCGAAGCAGGCCGCGACGACGTCGGTGTAGAGCGGCTCGCCCATCGCACCGGGCTCCTTCGTGCGGTCGAGCACGGCGATGGACCGCGTCGAGGCCGGCAGCGCGGCGACGAGGTGCTCGGCGGAGAACGGCCGGTAGAGATGGACCTGGACGACGCCGACGCCGCGCTCCCCGCGCGCGGCGAGGGAGTCGATCGTCTCGCGGATCGTCTCGGCGGCCGAGCCCATGACGACGAGGACGCGCTCGGCCTCGGGATCGCCGAAGTACTCGAAGAGCCGGTAGCGGCGCCCGGTGAGCTCGGCGAACGTGTTCATGGTCTCTTCCACGATGGCCGGAGCCTTGGCGTAGAAGGGGTTCACGGTCTCGCGCGACTGGAAGAAGACGTCGGGGTTCTGCGCCGTACCGCGGATGAATGGCCGGTCGGGCGAGAGCCCGCGGCTCCGGTGCGCGAGGACGAGGTCTCGTTCGACCAGGCTGCGCAGGTCCTCGTCCGAGAGGAGCTCGATCTTGGCGACCTCGTGTGAGGTGCGGAACCCATCGAAGAAGTGCACGAACGGAACACGCGCGCGCAGGGTGGCCGCGTGTGCTATCGCCGCCATGTCGTGCGCCTCCTGGACGGAGCTCGACGAGAGCATCGCGAACCCGGTCGAGCGCACGGCCATCACGTCGGAGTGGTCGCCGAAGATGCTGAGCGCCTGCGTCGCGACCGCGCGGGCAGCCACGTGGAAGACCGCCGGCGTGAGCTCGCCCGCGATCTTGAACATGTTGGGGATCATCAGGAGCAGGCCCTGCGACGCCGTGAAGGTCGTGGTGAGGGCGCCCGTCTGGAGCGACCCGTGCACGGTGCCGGCGGCGCCGGCCTCGCTCTGCATCTCGATGACCGTGGGCACCGTGGCCCAGACATTCTGCTTGTGCTCGGCCGACCATTGGTCCGCGAGCTCCGCCATCGCCGAGGAGGGCGTGATCGGGTAGATGGCGCAGACCTCGGAGAGGCGATACGCGACGGAGACGGCGGCTTCGTTGCCGTCGATTGTGGCCACGGCGCGGCTCATTTCACACTCTCCGGGACGGTGACCATATCGATCGCGTGGCAGGGGCACTGCTCGAAGCACACGGCGCACCCCGTGCATTTGTCGTAGTCGAAGCGGTAGCGGTTGCCCTTGCCGAGCTTGACGACCGCGTGTGACGGACACGCGCCGAGGCAACCGTCGCACTCGTAGCAGTTGCCACACGAGAGGCAGCGCCTCGCCTCGTAGCGCGCGTCCGCTTCGGAGAGATCGCCGACGACCTCGGCAAACGAAGCCGTTCGCGATCCGCCTTCGAGGCGGGCCTGCTCCCGCGCCGCGGCGTCGGTCTGGTACCAGACGTGAAGATCGTCGAACCGAACCACGCGGTGTTTCTCCCGCGGCAAGACGCGCTCACCCCGGAGCCAGGCGTCGATCGCGCGCGCGGCCTTCTTGCCGTGCCCGACCGCGATCGTGACCGTCCGCTCGGAAGGGACCATGTCGCCGCCGGCGAAGACGCCGGGGTGGCCGGTCATCAGATCGGGCCCGACCTTCACCACGCCGTCGGCCGAGATCTCGATCCCGGGCACCTGACGCAAGAAGGCCGTGTCGACGTCCTGACCGAGCGCGAGCACGAGCGAGTCCGCCTCGATCGCCTCGGTCTTGCCGGTCGGTCGAGGTCGCCCCGACGCGTCGATCTCCATGACCTCGACGGTGAACGACGTCTGGTCGATCGCCTTGATCGTGCGGAGCCAGTGGATCTTCACGCCCTCCTCGATCGCCTCGTCGGCCTCGAACGGGTGCGCGGGCATGTGCTCCCGATCACGCCGGTAGATGATGAGCGGCTCGTGCCCGAGCCTCTTCGCGACGCGCGCCGCGTCCATCGCGGTGTTGCCGCCGCCGTAGATCGCCACGCGCCGCCCGAGCTTGGGCGGCTCGCCCTTGGCCGCCTCGGCCAAGAACGAGACCGCGTCGAGGATCTTGCCCGCGTCGCGCGAGGGGATCTCCGTCTTTTTGCCGAGGTGCGCGCCGATGGCGAGGAACACGGCGTCGAAGCCGCCCGAGGCCTTCTCCGCGAGCACGTCGGTGACCTTGTGGCTCAGGACGATGCGCACGCCCATCCGCTCGATGCGCGCGATCTCCTCGGCGAGGACGGCGCGGGGCAAGCGATACGCCGGGATGCCGAAGATCATCATGCCGCCGGCGATGGGTCCGGCGTCGCGGATCTCGACGTCGTGTCCGAGGCGCCGGAGGTGGAACGCGGCGGAGAGCCCGCTCGGTCCAGCGCCGACGACGAGGACGCGTTTGCCCGTGGAGGGCGCGACCTCCACCTGCCAGCCCTTCTGGCGCGCGAGGTCGCCGAGGAAGCGCTCCACCGCGTGGATGCTCACCGGGCTCTCGATGTCCGCGCGATTGCAGCGCGATTCACACGGGTGATAACAGACGCGCCCGTGCACCGCGGGCAGCGGGTTGTCGCGGACGAGGTGTTGCCAGGCCTGCTCGTAGCGCCCCGCTTGCGCGAGCGCGAGCCACCCCTGAATGTCCTCCCCTGCCGGGCACGCATCGTTGCAAGGCGGCAGCAAGTCCACGTAGACCGGCCTCCGCGCGACGAGCGGCTGCATCGCTCGCCCGTGGGTCAGGTCGGGCAGCGCCGCGAGATCCTGGTCACCCTTCTTCATGTCCCGCCCCTGCGCATGCACTGTCGGTACCAGGCGCAAACCGCGCGAAAGGCGCTTTGTCGGCGCAATGCCGTCGCGGGAGCGCGAGTCTTGCGCGTTGGGTGCGGCTTGGGTCAGCCGGTGAGCTCGGGCGAGCCCGGGGCGCGGTACCGGTCGAGCGGGCTGCGTTTGCCGTCGCTGCCGTAGTAACGCCCGTTGCCATCGAGCGCGCCGAAGAGGAGCTGCATCGGCGTGCGAGCCCCTTCGGCCGGCGACTTCATCCCGAGCTCGGCCGGCGACTTGCCCTCCGACTCGGCGTAGTGCCGCGTCATGTCGGTCGCGATGAACCCCGGCGTGCACGCGTTCACGATCAGGTCCGGGTGCTCGCGCGCGAGGATCATCGTGTACGTGTTGGCGCACGCCTTCGAGAGCCCGTAGGCGGAGCCGTCCCCGAGGCCCTTCTCCGCAAACGAGCGGCCGTCGGCGGCCATCTGCTTGCAGTCGTCGGCGAAAGCCCGAAGCCGCGGCCACGGCATCTCCGGGTCGAGGAAAAAGCGCTGCACCTCCGGGCTGCACCCGGCGACGAAGATCGGACCGGAGGCCGACGTCACGTTCACGATGCGCCCCTGCCGCTGCAGGAGCGGAATGAACGCGTCACACACCCGCTGCAGGCCAAACAGGTTCGTCTCGACGACGGCGGAGAAGTCGCCGCTCCGCGTGCCGATCCCCGCGTTGTTCACGACACCGTAGAGCTTCTCTCCACCGAGCGAGGTCTCCACGCGGGCCCGAGCAGCCGCGACGGATGCGTCGCTGCCCACATCGAGCGCGAGGACCTCCAACCGGGACGCGAAGCCGGCGCGCTCGCTCAGCCGCGCGGCCGCCTCGGCGCCTCGCGCCTCGTCGCGGGCGCCCAGGTAGACGAACGTATCCTCGTGCTCGGCGAGGATCGCCTCGACGATCGCCAGCCCGATGCCCTTGTTCGCCCCGGTCACGAGGATGCGTCGCATGCGAGCTCTTTGGCGCGGGGAGCCAGGACCGTCAACCGTGGGACGGGGCCAGCGGGACGCCCCCGGGATCCAGGTGTGTGTCGGCCCAGCGGTAGAGGAGGCCATCTTCCTTCCGCGCGTGGTCGCGCAGCTCGTCGGCGAAGGCGCGGGCCGTGTCGAGCCGAACGAGGTGCAGATCGAGCGCGGCCCCGAGCTCGCTGAGACGCAGCCGGAAATGCTCGTGCTCGCGCGCCAGAGCGGCGCTCTCCTCAGGAGCGACGTTGGCGAACGCCGGGAGCATGTACTTCTCCTCGGCTTCGAGGTGGCCGAGCAGCCCGGGCTCGAGCTGGCTCCACAGCCGCCCGATCTCCTCGCTGTCGTTGGCGCCGAAGGCGTCGATCAGCCGCTCGAGGAGCGCGTCGATCCGGCGATGATCGGCGACGAAGCGATCCCGGATCGTGACCGAGCGCAGAGGATTCGTGGATTCCATGGCCGCCGGAGGAGCAAGCGGCATGCCTCGCGCGGGACTGCCGCTGCGGGAGCCGAGACTCGCGACCGAGCAGCGGAGGCGTGCTCTGATGCGCCCCGATGTCCACGGACTTCGACGATCTCGTCATCGGCGCAGGGATGGCCGGCCTCGCGGTCGCGAGCCTGCTCGCGCGCGAAGGGCGCCGTGTGCTCGTGCTCGAGGCCCACGACGTGCCGGGTGGGTACGCGCACACGTTCTCGGTCGGCAAATACCGGTTCTGCGCGCAGGTGCACTACATCTTCGGATGCGGCGAAGGCGAGACCGTCAACGCCCTGCTCGAGAGGCTCGGTATCGCGGACCAGGTCCCCTTCGTGCGGCTCGATCCCGAGGGCTTCGACCACGTCGTGGTCGGCGGCGAGCGCTTCCGGGTTCCCAACGGGCTGGCCAAACACCGCGACCGGCTCATCCGGCGGTTCCCCGAGCACCGAGAGCCGCTCGTCCGGTACTTCCACGAGGTCGCGGCCGTCGCCGAGGAGCTCGACCTCTTGCCGAAGCAGATCACGCCGCTCGTGGCGCTGCGCTCGGCGCATCGCCACTTGCGACTGCTCCGCTACCTCAAATGGACACTGGCGGACTTCTACGATCACGTCGCGATGCCGCCGCTGCTGCGGGGAGTGCTGGCTGGACAGAGCGGCGATTACCTCCTGCCCCCGCGTGACGTCTCGTTCCTCCTGCACGTGGCGCTCGTCTCCGGCTACGACAAAGGCGCCTTCTACCCACGCGACCATTTTTTCCACTTCGTCGAGTCCATCGCCGAGGTGATCCGGAGCTCGCCCGGATGCCGGCTGCTCCTGGAGCACGAGGTCTCGCGCATCCACGTCGAGCGCGGAAGCGTGACGGGGGTCACGACCGCCGGCGGCCAGACGTTCACCGCGCGCCGCTACGTGTCGAACGTGGACCCGCAGCTCACCGCCCGCCTCGCCGGAGAGCGCTGGTTCGAGAAGGACACGCGCCGGCTCGACTACGAATACTCGTACGGGACCTTCACCCTGTACCTCGCGGTGAAAGGGATCGACCTGCGCGAGCACGGGTTCGGCTCGTTCAACGTGTGGCACTACCCACACGCGGACATCGACCGCCTCTACGACGATCAGCTCCTCCGCCACGATCTCTCGAACCCCTGGCTGTTCCTGTCGACGCCCACGTTGCACTCCGGCGCGCCGGGGCTCTGCCCGCCCGACGAGCAGATCCTCGAGGTCGCCACGGTGATGGACCACGACCGCTTCGCGCGGCTGCGAAAGGAAGACCGCCGCGCCTACAACCGCGAGAAGAAGGCCATCGTCGCCGGCGTGCTCGACATCATCGAGTCGCGCTACGTGCCCGAGCTGAGGCGCCACCTGAGCGTGCGGGTCGCCGGGACGCCTGCGACAAACGCGCGCTTCTGTCGCGCCCCGCTCGGGAACTCCTACGGCGCCGCGCTCGTGCCCGCGAACATGCGGCCCGGGCGAGGCCCCTACAGGAGCGCGGTCGAGAACCTCTGGCTCGCCAACGCGACGGCGGGGTTCCCCAGCGTCGCCGGCGCGATCGGCGCGGGCGTGCGCCTCTACGAGGACCTCGCCGCGCGCTGACCAGGCCTCAGAGCGCGGCCTGGAACGTCGCCAGCATCCGCGCCCACGCGCGCTCGGCCTCTCCCTTGTCGTAGACCGGCGAGTCGACCGTGCAGAACCCGTGCTGCGCGGCGTACACCTCGACCTCAGCTGACAGCTTCGCCGACTCGGCGGATTCACGCAGCTTGGTCTTGGCCTCGGGCTGCCGCTCGTCGTCGTTCTGGGCAATGGCGATGAGATAACGCGCCTGCGTCTTGCCGATGAGGAGATGGGGGCTCTCGGGCTTGTCGCTCGCGAGGTTCGCGCCGTGGAACGACGCGACGGCGCCGACACGCGCGGGGGCCGCGGCGGCGGTCCGAATGGCGAACGGCCCGCCCATGCAATACCCCGCGGTGCCGACCTTCCGATTCGCGTCGACCTCCGGCTGCTGGTCCAACCAGGCGACGAATGCGGCACCGTCGCGCGTCGTGCCCTCGGGGGTGATCGCCTCGATCATCGGCTTGAGCTTCTCCTTGCCGGCCTCGGTCTTCCATTCGGCGAAGCTCGCGAGGACTGGCGCCTTCGCCGAGCGGTAGTACTGGTTGACGACCAATACCGCGTAGCCCTGCTCGGCGAGGCGTGTGGCCATCGCTTGGTACGCTTCGCGCGGGCCCGCGATGTCCGGCCAGAGGACCACGCCGGGGTGTTTGCCCTCGCGCGGGAAGACGAAGAAGCCGTCGGCCTTGCCGTCAGGCGTGTCGACGACCACCGCACGGGACGAGGCGGACGGCGCGACCGTCGCGGAGGAGGCGGCCGATGCGCTCGGCGCTTCCCCACCTCCGTCGGGGCTCTTCGCGCCTGCCGAATCGCTCGAGCACGCGGGCAGCGCGACAATGGCCGCCGCGCCGAGCCCGATACGCGCCAGGTCGCGCCTGCCGACGCTCCGCTCGAGCCAGCTCTCGTTTTCGGTCTCGGTGATGTCGTCGCACATGCGGGTCGGTCCTCTCTGCCGCGCAGGTTACCAGCTCCGACATCCGAGATGACCGCTCGCCGGCGCCGTGCGAGAAGACCGCCATGACCTTCGATTTCTCGGGCAAGACCGTCTTCGTCGCCGGCGGCACCAGCGGCATCAACCTCGAAATCGCGCTCGCCTTCGCGGAGGCCGGCGCTCGCGTCGCCGTGTTGTCGCGCTCCCAGGACAAGGTGGACGGCGCGGTGGCCAAGCTGCGCGCGGCGCGCGCCGGGGCCGAGGCGATCGGCTTCGCGGCCGACGTGCGCGAGCAGCCTGCGGTCGAAGCCGCGCTCGCCAAGACCAAGGAGACGTTCGGCGCGATCGACGTGCTCGTCTCGGGCGCAGCCGGGAACTTCCCTGCGCCGGCCGTGGGCATCTCGCCGAAGGGCTTCCGGTCGGTCGTGGAGATCGACCTGCTCGGCACGTTCCACGTTCTCCGCTCGGCGTTGCCCCACCTCGTGCAGCCCGGCGCCAGCGTCATCAACATCAGCGCGCCCCAGGCCTACATCCCGATGGAGATGCAGATGCACGTCTGCGCGGCGAAGGCCGGCGTCGACATGGTCACGCGCGTCGCCGCGCTGGAGTGGGGCGCGTTCGGAGTCCGGGTCAACTCGGTGTCGCCGGGCCCCATCGCCGAGACCGAAGGGATGAATCGCCTCGCGCCGACGGAGGAGCTGCGGGCGCTCGTCGCCGACTCGGTCCCGCTCAAGCGCTTCGGCACCACCCGCGACATCGCGAACTGCTGCCTCTGGCTCGCCTCGCCTCTCGCGAGCTACGTGACGGGCGCCGTGATTCCGGTCGACGGCGGTTGGGCGCTCGGCGGCGCGTCGGTCTCGGTCGCTGGGATGAAAAAAGCCCTGATGGGGTGACCGCCGAGGAGCCTCGTCAGAACGAGCCGTGAAGCGAGGGCTCGCCGCGCCCCTCCCAGGCCCACGGCTCCTCGCGATCCTCCACGCCGGGCCAGAGCGAAGCGAGGAGCTCATCGCTGGGCGGAGCGCCGATGACGGTCTTGCGCTTCGCGATCGGCGTGTCGAGCAGCGCTTCGAGCGACACCCAGTCGCGGCGGGCTTGCGCGTACGCACGGATGATGCTGGTGCGCGCCGGCATGAGCTCGGGAGCGAGACGAATGGCCTTTTCGAGCATGGGAATGGCCTCGTCGAGCTTGCGACTCGTGCGCGCCCGCTCACCGAGGAGCGCGAGCTCCGCAGCCGCGACTCGCGCGCTCCCGATCACGTGGAGCTCGTCGTAGTCCTCGTAGATCGTGGCCGAGTCGCCGTGAGGCTTCGTGCCAAGCAAGTACTTCACGCGCACGAACACCGCGTTCGATCCGTCGTGCTCGAGCGCCTCGAGGCGGAGCGGCGGGCACACGCCTTCGAACTGGTAGGAGAGCACGCCCACCTCGGCGACACGTAGCCAGCCGCTCTTCGACTCGATCTCGATCGAGCCGCACTCCGTCTCGCTCTTCACGTGGCGAATCTTCCGCTTCTTGGTCGGAGCTTGGAGCTTCTTGCCGAGAACGATGGCGCTCTCGATGAGATGAAGGTCCTCGGGCGACATCTTCTTGAACGCGTCGAAGTAGCCCGTCGGGTCATCGACGGTCATCGTCGTGCCCTCGATGCCGATCGAGGCGAGCGGAGATCCCTCCTTGTCGGTCGCGATGAAGGCGTGCCACGTGAGGTCGGCGTTCTCACTCCACTGCTCGCTGTAGCGAACGGCGTTCCCCTCGGCGTCGACTCCGAGGAGGCGGATCTCGGAGGTGGAGCTCGAGGGGCAGGCGGAGGCTCCACGCGCCGCGAAGAAGATACCGAGGACCGAGAGGAGCAAGGCGAGGACCGACGGACGCATACCCCCCCGCTACGCCGGGCCGACGACGACCTATTCCCGACACCGGAGCTGAGGAGTCGGCTCAGCAGGAGGCTGCAGAGCCGAGTCTGCAGCGGACAACATCCGACAGCGGACTGTCCCTGCGATCTCGACATTCTCGTCGGGTACACAAGCTGCAGGGCAAGGCCGACCCATGCCCTTCCGCAACCTTGCTCTGGCTCTTCTGCTCACGACGACCTCGGCTTGGATCTCCGGCTGCGGGGACAGCTCGTACGGAGACGGGGATGATGACGACGGGGCCGGCGCCGGAAGCAGCGGACCGGGCGCCGGACCGGGGGCCGGCGCGACCACCGGCCCGGGCGGGGACGTGCTGGGAGAGGAGCACGCGGGCGAATACCACCTCGGTCCGGTCGAGTGGGAGGGGTCGTTCTGGAACGCGTGCGCGCCCTACCCGACCACCATCCAGGCGCTCGAGGGCGAGCTGCTCGCGGGGGTGTCGAACGCCGTGGGCGCCGACGGTAGCCATTGTGACGCGTGTATCCAGATCGATACGGCGCAGGGCAAGACCGTCATCGCGCGGGTCGTCACGTACGGGGAGACTGCGGCGCCCGGCAACATCGACGTGAGCCAGGCCGCCTACGACCTCCTGAACCAAGGCGAGTACCCGAGGACGATGACGTGGCGCCTCGTCTCGTGCCCGGGAGGCGGCCCGCTGCACTACCAGTTCCAGACTGGCGCGAACCCGTATTGGACGAGCCTCTGGGTCCGCAACCCGCGCATCGCCATCGATCGCGTCGAGGTGAAGAGCGCAAACCATGCCGACTACTTCGCGCTGCAGCGCGGGCCGGACGGAACCTTCACCGACGCCGGCGGGTTCGGCGAAGGCGCGTTCACGATCCGCGTCGTCGGCGTCGACGGCTCCTCGGTGGAGGAGCAGTTCGACGGCTTCGACCCCGGCGAGACCGTCGAGGGGTCGAAGAACCTCTGAGCGCTGGCTTCGCGATCGCTACTGCGGCGGCTGAACCGTGCAGAACCCGTTGATGCAGAGGTTCGTCGCGTCGCAGCAGTCCGCGCCGGTGGTGCAGATCTCCTGCGGCTGTGAGCAGTCCCCGTTGGGCGGCATGTTGGAGCAGACGAGATCGCCGTCCCCGTCGGGCTGACAATACCCGTTGCAGCACTCGTCTCCGGCCTCGCAGCCCTCGCCGTCCATCTTGCAGGGGTCGAGCGCCCAGAAGCCACGCGAGTTGCCGGCCAGGAGCTCCTGACCGGGCAGGTAAAACGCGGGGTGGCTCGGATCGGTGCCCGGCTGACCGGTGATGTCGATCGCCGCGACCCAGAGCTTCTTCGGTGTGATGTTCTGGATGAGATCGACGCCGCGCGGATCGCTGCAGAATGGCGGGATGTCGGCGACGCTCCCGTACATGCGGCGGCTCGTGAAGACGACCCAGGCGTAACCTCCGGACGCGACCGGGTTCACCGTGGGCTCGTAGTTGTAGTGCACGTCGTCCGTGTGGGCCGCGTCGATGTTGCCGACCTGCGCTCCATCACCGGTGCAAGACAGGCTGATCGGCGTCTCGGCGCTGGGCAGGTAGCTGACGCTCTGATCGTCCTTGCCGTTCAACCAGTTCAGCGGGGTGACGGTGCTCGGGTCGGTCGCGGAGACCCAGGTCAGCTCGGCCTTCGCTCCCTTGCGCGTCCGCAGATCAGCGAGGTTGTTGCCGTCCACCCCGGCGGCGAGCTGCGTGTGGAAGACGACGGCCTCGTTGTTCGGGAAAAACGCGCCCCACCCCGGGCGGGTCTCGGCGGGCTGACCGGTGTAGTCCACGACCTCGACCGGATTGGAGAAGGTGTACGTCGCCGGATCGAAGCCCATGACGACCAGCTTCTGCTTCGGGTTGGTGACGACGCCGCTCATGAGCGCGCTGAAGACGACGCGGTTGGTGTTGGGCGAAAACGCCGGCGTGACGAGGCTCGTGCTCACGGAGGTGAGCCCGGTCGCCGGAAGCGCCACGCTCGAGTCGGGGAGCGGGTAGAGCGTCCCGTTCGGGGCGAGCATCATCGAGCCGTCCGCCGAGAGGCCGGGGAACTCCGCCCCGTTCGCGAGCGAGAACTCGGTCGCGCCCATCGGCGAGAGATCGTAGCCGGCGCTCACGTACGAGCTGTCACCGCGTTGGGTGACCATGCGCGAGCCATCCGCCGACACGGAATGGCAGACGCGGCATTGGTCGGTCCCGCCATTGCCACCCGCCACGAGCGCCGGGCCGGTGTCGCCGCCGCGAATCGAGAGCACCGCGCCGCCGAACATCCCGTCGCCGCCGACGGCGCCCGGGTAGTTCTTGGCCAGGTTCGTCCCGTACGAGTTGTAATAAATGGTCCCCGAGAGGCGCGACGGGGCTATTGTCCACGTCTCGCTGACGGGCCCGTAAGCTTGCCCGTCTTTCGCGACGGTGAGCCGGACGGTGAGCTGGTCCGTCCCTCCCGCCGTATTGGTCGCCATCTTCCAGATGTCCTGCGGGATGGGGTGTCGAATGAAGGGCTTGCCCGTGATCGAGAGGATCGTCGGGCGCGCGAACGTCCCTTTCCACGAGAACGAGCCGGTCGTGGTGGTGAGCTCGATCTTGATGGCGTCTGCGTCGCCCATCGACCAGCGCCACATCAGGTTGGGCGCCAAGAGCCCGCGCGGCCAGACGGTCTTGTCGTAGGGGTAGACGAACCGGAGCGACTGCGCCTGCCCGTCGCCCGCCGGCGTATCGAGCGCGGAGAGCAACCCCGGGTCGGTGACGCCAGGGCCGAGCCCTTCGCCGCCGACGCCGCCGACTCCGCCGCCCGCCGTCAGATCGGCGATGCTGTCGGCGATCTGTCCCTGGATCAGCGGGTTGTTCGGGTCATAGCCGTTCTGCTCCCCGACGAGCTGGACGAAGACGTCACGCTCGACCGTCTGCTGCGCGAAGCCGGCGACCACCTTCACCGCACCGCCGGTGGTGCCCGTCGGGGTGAACGTCGTCGTGCTCGAAGGCCCGGGCGCGACGGTGCCGATGTTTCCCTGACTCACCTGCCAACCGGCGTTTGCCGGCTGTCCGTTGGCGGTCGCGGTGTAGCTGATCGTCGGCACCTGCGAGCCGATCGGTACCGTCAGCGTCTGCGGCGCGGCGGGCTCGACCTCGAGGGTCTGCGACGTTCCCCCGGTTCCGCTCCCGCCGCTGCCGGTGAACCCGGCGCCGGTGCCCTCACCTCCCGCGCCGGTCGCCGCCCCCGAGCCGGTGGTTCCGCCGGGATCACCCGCGCCGGATCCGGTCGCTCCGTCGTCACACGCTGCGAAGGCGCCCGCCGCTGGAACGAGGAGGCAAAGGAGCACGAGGGAGCGCGATGCGCGGTGGGCCATGATTGCATCGTACGGGCAGCGCTCCGTCTCGTGAACGACGAACCCCAAGGCGGCGTGAGCGCACACCCTGCTACGCTCGCGCCATGTTTCGCGCGCTCACCGTCGGCTCTGCCTTTGGCCTCCTCTCGGTCGCCGCATGCGTCGACCGAACGGCCTGTGCTCCGGTCCCTCCAGAGCGGCTGACCGAGCCGAGCGCATCGGCCAGCGCATCGGCGGTCTCCGCGCCGCCGAGCAGCTCCGCCATCGCTGCCATCCCCTACGACCTCCCCAAGGCAGCCGATATCGGCTTGCCAGCGGCCCCCGAGTCGGCACGAGGAGTCGAGGCCATCTTGCCGGCCGCCGCGCTCGACATCGCCGCGGACGGTACTCTGTACTTCAACGGCCGGAGGCTCGCGGACGACGGCGAGGTTCTCGTCGAAGCGAGGCTGGCTCTCCGGACCGATCCGAACGCGCGCGCCGTCATCCGAGCGGACAGGAGCGTGCCCTGGGGTCGCGTCGCCCACGCGATGGACCTGTTGAAGCAGGCGGGGATCGCGAGGCTCGCGTTCGGCGTGGCCGCCCCGAAGCAACCCTGACCCTCAGCGTTCGGTGCCCCGACGAGTCCACGTGCACACGAACTCGTGGTGTGGGCCGCCGCTGCTCGTGCAGATGCGCTCGCTCGCGTCCCGGCTGACCCGGAAGCCGATCGTCTCCATCGTGGAGATCATCCAGCCTTCCATCAGGCGACAGTGCGCCGGATCCATCTGCGGGAAGTCGTAGATGCGGACGCGCGTGTCCTCGGGCTCCCAGGCGACGGCCTCCATTCGGCCGGCGTTGCGGTAGTAGTCGCTCCAGACCTTCGAGCACGATCGGATGAGGCGCTCGGCGCTGGCGAGCGCGACGAACACACGCAAGATGGTCCCGAGATCGCGCTTGCCGGCGGCCGCGCCGAGCTCGCGACAGAAGGCCAGGTCGCCTTTGCCGTGCACGCGATCTGCGGCGCGCAAGAAGCCGATGAAGGAGTCGTACGGGTGCCAATCCATCACCCGGATGGGCCGCGCGAACACCTCGCGCGTCGCCTCCGGCGCGGCCTCGAGCACGCGACCGAGGGCATCGGCGCCCTTCCGATCCCGGACGTGGCGGATGAGGCCCAAGAAGGCCCGGCCGCTCGCTTGTGTGGGCTCAGCCATCGCTTCGCGGCGCGGAGCTTACTCCAGCGAAGGACGAGCGCAGCACGAAACGATCGGCCGTTCGAAGCGAAACCGGCGCTGCCGCTACCGGACGGTGCGTCAGGGTGCAGGCGGCGCGATCGAGCGCGCGCCTGCGCCGCCCATCGCGATGACCCGCGCCCCCGCTACGGCGCCGGCGATGGCGGCGTTGGGCGACGCGACGATCATCTGGTTGTCTTCTCCGAGGGTCGCGAGCGCGTTGAGGAAGGCGCCGAGCCGATCGAAGCCCACGTGGAGGTCGGGACGGTCGACGAGGACGACGGAGTGCGAGAGGCCGAGCATGACGGCGGTCGCGGCGAAGATGACGGCATCCGCTTCGCTGCTCGAGAGCGCCGTGTAACGAACAGGCGCGGCGTCATGCGACCGGAAGCAGTCCTCCGGGTACTCGCCGGGCGCGTAACGCAGGCTCGGCGCGAGTCGGCTGAGGATCTCGGCGAACGCCTTCTGTTTGCGCGGCAGACGAGGGAGCTCCTGGATGAGCTTGGGGACGAAGCCGTACTTGCGAACGTCGCTCTCCGTGCGGAGGCCCGATTGCTCCATCTCCGACGTGCCGTGGCTGGGCCCGTACGAGAGGAGGCGCCGCGACTCGGGGAAATACTCCACCTTGCCGAACGCGTCGTCGTGACGGTACCGCTCGAGGACGCTGAGCACGCCCTCGTCCGCGTCGACCTGGATGCCCTCCTCGCGGAGGATGGCCTCGGTCGTGACGAAAGCCTCGGACGAGCCCGAGGCCGCTTGCTCTTCCGCGTTGAGCCACCACGTGAGCACGACCTTGGCCGCGTGCACGCCGTCTCGATGCCAGCCCTCGACGGAGCCACCTGCGGCGTAGGGCGCCACCGCCTCCTTCGCCATCAGGATGGCCTCGAGCGCGCGTGTCTTCCCGGACGCTGACGGACCCGTCATGAAGACGAAGCTCGCGGGCAAGCGCGACTGCTTGTCGAGGAAGTCGATCGTCTCGTCGCGGAGCCCGCGGATCCCGAGGAACGTGGCCTGCGCCAGCTTCATGCTCGCCTTTTACCTCAGCTGTCGACACCCTTCAGGGTCAAGCTCTGGCCGGGCGTCGCCCCCGGGTTCAGGAGGATGAGGGGCGACTGGATGATGATCTTGTCGGGGAGCATCTGGATGAGCGACTTGCCGACGGTGAGCTCCGTCATCGCGCTCGAGTCCACGCGGTGGTTGGTGGCGGCGGAGACGAAGTCTTTCACCGTCTTGAGGAGGCGGTTCTTGCCCACGAAGCTGCCGAGCTCGCCGGCCACTCGCTTGACGGCGTCGCCGCCGATCTTGCTCATGAAGCTCTTGCCGATCGTGTGCTTCTGGTTCCCGTCGACACGCTCCGCGTCGTCGCCGTTGATGGTGTCCGCCCGGTTGTTGCGGACGGTGAGCGTCTGGTCGTGTTTCACCAGCGAGCGCATGTCGCGCTCGGCCTGGATCCGGATGAGCTCCTCTCCGGCTTTGTCCTCGAACATGAGCTCGTTGTAGGCGCCGTCCTTCGCGGGCACCGTGGCGCTCTTGAAGCCGCTCTGCGTCTTGTTGGCGGGAAGCTCGTAAGGGGGCCGGAGCAGGTTCGTGAAGGTACGGCCGACGACGATCGGCTCCTCGGGGTTTCCACCCACGAAGCTGACGAGCACCTCTTGGCCGATGCGAGGCAGGTGGAGCATGCCGAAGCCGTCGCCGGCCCAGGGCTGGTTCACGTGCAGCCAGACGGAGGACTTCTCATCCATCGCGCCATAGCGGTCCCAATGGAACTGGACGCGGACGCGGCCGAACTCGTCGCAATGGATCGTCTCGCCGGCCGGGCCCACGACCGTCGCCGACTCCACCCCGAGGATGCGCGGCTGCGGGGTCACCTGCTCCGGGGCGTAGGGGTGCTCGGCGCTGACGCAGCCGACGACCGCTTCGATGGGCGAGTCGTGTGTGCCGAACCAAGTGACGCTGGTGACCAGGAGCTGGCACTTCTCGGCGGTGACGTGCCCGGAGAGCGAGAGGCGCATGCCCGCAGCCACGTCGAGAGCGTTCGTGTTGAAGCTGAAGCGCTTCGACTTGGCGTAAGCCGCTGCGGCGGCCTGCTGCGCGATGCGCGTGGCCTCGTTGTGCTCGGTGCGCGTGCGGCCGCGGTCGTCGGCGACGGGCGTCTCCTTGTCGCCCGCGGCGCCGAACTTGAAGTTCCCGGGGAAATACACGAAGCGCTCGAGGCGCCGCTCGGACTCGTTGTCGCCCGAGCGCGCGCTCCTCGTCAGCGGCTCGTTTTTCAAGCGATAGTCGTGGTCGGCGAACGTCACCACGCCCTGCCGCACCTCGCGGATGGCGCGGAAGCTCGTGGCGCACACGAGCTTGGGGTCCGGCGTGTTGACGTGCGGGAGCGGGGCAGAGCGAGCCTCTCCCCGCTGGGGCTCGTCGGCGAGCACCAGGGTGGATTGGCCGCCGCTCTGCCGGAAGTAGTAGGTCACGCCGCTAGCCTCGAGCAGCCGCGAGATGAAGTCGTGATCGCTCTCGTGGTACTGCACGCGACACTTGCGGGTCTTCTGCTCGCGCTCGCACTCGACCACCGGAGCGATGTCCCACTCCGCGAGGACCTCCTTCACGATCTCGAGATCGGTCTTCTGCTGGAAGATGCGGCAGTTCGTCCGCTGGGTGAGGAGCCAGAGCGCGGGCACGAGGCCAACGTGGTAGGTCGAGAGGCCCGTGTCCTCGCTGGTGATCTGCTGGAGCTCGGCGACGACGCCCGTCCACACCCGCTCGGAGCCTTTGTCGCCGTAGAGCGCGGGGTCGAGCTTGGCTCGGAACGTGGCCGGCTTGCCGATGAGGTCCTCGAACTCCACGTTCGGGTTCTCGCAGCGCACCGTCAGGTCGATGCGGAACAGGCTCGAGAGGGCGTCGTGCACCCGGAACTCGCGGACGTCGAAGCGGTCGGTGCCAGGGAGATCGAGGGAGAGGTTCTCGCTCTGGAGGAGCGTCTCGGCGGCCGCGGTCGGTGAAGCTGCGTTCATTGTGTGCTCCTGTCGAGAGTTCAATTGACGACGTAGAAGTTGCCGCCCTTGATCCAGCGTTTCCTCATCGGGCCCTTTTTCCACTGGTCGTAGACGAGGATCATCCCGTTCTTCTGGCCCAGGTAGATGGCCGTGTGGTTGCCCTTGGGCTTGCTCAGATACCGCCCCTTGACCCAGCCGCTCGCGATGACGGTCCCCGGCTTGATGTCGCTGCCGACGACCTTCTTGCCCTGGCGCCACGTCCGCGTGGCCCCGATGTTCGTCGTCGCTTGCGCGATGGCGACGCACTGCCGCTGCAAGCGCGGAGGGAGGTTCTTCCTCTGGACCCAGATGCCCTTGCCCTGGACCTTCTCCAGGTAGGCCATCTTCGCGGGCGAGACCATGTAAGCCATGGGCCGTGCTCCTTCTCCGGTTCAGTGCGGTAGCGGCGCCCCTTTGCGCCGGCGAAGCCCGATGCGGTCGGGGTCGGGGTCCTTCTCGAGGGGTCGCGGAGGCGGACGATCACGATCACGACCAGCGACGAGCGCGATCATGATCTGCCGGATCGACGGCTCGCCAGTGACACGCAGCACGACGTGCGAGATCCAGTGCTCGTACGCCAGGATCGGCGGACGGAGCACGTTCTCGAACGAAGGGCCGCTCTCGCTGTCGTCTTCGTCGCTCATTTCGGCTCGATGAAGCGGAAGGTTTGGAGGACCTGGTCCATCACCATGTCACAGATGGCCTGCTCCTGGAGCGCGGTGTTCGTCGAGACGAGGAGGTAGGTGTCCCAGACCGCGACGTGCACGTGCCGGTGGTAGACCATGCCGCTGTCGATCCTCCACCGCACGCCGACCTCGATGGCAGGGACGTTGGCGACCTGGATCTCCCGCTCGAAGAGGACCGAGTAGGCGCGGAGGGCGCGCTTCTCCTCCGCGATGTGCTCGTCGACCATCTGGCGGAGGGTCTTCTCGCGCGGCATGCGCGTGCGGCTCATGACGATGCCGAGCTCGCCGCCCGACGCGGTCCTCGTCTCGAGCACGTTGACCGTCTTGTCGATGAACTCGGCGTCGGGGAGTTGGAAGGAGGCCTCGTTGACGAAGTAGGTGGCCATGGGAGTCCGACTGTATCGGACCTTTCGGCATCTGCAGCTGGTGTGCCACGCGCCTTCACCGTCGCCGGGCTTAAATCTCGGCCTCCCGCCCTGGATCGTTCGTTATCCAAGCTGGTGGGGTTGTGCAGCCAGCTGCGCACGAGATGCAGGTCGGTCGACGCGATGGAAATTCGAGAGCAAGCCGCGGAGTGCCTCGCGCCCGCTCGAGCGCGATGGTGTGGGCATGCAAAGCAGGTACTTGCTCCTCCACGGTAGCTGGCACGGCGCCTGGTGCTGGTTCAAGGTCGCTCCTCGTCTCGAACAATACGGACACGTCATCGTCCCCGATCTGCCGGGCCGCGCGAGCAGCCTGAGCTGGGCCGCCACCGTGACGCTGGGGCGGATGGTCCGGGCCCTCGCGCCGCTTCTTTCCGCGTCGACTCCGACGACGATCGTGGCCCACAGCCGATACGGGGTCCTCGCCACCGCGCTCGCGGAGGCTTTCCCCGCTGCCGTCGCGCGGGTGGTCTACCTCGCGTCCTTCCTGCTGGCAGACAACGGCCGGGCCGTGGACGCCTTCGCAGAGGACAAGGACTCGTTCATTCGGCCGTTCGTCCGCGTCAGTCGGCTGGGAGGCTGGGATGCGCTCGCCCCCGAGGCGTACGTCGAAGGACTCTACGCCGACTGCAGCCCGGACGACGTCCGCCTGGCGAGCTCGCTCCTCTGCCGGGAGCCGTCGCTGCCGGCCCTCGCGCGCGTCCACACCACGGAGGCTCGTTTCGGGCGCGTACCCAAGGCGTACGTCCGCCTCGCGCACGATCGCGCGGTGTCGCCGCAGCTCCAGGATCGGATGATCGACGCGGCGAGGGTCGAGCGCGTCGAGACGCTGCAGGCGAGCCACTCGGCCTACTTCTCGCAACCCGACGAGCTGGTGGCGGCGATTCGCAAGCTGGAGGCGGCCTGAAATGGAGAAACAAGGAGCGGTCACACGGCAGGCTGCACCGGTCGCCTCGCTCGTGCTACGCGACCAGCCGATGCCGCGGCTCCCAGCACGAGGCAAGCCGACGACTCGCGACGCGAGGACGGTCGAAGGCGACCCTCGCTGGCGGGCCGTGCTCGAGCGCGACGCCTCCAAAGACGGCTCGTTTTTCTTCGCGGTGCGAACGACAGGCATCTACTGCAAGCCCTCTTGCTCGGCTCGCCACGCGCGGCCGGAGAACGTCTCCTTCTTCGGCAGCGCCGCCGAGGCGCAGCGCGCCGGCTTTCGACCCTGCCTCCGCTGCAGACCGGATGAACGCGGCCGCCCTGCCGCCGCGATCGTGGCCAGAGCATGCCGCGCGATCGAAGCTGCCGAGACCGCGCCGAGCCTCACCGAGCTCGGCCGGCTCGTGGGGAAGAGCCCGTTTCACCTCCACCGCCTGTTCAAGGCGGAGCTCGGCCTCACCCCGGCGGAGTACGCGGCGGCACATCGGGCGAGGCGCGTCGGCGAGACGCTGCGCGGCAGCCGCTCGGTGACCGAGGCCTTCTACGAGGCCGGGTACGGGTCGTCGGGCCGCTTCTACGAAGCGGCGCCTGCGGTGCTGGGCATGACACCCTCGCGGTACCGCGCGGGCGCCGCGGGCCTTCGCATCGGGTACTCCGTGGCGCGTTGCTCGCTCGGGTTGCTCCTCGTCGCCGCCACCGAGACGGGCGTGTGTGCGATCGCGATCGGCGACGACCCGGCGATCCTGGTGCGTGAGCTGCGCGACCGGTTTCCCCGCGCCGAGATCATGCCCGCCGGCACCGGCTTCGAGGCGTGGGTCTCCGCCGCAGTGGACCTGGTCGAGCACCCACGCACGGCGCCCACCATGCCGCTCGACATCCGGGGAACCGCGTTCCAGCGGCGCGTCTGGAAGGCTCTCGCGAAGATCCCTGCGGGGTCGACGCGCTCGTACACCCAGATCGCCACCTCGCTCGGAGATCCCCACGCCGCGCGCGCCGTTGCGGGAGCCTGCGCGGCCAACCCGCTCGCCGTCGCGATCCCGTGCCATCGGGTCGTCCGGTCGGACGGAGCGCTCTCGGGGTACCGATGGGGCATCGACCGAAAGCGGGAGCTTCTCGCGCGCGAAGGACAATCCGATACCATGACGCTCGGTGACGAGCGTGCGCGGAGCGGCGGTGCGCCGAGTCGAGCGAGAGCGAGTGCGCGCGGAGGCGCGGGCGCGCCTGTTCGGCGGCGCACCTGAGCCCGTCTGCGTCGCGCGCTTCGCGCTGCTCAGGCGGATCGGGGAAGGCTCGAGCGGCATCGTCTACGCGGCCCACGATCCGCAGCTGGATCGTGAGGTCGCGCTCAAGCTCCTCACCGTCGACGGCGACGCGGAGAGCGTCCTCCTGGCGGAAGCGCGCGCGCTGGCGCGGCTCGCCCACCCCAACGTGTTGCCGGTCTTCGACGCCGGTCTCGCGGAGGGCATCCCCTGGATCGTCTCGGAGCTTGTCGACGGCGGAACGCTGCGGGAGTGGGCCGCGACCACGCGGCCGCCCCAGGAGAAGGTGCGTGTGCTCGTCCAGGCGGGGCGCGGGCTCGCGGCTGGGCACGCGCGAGGTCTGACCCATCGAGACGTCAAGCCGGAGAACGTCCTCGTGGGATCCGACGGTCGCCCGCGCGTCGCAGACTTCGGCCTCGCCTCGCTCGCCGATCAGGCGGTGGGCACACCCCAGGGCAGACCGCTCCCCGGCACCGTGCGGTACATGGCGCCCGAGCAGCTCGCGGGCGAGCGGGCCGACGCGCTGAGCGATCAGTTCGGCTTCTGCGTCATGGGCTGGGAGCTGCTCACCGGCCAGCTCCCCTTCCTCGGCGACACGGCCCACGCGCTCCTCGAAGCGATGCGAGCGCAGCGCGTCGAGGCCTCGCGCGCGCCGGGCGTCGGGTCGGCGCTCGCCGTGTTTCGCCGCGGGCTTTCCTTCGACCCGGGCGCGCGCTTCCCGGACATGACCGCGCTCTGCGACGCGCTGGAGCCTCGGCGATCACGCTGGCCGCTGGTCGCGGGCGTGACGGCGGCGGCCTGCGCGATCGGGGCGGGAGGCGTGCTCGCGTTTGCGTCGAGCGGTCCTCCGGCGCCGAGCCCGGGCCCCTCGAACAGCTCGCTCGAGAGCGCCGTGCCCGGACCTCCGGAGCCCGCGGAGACCAGCGCGAGCGAGAAGGAGATCGCGATCACCGCCAGTCGGCTGGCTCAACAAGGAAAGCCGGACGAGTGCTCGCGTTTTCTCTCGACGCGCGCGGACACCGACGGGCTCGCGCTCCTCTGGCTGGGCTGCTCGCGCCTCGCGAGCGACCCCGCCGAGCTCGAGCGCGCGTGCACGGCGTGGAGGTCCAAGCCTCGGCCGGACCCCGGATCACCCGTGGTGGACGAATGTGAGCCCGCCCTGCTGCAGGCCAAGGCCCTCCTCAAGGCCGGCGACTACCGAGGGTGCGCCGAGAAGGTCCTCGCGGCGCGGCCGTCGCCCATCGGGAGCATCACCCTCGCGGCCTGCGTCCGCCAGGCGAATGAGAAGGACCTCTTCAGGCGTCAATGCCATTACCAATTCAAGCTCCCCGGGAGCAACCCTGGAGAGGAGAGCAAGTGCGACGCGCAATGGTAGCCGGCACCGACGAGACCCTGTACGACGCGTGGCGCTCCGGCGACAACGAGTCCGGACGCGCGCTCTTCGAGCGACACTTCGACGCGCTCTTTCGCTTCTTCGAGAACAAGGCCGGCGGCGGAGACGTCGCGGATCTGGTCCAGCGGACGTTCCTCGCGTGTGTCGAGGCGCGCGATCGATTTCGGGGCGCCTCCAGCTTCCGCACCTTCCTCTATTCGATCGCGCGACACGAGCTGTCCGGGTTCTACAGGGCCCGCAGGCGCGGGGCCGCCGTCGATTTCGGGGTCTCCTCGGTCGCAGATCTGGGGGCCACGCCGAGCACGCTCGTGCGCCAGCGCTCGGAGCACGCCGCGCTCTCGAGCGCGCTCCAGTCGCTGCCCGTGGATCTGCAGATAGCGGTGGAGCTCCGGTTCTGGGAGGGCTTGAGCGGCCCGGAGCTGGCCGCGGTCCTCGACGTGGCGGAGGGGACCGTCCGCAGCCGCCTGCGCCGCGCGCTCGAGGGTCTGCGCGACGCGCTCGCCTCCAGCACCGAAGGCGCTCGGCTGTGCCCCGAGCACGAGGCGGACCTCGAAGCGTGGGCGGCCCAGCTCGCCGCGACCCTCAAGCACGACGAGCCCGCTCACTGCTCGAAGCAGTAGAAGCGGTGCAGCACGTTGCACTGGCGCGGCGCGCCGCTGTTGCTGCTCTGCGTCCAGGTCCCGTCGGCGCCTTCGCTCTGTCCAGCCATCGCGTACTGGGCGCTCGACGCGGACGTCCAGCCGCTGCAGTTGCTCGATCCAGGGAACGCCGGGGCGAACGCCGTGCCGTCCGTGAGCGTTCCCGTGAACGGCACGTTCGAGGACACGGTCGCGCCGGCGTCGCTCACGTTGATCGGCGCAGAGAGGGAGCCGTCGACGAGGTCGGCATAAGACGAAGCCACCATCACGCCGTCGAGGCGGTAATACGGCACGCTCGATTGGTTGAAGCGGGTGCTCGGTGAGCCGGTCGCGTCCGACAGCCACATGCGGTAGGTGCCCTCGAGGCTCGCCGCGTTGGCCAGCGTCTGGCAAAACAGATCGCCGCCGTCGAGCCCGCCGAGGTTGCCGCCGCTTGCGCCGCTCGTGATGAACACGCGGCGGCCGGGCTCACAGACTCCGCCGCGACACACGTGGTCGTCGGCACAAGCCGAGTCGGTGCTGCACGACGTGGGACAGAGGTCCGACGTCCCGCTGCATTGGTAGACACCGCACGTATTCCCGGGTCCGAGCACCTCGTTGAGCGGGCATTCGGGGAGAAGACCGTCGCAGACCTCCTCGATGTCGCACTCGCTCGCCGCGACCCGGCAGGTGAGGCCAGCAGGCACGAGAGCGTCCGCCGGGCACTCGGCGTTCACGCCGTCACAGGCCTCGGCGGTGTCGCACGCGCCTGCCGAGGCGCGGCACAAGGTCTCCGCCTCGCGGATGCCACAAGCGCCGATGCCATCACACGTCCCGGTCGCACAGCCCGGCGCGTCGTCACATTCGCCGGCCGGGTCCGTGTCCGCCGAGACCGGCGCGCACGTGCCATCGGCGACACCTGTCTGCACGGCCACGCAGGCGGAGCAGAGATCCGCGCAGGCGCTCTCGCAGCAGACGCCGTCGACGCACTCGCCGCTCTCACACGCGGAGCCCTCGGAGCAGGCCACGCCGAGCTCGAGGAGCGGAGCACCTCCCGCGCCTCCACCTCCTTCAGCCATCCCGCCCGCGCCTCCGGAGCCGGGCCCGCCGCCGGAGCCGGGCCCACCGGTGCCGGTGGTCGTCCGGGAGCCGCCGCCGGAGGCGCCCGAGCCGTCCGTCCCGCTCTCGTCGTCGCCACAACCCAAGCCGACCAGAAGCACGAGCAAGCCGAGTCGATTCGATTTCATGGCGTGGTGGTGGCGGTCGCCTCGGTTTCGATCACTCTCCTGCATCGGAAAACGCGGCGCCTGGCGGGAACGAGGGGCGGCTGTGCTCCCATGTGCGCCGCCGGCCGATTGAAGCTTTTCCGTGAGGGACCAGGGGCCCGAGTGGGGTCCCGTGGATCCAGGCGAAACCGCCGGAGTTCTGCGGATTTCCATGCTCGGGGCGAGCCGAGCCGGTGGCATCCGTCCTGCAATTAGCGCCCCCGTTGCGCTCCCTCTCCTCCCTCCGACCTCTTGCGGTCCTGCTGGCGGCCGGCTCGGCTGCCTGCACCGGCCTCATCGGCGACGTGCCCGACGACGAGACGGCGCCTCCCCCGGAGGAGGCGCTCGCGGCTCAGCCGATCCACAAACTGAACCGCCTCGAATACAACAACACCGTTCGTGACCTGTTGGGCACGAACCTGAGGCCGGCAGACGCGTTCCCGCCGGACGGCGAGTCGCTCGGGTTCGACAACATCGCGGCGGTCCTGCAGCTCACGCCCACGCTGCTCGACGCCTATTACGGAGCGGCGCGCGCGACGATCGACGAGGCGCTCGAGCAGCGAGCCGCGTACGCCTTCGGCTTCGGCCCGACCGACTTCGCGCCGTTCGGCGGCTACCCCGTCGGAGAGCTGTGGGCCCTGACCGGCAACGCCTTCGCGGTCACGGTCGACGTACCCGAGGACGGCACCGCGACGATCACCCTCCTCCTCGGCGGAGCCCAGATCGGTCCTGCCCCTGCTCCGGAGCTCCTCTTCGAGCTGGACGGCGTGGGCGTCGAGCAGTTCCTGGTCCCCGGTACGGCCGCTGCGCTCCAGGCCAAGACCTTCTCGGTCTCGCTGCCCCCGGGCGCGCACACCCTCCGCTTCGTGCCAGTGAACTTCGTCAACGACGCAGTCGCCAACACGAGCAACAACGTGCTCGTCGCGTCGCTCGACGTGCGCAGCGACGCGCTCGTCGACGGCCCGGGCAAAGACATCGTCTTCGTCTGCGATCCTTCGAAGAGCCTCGACGCGGTCGGCTGCTGGCACACGATCATCGAGACGTTCGCGATGCGCGCCTATCGACGCCCGCTCCTCGAGACCGAGCGGGCAGGCCTCGTCTCGCTCTGGCAGAGTCTCCGGGACGACGGTGAGACCGACGAGCAGGCGCTGCGCCTGGTGATGCGCTCGATCATGACGGCGCCCGCGTTTCTCTACCGCGCGCGCACCACCAGCGACCACGACGGAGAGGAGTTCCTCGACGACTACGTGCTCGCGAGCCGCCTCTCCTACTTCCTGTGGAGCAGCATGCCCGACGACCGGCTCTTCGCGGCCGCGGAGGCAGGGGAGCTCGGCTCCGAGGAAGGTCTCGCGGAGGCCGCGCGCTGGATGCTCGCCGACGACAAGGCGCGGGGGCTCATCGACGGCTTCGCCGAGCAGTGGCTGTCGACGCGAGGCCTCAAGCTGGCGAGCCCGAGCGCGACCGTCTATCCGACCTTCGACGAGGCGCTGCGCGCGTCGATGGCGGAGGAGTCGCGGCTCTTCTTCGACGAGCTCCTCTCTTCGGACAGGCCTCTCGCTTCAGCGCTCGCGCCCGACTTCGCGTACATCGACGCGCGCCTCGCCGAGCACTACGGCCTCGACGCTCCGGAGAAGGAGGGGTTCACCAAGGTCAGCGCGACCGCGACGGATCGAGCGGGCCTCCTGTCTCTCTCCGCGTGGCTCACGGTCACCTCCGACGCCGAGCACAGCTCGCCCATCAAGCGCGGGCGGTGGCTCTCCGATCGCATCCTCTGCCAGCCTGTGCCGCCGCCGCCTGCGGGCCTCGTGATCGAGCCGCTGCCCCAGACCGAGGAGCTGACGACCCGCGAGAAGCTCGAGATGCACCGGAGCGATCCGACCTGCGCGAGCTGTCACAACCTGCTCGACGTGCTCGGCATGGGCCTCGAGACCTTCGACGGGATCGCCAGGGTGCGGACCGAGGTGGATCTCGACACGTTGGGGCAGCTCCCCGACGGCCAGACGTTCGAGGGCCCGGACGCCCTCGCCGCCGCCGTCGACCCGACGCGCTTCGCCGCGTGCACGACGGAGAAGCTCTTCACCTATTCGCTCGGTCGCGGCCTCGGTCAGGAAGACCGTGAGGCCGTGGACGCGATCGCCGCGAAGATCGTGAACGACGGCGCAAGCCTGCGTGACGTCATCGTCGCCATCGTCCTGTCTCCCTCCTTCCGGAAACCTGGGCCTCTCGATGGAGGCGCCGAGCCATGACCACCAAGCTCCGACGTTCCGAGACCTCGCGCCGGCGATTCCTCCGCGGCGCCGCCTCCGCCGTGCTCGCGCTCCCGTTGCTCGAGTACTTCTCGCCGCCCAAGCCTTCGCGCGCGGCGACCACGCCCCCTCGGCTCCTCGTCTTCTACATGCCCAACGGCCGGGTGCCTGCCTGGTGGGTCCCGTCGATGGCGACGGGCGCGCTGACCTTCTCGCCGCAGTCCGCGGCGCTCCAGCCCTTCGCCGACCGGTGCCTGTCGCTCGTCGGGCTCGACAACATCGCCGCTCGCAACAGCCCCGGCGCCGCCCACGCGATGGGCACCGGGACGATCATGACGGGGAGCACGATCCCCGATCTGGTCGGGCTCAAGAACGACATCTCGATCGACCAGGTCATCGCCAACGAGCTCGACCCGCCGACTCGCTTCAAGTCCCTGCAGTGGAGCGCCGGCGAGCCTGGACCGTGTGACGTCGGCGGCGCCTCGTGCGCGTACACGCAGAGCATCTCCTGGGCGGGGCCGAGCAACCCGCTCATCCCGACGATCGATCCGAAGGCAGCGTTCGACCGGCTGTTCGGGAGCGCGACGGACGGCCTCACCGGTCCCGCGGCCGAGGTGAGGAAGCGCTCGCTCGTGTCCGTGCTCGACCGCGTGGACGAAGACGCGAAGGCCCTGCAGAGCAGGCTGGGCAAGAGCGACAAGGTTCGGCTCGAGGAGTATTTCGACGCGCTCCGCGAGCTCGAGCAGAGCCTCACGACCAGCACCGCGACCTGCGACGTCCCTGCGGACGGCCCCGGCGGCTCGCTTCCTTACGAGCAGCGTGTGCCGGCCTTCCACGAGCTCATCAAGCTGGCGTTCCAGTGTGACCAGACGCGTGTGCTCACGTTCATGATCGAGTTCGGCTTGAGCGGCCGCTCCCACGACTTCCTCGGCGCGCCCGGGCAACACCACGCGCTCTCCCATTACGGCGGCAACGCGGAGGTCGCCTCGCGGCTGGAGAAGGTCGAGAAGTGGCATAGCGACATGATCGCGGACCTGCTCGGCCGGCTCGCGTCGACAACGACGCCGGAGGGCACGTCGCTGCTCGACGACACCATCGTGCTCTGTATCGCGAGCATGGGCTTCGGCGACACCCACGATCACGCAAACAACAGCCCGCTGATCTTCGGCGGCGGCGGGCTGCTCGCGTGCAACGGTGGCCAGATCATCCCGGGCGCCGGCACGCCGCTCTCGAACCTCCACGCGACGTTGCTCTCCGCGTATGGGATAAGCGGCACGTTCGGAAAAAACGGAGCGATCTTCGGTGACCACGGCACCGGCATCATCCCCGGCGTGATCGCCTGACGCGCAGCACGCCCGCTCGCCGAGATGCCATCGGAGATCACGGGAGCTCGAGCGTGTCCGCCCGCGGGCGCGCCGAAGCGGGCTCCGGCTCCTCCTCGGACAAGACCCGCGCCACGACACACGAGACGTTGTCGGTCGCGCCGGCCTCGAGCGCGGCCTCGATGAGGGTGTCACACGCACGCGCCGGGTCGCGGGCCGCGCGCAGCACCTCCTCCAGGACGGCGTCTTCCAGCGCGCCGGAGAGGCCATCCGAGCAGAGGAGGAGCACGTCTCCCGGGCGGAGCGCGATCCGTCGGAGATCGACCAGGAGGTCGGCCGAGGTCCCCACGGCCTGAAGGATGACGTTGCCGAACGGCGCGGCCTTCGCGTCTTCCGGCCGCAGCTGCCCACGCTCGATCATGAGCTGCACGAGCGTCTGGTCCCGCGTGAGCTGGACGAAGTGCCTGCCGCGCAGGAGGTACGCGCGGCTGTCGCCGACCTGGCCGATCACCGCGTCGAGATCACTCGTGACGGCGAGGACGGTCGCCGTTGTCCCCATACCCGCGAACCGAGGCTCGCGCCGGCCGAGCGCGAGGAGCGTCTCGGACGCGGCGCGAATCGCCCCGAGGACGCGGCCGCCGACGTGGATCAGGTCCCCGTCCGCCACGGCCGAGAGCAGGACGTTCGCCGTCACGGTGCTGGCGACCTCGCCCGCCGCCGCGCCGCCCATGCCGTCGCACACCGCGAGCCAGGCAGACTTGGGTCCGGTCGGGGCGACGAGGACGATGTCCTCGTTGTGGGAGCGGACGTTGCCGGTCACGGACCTGCCGGCGGCCTCGAGACGGGTCTTTGGGTTGGCCATGTAACTCAGCTGGACATTGAAACTATAGTTGTCAACTGTTTCAGGCTACACCTCGACCTCGCGCGCCGGGCGGACGCGGGTAAAGTCATCGGGTGGCCGACTGGCAGACCCGACTCACCGAAGCGATGGAGGCGCGAGGCCTCAGCGGGAGCGAGCTTGCCCGGCGGACCGGCTTCACCGCGCAATACATCAACTCCTTGCGCAACAAGGACCGCGGCGGGCGGCTCCCACACGACACCGGCAGACGGCTCGCCGCGGCGCTGGGCGTCTCGCTCGAGTGGCTCGTCTCGGGCAGCGGGCCGCGAGAGCGGCTCTCGGACGTCTACCCGATCTACCGGCCGGACGAGGAGCCGGCGTCGGGGTTCGTCGACAAGTACCCCTCCCGGACGGAGGCCATCGCGCTGCTCGCGAGCGCGGCGCCCGCCGACGTGATTCGCGCGCTGCTCACGGTGGTGCCGCCGAACCCCGCGAAGGACCCCGGACGCACGTTCTGGATCGACTACGCGAAGCAGCTCGCGAAAGACTATCGGCGGATCCAGGCCGACCCGGCGTTCTCCGACGCCGAGCCGGCCGAGCCGAAGCGAAGATCGAAGTGATCGATCAGGGGCCTCGGCTCAATCGATCCGGACGCCGGTCGCGAGCTTGAAGCCCCAGGTCTGCGCGAACGGCGGCCCGAGCTCCGCGTCCACGGGGAGCACGATGCCGGTGCGCACGAACATGAGCTTGCCCTCGTAGGTGAAGAAGGGCTCGAACGCGAGCTGGTAGAGATCACCTTCGAAGTCCTCGACGACGTCGAGCTCGTCTGCGGTCGGGATCGCGACGCCCTGGATGCGCAGGCCGCCGCCGATCTCGTGACCGACCTGGACCTCGAACGCGTGTGGGATCGCGAACTCCTGCTGGTAGTTGTCGCCGTGGCCCAAGAGGACGACCAGGTCCACGAACCCACGCAACGTGACGATGCCGATGTGCCCTTCGACCTTGTTGTCGAGCTTCACCGGGACCGTGTCCGGGAAGTAGTCCCCCAGATCCCACAGGGCGCGCGGGCTCAACGCGAGCTCCGGGATCGGTGAGCGCACCACGTCCTCTCGGGCGGTGGGGAGGCCGATGCTCCCGCCCAGCGTGTACCAGGCGCCCTTGCCCAGTCGAAAGACGTGGTGAGCGCCGACGCCGACGTTGCCGATCATGATCGGCTGGCTCACGAACGCCACGGGCACACGCGCGTCGAGGAAGGTCTTGCCCTGGATGGGGATGCTCGCGCCGAGGAAAAGCGAGACCGCTCCGACGCCTTCATCGCCGGAAGCAAACGAGGCGGTGTCGAGGAGGAAACCGCCGCGCGAGGACAAGGGGATGCCTTCGGTCGTCACGCCGTCCGGCTCTTGGCTCTCCGGCGGCGGCATGGGCGGGCCCCATTGCATCGGCGGAGGGTAGAACCCCTGCTGCGGTGGCGGCAGCGGCGGAGCAGGCGGTGGCGCGGGAAGAAGCGGCGGCTGCGCGAGCGGCGGTGGCGCGGGCGGCGGCGGTTGCACGGGGGGCGGCGGCGGGGGCTCCGCCGGTGGCTGCTGCGGCTGCCCCGGTGCCGGCTGCGCCGGTGGTGGCGGCGCGGGCTGCGCCGGCGGCTGAGGAGGCGGCTGCGGTGCGGGCTGCGCGAGCGACGCCCCGGCACGGGTGAGCGCGCAGGCGAGGACCGAAGCAGGCAAGAAGCGAAGAAGGGATCTCATGGCCGCGAGGGTACACGAGCCCGCGGCCCGAGGAACACACCAGCCGAGTCGTACGCGGGCTCAGCCCGAGGTGCCGAAGACCCAGTCGGGAATGGGCGTCAGCGACGCGTAGTTCCGCGCGAAATCGTCCTTGTGGTGCACAGAGTGCTTTCGCGCGAGCAGATCGATCGGAAAGAGGTACCACCGGCCGAACACCAAGCCCGAGTGCACGAGGATGTTCAGCGTCGAGTGGATCAAGAACACGATCGCGTACGTGTAGACGTGCACGGGCCCCGCGACGAGGGCGAACACCCCGACGCAGAGGTGGAGGAGGGCGAGGCCGGCGAAGAGCTCGACCGGGTGCAGATAGAAGCTCTCGAGCGCGCTCGGGTTCCGAGCCCTGTGGTGCACCGCGTGCACGAGCGGCATGAGCTTGCGCACGTGCAGGAGGCGGTGCAGGCCGTAATACAAGAAGTCGTACATCATCACGATCGCGAGCACGTCCACCGGGACACGCCACCAGGTCGGCGAGCCGGTCCGGAAGGCGAACCCGTAGAGCACCGCGATCATGCCGACGACGAAGACGAGCGAGAGCGTGCTGTTGCCGACGATGTGGAGCACGCGTTTGTCACGCGGCACCTTGAGCGGGGGCATCGGGCTGATGCGGTTCTCCGCGAAGCTCTTCGCGTGATAGGCCCAGGCCAGGAAGGTGAGGAGCACGGCATCCAACGCCATGATGGCCGTGATGGGGATGGCGAGATCGACGAGCACCGGGCCGGAGCATGGCACGGGTCGCGCCCGGTCGAAAGTACGCGGATCGCCCCCTGATCAGGCGTCGCGGAGGCTCACGCTCTCGAGCATGGCCTGCGACCAAGCGTCACATTCCTCCGCGTCAGCCACGGCGGAGACGATGTGGAAGCCGACCCGATCCGGACCGATGACGCAGTGGAACTCGTGATGGAAGATGGGCCCGAGGTTCTTGTCGAGGAACTGGAACCGGAGCTCGACCCCGAGGAGCTGGGGATAACGACGCTCCGTGACGGAGAGGAGATTGAAGCCGCGGAGGGATCGCTTGTGCTCGGCCAGGCCCATCTCCAGGAAGTCCCCAAGCGGCGTCCGGTCGGCAGGGGCGCGCGCGATGATGAGCGTGAGCTTCGTGCCGTTCGACGTCTCGACCTCGATGAGCTGCCGAGAACGATCGACCCACAGCGGGGCGTCCGGCAGGACTAGCTGCGCGTCGTTGAACGAGTAGGGTGCTTTCATTCGCTCCTTCGCCTCTCCGGTTCACAGATCGATGACGCAGCGGGACTCGGCCGCGCGAAAGAGCTGAGAAGAATAACTGGTCACGAACAGCTGGTTCGACCTGCCGAGGCTGAGGAGCCCCCGCAGCATCCGCGCCTCGTCCCGGATGTAGAGGTCGGGACGATCGACGAGCACGACAGAGTGTGAGAGCGACACGAGCGACGAGGTCGCCGAGAGCAGGAGCGCGTCCCGTTCGCTGGACGAGAGCGACTCGAGCCCCGCGCGCAGGCGATCGAGCGAGAGCGCGGGAGAGAAGACGCGCAGGAGACGCTCGAAGCGCTCCGCCGCTTCGCGTTCGCTCTGCAGCGACCGCAGGTAGTCCGGGATGAAGGAGAACTTCCGCGGATCTTTGCTGGTGCGGTAGGGCTTCTGCGACTGCGCCTCCAGGGCGATGCTGCCGCCGCCCACGTCGAGCCGCCGGCTCTCGGCGAAATACTCGAGCTTGATCGTGTCGGGCGTGTGGTCGTAGCTCTCGAGGAGGAACACGAGCCCCGGGTCCGGCTCGACCGGCGCGACGAGCTCCGGGTCTGCGCCGAGGACGAGCTCCACGACCACCGTCGGCGTCGCGTAACCGAGCTTCTTGCGCTCGTGCTCCTCGAGCCAGAAGGTGACGATGACACGCGCCGAGCTGCCGCCGAGGCGCACCCACGCCTCTTCGTCCGCTTCGTCGTTCGTGGGGGCGATGAGCTCACGCACCAGCAGCAAGAGCTCGAGCAGCCGCGTCTTCCCCGAGGCCGGACGCCCGGCCACGACGACCACCTCGGCCGGCCCGCCGCTGGCGTCCGCGAAGGCGTAGCTTCCGTCCGGAACACCCTCGATGCCGATCGCTTGCAGCGCGAGCACCTTCATCGTGTGCCTCCCGTCCTCGGCTCGAGCCGGACGATGCAAGTGGGATCGCTGGCCGCGAGGAGCGCGGGGCTCTGCGTCGCGACGACCCATTGGTTGTCGTGGCCGAGCTTGAGCAGCCCTTGTACGAAGCCCACGACGCGATCCTCCGGGACGAAGAGCTCCGGTGTATCGAGGAAGACGATCGAGCGGTTCAGGCCGATGAGGGTCGCGGTCGCGGCGATGACGACGGCCTCCGCCTCCGAGGTCGAGAGGCCACGAGCCGGCGCGAGGATGCCCTCCCCCGCGCGGCTTCGGAAGCAGATCGTCGCGTCCGCGTCCGCCGCCGGACGGTAGCGGACCGTCGGCGACAGGAGCTCGAGCTTCTCGGCGAACGCGCGGGCACGCGCCTCGTCCGCTCGGAGCGAGGTGAGGAACCGCGGCAAGAACGCGTATTTGTGCGGATCTCGCGTGGGACGGAGCAAGCTCTGCTCGAGCGGCTCGAGCCCGTCCGACCGCGCGCCCCAGGCGAGCTGGCGGTTGTCGGCGAGGTACTCGCGCTTCGAGGTGCCGGGCGCGTGGTCGTAACGCGAGAGGAGCCGAGACAGGGCGCGGTCGACGTGGGGCGTCGCGCCCGACGACGAGAAGGTCACCGCGGCGACCGCCGGCGTCGACGCGGTCGGCGCCAGCGCCCGCTCCTCGTCGTCGAGCCACAGCTGGAGCTCCACCGCCCCCGGGCGCGCGCCGTAGGCCCAATCTTCGCCGCGCACGATGCCGAGGTAAGGCCCGGTGACCTCGAACGCGGCGATCAGGGCCTCGAGGAAGCGCGTCTTGCCCGAGCCGGGCGCGCCCGTGACGAGGACCAGATCGCTCGGCTTGGCGGCCGGGCTCGCGGAGAAGGAGAGACGTTGGTCGGAGAGCCCCCGGACGTCACGGAGCGACAGGCCGGAGAGCTTCACGAGCCCGACGGGGCGGTGTCTGGGTTGACCAGCACCGTCTTCGACTTGATGACGATTTTGTCGCGATCCATGTAGATGAGCGAGTTGCCGACGTTCAGGTTGATCACGTCTTCGGCGTTGAACGCCTGGGCGCGGGCGGACGATATCAGGTTCCCCACGGTCTTGAAGAGGCGGTCTTTGCCGACGATCGACAGGAGGTTGTCGAAGACGCGGGTGATCTTGTCCTTGCCGACCGACTCGCGCTGATAACCGGCGACCTTCTCGTCGTCGTCACGCTCGATGGACATGCTGCGGTCACGCCCGACGGAGAGCGACTTGTCGTTGTTGACGCGCGTCTGCATGTCCTTCTCGGCGCGCCCTTCCACCAGCTCCTCGCCCGCGGTGTCGACGAAGCGGAGCAGGTTGTAGCCGCCGGTGTCCGGGATGCTCTTGCTGCGGAAGCCGCTCTCGTTTTTCGCCTGCGGCAGGGTGAAGGGCGGGCGCCGGAGGTTCGTGAAGATGCGCCCCACGATGATCGGCTCCTCGGGGTTACCTCCGAGGAAGCTGACCAGCACCTCCTGGCCGATGCGCGGCAGGTTCACCATGCCGAAGCCTTCGCCCGCCCAGGGCTGGTTCACCGGCACCCAGCAAGAGGAGAACTCGTCCATCTTGCCGTACCGGTCCCAGTGGAACTGCACGCGGACGCGGCCGAACTCGTCGCAGTGGACCGTCTCGCCCGCGGGGCCGACCACCGTCGCGCACTCGACGCCCGAGATGTTCGGCGTGGGCGTCCTCTTGATCGGCTCGTAGGGGTGACGCGCGTCGACCGTCTCGGCGAGGATCGTCGCGTTGGTGTCGTGTTTCCCCTCCACGACGATGGACGTGACGAGCAGACCCTTGTCGTAGCGGTCCGCGATGGGGTGACCGGAGAGCGGGACGATGTTGCCCGCCCGGACGTCGAACGCGTTCGTCGAGAACGAGAACCGCTGCGTCGCCGCGATACGCGCCGCGGCCTCGCGGTCGGCGATGAGCTTCGCCTCCTGCGCGTCGGTCCGCGAACGCCCGCGGTCGTCGGCGGTGGGGGTGTCTTTCGGGCCCGGGTTGCCGAACTTGAACGTCCCCGGCGTGTAGTTGAAGCTCTCGAGCCTCGACTCGAACGGGTGCACGCTGCTCACCGCCTGGCTGAGAAGCGGCTGGTTGGGCAGGCGCGGGTCGTGATCCGCAAACGTCACGCGCCCCGGACGCATGCGGCGCACCGCCTTGAACCCCGTCGCGTAGACGGCGTTCGGGATGGGCGTGTTGACGTGACCGAGGGACAGCGGACGAACGGCGACGTTCTCCGGCGCGTCGCGCAGAACGATGACCGTCTCGTCATTCCGTTGCTCGAAGAGGAACGTGACGCCGCTCGCCTCCAGCATGCGGCTGACGAAGGCGAAGTCGGTCTCCTGGTACTGCACGCGGTACTTGCGAGTTTTGTAGGAGGCCACGCATTGGTTCTCCACCAAGAGCCCCCACTCGCTCAGGATCGCGAGCGCCACCTCCAGGTCGGTCATCTGCTGGAACACGCGGCAGTTCGTGCGCTGCGTGAGCGCCCAGAAGGCCGGCACCAGCTCGAGCTGGTACGTCGAGAGACCGCTCTCCTCCGCCGTGAGCTGCTGGATGTCGGCGATGATCCCGGACCACGAAGGCGCGGGCAGGTCGGGATAACGAGCCTTGTCGAGCTCGATCCGGAACGTCGCCGCTCGCGCGATGACCTCCTCGAAGTCCACCGCGGGGTTGTCGCAGCGCACCGTCAGCACCACGCTGAAGAGCTGGTTCAGCCCGTCCTTCACGCGGAACTCGCGCACGTCGAACGAGTCGGGCGCGTCGACGAGGAGCTTGAGGTTCTGCGGCCTGCTGAGGAGATCGGTGTTCAGGCTCATCTTGTTGGTCCCTTCCGCAACCAGCGTGCCAGCCTATCTGCACGGGTCTGGGGCGTGCACGGGCCGCGCGAACGAACACGTCGAGCATCGCGCGTGTAAGCGCCTGCACATCGTGTAAACGGCCTGCACAGCGGCGTTTTCTGGGTGGTGGTCCGCGTTACCAGGGCCGATCACGTCGAGCCCGGCCCACGCGACCCCGGCGGCCGGCCCGAGCTCGACCTCGAGAGGGTGTCAGCCGAACACGAGGCGCGCCGCGGGACGGACGGAGCGCACGGCCCGGCAGACGCGGACGCGACCCGCTCCCGATCGCGTGGTCTCCGCGCGGGATCGGCAGCGTCCGAGGAGCCACGCGCTCGCGTCGTCTTCCGCGAGGCGGCCGCGTCGAAGGCGCTCGAAACATGTGGCGAGGTCGCCAGCCGTCCCCTCGAACACCAGCCCCTCTCCGTGCATCACCTCGAAGAGGAGGGCGCCGGTCATGACGTGGTAGGAGCCCCGGAACGCGTGAGGGCGGCGCGCGAAGGCGAGGAGCACGGCGACAGCGGGGTGGAGGCCGGAAGCCGCCAGCGCGTTCGCCTCCTCGGCGCCCTCCGCGACGTCACATTGGCAAGCCCGACAGCGGACCGGCTTCGCCTTTCGGTCGAGGATCTCGAGGTCCGAGATCAACTCGCTCGACCACCGCTCGGCCAGCACCTTGTTCAATCGAGCCAGCAATTCTACCTCCGGGTGCTCGGAGGAGTTCGATCGGGAGGGCGCTCCGGATGCAGGAGCGGATCATTTCTTCGTGCCCTCGGCGCCGGCCCCGACCGGCGGGCCCGGCCGGATCGCGCCCGGATCTATCCCTGCCGCGTGAAGCCAGCGATAGAGCGTGTTCCGCGCGACCCCGAGCTCGCTCGCCAGCTCCTTCACGTTCCCGTCGAGGGCAGCGAGTCGTTTGATCAGGTACGGACCGTCCGGCCTCCGCTTCTTGTAGATGGCGGGGTCCACGTTGCTCACCTCGAGCTGCTCGCGTGGCGCGCTCCGCTCCTCGAGCTGCTGGCGGACGCGGGCCGACAGGCTGAGCACGGCTCCCTCGGACTCGAGACACGCGTTCTCCACGATGGCCCGAAGGCCACGGACGTTGTCGGGCCAATCACACAAAAGGAGCGCCATGCCCAAGGACCGCTCGATCTTCGCCGAGGTGCCGAGCTTCTCGGTGGCCACGCGCAGGGCGATCGGGATGATGTCCTCCCGCCGGGTCCGGAGCGGCGGCACGTCGATCACCCAGCGCCTGAGCCGGGCGAGCAGATCTTCGCGGAAGGCGCCCGAGGCCACGGCCGCGTCGAGCCGGACGTGGCTCGCCGCGGTGAACCGCGCGTCGGAGCGCTTGAGCTGGCTGCTGCCGACCGGTCGGTACTCGCGATCTTGCAGGAGGCGCAGGAGGCTCACCTGGAGCTGCGGGCTCGCGTCGCCGATCTCGTCGAGGAACAGGGTGCCGGCGTTCGCCGCCTCCACCAGGCCCGTGCGGTCTTTGCCGGCTCCGGAGAACGCGCCTGCGACGTGACCGAAGAGCTCGCTCGCGAGGACGCCGTCCGGCAGGCCACCGCAGTTGATCGCCACGAACGCGCCGCGCCTCTCGCTGAGCTCGTGGAGACGGCGCGCGACGACCTCCTTGCCGACGCCGGTCTCGCCCCGCACGAGGACGGTCGCGTCTTCCCGCGCGACGCTCCGGATGTCCTCGATGAGGCGCGCGAGGGCGAACGACACCCCGGCGAGGAGCTGGTCGTTCGGCGGAGCAAACGAGCGCGGCGCGAAGCCCACCACAAACGCGAGCGATCCCACGGCGAGGACGTCCCCGTCTCGCAGGGTCGCCGCCTCCACGCGGTCGCCGCCGACGAAGGTGCCGTTCCGGCTGCCCAGATCGCGCACGCTCACGACCGAGCCTCGCGCCTCGATGGCGACGTGCTGGCGCGAGAGCAGATCGTCGTCGAGCACACCTTCGCCCATCACGCCGGCGCCTCGACCGATGACCACGACCTCCTCGAGCGCACACCGAGCGCCGATGCGCCGGGTGTCGGGGTGGTAGACGAGCGTCAACGTCGGGACGAGCGCGATTCCGCTGTGCCCATGCACCTGGAGGGGATCAGGAGCCGTTTCGTCCATGAAGCCGAGAGGGGGTAGCACGATCTTACGTGAGGCCGTTCCGTGTCCCACGCCTGTTCAATCTGGAGCACGAAGGAACACTCGGGACCCCGGAAACCCCGGGAATCACGGGGAGAGGGGCCGGCACGACCTTTGACATGCGCGGGGTCGATGGACGAGCCCCTGCTGCCTGCCGTGGCCGCCGGCGACGAACGTGCGCTGCGCCTCTTTCTGGCCCGCCACCGGGTCCCGGTGCGCGCACTTGCTCGTCGTCTGGGATGCGACGACATCGACGACGCGCTCCAGGACATCTTCGTCGAGCTCTGGCGCAACGCCCACCGCTTCGACGGCAGGGCGAGCGAGCGCGCCTTCGTCATGGCCGTGGCGCGCCGACGGATGGTGGATCGCTGGCGCAAGCGGCGCCGCGCGCAGATGGAACAGCCGATCGAGGATCTCCCGCTCGCGTCGACGGCGCTGGAGCAGATGGAGGCGTGCGCCGAGCTTGCGCTGGCGGCCGACGCCCTCGCCGCGCTGCGCCCCGAGCGGCGCGCGGCGCTGATGCTCACGGTCTACGGCGGCCTCTCGCACCAGGAGGTCGCCGAGACGCTCGGCGTTCCGCTCGGGACAGCGAAGACACACCTGCACCGCGCCGTCCTGGAGGTGCAGTCACGTCGAGCCGGTCGCGGAGGGAGCGGCCCCGACGACCTTGCTCGGCGACCAGATGGCAAAGAGGTACACGGTCAGGATCAGGTTCGCGCCCGCGAGCACCCAAGGGCCGACGTCGCGAAACGCCGCCGCGACCAGCGCGCCCAGCCAGTAGACGGGCGCGAGAGGCCAGAGGCGGCGCTCCGCCGTGTAGGCGAGCACCGCGGTGATGGCGCCGAAGCTCACCATGCCCTGCGCGAGCTCGGAGCGGACCGGCAGGCCCCCCAGCTCGACGGCCAGGATGTGCACCATGTGGGCGCAGAACCCGGCGAGCATGGAGACCAGGAAGCGGCGGTTGATCGTCGTCTGGGCGAGCGATTCCCGCGCGCCGTACCAGACACCGCTCGCGATGGCGAGGAGCGTGGCGGGGCCGAGGTAATGAACCCAGGCAGGCGTCGTGGTCGGATCCACGACGTCCGCGAGGAGCGGCGCGACGGTCCACAAGAGGCCCATCAACCCGAGCGCGGCACGCCGCGCGCCCCGCCCCACGCCGGGATCGTTCTCGCGCCGCATGCTCTCGAACTCGGCGCGCCGCTGCTCCTCCTGCCGCTCTGCCCTTTCGATCCGGAGGAGGAGCTCCGGCGCGGGGCTCGGGTGCTCGGCGACGAGGGCGCGCGCCGCTCCGATCTCGCCGCGCGCCAGAAGGTGAAGCGCCATGTGGTGAAGAAGGTCGCCGAGCGCCAGCTGCGCGCGCTCGTTGCCCGGCCATAAGCGCAGCGCCTGCTGGAGCGCGAACCTGCAGCCGCCGAAGAGCGCGTAGGTGTCGCCGGAGAGGACCTCCGTCGCGCCCTCGAGCGAAGCGCGCACCTCGGCGAGCTTCCCGAGCGCCTCGTCGACCATGGCCGTGGAGTCACGAGCGCGGAGCAAGCTCTTGAGCTCGAGCCGTAGCTCTTCCGCGCTCTCGTACCGATCTTCGGGCGCTCGCGCCATCGCCCGAGCGATGACGGCTTGCAGCTGGTCCGGCACGCCCGGAGGGAAGACCGGGCGACCACGGCCGATGCTAGCCATGACAGCTTCGTCATTCTCTTTCGCGTGCGGCGCCTTCCCGGTCGCGATCCGGTAGAGCACCGCCCCGAGGAGGTAGACGTCCGTCCGGCGATCGCAGCGCCCCGGCGAGGGGTCGAGCATCTCCGGCGCCATGTAAGACGGCGTGCCTGCCCCGCCCGATCCCTCGGTGGCGAGCGGGAGCCTGCCGGACGGATCGTCTTCCAGGCTGACCGCGATCCCCCAGTCGAGGAGGTACACCTCGCCGTAGTCTCCGATCATCACGTTGGACGGCTTCAGGTCCCGGTGGACGATGCCGCGGCTGTGCGCGAAGTGGATGACCCGGCAGAGCTGCATCAACGTCTCGACGTTGAAGACGAAGAGGTCGTCGGCGTGGAACCGTTCGCGGACGGCCTCCGCGTCGTCGATGACGCTGTCCCAGACGACCCCCTCGATCTTCCTCGAGAGGATGAGCGGGCCGACGTCCGGGTCGACGATCACGTCGTGGACGGGCACGACGCTCGGGTGCTCGAGGGAGGCGGTCAGCCACGCTTCGCGGAGCAGGCGGACCTCTTCCTCCGGCCCGCGCGCCGCCCCGCGGAGCGACTTCACGACGACCGTCCGGCCGACGGAGCGCTGCACCGCCGCGCGGACCAGGCCCATCCCGCCCTCGCCGACGACGTCGCCCGTCTCGACTACCTCCGCCGCGCGACGCGGAGAGAGCGCACGCATCGCCTCGAGCGCCTCGGCTCGGCGTGACCGCGGCGCGTCGTCGTCGCGAGCCGGACGTGACGGGCGCGACGAACGTGACGGCTGCACGAGATCGTCCGTGCGGGTGAGGTCCGGGGTCCTCTCGTCGCTCGCGGGCGGCTTCGTCGAGGCCATTGCGGCCGCTTCGTCTAGCATTTCGAGGCACGCCAGCCCAGCGCCAGGGCACACTTCGAGTGCAGGAGCTTGCACAACCCCCGGCTCGCTTTGGGCGAGAACGCGGGCAATTGTCGGGGCATGTGCGTTGCTATCGCGCGGGCCCATGCACAAGCCGTACTCGCTCCTTGCTTTGCTACTCCTGGCCTGCGAGGCCGGCGTCGAAGACGGCGCGGGCGGCGGGGGCGGCTCGCCGTCCGGTGTAACCGACGGCTCTGGCAGTGGCTTCGGGGGCGAAGCCCAGTCATTCGGCGGCGGGTCCGGCGAGTGCACGAACCACTGCACGGCCGATCTGAAGGCCTTCGTCGATTGCGACGGAAACGTCATCTCCGAGTGCCCCGACGGGCTCGGCTGTGCGCCCGGAGGCGCCTGCGTCGAGGCGTGTGAGGCGGCGGCCGCCAACCAGAGCACGATCGGCTGCGACTTCTACAGCGTGACGCCGCCCGTCGTGTTCGGATCACGCGGCGGCTGCTTCGCCGCGATGATCGCGAACACCTGGTCGACCCCGGTCGCGATCGGGCTCGAATACGGCGGCATGACGCTCGACGCTGCGGCGCACACGTTTGTCCCCGTCGGCCAGGGGCCGAGCCTCACGTATCAACCGCTCGAGGGCGGCATGCTCGCGCCGGGCCAGCTCGGCGTCGTCATGCTCTCGCACTACAACGCGGGCTTCGAGCCCTACCAGGTCGACTGCCCCGCGGCGCCCGCGGTGGTCGGCGACACGCAGCTCGACACGACCGGCGTCGGCTCCTCGTTCCACATCACCGCCTCTGCCCCGGTCGTCGCGTACGACGTCTACCCCTGGGGCGGCGCGGCCAGCTACGCGACGAGCGCGACGCTGCTCCTCCCAACCCCGTCGTGGGGAACAAACGTCGTCACCGCCGACGCTTGGGACGCACAGAACGGGCAGCCGTTCACGCAGATCATCGCCGCCGAAGACAACACGACCGTCACGATCGCGCCCACCACCGCGATCGTGGCGGGCGGGGGCTTGCCGGCCATCGGCGCCAACTCGGTCGGGAGCTTCACGTTGCAGCGAGGCCAGGTCGCCCAGCTCCTGCAGAACGATCGGCTCGCAGGCAGCGCGCTCTCGGCGGACAAGCCCATCAGCGTCTGGGGCGGCTCGAGCTGCATGAACATCCCGACCGGGATGGATGCGTGCGACGCGGCCCACCAGCAGCTCCTCCCCGTCAGCGCGACCGGCAGCAGCTACGTGGCGGCCCGCTATCCGTCGCGAGGCGGCGACGACAACGCCCCGTACACGTTCATCGGCCTGGTGGACGGCACCACGCTGACCTACGACCCACCCGTCCCGGGCGCGCCCACGACGCTGGAGTCGGGTCAGCTCGTCGTGGTGACGACCAGCTCCGCGTTTTTCGTCACGAGCCAGGACGACGACCACCCGTTTTACCTCGCGGCGCACATGACCGGGGGCAGCACCAACGCCGACGGCCTGGGCGATCCCGAATACGTGAACGTGGTCCCCCCCTCGCAGTACCTGTCGAAGTACCTCTTCGTGACGGATCCGACGTACGCGTACACGACGCTCGTCCTCACGCGGACCAAGGCCCAGGACGGCCAGTTTCACCCGGTCTTTCTCGATTGCGTGGGCGAAGTCACGACCTTCGCTCCCGTCGGAGGCGCCGGGGAAGTCGAGGTCGCGCGCGTCCCGGTGGTGTCGGGTGGCTCCGCTGTCGGCTCGTGCCAGAACGGCGTCCACACGGCGGAGAGCGCCGCGCCGTTTGGCCTCACGGTCTGGGGCTACGACTCGTACGCGAGCTATGCCTATCCGGCGGGCATGGCGGTCGAGCCGATCAACACGGTCGTCGTGCCGCCGGTGCCTCGCTGACCGCCGGCGCCTACCGGCGCTTCTTCTTGTGTCTCTTGCCGGAGCGCCGGAGACCGCGCTGCGTGAAGGCGGTGAAGGCCTGGCCCACGAGCGCGGTGACCGCGTCTGCGGCGAGCACGCTCGCCGCGAGCGCAAACGCCCGCGTGGCGCGCCGCACCACCTTCTTCGTTCGCTTGCTCACCGCGCGCTCGCCCCGGTCGCGCCGTTTGTTTCGTCGCCGATGCGACGCCACGCACGCGCCACGCGGTGACGGATCGGACGCGTCAGCTCGCGGGCCGTGGTCGCGAGCTGCCGGCTCGTCGCGCCGCCGATCACGCCGGCCGTGAACACGGCCAGCAGCCCTGCGAGTGCCTTTCCGACCCTGGCGAGGCTCGAGCTCGCCCGCTTCATGTTCTTCTTCCTGCGCTTCGCCCGCCGCTTCTTGCTCATGTCGGTCGGGCGGCATCCGCCGTGCCACTTCATCGGGCCTGCAGACGAGCCCGCAGTGAGCGCAGCGGCACGGGGCAGCTATGCTCTTCTCCAGATCCGTGTCGATGGGAAGTCGCGCCATGCCTCGGCGGCACCTCAGCTTGGTCGTGCCGACCCTCCTCTCCTTGGGCATCACGATCGGCTGTGACGACGCGAGCCCACACGGCTCCGGCGGGAGCGCCGCCGGCGGCGGCACGACCAGCTCGGGCTCCTTCGGGCCCGGAACGACGGGTGGCGAGACGTGCCTGCCGAGCGCAGAGGGAGGCGCCGCACCCGCGCCGTGTGACCCCGACCATCCGCCGCTGAGCTACGCGACGGACGTCGCGCCTCTGCTGGCCGGGTGCGCCGGCGAGCTCTGCCACGGGCCCATCGCGTCGAAGGATCTCGTGGGTGTTCCGTCGTCCGAGTGCGGCGACCAGCTTCTCGTCGAGGTGGGTCACCCGGAGTCGAGCTATCTCGTCTCGAAGCTCCGCGGCCAGCGGATGTGTTGCGGCGAGCGGATGCCGCCCAACGTGCCGCCTCTCTCCGACTCCGCGACGGCCGCCGTCGTTGCCTGGATCTGCCAGGGCGCGCCGGACTGACGGGGAGAACTCCGGTAGGCTGGCGGCTCGATGAAGGCGCTCCGCATCCACGAGATCGGCGGTCCCGAGGTGCTTCGTTACGAGGAGATGCCGGAGCCGCAGGTAGGCCCCGGGAAGGCGCTGATCGAGGTCCGCGCGGCCGGCTTGAACTTCGCGGACAGCCGCTTCATCCGCGGACAATATTTCGTGAGGCCCGAGCTGCCCGATGTCCCGGGCATGGAGGCGGCGGGGACCGTCATCGCCGTCGGCCCGGAGGTCACGGGGCTCTCCCCGGGAGATCGCGTCATCGCGCTCGCACGGGCGGCGTTCGCGGAGCGGATGGTCGCGCGGGCCGACACCACGTACCCCATCCCCGCCGATCTCGACTTCGAGCGCGCCGCGGCCCTGGGCATCCAGGGGCTCTCCGCGCACCACCTCCTGTTTCTGGTCGGAAGGCTCGCCCCGGGCGAGAGCGTCTGGATCCAGGCCGCAGGCGGAGGCGTGGGAACGATCGCGGTTCAGCTCGCCAAGCGCGCCGGAGCCACGGTCGTCGCCAGCGCCGGCAAGGAGAAACACGCCCTCCTCTCCGAGCTCGGCGCCGACTACGTCTTCGACTCGCGTGACGACGTCCTGCGGCAGATCAAGGGCTCGATCGGGAGCGTCGACGTCGTCCTCGAGATGATCGGCGGCACCGACCAATACAAAAAGAGCCTCGCCGCGCTCCGGTCTCGCGGGCGGGTGGTGATCTACGGCGCGGCGAGCGGCGATACGCGCGGCACGTTCGAGCCCATCGGGCTCATGGGAAAGAACCTCTCCTTCTCCGGCTATCACCTCACGCCGCTGCTCGCGGAGCGCGAGCTCTGCGCTCCGCCGCTCGCGGCCATGTGTGATCTCGCGGCGAGCGGCGGGCTGCGCGTCGTGCTCGGCGGGAAATACCCCCTGGCGGACGGAGCCCGCGCGTTCTCTCACCTCGAGAGCCGCACCTCGGCGGGGAAGCTCGTCCTCTTGCCATGAGCACACCACGTTCGAAGACGCCGCTGCCCGTCCTCGACGAGCGCATCGCGGAGCGCGCGGCGGCCATTCGACGCGAGCACCCGTATTGGCCCTGCAAAAGCGGCTGCGATCTCTGCTGCCGCTCGCTCCCCCACCTGCCCACCCTGACGCAGCCAGAGTGGGCGCGCCTCGCCCAGGCCATCGATGCCCTGCCGGCCGACGTCCGTGAGGCGGTCCGCCGGCGGACTCGAGAGGTCGCGGCGCGTCCACCGATCACCTGTCCGCTCCTCGACCAGCGAGACGGGAGGTGCCTCGTCTACGAGGCGCGCCCCATCGCGTGCCGCACCTACGGCTATTACACCGAACGCGACGCCGGTCTCCATTGTGGGATCGTCTCCCGTGCAATCGAGGAGCACGGCGACGCCGAGCGCATCGTCTGGGGAAACGGCGAGTCGATCGCGACGACGATGCGCAACGACGGTGAGCCGCGACCGCTCTCCTTCTGGATGTTCGAGGGCTCATGAGCCGCGCTCGGTGGACGAGCCTCGCTCGAGTCGAGAGCCCGGGCCGGCTGACCCCGCTGGCGGAGCGGTTCCTCGGTCGGACGCTCTACCCCGTCCTGCGCGTCCTCTTCCGTGTCGGCCTGGAAGGAGACCACCACCTCCCCGAGGCGGGAGGTTTCCTGCTCGTCGCGAACCACCCGCCGAGCCTCGGCACCGCCGAGTTCGCGGCGCTTGCGGCGGCGTACGCCCGTCGATTCGGCAGCTCACGCCCGCTGGCCGGGTTCGCCCACGCGACGAGCTTCGGCTGGTGGCCGCTGTCGTGGGTCTTCCGTCAGATCGGCGCCATTCCTTCGACGTACGAGGCCGCAGCCGACGCGCTCTCGCGCGGCGTCCCCGTCGCGTTGTTTCCCGGCGGCGATCACGAGGGGTTCCGCCCGTTCTGGCAGGCGAGCCGGGTCGACTTCGGCGGCCGCTTGGGGTTCCTGCGCATCGCGCGGCGAGCCTGGGTGCCGGTGGTCCCGATGGGGATCGCCGGTGTCACCGCCCCCCTCCTCATGGGCTCGAAGCTCCTCGCCTTCCTCTTCGTCTGGCCGCGCCTCGCCGGGGTGAAGCGGTATGGCCTCAGCGTGGCCGCGTTGTTCGGCGCCGCCGCGATCCTCCTCTTGTTGCCGGTGGACTCGGTGTGGCGTGCCCTGCTCGCCTGGTGCTGGATGGGCTCGCCGCTCGCGCTCGCGTCGTGGTTCCCCGCGCGAATCACGATTCGAATCGGACCGCCGCTCCAACCCGAGGATCTGTTCGGCGAGCGTTCGAGCCCGGAAGACGACGTCGCGCTCGCACGCGCGCTCGCGCGCGTGGAGGTAGCGGTCCAGGCTGCGCTCGCGCCCGGCTGCTCATAGCCGCGACGCGAGGCAGCACGAGCCACCTCGCGGCGCGGCTCTCCGTCACGTGGGCACGCGCCGCCCCATCACGAGGCTCACCAGCGCGATCACGAGGAATACGAAGAAGAGGATCTTCGCGATGCCAGCCGCGGTCCCTGCGATCCCCGTGAAGCCGAGGAACGCCGCGATGAGCGCGACCGCGAAGAAGACGATTGTCCAATAGAGCATGGGGTTCTCCGTGGTTTGGTTCCACTTCACCCCAATGCAGGGTCGATGCCGCCCCAGATCTGCGGCGAGGGCCCCCGTTTCCCAGCCCGTGTGGCAGGATCGTGTGACGAGCGCGCTCGGGCGGGCGACAAGGCCCGCTACTCCATTCGCTTGCGGAAGAGCCAGGCCGCCACGGTCAACGTCACGGCGGCGATGACGGCCATCGGCAGGGTATGGCGCAGGACCTGGTCGGCCGGCATGCCCTTGAGGAAGACGCCTCGAGTCACGACGAGGAAATGACGCAATGGGTTCACCGCCGTGAGCGGCTGGAGCCAGCCGGGCATGTTCTCGATGGGGGTGGCGAACCCGGAGAGCAGCGTCGCGGGCGCGACGAACAAGAAGGCGCCCAGGATGGCCTGTTGCTGCGTCATGCAGAGCGACGAGATGAAGAGACCGATTCCCACGGTGGCCGCGAGGAAGAAGACGGCGCTCGCGTAGAGGAGGACCAGCGAGCCGCGGAGGGGGACGGCGAAGACGAACACGGTCGCGCAGACGTTGAGCGTGATGTGGAAGAGCCCGATCAGGATCGGCGGGACGGTCTTCCCGATCAGGATCTCGGTCGTCCGGAGAGGTGAGACCATGAGCTGGTCGAACGTGCCGAGCTCACGCTCGCGGGCCACCGAGAGCGCGGTCACGATGAGGCCCACGAGCTGCGCGATGATGGCGATGAGCCCCGGGACGGTGAACCACTGGAACTCGAGGTTCGGGTTGAACCAGCTGCGCGAGACGACCGCCGGAGCACCCCCCACACGTCTCGCTCCGTGGATCTCCTCGGCCACGAACCCGTTTACGATCTCACCCAGGTAACCTCCGACGATCTGCGCGGCGTTCGAGCGCCTCCCGTCGAGGACGACCTCCACGCTGGGGACCCGACCGGCCCGCAGATCGCGCGAGAAGGATGGCCCGAACGACAGGCCGGCGAGCGCGTCTTGGCGGTCGACCGCGGCGCGCAGATCCTCGGGCGCTTCCACGGCCACGACGCGCCGGAAGGTGGGCGAGCCGTCGATCCGCGCCACGAGCTCGCCCGCCGACGACCCCTCGTCGCGGTTGAGCACGACGATGTCGACGTTGCGGACCTCGAGGGTTGCGGCGAAGGCGAAGACGGTCAGCTGAACGAGCGGCGGGACGATCAGGACCACGCGGCTCCGCGGGTCGCGCAGGACGACCAGGAGCTCCTTCCAGATCAGCGCGAGGAGCCGCGTGAGCATCAGGCGACCCGCTTCTTCGTGGTGCGCGCGGCCGCGAGCAGCAAGATGGCACCGTAGAGGACCATGATGGCGATGTTCCGCGCGAAAAAGGGCCAGAGATCACCCGCGAGGAAGACCGTCTGCAGCGACGGGATGAGCCACCGCGCCGGCACGATGTTCGTGATGAGCTGGATCGGCCGCGGCATCGATCCGATCTCGAAGATGAAGCCCGACAGGAGGAACGCCGGCAAGAAGGCCGAGAGCAGCGCGAGCTGAGAGGCGAGAAACTGGTTCTTCGTCGCGGCCGAGATGAGCAAGCCTTGCCCGAGAGCCGGCAGCAAGAAGGCCGCGCAGACCGCGTACAGGGCGACCACCGATCCGCGGAACGGCACGTCGAACAGAAACACCGCGACCGCGGTGCAGAGGGTCATCGACCCCAGCCCGAGCGCGAAATAGGGCAGGATCTTCCCGAGGAGCAGCTCCGCCGCCGTGACCGGCGTCGCCATCAGCGCCTCCATGGTGCCGCGCTCCCATTCGCGCGCGACCACGAGCGCGGTCAGCAGCGAGCCGACCAGCGCCATGACGATGGCGACCGACCCCGGCACCAGGAAATGGCGACTCGTCCGGGCCGGGTTGAACCAGACGCGCTCCTCGACCGCGAGCTTCGGAACGGCGCGTCCGCTCGACGCGGCGCGAGCTCGCCACCAATTGGACACGACGCCCTGCGTGTAGCCGCGGACGAGCGCCGCGGTGTTGGGCTCCGAGCCGTCGATGATGACCTGGACCACGCTCGCGCGCTTCGCCAGATCGGCCTCGAAGGTGGCGGGGATGACGACGATGCCCCGGAGATCGCCGCGCACGAGCGGCTCCACGAAGACGCGGCGGTCTTCGCCGACGGTGGCTTCGAAATACGGCGAGCTCTGGAACGCGGCGGCGAGGCTGCGGGACTCTTCCGTGGGCGCTTCGACGACCACGCCGACGCGCGTCTGGGTCGAGTCGAGCGAGACGCCGTAACCGAAGAGGAAGAGCAACACCAGCGGCAACACGAAGGCGATGAGGATGCTGCTCGGGTCGCGGACGATCTGTTTGAGCTCCTTCGACACGAGCGCGCGGAGCCTGACGAGGGTCACGCCGCCTTCTTTCCGTCGTGAGCTTCGATCAGCGCGACGAACGTGTCTTCCATGGTCGGCTCGGCGCCGGCTGCGGGCGCGGCCTGACGTTTCAGCTCGTCGGGGGAGCCGACGGCGATCGATCGTCCGCGGTAGATGAGGGAGATCCGGTCGCAGTACTCCGCCTCTTCCATGAAATGGGTGGTGACCACGACCGCCACGCCCTTCTCCACCAGACCATTGATGTGCGACCAGAACTCCCGCCGCGTGATCGGGTCCACCCCCGACGTGGGCTCGTCCAGAAACAGCGCTTGCGGCTCGTGCATCACCGCGCAGGCGAGCGCGAGGCGCTGCTTGAACCCGAGCGGCAGCTCCTTCGACGCGGTGTCGAGGCGCGCGCCGAGGTCGAAGACGTCGGTCATGAGCTCGATCTGGCGTCGCTTGCGCGCGCCCGACAGGCCATAGACCCCCGCGAAGAAGCCGAGGTTCTGCCGGACGGTGAGGTCGCCGTAGAGCGAGAACTTCTGCGCCATGTACCCCAGCCGGCCCCGCGCACCGGCGGTGTCGCGGCGCAGGTCGATCCCCGCGACTCGCCCGGTGCCCGCCGTCGGCTTGAGCAGGCCGCAGAGCATCCGGAACGTCGTCGATTTGCCGGCGCCGTTGGGCCCGAGCAGGCCGAAAATCTCGCCCTGCTTCACGGAGAACGTGACGTCGGACGCGGCGACGAAATCGCCGAACCGCTTCGTCAGACCTGCGGCCTCGACGACGGGCGCGCCGGAAGGCGCGACCGCGGGCATCGACGAGGCCAGCTTCGATCCCCCCTTGGGCCCGCCGCCGAGGATATCGAGGAAGGAGTCTTCGAACCGGGGCACGGCAGAGGTCACGCGAGCGTCGCCGCCTGCGATGGCGGGAGGCGTCACGGCGCCCGCGGCCATCACGAGGCGGAGGGCGTTGCCCTGGAGGACGCCGTCGATGACCCCGGGCTCCGCGAGCGCGTCCGCCAGGACGAGGCGACGACGTCCCCGCAGACCGACGACCCGAAACACGCGACCGCTCGTCTTCGCGGTCAGCTCGGCGGGCGGGCCATCGAAGAGGAGCTTCCCCTCGTTGAGCAGGATCGTGCTGTCACACGCCTCGGCCTCGTCGAGGTAAGCCGTGGACCAGAGGACGCCGGCGCCGTCGTCGCGCAGCCGGGTCACCATCTTCCACAGCTCGCGACGCGATATCGGATCGACGCCGACGCAAGGCTCGTCGAGCAGCAGCAGGCGGGGCCGCTGGATGAGCGCACACGCGAGCCCCAGCTTCTGCTTCATGCCGCCGGAGAGCTTCCCGGCCAGCCGGTCCACGAAGGGAGCGAGATCGGTGAACGCGAGCAGCTCTCCGAAGACCTTCTCCCGCGACGCGCGCTCGAGCCCGCGCAGATCCGCGTAGAGGGTGAGGTTCTCGGCGACGCTCAGGTCCTCGTAGAGGCCGAAGCGCTGGGGCATGTACCCGATGGACGCGTGGATGCGCGGCGCCTCGGTGCGCGGGTCCAGATCGAGCACCCGGATCGAGCCGGCCTCAGCCACCAGGAGACCCGCCATCAACCGGATGAGGGTCGTCTTGCCGGCGCCGTCGGGCCCCACGAGGCCCGTTATCTTCCCTGCCGGAATGCTCGCCGTGATGGCGTCGAGGGCGGTCGTGTCTCCGAAGCGCTTGGTCACGGCGCTCAGCGAGACGAGCGCCTCGTTCACGGCTCCCTCGGCTCGTCGTGGATCGTCACCGTGACGGGCATCCCCTGCCGGAGCCCGTCGTCGGCGTCCTCGACGACGACGCGGACGCGGTAGACGAGCTCGGTCCGGAGCTCGGGGGTCTCGACGGACTTGGGCGTGAACTCGGCGCTGGGCGAGACGAAGCCGATGCGGCCGCGGTAGGCCCTGTTCGGATCGGTGTCCGAGCGGACGCTCACCTCGAGCCCCGGGCGCGCCTTCCCCAGCTGCGGCTCCGACAGGTAGGCCCGCACCCAGACCGGCCGCGGCAGCGCGACGACGTAGACGATGTCGTTTGGGGACACGATCGAGCCGGGCTCGCGGACGCGTGAGATGACAACACCGTCAGATGGAGCGAACAGCTCCGCGTCCGCGCGGGCGTTCCGGGCGGCGCTGAGCCGCGCGCGCGCCGCGCGGACGTTCGCCTCGGCCATCGCGATGTCTTCCGCGCGCGAGCCTTCGACCAGGAGCCGGAGCGACTCGTTTGCGGAGAAGAGCCTCGCGTCCGCCGCTTGTTTGGCCGCGCGCGCGTCCTCGAGCGTGGCTTGTGCGAGGACGCCCTCTTCGAACAGCCGCTCGGTTCGCGCGAAGTCCGGGTTGGCGTTTTTCACGCCGGCCGAGGCCTCGGCAACCATCGCGCGGGCGCGCGCGATCTCTGCCGGACGCGGCCCGGCCACGAGCTTCTGCAGCGCGGCCTCTTGTGCCGCCAGCGTGGCCTCTGCCGCCGACACGTCGTCGTCGAAGGTGCGCGTGTCGAGCCGGGCGAGCGCATCACCCTCGTGGACCACCTGGCCTTCGTCGAGCTCCATCAGCTCGAGCCGCCCCGGCACCCGAAACGCAAGCTCCGCCTGGCGCACCTCCACGTTCCCGTAGATGGTGAGCTCGCGGTCGTCTCGATGCTCGTTGCCGAGCCGTCCGGTCGAGACGGCCCAGGCCAAGGTGCCCGCGCCCGTGAGGACGGCGAGGGCACCGATGACGCGTACGGGTTTCTTCGCGCTCATGAGGTCCTCGGCTGTGAGGCGGACGGATCGGCGGCGAGGCCGCGGAGCAGCGTCTCGACGTGAGCCTCGAGGATGCCGCGGCGGTCGAGGGCGAAGTCGACGTGAGGCGCAAACGAGACCCGGAACAGCCCCAGCAACATGGCTGGGGCCACGATGAGCGGGGCGACATTGCGGGCCTCGACGGGGCGGAACTCCCCGCGCGCCACGCCGCGCTCGACGATCTGCGTCATGAACGCGAGCCCGCGTTTGATGACGAGATCGGCGTAGAGGCGCGCGAGCTGAGGGAAGTTCCCCGACTCGCTCACGAGGATCTTCAGGACGGCCGGGATGGGGCCGTCGAGCATGGCCTCGAACATCGGCACGAGCATTCGAACCAGGCTCGGCGTGGTCCCGTCGTAGCTGCGGAGGAGAGCCTCGGCGCGATCGAGGTTGGGCGTGATGGCCTCTCGAACGACCGCCTCGAAGAGCAGCTCCTTGCTGTCGAAGTAGAGGTAGACCGTGCCCTTGCTCACCCCGGCGCGTGCGGCGACGTCCTCCAGGCGGGTCGCCGCGAAGCCGCGCTCGGAGAAGAGCTCGGCCGCAGCTCGAACGAGCTCTCCTGGTCGGGCGTCGCTCCGGCGCTCCCATTTCTTTGTCGGTGGCATGCCTGTCCTATCCAGCCGGTCAGTTAGATGGGCGGCGAACTGATGCCCGATCCGCAATTCCTGAGCCATCAGTATATTACTGACTGGTCAGTTATAGACCGCGACGCCGCCTCGTCAACCCTGGCCGTGACGCGGACCTCACCAGGCGACGTCGAAGGTCCGCACGTCGGCTTCGAGCGAGCAGCGGGTTCGTGCCTCGGCCCCGTAGTGCCGCACGATCCCTTCGATCTGTCCGATCTGGTACTCCCAGAGCCCGAAGGCGTTCGTGAGCACGAGGCGAACGTGTCTGGGGCCGACCCTCACGGCCGAGTAACGGGGCCCGGTCACGACGAGCTTGTAGACGTCGGGCAAAGCGAGCAGCGCTTCATCGGGATGGGAGACGGCCGCAGCCGTGACGCGACCGATCGTCGACTCGAGGAAGGTCCCGATGTCGTCGCGCGCGAGGCGGCGCACCGCCTCACGATGGGGCGTGCTCGGGGCTCGCTTCTTCGCGACGTGCATGATGAGCGCGGCGTGATCGACCAGCGGATAGTCCACGAAGGGGACGTACGTGCCCAAGCGCGGAGGAGAAACGAGCGTCTTCTCGATTGTGCGCCAATCCGGTCCCAGCTCCTTCGTGAGCCGTGAGAGGAACATGCCCTTGAGCGTCTGGTCCGCGGGGTAAGCCGCGAGGAGCATGGCCGTGTCGACGTCGCCGGAGAGGACCGTCGACGCGGTGATCTCCCCGGCCGGCGGCAGGACACGAAGGAGCGGTTTGCTGGGCGCGCGCACGAGGTGCTCCATTGTCGCCGCCGACCGGAGGACGGTCAAAGGCGGCTTTCAGAAGCCTGTCTGCGACTCGGATCCGCTCGGAGATGCGCTGCGCTCCGGCCGCGGTTCCTGTAGCTTGTTGCACCATGTTTCTCTCCCGCTGGTTGCCCATCACCTCGTTGGTCCTCCTGTCTGCCGGCTGCGAGCTCATCGCCAGCGTCGACAGCAGCAAGATCCCGAAGGAAGACGACGGTGGCGGCGGTGGTGCCGGAGGGTCGGGCGGCGGCGAAGGCGGGTGCAGCGATGCCTCGCAGTGCGCGGCGCCGGAGAACGAGTGCCAGGTCGCCACGTGTGTCGACGCCACCTGTGGCGCGCAGCCGAAGCCCGCGGGGACGCCGGCCACTGAGGTCGCCGGAAACTGCAGCGTGGAGCAATGTGACGGGAGCGGGGCGGTCCAGCTCGTCGCGAACGATGAAGACCTCCCCGACGACGGGATGGAGTGCACGCAGGACGTCTGCCAGAGCGGCACGGCAGCCCACCCGCCCGAGGCGGCGGGCTTTCCTTGCGGGCGCAACGACGCTCTGCAGTGCGACGGCGCGGGCGTCTGCGTCGGCTGCATCGAGGCGGAAGACTGCGGCGTCGACACCGAGTGCCAGACGTTCGCCTGCAACGCGGGCCGCTGCGAGACGACAAACGTCGCGGCCGGGACGGAGCTTTCGAGCCAGACGGAAGGCGACTGCCAGAAGCTGCAGTGCAACGGCAGCGGCGCGGTCGAGAGCGTGGACGACGACGCCGACCTGCCCGACGACGACAACGCCTGCACCGAGAACGTCTGCACGTCGGGGACGCCGTCGAACCCAAACGTGATGCAGGGGACCACGTGTGGCACCTCCCTCGTCTGCGACGGCAACGGCCAGTGCGTCGGCTGCCTCGCGCCGTCGGAGTGCCCGGGCTCGGACACGGAGTGCCAGACGCGCACTTGCAACGCGGGGGTCTGCGGCTTCGCCTTCGCCGCGCCGGGGACCGTCCTCGCGCAGCAGGCGGACGGCGACTGCAAGCAGGACGAGTGTGACGGAAGCGGAGGCGTGACCAGCGTCAACCTCGACACCGACGTCCCGCCCGAAGACGGGGACGTCTGCACGACCTCGGCCTGCGACATGGGCAACCCGATGCAGGCTGCCGTGATGGACGGCACGCCCTGCAACGACTCGAACGCGTGCACCCAGACCGACACCTGCCAGGTGGGCTTCTGCACCGGCTCGAACCCGGTGGTCTGCACGGCGCTCGATCAGTGCCACGTCGCGGGCACGTGTGATCCGATGACGGGCTCGTGCTCGGACCCGAACGCGCCCGACGGCACCGGCTGCGACGACGGCGACGACTGCACGCAGACCGACACCTGCCAGACCGGCGCCTGCTCGGGCGCGAACCCCGTGGTCTGCACGCCGCTCGATGAGTGTCACGTCGCCGGCGTCTGCGACAGCGGCACCGGCACCTGCTCGAACCCGACCCAGCCCGATGGCACGCCGTGCACAGGCGGCGCTTGTTTGGCCGGCAACTGCGAAGGCGCCCCGCAGGTCGTCTCGACGCTGCCCGCCGAAGGCGCGACCAACATCGCGGAGAGCGCGACGATCTCGATCACCTTCAACACCGCGATGAGCCCTGCGTCGCTCACGCTGAAGTCGACGCTCGACTCGGGCCCTTGCACGGGCACGATCCAGGTCTCGACCGACGACTTCGTGACCTGCGTCCCCCTGACCAACCCCGCGCTCAGCGCTGGCGACACGGTGCTCACGGTCACGCCCGACCCGAGCCTCTCGTTCGGAGCCACCTTCAAGATCCGAGTCACGACGGGCGTGCAGAGCGCGGCCGCCATCCCTCTCCAGGCAAACTTCGAGCTGCCGACCGGCTTCACCACGCGGACCGACGTCGCTCCCATCAATGACAGCATCGTCATCTCCCAGGTCTACGGCGGCGGCGGGAACACCGGCGCGCCGTACACGAACGACTTCATCGAGCTCCACAACCGCGGCACCACCACGGTCTCTCTCGCGGGCTACAGCGTGCAATACGCCAGCTTCTCCGGCTCGACGTGGTCCGCGACGAACCTGACCGGGTCGATCCCGCCGGGCGGCTACTACCTCGTCCAGGAGGGAGGCGGCGCGAACGGGGTGGCCCTGCCGACCCCCGACGCGACCGGCGCCATCTCCATGAGCGCGAGCAACGGGAAGGTCGCGCTCGTGAACACGACCACGCTCCTCACGGGTGCTTGCCCCGTGGGCGCCCAGATCATCGACTTCGTGGGCTTCGGCACCGCCACCTGTTTCGAAGGTGCCGCGGCGGCTCCTGCCCCTTCCGCCACCGCCTCCGTCCTGCGCGGTCGGCTCGGGTTCGTGGACACGAACGTCAACTCGGCCGACTTCGCGACGACTTCCCCCAACCCGCGCAACAACCTCTCGGCCGTCCGCACCTTCACCTTGAACGAGACGAACGTCGCGACCGAGGCGGACTACTGCGCCATCGTCTCCCCCGTCTCGATCACGGCGACGACGGCCACGAGCACGGGCGACATCTACTGCCAGGTCTACGAGGCCGGCCAGACCGAAGCGGGCGGCGCCGCCGGGACGTTCACCGTGGAGATCGGCTACGGGCCCGCGGGCTCGAACCCCGAGAGCGAGACCGGCTGGACGTGGCAAGCCGCGCCCTTCAACGTGCAGGTCGGGAACAACGACGAGTACTTCACGGCGCTCACCGCGCCTGCTCCCGGCAGCTACCGCTACGGCTGCCGCGTCGGGATCGGGAACACCTTCACGTATTGCGACTTCGGCGGCGCGGGCTCCAACCCGAGCCTCTCTTACGAGACGCCGAACCAGCCCGTCCTCACCGTCAATCCTTGAGGGCGCGGCCCGCGGCGAGCCCCAGCACGACGGCGACGAAACACGCCGCCGTCGTGACCGCGAGGTTCACGAGCGCGACGCTGCGCGTTCCGTCCTGCGCGAGCTTCGTCGTCTCGTAAGCAAACGCGGAGTAGGTCGTCAGCCCGCCGAGGAAGCCGCTCGTCAGCGCGACGCGGAGCCCGAGCGGGAAGGACGCGAGGCTGATCGAGGCCTGCATGACCAGGCCCATGAGGAAACAGCCCGCGACGTTGACGAGCAGCGTGCCGACCGGGAACGCGTCGCCGAAGCGCCGGGCCGCCCAGACCGAGACGAGGTACCGCGTCCCGGCGCCGATGGCCCCGGCGAAGCAAACCCAGAGGAGCCGCTGCATGGCCTCGGCGTTTCACGGGCGCCGCGGAGCGGCAAGACCGCTCGACCTCAGGCCTTCATCCGGTAGCCGGTCTTGAACATCCAGCTCACGACGCCGACGCAGAGGACGAGGAAGAGGAACGTCATGCCGAGGCTCGTGCCCACGCCGACGTCGGAGACGCCGAAGAAGCTCCAGCGGAACCCGCTCACGAGGTAGACGACCGGGTTGAAGAGCGTCACGGTCTGCCACGTCGGCGGCAACATCCGGATCGAATAGAAGCTGCCGCCGAGAAAGGTGAGCGGCGTGACGATGAGGAGGGGCACGAGCTGGAGCTTCTCGAAGCTGTCCGCCCAGAGCCCGATGATGAAGCCGAAGAGGCTGAAGGTGATCGAGGTCAGGAGGAGAAAGCCGATCATCCAGACCGGGTGCGCGATCTCGTAGGGAACGAAGAGCCGCGCCGTGATCAGGATGATCGTGCCGACCATGACGGACTTGGTCGCCGCGGCGCCGACGTACCCGAGGAGGATCTCCGCGAACGAGATGGGCGCCGAGAGCACCTCGTAGATGGTCCCCGCGAAGCGCGGCATGTAGATCCCGAACGACGCGTTCGAGATGCTCTCCGTGAGGAGCGAGAGCATCGTGAGGCCCGGGATGATGAACGCGCCGTACGCGATGCCGTCGATCTCGGTCATGCGCGACCCGATGGCCGAGCCGAAGACCACGAAGTAGAGCGACGTGGAGATGACCGGCGACGCGATGCTCTGCAAGAGCGTGCGGAACGTGCGCGCCATCTCGAACAGGTAGATCGCCCGCACGGCATACAGGTTGAGGCTCATGCGCGCGCCCTCACGAGATCGACGAAGATGTCCTCGAGCGAGCTCTGCTCCGTCTGCAGGTCCTTGAAGGCGACGCCCGCCTGCACGAGCGCCCGGAGCAGATCGGCGATGCCCGACCTGTCTTCCTTGGCGAAGGTGTAGACGAGCTCGTGACCGCCGGCGCCGAGCTCGAGCTCGAACCGCGAGAGCGACTCCGGCAAGCTCTCGAGCGGCTCTTGCAGCTGCAACGTGAGCTTCTTCTTGCCGAGCTTCGCCATGAGCGTCGCCTTGTCCTCGCAGAGCACGATCTGGCCTTTGTTGATGATGCCGATTCGATCGGCCATCTCCTCCGCTTCTTCGATGTAGTGCGTCGTCAGGATGACCGTGACGCCCGTCTCGCGGAGCGACCGGACCATCTCCCACATGTCGCGGCGGAGCTCGACGTCCACCCCGGCGGTCGGCTCGTCCAGGAAGAGGATCTGCGGCTCGTGTGACAGCGCCTTCGCGATGAGCACGCGGCGCTTCATCCCCCCCGAGAGCGTCATGATCTTGCTGTGGCGCTTCTCCCAGAGCGAGAGCGACCGCAGGACCTTCTCGATGTGCGCCGGGTCCTTCGGCTTGCCGAAGAGGCCGCGGCTGAACGTCACCGTGGCCCACACGGTCTCGAACATGTCGGTCGAGAGCTCCTGCGGGACGAGGCCGATCTTCGCGCGCGCCCGGCGGTAGTCCTTCACGATGTCATGACCGTCGGCGAGCACCGTGCCGCTGGTGGGGTTCACGATGCCGCAGATGACCCCGATGAGCGTCGTCTTGCCCGCGCCGTTTGGTCCGAGCAGGGCGAAGATCTCGCCTCGACGGATCTCGAGGCTCACGCCCTTCAGCGCCTGGAAGCCCGAGGCGTAGATCTTGTCGAGGTCTTTGACGGCGATGATGCTGTCCACGCTCGCTCTCGCCTATCACGGCGAGCGTGGGAGCGGGGCATTGGCTCTCCACGGTTTCCTTTGCGCAACAGGGCTGTCCCAAAGAAGCACCACTGCGCCCAGCCGCGCAGGACGCCGGCCGCGCGTTTCGTCTACGATCGACTCGTGTCGTTCGAGCCGCCCGACTACCTGGCGTCGCTCCACGCGTGCGTGGACGGGTACGACGGCGCCCACCGTGAGGCGGTCGTGCGCGCGCCGGACGTCTTCGCATTCTTCGCGCGGCTCTTCCAGGACCCCGAGCTCCCCTCCTCCGCGCGGACGCTCGTGAACGCGGTGCTCGCCTATTTCGTGGCGCCGCACGACGCGCTCTCGGAGGAAGAGCTCGGCCCCTTCGGCCTGCTCGACGATCTCTATGTCGCCGCCCATGCCTTCCAGCTGCTCAGGCGGGAGCTCTCCGGGGACGTCCTCCAGACCGCCTGGCAGAAGCGCGGCAGGGCCGCCGCGCAGTCGATCCGAGGCCGCCGCGAGCCTCCTGCGGACGACGACGAGGACGTCGAGGAGGTGATGGCCACGGTGCGCTCCGAGAGCCGTGCCGCCATCGGCAAACACGGGCGGGAGGCGCTGAAGCTCGCCGGGATCGGCTGAACGTCAGCGATACGCCGTGCCCATCGCGTAGGCGCGGACACACGAGCAGCGGAGGGCTTCCGTGATGGGCCTCGGCTCGAGGGCGATGCGGCCGCCGCCGAAGCGAACCAGGTAGCTCCGGTCCCAGAGCGAGCCGTCTCGATCACGCGCCACGAGCATGATCCCGTCCGCCAGATCGCTCCCCACGAAGAGCGGGCTCGTCATCCCGCCGTTTTCCCTGACCACGGCGTCGAATGACCTGCTCGTCATGAGCTCGTAGGTGGTGCCGGCGATGCGGTACGCCAGCAGCACGGGGGGCTCCTCCGCGCGGGCGAGCGGGTCGCGATAGAGGACGAGCAGCACGTCCCCCTCGCCCGCCTCGCCGAGCCCCAGCGCGAGGCCGTAAGGCGGGAGCCCACCGGTGGAGAGCGCCAGGCTGCTCTCGTAGCGACCGTTCTTGAAGACGTGCAGGCGCGACTGGTAGTCGGCCCCGAGCACCTCCACGCTGCCGCCGCTCGCTCGCGCGAAGCTCGCCGACGCGACCCCCGTGAGGCCACGTGACGCGAGGCTCGCCCGCGCCGCTTCGACCGTCGTGGCACCCGGCCTCAGGCCGAGCGCCTCCGGCGCGAGGTCGTCCAGCGTGCCGACCCGCAGCGGCTCCTCGACCACGGGAGCGAAGCCGGAGCAGCCGGACACGGCCAGGCCGACCGAGAGGAGCGCAGCCCGGATTCGCCGAGACACGGGGATGGAAGGTGCAGGGACGAGGCCCGAAATTCAGCCGCCATGCTAAGAGACCCGCCGCCTCATGCTCCGCCTCGACCAGGTCTCCAAACAGCACGGCCGTCAGATCTTGTTCCTCGAAGCCTCGATGAGCGTCTTCAAGGGAGAGAAGGTCGGCCTCGTGGGGCCAAACGGCTCGGGCAAGTCGACGATCTTTCGCCTGGTCACCAAGGAGGAGCAGCCGGACTCCGGGCAGGTCGCCCTCGAGAAAAACGTCACCGTGGGCTACTTCAGCCAGGACGTCGGGGAGATGGCCGGCCGCAGCGTGCTCGAGGAGACCATGGCGGGCGCGGGGGAGGTCGCGACGGTGGCCGAGAAGCTGCACGAGCTCGAGCACAAGATGGCGGACCCGGCGTTCGCCGACGAGCTCGAGGATCTCGTGGTGGCGTTCGGGGACGCCCAGGCGCGCTTCGACGAGCTCGACGGCTACGCGCTCGAGGCGAAGGCGCGCGAGATCCTCGCCGGCCTCGGCTTCGTGCCGGAGGTCATCGAGGGCGACGTGGGCAAGCTCTCGGGCGGCTGGAAGATGCGCGTCGCCCTCGCGCGCATCCTCCTGCTCAAGCCCAACCTCCTCTTGCTCGACGAGCCGACCAACCACCTCGACATCGAGTCGATCATCTGGCTCGAGCACTTCCTGCGCGATTTCGACGGCGCGCTGGTGATGACGTCCCACGACCGGGAGTTCATGAACCGCCTGGTGACCAAGATCGTCGAGATCGACGGCGGCGAGCTCACGACGTTCTCCGGCAACTACGATTTTTACGAGAACCAGCGCGCGATCCTCGAGCGCCAGAAGGAGGCGCAGTTCGCGAGGCAGCAGGCCATGCTCGCGAAGGAGCAAGCCTTCATCGAGCGGTTCAAGGCGCGCGCGAGCCACGCCGCCCAGGTCCAGTCCCGCGTGAAGAAGCTCGAGAAGATCGAGAAGATCGAGCCGCCCAAGAAGCGCCGCGTCGTGGAGTTCGACTTTCGTTCGCCGCCGCGCTCGGGGGAGGACGTGGTCAAGCTCGACCACGTCTCGAAGGCGTACGGCAGCCGCAAGATCTACGACGACCTCACCATGCTCGTGCGCCGCAAGGAGCGCTGGGCGGTCATGGGCGTGAACGGCGCCGGCAAGTCCACCTTGCTCAAGCTCGTGGCCGAGGCCATCAAGCCCGACTCGGGCCAGGTCACCGTCGGGGCCAGCGTGAAGCTCGGGTACTTCGCCCAGCACTCGATGGACCAGCTCGAAGGTGACAAATCAGTCATCGAGATCCTCCAGGCGGCGTTCCCCCTGGCGACGATCGGCTCGCTGAAGACGCTCGCCGGCGCGTTCGGCTTCACCGGCGAGGACACCGACAAGTCGTGTCGCGTCCTGTCCGGCGGCGAGAAGGCCCGCGTCGTCCTCGCGCTCATGCTCTACAACCCGCCCAACTTCCTCGTGCTGGACGAGCCGACGAACCACCTCGACATGGCGACCAAGGAGACGCTCATGAAGGCGCTCGCCGACTTCGACGGGACCATGATCTTCGTCTCGCACGACCGCGCGTTTCTGGCCGCGCTCTCCAACCGCGTGCTCGAGGTCGGGGCGGACGGCGTGCGGACGTACGGCGGCGGCTACACCGAATACGTCGCCCAGACGGGGTACGAAGCGCCGGGCATCCGCGCCTGACGCGCGCTCACCGCGCGCGGGCGGAGACCGGCTGCAGCCCGCTCACGCGACAGAACGCGCGGATGGCGAGGATGGCCTCCGGCGGACCGTCGACGAAGCGGAGGACCGTCACGTCCCCTTCGCGGCGCACCAACGTCGCCGCCGTCTCCACGGCGTACCCGATGGGCAGCTCGAAGTAGACGCTCACGCGCTCTCCGGGCGCGATGGGCAGGTCCGTCCGGATGGCCAGCCCGCCGCCCGAGACGTTGACGCTGCGCGCCGTCGCGGTCCGCTGGGAGGTCTCGAGGAGCACCGGGCGATCCAGCGTCGCGCGCCGGAAGGCCCGGCGTTCGCCGGGCTCGCGGCGACTGCTGGCTGCCTGATCGATGCTGGCCACGGAATCCTGCGATGCATCGGACACGCCAACCATTCCGGTCGTAGATCTCCGCGAGATCGCAGGGCCTGCCCGATCGACCTACATGGCTCGGTTGTCGGAGGCCGCTACTTTCTGCGTACCGCCGCAGGATATCGGCGCCCGCTCAGCTCGGCCCCGTCTTGCCGGACTTGATCTGCTGCTCGAGCTTCGTCACGTCGGCCTCGAGCGTCTCGAAGGTGCGGTTCACCTCCATCCGCCAGGTGCTCCATTGGTCCTTCTTCACGTCGCGGATGTCCTTCACCCGGTCCTTGAGCTTGTCGCGACGATCCTTGATGGCGTCGTAGGAGGTCTCGAGATCTTTCTTCGTGTCCCCGGTGAGGGCATCGATCTGATCGTCGAGGCCGTCGACGCGCGCGTCGAGGACCTTGAAGCGCGACGTGAGCGTCGCGTCGAAAGACTTGCGCTCCATCTCCCAGTTGTCGGTGGCAGTGTCGCCCTTCATGTCGGTCCCGACGCCGCGCCGATCCCCCTCGTCGCGCATGCCGGTGACGTCCTCGCGTTCTTTCTCCCGTCGCTCGCATCCGGACACCGCGAACGTGGCGCCGAGCGCGACAACCAGGAGCGTCTTTCCGTAACTCGACATCATCGTGCTCTCCTCCGGCAGCCATCGGGCTGACCTACACGAGAGCCCGCAACGGCCATGCCATGGCGCCGCGCGGGACGCGGTTCGGTGCCTGATGCCAGCGAGGGAGCGCGGTCGACACGGGCGCGCGTGATCGCGCGCTCTCCCCCTCACGAACGTGAGGGGGGCAGGGGGGTGAACAGGCAGGTTGATCGCTTCAGCTCGGAAGCAGCGGACGGGCTCACCTCCCCGTCATGCGATCCAGACCGTCTTTGCGTTCGTGAACGCGCGGATGCCCGGCACACCGAGCTCGCGGCCAAAGCCGCTCTTCTTGACGCCGCCGAACGGCACACGTGGATCCGACGCGACCGGCGCGTTCACGAACGTCTGCCCGGCTTCCAGCTCGTCGATGAAACGATCGATCTCGCGCGTGTCGTTCGTCCACACGCTGCTGCCGAGGCCGAGCTCGTTGTCGTTGGCGAGCGCGATGGCCTCATCGAGCGACGCGACCGGGAACAGGCAGGCCACCGGGCCGAAGAGCTCCTCCCCGTAGGCGGGGCTCTCGCGAGGAATATCGGTCAGCACACCCGGCTCGAACCAATGCCCCTTCTCCCCAAACGGCGCGCACCCCGTGAGGATGCGCGCGCCCGCGCGCACCGAGCGCTCCACCTGCGACACGACGTCTCGCCGCACCGAGTCGAGCGCGAGCGGCCCGACGTCGGTCCTGGGCTCGAGCGGGTCGCCCACCGACAAGGCCTCGAACGCCGCCACGAGCCGCTCGGTGAACCGCGCGTGGACGTCGCGGTGGACCAAGAAACGCTTGGCGTTGATGCAGGACTGCCCGTTGTTGAGCGTCCTGGAGAAGACGGCGGCCTTCACCGCGGCCTCGAGATCCGCCGAGGGCATCACGACGAAGGCGTCGCTGCCGCCGAGCTCGAGCACCGTCGGCTTGATGAGCTTGCCCGCCTGGGCGGCGACCGCGGCGCCCGCTCCCTCGCTGCCCGTGAGCGTCGCCGCCACGACGCGCCGATCGCCGAGGACGCGCGGCACCTGGCTCGCGCCGATGAGGAGCGTCTGGAACACGCCCTCGGGGAAGCCGGCGCGCCGCAGGACGTCTTCGATGGCGAGCGCGCAGCGCGGGACGTTCGAGGCATGTTTCAAGAGGCCGACGTTGCCGGCCATGAGCGAAGGCGCGACGAACCGGAAGACCTGCCAGAAAGGGAAGTTCCAGGGCATGACGGCGAGCACCGGCCCGAGCGGCAAGTAGCGAACGAACGTGGTCGCTTCGGTCGCGACCGGCTCGTCTGCCAGGTTCTCGGCCGCGTGCGCGGCGTAGTGACGGCAGACGCGGGCGCACTTCTCCGCCTCCGCGATCGCCGAGGTGAGCGTCTTGCCCATCTCCTCGGTCATGATCCGACCGAGGCGCTCCTTCTCGACCTCGAGCAGCTCCGCGGCGCGGAGCATCGGACGGGCTCGGGCCTCGAAGCTCGAGCGTCGCCAGCTCTCGAACGCGCGCGATGCCGCGCCCAGCTTCGCGTCGATCTCCGCGTCCTCGAGGGCGGCGAACGTCTCGCGTGTCTCGCCGGTGCGGGGGTCGGTGCTCGCGATCGTCATGGGGGTAGGTTGCCTCGGGCGCGCGCGTCCGACAATCTTGCTCGGTGAGCGATCTCGTCATCGAATCGCGGGCGCGACGCGAGCGCCGGATATCCCTCTCGCCGCGCTTCAAAGACGGCAAGTTCCGGAACACCTCGAACACGCGGATGATGCGTGAGCCGTTCGACTCGCGCATGGCGCTCGACTTCCTGACGGGGCGCAAGGCGCGCTCGCCGCGGTCGGCGCTGCCGATGTTCGAGGACACGGCCCGCGGGCTCGCGCCACGCCTCGGCAGCAAGGACCTGCGGATCACCTGGCTCGGTCACTCCACCGTGCTCGTCGAGATCGACGGCGTGCGCCTCCTGACCGATCCGGTCTGGGGCGAGCGCGTGAGCCCGGTGTCTTTCGCGGGGCCGCGCAGGTTCCACCGACCACCTCTGCCGCTCGAGGCGCTCCCGCCGGTCGATGCCGTCGTGCTCTCGCACGATCACTACGATCACCTGTGCGCGTGGACCGTCCGCCAGCTCGCGAGCGGCGCGAGCCCCGGGTTCTCGGGCCAGTTCATCACGACCCTCGGCGTGGGCGCGCACCTCGAGAAGCTCGGCGTCCTCCCGGAGCGCGTGGTGGAGCTCGACTGGGGCGAGGGTTGGAAGGTCGGCGAGGTGGACGTGGTGGCCGTGCCCGCGCAGCACTTCTCGGGCCGCGGCGCGCTCGACCGGGATCGCACGCTCTGGGCCGGGTTCTGCCTGCTCGGGCCGAAACACCGCGTGTTTTTCTCGGGTGACACGGGCCCGACCGACGAGCACGCCGACATCGGCGCGTCGTTCGGGCCGTTCGACGTCGCGATGTTCGAGATCGGCGCCTACCACCCGGCCTGGGGTGACATCCACCTCGGCCCGGACGCAGCGTACGCGGCGTTCCTTCGCGCGCACGCGCGGGCCCTCCTCCCGGTCCACTGGAGCACATTCGATCTCGGGCTCCACCCGTGGGAGGAGCCGGCCGAGACGCTCTTCAACCGGGCGACCGCCGACTCGGCGCCGCTCTGGACGCCGATCCTGGGCGAGCCGATCGCAAACGCCGCGCCGCCGCTCAGACCCTGGTGGCGCGACGTGCTCGCCCTCCCCTGACGCCACTGCGCTTCCGGTGGGTGGTCAGGCGCCACGGTCTCGGGTAAGCCTCGACCGTGGCCCAGATCATTTTGACCGCCGTCGGCAGCGATCGTCCGGGATTGGTCGCCGACCTCACGAAACACGTGCACGAAGCGGGCGCCAGCCTGGCGGACAGCCGCATGGTGAACCTGCGCGGACACTTCGCGCTGCTCGCCCTGGTCGAGGGGAGCGACGAGGCCGTCGCCGCGGCCCGCCGCGCGCTCGAGTCGAGCGCGTCGTCGATGGGCCTTCGGTTGGAGATCCAAGCGATCGACAAGGCCACCGCCACCACCCCGGGCAGCGTGCCCTACCGGCTCAAGACGTATTCGGTCGATCAGCCCGGCATCGTCGCGCGCGTGACGGAGGTGCTGCGGAAACACAGCGTGAACGTGGAGGAGCTCGAGACGCGCATCGAGTCGGCGCCCTTCGCCGGCACGCCGCTCTTCTTGCTCGAGGCCATCGTCACGTTGCCCAAAGGCACCAGCGCCCGGAAGGTCCGCGACGATCTCGCGGGGCTCGGCGACGCGATCGGCTGCGACGTCGACCTCGATCCGGCCTGAGCTGACCGCGAGCCGCCGAGAGGGCGCGCCGGCGGCCCGTGCTAGGCTCGTGGTGTGGGACCGCTCTCGCGCCACGCTCGCGCAGCCATGCTCCTCGGCGCCGCGGCGCTGACGGTGTCGTGTGCGGAGCTCGACGCGTGGCTCACCGTCCCGCAGAAGCCGCTCCTGGCGCCGTCGCTCGAGAAGCCCAAGGCGATCCTCTTCTTCGAGCAAGACGGCGCGATGACGCCGTTCCTCTGCGGGGCAGACGGAGAGCTCGCGCGCGACAAGACCTGCGCCGGGCGTGTCCCGGTGGGCGCCCGCCTCGAAGCGACATCGGGCGAACGGCTGCTCGTCGAGAAGGAGGCCTACCGCGACTGCGGCGCCGGCGAATCGATCGAGGTGAGCCCCAAGCCACCGCAGAAGGCAGCCGGCGTGTGGTCGGCCGACGGCAAGGCGAAGCTCGAGCTCCCACGTGGACCGAGCGCGCTCTCGAACGGCGAGTGGCAACGTCTCGCGCCCAAGCTCAAGGTGAAGGCCACCGAAGACCTGGGCTCGGAGCCCGACGCGGTCGACGTCGTCGGCTGGGTCGCGGGTGAGCTCGACGGCGCGCCCGGCCAGGATCTGCTCCTGGCGGTCGAGGCGACGCCCCGCGGCGGCGCGACCGCCGATGTCTACAGAGCCGTCCTCATCGAGGCGGGTACGGGCGAGCGCCCCATGCTCCCCGTCGCGCTCGAGATGAAGAAGAAGGAGCAGCCCCTCGAGCTCGTCGCCGCTGTCGATCTCGACGGCGACGACGTGCTCGAGGTGGTGACCGGTGGCGGCGTCTGGAACGTGTCCAAGGCCATCGGCGGCAAGCCGAAGGACATCGCCGCCTGGTACTGCTACCGGCCGGCGCCCGCGGCGCCCGAGGCGAGCGCCGCGCTCCGGCCGTGACGCGCAGCCCGCGCTACTTGGCGATGAGCTCGCCCTCGATGTGGATCTTCACGGTCTTGCCGACGAGAACGCCGCCTGTCTCGAGCGCGACGTTCCAGACGAGGCCGAAGTCCTCGCGCTCGATCGCGCCGTTGAGGCTGAAGCCGTAGCGCTGGCCGCCCCACGGGTCCTTGGCCGGTCCCTCGAGCGAGCCCTTCAGCGTGACGGCCTTGGTGGTGCCGCGGATCGTGAGATCGCCAACGACCTCCAGATCGTCGCCGCTCTTTTCGACCTTCGTGCTCTTGAAGGTCATCTTCGGGTGGTTCTCGGCGTCGAAGAAGTCCGCCGACTTCAGGTGGCCGTCGCGCTTCTCTTCCTGCGTGTCGAGGCTCGCGATGTCCACCGTCGCCTCGACCTTGGAGCGCTCGATCGCGGCCGGATCGAGCTCGATCGTCGCGTCGAACGATTTGAAGCGTCCCTTCACGGTGCTGACCATCATGTGCTTCACCGAGAAAGAGACGTCGCTGTGTGACTTGTCGAGCTCCCAGACCATGCGTGGCTCCTTTCGCCGGGTAGAGGTGTAAGGGCTATCGAGCGCACGCGCAGCCCGAGATGTGCGCAACGAAAGGTTGCTCGCTTGGAACGCGCGCGCGTCAGTCGTTCGGCTTCTCGAATCGGCCGTCGGCGTGCCGCGCGAACCGACCGGCGTCGCGCGCGTGCACCGGGTCGTCGCTCGGCCAGGGCCAGCCGCCGAAGCGCGTCCGCTGGTAGTCGACGACGGCCTGCTGGATCTCGGGTCGGGAGCTCATCACGAACGGCCCGTATTGGACGACCGGCTTGGCGATGGGCCGGCCCTGGAGCAGCAGCACCTCGGTCTCGGTGTCGCCCGCGAGCAGGGGGAGATCCACATCGGGGACGACGCGGACGAGCCGCGGCTGGGTGAGACGCCGGCCCGCCACTTCGATGGAGCTCCCGCCAAAGAAGTAGAGCGTCCGGTTCACGCCGGAAGGAGCCGCCGGCACGGTCCACCTCGCGCCGGCCTGCATGCGGATCGACCAGATGGCGACGTGGGAGTCGGCGCGGGACGCCCACGAGTGCGGAGGCGGAGCAGGCGGACGTTGGCCCGCGAGCTCACCCGCGATGACCGTCACGCTCGTCACGAGACCGGCGGCGTCGGTCGTCTCCACGACCGGGATGCGCTCCGACCAGAGCATGGTGAAGTGCGCGGAGACCATCTTGTCCTCGGGCGGGAGGTTCAACCAGATCTGGAAGAGCTCGGCGTGGTTCGGGCCCGAGCGATCGAGCAACGGGAACATCTCCGAGTGGACGACGCCGCCGCCGGCGGTCATCCACTGCACGTCCCCCCTGCCGAAGCGCGCCGTGGCGCCGAGCGAGTCGGAGTGATCGATGTAGCCGCGGCGCGCCACGGTCACGGTCTCGAAGCCGCGGTGCGGGTGCTGCGGGAAGCCGGGCACCGTTTCGCCGTGGTACATGCGCCAGCCGTCTTTGCCCTCGAAGTCCTGCCCGAGGTTGCGCCCCGCGAGCGAGGCCGCCGGGCCCATCTGCTCGTTGCCCGCCGGGTACGCGTCGTCGTGATGGACGCAAAACAGGAACGGGTCGACGGTCTCCCACGGAAAGCCCAGCGGGCGGACGTCGAGGACGGGGTTGCGATCGGAGGTGGGGGTAGCGCTCGTCACCACGGGGCTATCCCATCGAGGTGCAGGACGAGCAAGGCAGCGCGGCGCTCCGCCGGTGTTGCGCCAGGCAGGACGGCAGCTGCGACAACGAGCGGGCAGTGGCGGCGGCATCTGCGTCCGGCTTGGGGCGGCGCCTGCTCAAAACGCGGGAGAAAGCCCGGCACTCCGATTGCTTGGCGTCTAGCCTCGGAGGCGTGATGCATCGAGCTTGGGCATGGTGTGGGCTTGTTGGTCTTTCCCTGATGATGGGCTGCGACGGCGATTCGGAGGCCGGCAGCGGCGGCGCGGGAGCTTCGGCGACCACGTCCGGCGACGCCCCGACGACGAGCGGTCCGGGCGGGCCCGGCGCCACCACCACCACGAACAGCTCCACGACCGGAACCGGCGGGAGCGCGCCGAACCTCGAGCCGGTCTTCGTCGCCATCGGTGCCGGCGCGTGGGCGGCGACGACGTGTGATCGCGGCCAGACGTGGTCGACAAGCGAATTCTCGCCCGACCGCGAGGATCACTCCGAGTGGAGCGCGTTCGGGGGCCTCGCCTTCGGCAATGACGCTTTCGTCATGGCCACGGGCTGGGGCTTCCCCGGCCACGTGATCCGCTCTGCAGACGGCGTCATCTGGCAAGACCTCGACGACGCGGCCTTCCCCGGCAGCGGCTTCGACAGCTCGGTCGGCGGCGTCGTCTTCGACGGGGCGAGCTTCCTCCTCTTCGGCTCGAGCATCTGGAGCTCCGCCGACGGCTCGACATGGACCGTCACCGGCAACGAGCTGCCCCCGGGCTCCAACCAGCTCCGCCAGCTCCGCGCCTTTCCGACCGGGCTCATCGTCGCCTCGGTCGAGACCCAATACGGCGACGACCATTCCCTCGGCAACTGGATCACCGTCAGCTCCGACGGCGGCACCAGCTGGAGCGAGGGCACCGGCTACGACGCCGCTTGCGGGAACCCGATCCAGCATTGGGGCGACATCGAGCTCAAGGACGGTGTCTTGCTCGTCGGCGCAGAGACCCTTTGCCGTTCGACCGATCTCGGCCAGACTTGGTCGACCGTCGAGACGCCCAACGGCGAGTCCATCCGCGATCTCTTCGCCGACGCCACGTATTTCTATGCCGCGAGCGGCTCGCGAATCTTCCGATCCGCCGACGGCACCTCCTGGGAAGAGGCGGCCGATCTCGGCACCGAGATCGCCAAAGGCAGCTGGGGCGGCGGCGCCTACGTCGCCATGAACGGCGACGGCACGCGCGTCTTCTACAGCGGCGACGGCAGCAGCTGGGACGAAGGAACGATCTCCACCGCCCTCACGCCGACAATCGTGCGCGATCTCGGCGTCGGCTACTTCGCGAACGCGGACGCGTGCCCGTAGTCTCGGGCTCAGGCGCAACCGAGCTCGGCGTCACCGCTCGAGCAACCAGTCCCTCACCGGCGCGAAGACGCGCTCGTGGGCGTGGTTCGAGATGAACATGTCGGCGTGCGCGAGCTTGAGCGTCTCGCTTCCGACCTCGAGCAGGGTGCGGTCCGTCGAGCCGATGGCGTGGTAGGGGAACGCCGCGGTCTCGGGCGGGACGATGCCGTCCGCCTTGGCGACGACGCAGAGGAGCGGCGTGCGGAGGCTCGCGAGGGCTTGCGACACGGTGGTACCGCGGATGACGAGCTCGCTCGATCGGATCCACTCGGCGATCTCGCGGTTCACGTGGCGGTTGGGGTCCTCCACCGTGCGGACGAGCTCGGTGAGGGCGCTCGTGTCGACGTGCTCCGGGTTCATGTAGACCGAGAGGAGCCAGGGCGTGTGCTTGAGCACGTGCGGCAGGAGCGCGCCGGCCAGCTGACGTGAGCCGCGGAAGCGCACGAGCCCGACGAGCCGCGGCGAGCCAAAGGCCGCGCGGAGGAGCGGGTGGATCCTCACCCAGCGGACCGGCGCGCCGACCGAGACCATGGTCCCAATCTTGTGATGGGCGACGGCGGCCGCGTGGCCGAACATGAGCGAGCCGCCGAGCGAGGCGCCGATGATCGCCGCGGTGGTGCCTGCAGTGTTCGTGCGATCGAGCACGGCGTCGATCGCCGCGCCGAGGTCCGTGATGGCGAGGTCCGCGAGCCCGTACACGTCACCGCCGCCGACCGAGCGGCTCTGGCCTTGCGCGCGCAGGTCGACGCGCCAGACCTCGAGGCCGCCCTTGGCGAGCGCGCCTTCTAGCGAGGTGCCTCGCGGGTGATAGCCGAAGATGAAGGAGTTCATCCCGTAGCCCGGCACGATCAAGACGGGCCGGCTGTCTCTCCGCAGCGCGGCCTCGTCCCACGTCTGCGTGAGCGCGAGCTGCCAGCCGTCGCGGTTGGGGACGAGGTGCTGGACCGTCTTCATCACCAGCTCACCGGCCTGTAGTCCTTCAAGAAGAGACCCCACGGGTGCTCGCCGGTGTTCAAGCCCACGAAGAGCGGGTCGAGCACACGCGCCGCGCCGTCGATGCTGTCGAGCGGCGCGTGGAAATCGTGGACGCGCTGCTTGCGCGCGGCGTGCGCGAGCGGGTCCTCGTCCGTCACCCAGCCGGTATCCACGCTGTTCATGTAGATGCCGTCCTTCGCCCAGTCCGCCGCGGAGGTGCGCGTCATCATGTTGAGCGCGGCCTTCGCCATGTTCGTGTGCGGGTGCCGCGTGGTCTTCTTGCGCCGCGAGAACGACGCCTCCATGGCGGACACATGAATGACGTGTTTGTCATTCGTTCGCTCGCGCATCATGAGCGGCTTGAGGCGGCTCGTGAGGACGAACGGCGCGATGGCGTTCACGAGGTGGACCTCGAGCACCTCGGGCGTGGGCACCTCGTCCAGGCCGAGGCGCCAGCTGTTCGTCGCGCGCAGGTCGATCTGCTGGTCGTCGCCGTCGTAGAGCCCGGTCGGGAAGAGCGCCGGATCGAGCGCGGGCTCGTTTGCCCACGCGCCGGGCGCGAGCGCGGCGGGCTTGGGGCGCGTCGCGAGCACGCGCGAGACGGCGGCGCCGAGCTCGGCCGCGGGGGCGCGCTCGGCCTCGAGCAGGTGCCCGTAGAAGGCCGGCGGCCGCCGCACGGTCTGGGCGGCGTTGTTGATGAGGACGTCGAGCCGATCGAGCTCGTCCAGCAGGCGTGCGGCGAAGGCCTCGACGGTCGGCGTGTGCCGCAGGTCGAGACCGTGCACCTCCAGCCGATCGTAAAAGCTCGGGTAGTCCGGCTCGGCCGCAAAGCGCCGCGCGGCGTCGACCGGGAAACGTGTGGTCGCGATCACGCGCGCGCCCGCCCGGAGCAACATGAGCGCGGTGTGGTAGCCGATCTTGATGCGGGCCCCGGTGACGAGCGCCACCTTGCCGGTCAGGTCGGCCGTCTGCGATCGCTTCTCCCAGTTGAGCGCGGCGCAGGCCGGACACATCGAGTGGTAGAAAAAATGGACGCGGTCGTAGTCGACCTTGCAGACGTAACAAGCGCGCGGCTGCTCGAGCCGAGCCTCCTCGTCTTGGGAGGGGTCCGCCGCGGGCATGGGGAGATCGAGCAGCTTGTGGATCGCCTCCGGCAAGAAGGCCGAGAGCGATTTCTGCCGGCGCAGATCAGCCGCCGAGAGCGTCGCCTCGTCGCGCGCGCGTGACTCCGTCCGATCCTTCCGCCGGAACGCCCGCGCGCGCGCGCGCCGCTCGTCCGGCGTGGGGCGCGAGAGCTTGCCGGCGGCCTCCAGGAGCCGGCGGCGCTCGGCCTCCGGCAAACGCACGAGCGCGGAGGGGTCTTCGAGAAGCGCTTCGAGCACCTCGGCCGCTCGGCGGATATCTTCTTCAGAGGCCACGACGGAGGGCGCACTCTATAACGGGCATGCGGGATCGTGCCACCGACCTCGGGGCCGCGCCCGCGCAGGTCGCACCTCCGGGAGCACACGCCAGCTCTTCGCAGAAACGCAGCGTGCCGCGCACGACGATGCTAAACCCGGGCCCGATGCCTGGCCCGAGCCGTCCCGCGCTCCCGCTGCCCGTCGTTCAGCCCCTGGCGCCGCCGCCCGATTTCGAAGCGCGCCTCGGCGAGATGGGCGTGAAGCTCCCGCCTCGCGCCGCCGAGCAACTCGGTGCGTACCTCGCGCTCTTGCTCGCGATGAACGAGCAGATGAACCTCACCGCCATCACCGAGCCGGCCGAGGCCTGGTCGCGCCACGTGCTCGACGCGCTCTCGCTCGTGCCGCACGTGGCGTCGGCTCCCGCGGGCGCGCGTCTTCTCGACGTCGGCTCGGGCGGCGGCGTCCCCGGCGTTCCGATCGCGATCGCCCGGCCCGACCTCCGCGTCACGCTCCTCGACGCAACCGAGAAGAAGGTCGGCTTCTTGCGCGCGGCGACGGAGGCTCTCGGCCTCGAGAATGTGGACGCCGTGTGCGGGCGCGCCGAGACGTTGGCCCGCGGGGAGCTCGCGGGCGCGTTCGACGTCGTGACCGCGCGCGCCGTAGGAAAGGTCTCCACCCTTCTTTCGTGGACGGCGCCCTTTGCGAAGCCAGGCGGTCTCTTGCTCCTCATCAAGGGCGAGCGCGCCGAGACCGAGCTCGCCGAAGCGCGCCGGGAGCTCGCGAAACACCGATGCCGGCATGAGAAAACGGTCGTGACCCCGACCGGGCGTGTCGTCGTTCTTCGAAAGTAACGGGTCGAGCCAATCGAATGGGGGGCTCGACTTCCGAAAAGCGGAAGCTCGGCCGCCCATCCATGGGGTATCGCCGTTCGAAGCTCCGCTTCCGCGACGCCCGGCGGCATCGGTCTCGCGTGCTCGGTGGTTCCGCGAGAGAATGTCCCCTTCCGATGGGCAAGGTCGTCCGAAACACGTGGGCCCCGCACGGGGCTGCGCCGATCGATCGAGCGCACATCCTCTCGCGTGACTCGAGCCCGGAAGGGCTCGACGTGCAGCGCCTGCGCTTTCGCGATCGCGCGGTGCTCGATCTCGATCCGGCTCTCGCGCACGTGGTCGGCGTGATCCGAGGTCGCGCGGTGCTCGACGCGCCGTCGACCGGTCCGCTGGCCCTCGAGCGGGGCTGTCACCTCTTCGTCCCGATCGGCGAGCGCGCGACGCTGCGCGCCGAGGCGGGCTTCGAGATCGCCCACGTCGCCAGCCCGAAGGCGCGCGGGACACGTGTGCTCCTGCGAGACGAGACGTTCGTCCGCGCGTGCGCCGACGAGGCGCAGCCGCTGCGCTGGATCCTGACGCCGCAGTACTTGAGCCGGAGGATCTTCCTGCACCACGATCACACCCTGCTCTCGAGGCGCGGGCATCCGGTCTCGTGGTTCCACACGACCATGTTCGACGTGGCGGGCCTTCCCACGAACGACGAGGGAGAGCCCGTCTTCAAGATGGCCTACACGTCGCGGACCGAGTTCAACGTCTGCTACGACGTGACCGGGCACGCGCGCGTGCGCATGAGCGGGAGCGACGGCGCATGGGGGCCCTGGCAGACGCTCGACGGCGAGAGCACCTACCACCTGGACGAGGCGCCGGAAGGCGACGGGAAGGTCCGCAACAAACACGAGATCTCCGCGGTGGGCGGCTACGTCACGCTGTTCTGCGCGTTCGATCCTGCGCCGACCGGCATCGAGCGCCACCGGCCTGGCGAATACAGCGACTACGAGCCGTTCCACGTGGTGGCGGAGCGCCCCGAGCACGCGGCGCACCAGGCGCGCATCGGCCGGTACGACGAGATGGTTGATACGCTGAGCCTGGCCAAGGCGCGGGGGGCGCTCGACGCCCGGAAGGATGACGCGCTGTGGCAGCTCTACCGGGCGGGCCGCGCCGCGCAACGGATGCAGGAAGAGGGGCTCATCGCGAGCGCGCGGGACAGAGCTTCGGTCCTCGCGAGCTGGATCTCGACGGACGACGAGTAGCGCGCCGTCGACCCCGAGCAGCCCTTCCCTCGGGCCCTTCTCGGTGTCAGAGTCGAGCCCATGTTTACCTTCCGCGGGCTCGGGCTTGTTTGCTCCTCACTCCTCGTCGTGGCGCTCGGCGCGACCGCGTGCGGCGACGACACCGAGCCGCAAGGCGGTGGTGGCTCGGGCGGAGGTACCACGAACACCGGTGGTGCCGGCGGGGGCGGCGGCAACGGCGGCTCGGGACCGACGGGCGTCCAGATCCCCGGCCTCAGCGCGCCGGTGCAGGCGGCGTACGACGAGAACGGCCTCTTGCACCTCACGTGTGCGACGGACGACGACTGCTACGCGGCGCTCGGCTACTTCCACGCGTCGAACCGCTTCTTCTTCATGGACTTCATCCGCAACCTGGTGCGCGGCAAGCTCGGCGCCCTGGTGAAGGCGGGCGACACGGTCCTCGCGAACGACTACGAGAACCGGCGTTGGTTCTCCACGCGCGACGGCGACCCGCTCGAGCAGCGCCTCTATGACGACGCGAGCGCGCAGGTGAAGGGCCACCTCGACTCGTACACACGCGGCGTGAACGCCTGGATCGGCGACATGCGCGCGGGCCGCAACGACGCGACGCTCACGACCGAATACGACTTCGCGCTCATCGTGAAGGACGCGATCCGCGACTGGGAGGCGGTGGACTCGGCGGCCGTCGGCCTCTACGTGCTGAACGATCTCTCGAACAACAGCGACGGCGAGATCGCGGCCGCTGCTTCGATGCCCTACTTCGACCCGGCGCTCGCGCCCGATCTGTTCTCGCTGCGACCGGTGTTCGACGCAGCGACCGTGCCCGCGGCGCAACAGAACACGGTGGCGCCGCCCGCGCCGTTCCCGCTGCCCACGACCGCGGTCGGGGCCGACCTCCTGCGGCAGGCGCAAGCCTCGATGGCGAGGATCGGCAGCGGCGCGAACGTCGGCTCGGGCGGCGACGTCGGCTCGAACAACTGGGTCCTCGGGCCTGGGCGCACCGCCGGCGGCCGCGCCATCCTCTCGAACGATCCCCACCTGTCGCTCACCAACCCGAGCATCTGGTTCCCGGTGGAGCTCGACGCCAAGAGCCAGGGCACCGGCTCCTACCACGTCGCCGGCAGCACCTTCCCCGGCCTGCCGAGCGTGATGATCGGCCACAACGAGGATCTCGCCTGGGGCGTCACAACCGCCTACTGGGACCTCGCCGACGTCTACCAGGAGGAGCTCTCGACGGATGGCAGCGCTGTCATCTTCGAAGGGAACGAGGTGCCCATCGTCGAGAAGACGTTCACCTTCGAGGACGCGATGAGCGGCACGCCGAAGGAGCGCACGTTCCGGTGGGTGCCGCACCACGGCCCCATCGTCTCGGAAGATCTGGCGGCCGGCACCGCGGTCAGCATCCGGTGGACGGGCCACGACGGCGGCACCGATCTGGACGCGTTTTTCGGTGTCGCCCGCGCGACCACGACGGAGGAGGCGCGCGTCGCCATCGAGCAGATCTCCAGCGCGAGCCAGAACTTCATCGTCGCGGACCTGGCTGGCGACATCGGTTGGTACCCCTACTCGAACGTGCCGAACCGCCCGTTCGCGTCGGCTGCGCTCCCGCCGTGGCTGCCGCTCCCCGGTGACGGCTCGGCCGAGTGGGACGGCAGCGTCCCCAAGGCGGACCTGCCGCAGCTCACCAACCCGCCGGCCGGCGCGATCGCCACCGCGAACGCAGACATGACGGGTGCGTCATTCGACGGCGACATCCTCAACGACGGACAGGACGCGCTGCAGGCGGCGCTCAAGGCGAGCGGCGCCCGCGAGCAGCGCATCCTCGACGTGATCGCCGACGGCGGGAACGCGCACACGGTGGACACGATGCTCGCGCTCCAGGGCGACACCTTCTCGCTCTACGGCGAGCTCTTCGTGCCGGCGGTGCTCGCCGCCGCGAACGGCCAGACGCTGACGGCACAGGAGCAGGAGCTGGTCGACGCGCTCACCGCCTGGCAATACACCTGCCCGACCGGGCTCGACGGCTCCGACCCCGAGATGTCGCCCGACTCGGCCGACGCGACGGAGGCGGCCGAGTCGATCGGCTGCACCGCGTTCCACGCCACGTTGTTCGCTGCCGCCAAGGCGGCGCTCGGCGACGAGATCGACGCCGCGTCGGCGCTGGCCGGCGAGACGGTGTTCGTGCCGAGCCGCCTCGACATCGCGCTCGTCCTCCGCTCGATCAAAGACCCCGCGAGCATCGCGTCGGGCGAGCTCTTCTGGGACGACTTGACGACGAACGCCACGGTGGAGACGCGCGACGAGATCCTCCTGCGCGCCATCACCATCGCGACCGAGGCGCTCGCGTCCAACGGCGCGCCGAACGATTGGCGCTGGGGTCGCACGCACACGCTCACGCTCCGGAGCATCTTCGACAGCTTCGGCGTGCCCACCTACAACGCCGGTCCCTACGCGGCGCCGGGCGGCGCGGAGACGGTGAACGTGGCCAACCCGCTCAGCCGCTCCGTGCCCGCCGACGATCCGTGGAGCTTCGCCTTCGCGGCCGGGCCGTCGATCCGCTGCGTGACCGAGCTCGGCGCGGACGGCCCGAAGATGAAGTACCAGCTCCCCGGCGGCTCGGACCTCCACCGCGAGAGCCCGTTCTACAACAACCTCCTGCCCAACTGGCTCGAGAACCAGGCGATCGACTTCCCGTTCGGCCCCGGCGCCGTGACGAACCCGGCGAAGACGGTCGAGGTGAAGCCCGCGCCGTGACGCTCAGCCTTCCGTGTCCGGCGCGCGCTCGAAGTCACGCTCGAGCCGCTCCATCAGCTCCGTGAAGAGCGTGAAGATCTCGAACGCGTCGTCGCCGTCGCCGCTGACGACGCGCGGCGCGCCGGGCGACATGTCCATCCCCTTCGCCTCGAGCAGCGCGATGATTTCCTTCACGCGGCGCACGCCCTCGAGCGGCGCTTCGATGGGCCCGCCCTCTCGCGCGAAGCGCGCGAGGAGCCGGCACTCGAAGCCGCGGCACGTGTTCGGGCGCTCCTCGTAGACCGTGCACGACCTGTGCTCCGCGTCGAAGCGCGGGCACGGCAGCGAGAAAAACGGGCCGTCATCGATGACGACGAGCCTGTTGTTCTTCGCCGTCTCCACCTCGTCGGGACGCAGCTTGCCCTGGCGAAAGAGCGTCCCGTTGCAACACAGGCCGCAGCTCTGACAGACCCTGGTGAGCGCCGCGACGTCGGGCATCGCCGAGGAGCGTACCGAAGTTGGCCCGATTCGACACCGCGTGAGAGGGGTCACCATGTACTTCACGCCGATTGTCGCGCTCGGCTTGATGGCCCTCGGCGCTCCCGTGGAGAAGAAGGCCGCGCCCGTGCGGATCGCGTCGGTCGAGAGCCGCGTCGACGACAAGAAGCTCAAGATGGGCGACCCGAAGCCGGCTCTCCGCGCCGAGCTCGAGGACGCGCTCTCGGGCGTCGACTGGAAGCGCGAAGGCGTGGGCGCGCCGTTCGAGGTCTTGGCCGTGCTCGCCGACGCGGAGTCGGCGGTGACGCGCGAAGGGGCGCGTGTGCGCTGCGTGGTCCAGGTCGTGATCCGAGAGCCGTCGGGCGCCATCCTCGGCACCGTCAGCGGGACGGCTCGCGGGCAAGACAAGACGCCTTCGCGCGCGGCGCTCGAGCGCGAGGTGCTCGAAGCAGCGGCGGAGTCGGCCTCGGCGGCGATCCCCGAGGCGGTGCGCCGATCTCGACGCGCTCGCTGACGAGCGCCCTCAGCTCTGGAGGCCCGCCTCTTCGCGGAGCAGCTTCAAGAAAGGCTCGCCGTAGGCGTCGAGCTTCTTCGGGCCGACCCCGGGGACCTGGCGCAGCGCGGCCTGGGTCGTCGGGTGGGCCTTCGCCATCGCGAGCAGGGTCGCGTCGTTGAAGACGACGTAGGCCGGGACGCCGCGGCTCTCGGCGATGTGGCGGCGCAGCATCTTGAGCAGCTCGAAAAGATCGCGATCGCGACCGGTCGCGACGACGCTGGGCGCGGTCACCGCGCGGGAGCGCTTGTCGGCGGAGCGCTCGAGCATCGGCGCGCCGCACGAATCACACGATGACCCACACGGGGCGAGATCCTCGCCGAAGTGCGCGACGAGAGCCTGGTGACGGCAGCCCGTCCCCTCCGCGAAGCGATACATCTCGCGTGCCTGGGCGGCGACGCGGCCGGCGATCTCGTCCGAGCCCTCTTCGGCGAACTTGTCGTAGGCCATGACCTCCGCCCACGAATAGAAGAGGACGCAGTCGCTCGGCAGCCCGTCGCGCCCCGCGCGTCCGACCTCCTGGTAATAGCCCTCCATCGAGCGCGGCATGTCGCGGTGGATGACGTAGCGCACGTTGTCCTTGTCGATGCCCATCCCGAACGCGATCGTGGCGCAGACGACGTCGACCTTGTCGTCGCGGAAGGCGTCCTGCGACCTCGCGCGATCTTCGGGGAGCATGCCAGCGTGGTAGACGGCTGCCCGGACGCCGTTCTCCTTCAGGAAGGCCGCGGTGCTCTCGGTGGACTTGCGCGAGAGGCAATACACGATGCCGCTCTCGCCGGCCCTCGCGCGGACCAGATCGAGGATGGCCCGCCGGACCGGCGGCGAGCGCGTGGAGCGGTCGTCCCCGCCCTTCTTGATCGCGTAGAGGTGGAGGTTCGGCCGGTAGAACGAGCCGCGGAAAACCATGGGCTTGACCATGGCCAGCTGCTCGACGATGTCCTCCACCACGTGATCGGTCGCCGTGGCCGTGAGGGCGAGGATGGGCACGCGGGGGAAGCGCCGCTTCAGCCCGGCGAGCGTTCGATAGGCCGGCCGGAAGTCGTGCCCCCAGTGGCTGATGCAGTGCGCCTCGTCCACCGCGACGAGCGACAGCTGCATCTGCGACAACACGCGACCGGCGGAGGCGTTCAGCCCCTCCGGGGCGACGTAGACGAGCTCGATCTCCCCGGCGGCGATCGACGCCATGCGGCGCGCACGCTCCTCGTGGGGGACGCTCGAGTTGAGGTAGGTCGCGCGCACGCCGGCCTCGGTCAGCGCGTCGACCTGGTCCTTCATGAGCGCGATGAGGGGGGAGATGACGAGGGTGGTCCCACCGAGGACACGCGCCGGGACCTGGTAGGTCATCGACTTCCCCGCCCCGGTCGGCATCACGCCGACGCAGTCGCGCCCCGCGAGCACCGCGTCGATCACCTCGCGCTGCCCTTTGCGGAAGCTCGGGTACCCGAAGGTGTCGGAGAGCACCGAGACCGGGTCCGGCCGGCGGCTCTTGAGGGTGGCTGCGAGGTCTTTCAGTAGGGCAACGGTGTCAGCGTCGAACAACGACGGTTCACGCCGGAACGCCAGGCGAAGGGCGTGGAGCCGCGCGCGGCAGTCCTCGAGCGCCGCCATCTTGCCGTCGCTCTCGGCCACGATCTGCGCCAATCGGCTGACGGCGGCGCGTACGCCCGCCCCGTCGATTGGCTCTGATTCGGCGCCGAGCACGCCGCCGCTTACCACCGCTCCCGTCCCGCCTGTACCGCGACGAGCAGGATCTTTTCTTGCTGGGCTCATGGCCGGACGGTCGAAGGGCGCTACCGTGTAGAGACCCGCTCGGCTTCGGTCGACGGTCGTCCGAGGAAGGAGGCGTGCAGTTTGCGCTTCAAAGGACGACGAGCAGCGCTCCTCTCGCTGGGCTCGCTCGCCCTCACGCCGCTCGTGCGATCGTGCCCGAGCTCGGCGCGAGCGCGCACGGTCCGCGGGTGGGAAGTTCCGGGACGAAGCGAGGCGATGGACATCGCGCGCGCCGTCGTCGGAGGCAGCTGCGGCGTGCTCGTCCACGTCGATCGGCTGCGACACCTGCCCATCGCCAAGCGCCTGCTGACGCTCGGCCAATGGGGCGCGGCGCTCGATCGCATCGAGGTCGATCCGCTGGAGGAGGTGCGGCGTGTCTTCGTGACCTCGCCGCGGATCGACGACACGGCGCGAAGCGCGACGATCATCGAGCTCGGCTTCGAGGATCCGACCCGGGTGAGGCAGAGCTTGCGTTCCGCAGGGAGCCCGACCGAAAAGGGCGCCGTCCTCACGGTCGACGGCGCGCGCTTCGCCGTCGAGACGCCCGCGCCGTCCTCGCTGGTGATCGTCCCCGAGGCGTCGGCCGAGGAGCTGGCGTCCCACAAGCGGTTCCTCCGAGAAGGAGCCTGCTTGCCCGAGCCTGCCGACGACGAGGTCCTGTATGCCTTCGCCGAGAGCCCCGCGCGCACCCTCGGGGACTCGTTGCCCTGGCCGGACTCGATCCGCGACGTGCACAGCCGGCTCGCCATCTCGCCCTGGGGCGCCACGCTCGACGTCGTCGCGACCTCCACCTCGGAGGCACAAGCCGAGAAGGACGCCGAGACGCTCACGGCCGCGCTCGAGTCGCGGATGCGAGTCGATCTGGTGGTGCTCCAATGGAGCATCATGCCGTGGGGCGAGTTCGAGGCGCGGGGCGACCGCGTCGTGCTCTCCGCCCAGCTCGGCCGCACGGAGCTCGAGATCCTGCTCGCGCTCGGCTCCTTGTGATCAGGTGAGCCCGCCGCCTTCCGTAGCGTCAGCGGTGATCTCGTTCATCGGGTTGGTAGCATCGCCGGTGTGGGGTCCCGTCCCAGCCCTCGGCCCAAGTTCGAGATCGAGTCGGCGTTTTCGCCCGAGGTCATCGCGCGGCGCGTGAACGACTTCTTGAAGGGGACGGAGGACATCCGCGGCATCGCGTTCCCGACGCGCATCGAGCTGGCGATCAGCGGGCCGGACCATCATTTCTGGTCGCCCCAGCTCGTCGTCGAGATGACCGAGACCGAGACCGGAGCGCACCTGCGCGCGCGGTTCGGGCCCGACCCTTACGTCTGGGCGCTCTATCTCCTGTGTTACGTGGCGCTCGGGCTCATCACGCTCCTGGCGCTGGCGTTCGGCGCCTCCCAGCTCATGCTCGGCCAGTCGCCGACCGCGCTCCTCGGGCTGCCGGTCCTTGTGGTGCTCGCCGGGCTCGTCTATGGCGCGTCGTTCGTGGGACAGGGCCTCGGCTCCGACCAGATGTACCGCCTGCGCGCGACGCTCGAGGAGCTCACCGAGACGCGCGAGGATCCGGGCCGCGAGGGCTGAGCGCCACGCGCCTACCGAGTGAAGCTGGCGCGACGTGCCTCGAGCAGGAGCGCCTCACGAAGCGTGCGAGCGCGCTCGAGCTCTGTCTGGATGCGGTTGCGCCAGACACGGAGGTTGGCGCGGAGCTGCGCGTTCTTGGCGTCGGCGAGGAGCCGTGCGTCGAACACGCTCGCCGCGTAAGACAGGAGCGCCGCCTGGCCCTGGAGGTACTCCTCGTCGACGTGGCTGTGTGATGCGTCTTCGACGAGCCCCTCGACGTCGAGCGACGCCTGCCTGATCTCGACCACGGCCTCACAATCCTCGGGCTCGATGGCCGCTGCCTCCAGCACGAGCGCCAGCTCTTGCCATCCGTCCTCGTGCTCGATGCGGAGATCGTCCGCGAAGCTCTGCACGTCGGGGTGCACGAGCCGCGGCGTCACGCCGCGCGTCTGCGCGATCGTCTCTTCGTGAATCGTCTGCAGGACCCTCGCGATCTCACCGTCGCGAAGCTCCACACCGCGCCGCTCACCCGACCTGTCGCGGACCGAGACCTCGGGTGCACACGCGGCGCTCGAGCACGCCACGCAGACAGCGCCGAGCAGGGCGACCGCCGGCCGGCGGAGGGGGCGCTTGTTCATCGAAAACTGCCGAGCAACGGCCGTGCCTCGCGGTACTATCCCGCTCGATGAGCGACTGGCTTCACGCGACGCCGCGCGCCTTCGGAGCCAAGCGGATCCACCGGCTCGGCCTGGCCGCCAACTTTGGCATCGACGAAGCCGGCGTCCGTTTGGCGATGGATCGCGGGCTCAACGTCTTCTTCTGGACCATGCGCGCGGGCGGCCTGAAGAACCCGTTGCGCGAGGCCCTCAAGAGCCGGCGCGACGAGGTCTCGGTGATCGGTGTCGCCTCGATCGGCTGGTTCGGGTGGGGCGTGCGGCGGGGCGCCGAGAGCCTGCTCAAGAGCCTGGGCACCGATCACCTCGACGTGTTGCTCCTCGGCTGGCTCGGCGTCGGCTCGGCGTGGACGAGCGCGACGGAGCGCGAGCTCGTGGCGCTCCGCGAGAGCGGGAAGGTGCGCGCCATCGGCGTCTCCATCCACGATCGGCCGCGGGCAGGGCGCCTCGCCGAGGCGTCGCCGCTCGATCTGTTGATGATCCGGTACAACGCCGCCCACCCTGGCGCCGAGACTGACATCTTCCCGCACGTGCGTGACAGGTCTCCCTCCGTGCTCGCGTACACCGCGACCGCGTGGCGCCGCCTCCTGAAGAAGCCGAGCGGGTGGGACGGGCCTGTCATGACCGCCGGTGACTGCTACCGCTTCCAGCTCTCCTCCCCGCACGTCGACCTCGCGCTCACCGGTCCGAAGACGACGGCCGAGCTCGAGGAGAACCTCGCTGCGGTCGAGAAGGGCCCGCTCTCGCCGGACGAAGAGAAATGGATGCGCGAGTTCGGCCGCGCGGTCCACGGCTAGTGCCGTGGAAACGGAGTTTCCACGCAAACAACAATGAGTCCACTCAGGAACAAACCGCCGCTTCGCCCGGGAATTCGGGCCGCCTTCGCCCCGTCAGGGGCGGCCCGAATTCTTCAAGAAGTGTTGGTTCCAGGGGACTAGTCCTGTGCCGATCCCGCAGCAGCTCCTCCCCCGCTTCCGGCCCAAGGTCCAGCACCGGCCGCTCGCCGCTCGTGCGCCAGGTGGCCCTTCGCTCCGCGTGCGCTGGCTCGGGACCGCCGGCCACGTGATCTCGACCGACGAGACGACCGTCCTCGTCGATCCGTTCCTCACGAGGCCAGGCCTTCGTGGCCTGCTCCGACCGCTCGAGCCGGACCTCGACGCGATCGAGCGCTGGGTGCCGCGCGAGGTGGACGCGGTCCTCGTCGGGCACAGCCACTACGACCACCTGCTCGACGCGCCCGCCATCGTGCGGTCAAGGGCGGCGATCCTCGTCGGGTCGGGGACGACCGCCGCCGTAGCTCGGGCGGCGGGGGTGAGCCCCGAAAATATCCGCGTCGTGCCGCCGGGCGGGCTCTCACTTCGCGTTGGCGATCTCGAGATCTCGTTTGTCCCGAGCCTGCACGGACGCATCTTCCTCGGGAAGGTGCCCTTCCCCGGCGAGTGGACACACGCGCCGCCGCTCCCGCTCTACGCGCCGCAGTACCGGATGGGCGGCGCGTACGGGATCCTCATCCGCGCCGGCGCGCGCACGCTCTATCACAACGGCAGCGCCGATCTCGTCGACGCGGAGATCGCGGGGCGCCACGCCGACGTCGTGCTGGCCGGGCTCGCCGGTCGCAAGGCGACGCGCGACTACCTGACGAGGCTGACGGGCTGCCTCGGACCGCGGGTGCTCGTCCCCACCCACCACGACGCCTTCTTCGGCCCGCTCGAGCTCGGCGAGCGGCTCCTGCCCGGGGTGGACCTCGACGGCTTCTTCCGCGAGACGCGCGCCGTCGCGCCGGACGCGCGCGTCGTCACGCCGCTCTATCATGACGATGTGGTCATTCCTCTCGAGGGGGACCCGCGGGACATCGCGATCGTGGAGCGCACGGCGTGAGGCGGGCGGCGCTCGTGCTCGCGGCGTTGTCGGTGGCCACGTCGTGCGCCGGCTCGCGCGCCGACTCGAGCGAGGACGATCCTCAGCCCGAGCCGGATCCGACCTCGTACGGGATCCGGCTCCGGGACATGGCCCTGCGCAAACACGTGGTCGTGCCGGGGCTCAGCGACGATCTGTCCAACGCGATCGGCAGGGAGATCTCGCGTCCGCCCGATCTGATCGGCGCGCTCACCGGGTACGCGCGCACGTGCAGACGTGGCGAGCGCGCCGGGTGTTACATGCTCTCCTTGCTCGATCGGCCGCGCCCGATCCGCAACGAAGAGGTGCGCGAGCAGATCATCGAGCCGCTCTCCGTCGCGTGTGCGACGGACGTCGCGGCGGGCTGCCACCTCGCGGCGCTGGTCCTCGACGACGAGTCGGGCAACCCGCTCGACCCCAAGGCCGCCTATTCGGCGTTCGCGAAGGCCTGCAAGCGAGGGTTTCACCCGGCCTGCGTGCGCGAGGCCTGGTTCCACATCTTCGGCCAGGCCGCGAAGGAGCCCGGCGCTCACGCGCGGCACGTGGGCCTGCGCAAGGCGGCGTGTGACGCCGGGTTTCCGAGCGGCTGCCGGCCCGTCCCGGCGCACGGGTACGCCGGTGACGAGCTGCGCGCTTGTGAGCTCGGCGACCTCGACGCCTGCACCGCGATCACGGTGGGCCCCAAGGCCGCGCGAGCCAAACGCGTCATCGGCGAGCTTCGACCGGAGATCGAAGCGATCTGCGAGGCGAGCAAACACGAGGCCGCCTGCGCTGACGTCGCTCGCACACGTTGACGTTCAGAGCTTCGAGGGGTCGGCGGTGACCGTCGGCTCGGCCGGCGGCTCGGTGGTGGAGCCTTCGGGCTCGCCTTCGCGTGTGACCTTGGGCTCGATCGCGCGGGCGATCGTGCCGAGCGAACGTGCGGCGAGCCGCATGGACCGCGCGCTCCGCTCGAGAGCAGAGGTCGCCACCTGCAGGCCGAAGACGGCCCACTCTGCGCCGATGCCCACGAGCGAGTCCACGAGGCGTTCGCTTTCGTTCGAGCGGGTGGTGTTCGTCTGGGTTTCCATGGTGCTTTCTCCGATTTCGAGACGGACGAGTCCCACCCCCGCCCCCATGGCGTGGACAGAACCGTCATGTTCGATGCAAGACAGTCGTGAAGAGACGAGGCGCTCAGCCGCCCGGGAGGCAGGCGTCGCACACGAAGACCCGCGGGGCGCCCGGCGCCGCCGAGTCCGTGATTCCGAGGTGGGCTTTGTCACCCGGCTTGAGGGCCGAGCTGCATTTCGCGCAGCTCGCCGCCTGGGCGAGGGTGACCGTCTGGAAGGCGATCACGTCGGGCAGGGGCTGGTCCGGGAGCACGCGACGCTTGAGGCGCCCCCGCTCCTCCTCCAGCTGGCGAGCCGCCTTCTTGAGGCGAGCCTCCACGTTCTCACCGGCCGCATCCGCCACGCTCAGCGCGTCCTCCAGGATGGTGCGCACCAGGTTGGAGACCGGGACGCGGAGGTTCTGGGCGAACCGCTTGAGCTCGGCTTCCAACACGGCGGGGACACGCGTGTGGAGCACACGCTCCTTCTTGTCGGCGCGCCCGTCCCCGTCCGCCTCGGCGGCGTCCGCCTGGGGAGATGCAGAAGGGTCGGGTGAGCCGTCGCGTGTCACGCCGTGATACATAACACCGATGTATCACGCGTCAAGCCGGCGTGTATCACGCCGTGATACGGCTCACCCTGCTGCCGATCACTCCCCGCAGCCGGGCGCGGGCTGGCCGCCCCCGTTCGATGCGGCGGGGGCCTGACCGCTGAGCTTGTTCTCGCAGCCCTTCATCTTGTTGTGGGCGCAGACGTTCGTCTTGATGGTCTCGGCGTCGATGCCCGAGAACTTGAACTTGCCGTTCACCAGCCAGGTGGGGCTGGCCCCGAAGCCCGCTGCCTCCGACGCGGCGAACGACTTGGCGAGCAGGTCCTTCCCTTCGCCGTCGAAGCATTTGGACAGGACGGCCGCGTCGATGCCGGTCTTGTCCCCGGTGCAGGCCTGCCAGTCCGCGCTCTTGTAGTCCTTGTTTCGGCACCAGATGTAGTCGAGGTACTTCCGGTTCTTGTCGTAGTTCTTGATGGCGCAGACAGCGCGGATGTCCTCGTCGACCTCGGGCTGACCGTGCATCGACTTCAGGCCCGACGCGTCGCCGTCGCCGATGTAGTGGATGACGAAGTCGAGCTTCTCGCCGGCCTTGTCGAAGTTCGCGAGGACCTCCTTCATGGCGTCGAGGCCCTTCACGCCGAAGGGGCACTGCGACATCACGAAGACCTCGAGCTTCTTCGGCTCCTCCGCGCGGCACTGGAGCCTGTCTTTGCACTCGTCCAGCTTGCAGCCGCCGTCGTCCGCACAAGCCGGGTTCCAGTCGCCGACGGTCGCGATCTTCAGATCGCCTCGATCCATCAGGGCCTTGGCGAGGTTCTGCGAGGCCTCCTCGTCGTCCGCCAGGGTCTTGTCGAAGACGACGGCGGGGAGCTTGGCCGGCTTGATCTTGTCGAACAGCTTCTTTCCCTCCGGCGACTCGTAGTCGACCGTCGTGATGACGGGCGCGCCGACCGTTCCGCCGATCTGACCCTGCAGGCCCTCGGTGTCGCAGTCCTGCCCGCAGCGCTTGTCCGAGAGGATGGTGACGTTGACCTTGGGCTGGGGCGGGATCTCGCCGCACACGGCGGGCTGCTCTCCCTGATACGCGGCGCAGATGGCCCGCATGATGTCCTTCGGGCGGCGGCTGCCTTCGTAGTCTTTCCCGGCGATGTGGATGGTGGGGCTGCCGCTGACATCTTTGTCATCCGCGCGCTTGAACGAGGCGGCGAGGAGCTCGCGCCCCTCCGGGCCCTTCGCGCAGGCGCCGATCTTCTCGGCGGAGGCGCCGACCGCCTTCGCGCAGGCCTCCCAGCCGGTGTCGATGTTCTTCCAGTCCTTGTTCTGGCACTGGATGAACTCGAACCACTTGCCCGTGTGTTTCTGGGCGCACACCTGCAGGAGGTCGCCCATGACCTCCTTCGGGCCGTGCATGCTGGTGAGCTCGCCGCCGGCCCCGCCCTTGCCGATGAACTCGACCTTCAGGTCGATGTCGGCGCCCATCTTCTGCACGACCTCCTCGAAGGCGGCCTCGGCCTGCACGCCGTACGGGCACTGCGACATCACGAAGAGCTCGACCTTCACGGCGCCCGGGCTCACGACGCGCGGCGCGTCCGCGAGGGCTCCGGCTGCCGGGTCCGGCGCGGCGGTCGCGGCGGGCGAGTGCGCCCCACGATCGGCCGTGTACATGATGCCCATCCCGAAGAGAAACGCGCAGGCAGCGCCGACGATCAGGTGCGTGTGCTTCACGACCCACGACGTACCATTGCGCAAGCGTGCGCGCTACCGCGCGGGGGTACCCAGACGCGCGCGCAGGAGAGCCTCGAGCGAATCGAAGTACGACTCCGGTACGGTCGCCGCGGCGCGGCGGAGGCGATCGGTGAGCGCGTCGACCGGGCGCACGTGCTCCGCTCCCTCGACGGCGTGGGCCACGTTCTCCGCCGTGGGGGCCCTCGGCGTCTGTCGGAAGGCGTCGACCAGGGCGGTCAGCGCCTGCCTGAGCAGCGCCTTGGAGCCCTCGAAGGAGACGCGGAACGCCGCGCCGAGCGGGGAGTGATCGGTCTCGAGGAGCGTCGCGTCGATGGCCGCGCGGACGTCCGCCGCGCGGCGCGCGGGGGGTGATGCGCCCATGGAGAAGGCGAGATCGAGCAGGTAGCCGCGGTGATAGCAGGCGCTCGCGGCGTCGGAGGCCCGCTTGATCTCGAGGACGAAGAAGATCTTCCGGAAGAAGAGGCGCAGCGGCAGGAGCAAGACACCCCGGCCGAGCTGACCGAACACGCTCTCGCCCGGCCCCTCGGCGATCGCCCGAAGCTGGTCGTCGGAGAGGGTCACGCCGTGGGAGCGGGCGATCTCGGAGGTGAGCCGTCGCTCGAGGAACGCCTTCACGATGTCGTCGAGGAAAGGGACGGGGATGAGCGGCGTGAGCCCGACGAGGACGGCGTGGCTGACCAGCAGCGGGCTCGTGGCGATTTCTCGGCGCGGCACCCGGAGAGGAGAGCAGGACAGCGGACGAATGCAACCACCCGCGATCGGAGAGCCGCGCTCATCGCTTGCGCTTCGGCCTCTTGTCGCCCTTCTGCCGCTTGATCAGGGCCCGCTCGTACGCGCTCTGGACCGCGCGGAAGACCTCGGCGTCTCCGCCTCGGTCGGGGTGCGTCTCGAGGGCGCGCCTCCGGTACGCGCGCTTGATCTCGTCGACCGTCGCTTCGGGAGGCAGACCGAGGATGGCCCAGACGGATGCGCGCGTCGGGCCGGCGCTTCCCCCAAGGCTGGGCTTCACGGGCTCGGCCTTCTGATCGACCGTGGGGGTCTCCCCACGGAGCGCCCGGAGCCACGCCCGGGCCCACCGCGAATCGATCGCCGTGAGGCTGCGGCCGGCCACCCGCTCCGCTTCGGCGAGCGCGTCGTGCCACGTCGCCGCGCCGCCGTTCGACGCGTCCGGCTTGCGGAACGGTCGCTCACAGGGCGGCTCGGTCCACCACGCAGCCCAGAAAAATCGCCGTCGCTGCGTTCGAGCGATCGAGCAAACCGCTCCGGCGAGCGCGCTCGGCTCAGCTGGCTCGGTCACCAGAGGGCCGCCTTCGGTCGGCGCTCGGGTCAGGCGAGCGCGGGCCGAACGAAACGCATCGGGAAGAGCCCCGAGATCGTGGCGTTGGGACGGGGCAGGTCGTCGTCGTCGTCCTTGTCGTTGCGCTTGGAGTCGCCGCCACGAAAGAACGCGGCGATTCCAGCGGCGGCGCGACGGGCGTTCAGGCCCGGCTGGCGCGACGAGACCTTGCTGCCCGAAGGGCCTGGCGAACTAGCGAGACGATACGCCTGGCGGTCCATGGGGGCCTCCTACCACGTGCGCACGAGTGCGGGGAAGTTTCTGCGGACGCTCGTCCGGGAGGCGCGGCGATGGTGCCCGCGATCATCGACTTAAGCGGACGAGCCGAGGGGACGTTCCTTCTCACGAAGCGAGCGGCGACCGCCAGCCTGGGCCGGCTTCGAGAATTTCTTGGCCCAAGCGGAGAGCCCATGACAAGGGCTCTGCTCGGATGATTCGGCCCTCGTGCCGATTGGGCTTCGAAGTGGAGGTAGTCATGATCCCGGCCCGCACCGTCGAAGAGCAGGAACGTCCCTCGGAGTGGCTCCGCGCGTTGCGCGAGACAAAAGGTGCTTACGCGGACCTTCTCCGAGAGTCAGGCGAGGTGGTCGTCGCCGCTTACCGCGTCGCGCTGGCCCGCTGCCGCGCGAGCGAACGCTCGAGCACCATCCCGACAGCGCGCGAGGTGCGCGCCGCGACTCGCGAGGTGCTCGGCGACACGACGCCGCTGCCGCCCGTGACCGCCGTCGTCGAAGACTGCGCCCACGCGGGGCTGCTCGTCATCGCGTGACGGGCTTCTTCACGCGTTCGATCTCGTAGCCCTGCTTCGTGAGCAGCGCGACGACGCTCTTGTCTCCCAGGAGGTGCGCCGCGCCGACCGCGACGAACACGTCGCCCTTCTGGAAGAGCGGAGAGATCTTCGGTACCCACCGACGATTCCGCTCGTAGAGCAGCGTGTCGAACATGGCCGGGTGTTTCTTGATCTCGTCGGGATCGAACGTGAGCGCGTTCAGCTTGTCGAGGTCGCCTCCGCGGTAGGCCGTGGCCAGATCGAGGAGCATCTTCTCTGCGGCCGGCAGGTCACCGAGCGTGTCGTCGAGCAGCTTCGTGTCCATCGAGGCGTCGACCATCTTCACCTGTTCCTCGAGCGTCTCGAGGAAGACGATCTCCTTCTTCGCCCCCTTCGCCCGCTCGTAGAGCGTGAGATCCATCGGCTCCGTCTTGGGCAACATGTCTTGCAGGACGAGCGTGACGAGCATCCACGGCTTGAAGCGCTCGAGCGTGCTCTCGGGCATGAGGATGCCGCCGACGCGATCGACCAGGATCTGCCAGCGGCCCGGGGAGAGCTTGTCGCGCACGCTCTCGCCGGGCTTGAGCATCGCGAGGTTCACGGCCGCAAACGGGTCGACGTCGAACGCGTTCGCCTCGAACACGACGACACGCGCCGCGTCCAGGCGCTCGAACACCATCGGGTGGAGCTCCTTCTCCGCGTCGGTGCCGAGGTGCATCGTCCCGAAGAGGTGGCTCGTGGTCGCGCCCTTCTTTGCTTCCCACAAGAACGGCTGCGGCCGATCGGTAGGCGCCGACTCGGCGAGCGCCGACGCCGACGGAGAGGCGGTGACCGAAGCCGACGCGGCGCCCGAGGCCGAGCCCGCCGGCGCAGACGGAGCGGAGACGGCAGGCGCGGTCTGCGCGGCGCGCCCAGAGCCGGCGGCCGCGCCGCCGTCTCCCTGGCCACACGCGACGAAGAGCCAGGCGAAGACCAGGACGAGCACGCGGACGGGCGACTGCACGCCGCGATCCTACACGCGCGTGAGGATCTCGCACCCGTCCCGCGTCACGAGGACGGTGTGCTCGAACTGCGCGGACAAAGCCCCGTCGCTCGTCACCACGGTCCAGCCGTCCTCCAGCACGCGGACCTCCGGCGAGCCCAGGTTGATCATCGGCTCGATGGTGAAGGCCATGCCGGCGACGAGGCGCGGGCCCGCTCCGCGCACGCCGACGTGCGAGACGTGGGGCGCGCAGTGCATCGCCCGGCCGATTCCGTGCCCACCGAACGCAGACACGACGCTGCAGCCGGCTTTCCTGGCGACCTCGACGATCGCGGCGCCGATGTCGCCCATCCGCGCGCGCTCGCGCACGACGGAGATGCCGGCCTCGAGGCACGCCTGCGCGACCGCCGTGACGTGCCGCGCCTCGGGCGAGACCTCCCCGACGAAAAACGTCCGCGAGGTGTCGCCGTGGAAGCCGCCGAGCTCGGTCGTCACGTCCACGTTCACGATGTCGCCCGGCTCGAGGCGCACGTCGCGTGAAGGGATGCCGTGGCAGACCACGTGGTTCTTGCTGGTGCAGACCGCCGCCGGGAAGCCCTTGTAGCCGAGCTGGCTCGGCTTGCCTCCGCGCCGCGTTGTGTCTTCGCGCACCCAGGCGTCGATGTCTGCGGTCGTGATCCCAGCGGACAGTCGTGAGCCGACGAAGGCCAGCGTCTCGGCGGCAACCCGGCCGGCCGCGCGGAGGCGCTCGATGTCCTTGCCGCGGAAGGTCTCGATACCCATGGGCCCAGCCTCGTCGGGTCCAGCGAAGGCGGCCAATACCTTCTCGATCTGCCTGCTGCGCCCGAGATCCGCTAAGCTCGTCGCGGCATGAGCCTCTCGCAGCTGCGGTATTTCGTGACGGTCGCGGAGGAGGGGAACGTCACCCGGGCGGCCAAGCGGCTACACGTCTCGCAGCCGCCTCTCAGCCGGCAGATCCGCGCGCTCGAAGACGAGCTCGGCACGCCGCTCTTCGCCCGTACGCCCAGCGGCGTGCGCCTCCTGCCCGCGGGGCAGACGCTGCTCGCACACGCGCGCTCGATCCTCGCGGACATCGAGAGGGCGGCGGTCGCGGTTCGCCGCCACACCTGAGCCTCACATCGCGGGGGCGAGCCAATCGAGCGCGGCACGCGCCATCGAGGCGGCGCGCTCGCGCACCGACCGCGGCCGCTCGCAGAGCACCTCGAAGACCCGCGCGCTCGTCGCGCGCTCGAGGAGGTAGTCGTCGCTCGTCGCGAGCGCGTCGATGAGGCCGAGCTCGATGGCGCGCCGGCCATACCAGTGCTCACCCGTGGCGACGGTCTCGATATCGAGCTTCGGTCGCCACTCGCCGACGAAGGCCTTGAACAGGCCGTGGGTGTCTTCGATCTGCTCCTTGAGCTTCGAGCGCCCCTCCTCCGTGATCCGACCGAGCAGGGTCACGGTGCGTTTGTATTTGCCCGCGGTGACGTCCTCGTAGTCGACGCCGTGCCGCTCGAGCAGTCGATGCAGGTTCGGCACCGGCGCCACGACGCCGATCGAGCCGATCACCGCGAAGGGCGCGGCGACGACCTTGTCGCCGACGCAGGCCATCATGTAGCCGCCGCTCGCCGCGACCTTGTCGACGCAGACGGTGAGCGGGATGTTCTTGGCGCGGAGGCGCGCGAGCTGCGACGCCGCGAGCCCGTAGCCGTGCACCGCCCCTCCCGAGCTCTCGAGCCGCACCACGACCTCGTCGCCTCGCTCGGCGACGCCGAGCACGACTGTCACCTCCTCGCGAAGGCTGTCCGTCTGCGTCGCGAGAACGTCGCCCTTGAAGTCGAGGACGAAGACGCGCGACTTCGGCAGCTCCTCCTGGCGAGGCTCCTTCAGGCGCGTGCGCTTCTTGGACGCGAGCCCAGCCTTGATGGCGGCGACGTTCCGCCGCCATCGCGCGCTCACCTCGCGCAAGCGCACGATGGGCTCCGCGCTGCGACGCGCGCGCATCCGGGAGAAGAGGACGATCGCGCAGGCCGCGAACGTGACGAAGACCACGAGCGCCTTGAGGACGAACCCGAGCAGGTCCCAGAGAGGCTGCGACATGACGTGCGCGTACCCGGCCCCCGCTTCGTCCGCAACCCGGGCGGGAACGCGCGGCCCGTCAGTTCAAGTCGAGCGCGTGTTTCGCGAGGTCCTCGAAGGACACGAACCGGAGCGCGTCCTCGTGGGTTCCCGCGAGGAGAACGGGCGGCGCGACGCCCGCGTCGAGCGCTTCCTTCCAGCGCGCGGCACAGAGGCACCACTTGTCGCCGGGCGACAGCCCCGGAAAGCCCGTCGCCGGGTAGGGCGTCGACAGGTCGTTGCCGCGCGAGCGCGAGAAGGCCAGAAACTCCTTCGTCATCTGCGCGCACACGGTGTGACTGCCGGTGTCCTCCGGCCCCGTGTTGCAGCACCCGTCACGATAGAAGCCCGTCAGCGGCGAGCGGCAGCACGCGCCGATGCCTCGACCGAAGACGTTCTTTCCTTCCACCTTCGCCATCGAGGCGTCACCTTATCAGGATCGTGCGCATTTCGACCCAGCGCGATTGACCGCCGGGCTCCCGCTTTGCTCCCATCGCGTCGGCTGAGACGCGGAGGAGGGCGAACGAAGATGACAAAGAAGAAGATTGCGGTCGTGGGCGGCGGCGCGGCGGGTGCAGCGGCGGTGTGGACGCTGATGGCCCCGGAGACCGAGAACCTCGTGGACGTCACGCTGCTGCACGACGAGGACGAGGTCGGTGGACACTCCAAGACGATCGGCGTTTGGTTCGACGACGCCGGCAAGGGCCACGCGGACACGCCCGCGCCGCCCGGCAAGACGGTCTACCCGGTCGACATCGGCGTGCAGTTCATCTGCCCGACGCTGTACCCGAACGTCTACAAGCAGCTCGAGCGCCCCGAGTTCACCGGCCGCGTGAGCCTCACCGGCCACCCGGAGCTGAAGCTCTCCGGGTCCTTTTCGCAGACCCTGAACTGGGGGAACTTCCCCGCCTACCAGTCGGGCTGGCGCTTCTCGCAGTGCTACGACTACACGACGCGGCGCCTCGCGCGGGAGTTCGAGACCGACATCGCGACCGCGCCGTTCACGCCGCTCGACGGCATCACCTTCTCGACCAACATCGAGAAGTACCTGCAGATCGAGGGCGTCTCTTGGAGCACGAACTTCTTTCGTTACCTCCTCGTCCCCTACCTCTGCATCATCAACGGCTACGGCACGACCGATCTGCTCGAGACGACCTTCGAAGATCTGTTCCCCATCTTCACGAAGATCCCGCTCCTGCAGAAGAAGGGCCCGTACGGCTCCTTCACGCACCCGGGCACCGGGTGGGATCGCTTCACGGAGGGCGCGACGGCCTGGGTCGTGGCGATGGCGAACTACGGCGTGTCCAAGGGCGCGACGCTCAAGCTCGGGATGACCGTCACCGCTGTCTACCCGCTCCCGAGCGGCAAGGTGAAGGTCGAGTGGTCTCCGACGGCGGATCTCCAGGCCGCAATCGCCGACCCTTCGCACCCGGTGCCGACCCACGCGGACGAGTTCGACGACGTCATCCTCACGACCGACATGACGACGAACCGTCAGCTGCTCGATCATCCGCAGAACGCCGTCTACGCCGTCCAGAAGGACTACATCGGCGAGGACAAGTTCGCGCTCATTCCGGGCGTTTGTTACATCCACCAGGACGACGAGTGCCTCTCGCCGTACCTCCGCGACAAGCTGGAGGACGGGCAGTTCGTCGGCGCGTATGCGTGGGGTGACGTGCCACCGGGCGGCGATCTGTACGGTCTGCCCTACAACCTCCAGAAGTCGTTCCAGACCTACCTGATGAAGAACATCCTCGGGACGCCGGTCGACTGCCACGTCTCGATGTACGCCGAGAGCTCGGGCGCCAAGCTGCCCGACCCGGCCAAGGTCATCCACATGAAGACGTGGCGCCACGGGCGCTGGGTGGCGAGCTTCTTCGACAAGGCGAAGAAGGAGCTCCACCGTATCCAGGGGCTCGGCCACATCTGGTTCGCCGGCAACAACACCACGGTGGACTCGGAGGAGGGCGCGCTCGTCTCGTCGATGATCATCGCGAACCGCCTCTTCAAGGAGTGGGTCTACCCCTTCGATCTCACGTCGGAGGCGTACTTCTTCTTCCAGTACTTCCAGAGCATCATGTTCCCCGCTCCCACCTTCGGCTGGCGCCTCGGCAGCCTGGCGGCGGACGCCGGCGAGCACGTCAAGCAGCTCTTCGGACAGAACCCCTGACCACGAGTAGGATCCACGGCGCATGATCACGACGACCGAGCGGCACGCGGCACCGGATGGCACGCCCCTTCACGTCTACTGCTGGAAGCCCTCCGATATCGCGGCGCCGCTCCGGGCCGTCGTCCACATCACCCACGGCATGGCCGAGCACGCGGGGCGCTACGCGCGCTTGGCCGAGGCCCTCACCGACGCGCGCATGCTCGTCTACGCCCACGATCAGCGCGGGCACGGCAAGACGGCGCGCGCCGGTGAGCTCGGCCACCTCGAGTGGGCCGAGCTCGTCTCGGATCTCGACGATCTGATCCGCGTCGAGTCGGAGCGCCACCCCGGCGTGCCGTTCGTGGCCTTCGCGCACAGCATGGGCTCGTACGTCCTTCAGGAGCTCATCGCGAAGGTCTCCGGTCGCGTCGCGGCGATGGTCCTCTCCGGCTCCAACGGCAAGCCGCCGCCCCTCGCCAAGGCCGGCCGCCTCGTCGCGCGCGCCGAGCGGCTGCGCGTCGGCGCTCGAGGAACGAGCAAGCTGCTCACCAGCCTGTCCTTCGACGCGTTCAACAAAGCCTTCAGCCCGAACCGCACGGCGTTCGATTGGCTCTCCCGCGACGAGGCCGAGGTGGACGCCTACGTCCAAGATCCGCTGTGTGGTTTCGATTGCAGCACGACCACGTGGGTCGGCCTCCTCGACGCTCTCGATCGGATCGCCGAGCCCGCGCACCAGCGCCGCATCCGAAAGGACTTGCCCGTCTACGTGTTCGCCGGCTCGGAGGACATGGCGAGCAATCGCACCAAGGGCCTCGATCAGCTCCTCGGCGCCTACAGGGCGGCGGGCCTGACGGACGTCACACACAGGTTCTACCCGGGCGCCCGCCACGAGACGCTCAACGAGACGAACCGCGACGAGGTCACACGCGATCTGATCGCCTGGCTCGACAGCAAGCTGCCGGCTCAGCCGGATCAAACCTGACATACCGCTGACACAAGGCCGTGCGACCTTGCGGCCCTGGACTCACCGGTCCGCTCGAAGGAAGGAAGAAACCATGCGCCTCTACCACCACCCCATGTCGTCGAACGCCCGCCGCGCCACCATGACCGCCTTGCAGCTCGGCATCGACGTGGAGCTCGTGTTCGTCGACCTCGCGAAGGGCGAGCACAAGAAGCCCGATTTTCTGAGGCTGAACCCCGGTGGCAAGGTGCCTGTCCTCGAAGATGGCGACTTCGCGCTGACCGAGTCACACGCCATCATGCAATACCTCTGCGACAAGACGCCCGGCCAGACGCTCTACCCGACGGAGCTCCGCGCGCGCGCCGACGTGAACCGCTGGCTTTTCTGGAACGCGGCGCATTTCCAGTCCTCCGTCGCGATCCTGAACTGGGAGCACGTGGTGAAGCGGTTCCTCAACCTCGGCGATCCCGAACCGGCCGCCGTCCAGAAGGGCGAGGGCCTCGTCCGCGATCTCGGCAAGCTCCTCGACGATCACCTCGCGGGCAAGACGTGGATCTCCGGCGACGCGCTCACCCTCGCGGATCTCGCGATCGCCACGCCGCTCGACGCGCTCGACAGGGCGAAGCTCCCGGTGCGTGACTTCACCAACGTCATGAGCTGGCTCGGCCGGGTGCAGGCGCTCGACGCGTGGAAAAAGACGGGGATGTGATCAAGCCTCGGAGGTGAAGACCACCTTGCCGAGCTTCGCCTCGTCCTCGGCGGCTGCCTCGCGCTCGGCCTCGACCGCACGCGCCTCGAGCTCGAGGTCGAGGAAACGGTACCGGACACCCTCGGCCGCGCGATCCAGATCGACGTCGCCGCCGAGGGCGATGACTTGCTTGGTGAGCTCCTTCGGATCGGCGTCGAGACCGGACGCGACGCGGTAGCGCTCGGCGAGCTCACGCTCGCTGACGCCCCCGGCCTTCGCCCCCTCGAGCACGGTCTGGAGCACCGCGCGCCGCCCGTTCTCTTTCGCGGCGCGCTTCTTCCGCAGCGGCGTGAGGAGCATGCGGCCGATGGGGAGCGCAAAGAGCGCGAGCGAGAACAGGAAGGGCACGACGCCGAGGACGATGGGGGTGCCCGGCGGAGGCAGCTCGATCGGAGGGACGCCGCGGAACATGGCGACCATGCGCTCGATCGTGAGACCGTTTGCGAGCACCCACCCCGATGCGAGCAGGTTGAAGAGGTTGAGCCCGCCGATCACGAAGTCGTGCCCGGGCTGGTTGCCCGTGATGGGCGGAGGCTCCTCCCGGCGAAACCAGATCGGCTCGGCGCGGCGCGCCGGCGCGCCGATGTCGACCGTCTTTCGAAGCTCCGGGAAGCGGTAGGCGATGCCGCCCTCCTCCGAGACCTCGACGCTGCCGCCGTAGTCGAGCAGGAGCTTGGACATCAAAGGATCGATCTGCTCCCGGCTCTGACCGGTGACGCGCATCACGTCCGCCAGGCCGATGCGGCCCTTCCCTGCACGGATCTCGGCCAGCACCGCGCGCCGAGGCGCGTCGGGATCGATTCGCTCGGGGCGAGGTCCGAAGAAGAAGCGATCGACTCGCTCGTAGAACGGCGCCTCTTCGCGCGCGCTTTGCAAGCGGCGCAAGCGCCGCTGCGCCATCACGTCGTCCACGTCGACGTAAAACGGCGACCACGGGTGGAAGGTCCAGAACAGCGCGTCGAACACCAGGCGAATGAGGGGGCCCGCCATCGAGAAGCCGCGCGAGTCGGAGCGCTCGGACGAGCGGCTGAAGGCCAGTCCGACGAGCAAGGCCACGAAGAGGGCCACGTACCCCACGAGGACGATCGCGACCCACGCGCGCACGATGAACCGGCCGGCGCCCGAGATCGCCGCGCCCACCTTGCGCGCGGCGGACGAGAGCGCGTCCGTCGTCTCCCACGGCTTGGAGAAGCCGTGCGGGAACACGAAGACGATCTGGCCCTCCTCCGTGACACGGAGGTGGCCGCGAAACTCACTCACGAGCGCGTGGAGGCCTCGCTCGGCGTCCCCCAGGGAGAGCGCGCTCGCCGCGGCTGCGTCCGCTACCGTGTAGGGGCGCTTGGGATCGATCGTGTTGCGGAGCTTCTCCGCTGCTTGTTTGGATTCCACGCCTCGGGGTGTGGTCTAGCACCCCCACGCGCGGGTGGTCAGGCGAAGTACGCCTTCACGTTCCGGTCGAGCAGGGTGCGGAGCGATCGAAGGTGCATCCACACGCCACAGGCGGCGAGCACCGCGGTGGAGATCGCGCCGAGCGACCACGGACCGGACACGAACCGCCAAAGGGAGAAGGAGCCCAAGAGGAGGGCGATGGGCGAGAGGACGAGGATGACGAACCGCGTGAGCCCGGACCGCTTGAGCAGGAGCTTCCCGATGGCCCAGGCCACGAAGAAGCTGAACAGCGAGACGCCGATGACGAACGGCACCGTGAAGAACGCGAAGAACCCCGAGCCGAGGACGGCGGTCGCCAGGTTCACCAACGCGGCGAACAGGGTGTAGCCGTACCAAGCGTTGACGAGGGCCTCGAGCTTTGCCTTGCCGTTCATGCGTCCTCCCGGGTCGGGCAGCATACTACGTGGGCCGGGGTCGCGCACTTCCCCGCCCGCATCATGCCTTCAACGCCGCGATCGTACGGGCGATTCCTTCGCTGAGGTCGACCTTGGGGCGGTAGCCCAGGTCCCGCGTGGCCTTCTCGTGGGAGAAATAGTGGTGCGTCGTCAGGTAGCGGATGGCGAAGCGGGTGAGGCTCTCCTCGCTGGTCGGGATTCCACGGACGGCGTCGAGCCACTCGCGCACGGCGGCCGCGCCGTAGGCGATGGGGTACGGGACCTGGAGCTTGGGCCGCGGGTGACCGATGCCGTCGAGCACCCGTCCGACGAACTCCCAGAAGGCCATGGGCTCCCCGTTCGTGACGAAATAGGCCTGACCAGCCGCCGGCCCCCCATCGACGAGCTTGTCCGCGGCGAGGAGCAGTCCGTCCACCAGGTTGTCCACGTAGGTGAAGTCGCTCAGCTTCTCGGCGCTGCCGACGTAGGCCTTCAGCTTCCCGCTTCGTGCCCGACCCAAGATCGCGGGCAGAAAACGCGTGTCGCCGGGGCCGAAGATGACGTGCGGCCGGATGGCGCAGGTGAGGACGCCGCCCTTGCCGCTCGCCGCGAGCACCTCTTCCTCCGCCTGGGCCTTGGTCTTCGCGTAAGGCGCGTGGAACGACGTGGGGTAAGGCAGCCGCTCGTCGCCCTTCTCGAGGTCTTTGCCGTCGTAGACGACGCTCGCGCTCGAGACGTAGACGAGCTTCTTCACGCCCTTGTCGCGGCAAGCCGCGAGCAGGTTGCGCGTGCCGCCGACGTTGATGGCGAACACTTCGTCCGCCCCGGTGTGGCGCGTCTGCACGCGGGAGGCGACGTGGTAGACGACGTCCGCGCCTTCGACGGCCGAGTCGAGCGCGGACTTGTCACGCAGATCCGCCCGGGTGGGGATGACGTTTTCGGCCGGCGCGCCGGCGACGACGTCCAGCGCGACGACCGTCTGCCCCGACGAGGCGAGGCGCGACGTGAGGTGTTTGCCGACGAACCCGCTCGAACCGGTGACCACCGCTCGTGTCATGACGTTCTCCGATTGCGCCGGAGCAAGCCGGCCTCTTCGTACCAGCGAAAGGTGTCGCGCAAGGTCTCTTCGATCGGCCGCGGCGCGTGGCCGAGGACGTTCGTCGAGAGCGCGTCGAGCGCCCGCGGCCTGTGCTCGAGCGCGTCCATCGAGGCGACCGAAAAAAGCGGCTCTTGCCCGATGAGGCGCGAGGCACGCTCCGCGAGCGGTGCAAACCGGCGCGCGAGGCCAAACGGGATGTCGAAGCGCGGCGGGCTGACCTTCGCCGCGCGGCTCGCGAGCGTCGCGAACTCCCGCATCGGGAGCCAGTTGCCGGCGAGGAGGTAGCGGTGACCGCGTTCCCCCTTCTTCGCGGCCGCCATGGCCGAGAGCGCGATGTCGCGCACGTCCACCCAGGACTGGCCGCCCACCACCGTGGCCGGCAAGAAACCACGCGCGAGCATGAGGAGCACGCGCCCCATGTACGAGGGCTTGTGGTCGTGCGGGCCGATGACCGCACACGGGCTGACGATGACGGCGTCGAGCCCCTCCTCCACCGCGCGCCTGACCTCGCGCTCCGCGCCGGCCTTCGTGCGCTCGTACGGCTTGCCCGAGCCCTCCGAGATGAGCGCGCCCTCGCCTTCGAGCGCGTGCGCGGTGCTGAAATGGACGAGCCTGCGGACGCCGCTCGCGCGGCACGCCTCCACGACGTGTCGCGTCCCCTGGATGTTCACGCGCTCGGCGTCCGGATCGTAGCCGCTCTCGAGCGTGAGCCGAGCGGCCGCGTGGTAGACGACCTCCGCGCCTTTGATGGCGTCGAGGACACGCGCGCGATCGGTCACGTCCGCCGAGACGCGCTCGACGTCGAGCCCCTCGAGGGCGCGCACGTCCTTGCGGACGAGCACGCGCACGTCCGCTCCGTCTTTCAGCAGAGCCCGGACGAGCGCTGCCCCGACGTGGCCCGACGCACCGGTGACGACGACTTTCCCTGACATGCCGGCCGGCTCATAGCATGGGTGGGGCTCGGAGCGACGACGCGGTAAGCTTGCTCTGCATGGCCCCGCCCGCGATCCGCGTCGACGAGCGCCTCTGGGAAAAAGCAGCCGAGCTCCGGCGCCGCGAGTGGCGCGCCCTCATCGCGGAGCTCTCCGACGTGGGCGCGCTCTTCGAGGGCAGGAGCGCGTCGCTGCTCGTCATCGACCTCGACGACCAGCACCTGCGCCTCTTCCTGCACGCCGAAGCCGGCGTGACGAACGTGGAGGTCCCTCGGCGGGAGATCGCGCACCTCATCGACGAGTACAGAGGTGTCATCACCATGCTCGGCGACGAGGGCAACTCCATCGCGCGGATGGAGGCGCTCGACATGGCCAAGAAGGTGGTCCACGACGACGGCGCGCGCCGGATCGCCGCGATCCTGCCGGACCTGTCGCCCGAGCACGAGACGCGCCGCCGGTTCTTCACGCTGGTGGTCTCGCTCGCGGTCGATACCACGAAGATGCCCTGGGCGCGCCGCCACCTCTGACGGTCACGTCCGGCCGTCGCGGATCTGGACCGGCGTGCGCCCGTACCACCTGACACATGCACGGTGGAGCGCCGCCCGCTCCGAATAACCCAGCAGCGCGGCGACCTCGTCCACGGGCCGCCCCTCTCGCAGCAGGAGCTCGGCTCGCTGTCGTCGGATCGTATCGACCTCATTTGCGTACGTGGTGCCCAGCTCGGCGAGCCGTCGCTCGAGCGTGCGCGAGCTCGTCGAGATCGCCGCAGCGCAGCGCTCGAGACCGAAGCTCCCAGCGGCGAGCCCTCGCCCGATGAACGCCCGGACGCGGGCGAGCGTGTCGTCCTCCTCGGGCAAGGTCGCGAGCTCCTCGAGGGCCTGCTTCTCGAAGATGGATCGATAGAGCGCGTGCGCCGTCGGGATCGGCGCGTCGAGCGCCTCGTTGTTGAAGGCGACCATGGCGGACGTCTTGCCCAGGACGACCGGTCGGCCGAAGAAGGTTTCCAAGGCTCCGGTCGGCCCCGTCAGCGATGGGAGCTCGAGGTCGAGCGGCACCTCCTCGGCTCTCCCCGTCAACCCCCGAACCGCGAGGAGCGTCTCGGCCAGCGCGCAGACCTCGAGCGGCTCGTGCGCCGGCCGGCGCGGGCCCGGAACACGAAACGTGATCTTCGCTGCCTTCTCGCCGGCCGTGAGGCCGAACCGGTCCCCGTCGCCCCAGAGGCGTTGCAGCTCGAAAGCGCGCGCGAACCCTTCGCGGAGGGTCTCGCTCGCGAGCATGACGAGCGCAGGTGTGTGGTACGCGTCCGGCGGCGCGCTCGTCGCGAAGAGGAGCCCGAGCGAGGCGGGGTCGACGCGCTCGAGCAACGTGTCGATCCCGTCGAGCATCGGATCGAGAGGGACGCGGCCGTGCGGATCGTCGAGCGTTCGCCGATCGAGCCGGCAAGCGCGGCACAGCCCCTCCGGGTCGAGCCCTGCGGCCGACGCTGCGGGCAGGAGTCTCTTGGCCATCCGCGCCGCGATGTCCGTCACGGAGGGCAATCTATCGTCGCGCGGCGCCGGCTGTCACAATCGGTGGCGGGCGACGTCATCGAATCGGGCGCGGCGCGGCCCCAAGATAGTCGCGTGTCACGAATCCTCCGCCTCTTCTCGCTGTTCCAGCGCGCGTTCTGGTCGACGCTCTTTGCCAGGCTGTCGGGAAGGTCGCCGCGTAAGTCGCTGCCTTTCCAGGCCGACATGATCGTCCGCTTCCTGCAGCTCGATTGGCGGGGACTGAAGAGCTGGCCGGTCGAGGCCCTGCGCGCCGAGCTCGCCACCCGCTCGCTCCCGGACTCGGCGACGAAGCTCGTTCGGGTCAGCCGCGCCGAGGGCGCGCCCGTACCGTCGTTCTGGATCGAGCCGAAGGACGGCGCTGGCGGTCGTGTCGTCCTCTACCTGCACGGCGGATCGTACCTGTTCGGCTCGCACGAGACACACGCGGACACGCTGGCGCGCGTCGCGCTGGCCGCGGAGGCGCGTGTCCTCGCGCCCGACTATCGACTCGCGCCGGAGCACCCGTACCCGGCTCAGCTCGATGACGCGGTGAGCGTCTACCGATGGCTCGTCGGACAGACCGAGCCTGCCTCCGTCGTCGTCGCGGGGGAGAGCGCAGGGGGGAACCTCACGATGGCGCTGCTGCTCGCGCTTCGCGACAGGGGCCTGCCGCTCCCGGCCGGCGGCGCGCCGATCTCCGCGTGGCTCGATCTCGCCGCGACGCGCCCATCGATCATGAACAACGCCGCCACCGATTACGGCGACCGCGAGACGCTCCTCGCGCAAGCGGCGCTCTTTGCGGGCGGCCTACCGCTCGACGACCCTCGCGTCTCGCCGCTCTTCGCCGATCTTTCCGGCCTGCCGCCGCTCTTCATCCAGGCTGGCGCCGCCGAGCGTTTGGTCGACGAAAACGTCGAGCTCGGCGAGCGCGTGCGCGGTGCGGGAGGCCAGGCCGAGGTCGATCTCATCCCCGACCACCCACACGCTCCGCCCTTCTTCGCGGAGTGGTCGCCCGCGGCACGAGCGGGCGTCGACCGGCTCGGCGCCTGGATACGCTCGAGAACCGCGAACGACCGGGCGTGACGGGCGTCGACTCGCGCAGGCCGAAGGGTTAAGCCCGGCGCATGCCGAGCGCGATCTTCGATGCGAGCCAATGGGACGTGGTCCCCGGGTTTTCGTTCTCCGACATCACCTATCACCGTGCGAAGAGCCAGGGCACGGTGCGCATCGCGTTCAATCGGCCCGAGGTGCGCAACGCGTTCCGCCCGCAGACGGTGGACGAGCTCTACCTCGCGCTCGAGCACGCCCGTCAGACGAGCGACGTCGGCACCGTTCTGCTCACGGGCAACGGCCCCTCCCCGAAAGACGGCGGCTGGGCGTTCTGCTCCGGCGGCGACCAGCGCATCCGCGGCAAGGTCGGCTACCAGTACCAGGGCGCGGAGGGCTCGGTCGATCCGGCCCGCCTGGGCCGCCTGCACATCCTCGAGGTGCAGCGCCTCATCCGCTTCATGCCCAAGGTCGTGATCGCCGTGGTGAACGGCTGGGCGGTCGGCGGCGGCCACAGCTTGCACGTCGTCTGCGATCTCACGCTCGCCAGCCAGGAGCACGCGAAGTTCAAGCAGACCGACGCGGACGTCGCGAGCTTCGACGGCGGCTACGGCTCGGCCTACCTCGCGCGCATGGTCGGCCAGAAGCGCGCTCGCGAGATCTTCTTCCTCGGCCGCACCTACACAGGCCAAGAGGCGTTCGACATGGGCATGGCCAACGCGGTCGTCCCACACGCGGATCTCGAGCGCGTCGCGCTCGAATGGGCCGCGGAGATCAACGCGAAGAGCCCCACCGCCCAGCGCATGCTGAAGTTCGCCTTCAACCTCTGCGACGACGGGCTCGTCGGCCAGCAGGTCTTCGCCGGCGAAGCCACGCGCCTCGCGTACATGACCGAAGAGGCGCAGGAGGGCCGCGACGCGTTCCTGGAGAAGCGGAAGCAGGACTTCAAGAAGTTCCCCTGGTACTACTGAGCGCCGATCGCGTGTGAGCATCGCGGACGCTGGTCAGCGCAGCGTCAGGAACAACGAGAGCAACAGGAACGGGCCTCCGAGCGCGATGCACACCCAGTTCCAGACCGTGAACCGATCGTCGTGGTTCTCCTGGTCACCCACACGCTCGTTGATCTGCGCGGCGACGTTGTTCGCCGCGTACACGGGCAGGAAGCCGAGCAGGCCGAGGAGGCCTGCCGGCGTGGGGAGCTGACTGAACACGGGCAGGAGGGCGAACGTCATGGCGAGCAGGCCAGCAGGCAAGCCGGGATCGACCCCGACCCCCATCGCCTCGGCGCGGACACGGCGGAACGCCGAATAACTGAAGAGCGCGGCGAAGAGCGTTCGAAGCAACGGGCTCACCGACTGGCCCGAGCGCAGCGCGAGCTGCCAGTTCCGGTAGAGCCAATAGAGCGGGTAGAGGTCGAGCGTGACGAGCGACAGGACCACGAGCTTGAGCGGCCTCACCGAAAACACGGCCGAGCGCGACCGGGTGCGCGGCTTGTCCGGCTCGCGCCAGTCCCTCGGCGGTGCGTAAGGATTGTCGAGCGCGACGGGGGCGTCCGCGACGGGCGCGCGCGTCTCCTCGGCGTCTGCAGTCGCGTCGTGCTCGCGCTCGTGCGCCTCCTCCTGCTCGTGCTCCCGCGGGGGATGCGCCTCGGCGCGTGCCTTCCTCCGCGCGGCCACGCGTTCTCGACGATCCCGGCTGCTGCCGGAGTCTCCTCCCTCCATGGGTCGCGAGCCTTTCACGCGCGCGCGGGGGAAGCCATAGGCTCGTCGGGCTCTACCGCGGGTAGCTCAACGTCCCGCCGAGCACCGTGACGAGCACCAGCACGACCGGCGTGAGGACGACGAACACGAGGAACGTGAAGCCCATCACGTCGCGGGCCTTGAGCTTGAAGAGGCCGAGCACGGGCAGCATCCAGAAGGGCTGGACGAGGTTCGCGACCGCTTCGCCGAGATCGTAACAAGCGACCATCCAGCCGAGGTGGACCTTGTGATCGTGCGCGGCCTGCATGACGTAGGGCGCCTCGATGACCCACTTGGAGCCGCCGCTCGGCACGAAGACGCCGAGCGCAGCGGAGTACGCGGCGATGAGCGCGGGGTAGGTCGCCGGCGTGGAGATGCTGGTGAACGCGTGGGCGATGCTCGCGGAGAGCTTGGTCTTGGAGATGATGGAGGCGATGCCCGCATAAAACGGGAACTGGAGGATGATGCCCCACGTCGCCGGCGTGGCGTCGCGCACGGCGCGCATCAGCCGCGCAGGTGTCCCATGTAGGAGCACGCCCGCTGTGAGGAACGTGAGGTTCACGGTGTCGAGGTTGACGGCGCCGAGGATGGTGGGCGCGCTACGGAAATAGACGACGAGGTAGGTGAGCGAGAGCGCGACGAAGCCGTACGAGAGGACACGCGAGCGCTCGATGGCCTCGCCCCAACCTCGCGAGCCGGGCGTCTCCTCTTTCTCAGCGAGAGACGCTGTCTCGATCGGTGACGCCCCGAGATCGATCCCCAGATCCGCGGCGCTGCGCGCGCGGCTCCCCCGTGGAGCGGCGAACCAGACGAGCGCGGTCACCAGGACGACCTCGATCACGACGGACGCCAGGCTCTGCCAGAGGAAGATGGTGTCGGAGAGCGGGATGATGCCGCCCGGCACGATGTCTCCCTGCGCGACGATCTCGCGAATCGCAGGCGTCATCGCGGTGGGGCTGGTCATCTGGAGGGCGGCGGAGCCCGAGAGCCCTTGGGCCCAGACGCTGCCGAGGCCGAGGAAAGAGCTCGCCGCGAGCGACCGGTAGTCGGCGCTCGTCACGCGACGGGCGATCTCCCGCGCGAGCATCGCGCTGAACATCAGGGAGAAACCCCAGTTCAGCCACGACGACGCCATCGAAAAAAACGCCACGAACGCGACGGCGCCGTGGGCTGACTTCGGGATCTTCGCGAGCCAGGCGATCCCGCGGTACACGGCGGGCGCCGTCGCGAGCACGTAGCCGGTGACCACGACGAGAACCATCTGCAGCGTGAACGGAAGGAGCTCCCAGAAACCCTTGCCCCAGAGCTCGACCACCTTGGCGGCCGGCACGTCCGTCCCCACAAGCGCGGCGACGACCACGAGGAATGTCCCGATCAACGCGAAGACGAACGCGTCGGGCACATACTTCTCCGCTAGCCGCGTGAAGGCCTGCGCTACCCGCTCGAGCCCGGTCGGCGCAGGCTCGGCGAGAGGCCGCTCGTTGTCGTCGCCCATGGCTGTCTCTCTCCGAAACGTTCGACCGGGGCCCGGCCCCGCTCGCGATTTTCGGACGATACGGCCAGTGGAAAGCCGGGGACAACGCGTGTGATTCCTGTGGAAAGTCCAACGTTGGGGCGAGGCGGGGTCGATGTCCCGAGGCGAGATGAGACAGTGCGCAGGCGCACCTGTGCGAAACGGAACAGGGTCTCGGCCTTTTGCCTGTGATTTGCGCTAGCTCCGATGTGCGACAGGCCCTGCTGGCGCTCGGCACGGATGCTGCCTGGTTGACCCGCGATGGCCTCGGATCCCAGTGACGTTCTGTCTCACCTGCTCCTGGCGCTTCGTGTCGCGGTCGCCAAGCTGGAAGTCCAGGCTGCCCAGCGCGAGACCAGCGCTCGCCTCGAACGGTGGATGATCGCGCAACGCTGCGCGCGCGAGGTCGGCCTCATCTTCGAGGCGCTCGACGTCGCGCCGTGCTCCGCGCGTCTCCCGCTCGCTCGCGGCGTCGTCGATCCGGTCTCCACGCTCATCGGCGCCTACGACGCCGCCCTCGGCGCCGGTCTCCCGCGCGCGGTCCGCGCGCTGCTCCTCGAGCACCGAGCCCTGCTCCGCACGGTCGCCGCGCCCAGCAACATGGCCTCGGCTGCCTGACAAATTCGTCATTATTTAACGAGCCTCGTCGCGACGAGACCACCTGCGGCCTGACGACCCGACACGGTCGAGCAGTGTCGCGCACCGACATCTTCCCGTAGCCGAGCGAGCCCGATACTCGTCGAGGCGATGTATCGATCGCTTCGCGGTAAGACCGCACGGGCGCTCGTCGCGACCTTGGCTCTCGGTTGCGTGGGCGATATCGGTGATGACGGCGAAGGCGCTGCGAACGCGCCGCCAAAGGACCCGGGTGGAGGAACGACGGGCCTCGGCAACGAAAACGCGACGACGGCGATCCCGCGGCTGAGCCGGCGCGAGATCGACGCGACGATCGCCGACGTCTTCGGCATCGTCGGCGCAGCGGAGCGAAACCTCGCGCCGGACCCGAAGACCGCCGTCAACCCCGACAGCGCGGCCGAGGTCGAGGTGTTCGACACGATCGCTGCGACGAAGACTCCGAGCCAGGTGTTCGTCGACGGGCTCGAGTCGCTGGCGTTCGAGGTGGCGCGAGACTTCGCGGCGAACGCGGCGGCGGTCGACGCGCTCGCCGGCTGCGCGCCGGCGCAGCCGCTCGACGAGGCGTGTTTGGGCTCATTCGTGCGCAACGCGGGGCTAAGGCTCTTGCGCCGCCCCCTCGGCGAGCAGGAGGTTTTTGGGCTCGTCGCGACCGTCTCGCCGCTCGCGACGGACCCAGCGGCCGGCGCCAGTGGTCACTACCTCGCGGTGCGCGGCGCCATCGCGGCGCTGCTCATGAGCCCCGAGTTCGTGTACCGCTCGGAGATCGGCACGCCAATTGGCGACGGTACCGTCAGGCTAAGCAACTTTGAGCTGACCTCGCGCCTCAGCTACTTCCTCTGGGGTACCGCCCCGAGCCCGGCGCTGCTCGAACGTGCCGCGGGCCCCGAGCTCACCGACGAAGAGCTCGCCGGAATCGTCGACGAGATGCTCGCCGATCCGCGCGCAGAGGAGCAGATGCGCGTCTTCCACGAGCTCTGGCTGCGCTACACGAGCCTGCTCGTCACCGACCCCCAGCTCGCCGCCGACATGGCGGCCGAGACCGAGGCGCTCGTCGAGCGCGCGATAGCCCGCGGCGAAGGGACCGACTGGACCGAGCTCCTCACCTCCACCGAGACGTTCGTCACGCCGGCACTCGCCGCGCACTACGGGCTCGCGGTACCGGGCGAGCCCATGTGGGTCGCCTACGACGAGGGCCGCGCCGGCGTGCTCTCGCACGGCAGCTTCTTGTCGCTCAGCCTGACCAAACAGACCGACACGTTGGTCAGCCGTCGTGGCGCGATGATCGGCCGGCGCCTGCTCTGCGAGGTCATCCTCCCGCCGCCGCCCAACGTCGCGGTCGACATGGGTGTGCCCGTCGAGGAGGGCGCCTGCAAATCGGACGCGTACGAGGCGCACGCGCAGAACAGCTGCGCCGGCTGCCACAGCGTGATCGACGGCATCGGCTTCGGCTTCGAGCGGTACGACGGCGTCGGGCGCTACCGCGAGGTGGAGCAGGCGAACCCGGCCTGCGGCATCGAGGGAGTCGGCTCCTTCCGGGGAGAGACCTTCGCGGGCCCGGTGGATTTCGTCACGAAGAACCTCGACCAGATATCCGACTGCGCGGTCGTGAACCTCGTGCGCTTCGCGGCGCGCGACTGGAGCGCGTCGACGGAGCGCGTCGAGCGCATGACCGCGGCGTTCCGCGACTCGGGCAACGACTTCTCCGCGCTCATGCGGGCTGTCGCGACGGATTCGAGCTTTCGCACGAGGCGCGACGTCGCCGTGGAAGGTGGACAATGAACTCGGTCAAGAAGCTCAGGCTCAGCCGCCGCACTCTGTTGCGCGGTACGTTCGGCACGGCCCTCGCGCTGCCCACGCTCGAGTGCATGCTGAACGCAAACGGAACCGCGTTCGCCGGGGGCGCGGCGCTGCCCAAGCGATACTTCCTCTTTCATACGCCGACGTCGCTCGTCACGAGCGGCCAGATCGACGAACAGCTCACGCCGACGATCTCCGGCTTCGACTACGACATCCGATCGGTGCTCCAGCCCTTCCTCGATCACGACGTGAAGAGTGACATCTCTGTCATCTCAGGGCTCTTCGCGGCGCCGCTGAACGTGCCGGGCGGCTACAACGTCGACTACCACGGCCAGGCCCCCTTCGCGGTCCTCACCGGGCTTCGCTCCGGGTTCAGCGGCGAGTACTGGCGGCCGCCGGGCTGGTCGGCGGACCAGATCGCGGTGCAGCGCCTGGCGCCCGACACCACGTTCCCGTTCCTCTACTGGCAGCTCGATCCCCAGACGGGCGGCATGCGCATCTGTTACGAGCCCGACGGGCAGGCCTTCTATTGGATCGAGCCGCAGATTTCCCCGTCCCTCGCATACGGGCAGCTCTTCACCGGCTTCTCGCCTCCCGGAGACATGCCCGACCAGCAGGTGGAGCTCGAGCGTCGCCTCCGCATGAGCAGCCTGTCCTACGTGAAGGACGACATCGCGGCGCTGCGCAGCCGGCTCGGCGCCGCGGATCAACAGACCCTCGACGAGCACCTCGACCACGTCCGCGAGCTCGAGAAGCGGATCGAGAAGGTCACCGGGGTGGTCTCGTCGAGCTGCCAGGACCCGGCGCTCGGCGGTGGTGACCCCGCCGACGTCGCGAACGATCTGCCCGATCAGGACGCGCGCGCCGACCTCTGGATCAAGCTCGTCGAGCATGCGTTCGCGTGTGACATGACACGTGTCATCACGCTGAGCGGCTCATCCGTCATGACCGGCGCGGGGATGCGCAACCCTGTCTGGAACCACATCGGCGGGCTGCACAACGAGGTCCAACACGGCAACGATCAGGACGATCTCGACGACGCCAATCGCTGGTTCGTCGATGTTTACTCGCGTGTCGTCGCGCGCCTCAAGGCGACGCCCGAGGGGGCAGGCAACGTGCTCGACAACACGGCGGCGCTCTTCGTCATGGAGGGCGGCAAGGGGCTCTCCGACGACAATCAACGGTCGGGCGACGGAGGCACCGACGCGAACCACTCGGTCGACAACGCCGTCGCGTTCCTGGCCGGCCGCGTGGGAGGGCTGCTCCCAGGGCAACACGTGAACCTCAAGGGGCAGGATCTCCACCCGGCGAAGGTGATCACCACGGCGTACCAGGCGCTGGGGATCGAGCCGACGCTCGGCGAGATCTCCGGCGCGATCGATCAGCTCTTCGGGTAGGCGCCGGCCTCCTCGGCTCGCTCAGCGAACGATGACGCTGGCCGCCGCGGCGGCCACCGTCGACGTCGACGGCTTCGTCGTGGGCGGCGCCTCGACCTCCGTCTGCTCGACGAGGTGGGCGTCGCGCACGTTCTTCGGCACGCGGTGCAGATCCCAGACGAGGCCGACGGCGCTCATCGCGCGGAGGATGTAGTAGGTGGGATCGATCTCCCACCAGTAGAAGCCCTGGCTGCAGGACCGCTGGTAGTAGTGGTGGTTGTTGTGCCACCCCTCGCCCATCGTCACGAGCGCGAGGATGAAGTTGTTGCGGCTGTTGTCGGTCGTCTCGTAGCGCTGCGAGCCCCACACGTGTGTGAGGGAGTTGATCGTGAAGGTGCCGTGCCACAAGAGCGAGGTCGAGACGAAGAGGCCCCAGACGAGCGCCCACCAGCCTCCCGCGAGGAAGAGGCCCACGCCGAGGAGCGTCGGCGGAACGAGCGAGTATTTGTCGAGCCAGACGAGCTCGGGGAACTTCGTGAGGTCCTTCACCTTCGCTTCGTCGGTCGGCTCGAACTTGTCGCTCAGGATCCAGCCCACGTGGCTCCACCAGAAGCCGTCGAGCTTGGCGGAGTGCACGTCGCCGAGCTGGTCCGAGTACTTGTGGTGCTGCCGGTGATGCGACGCCCACCAGATGACGCCCTTCTGCGCGCTGGTCGTGGCGAGGAGCGCGAAGAGGAACTGCACCGGCCGGCTCGTCTTGAACGACTTGTGCGAAAAGAGCCGGTGGTAGCCGCCGGTCACCCCGAACATCCGCACGTAGTAGAGCGCCACCGCGAGCAGGAGCCCGGACCACGACCATCCGAGCCAGACGACCCCGGCCACGGCCAGGATGTGGATCAGGAAGAAGGGGATCGAGCGGACGTTGAAGCTGCGATCGGCGACCGTGGTGTTCGGCGTGACCTGGGGCGAGGACATGACGAATCGACTCTAACGAGCGACCTGTCAGGAATTCGTCATGTCGGAACCATAGTTCGGTCAGACGCAGAGTCTGCGCGAGGTCACCTCGCAGGCTTAACCAGCTGAATTACCAGTCGAATCTCTTGAGGCCGCGCGGAGCCGTCGGCTTCCCCGAGGGCAGGGGCTCAGCCCCGCGTCAGGGCGAGTCCGGCGGGGCGGCGGAGAGCTCGGATGGCGTGCAATTCCCGATGCAAACCCGCTTCGAAGCCTGCTGGCAGGCCGGCTCGCACTTCGGTCCGTTCGGGCGAACCTCGCCGTACTTCAGCGTGAGCTCCTGCTGATGCCACATGACCTTGTCGCGCCAGATCTTGAGGCTCGCGGTCGCGGGGGTGGCTTCGAGGCGGATGGGGCCGATGACCATGTCGCTCGTCGACTTCGCCTCGCCCGTGCACCTCGTCTCGAGGGCAAGCTTCACGTCGCCCGAGCACGTCGGCACGCGCACGTCCTGGCAGGACTTGAACGGGAAGAAGACCTCACACTTGCCCTTCTTGCCGTCGACGGTGAGCTCGAAGGTGTATTTGCTCGCGGTGAGCGTGTCCTTCCCCCAGACGAGCGGGAGCGTGAGGCCGCTCGAACAGCCCATCTTCGTACACGCCACCTCGACGGGTGGCGCCGAAGCCGACGGGCTCGCGCTCGCGACGTCCGCCGGCGCGCTCGCGCTCGGCAGAGCGCTCGCAGTCTCCGCCGGGGGCGGCTCGACGACGGCGCTCGGCTCCGGCGTGGCGCCGCCCGTTGGCGCGGACGTGCCGCAGGAGATCGAGGCAAGGCCGAGGGCGACACACGCGAACGAGGACCGAATCGTCATGGTCGCTTCGGTACAGCGAGCTTGAGGATCGAGCAAGGGTGCGCGGAGACAGACCGCCGAGCGACGCGGCGCACCGGCGGGCCCAGGACGGCGCCGGGGACAACCGGAGCGGACCGTCGTACAAGGCGCCATGCACGCTCGGATGATTCTGGTGGTCGGGTGCCTCTGGGGAACCGGGTGCGCCGCTGCGCCGTCGTCGGCCGTCGACGCGAGCCCCGCGGCGAACGTGACCAGCGCGGCCGCGCCCTCCGCGAGCGCGTCGGCAGCACAAGCCGCACCTCGGACGTCGAGCTGCAAGACCATCGAGGAGTGCCGGCCCGAGTGCGCGGCGGGCAACCCCGACGCCTGTTACAAGCAGGCGATCGAGGGCGCCGGCTCATCCGAGGACCGTGTCGGCTGGTATCGGTTCGCGTGTGATCGCGATCACGCGGCCGCGTGTAGTGAGCTCGGCTTCCGGACGGGACGTGGCCTCGGCGTGGAGAAGGACGACCAGAAGGCGCGGGCGCTCTACGAGAAGGCGTGCTCGGGCGGATACGACGAGGGCTGCAAGAACCTCGGCGTGGTGCTCGAGCAAGGGCGCGGTGGCCCCAAGGACATCGGGCGAGCGCGGGCGCTCTACGAGAAGGCGTGCTCGGGGTCCGACGCGAGCGCGTGTGCGGCCCTCGCGCGGCTCTACGACAAGGGCCTCGGCGTCGACCGCGACATCGCGAAGGCGCGCGAGCTCTTTCGCCAGGCCTGCGACCGGGACGACGGATCGGGGTGCAACGATCTCGGCGTGATGTACCGGAACGGCGAAGGCGTCGCCGAAGACGCCGCCCACGCGATCCGGCTCTACACGAGAGGTTGCGACCTCGGGCACGCCCTCGCCTGCGTGAACCTGGGTCGAACCAAGATGGACGGGGCGGACGGCGACGTGAACCTCGGCGACGCCGCGCGGCTCTTCGACCGCGGCTGCGACGACGGCTTGGAGGAAGGCTGCGACGAGCTCAAGGTGGCCGTCGCAAGGCTCCGCGAGGCGTGTGAATCGTCCGCGAGCCAATGCAACAACTGGGGTTACGTCCACGAGTTCGGCTACGGCGTGGCCGCCGATCTCCAGCAGGCGCTCGCGCTCTACAAGAAGGCCTGCGACGGCGGGAACGGCACCGCCTGCACGAACGCTGGGGACCTCTGCCTCGCGGGGAACGGCGTCCCCGCGGACAGGGCCAAGGCGCTCACGTTCTTCAAGCTGGGCTGCAAGAGGGGCGACAAACGAGGGTGCAAGCAGTCGGAGGAAGAGGCCGCGAAGGGGAAATGACGCTCAGAAGCTGCCCGCGACACCCAGCCACCCCGGGCCCACGACGGGAAGGACCGCCGCGGCTGCCGGCTCGTCGTCCGACGTGACAAGGCCTGCGATCAGCAGCCCGGTACCCGCCAGCGCGAGGCCGCCGCCGACGTAGAACGAGATGAGAGAGGTCGTGCACAACGTGTCGAGATCGCCGACGTCCTCCACCTGACACCGGGCCCCGTCGCACCCGTAGTCGCTCGCCTTGGCGAGCGCGGCGCCGCCGGTCGCGCCCCACACGACGAGTCCGGCGCCGCCGAGCCCGAGCGTCACACCGCCGACCACGGTGAGCACGTTGGGCCCCGCCGCGCGTTCGACCTGCGGTGCGGCGGGTGGGGTGAGATCGGCGCGCATCGGGTACGACTGGCCGCGACGCGCGTCGATCGAGAACGAGCGTGCGCGCTCGCCGAGCCGGACGACCACCTCCCGCTTGCCTGGGTTCACGCGTACGAAGCTCTCTTCGAGCGGCGCTGCGCGACCGTCGACCGACACCAGGACGCGGCTCTCGTCGCCGGCGGGCACGCCCACCAAGTCGAGGACGACTCGCGGCGTCTCCTTGCCGAGCACGGCGAGCTCCTTCGCCGCGTCCGTCTTGGCTTGCTGCCACACCTCGGGCGAGTTCGGCGGCAGCGGGATGGCCACGACCTGCGCGAGCCTGGCACGCGCCTCCACCATGCGATCCAGACGATCGAGGGAACGCGCAGCGAAGAGGCCGATGGTCGGCACCTTCACGATGGCCTCCGCCTCGTCGAGCTTGGAAAGCGCGCCGGCGTAGTCCCCTTTGTCGAACAACGCGAGCCCGGCTTGCCCCAGCTCTCGGGCGCGCTGCCGATCTTCGTCGGACTGCGCGACGGCGCGCGAGGAGATGGAGGTGCAGAGCAAGGCGACGGCCAGGCCCACGAGCGCGCGCTTCGGCATCAGAGTCCGAGCCTCGGGTCGATGGTGGGGGTTTTCGGAGGCGTGGTCGGATGCGTGGGCGGCGCGGCCGACGCGGGCGTCGGAGGCCGTGCCTTCGCCGCGCTGCCGGCTGGCTTGGGAGACGGCGCAGAAGCCGACGGCTCGGGGTCGAGCGACGCGCTCGCCGGCGCGCTCGCGTCGGGCGCGACCTCGGGCGCCGGCGCCGCCGAGCCTCGGACGTCGGAGACGGTCGGGGGTGACGCGTTCGCCGACGTCGCGCCGGCCTTCGCCGATTCAGCGGAGGCGACGACGTCGCCTCCCTGCGTCGAGCGATAGGCGAAGAAGCCCGCGGCCAGCAAGCCCGCGCCGACAGGATCGCCGGAAGGCCCCCGCCGCGCAACGACCTCGAAGATCGCGATACGTTCTCACTCCGACTCGGAGCGTCACTCTCGAAGACGCGCGACCACGAACAGCGCGAAGCCCTCGCCGGTGGAGGACGCGTCGGGATCGAGCGACGAGGTGGACGCGACGACGAGATCGTCGCCGAGCGTGGCGAGGCCCTCGATGGTGTTGTCCCACTCGTCCCCCATCCGCTGTGACCAGAGAGTCGCCCCGGACGGATCGAGACCAACCAGGAAGATGTCCGAGAGACCAGCGGCCTCGAGCGGTCCGTCGCCGAGATCGATGGTGTCGTGGAACCGCCCCGCGAGGACGAGCCCGGTCGCGCTCTCGACGACGTGCACCCGATCGATCGGACCTTCCAACGCGCGGACCCACAGGACGTCGCCGCTGCCCGAGAGCCGCACGGCGAGCGCGAGCGGCGCGCCCGGAGCCCCGACGACGTCAGGCCCGATCGTGAGCGTCCCCCGGCAGGCGCCGGTCACGAGGAACGAGCCGTCGGCGAGCGCGAACGGAGAGAGGACGCAGCCCTCGTCCGACGCCTGGAGCGCGAGCGCGCGAGCCGGCGCGCCGTTCGCGTCGAAGATCGCGAGGACGGGAGAGCTCTTCGCCGTGGTCTCGAGCGCGTCGCCGCCGAAGGTCATGGCGCCGAGGAGCGAGGCGGTGAGGAGGGTGCGGCGATCCGCGCCGATCGCGATTTCATGGGCGAAGAACACGCCCGGGAAGTCCGCGCCGACGACCGTGCTCCAGACCTCGGCCCCGGCCGCGTCGAGCTGCGCCACCGGGTGATGGGAGAGCTCGCTCGGGTGAGGCCCGCTGCCGAAGTCCGCCTCGTAGGGCCCGCCGACGATCGCCACGGCCCCGGACGGCTCGACGTCGAGGTGCGCGCCGACGTGCTCGACAGCGAGCGCGCGCGACGCGGCGACGGCGCCGTCCTCGTCGAGCGTCGCGATGAAGGTCGTGAAGGCGGGGCTGTGATCCGAGAAGGCGACGGGCTCGAGCAGCGCGCCGCCCTCGAGCTGAAAGGGCGCGGCGAAGCCTCCATGAATGACGATTCCGTCAGCGCTGAGCCCTGCAGTGCCGAAGCCAAACAGACCGCTCACCGCGTCGGCGCGCGTCCAGACCGTCGCGCCGTCGGCACCTCCGAGGCGCGCCGCGACGACAGCCTCGCTGCCCGCAGCGGTCTGCTCGCCACCGAACAACGTGCAATCGCCATCGACGGTCCCCGCCAGGAGGACATCACTGCCACGCACGAGCACGTCACCGAGCCGCGACCCGACCGTCCCCGTGCACGTGATGGCAGACTGCCACACCGCCGTGTACTTCGCGGTTCCCGACGTCCACGGGGCCTGGCCGCCCCCGCCGCTCGAACTGGAGGAGCCACCGTCTCCGGTCGCGTCCCCGCCCCCCTCGGGACCACCGGGCTCCGGGTCGGAGCCACAAGCAGCGACCAGAATCGAGAGCGCAGCAGCCCAGAAACATCGTCGGATCACGCGAAGCCTTGGGTGAGGGCGGGGGAATTTCTGATCGCGAGCGCGTGAAAGCCCGGCTCCCCGGGATCCCGCGAGAGCGTCAGTTGCAGCCGCACCCGCTGCCGACGCCGCCGCTTCCGCCCGTCGCACCTTCCGAGATCGCGTGAAGGTGCGCCTCGCCCTCCGACGCGAGGGAGCCGACCGCCATCGTCGGGTGGGCGAGGAGGCCATGTTCCCAGGGCCTGACCGGCGCGCATCCGCTCGCGAAGGCGAGCAGACCGAGCAGAGGCGCGGCGAGCATCGCTCGCGCAGCGAGAGGACCGGCAGATCGGCCGAGGAGGACGATGCGCATGCCCTTCAACGTAGCATGTACCGCGACGGAGCCAGCGCGCCCGGGCGGGACCATCGGAACGACACGCGAGTTTCGCTGTCGAACGCAGCCGTGCGCAGGGCACTCACCATCTTTCTGTCGTTTCTCTCCGCTTGCGGTCACCACGAGTCCGGCGCGACCGTGCCGTTCGTCCCGGCCCCAGCGCGGATGGCGAGCACCGCGGACGATGCCAAGAGCGCCGAGTCTGCACCGAGCGACTACCGCTACCTCGCGCAGACCCACTCCGGCGCGTGCCGGCCATTGCCGAGCTGGGGACTTTCGGGGCGGGCTGCTCGTCGCCCGGTCTACCTGACGCCGCCAGCGCCGCCCCCGGAGCCTTGAGGCACCGTCCGTCCGCGAACCGTCGCGACCAGGATGACCAACGCGAGCCCGAGACATCCGCCTGCACCCGCGGAACGGCCGAGGCCGAACGTGCACCCCTCGGCCTCGGCCGCGGGCTTGCTCGGACCCGGGTCGGACTCTGGCTCGGGCCCCGGCGCGGCGCCACCTCCCCCCTCTTCGACGGGACAAGGGTGGCTCGCGCGCCAGACCCCCAGATCGACGCCGAGCCGCGCGACGGGGTCCTCCGACGGCGGGTCCCCCGGAGCTTCGTAGGCGAGGCGCAAAAATGACCCGCTCGTCATGCCAGGTGGATCGACCTCGAGGACCGCGCTCTGCGCCGGCGCGCCGTCCGGCGTGCAGCGCCGATCGCCGGCGCCGTTCGATCCGGCGGCGGCGAGCGCGGCGTGGAGGCGGGCTGCGAGATCGCAGCCGCCGGCGGTGAACGCGGCGCGCGCCTGCTCGATCACCTCGGGGCCGGTGAGGTAGTTGCCCTGGATGGCGACGGCGAAGCCCGCGTCGGAGAAGCTGACGCCCGAGGCGTGTTGGTTCGCGTCCGTGCCGGTGAACGTGACCACGCCGCCCGCCGTGTCGACGGCCGCATACTGGCGCAGCTGGAAGCCGACGTCGTACGCGGGCGCCGTGAGCGCGGCGATGACCTCGCTCGCCGAGCTCCCCGCCTCGAACAGGGCGAGCCCGTCGGCGTTCGCGCCCACCTTCAGGTACGACTGCGTCATGAGCGCGCCCTTGCCGACCGCGGCGCCGTAGACAGTCTCGAGCGTGGCGACGGGCACACACGACGCGACCGCTCCGCCCACGGTGCCGTCCCGGGTGTCGACCGCGACGATCGAATAGGTCGCCTCGGCCTCGAGCGCCCAGGTGGCGATCAGCGCCGAGACCACCAGACATCGACCGAGACGCACCACGACACCAGGATAGCCGCCTGGCTGGCCCCGGGCGGTCACAACGATTTGGGCAAGCAGGGAGATGCGCCGGCGCGCCGGCCACCCGCGAGGACCAAAGATGGTCCGAAACAGGGCGGGGCGCCAGGATAGCCGGGAATACCGGGCCACCTGAGGCGCTATCGTGGATCCATGCAGCGCCGCTCCCTCCTCCAAATCGGTGCAGGTACCTCGATCGGAGCCCTCTTCGGGTGTACGCCTAGGGTCCAGGCGAACATGGCCCAGACCCACGCTCCCGGCTCCACGAGCCCCAAGCCCCAGGCGACGATCCGCTACTTCTCCAAGTTCGGCATCGACGACAAGCTCCTCCGCGAGACGCTCGCCACCGCGATGGCGAAGGGCGCAGACCGCGCCGACGTCTTCATCCAGCATCGGGTGTCGCACACGATGGCCCTGGAAGACGGCGAGGTGAACCGCGCCTACGCCTGGGTCGAGCTCGGCGCAGGCGTGCGTGTCGTGAAGGGGGACCAGACCGGCTACGGCTACACCGAGGATCTCACGCTCGAGTCGCTGAAGAACGCGGCGGCGACCGCCGCGGCCATCGCCGACGGACCGAGCCGCGAGAGCCCCACGATCTTCCGCGCCGACCCGGGCAGCCACCCGGCCTTCCCGACGCGCTACGAGCTCAAGCGCAGCTGGGAGGACGTGAAGCCGGAGGAGAAGCTCCCGCTGCTCGTCTCGGTCAACGAGCGGACGATGGCGGCCGACCCGCGCATCAAGAAGGTCTCGACCGGCATGGCCGACGAGTTCGGCGCCGTCCTCATCGCAGACTCGGAGGGCCGCCTGGTGGAGGACGTGCAACCGATGACGCAGCTCTGGCTCTCGTGCACGGCCGAGCAGAACGGCCAGCGCGAGACAAACGGCTACAACGTAGCCGGCCGCGAGGACTTCGGGTTCTACACGGACGACCGCGTCGCGCGCGTGATCAAGGAGGCGGTCGACCGGACCACGATCCTCTTCGAAGCGATCCCCGCTCCGGCCGGTGAGCTCCCCGTCGTCATGGCCGCCGGCTCGTCGGGCATCCTCCTGCACGAGGCGATCGGCCACGGCATGGAAGCCGACTTCAACCGAAAGAACGTCTCCATCTACGCCGACAAGATCGGCAAGCCCATCGCCAACAAGTTCGTCCACATCGTGGACGACGGGACGATCGACCACGCGCGAGGCGCCATCAACGTGGACGACGAGGGCAACGTCGCGGAAAAGACGATGCTCGTGGAAGGCGGCATCCTCACGACGTACCTGCACGACGAGATCTCCGCGAAACACTACGGCGTGAAGCCGACCGGAAGCGGCCGCCGCGAGAGCTACAAACACGCGCCGATGCCCCGCATGCGCGCGACCTACATGTTGCCCGGCCCTCACAAGAAAGACGAGATCATCAGCAGCGTGAAGAAGGGCATCTATTGCTCGAACTTCTCCAACGGCCAGGTGAAGATCGGCGCCGGTGATTTCACGTTCTACGTGAAGAACGGCTACCTCATCGAAGACGGCAAGCTGACGCGTCCCATCAAGGACGTGAACATCATCGGCAACGGTCCCAAGGTGCTGGAGAAGATCGACATGGTGAGCGACGACCTCGTCATCGACGAGGGCGGCTGGACGTGCGGGAAGGACGGGCAGAGCGTGCCGGTGTCGCAGGGAATGCCCACCGTCCGCGTGAGCTCGATCACCGTCGGCGGGAGGAAATCGTGAGCGAGCTCCTCGACATCGCCCAAGGCGCGGTGAAGCTGGCGCTCGAGAAGGGCGCGCAAGAGGCCTCGGCGGGGACGTACCGCTCGCGTGAGGTGGAGATCGCATGGCGCGACGGACGCGTGGAGAAGGTGAGCGAGGCGACCTCGCGTGGCCTCTCGATCTCGCTCTACGTGGACGGTCGCTACTCGTCGGTGTCGACGAGCGATCTGCGGCCCGACGCGGTCTCGAAGTTCGTGGAGGAGTCGATCGCCATGGCGCGAACGCTGGCGAAGGACCCGTTCCGCAAGTTGCCGGATCCGAAGCTCTACGAGGGCCGCGCGACGCTCGATCTCCAGCTCGCGGACCCGAAACACGGCGAGGTCACGGCCGACAAGCGCCGCGCGCTCGCGGCGGAGCTCGAGGCGGCCGCCCGCGAGGTGAAGGGCAAGGGCGAGATCCTGAGCGTGGAGACGAGCGTGTCGGACTCGAAGAGCGAGTCGGCTCGCGCGACGTCGAACGGCTTCGTCGGCGAGAACCAGAGCACATCGTTCTGGCTCGGCGCAGGCACCACGGTGAAGGACCCCGACGGCCGCCGACCGGAGGGCAGCTCGTTCGGCGGCTCGCGTTTCTTCGCCGAGATCCCAGGCACGCAGGAGATCGGCAGCCTCGCCTCGCAGCGCGCGTTCGACTCGGTCGGCGCGACGAAGATACCGAGCGCCGTGGTCCCCATCGTGGTGGAGAACCGAGTGGCGAGCCGCCTGCTCCGCGCTCTCTTCGGGCCGCTCTCGGCGCGTTCGCTCCAGCAGAAGCAGTCCTTCCTGGAGGGCGAGCTCGGCAAACCCATCGCGAGCAAGCTCCTCACCGTGACGGACGACCCGCTGATCCCGAAGGGCTTCGGCTCGCGGCTCTATGACAGCGAGGGCATCGCCGCGAAGAAGATGACCGTCATCGAGGGCGGCGTCCTCAAGATGTATTACGTCGACGACTACTACGGCCGGAAGCTCGGCATGGCCCCGACGACCGGCGGCGCGTCGAACCTGATCTTCGCGCTGGGCAAGAAGAGCATGAACGAGCTCATCGGCGACGTGCCGGACGGCGTGTTCATCACCGGTTTCCTCGGCGGCAACTCGAACAGCACCACCGGTGACTATTCGTTCGGCATCCAGGGCTTCCGCATCGAAAAAGGGAAGCTCACCACGCCGCTCGCCGAGATGAACATCTCCGGCAACCAGAAGGAGCTCTGGAAGAAGCTCGTCGCGCTCGGCAACGACCCGTACCCGTACGCGTCGACGAAGACGCCGACGATGGTGTTCGACGCCGTCAGCGTCGCCGGGTCCTGAGCCGCCCAGCAGAGGCGTGGCAGCCCCGCGACGTTGGCGCGGGGCCTTGCCCGGTGTACGAGCGCGCCCGGAGGTTTCTCATGAAATCGTTTGGGCGAGGTCGCTTGGCGCTCGTGTTCGGGCTCGGCGTGATGGTGGCGTCGGGCTGTGGTGAGGACGCGGGCGGCGCGGCGAAGGCCGAGCCCAAGGCGAACGCGCAGAGCACCGCCGACAAGGCCTCCACCCCGGCGAGCGCGTCCGACAAGAAGGTCGCGAACGCGCCAGCGACGGGCGCGCCCACCTCGACCGCCACGACTTCGGCCGAAGCGCCTGCGTCGAGCGCGGCGCCCGCCGGCAACCCCGCGGCGGCGGCCGGCCCGGGGCAGCTCCCCAAGGGCACCAACGGCATCCTCCCGCCCGGCGAAGCCGACAAGCTCCTGCCCGTCGGTGGCAAGCCTGTCGTCACCGTCCTCGACAAGGGCGCCGAGCCTCGCGAGAGCCTCGCCTACGATCTCTCGAAGGGCCAGAAGGAGAGCTTCGGCATCGGCATGGACATGACCATGAAGATGGACATGGGCGGTCGCGCCACGCCCCCCATCAAGATGCCGCGCATGAACATGCTGATGGAGCTCGTGGCCAACGACAAGAACCCCGAGAAAGACGTCTTCATCGAGGGTCTGATGAAAGGCGTCACGGTCGACGCCGGCGCCGACGCGATGCAGAAGCAGCTCTCCGAGACGCTGAAGAAGGAGCTCGACGGGCTGAAGGGGCTGAAGATGACCTACTGGGTCAGCCCCAAAGGAGAGGTCCGCGACTCGAAGCTGGTGATCCCGCCGAGCGCGCCGGCGTCCGCCCAGCAGATGATGCAGGGCATGCTCCAGTCGATGGACTCCATGGTCGCGCCGCTCCCCAAGGAGGACGTGGGTGTGGGCGCGAAGTGGTCGGCGGTCACACGCGTGATGAGCAACGGCGCGGACTTCCTCCAGCTCGCCCGCTACACGCTCAAGCAGAAGGATGGCACGAAGCTCACCTTCGACGTCGAGATCGAGCAGGTCGCCGCCAAGGGGACCATCGACGCGCCCGGCCTGCCGCCCGGCGTGAAGACGAGCCTCAAGTCGATCGAGTCCGCTGGCAAGGGCACGATGGTGCTCGATCTCAAGCAGCTCTCGCCCGTCTCCAGCCAGACGAACATGGCCCTCAAGATGAGCCTGCACGTCGAGGCGCAGGGCAAACAGGAAGACATGTCGATGGAGATGGGGATGGGCGTGGAGTTCACGCACCCCAAGAAGTGAGAGATCTTGGAGGTCGTCGCGTCAGGCGACGACCTCCGAAGAATCCGCGCTTCGCGAGACGCGCTCGTCCAAGAGCTCGAGGACCGAGCTGCGCAGTGTCGCGAGCTCCTCGCCGGGGGTCATGCCCTCCGGGCTGAGCAGGCGAATCTGCCAGGCGAGCACGGCGAGCTCCTCGGCGAGCGGAGGATCGAGGCCTGCTTGCACCGCGATCCGCGCGAGCATCGCTTCCTCGGCCATCGTCGCGCGGTAGTCGGCACACGCGAGCCACGCCGCCCAGGCGACCGCGACCGCGCGCTCCTCGAACGGCAGCCTCGCGAGGGAAGGCGGACCGCTGCCGGTGTCGACGGCGGCGCCGCGCAGGTCCGTGAGGCCGACATCGCGCAGCTCGAGGAGCTCGGCCGCCGCGCGGAGGGCCTCCACCTCTTCGGGATCGAGCCTGCCGTCGGCGACGGCCATGTGTGTGAGCGCGACGAAGACCGACGCGCGTGCCTGCATCGACAGATCGCGGCTCACGGCGCCGCCTCCCAGGAGAGCGCGAGCGCGCCGTCGCACTGCGGGGGGATGAGGAAGCCCGCGAAGTGAGCGGGCTTGCGGTTCTCTTCGACCTGCGCGGCCTCGGCGACTGCGAGGCTTCGGCAGCTCGGGGCAGTCGACGAGGTGAGGATGGAGCGGAGCTGGTGCTGGGGTGGGACCTTGGGCGGCGGTGGCTCCGCCGTGCAGGCGGAGGCGAGCAGCGCGAACATGGCAGTTCGGATCATGGCCACGGGTTCCTCCTTCGGTCAGAGGCTCGCGTTGTCCGGGACCTGCGTCCGGGACGAGAGGTAGTCCACCACGTGGCGGGTGATGCGCTTCAGATCTTGCTTGTAACGCTCTGCCGTGTCCTTCACCTGCTCGACCGGAGTCGAGCTCTGGACTCGGATCACGTCGAGGACACGACCATCGCGGTGCTCGATGCTCACCTCCATCACGACCTTGCTCGGCCGCGAGTAGACCGTCGTCGAGAGACCAGGGTCCAGCTCGGCGATGCGGGGCCGAATGACGAATTCGACGTTCTCGTGCTCGCCGTGGTGAATGACGAGCCCGCCCACGCGTGAGGCGTTCGTCTGCATGTAGGAAGAAAACACCTCCGTCATCTCGGTGGACCCGTCCGAGAAGCCGTGTTTCGCGAGGGTGTCCTTGTCGGACTTCCCTTTTTCGATGATGGGCGTCGCGTCGACCGGGAGGACGGCGAACATCTTGGAGCCCGCCATCGGGTTCGACGGCTCCTGGCGCACGACGCTCCACGGAGAGCTCGCGCACCCGGCGAGAGCGACCAACAGGGCGAGAATGGACGCAAGTCGGCTCATCCTTTCCTCCTTTCAGGAAGGTCGTCGGCGAGGGCAGAGAGAGCACCTCGAGCGACGAGAGAAAGGTTGGTCCGCGCCTCGCGTCCGTCGAGGCGAATAATCGAGACGGTTGTTTCGGCCAGGCCGAAGGGCCGCGCGCCGCTCAGCCCTTGCGCAGAGCGGCGAACGGGTTGTGCTTCAGCTCGCCCTTCGACAGCTCCACCCGGGGCTCCGGCGTGCGCGCGGGGGGGCGGCGCTTGGGGCCGGGCTCCGCGCGCTGCGCGGGACCGCCAGAGGGGACCACGGCGCCGCTCTTCGCGGTGAGGCCGATGCGCTTGCGGACCAGGTCGACCTCCATCACGCGGACCGTGATCTTGTCGCCGACCTTCACCACGTCGCTGGGGTTCTTCACGAACCGATCGGCGAGCTGCGAGACGTGGACGAGCCCGTCCTGGTGCACGCCGACGTCGACGAAGGCGCCGAACGCGGTGACGTTCGTCACCACGCCCTCGAGCGTCATGCCCGGCTTCAGGTCCTCCATCGTGCGGACGTCGTCGCGGAACTTCGGAGGCTCGAACGTCTTGCGCGGGTCGCGGCCGGGCTTCACCAGCTCGGCGAGGATGTCGCGGAGCGTCGCCTCGCCCAGGCGGTCGAGCTTGCCATCTCCCTCTTCCACGTATTTCGCGACGGGGATCTGCTTCACGCGGTCCGCGTCGCCGACGAGCTGGTGGACGGGCACGCCGAGGTCGCGCGCGATGCGCTCGACGGTGCCGTAGCGCTCGGGGTGCACGGCGCTCGCGTCCAGCGGGTTCTCCGCCCCGCGGATGCGCAAGAAGCCTGCGCACTGCTCGAAGGTCTTCGGGCCGACGCCCGCCACGTCTTTCAGGGCGGCGCGCGACTTGAACGGGCCGGTGTTGTCGCGGTGGTCGACGATTCGCTTCGCGAGCGTCGGGCCGATACCCGAGACGCGCGAGAGCAGCGGCGCGCTCGCGGTGTTCAGCTCCACCCCGACCAGGTTGACGCAGCTCTCCACCACGCCGTCGAGCTCCTTCGCGAGCAGGGCCGGAAAGACGTCGTGCTGGTACTGGCCTACGCCGATGCTCTTCGGATCGATCTTCACGAGCTCCGCCAGCGGATCTTGCAGGCGGCGGGCGATGCTGACCGCGCCACGGACGGTGAGGTCGACGTCCGGCAGCTCCTCCCGGGCGACGTCGCTCGCGGAGTAGACGCTGGCGCCGGCCTCGCTGACGGAGACGACGATCGCGTCGCTCCCGACAACCTCACGCGCGAAGGACTCCGTCTCGCGACCGTGTGTGCCGTTGCCGACGGCGACCGCCGAGATGTTGTGTTTCTTCACGAGCTCCGCGAGGACGGCGCGAGCCTTGCGCTCCGCCTCGGCCCCCTGCACGAGGTAGATTGTCGTGTGCTCGAGCAGCTTGCCGGTCTCGCTGAGGACCGCGCACTTGCAGCCGGTGCGCTGGCCCGGGTCGATGCCGAGCACGCGATGACCGCCGTACGGCGCGGCGAGCAAGAGCTCGCGCAGGTTCGACGCGAAGACCGAGACGGCCTCCTTGTCGGCGCGCATCTTGAGCTCCACCCGCACGTCCACCTGGACGCTGGGGAGGAGCAGGCGCGAGAGCGCGTCTTGTGCGGCCTTCTCCAGCTCGCCAGCCCAGGGCGAGCCGGCGCGGCGACCGGTGCCGGCGAGGAGCTGCGGAAGGAGCTTGTCCGCCTCCACGTCCAGGCTGGCGCGGAGCACACCCTCCGTCTCGCCGCGACGGATGGCGAGGTAACGGTGTGAGGGGATGGAGCGAACCGGCTCGTCGAAGCTCGCGTAGGCGTCGAACTTGGTCGGCTTGTCCTCGTGCTCCTTGGTCTTGCCGACGCGCATGACGCCCTCTTGCTCGAAGGCGCGTCGGACCAGGCCACGCGCCTCGGCCGACTCCGCGATGCGCTCGGCCGCGATGTCGCGCGCGCCGGCGAGGGCAGCGGCGACGTCCGGCACCTCCTTCGCGGCGTCCACGAAGGCGGCGGCCGCTCCGGTCGGGTCTTCCTCCCCCTGCGCCCACAAGAGGTCCGCGAGCGGCTCGAGGCCGCGCTCCTTTGCGATGATCGCGCGCGTGCGGCGCTTGGGCTTGAAGGGGAGGTAGAGGTCCTCGATCTCGGCCTTCGTGGTGGCGGCCTTGAGCTTCTTCTCGAGCTCCGGCGTCAGCTTGCCCTGCTTCTTGATCTCGTCGAGCACGCTCGCCCGGCGGTCTTCCATGCCGGCGACGTAGGTCGCGCGCTCCTCGATGCTGCGGATGGCGACCTCGTCCAGGTCGCCGGTCGCCTCTTTGCGGTAGCGGGCGATGAAGGGGACGGTCGCGCCCTCCGCGAGGAGCCGAACCACCGCCGTGACACCGGCCAGGGGCAGGTTCAGATCGCTCGCCACCGCGGGCGCATGACGGAGGAGGCTGTCTTGCTTCTTGGCTGTCGACTCGTCCATGGGGGCAGGCACCCTAGCGGCCGGCCTCGACAGGTGTCCAGTGGTTTGGCAGCCTGGCGAAACCACTTCGGCCGGCCCATCGTAGGAACGGGGCATGTGGCGAAGCATCACGTTTGGCGCGATTCTCACGACCCTCTTCCTCGGCTGCGCCGAGAAGAAGCAGGCCGCGCCCGCCCCTGAGGAGAGCCCGATGTCAGCGCGCACCTACCAGAAACCCTCGCTCGACCAGCTCAAGCAGAAGCTCACGCCGATGCAGTTCCAGGTCACGCAGCACGACGCGACCGAGCCGCCGTTCCACAACGAGTTCTGGGACAACCACGAGCACGGCCTCTACGTCGACGTCGTCACGGGCGAGCCGCTCTTCAGCTCGGTCGACAAGTTCGACTCCGGCACCGGATGGCCGAGCTTCACAAAGCCGGTCGAGGCCTCGCGCGTCGTGAGCCGCTCCGATCGCACACACGGCATGGTCCGGGTGGAGGTCCGATCGAAGGCCGGCGACTCGCACCTCGGCCACGTCTTCGACGACGGCCCGGGCCCGACGGGCACGCGGTACTGCATCAACTCGGCGTCGCTCCGCTTCATCCCGGTCTCCAAGCTCGAGGCCGAGGGCTACGGGGAATACCTGCCGCTCTTCCAGAACGGCGGCCACGCGAAGGTGAGCGGCGGCGAGGCGAACTCGTGCGCCATCCCGCCTCCGGGCGAGAAGCCCGGCTGCCAGACGACGCTCGAGACGGCGGTGCTCGCGGGCGGCTGCTTCTGGGGCATGGAAGAGATCATCCGCAAGATCCCCGGCGTCCTCGAGACGGAGGTCGGCTACACGGGCGGCACGACGAAGAACCCCACCTACGCGGACGTGAAGACCGGCCGCACCGGCCACGCCGAGTCGATCCGCATCGTGTTCGATCCGAAGGTCGTCTCCTACGAGACGCTGCTCGAAAAGTGGTTCTTCAAGATGCACGACCCGACGACGAAGAACCGCCAGGGCAACGACGTCGGCTCGCAATACCGCTCGGCCATCTTCGTCACCTCACCCGAGCAGCGAAAGATCGCCGAGGCCGTGAAGGCCCGCGTGGACGCGAGCGGAAAATGGGGCGCGCCGATCGTGACCGAGATCGTCGAGGCCGGCCCGTGGACCGCCGCGGAGGACTACCACCAGGACTATCTGCAAGAGTACCCCGACGGGTACACGTGCCACTGGATGCGGGACTGATACGACGGCGTCTACGCCCGTGCACCGAGACCCCGGTCCCAGGCGCGCCGAGCTTCGTCTCGCACGGGCGGCACGCCTTCTGACATTCGTTCCGGGCCTCGCTCGGCTGGCCCTCTTGTGCGGCGCTCGAGACGAGCGCGCGTCAGGTCTCCAGGATCAGGTCGGAGAGCGCGCGGCGGAGCTCGGCGTGGGTCACCTGCTCCGAGCTGCGATTCGCCTCGACCACGATGGCCGAAGCGAGGCTGACGACGTCGTCACGCTGGATGAGCGCCAGGATGACGGGGTGCTGCGGGTCGAGGACGACCCGGTTCCCCTCGAACCGCACCGGGCGCCCGCCTCGCGCAAAGGAGAGCCCAACCCCCAACGGCAGGGGCAGCCGCAAGAGGACGCGCTCGAGCCTGCGAACGATCGGGTGATCGTGTGGCGCATCCCACGTCGCGTGGATGCCGAAGAGCGCGAGGAGGCTGTCGAGCAGGCGCGGCTCGGGAGCGCCGTCCGGATCGACGATCTGGTCGGCTGACTGCGCCGGCCGAGCCGCCTCGTCCGAACCGGCTCGCTCGAGCGAATCGGCAAGCTCGACGGGGTCGGCCATTGCGTCCTTTTTCGGTGCAAGCTCGCCGCGCCTCCGCGGGCCCGGCCGGGGGACCTCATGAATCATGAGCGGCGGAGGCGACCACGGCTCGACCCGGGAGGGCGCCCAGCGCGCGAGCGCGCGGGCCAGCGGCTGCAGCGCTCCCAACACGACTCGGCCCGAGTCGACGCGGATGTCGTCACTCCCGGCGGCGATCGGGACCGCTTCTCCGCGGTGGATCTGACCGCGAACGTCAGTCAGCCAGGAGTCGTCGTGAGGCGACGGCTCGAGGAGCGCGAGGTAACGCTCGGCCTGCTCGCGGGCTCCGGCGGGTAGCTCCGGCGTGAGATCGCGGAAGATCGCCATCGCGAGCACGTCACAAGCGCGTGCGACCGCAGGGTCGCGGAGGACGGACGACGTGAAGAGCTTCCCCGTGACGGGCGGGGGCAGCACACGAGAACGGATCGTCGGCCGCCCTTCTTCGCCCGGCGTGACGACGAGAGCCTGGGGCTCCCGGGAGTCGGGGACCCAGAGCCAGCCCGAGAGCCGAATCCCCTCCCAGACGCCGTCCACGAACCGCCGCGCGAGCACGCGCTCCGCCGGCGCGCTCGACTTGTCGAGCGCGGTGAGGATCTCACGCTCCGCCGCGGCGACGATCGCGACGATGCGGACGGGATCGAGCGCGCCTTGCTGGAGCTCGTCGCGCGTCAGCGTCGGGATCTCGAGCGCGCCCGTCGCAGAGAAGCTCAGCAACTTCGGCACCCGGCCGATCGGGAGCCCGAGGTGCGTGAAGACGGCACCGTCGAGGCTCACCCCCCCGATCCCCACCTCGCCCTCTCCGATGCGCCTGACGTTCGCCGTCACCAGACAGCGCGCCCGATCGGCTTCGGTCATCGTCGGCGTCTCGACTGCGGTGGCTCCGAACGCGCGCAGGAGCGCGACCGCCTCGCCGAGCGGGACGTCGAGGGCTGGGCGGTCTGCCTCCACCTGGTCGAGCGAGACAAGCCCGCCGCCGCGAAGCGGGAAGAGCAGGGTCTGCCGCAGCGCTTTCGAGACCCGTTGTTTCTTCGCCACCTGCGCGACGACGTGACGGCGCACACACCCACGAACGAACGGCGGCAGGTCGTCGAGGTGTGGCGCGAGGTCGCGGAGGTAGCGCTCGAGCGACAGGGCGAGGGCTTGCACCACGGCTGGCGCGCCGCTCGCTCGGCGCGCCATCTCGATCGAGCCGATCACGCCGCATGGCAAAGCCGCGAGCGCATCGGCCGTGACCGCGACGGATTGCCCGGACGCGTCGGCGACGTCGAGCCGGGTCTGCTCGTCGACGATATCGATCTCGCCGCTCGCATCCGCGACACGAAGCCGCTCCAGCGTGACCCGGAGCAGGGGGCTCACGGGCGGTGGACGGACAACGACTGGCTGGACATCGAGACCCTGCGCGCGGCGAGCGGTCGCTTCGGTCACATCCGAGAGCGACCGGCCCGTCGCGCTCAGCACCGTCTTGATCAGGGAACCCCGGTGCGTCTGCGGGATGTGAAGAATGGGAGAATCGAGCGGGCCGGGCGCCGGCGCGGGCGCCCACGAGGTGTGCCGTTCGCGACCATAGAGGACGGTCGTGTCCTGAAGCAGGACCGAGAGCGGAGCGTGCCCACCTCGAATGGTCGGAGCGGCAAGATCCGACCGGGTCAACGCCTCACCGAGCGCGAGCCGTTCCGGCCCACGGCTGACGAACGCGAGCACGCGCAGCAGGCCCGGGTCGTCGAGCCTCGTCGGACCAGGATCGCGCAGCACCGCGAGGGCGAGCGATGTCGCCGCACAAGCCGCCGCCTTGCGCAGCGCAGCGACAACGCGATCGCTGGGCGACGAGCCGACGAGCCGCCGCTCGAGATCGATCAGGAGCGAGATCGGGAGCTCGAGGTCCTTCACGTCGGTGGTGAAGACCTGTCGCCCGCGAAACAAGACCGTCACGACGGGACGCTCCGAGAGCGCCTCCTCGGTGAGCAACGCCACGACCGCTCGCCGGACCGTGGGTCGTCCCGGCAGAACGACGAGAGGCGCCCCGGCGCGCGCGCCGGGCGGCGGCAGCTCCGGGTCGCGCTGTGGAGCCGCGAGGAGCCGCTCGGTCTCCGCTTGGCTCCGCGCTCGGCGCCGCAGCCGCTCGATCGTCTCGGCCGCGCCGCTGCTCGGCTTGCCCGTCAGCCTCGTGAGGAGCGTGGCTTCCTCCAGATCCGCGATGACCGCGTAGAGCCCCTTCACCTCGGGAGACGGCGGCGCACCGACACACACGAGCGTGGTCCCGCGCCAGCCCGCGAGGTGCCGCGCGGAGCGCGGGCCGACAATCACGCCGTCCTCGATCGCGGAGAAAAGCGGCAGTTCGCGCAAGGCGTCCCACGACGGATCCCCGATGGCAACACGCCGAGCCTTCTCCACGAGCAAGGCCTTCAACCGGGCAGACCGATCGAACCACGCCCCGATCTCCGGCAGGGCCGCGAGGGCGCCGATGACACGGGCCCAGACCTCCGCCTCCGAGTGGCCGGCCGTGGCGCCGTCGCTGCGAAACGCGACGACTTCGACGTCGAGCGCGAGCGCGAGCCCGCCGAACACGGGCCTCCGCGTCGACCCGAGGACGACGCCGCGATGAACCCAGGCGATGGATCCTTCTTCGGCCACGGCGGCGACCGCGGGCATGCCGCCGAGGTCGATCGAGACCACGGGCGACTTCTCTTGGATCCCGGGGGGCAACGCAGCGGCGAGCTCGGCGGGCGTCGATGAGCCGCGACCGAGGAGCTCGTCGTAATCGAAAAGGACGGCCTTCGGACCGAGCGCACACCGGAGCGCTCGGCGATCCGAGTCCTCCAGGACGAGGCAAAGACCGCCGGCGCTCCCGCGCGCCCGCGGATCGGCCGCCGCCTTCGCGCCGACGACCCGCACCGCACCGTCGGCTTCGTGGCGGGCTCGGACCTCCTCCGTCGTGAGGAGCCCGCCAGCGAGCGTCGGCCAGACCCGAAGACCCGCGAGCTTGGCTCCGCCGGGCGCACCGACACCGATCCCGACGAGCTCCCGGAGCTCGGCGTGACGATGTTGCGGAACACCGGCGCCGTGCGCCTCGATGGCCTGCAGCGCGAGCCGCTCGAGCCTCGACACCGCGCGGTCCAGCCCCGAGCCGCGCCGGACCCCGTCGTACCGACGATTCGGGACGAGCACCTCGGGCCACTCGATCGCGGCGTCGAACGGGACGCTGGAGGACTCGAGCGTCACGGTCTCGATCAGCCGCCGGTCCGCGAACAGACGGATCACGCACTCCTTTCCCAGCCGCGCGGGAGCACGGACCGCGACCTCGGCGCGCAGCGTGCCGGTCTCGGTTCGGTGCACGATCAGGTGCTCGGGGCACGCGCGAACCTCGACGCGGCCCTCCGATCCACCGAGCGCCTCCGCGCGGCGAGCCAGCCCCGTGGCGACCTCCCGCGCGATTGTCCGATAGGACAGCGCGCCCGCCTTGCGCAGGTAGGCTTCGGCCACGTGACCCCGCACCCAATACACGTCGTGAACGAACGGGAGGTGATCGGCGGTGAGCGCGCGCTCGCCTTCGTACAGATGAATCGGGTGGTTCTCGGCGACGAGACGGCGAGCGCCGGAGAGGCTCCGCGGCCGACCGGTGGCGTCGGAGAGGAGCGGCAGCTCGAGCAACGCGCGGAGATCGGGCGACAGCTCGTCCGCGCCGCCCAGGTCGCAGAGCGCCGCGCACACGACGGCCATCGCGCTCAGCGCGCGCTCGAACGCGGCTCGCCCCTCGGCGGTGGTTGCTCGGGAGATTCGCTCGCGGGCCGCTCCGACAACGCGAGGGAGGGCGGCCGCCACCGCGGCGCCGACGCGACGCTCGATCTCTTCGCTCACACGCGACCGCGAGACGTTTGTCGCGATTCGGTCCCTCCGGACCACCGCGCGCACCGGGAGACCGACCCCACCGTGGAGCGCACCGAGCGCGCCCTCCCACGGCACCGACACGATCTCGACGCCGAGCTCCACGAAAGACGTTCGCGGCGCCTGGTCGTGCGCGCCGAGAACTTCGATGACAAGTCCGTCTTCTTCTTCGATGGGCACCTCACAGAGGACGGGGGGGCGATGGCCCGAGAGCGCGCTGCCCCCGATGTTCACCTCGAGCGCCGGTCGATCGAGCCGAGCGGCGAGGAAGGCGACCTCCGGCGGTGTTCGGAGGCCCGCCAGCCTCCCGACCGACACCTTCGAGAGCGGGTGCTCGACGTGCACACACAGCGAGTCGAGCGGCTCGCCGTCTTTGGGCGCGCGCCTGGCTCGGTGGGCGCCCGGTGCGCGGCCGCGCTCGATGCGGACCGAGTCGACCTGCCCGCGCGGGGAGCGCGAGAAGACCTCGACCCGCGCGCCGTCTCCTGCCGCGGTGTAGACGGCGACCGCGAGCAGATAGCCGCGCCGATCCGCGGCGGCTCCGGTCGACCCGACGGTGAGCGCAGCGGACTCCAGCGGCTTCTCGGGCCAGAGGTCGCCGTCGAACCGGACGTAGAGGTCGTCGGCGTCGAACGTGACGGACACACGGGTCGCGCGCGACAACACCGCCGCGCGGACGATCTCCGCCAGCCAAGCGGCCGGCTCGGAGAGGAGGTGCTGTTGCATCGTCTCGGCGGCCCGCCCCGCGTCGAGACCGATACGACCCTCGGCCACCACGCGGCCGGTCACGGCGGGTCCCCCATCGCCGCCTCCAGCAACGTGTCCGCGCCGCGAGCCGGCAAGAGGCCCTGCGTCTCGACCCAGATCAGCCGGGCGAGCAGCGAAGCCGCGCGGCGCGCGTCGCTCATGCTCGCGGCGCGCTGCACCACCGGGTGCGCCGCCTGGACGACGACGCGCGGACCGGAGCCGGCCTCGCCGGACAGGAGCCAATGTTCCTCGTCGATCCGCGTCGCCACGGCCGCGACGACATCCATCTTGCCCGCGGTGACGTCGACGAGCTCGACCTCGATCTCGCTGCGGAGCCTCCGGAGCAGCGTCCGGACGGCCTCGAGCAGGTGGGCGCGCGTGTCCACGGCGGCGTGACGCGCGGCCAGCGCGAACCGGTCCGTCGGGACCGGCAGACCCGACAGGCCGAGGAGGTCGACGATCGACTCGTTTGCCAGCTCCACCTCCGCTTCGGCGCGCACGATGCAGAACCCGCGGTCGGCGAGCGCGGACGTGAGGGGGCTCCGCTCACGCGCGAGGAGCGCCCGCGCCGCCTCGCTGGTCTTCAGGACGCGGGCGAGCGTCGCGGTGTCCTTTCCTTTGAACGGCTCGAGGAGCGGGACATGAACGCGCTCGGGCTCGAGCGAGCGGACCGCGGAGGCCGTGAGCGCGAGCTCCCTCGCGCCAGCGCGCCCCGTCCGCGCGAACGACTCGGCCGCGCCGCGCTGTGCTGCCTCGAGCGCTCTCGGCAGGTCGCGCGAGACCAGTCGACTCACGAGCTTCATCGAGCGGTCGTACGCGGCGTCACGTTTCACGTCGTCGCGGCTGATGGTGTGGGAGAGATCGACCGAGGAGACCTTGAAGCGCACGCCCGGGATGGCTGGAGGTGTGTCGGTCGCCTCGAGCAAGGTGAGGCCGTGCGCATAAAACCCGGCAAGATCACCGTTCGAAACATCACCGGGCTCGGCAGCGAGCCGCTCGGTCCCGAAGGTCGGGCCGACGAGAACGACGAGGTCTTCGGAGCGCGACTCCACCACCACCGGTGCGCGGAGCGAGAGCGGCGCGTCGACGCGCTGCTCGCTCCCGCCCGAAACCACGGTCACCGGTCGAGCGACGTGTTTGCACCAGCGGCGGGCGGACTCCGCGACGCGCTCGCGGATCTCCGCCCCGCTCGGAGAGTCGGGGCCCATGACGATCGTGACGTGGGTGCCGCTCCCGGACCGCGGCGAGGTCTCCCGGACCTCGAACTCGTGATCGTGACCGATCACGACGAGGTACGAGCCCTCCTTCCGCCAGGTTTCGACCAGCACACGGCTCGGCTCGAGGGCGAACACGCTCATGAAGCCGACCCCGTATTTGCCGATCTTGCCCTTGTCCCCCTCCTTGGACGACGAGAACAAGGTCAAGAGCGGCCCTCGGATGATCTCGAGCGTCATCCCCTTTCCGTCGTCCTCCACGCGGACTGCGCTCGCGGGCTCCTCCTCGACGACGATGCGCACCGTCTCGGCGCTCGCGTCGATCGCGTTCTGGACCAGCTCGCGTACGAACGCGTACGGATCCGCGAACTGGCGAACGACCTGCTCGACGACCCCATCCCCATCGTGCGCGCTCTTCTCAGGTCCGCTGCGGTACGCGCTCATGGATCTCGCGCCCCGGATCCTACGCGCCAACCCGCCGGCGTTCGAGCCGAGCCGCACGTTGTGCTCTACTTCGCCCCATGCGCCTCGCCGGCCCGATCACGCTTCTCCTGACCGCCCTCGTCGCCCTCGGCTGCGCGCCGCCCCGCGCGCTCGTCGCGGTGCGCGACGGGCGCGTCACCCTGAAGACGACCGAGGAGATGGTGGTCGCCGAGGCTGGTCCCCCCCGAGCTCATCCTCGCCACGCGGGAGGTCGAGACCTTTTATTACAAGCGCGACGAGCTCGCCGTGAGCATCTCCTTGCTGAACGGCAAGGTCATCGCGTTCGACGACTCGGCCACGTGGCCAGTCGAGGCCGCCCAGGCCACCGAGGACGCGGACGAGCCGGTCTCCACCGGCCGCGTGCGCGTGGGGATGACCGAGGCCGAGGTGCGCGAGCGGCTCGGCGACCCCGACGGCCTCACGGCGAGCGGCGGGCTCGAGACCCTGCATTGGCTCGGCGGCGACACCGTCGACAGCGTCGTGCACCTGCGACAAGGCAAGGTCGTCGGCTTCTGGGACCGCCCAGTCTCCGAGTTCACGCAGAACCTGCCCACCGGCGACCGAGATGTCTCCACGACGAGCGGACGTGTCCGCTTGGGGATGACGACCGAGCAAGTGCAGAAGCTGCTCGGCAAGCCCGACAGCATGGCCGGCAAGGAGGGCGCCATCACCCATCGCTACGAGAGCGACCCCGTCTTCGGCGACACCATCCTGTATTCGGTCGTCTACCGCGACGGCAAGGTCACCGAGCTCTTCGAGTTCAACGTCTCCCGCGACAAGGACCGCAAGGAAGAGGAGGAGGCTCGCCGCCTCGCCGCCGAGGCCGAGGCCCGCCGCAAAGAAGCCGCGAAGTCCGTCTTCAGCGTCCTCTCGAACCCGCTCGTCCAGGCCGCGCTCGGCGCCGCCGTCCAGGGCGCCGCCGGCGGCCAGTCCGCCAGCGTCTCGAGCTCCTCCACGAGCGTCAGCACCTCGCGCCAGCTCGAGATCAACGGCACGAAATACCAAGGCGGCCCCCTGCTCGGTCAGTCCTGCTCCCTCGAAGAGCCTTGCCCGAGCGACTACAAGTGCCACCTCGTCACGAGCTCGTCGGGCATGTGCGTGCAATGACGCCCGACGAGCAACGGGCTCGCTCGCGCGCCGCGTGGTGGACAATTGCTCGCGGTCGCGCCTACCAAGGAGCGCTCTACGGAGTGAACGACTCCACGGCGAGCTCGGGCGAATCCGGAACCATGAGCATCCCCACCGGCAGGTGGTCGGCGCGGAGGAAGACGCCTTCGATCTCGCGCGGCTCACCGCGATCGAGCGCGCGGACTCGGACGGGCTCGCCGCTCGGCGGCCTCGTGCGCTCGGTCGCGCCCACGTCGTAGAGGCTACCGTCTGCGCGGACCGCAAACGCGCGCCAGGGCTTGGGCGGCCCCGCGTGCTCCGACGCCATCCACTGGCCGAGGATCTGCGTCCGCGTGAAGAAGTTCTTGTAGACGTAGTCGCTGATCCAGTTGTTGTCGCAGTAACCCATCAGGTCCTTGAAGGACGTCGGGTCCTTCAGGGCCAGCGCCGCGACGTCCATCCCGAGGACGCCGATGTTGCCGGCGGGATACGGGAAGTTGCCGTCGACGCTGCCCGCGCCGCCGCAGGGCGCGTGACCGGACTGGCCGTGAGCGTGACCGAGCTCGTGCGCGAAGGTGTCGGCGAACTCCGGGCCCGTGAAGCCGAGGCTCACGCTCGATCGCGCCTCCGCGTTGCCCGGCTGGTCGGCCGCAAATGACAGGCCCGTCACACAACCACCGCCGCAATATTGGCCGAAGGACGGCGACGGCGCGAAGAGCCCATAATAGTAGGCCTTCTGATCGCTGCCGCCGCCGTGGTGGGCGCTGGCGAACGCGCTGAGGATCTCGCCCCAGCCGTCACCGAACGCCTGCACGTCGGGACCGTTGTAGGTCCAGGCCGGCCCCATCTCGATCTGGATGGCAGGCGTCGGGTACATGGAGAGAACGCGCGACCGATAGAGCTCGACCTGCGCCTCGCTCGTGTCGGGTGTGCGGCCCGACCCGTCCGACTGGTACACGATGGGGACGAGGACGATCTTCGTCCCGGTGCCGACGTCTTGCGCGCCGAGCGGCGAGGTGCCGCTCTCCGGCCAGCCGGACACGCCGGCTGGCTCGGTGTGTTTCGCGTCGGGGTCGGTCTCGAGCACGTCCACCCGGAACGCGGTGTCCGGCAAGATGGACGCGCCGGGGATGAGGGCGTTCAGCGTGGACGCGAGGTTGTCGTGGGTGGACGCAGCGTTCACGGCCACGTCGGCGACGATCGGCTCGATCTCGGCCGAAGGGCTCTCCAGCGTGACCTTGAGCCGGACCGATCGCGCGGCGAAGGACGGATCGAGCGTGAAGCCGACGCGGAGGTAGCCGTCCTTTCCAGCCACGATCGGGACCGCGGGTGTGGCAGGAGCGCCCGCCTCCACCAGCGCCACCTCGACCGCCTGGTAGAAGTGGATGTCCGTGATCGTGACGCCCTTGGCGCTCACCTCTTTCGGGGGAGGGCTGCCACCGCTGCCGGTGCCGTCCTCCGCTGTTTCGCTGCCCGCCGCACACGCCGAGAGCCAAAGCGCCGCCGTGCTCCCCCCGACCACAAGGAGCCGTCTTGCGTAAGACATCTGGCGGGTGATGGTCGCCTTAAGACGGGTGCGCGGCAAGGGCCTCGCGCTACCATGACAGGCTGTGAAGGGCACCGAGCTCGTCGCCTTCGCGATCCTGGCCGTCCTGGTCGTCCTCTGGATGGCCTGGCCGAGATCGAGCCGGAGCAGCGAGCGGCGTGCGAGGCCGAGGCGGCCGGAGGGACCGCCGCACCCCTATCGGCGCGCTGCCGCGAAGCCCCAGCGCCGCGCGGACGACGCGGCGGAGACCGAAGGTTCGCTCGCGTGGTCCGAGCCGGAGCCCGAGCTCATCCCGAGCCGCGTGGTCGAGATCGCGGGGCGGACGGGCCGCAGGTGGGAGGCGATCGCGTTCCTCGAGGCCGAGGTGGCCGCGCGTCCGGATCCGGACCTGGCTTACCTGCTCGCGCGAACGCTGGCCGAGCACGGTGACCTCGCGGCAGCCGAGCGCTGGCTCGAGAAAGCCGCCGACCTCGGCCAGCGTGACCTGGAGCGCGCCAGGGAGGAGCCGGCGTTCGAGCCGCTCCGCGCCCGCCCGGCGTGGCCTGAGATCGAGGCCGCGCTCGGTGGTGACGGCCCCGCGCCCCGGGGCTAAGGTACCTCTCGTACGACCCCGAACGGGTCGGCGGAGGAGCCAATGAAAAGGCTGACGGTGAGCGCGCAGACGTGCGTCGAGATCCTCGGGCTGCTCGTAGCGATGGCGTGGGCCGACGGGAGGCTCGACGACTCGGAGAAAGACGGCATTCGCGGCGCCGCGCGTGTCCTCAACCTGCCGAAGTCGCTGCGCGACGAGCTCGAGAAGGTCATCGACAAGCCGACGCCGTTCGACGAGCTGCTCCTCGAGAAGCTCGGGCCGAAGGATCGGGCGTTTGCGTTCGTCGCTGCCGCGTGGATGGCTGGGGCCGACAGCGACGTGGCGGACAAGGAGCGCGGCCTCTTGGACAAGCTCGCTGACAGGCTGGAGTTCTCCCACGAGAAGCGGGACGAGCTCATCGGCTTCGCCCGCGACATGAACCCGAAGGGTGAGCGCCACTTCGCGGAGGAGCTCGCGACGCTCTTCAGGTCGATCCCGCCGCGCGTCTACGAAGACTCGGCCGACTCGCTCGAGGTCGTGTTCGAGTAGCTCACGGTCGTCCGGTCGCGACCCGCACGAGGTCGCCGGACGACGATCGCAAGAGGAGCGCGAGCCCCCCGTCGGGCTGGCGCTCCGTCAGCGCCGGATAGAGGAAGCTGCGGCTCGTCGTCTTCTCGGGGCTCCGGAAGAACGGGACGAGGTATGGGATGGCGCCCTCGTGTGTCGCGCTCGGCTCGAGCGCCAGGCGATCGTCGTCGAAGTGCGCGATGACCGTGCGCCACTTGACGAAGTAGTAGCCGGGCACGTCGGGGTCCGACGGGTCCTTCGCGGGCGACAGGACCCACTCGTCCACGCCGTCGCCATCGAGGTCGCGGATGTCCCAGAGGAACCAGTCCAGGAGCACGGTGGCGTCTTCCGTGGTGCCGGGCGCGGTCACGTGCAGGCGCCACCGCCCGCCCTCGTAGACGTTGAACGCGAGCCGAGCCGGCGACGCCGTCCGCACGAAGGGCGAGTCCGGGTAGACCACGCGCCTTTCGTATTGGTTGCCGTCGTCATTGTCGTGCGCGTACGAGAAGAACCTGTCGTCGACCGTGCCGGCCGAGAGATCGACGATCGCGACGTGCCGCTCGATCTGCCCCCAAGGGTCCGCGGCCATCGCGCCGGAGAACATGTCGGCGTAGACGGTGTCCGCGCCCGTGCCGGACACGAGCACGAGCTTGCTCGCGGCGCTCGGGTCTCGCGAGACGAGGCCGTAGTTCCTCCCGGCCAGGTCGGTCCGACCGCCGGACAGCCAGGGCACGTCCGCGAGGAGCTGGTCGGCCGACAGCGGCTTCGCCTCGTAAGCAACCGCGCGCGCGCTGGTGAAGAAGGCGAGCTTGTTCGGGGCGACGAAGAGGCCGTTCGCGACGTGGCTGTTCGCGATGTGCGCGACGCTCTGACCGTACGGGTTCGGCTTCGCCAGCGGGTACGTCGCGCCGTACGCCGCGACCGACGGATAGATGAACGTCCCGATCTCGGTGAAGGCCGTGCCGTCGAACTGGTGGAAGGTCCCTCCGGTCGCGTAGTAGGGGGCCGTCGCGATCACGCTCGACCCCGATCCGAAGAGCACGTCCAGATCGGTCCACTGCGCCGTGGGATAGACGTTGCCCGAGAAGTCCCAGCAGAGCGCGTCTAGCTCGGCGGTGAGCGGGAACAGCTCTCCATTCGACCCACGCGCGACGTCGATGCGCGTCCGCACGATGGTCTGCTCCCCACACGGAGCGCCGGTGTCCTCGCTCCTGACGAGCCCGAGATCGGGCACGCCGTCGGCGTCGAAGTCGAACCCCCCGAACAGCGAGCCGCCGCCCAGGTTCGCGCTCCAGATCTCGAGCCCGCGCTCGTCGCGAGCGGTGACCTCGTCAGCGACACGTGTGAACCCGATGGCGCGGGTCGGCAAGGCGCCGCCCTCCACCGGGTGCAGTGCGAGGACAAAACCGTCATCGAGGACCACGGCGTTGCCGGGCGTCGGGCCGAGGTCGCCGCTTCCGCCGGTCCCCGTCGTCGAGCCAGAGCCGGTGCCGAGCCCGGGCCCGGTCGTGCCTCCGCCCGACGTCGTCCCGAACGACCCGTCAGCGGCGCCACCCGAGCCCTCGAGGCTCGCGCCGTCACCACAACCCGACACCAGGAAAGGAAAAAGCGCCCAACAGCGGCGAAGCACGCCCCTATCGTACACGAGGAGCGGCCGCGCGCTCGCGTGGTAGAGGATCTTTTCGTGACCGGGCAGCTGCAGCGCGCAGGCGACGACGGACCTCTCCGCTGCTCGCACTGCGGAGCGGAAGCGGTCGGACCATGCGCCCGCTGCCGGTCCCCGGTCTGCGGCGACTGCTGCGTGCTCACCGAAGGTGGCGCCAAGGTCTGGGCCATTTGCCTGCGCTGCGAGAAGCGCGGCGGCCGGAGCCTGTCCGGGGGCTGGTCGCTCGTGCTCTTCTGGATCGCCTTGCCGCTCATCGGCCTCGCCGTCCTCACCGTGCTGCTCGAGCTCGCGTTTCGGTGAGCGGGCCGGCGTCACGGCCGGCAGCAGGCGCTGATCCAGTCCGGACCGTTGTCGCGCCGCGTGCAACCCCGCGCCTTGATCATCCCCACGCGTTTCTCCCAGGTGCTGCCCTTCCAGCGGTAGGCGACCACCTTCTCGCGGTAGTTCTTGACGCAATCAGCGTCGTCGCCCGGGGCGCGCGAAACCATGACGGGGTCGTCAGGTTTACCGGGCATGCCAGGATCGCCCGGCTGGGGCCTGTGCTCGGCCTCGCCCAGGCCGGGGACGGGCTTGCCGTCCGTCCCGATCTCGGTGCACGCGCGCCCGTTCCAGCCGAGCCCAGGCTCGCAGCGCGGGTCGCCTTCGGAGCGCTCGCACCGCCCGTCGTGAGGAAGGCTGTGCGCCGGACAGACGAGCGGCTCGAACGACTTCGCGCAACGGAAGCCGAGCCAGGAGTTGAGCTTCGTCGGCTCCCAGTGGCTTCGGTTGCGCGTGCGGAGCCACTTCGGCCAGCGGCGGCTCCAGCTGCCGCCCTTGAACACGCGCCTCGTCCCTTCGGCGGCCTCACCGGGCGGGAGCGAATAGAACGAGCTCGTCCACTCCCAGACGTTGCCCGACATGTCGAAGAGCCCGAACGCGCCCGCCGGGAAAGAGGCCACCTTGCACGTCCCGCCCGGGTGATCGAAACACGCTCGATGTTTGTCGGGGTCCTCCGATCCCCACGAGAAGCGGCGGCCTTCGGCGCCTCCGCTCGCGGCGTACTCCCACTCCGCCTCGGTGGGCAGTCGCGCCCCTCTCCACCCGCAATACGCGACGGCGTCGTTCCAATCCACGCAGTTGACCGGGTGGTCGTCGCGCTGCTGGTGCTCGTGGTTGCAGAACTGGTCGTCCGCGCGAGGCTGGCGGCATACGCCCGCGTCGACGCACGCGCGGTAGGCGCCCCAGGTGACCTCGGTCTCGTCGAGGTAAAAACGCGCGACGATCCGCTCGTGCATCGGCCTCTCCTCGGGGTTCCCCTGGCCACGCGGCGATCCCATGAGGAACAGGCCCTCCGGGATCTCACGCATGCCGGCGGGTGACGCGACCGCGGGCGCCACCTCGGACGACGCCGTCGCCGGCGCGGACAGCGCGCCATGGTCGGTCGTGCTCGGCGAGGCCGAAGCGCTCGGCGCCGCGCTCGTCGCGCTCGTCTCATCAGGCGGCTCGCAAGCGACCGCCAGCGAGAGGAGCACGATCACCTTCCTCATCGCGGCTTGGTGAGCGCGACCCCCATGACGCCATCCCGCGCGAGGCGAGGCAGAGGAAGATCGACCGCCTCGACGCCGTCCGGATCGAAGCCGGCCGCGTGCAAGGCCGGACCGAGCTGCCGCGTCGGATCGCAGCCACCGAACACGGTCATCCAGACGGGACGGAGCCGCTCCTGCCAGCGCGCCACGCCGGGGTCGCGGCTCCTGACGTGCTCGAGCAACAAGAGGCGACCGCCCGGCTTGAGCACGCGTCGGGCCTCGGCGAGCGACGCCTCGACCGACCGGACCGAGCACAAGACGAACGTCGAGACCACGCAGTCGAACGAGCCCGCGTCGAAGGGCAGCGCCTCGGCCTTGCCGTGGGCGACCGAGACACGCGCCTTCGCCTCCTTCTTTCGTGCTCGGGCGCGCGGCGCCTCGCGAAAGTCTGAAGGCTCGACCGCCGTGACCTCCACCGACGCCCCGTAGTGCGCGAAATTGAGCCCGGTGCCGCTCCCGATCTCGAGCACGCGACCCTCTGCGCCCGCGAGGAGCTCCGACCGGAGCCCCTCGAAGGCGCGACCCAACAAGAGGTCGTTGAGTCGCGGAAACACGTGCCGATCCAGTAGGCCCAAGCTGTCGCCTCCAGCGGCAGAGCTTGGTCCGGGATCGGACCGGCGCCAAGCTCTCGAGTCAGGGGTCTTCGACGTAGGTCCCGCCGTTCATCTCGCACTCGTTCTGATCGATCCCGAGCGCGAACACGAAGACCGACGGCTCCGCGCAGTCGTGGAGACAAGCCGCGTCGCTGTACGTCTCGGGGCACGGCCCGTCACCGAGCTGGCCGAAGAGCTCATTTTCGCAGAGGTCGTCGAACGCCGCGTCCGGCCCCGTGACCTCGTAGCAGAAGTAGCCCTGGACCCCTCCGCAGTGAATCGCGTCGGGGCAGTGACTCGCGCCGCCACCTCCAGCCCCCGTCGTGGCGGCCGTCGTCGTGGCGGCCGTGGTCCCGGCAGTCGTCGTTCCACCCGCGACCGTCGTGCCGGCGCCCGTGGTCCCCGTCGCGCTGGCCGTCGTCGTCGCGCCGGAGCCGCCCTCCCCTCCCGTTCCCCCGTCCGAGGCCGAGTCGCCGCACGCCACGAGGAGCCCTGCACCCACGAGCACAATCCAAGAAATCTTCATCACATCCTCCGTTGAGCGAGGAGCAATGCCCGGAGGAGGCATGCTGATCATGAGCATGATCAGAAGACGATTGTTCGGCGATTCAGAATGTTCCTGAGGCGAGCCGCACATGTTGCGCCCCCAAGGGTGGACAGCGCCCCGGGTCGGTGCTGAGCTTTGCCCCGGGCGCCCGGGGTTCCGGCGCGCTACAGACCGGGACTCACCATGAGCAAAAGCACGAGCATCATAGGATTCCTTCTTTCCTTCGCCGCGGGGATGTTGTTCGTCTGGGCGCTCGGCCCCGGCGGCGGCCACGCTTCGGCGACGGCCACCGCGGATGGCGCCAAGTCCGAGGGCATGGGCGCCGCCAACGCAGGCGCCGTCAAGGTCGACCTCTTCGTCATGTCGCAGTGCCCCTACGGCGTTCAGGCCGAGCAGGCGTTTGCGGACGTGGTCGCCAAGTTCGGCCGCGATATCGACTTCAAGGTCGAATACATCGGCAAGGCCGGCCCGGATGGCAACCTGACGAGCATGCATGGCCCGAACGAGGTCATGGGCGATCTCGTGCAGGTCTGCGCGATGAAGCACACGAACAAGTGGTTCGACTTCATCGCCTGCCAGAACAAGAACATGAAAGAGGTCGCCACCAACTGGGAGGCCTGCGCGGCCGAGGTGGGTGCCCCCGCCGACAAGATCGGCGCCTGTGCGAAGGGTGACGAGGGCAAGCAGCTCCTCGCTGCCTCCTTCAAGAAGGCCGAGGAGATCGGCGCCCGCGGGAGCCCGACGATCATGATCGGCGGCCAGAAGCACCAGGGCGGTCGCCGCCCGGCCGACCTGATGAAGGCGATCTGCGCCGCGTACCAGGGCCAGAAGCCCGCCGCGTGCAACGACATCCCCGAGTCGCCCAAGGTCAACGTGACAATCCTCAGCGACAAGCGCTGCGGCGCGGACTGCAACACGCAGAAGCTCGAGGGTCAGATCCGGAGCAAGGTCGCGAACCCCGTCCTCAAGACGGTCGACTACTCGGACGCCGAGGGCAAGAAGCTCTTCGATCAGATCAAGCCGGCCAAGCTCCCGGCCGCGATCTTCGACGCCACGCTCGACGCCGACAAGGAGGCCTCTGCGGCCTTCGCGCGCGGCGTCAAGCCCGCGGGCGACCTCAAGGTCCTCGCGATGGGCGGCTGGAACCCGGCCTGCGCGGACGACGGCGGCTGCAACCTCGACGAGTGCAAGCAGACGATGCAGTGCCGTCCGGAGGAGCCGGGCAAGCTCGAGGTCTTCGTGATGTCTCAGTGCCCGTTCGGCGTGAAGGGTCTCGACGCCATGAAAGAGGTGCTCGAGAACTTCAAGAAGAACAACGTGAGCATCGACTTCAAGATCAACTTCATCGGCGACGGCGACGCGAAGAGCGGCCTCAAGGCGATGCACGGTCAGGGCGAGGTCGACGAGAACATCCGCGAGATCTGCGCCATCGAGCACTACGGCAAGGACATGAAGTACATGGACTACATCTGGTGCCGTAACAAGAACATCAAGGACACGAACTGGCAGTCGTGCACCGGCGGCGACACCGGCATCGACACCGAGACGATCAAGAAGTGCTTCGAGGGCGACGAGGGCAAGCAGCTCCTCGAGAAGTCCTACGCGTACTCCAAGTCGCTCGGCTTCGGCGCGAGCCCGACCTGGCTCGCGAACGGCAAGTTCAAGTTCTCGGGCATCGACGCGCAGACCATCAAGACCAACATCTGCGATCACAACAAGCTCGCCGGCTGCGACGCGACCCTCTCGGGTCCGCCCGCGCGCCCGCAGGGCGGTGCGGCCGGCGCTGCGGCGCCTGGCTGCGGCGGCTGAGCCGAGCACGGCGCCGCCCCAGAGGCGGCTTCTGAAAGCAGGCCGAAGCGCGTACCCTCGGGAGATGCGCTTCGGCCTGGTGCTTTTTGTGGGGCTCGGTCTGCTCGGTTGTGGCGACTCGGATGGTGGGGGCGGCGGGGCAGGCGGCAACGAGGAGACGGGGCCCGGCTCCGGGCCGGGCAGCGGCCCGAGCGGACCAAGCGGCTCGGGCGGCGGAGGGTCGATCGAGAGCTGCACGGTGTTCCCGGCAGACAACCCCTGGAACCAGGACATCTCGGCGCTGCCCGTCCATCCCGACTCCGATGCCTTCATCGACTCGATCGGACGCGACACGGGGATGCACGCGGACTTCGGCACCGAGTGGGAGGGCGCGCCGATCGGGATCCCGTTCGTCACCGTCACGAGCTCGCAGGCGAAGGTGCCGATCGACTTCGTGGCGTACGGCGATGAGAGCGACCCGGGCCCCTACCCCATCCCGCCCGACGCACCCGTGGAGGGCGGGCCCGACGGCGACGGCGATCGCCACGTGCTCGCGATCGACACGGATGCCTGCGTGCTCTACGAGCTCTACCGCGCGTTCCCCCAGAGCGGCGGCAGCTCCTGGGAAGCGGACTCGGGCGCGGTGTTCGATCTCAAGACCAACGATCACCACCCCGAGCAGTGGACGAGCGCGGACGCCGCCGGCTTGCCCATCTTCCCTGGCCTCGCGCGCTACGACGAGGTCGTCGAAGACGGCGTCGTGCCTCACGCGCTCCGCTTCACGGTGTCGCAGAGCCAGGCTGGGTACATCTTCCCGGCGCGTCACTACGCGTCGAGCGACTCCGATCCGTCACTGCCGCCGATGGGCCTGCGCGTCCGGATGAAGGCGGGCCACGACTGCAGCTCGTATTCGAACGAGGTGCAGGTCCTCTGCACGGCCTTCAAGAAATACGGCCTCATCGTCGCCGACAACGGGAGCGACTGGTACGTCTCCGGCGCGCCCGATCCGCGGTGGGACGACGAGGCCCTCGGGGACATCGCAAACATCACCGGCGACGCCTTCGAGGTCGTCTACACGGGCGACGTCGAGACTTACTGAAGTGTCATGGCTATTGGGTCGGCACAGCCATGACATTCATGTCATGCCCACGTCGCCCAGGAGCGGGAGGCGCCTCAGGCGGCCTTGGTCAACGTCGGGCGATGCGCCGCTCGGCGCACAGCGACGAGCGGTGCGTCGGCGAGCGAGGCTCCGACGGCGAACCCGGCGAGCGTGAGCCGGAGCCGGAGCGCGTCGACCCAGCCTTCGCGGTGGAGCGCGGTGATCGTTTGCCGAACGTCGGCCTTTCGGACGCCGAGCTCCGTGGAGAGATCCTGGAGCGAGAGTAGGCGGCCCTGGGTCTGCGCGATGGTCAAACGCTTCATCACGTGGATCGCCAGCACGTCACGGAGCAAGCTCGACTTCGGGGAAATTGCTGCGTCGTTCATCGGGTTGCCTCGATCCCAATGAGCGTGCAAATCATGAGCCAAACCAGCCACTTATATAAGCTCAGCCCGCCACCATCGCAGGGCGCAGGACGTCGAAGAGGGTCTCGGGCCGGAGGGGCTTCGTGAGCACACCCGAGACGCGCGCGTTCTCCCCGACAATGGAAGCGACGGCGAGATCGCCGGACACCAAGAAAAACGGGACCTCCTTGCGGATGCGCTCGAGGACCTGGAGCCCGTTCAGATCGGGCATGCGGTAGTCGCAGACGACGAGCGTGACGGCGTTGTCATTGATGTACAAGACCGCGGCCTCGGGCTCGGTGAAGGTGACCACCTCGCAGCCTGGGAGCTTCGACAGAATGAGTCGAAACACGCGACAGAGCGCCGGCTCGTCATCGACGTAAACGACCACGCACGACATCTTCAACACCTCGGCAGGGACACGACGAATCGGGTGAAGGGTTTGCTGTGATCGAGCGTGAGCGTTCCCCCGAGCCGTTCGATGATGCTGCGACTGATGCTCAAGCCGAGGCCGGTCCCCGAGCCGGCGGGCTTCGTCGTCACGAATGGTTGAAAGATGCTCTCGGCGAGGTCTGCCGGAACACCCGGGCCCGAGTCTTCGACGGCCACCTCCGCCGTCGCGCTCGGGCCTTCACCGACGGTGATGCGAACCCATTTCTCTCTCGCTGTCTGCACGGCGTCGAAACCGTTGTTGATCAGGTTCACCAGAACCTGCGACAGCTCGATAGGGCGACCGCGCACCTTCAAGGGTGAGCTCGCGTCCAGCTCTACCGCCACGCCGTTTGTGCGGAGCCGCGCGCGGCAGAGGTCGAGCGACTCGTTGACGACGGTCGCGAGCGGGATGTCGACGAGCGGCTCCGTGGAGCCTTGGCGGGAGAACTTGCCGAGGCCGTGAACGATCTTCCCGGCACGGAGGACGGACTCGCGAATCGCCGTCAGCCCCTCGCCGAGGAGCGCCGGGTCAGGGTTCTCCTTCGCCTCTTCCAAGCTGAACGCATAGGCGTCGATGATGGCGAGGGGGTTGTTGATCTCGTGAGCGAAGCTGGCAGCCATCTCGCCCATGACGGCGAGCTTCGTCGCGTGGATGGACTTCGCTCGCTCCTCCTCCAGGCGCGCCTCGAGCTGCCGCTGCGTCGTCAGGTCCTCGATGAGGGACCAGATGAAGTCCTCCCCGTCGCGATGGATCAAGAAGCCGTGGAGCCGAACCGGGACGAGCGATCCGTCTCTCCGGATGAACTCCTTTTCGTACGGTCCGTAGCGGCGGGTCGAGCGCAGCTTCTCGAGCTGGACCGACTCGTCCGCGTCGTATTTCCTCGGCGTGAGCTGCCAGTACGTGAGCCCGCCGTCCGCCTCTTGGCGCGAGTAGCCGATGATGCTCAAGAAGGCCGGGTTCGACTCCAGCCAGAGCCCGTCCATGCGGCAGAGGTTGAGCCCGATCGGCGAGTGCTCGAAGAGATCGCGGATCATGTCCTCGCGCTCGGCGAGCCGCGTCTCGGTCTCGACCTGGGCGGTCACGTGCTCCACGTAAATGACCAGCCCGCCAATGTCCTCCGTGGTTTCGCGCCAAGGCGAGACGATCCACTTCAGGTGCTCGCGGCGTCCCGTGGACCGGATGAACGTGTCCCGCCCTGCGTGCTCGGTCGCACCGGCCAGGCAGCGGCGGTGCACCTCCCGCCAGCGCTCCGGGATCTCCGGGAAGACCTCGTAGTGCGACTGACCGACCAGATCTCGACCGCGAGGCTCACCGTGGACCTCGAGCCACTCCTCGTTGTGGGCCAGGTATCGCATCTCCCGGTCGAACAGCGCAGCGCCGAGGGGGAGAGTCCGCAGCAGCTCGGAAAGCATTTGCGCCGCGGGTGTGTTTGCCATCTCTCCAGCTCGGCTCGCAGCCAACGCGAATCGATCGTTTGTACATCGTCCACGTTGGCCACCCAAGCTGGGAAGAAATCGAAACGATGGGGCGCGGCCCCGCTTTCGGGCAGAGCGCCGGAATCATTGAGAACTCTTCCGTAGCAGCGGGCGCCGCGATCAGACCGGGATGCCGCTCCGGATGAGAGCGGGCTCGAGCTGTCCCGCAATGACGTCCTTCAGGAGGCGCTCGGGGGCGCCGACCAGCCGGCCGAAGGCGCGCCAATCCAGCACCTCCACCGTCTCGCCGGAGAGCGCGTAGTCGATGCGATCACGATGGCCCAGGAGATCGCCGCCGGCCTGGAACGGCACCGGGCGCGAGAACGTCACCGAGCACCGGTCGAGCATCCACGTCAGCATGTTGGGGAGCGGGTGGCGACCCACCCAGAGCAGCGGGATGCGCGCGAGCGCCTCGGTCGTCGTGCCGACGAACATGCGAAGGTTGAAGCGGCCCGGCACCAGCCGCGCAAACGGGAAGGCCCGGAAGCCGAAGCCCCACTGGGGGGAGGTGCCCACACCGCACACGCTGACGGGCCCGCGGTAGAGGACGTTGTCCGCCGGATCGCTCGAGAGATCGAAGGCGCGTCCCCTCGAGTCGATGCCGAGCGCGGGGCTGCCGGTGTTTTTCACCTCCACCTCGACGCGCGGCAACTTCAGGTTCCGCGGCACGGCGCGCGTGAAGAGCCCGTTCAGGTAGCCGGGCAAGCCCTGGCGCGCCCAGCTCGGCAGGACACCAGGCTCGGTTCGCTGGCCGTGGTAGTCGTCGATCAGCTCGGCGTCCCAGCCGGTCCCTGCGAAGTGCGAGAGGAAGCCCTCGGTCTCGAGGAGGTCGAACTTCAGGAGCGGGAGCTCCGACCCGCGGCCGCCACGATCGACGAACTCCGAGAGGCGCTTGAGCCCGAATCCGAAGCGCGGGGCGCCCGAGGACCACGCCCACCCGTTGCCTGTACCGAGCCGGAGCAGGCCGATGCGCAGGAGCGGACCCGAGCGCGATTTACCGAGCCGCTGGCGCGCGCGGAACGCGGCGTTCACCAGGGCGAGAGCCGAGCCGTCTCCGCCGGCCGAGAGCACCAGGTCGGGCGGGTTCTGGACGAAGCTCGAGGCGAGGACCTCCACGTCCTCGACGGAGCTCGTTCGGAGGATGTTCGCAGCCGGCAGGGCCCGCTGCAGCTCACGCAAAACGGCCTGACTGCCACGCCGCGCGTTGGCATTGAGGACGACTTCGACGCGCATCGGGAAACTTGTACCGCCGGCCCAGGGCTGTTTCGGTCAGACTTTCGTCATTTCGGACCGGGCAGTCAGCCTTTGCAGAGCTTCTTTCGCAGCCTGTCGGCGTCGGCAGCAGGCATCTCGACGCGGACGACACGGCTCGAGTCGTAGAAATACGTCTGCGCCTTCTTCGCTCCCGCGGCCTCCTTCTTGGCGAACGCCTCGGCCTCCGCGGCGGACTTCATGCGAAGGAGCGCGGCGTTTCCGCCGCCCTCGACGGTGAAGCCATCGCCACGCGGCCCGATACACTGGAAGTTCACCATGTCACCGGCGCAATAAAGGAGGGTGCCGCTGATCTCGAAACCGGCCTGCGTGAGGCTCGTTCGTAGACCGGCCGGCACGGCAGGAATGCCGGGGCAGACGGCGGACCGACCGAGCTCGGGCGGCGGCGGCTCAGGGTCTTGCTGCGGCGGGTTGGGATCCGGCCTGGGCGGGTCGGGCGGAGGGAGCGCGGGCTTCGGCGCAGAAGGCTTGGGCGCGTCGTCCTCACGTTTCTTCTTCTTCTTCGGCCGCTCGTCGTCCTCGTCTTCCTCCCGGGCGTCCGCTCGCGCGTTGCGCGACGCATCCGAGCGTGCGCTCGTGACGAAGAAGACCCCGGCCCCGACAGCGGCCAAGCCGAGCACCGCGACCAGGGCGACGATCACGCCTGCGCTCGAAGACGAGCGAGGCGCCGCGGCGGGCAGCGGCGGCGCGCCATGTAGCGGGGACGGCTGGACCGCCCACACCGGGCTGCGCGCCGTCGCGTCGACCGCGGTGGGGGCCCCGCCGAACGCGGTCGGCCCCGTGCCGCGATGATCTCCCGTGTGGAAGCTCTCCGACGGGAGACCCGCCGTGGCCGCGTCGAGCTCGGCTCGCATCTGCCGAGCGTTCGCGTAGCGCCACGTTCGGTCGTGCTGCGTGGCGCGGGCGATGACCGATCCCAGGGGAGACGCCGAGACGCTCTCGGGAATGGGCAGACCCCGCGTGAGCCTCGCCGTGAGGATCTGGATGGGCGACGCGTCCTCGCTGAAGAGCGGCCTGCCGGCAAGCATCTCGGCGAGCAACACCCCGAGCGAATACAGATCCGCGGCCGGCCCGACCTCCTGGCCTTCGAGCTGCTCCGGCGCCATGTAAGCGGGTGTCCCGATGGCCGTGCCCTCCTGCGTGAGGCCGGCGCGCGTGCCCGCGTTCGTCGATTTGGCGATGCCGAAGTCGAGCACCTTCACCGCGCCGTCTCGCGCCCCGCCCAGCAGGAAGACGTTGGCTGGCTTGAGATCACGATGCACGACGCCGTTCGCGTGTGCGTGCTCGAGCGCGGCGAGGACCTCCGCACACACCGCCGCGGCGCGACGCGCCGGAAACGCGCCGCGCCTCTGGAGCTCATCCTGCAGGCTGCAGCCTTCGAGCAGCTCGAAGCCGATGAAGAGGGCGCCCGAAGGGTCCGTCCCGGCGTCGAGGACGCGCACGATGTTCGGGTGATCGAGCCGTCGCGCGAGCTCCGCCTCGCGACGAAAACGCTCCGCTCCGCCGGCCATTTCGAGCACCCGAGGCGAGAGGACCTTGAGCGCCACGCGTTCGCCCGTGTTCAGGTTCACCGCGGCGAAGACGGTACCGAAGCCACCCGAGCCGATCGGTCGCTCGAGCCGGTAACGTCCAGCCAGGATCATCCCCGGCGTCATCGACGCCGGATCCGGGCTCGTCACCGGGCCGCTCTGCATGGCCTCAGGAGACCCGAAGGGACTGCCCCGTATCAAGGGCACACTTCTCGAGCGTCCGGCCGATGGCTCGGGAGCGACCGATCGCGAGGCCGCGTCGTGGCGGGCGCGGCGCTCATTCGAGCCACGTCGTCGCGTGCGCCTCGGCCGCCGCCACCCAATCGAGCACGGGGCGCGCGGCGGCGAGCGCCTCCTTCGGGCGCGTCCACCCCACGAACACGGCGAACGCCGCGGCGAGGCCGATCGCGAACGTCCCGCTCAGACGCGAGGCGAGGCGCCGCTGCGCCAGGCGGCGCCGCACGAGGGCGCCGTCGCGCTCCGGCGAGGGCGTCGGATCCGCGCTCCGCCGGCGCGGCGCGGTCTCGAGCTCGAGCGGCGTCCCGTCGAGCAGCCGCGCGAGCGCGTCGAGCGCGGTGCCAGCGTCCGCGTAGCGGAAGAACGGATCGGGCTCCAGCGCGCCCGCGATCCAACGCTCGAAGCCGGACATCGGCTCCGAGAGGAAGCCGCCGAGCGGCGCCGCGCCGTGCCGCGCAGACGCGCTGATCGATCCGAGCGATCGCCCGGCGAACGGAAGCCTCCCGGAGAGGCAATAATACGCCACGACGCCGAGCGACCAGACGTCGGCCGTGGGCCCGACCGCGGCCCCCGCCATCTGCTCGGGCGCCATGAAATGGGGCGTGCCGACGACGTCGTCCGTTGCTGCTCCAACTTCAGACGCGATCCCGAAGTCGAGGACCTTCACGAAAGGCCCGCCGCCGCTCTCCACCAGGAACACGTTCTCGGGCTTGATGTCCCGGTGGACGATACCGAGCTGGTGCGCCCGGGAGAGGGCGACGCCGACCTGCCGCACGATCTCGACCGTGAGCCGCGGCGAGAGCCGCCCGTATCGCTCGATTCGATCCTGCAGCGTCTCGCCTTCGAGGAGCTCCATCACGATGAAGGGCAAGTTGCCTGGAGTGATGCCGAAGTCGAACACCTGCACGACGTGAGGGCTCCGGATGCGCGCGAGCGCCGCGGCCTCCTGCTGGAACAGATCACGCGCTGAACGGCTCTCGAGCGTCGTCTCGCTCATGAACTTCACCGCCACGGGCGCCCCGAGCCCGAGGTGCTCGGCGAGCCACACACTGCCCATGCCCCCGCGGGCCAGCGGGCGTGCGAGGCGGATCGTCGGGGTGACGAACGCTCCCTCCACGGGCGCCGTGGCGACGTAACCTGGCCGTCCGCCGGGGATCGCCGGAGGGACGCCGAACGATTGTCTTCCGAGCACCATGTCTTCTCCGGGGCTGGACAGCTGCACGTCGCGGACCAACCCGGCGTGGCCCCCGGCCTCGCCTGGTGCGGGGCGCGTCGAGGCAAAGCTGCCGTGGATCCTCCTGCCCCATCGAACGTCGAAGGCCCAGTCCCGTGGAAACGGAGTTTCCACGCAAACAACAATGAGTCCACTCAGGAACAAACCGCCGCTTCGCCCGGGAATTCGGGCCGCCTTCGCCCCGTCAGGGGCGGCCCGAATTCTTCAAGAAGTGTT